>JAESFP010000032.1_pt1 | contig 574843 bp, 573 predicted proteins | sample 9266181 | NCBI WGS metagenome assembly JAESFP01 (sample SAMN14502547, study PRJNA617102) | algae metagenome | isolation source: Pegethrix bostrychoides GSE-TBD4-15B and co-occurring heterotrophs from... | place: USA: Grand Staircase-escalante National Monument, Utah | collected 2006-08-15 | reverse complement strand
TCCTGACCAGGACAACATCAGCTTCACCATCATCAAGGTCAACGACGCCTCGGTCCGGCCAAAGGAAAACCGCCCACCCCGCCACTCCGCAACCGTCACAAGACCAAGAAGGCTCACAACCGTGGTGACCGATCCGGTGATCGTCGCTCTGCCGCTTCCGGTCGCCCCCGAAGTGGCCACCCCAGAGGTCAAGGACGGCACGAAGGACTCGGAAGCGCTTTCTGCGACCCTCGCAGTGAACGAGGCTGTGGCGGAAACCCCGCCGGAAGACGCCCCGGACGCCGCAGCCGAAGTACCGACTGTCGTCCCGCGCCGGTTTGCAGCACTCGCCTGACACTCTTTGCGGCCAATCTGATTGAGATTGGCCGCAGGCTCGGCTAGCCAGTCGGTCGAATGGTCTTCAATCGCCCCTGAGGTTCTGGACCAGGTCGAGGTGGTCTCAAGGCCGCACCTCTCCCATGACGGCGGTCCGAAATAGGCAGTCCCTTTTTCCGCTATCCCCGGAAGACGCTCATGATGTCGGCAAGTGGCTTCTTCCGCTTGGCGACCGCGGGTACGGTCGCGTGTTCGGCGGGATAACCCACCGGCAGGATCATCACGGGCTTTTCATGCTCGGGGCGACCGCACAGGGCACCGAGAAACTTCATCGGATTGGGCGTATGCTCCAGGCAGACCAGTCCGGCATGGTGGATCGCTGCAATCAGCAGCCCGGTGGCGATGCCGACGCTTTCCGGCACGTAGTAGTTCTTGTATCGGCGTCCATCGTCCGTAAGCCCATAGCGCTGCGCGAAGACCACGATCAGCCAGGGCGCATCCGTAAGATGCGGCTTTGACGTGCCAGTGCCAATCGGCTCCAGCGCCGCCAGCCATTCGTCGCCCCCGCCGCCCGAATAGAACGCGCGCTCTTCTTCCTCGGCGCCTTCCCGGATCCGGGATTTCATGGCGGGGTCGGAAATCGCCACGAAATGCCACGGCTGGTGGTTCGCCCCCGAGGGCGCCGTTCCAGCCGCCGCGATGCAGGCGGCGATGACCGCCTCGGGCACCGGGCGGGTGGAATAGTCCCGCACCGAATGACGCTTGCGCATATAGGCAAGAAAACCTTCGGCAGCGGCCAAGGACGCTGCTTCATCAAGCTGTACCCGATCCGGCAGTGGCAGCGCCTGATAGCTGACCTCACCCTTGCGATACATCACCCGCCTCCGATCAGAACCCCTGCGGCAAAGACCAGAGCACCGCCGACGACAACCTGCAAGGCGGCGCGCAGGAACGGGGTCTCCATGTAGCGGTTCTGGATCCAGGCGATCGCCCAAAGCTCGACGAAAACCACGGCGATGGCGATGGTGGTGGCGGTCCAGAAATCGGAGATCAGGTAAGGCAGCGCATGGCCCATACCACCAAGCGTGGTCATGACGCCCGAGGCCAGACCCCGCTTCCAGGGGGACCCCCGGCCGGAGAGGACGCCGTCATCATGTGCGGCCTCGGTAAACCCCATCGAGATGCCCGCACCGACCGACGCGGCACTACCGACAAGAAAGGTCGTCCAAGTATCCTGCGTGGCAAAAGCCGTGGCGAAGATCGGTGCCAGCGTCGAGACCGAGCCGTCCATCAGCCCGGCCAGTCCCGGCTGAACCCAGGTCAGGATGAACTGCCGCTTCGCGGTCTGGTCCTCATCCGCCCTGGCCTCCGGCGACAGATGAGCGGCCTCCAATCCCTTCGCATGACGTTCATGCCCGGCCTCGGCCGCGGCAAGATCCCCGAGCAATCGGCGCGTTGCGGCGTCGGGTGTACGTGCGGCGGCGCGAGTATAGAAATCACGCGCCGCACTTTCCATCGCCTGCGCCTCTGCCCGGATCGTCTCGAGCGACAGGGATTGTGACAGCCAGATCGGGCGGCGCGCGTAGAACCCGGCGACATGTTCGCGGCGAATCAGCGGGATCACCTCGCCAAAACGTATCCGATGCAGGTCGATCAGACGCTGACGGTGGCCATCTTCTTCGATCGCCATTCCGTCGAAGACAGCGGCAGAGGCCGGAAAGTCGGTTCGCAGCCTCTCCGCAAAGCTGCGATAGATGCGGGCGTCGTCCTCTTCGGACGAGATGGCCAGCGCCAGCACCTCCTGTTCCGAAAGGTCGGCGAAGCGGCGGCGAAAGGTAAGAGAGGAAAGCAAGGGCGCACCTGAATTGGAATGATTCTAATCTATTGCAGGGAGCCGCGGGTTCAATGTCAAAATGTGAACTGATCAGTTCATTTTTTGCTTGCGAATCTGAACCCGACGGTTCACTAAATGATTATGAACTGTAGAGTTCAAATGGAGATGGTCATGAAACGCTTCGTACTTGCCCTTACTGCTACTGCGGCCCTATCCGGCCCGACCTTGGCGCAGACCATGGACTTGATGCTGCCGACGCTCAGCTTTCCTGAGGACCCGGTCGTTGCGACCCAAGGAAGCGGTGACGCGACGACCGCACCGGTCCTTGACCCCAGGGAATGACGGCAGCGCCTGCTTTGCTTGCCGTGCCGGACCTCGATGTTCTATGGTCGACCTCAGGGGGCCCGATGAACATCATTGCCGATCAAGGGGTCCGGCGCGGCCGGAAATTCGACCAGGTTCTGGAAGGCGCGCGCAGGATTTTCATGCGCGACGGGTTCGAACGCGCCTCGGTCGATGACATTGCGCGCGAAGCCGGGGTTTCGAAGGCCACGATCTACGCCTACTTCCCGGACAAGCAGCTTCTGTTTCTGGAGGTGGCGCGCTGCGAGTGCCATCGCCAGACCGAGGCAGCCGAAGCGATGGTCGAAGGCGACGTCCCGGTTCGCGTCGCCCTGACCATTGCCGCCGAACAGATCGTGGCGTTTCAGCTTTCCGAGTTCGGGCAGCGCATGTTCCGCATCGTTGTGGGCGAAGGTGAGCGCTTTCCGGGGCTTGGCCGTCAGTTCTACGACTTTGGACCGGGACTGATCCACGAACGTCTGGTCCATCACCTACGCTGTTATGTCGAAAACGGCCAGCTTGTGATTGATGACTTCGACCTTGCCGCCGATCAGTTCGCCCAGCTTTGCAAGGCCACCATCCACGAAAAGCTTATCTTCGGCATGGCAGAGACGATCACGCCCGAACTGGCCCACAGCATTGTGCATGGGGCCGTGGAAATGTTCCTGGCGCGTTACGGCGGGGAGGTCGTCGTCGGATAGCTCGACGTCTTCCGGTTTAATGCTGTGGCTTGACGTATGTTTGCGACCGCCCCTGAGGGGGCGGTCGCTTCGCTATCAGGTCACTTCAGACGTTGCACCACGCCGTCGGCGAAAGCATTTACAAGCGACTCATAAGTGGTTCTGTCATCGGCACTAAAGACCACTTGTTGGCCTTCCGGCACCACAATCTTGGCGGTTTCCAGCGAGACAGTAAGCTCATAAGCGTCGGAGTTCTGGTTATCGGTGTCATCGACGATGTTCACCTGACCGACCAGCACCGCATCGCCAAGACTGATCGAGCGTTCGAATGCGCTTGCAAGCTCGACCTCTCGTAGGTCGACCTTAATCTCTGCGCCCTCGTCGGCGATACGATCGGCGACGCGCGATGCGATTGCGCCTTCAAGATCGGCTTCAAGCGTGCCCCAGTAAGCAGCGGCGCTTTCATTGGTGATGGCGGAAAGATCGGCCGTTACATCAACCTGTTTGATTTGGTCAACTGCGGCCAAGCCGCCCGATGCGAGGATCGCTGTCAGGGAGGTCGCGGCAAGCATCAAAGTGGTTTTCATGGCTTACTCCAAAATCAAATGGCCCATCGGGGCCTTTGAGCAGGAGTAACGCCGGGACAACTGCAAAGGTTCCCGGCCGCAGGCAAACTTGTCAGATATGACCGCACTTGTCGGCGCGTCAGCCGTTTTCCCGCAGCACCACGCCCGCCAGGTACAACGATCCGCAGATCAGCACGCGCGCTTCTGGTTCCGTCGCGGCGATCCCGGCAAGGGCCTCGGCAACCGAAGGCTCTGTCACCGCGTCAATCCCTGCCGCACGCGCTGCATCGCGGGTCGTCTCGGCCGGAAGGGTGTTCTTTTCGCCGGGGATCGACACCGCGTGCAGGCGTGTCACCTGCGGGACAAGCGGGGCCATGTAGCCGGTTACGTCTTTGGTGTTCAGCATGCCGCAAATGAGATGGGTCGCGCGTTTCGGCATCCGCGCCAGCGTGGCCGCCACCGCCTCGCCCCCGGCAGGGTTGTGGCCGCCGTCGAGCCAAAGCTCGACCTTTGGCGCAGCATTGACCAAGGGGCCGTGGCGCAGGCGCTGCATTCGGGCGGGCCAGAAGGCACGGGTCACGGCGGCCTCGCAGGCGACCTCATCCCGGCCCAGCAGGCGCAGGGCGGCGATGGCGGCCCCGGCATTCTGGATCTGGTGGGGGCCGGGAAGGTTCGGCAGCGGCAGGTCAAGTAGGCCGGTTTCGTCCTGAAAGATCAACCGGCCGCGGTCCTCGAAGGCGTGCCAATGCTGGCCATACGCCAAGACCGGCGCAGACATGCGGGCTGCTTTGGCCTCGATCACCGCCAGCCCTTCATCGGTTTGCGGGCCAACGATCACCGGCACCCCGCGCTTGATGATCCCGGCCTTTTCGCCTGCAATGGCGGCCACCGTGTCGCCTAGGAAGGCCTGGTGGTCCAGGCTGACCGGCGTGATGATCGTCAGGCGCGGCGCATCAATCACGTTCGTCGCGTCCAGCCTGCCACCAAGACCGACCTCCAACAGCGTCCAATCGGCAGGGGTACGGGCGAAGGCCAGGAAAGCCGCGCAGGTGGTGATCTCGAAGAAGGTGATCTCTTCCGGCCCGTTCACGGTGACACATTCATCCAGAAGTGCGGTCAGCGCGGGCTCGGAAATCAGCTCTCCCGCAAGTCGGATGCGCTCGTGGAAGCGGGCAAGATGCGGCGAGGTATAGGCGTGGACCTTGTCCGCGCCCGCCTCCAGCCCCGCCCGGATCATCGCCTGGGTGGACCCCTTGCCGTTCGTTCCGGCGAGGTGGATTACCGGAGGGATCCGGCGCTCCGGGTTTCCAAGTCGCTCCAGCAGCCGTTTGACGCGCGCCAGTGTCAGGTCGATGACCTTCGGGTGCAGCGTCATCATCCGTTCAAGGATGACGTCTGAGCCGTGTGTCACGCTTTGGCTTCCGCAGGCTCCGGGGCAGTCGGCTCAACCGGCGCGGGCAGATCGCCCTTGATCGCCGGGGGCAGGCCCATCAGCATCCGGATCAACACCACCAGCTCGTCTTTCAGCGCCTTGCGGTGCACCACACGGTCAAGCATCCCGTGGTCCAGAAGGTATTCGGCCCGCTGAAAGCCCTCGGGCAGTTTTTCGCGGATCGTCTGTTCGATGACCCGGGCACCGGCAAAACCGATCTGGGCATTGGGCTCGGCGATCTGGACGTCGCCCAGCATCGCATAGCTGGCCGTCACGCCACCGGTCGTCGGATGGGTAAGAACGACGATGTATGGCAGGCCGGCTTCTTTCAGCATCTGCACCGCAACCGTGGTGCGCGGCATCTGCATCAGGCTGAGCATCCCCTCTTGCATCCGCGCCCCGCCCGAGGCCGAGAAGAGGATCAACGGCCGCTTCAGCTTGACCGCCCGTTCGGCGGCCGCGATAATCGCATTGCCGACATACATGCCCATTGACCCGGCCATGAAGCTGAAATCCTGCGCTGCAGCAACGATGGGGGTGCGGTTGATCTCGCCCTCGGCGACCAGCATCGCGTCTTTCTCGCCGCTGGCTTTCTGAGCGGCCTTGATCCGGTCTGGGTATCTTTTCTGGTCACGGAAATGCAGCGGGTCGACCACGGCGTCGGGTACTTTCACTTCGGTGAAGATGCCACCGTCGAAGAGCGCCGCGAACCGCTCACGCGGGGTGATCGCCATGTGGTGGTCGCAGTTGGCACAGACGTTCTGGTTCGTTGCCAGTTCGCGGTGAAACAGCATCGTCCCGCATTCGGGGCATTTCGTCCAAAGGTTCTCGGGCACTTCGCGGCGCGAGAAAAGCGAGTTGATCTTCGGTCGGACGTAGTTGTTGATCCAGTTCATTTGGCCTCTGCCCCGCCCCGTTGGTCAGGTTCCGAGATAAGCCGCAGAAGCGCGAAATGCAATCAGCGCCGATCCGCCGAGCAGGGTGAAACTTTCCGCAGCGGTGCCCCGTTGCTTTCGGCAGAACGGGAGAGATGCCATGACTTTAGGTCCATTAGTTTACCGCCAGAAGCGGATCACGCGGATCACGCATTGGATCTGGGCGGTCAGTCTTTTCTTCCTGATGCTTACTGGACTGCAGATCTTCAACGCGTTCCCAAGCCTGCATATCGGGATGGAATCGGGCTTTGACTACGACAACTCGATTCTTGCAATCAGCGCGCGCGACGTGGACGGCGAGTTGCGCGGCGTGACACGGGTCTTCGGGGCCGAATTCGACACGACCGGCGTCCTTGGTGTTTCGAACGGCGAGGCGCGGGCCTTTCCACAGGCCCTGACGATTCCGTCGAAAACCAGCCTTGCCACGGGCAGGGTCATCCACTTCTTCTTTGCCTGGGTTCTGGTCGGCACGCTGGCGCTTTGGCTGATCGCCTCAGCGTTGAACGGCCATCTGCGCCAGCTGATCCCCACCTTGGCCGACCTTCGCGCCCTGCCGCGCGATCTTTCAGACCATGCCCGCCTGCGTTTCCACCACACGGCCGAATACAACGTGCTGCAAAAGCTCGCGTACGCCTCGGTCCTGTTCCTGGCTTTGCCGTTGATGATTGTGACGGGCCTTTGCATGTCGCCAGGCTTCAACGCTGCGGCAACCTGGCTGCTGGATCTCTTTGGCGGGCGGCAGACGGCAAGGACGATCCACTTTCTGACCATGCTGGCATTACTCGGGTTCTTCGCCGTGCATATGGCGATGATCCTTCTGGCCGGCCCCCTGAACGAAATGCGCGCGATCCTGACCGGCTGGTACCGGGTAGACAAGGAGAAGACAGATGCTTGACCGAAGGAAACTCCTTCTGGGCGGCGCGGCACTGGCGCTTTCCGGCTGCAAGGTCTTCGACAGCGCGACCGAAGGTGACAGCACCCTCCGCCGGGTCTTCGGCAGTGCCGAAGCCTTGACCAAGGCAAGCCAGCGGGCGCTGATCGGCGACCGGCTGGCACCTGAATTCTCCGAAGCCGACATCCGCCAGGGTCAGCGGCCGAACGGGTCGACCGATCCGCAAGGGGCGGAGTATCGGCAACTGGCCGAAACGGGGTTCCGCGACTATCGGCTTACGATCACCGGTCTGGTCGAAACACCGGTATCGCTGTCGCTTGCCGAGCTTTCGGCCCTGCCGCCGCGGACCCAGATCACCCGGCACGACTGCGTCGAAGGTTGGAGCTGCATCGCGAAATGGACCGGCGTCCCGCTTGGCACGGTCCTGAACCTGGCCAAGCCGAAGGTCACCGCGCGCTATGCCGTCTTTCGCTGCTTTGACGCGATTGAACGCGGTTTGGCGGGTGAGGTCCTTTATTACGAAAGCATCGACCTCATCGACGCCTATCATGCCCAGACCATCGTCGCCTATGCAATGAACGACGCTCCCCTGCCGGTCGCGAACGGTGCCCCCCTGCGGCTTAGGGTGGAACGGCAGCTTGGCTACAAGATGGCCAAGTATGTGCATACCATCGACCTGGTCGAGAGCTTTGCCGACCTCGGTGGCGGGCGGGGCAGCTACTGGGCCGACCGTGGTTATGAATGGTACGCGGGGATCTGAGGGGCCGCTCGTCGATGACTTCGTCACTCCTCGCTGTGCGCCTGCCGACGAGGAGACGAAGTCGAACGAGGAGGGTGCCGGATGGCCTACCCCCAGGTCGGGTGGAACTTGCCCGCTGGTGACAGGGTGAAAATCTCGCAGCCGGTCGCGGTCACTCCCACAGAATGCTCGAACTGCGCCGAAAGCGACTTGTCGCGGGTGACAGCAGTCCAGTCATCCGCCAGAACCTTGGTTTCGGGGCGGCCAAGGTTCACCATCGGCTCGATGGTGAAGAACATGCCCTCTTCCAGCACCGGACCCGACCCCGCACGGCCATAGTGCAGCACGTTCGGCGGCGCGTGAAAGACCCGGCCCAGCCCGTGGCCGCAGAAGTCGCGGACGACCGACATGCGCTGCGCTTCGACGTAGGATTGGATCGCACAGCCGATGTCGCCAAAGGTGCTGCCGGGCTTGACCGCCGCAATCCCGCGCATCAGGCCTTCGTGGGTGACGTCGATCAGGCGCTCCGCCTTTCGGGCCAGTTGGCCTGCCACATACATCCGGCTGGTGTCGCCAAACCAGCCCTCGACGATCACCGTCACATCGACATTCAGGATATCGCCGTCCATCAGAACCTTTGGCCCGGGAATCCCGTGGCAAACCACATGGTTCACCGAAATGCACGAGGCGTGCTTGTAGCCCTTGTAGCCAATGGTGGCTGAGGCCACGCCGCGCCGCCGGATCTCTTCGGTAATGAAGTCGTCGATGACACCAGTCGTGGTTCCCGGCACGACCAGCGGCGCCACGGCATCAAGGATTTCCGCTGCAACCCGGCCAGCCATGCGCATGCCCGCGAAATCCGCATCTTCATAGATGCGAATGCCGTCCTTCGTGATCCGCGCGCGCAACTCGTCCAAGGTCGTCTCCTTGGCCCCTACATATTCATCTGCGGCGGAATTGGCCAGAGGGCGGGGTTTGAATGCCCCGTCCAGACCGCTATACCCGCGAATGTGATGACGGAGGAAAGCGCGCCATGACCAATCCGACAGCGGCAATTCTGGTGATCGGAGATGAGATCCTGTCCGGCCGTACCCGCGATTCCAATTTGCATTACCTTGCGGGTGAGCTGACGAGAATCGGCATCACACTTGGCGAGGCGCGGCTTGTCGCGGATGTTCACGCGGACATCGTCGCCGCCGTCCGCGCGCTTTCGGCCCGCTATACCCATGTCTTCACCTCGGGCGGCATCGGGCCGACCCATGACGACATCACCGCCGATGCCGTCGCGGAAGCGATGGGCGCAGGCATTTTCCACCGGGCCGATGCGATGGCGCTCTTGCAGGCACATTACGACCGGGCAGGTCTGCCATTCAACGAGGCCCGCCAGCGCATGGCACGGATCCCGGACGGGGCGGCGCTGATCGACAACCCGGTGTCGACCGCCCCCGGCTTCACCCTTGGCAATGTGCATGTCATGGCCGGGGTTCCGAACATCTTTCAGGCGATGGTGGCCAGCGTCCTGCCAAAGCTGACCGGCGGCCCGCCGCTTTTGTCACAAACGCTTCGCGTGATGCGGGGTGAAGGCGAGATTGCCGCCGACTTCGGTGCTCTGGCGGCCGAGTTCCCCGAGCTTTCGATGGGGTCATACCCGTTCATGACCAACGGCGCGCACGGCACCAATCTGGTGATCCGGGGCACTGATCCAGGGCGTCTGGACCAGGCGATGGTTCGGCTTACCCGGCTTTTCGGATGACACCTGCCCACCTTGCCGCCGTGATGGAGGCCACCTGGCCCCCCCTTCGCCGCTGGCAAGTCGGTCCCTTCATCCTGCGCGATGGGGCTGGGGGCGGAAAACGCGTGTCGGCCGCAAGCTGTGACGGGCCATTCACCGAAGCCGAACTTGCCACCGCCATAGCCTCGATGGCGAAACCCCTGATGCTGATCCGGGACGGCGACCAAGCCCTTGATGCGAAGCTGCAGGCGAGAGGCTGGCAGATTATCGACCAGGTCGTCGCCTATGCTGCCCCCATCTCGCAGCTTGCCGCGGAGCTGCCGCCTCTTGCGGCCTTCGCCCATTGGCCGCCGCTCGAGATCGCCCGCTCGATCTGGGCCGAAGGTGGGATCGGCCCCGCCCGGCTCGCCGTGATGGACCGGGTTGTCGGTCCAAAGACCGCAATTCTTGCCCGTGCCGCAGACCGCCCCGCCGGGATCGCCTTCGTCGCCTGCCATGGCAAGGAAGCAATGCTGCATGCCCTTGACGTCCGCGCCGGACATCGCCGACAGGGCGTGGGCCGGACGCTGCTTCACGCCGCCGCGAACTGGGCCGCAGCCCAGGGCGCCACGCGTCTTACGCTTGTCGTGACCCGGCAGAACGTCGCTGCCTGCGCGCTCTACGCTCGCGTTGGCATGAAAATTGTGGGACAGTATCACTACCGAATGAAATGATCGCGGAAAGCGACCCGGGCAGTGCCGAATGCCACGATAATCCTCTCCAGTCTCTGTGCCGTCCTGGCCGGACCTGCTGTCGCACTTACACTCGATCTGCCCGCCAAGGTTGTTAGCGAAGAATCGCGGTCCGAATCGCCCGGGAGCTATGCCCTTCCCACCGCTGCTTTTGATGGGAACACGGTCCCCTCACGTCAGGTCGAAGGCACAGTGGACCAGCGCGCCTTCCAACTTGACGCGCCGGGCATGACCACGCTTGCGGTCCTGGCACCCTTGCGCGACCAGGTAATTGTTGCCGGCTACGATGTCATCTTCGAATGCGAGGCGCGGGACTGTGGCGGGTTCGACTTCCGTTTCGGCACCGATGTGATGCCGGAGCCCGACATGCATATCGACCTGGGTGACTTCCGTTTTCTCTCGGCCCAACGCGATGGTGAGGCGGTCTCGATATTGGTCAGCCGCACCGCAAGTTCGGCCTATGTGCAGATCACCAGGGTAACGGATGCGCCTCTGCCCGCCACAGCGATCAAGACGACGGTTGACCTTGATGAGGAAGGCCAGTCCCGTGTCGTCGACGCCGTCCAACCACAGGCCACCGCCGTCGGGGCGGCCTTGGACGACGCGGGTGTTGCGGTCCTTGACGATCTGATCTTCGCCAGCGGTGCCGCCACGCTGACAGCGGGCGATTATGCCTCACTTGCGGCAGTGGCGGCCTGGCTAGAGGCCAATCCGGATGGCACCATCGCACTTGTGGGCCATACTGATGCATCGGGCAGTCTGGCGGCCAATACCGCGCTGTCCGAGCGGCGGGCCGAAGCGGTGGCCGAGGTTCTGATCGACAGCTACGGCGCGGACCGCAACCGGATTGCCGCCGAGGGCGTCGGTTTCCTAGCCCCGCGCGCCACTAACCAGACCGATGAGGGGCGGCAGAAAAACCGACGGGTCGAAGTGATCGTCACTTCGACCCGTTGACTGGTCAGAAAGAGGGTATGGAAATCACCAGTTATCGGGGCCCTTGTCGGCATAGCGACGCGCGAGGAAATCGATGAAGGCCCGCACCTTGGGCTGGGTGAACCGCCCGGGCGGGTAGACCGCATAGATACCGAGGACCTCGACCGGCAATCCGGGAATAGCCTCTTCCACCTGCCGTTGCCGCATGGCGTCGGCGTAAAGGAACGAGGGGAGATAGGCGATGCCCAACCCTGATACCGCTGCGTTCAGCAGGCTTTGCCCGTCGTTCACGGTCAACCAGCCGACCGATCGGACCTGGCGCTTTTCGCCCGAAGGTGCGGTGATCTTCCAGACATTGCCGTTGGCCTGATTCGAGTAATGCAGCAGCTTGTGGTCATTCAGATCGTCGATCTTCTGCGGGCGGCCGAATTTCTGGAAATAGTTGGGCGACCCGATCATCCGCTTTGTGGTTTCGGTCAGCTTGCGGGCCCGCAGGCTGGAGTCTTCCAGCTCGCCAACGCGAATCGCCATGTCGAACCCTTCGCTGATCAGCTCGACATAGCGGTTGTTCAGCACCATGTTCACGGTGATGTCGGGATATTCCAGAAGGAAGTCCCCCAGGATCGGCGACAGCAGGTTCACGCCGAAATCGGTCGCCACCGACACGCGCAAAAGCCCAGAGGGCGCAGATTGCATCGAGGTGACCAGCGCATCCGCCTCGCCCGCATCATTCAAGACGCGGCGGGCGCGGTCGTAATAGGCCAGGCCAATCTCGGTTGGCGAAACCCGCCGGGTGGTCCGGTTCAAGAGCCGGGCCCCAAGTCGTGCTTCAAGTGCCGAGACATGTTTGGAAACGGCGGATTTTGAGATCCCCATTTTCTTTGCCGCATCCGTGAACCCCCCTTGATCCACCACGGTGGCGAAGGCTTCCATCTCTGTCAGTCGATCCATCATGTCCTCGCAACGGCAAGCCGTAGGATTTGACCATAAGATTTCACAGTGAATTCGGGCAGGATGGCGGCAAGGACGCGTCCGATCCGGGGTATTCTGAGGGATCGTCCATTTTGCCGAAACACTGGTCTGGCTCGAAATCGGCACGCCTTTGCCAGAATCGCAACTTCGGCTAGGCGAGAAAACACGGTCACCGGGCGGGTAGGCGGGAAATTGTTCCCGGAATGTCGAAAAGCGGCGACCTTATGTCGCCTAAACTCAGTCTATCACCCGGTCTATGGAAAATCCTCCCATGGACCTCTAGCTAGACATTGGGGCGGGAAGACCGCGCCCTTCAATCGTGGATAGAAAAAGGAGACTTCCATGAAACGCATCGCACTTGTGATTGCACCGCTTGCCTTCGCTTCGGCCGCTCTGGCGCAAACTGCTCTGCCTGAAGTGCCCGACGCCGACGGCAGCGGGACCTGGAACCTGGTCGAACTTCAGGCGGTCTTTACGGACATGACCGAAGATCAGTTCACCGCGATCGACGCCAACGCCGATGGCGCTGTGGACACCACCGAACTTCAAGCAGCGCTCGACAATGCGGTGATCATCGCTCCGGGCGGCTGACCCTAAAGCCGGGCAGCCAGGCGCGCGCCCTGATCGATTGCGCGCTTGGCATCCAGTTCGGCTGCCACATCTGCCCCACCAATCACATGGTGGGGGATGCCACGCCGGTCCAGCTCTGCCGAAAGCCCTCGTTCCGGCACTTGCCCCGCGCAGAGCACCACGGCATCGACCGCGAGCAGCTCCGGCTGCTCGCGGTTTGGTCCGTGGCTGATCATCAGGCCTTCCGCCGTGATCCGCTCATAATTCACTCCGCCGACCATCCGCACGTCCTTCATTGCCAGGCTCGCCCGATGGATCCAGCCGGTGGTCTTGCCAAGACCGCGCCCCGGCTTCTCGGCCTTGCGTTGCAGAAGATGCACCTCGCGCGCGGGCGGATGCGGCTGCGGGCCTTGCGGGGATAGACCGCCTCTCGTCTCCCAAGGCGCGCCGACACCCCATTCCGCACGCCAAAGACCTGCATCCAGTGTCGGGCTGACCCCTTCATGCACCAGCGTTTCGGCCACGTCGAAACCGATGCCCCCGGCCCCGACGACCGCCACCCGGCGACCGATCTTGGCCCCTTTCAACACGTCGATGTAGCTGTGGACCTTCGCCCCGTCTTCCACCGGAATCTCGGGATCGCGTGGTCTGACACCCGTGGCGATCACCACTTCGTCGAAGCCCGAAATCCCGTCTGCATCCGCCTCGACCCCCAGCCGAAGCTCGACATTCGGGTGCTCCAGCTTGGTGGCAAACCAACTGACCAGCCCGTGGAACTCTTCCTTCCCCGGCACCTGCTTGGCCAGGTTCAACTGACCCCCGACGTCGCCTGCCCGGTCGAAAAGTACGACCTTGTGCCCCCGTTCTGCTGCCACGATGGCCGTCATCATCCCGGCCGGTCCAGCGCCCACCACGGCCACCCGCTTGGCAACACCCACAGGGTCATAGGTCAGCTCGGTCTCATGACAGGCGCGCGGGTTCACCAGGCAAGAGGTCAACTTGCCGCTGAACGTATGGTCCAGACAGGCCTGATTGCAGGCAATGCAAGGCGCGATTTCCGCCGCTTTGCCAGCAGCCGCCTTGACGATAAAATCGGCGTCCGCCAGCCAGGGCCGCGCCATCGACACCATGTCCGCCGCGCCTTCGGCCAGCAGCTTTTCGGCCACCTCGGGCGCATTGATCCGGTTCGAAGTGATCACTGGGATCGACACCTCCGGTCGCAACCGCGCGGTCAGATGCGCAAACCCGGCACGGGGGACCGAGGTCGCAATCGTCGGCACCCGCGCTTCGTGCCAGCCGATCCCGGTGTTCAGGCAAGACGCCCCCGCCGCTTCAATGGCCTTGGCCAGTTGCAGCACCTCTGCCCAGTCCGACCCATTCGGCACCAGGTCGATCAGCGAAATCCGGTAGATCAGCACTACCCCCGGCCCCATCGCCGCACGTACGCGGGCGACCACCTCGACCGGCAGGCGCATGCGGTTCTCATAACTGCCGCCCCAGCGGTCAGAGCGGTGATTGGTGTGGGTGACAAGGAACTGGTTCAGGAAATAGCCTTCCGACCCCATGACCTCCACCCCGTCATACCCCGCCTCGACAGCCCGGGCGGCGGCAGTGGCGATGTCGGCGATCTGCTTCTCGATCCCCTCTTCGTCCAGCTCGCGCGGGGGAAACGGCGAAATCGGTGACTTGATCGCCGAAGGGGCAACGCATTCCTTGCCATAGGCATAGCGACCCGCATGCAGGATCTGCATCGCGATATGCCCGCCCTCGGCATGGACCGCATCCGTCACCCGGCGGTGGTTGGCGATGTCCTTGTCGCTGAACAGCCCTGCCGCCCCGGGAAACACCCCGCCCTCGCGGTTCGGTGCCATGCCGCCGGTGACGATCAGCCCCGCCCCGCCCCGCGCCCGCGCAGCATAGAAGGCCGCGACCCGGCCCCAGTCGCCCGTCTCTTCCAGCCCCGTATGCATCGAGCCCATCAGGCTGCGGTTGCGCAGTGTGACCGCGCCCAAGGTGATCGGCGCAAGCAGATGTGGATAGCTGGTCATTGGCTTTCTCCCTTTGCGGCAGGATGGCGCGGAGACTACGCCGCGTCACCCAAAACGCCGCGTCATCCCCCTGGACCTAAAGCACCACCACCTGCGCCGGGTCCAAGAACCACGGCGCGATGATCCCGCAGGTATCGGCCAGCGGCAAGAGCGTTTCCGGCACGTCCATCCCGATCACCTCCTGCATGAACCGTGCCCTTGCGGCCGACCGGCCCGCAACATTGGGATAGCGGCGCAGAAGTGCATCGCGCAACGCTGCGTCCGCGATCACGTAGCCATCCTCCATCCGCGTCGACCCCCAGTCGGCATGCGACGGGATCACATCCATCTGCATCGCCATGCCCGAGGCGAGCGGAATGTCTGCCCCGGGCATGATCGGCGATGACATCCATTCATCCAGCCCAATCAGATGGCCGGGGTTCAACGTGACGCCGAACTCCGCTGGCAGCAGGTCGTGGATCATCGCCCAAACCTCACCACCTCGAACCCCGGGCCGCATCAGCCCGCACCAGTCCGACATCGCTTGCGCATAGGGAAAGACGAAGTCCTCCAGATAGCCATCGGCCGAGGCCGGAAGGTCCTCGGCCCCCCGCGCCATCCAGCCCGCACGGCAGATGTTCGCCCCCCAATGCGCGATGTTGAAGCTTGCAGGCCTGCCCTTGGTGATCCGGTCCCCGATTGGCCCCGAAAGGCCCGGCGTAGTCCCCATGGCGAAGGTCAGATGGCAGCCGAGCGGCAGGCCCCCGATGCGCGCCGCCTCAACCGCCGCGAAATCCGTCATTCCCTCGTGGAACGCAAAGACCATCCGCCGCAGGGCCGCCGCCGCCATGTGATTGGCAAACTCCAGCCGGGCAATATCCTCCACCGTGACCCGGGCGCGCAGACCATGGCCGGGGTGCATGAAAAGCGCCGTCGCGTTCTCCACCCGTCCCGCCCGCTCGCGCAGCGGATCGGCAAGGAAGGCCGGAATGTCCAGCGCCAGGGCCGGGTTCTGCCCGGGCGGAAGCTCATCTGCCCCGTACCATTTCCACCCGACCGCGCCCACGGTTGAACCCGCCGGAATGATCCCGTTCAGCCAGTCCCAAAGCCGCTTCGTCCCGCGCGGCTGGCTGGGCAACGACAGTGAGGCGCAGAGGCCGGTTCGCACCCGTCCCGCCGCGACGAGGGGCGAGACCACCGTGTAGGCCAGGCACTCATTCCCCGCCAACAGCAGCGCATCCCCGTCGGTGACGACCAGAACCGCCTCCTCGAACCGGGGGTCGAACCCTGTCAGCCAATGCAGGTTCGCCGCATGTTCCCGGTCGCCGTAGACGACCAGCGCCGCGTATCCCGCCGCAGCCATCGCCACCCGTGTCGCGACCAGCCTCGCCTCCGCCTCGACCAGCGAAAAGGCGGGCGGCAGGTCGGGCGTGCCATGATCGGGCCAATCCAGACGCTGAAGTCTTGTCATGCTGTGCCCCCAATCCCCCGGACTTGGGCCAAGCTTAGGCCACAAGCCGCGCTCTGCAACCGGCAAACGCGCTTGCTTGCGAATCCCTAACCGCGCGCTTATATGCAGCCTTGAGAGGTTGGCGCGGGCAGGCACCTCGCCAACCCGGTCAGGTCCGGAAGGAAGCAGCCGTAACGAGCCCCGCTTGGGTCGTTGTCCAGCCTCTCACCTCTCGGTTTGCGACGGGAGTACCGCGATGTCCGATCCCGTCCGCGTCTTCCGCAAGCTTGCCCTGGCAAACCGGCTGGCCAACGCCCGCCTGCACCGCTCCTGTGCTGCCCTTCCCGTGGACGACCTGACCGCCGAAAGACCGGCCTTCTTCGGCTCGATCCAGGCGACGCTGAACCATATCCTTCTGGTCGGCCGCTTCTACATCAATGCGGTGGAGGGCAATCCATACAACAAACCCTCCCTCGAAGAGGCTCGCACCTGCCCCGACCTGCCTACTCTGGTGCAATGGCAAGAGGTCTCTGACCGTCGCCTGATCGACCATGTCGAAGGACTTTCGCCCGCCGACCTTTCGGATATCGTCAAGGTAGACCGCGTCGAGCGGGTGCAACTCGACCGCCGCGACGATGTTCTGTTGCATCTTATGACGCATCAGATCCACCATCGCGGTCAGGTGCATGACATGCTGTCGGCCACCGCGCTTAAGCCGCCTCAGCTTGACGAATTCATCGTTGGCGACGATGCCGCCACCCGGGCGGACGACATGTCCGCCCTTGGCTGGACCGAACGCGATCTGATGCGCTGATCTTAGTCCAGGATCGCTGGCCAAAGCACCGCATTTCGGCGGTGAAAGGGCGGGATGTGGCCAATGCTTGCCAGCCCGTAATCTGCAGGCCGCAGCACAAGCTGCTCTTTCATCGCCTCGGGGTACAGCGCCCGCGCCCGCCAGACCGCCGCCGGGGGCACCAGATCGTCATCGGCAACCGCGATCATCCGCAACCGGCCCTTGACCCGCTGCGGATCGGGCAAGGGAAGGGTTCGCCCGACATCCGACAGGTGCCAGCCGGGGGTCGTGCACCAGCGCCGCCAGTCCTCATAAACCCCGCGTGGCAGATCGGCGCCGAGCCCCATCATCCGACCCGGCATGTATCCGGCCAGCTTGCCCAGGCCCCGCACCGGTGGCGACCAGAAGAGCCGCGCCTTCCAGCGATAGCGCAGGGGGTGATCTGTGACATGGGTCAACCCAGCGCCGATCGTAACCACCCGGGCCACCCGGCTCATCGCCTCGTGCCAGCCCAGCCACAGCCCGCCGACCGAGTGTCCAAGCACCCACAGCGGCGTATCCGGCAGCATCCGGGCCAGCGTGGCAAGGGCTGCCGCCTGATCGTAGCGCCCCCAATCCGCCAGCGTCGCGCGCGAGGACCGGACCGACCCTCGGGCCGAGGCGCCGAAGTCGCGATAATCATAGGTCAGGACCGTAAGGTCGCGTTCTGCTGCCGCCCATTGCGCGAAGGCGCGGTAAAAGCCCGCGGGAGCCCCCGTCGCCCCGTGGACCACCAGGGCCGCCCTCGGGGCCCCGCGCGGCCGGAAGATCCGCCCGCGCAAAAGCGCGCCATCGCTGCGGATATCGATCTCTTCACCGTTAAGCTCATCCAACCTGGTCGCTGCATCCAACATCGCTGCCTCCGCAAGGATTAGACTGATTGGTCTAATATCATGAGTAGACCAAACGGTCTAGGCTTTTCCTACCGCCCTCGTTTGACTATGTTTGTGACCATGACCCAAGAACCCAGCACCAAGGACCGCCTGATCTTTGCCGCCACCCGCCTCTTCCGGCAGCGCGGCTATGAAGGCACCGGCCTTGCCGAAGTCCTGTCCGAGGCGAGGGTCCCCAAGGGCTCGCTCTACCACCATTTCCCGGACGGGAAGGCCGACCTCGCCTGCGCCGCCGCCGACTGGACGGCCTCGGAGATCATCCGCGTGATCGACGATTCGTTCCGGGCCGCACCCGACTGGCGGCACGGGGTGACGACCTTCTGCTACAAGATGGCTAAGCTTTTCGACATCCTGAACAGCGCCGACGCCTGCCCGATCTTCGGGCTTCTCTTCGAAGGCCCCGACCAGGAAAAGTTCCGCGTCCACGCCGAAGCCGCCTTCAACCGCATCATCGAAGCGGCGGCCCGCCACGGCGAAGCACTTGGCCTTTCGCCCGAGACCGCGCATGAGATGGCCGAGACCGCCATGATTGGCTTCCAGGGCAGTTGGACCCTCGCCCGCATGCGCAGGAACGCCACCGCCCTGCGCAGCCTGCCGGTGAGGCTTTACGGTCGCGTAGATCCGTAAACTTTAGATTGGCGGCGCCAGGCCCCGCCCTTTCCACCTCCTGGCCTACGGCACCGAATTATCCAGACAGGATAATCCGGGATAGTTCGGGTCAACCACCAGCTTTCTGCCGCGACTCAGCCAGCAGCCAGTCGCGCAGGTCTTGGTCTTCCAACGCGTACACGCCCCTAGCGGGCCGCCAGACAAGGCTCTTGTCGCGCAGATCGTCCAGCGCCTTCTGCACTTCGGAGGCACTCACCGCTACGCCCAGATCTTGACCGAGCCGGGTCAGTGTGGCGTCGGAAAACGGGGCAAAGTCAGGACCTGAATCGATCAGACGGCGAAGCACCTGCCGCTGAAGCGCGCTAAGCTGACCGTAATCCGACTGGTGCTGTTGCCAGACCCTGGCCCGCAGCTCGTCCGCGCGCTCGGCCACTGTCCGGCGCAAGCCCGCGCTTCCTGCTTCGCCCAGCGCATGGGCCTGGATCACCTCGGTCAGCTTTTCCGGCCGGTGACCCAACAGCTCGAACGCCTGCATGACATCGTCGCTGTCCAGCTGGTTGTCGGGCGCAAGACGCGGGTTCACCCGTCGCACGTAGGCCTCGACGAAGCTGCGGCCAAGCTTTGGAAAGTCCTGCACCCGCGCGCCGTAGAACGGTTGTTTGTGGGTCAGGACCAGTGCCGCCAGCTTGTCGCGGTGCGATCCGGTGAAAAGCAGGAACAGCCGCTGCCCGTCGCGCCGCTGGTTCATCGCATCGCGCGCCGCCTTCAGCGCGAACATCGCGTCCAGTCCCGCAGCACTGGACAGCGCCTGCTGGGCCTCGTCGATGATGAAGACGACATCGCGCCCGGCCCGCTTGCCGACCTCGACCAGGGCCTCGGTCAGGGTCGCACTGCGTTTGGCCGCGGCTTTCGGCAGATCAGCCGTCAGCCCACCAACGGCAATGCGCGAAAAGGGCAGCAGGTCCCAGAACTTTTCGACCCGCGTCGCCAGTTCCTCGATAACCTGCGCCAAAGCCTCGGCGATCAGTTCGCCCGGATCGCGTGCCCGATCCGCCCAAAGATCGACATAGATCGGAAACTGCCCGCGCGCCTCCAGCACCGGCACGAGATCCAGCCTCAGGAACGTGCTTTTCCCGGTCCGGCGAGGGGCCGCCAGAAACAGCCCCGCCTGCGACCCGAACAGGGGATCGGGCGACAGTTGATCGGCGATCAGTTCGGCCAGTTCGGTCCTGGGCGCGTAGAAATCCATCGTCTATCCTGAGTTACCTCAGGAAGATAAATTATCTGCGCCGGATAAATCAAGCTATTCTTCTTCGAAACCCGCTTTACCGGCCCCGCGCAACACCCTACCTTGGCAGGGCAATGACAGAACCCACCCCCGCCTATCAGGTCCTCGCCCGCAAATACCGCCCCCAGACCTTTGCCGATCTGATCGGGCAAGAGGCGATGGTGCGCACGCTGAAGAACGCCTTCGCGGCAGACCGGATCGCGCATGCCTTCGTCATGACTGGCGTCCGCGGGGTCGGCAAGACCACGACCGCGCGGATCATCGCAAAGGGGCTGAACTGCGTCGGTCCCGACGGCAACGGCGGCCCCACCACCGAACCTTGCGGCCAATGCGAGCCTTGTCGCGCCATCGCCGAGGGCCGCCACGTCGACGTAATGGAGATGGACGCAGCCTCCCGCACCGGGGTCGGCGATATCCGCGAGATCATCGATTCTGTCCACTACCGGGCGGCCTCGGCCCGGTTCAAGGTCTACATCATCGACGAAGTCCACATGCTGTCGACCGCCGCGTTCAACGCGCTTCTGAAGACGCTGGAGGAACCTCCGGCCCACGTCAAATTCATCTTCGCCACCACCGAGATCCGCAAGGTTCCGGTCACGGTCTTGTCGCGCTGCCAGCGCTTTGACCTCAAACGGATCGAGCCCGAGGTGATGATGGCCCACCTCGCGAAAGTGGCTGATCTGGAAGGCGCGAAACTGGCGCAAGACGCCTTCGCCCTTATCACCCGCGCCGCCGAGGGATCCGTCCGCGACGCGATGAGCCTGATGGACCAGGCCATCGCCCATGGCGCGGGCGAAACCACCGGCGATCAGGTCCGGGCCATGTTGGGACTGGCCGACCGGGGCCGCACGCTTGACCTCTTTGATCTGATCATGAAGGGCGATGCGGCAGCGGCCCTGTCCGAACTTGGCGCGCAATATGCCGATGGTGCCGACCCGATGGCCGTCCTGCGCGATCTGGCCGAAATCACCCACTGGATTTCCGTCATCAAGATCAACCCGGCCGCCGCCGAAGACCCGACCACGCCGCCCGACGAACAGACCCGCGGCCTTGACATGGCCACCCGCCTGCCGATGCGGGCAATGACGCGGATGTGGCAGATGCTGCTGAAGGCCATCGAAGAGGTGGCGCTTGCCCCAAATGCGATGATGGCCGCCGAGATGGCCGTGATCCGCCTTACCCATGTCGCCGACCTGCCCGACCCGGAAACGCTTGTCCGCAAGCTTTCCGACAGCCCGCGGCCACCCGCTGGTGGCGGCGTTCCGGGCGGCGCCCCAGCCGGTGGGGGTGGCGCCGTCCACGCCGTCCGCGCGCCCTTGGCCCCAATGCGCGGCCCGACGATGACCGCCACGGCACCCGCCCTGGCAGAAAGCCAACTTCAGGTCTACGCGACCTTTGACCAGGTCTTGGACCTGATCCGGTCCAAGCGCGACATGGTCCTTCTCAACGAAGTCGAAACCGGCCTCCGCCTTGCCCGCTATTCCCCCGGCCGGATCGAGTTCGAACCCGCGCCCGGTGCCAGACCCGACCTTGCCGCTCGCCTTGGACAGCGCCTGCAGGGCTGGACCGGGGGGCGTTGGGGGGTTTCGGTGGTGTCCGCTGGCGGTGCGCCGACCATCGCCGAGACGAAAACCGCCCTCGAAGCGGAAACGCACGCCGAGGCGGAAGAACTGCCGATTGTTCAGGCGATCAAGGCGGCCTTCCCCGGCGCAAAGATCACCGAGGTCCGCAGCCCCGAGGCCATCGTCGCCGAGGCTGCCACCTCTGCTTTGCCTCAGGCCGAGCCAGACGCAGACGACGACTGGGACCCGTTCGAGGAATGACACCCCCCCGCCGCGCGACGCCCGCTGACGCGCCGACGCTTGCGCGCCTGAACGCACATGTGCAGGGCTGGCACGCCGCGACCTACCCCGAAGTGTTCCACCCGTATCCCGATCCGAATGGGCTGATTGCCTACTTCGCCGAACGGCTTTCCGATCCCGCCTCTACCGCTTTCCTCTCCGGCGATCCCGCGCTTGGCTACGCTCTGTGCGCTTTGCAAATCCGCGAGGCTTCGGTCTTTTCGCCCACCGTCCGTCGCCTGATGATCGACCACATCGCCGTCGCCCCGGAAGCCCGCCGCCAAGGCCACGGTCGCGCCCTCCTCCTGGCGGCACGCACCCTTGCGCGCGAAGAAGCCGTCGACGAAGTCCTCCTGGACACCTGGGAGGCGAACACCGAAGCCCATGCCTTTTTTCGTGCCGCAGGCTTTTCCCCGCGCCGGATGCTCTTTCATGCCAAGCCTTGATCTTGCAACGCGACCCTCGGTCTCGTACTTCAAGGAAAACCGAAGGAGGACGGAATGCTGAAAGGTCTCGGCGCATTGGGCGGGCTTGGCGACATGGCCAAGATGATGAAAGCGGCCCAGGAAATGCAGGGCAAACTTGCGGGTCTGAATGAAGAACTTGCCCGCATGGAGGTGCAGGGAGAATCCGGAGGCGGCCTCGTCAAGGTACGCGCGACAGCGAAAGGCGAAGTGACCGGCCTCGATATCGACCCGTCGATCCTGGTGTCGTCCGAAAAGGAAGTGGTCGAGGATCTGATCCTTGCCGCGATCCGTGACGCCCAGGACAAGGGCCGGGCAAGAAGCGAACAGGAAATGAACAAGCTTGCGGAAGAACTGGGTGCCCCACCCGGCACCAAGCTGCCGCTCTGACATGCCCGACGAGACCGGCGTCGAACAGTTGATCGAGCTTCTGGCCCGGCTTCCGGGCCTCGGCCCGCGGTCAGCCCGCCGCGCGGTTCTGGTCCTTTTGAAGAAGCGTGCCCAACTGATGGCGCCCCTGGCGCAGGCGCTGGCCGAGGTTGCACTGGCCGCCAAGGACTGCCGGGTCTGCGGCAATATCTCGACCACTGAGCTTTGCCCGATCTGCGCCAACCCCGCCCGGGCCACCGGCGAGATCTGCGTGGTCGAGGATGTGGCCGACCTGTGGGCCATGGAGCGCGGTCAGGTTTTCCGGGGCCGCTACCATGTCCTTGGCGGCGCGCTTTCCGCGCTTGATGCCATCGGCCCGGACGAACTCGGCATCCCCCGCCTCGTCGCCCGCGTGGCGGACGAAGGCGCCCACGAGGTCATCCTCGCGCTGAATGCCACCGTCGACGGCCAGACCACCGCGCATTACATCGCCGACGCCTTGGCCGGTACCTCGGCCCAGATCACCACCTTGGCCCAGGGTGTCCCCATCGGGGGCGAGCTTGACTATCTCGACGACGGCACGATCGGCGCGGCCCTCCGCGCCCGGCGGAAGCTGTAGGGTGCGCTACAGCGCACCGATCCCCAAAAGCTCGGGCAAATCGTCCATATCGTCGAAGAGCGGCACCCCAAGCTCCGCCAGCGCGCGCGCGGGTGGCGCATCACGCCCGTGGGCCGCAAGCCCAAGGCACGGGATGCCGGCCGCCAGCGCAGCACCTGCGCCTGATGGGCTGTCTTCGATCACCACGCATCTTTCCGGTGCCACACCGCAAGCGGCAGCCGCAGCAAGATACACATCCGGCGCAGGTTTCGGTCGACCCAGTGCCTGCCCGGACAACACCGCCCGAAAGCGCGGGATCAGCCCATGCTGGCCCAGCGTGATCCGCATCTTTTCGACCGATCCGTTCGAGCCAACGGCAAAGGGAATACCGGCGGCGTCAAGCGCATCAAACACCTGCAGGATGCCCGGGATCAAGGGGGTCCCGCCTTCCAGCATCGCATACATCCGGGCATAGAAGTCCGCCACCCAGGCCTCGGGCAGCCGCGCCCCCGCCGCCCGCGCCCGCTCCGCGACCGTCTCGATTGTCCCGCCAAGGAAATCCGTCTCCAACTGGTGGCGGGTCAGCGGCAGGCCATGGGCGGCAAGGTCCGCGATCAGCAGATCATTGGTGGGCCCCTCGCTGTCGACGATCACCCCGTCGCAATCGAAAAGGATAGCCGCAGGGTTCATGGATTGCGCCATTTTTCGATCTGCGCGGCCAGAGCTCCCCAAGAAAGGCTCTGGGGCAAGTCACGATCGGGGATAACCAGTGCATCAACGGCCGAAAAATGCAGCAGCGTGTTGTTCCGCCACCGCGCCGTCCCCTGGATATCAGACCAAAGCAACTGGCGGGGCTCGAACGTCAGGCCGATCTCTGACAATATGACCGGGCAGGGCTTTTGTCGCAGCGACGACGCCGTGAACAACTGCTTATAGCGACGCGCGAAAAGGCGGTTGGCCAAGATCAGCCCAAGGAAGCCGCCGAGGAACGTGTACAGCACGACAAGCGCCGCTCCTCCAAGCGGCTGACCGTTAAGGTGAGCCATTCCCAGCCCGAAGGCAAAAGCCAGCGGAAGCGGCAGCGCAAGCACGAGCAACCGCCGATAGGACCAGGCTGCGCGATCAGCCAAGGTCGTTGCGGCCATCAGAAGATCAGCAGGTGGTGCCGTCAAACGCAGTGCGATTTGGGTCATTCGGGAGTCCTCAGCAAAGTCACAACTGTATCTCCATACTTTCGTTGATCCACCTGCGAAAAACCCTCGGGCACAACGGGCGCCGCCCCTTCTTCCCAGACGATCATCGCGCCGGGGGCAATCCAGCCTCCGCGCAAAGCGGCGGTCAACGAGGCCTGGCCCATACCCTTGCCATAGGGCGGGTCAAGAAAGACCAGCGTGAACGGGACACCAGCGTTCGCCCCCAACCGGGTCGCGTCCTGCCGCAACACCTTGGTCTCGCCCTCGACCCGCATCTTCGCCACATTGGCCCGGATCAGTGCCAGCGCCTTCGCCCCGTCATCGACGAAGCACACCTCCGCCGCCCCCCGGCTTAACGCCTCCAGCCCCAGCGCCCCGGTGCCTGCGAAAAGGTCCAGCACCCGCGCACCTGTGACCGGGTTGCCGTGGCCGCCGTTGATTAAAAGATTGAAGATCGCCTCGCGCACCCGGTCCGAGGTCGGCCGCAGATGGGCAGTTGCATCGCCCTCGCCCACTTCGGCAAGGCGCAACCCACGGCGCGCACCTCCGATAATCCTCATGCCTTCAAAAGCGCCTTCAGGTCCGGGGTCGACAAGATGACCTCCGGCGTGGGGCTCTTGCCCATCTCGATCAGCCGCTTGCCCACCATATAGGCCCTCGGATCGTTCATCGCATCCACCGCCAGAAGCGCTTCACCCCGGTAGTACCAGAAGCTCACCACCTCGCCGTCACCCTTGCGGGTGACGATCCGGTCATAACCGGTGTTCAGCCCGGCAATCTGCAGCTTCAGGTCGTACTGATCCGACCAGAACCAGGGCTTGGCGACATAGGGCTCTCCGGCCCCCATGATGTTCGCCGCCACCGCCTCGGCCTGATCAATGGCATTGCCAACCGATTCAAGCCTTATACGCCCGCCCTGCCACGGAAACGATGCACAGTCCCCCGCCGACCAGACCCAAGGGTCCGAGGTCCGTCCCGTCTCATCCGTCGCGATCCCGTTGTCCAGAGCCAACCCCGCCGCCTCGGCCAGCGCGGTATTCGGGGTAATCCCCACGCCGACAATCACGAAATCCGCAGGCAACACCCGCCCGTCTTTCAACGCCGCACCGGTGACACGGCCCTCGCCCACCAGCCGATCCAGACCGGTACTCTCCAGCACCGTCACCCCATGCGCCTGATGCAAGCCCCGCACGAAATCCGAAGTTTCGGGCGAGGCGACCCTTTGCAGGATGCGCGGCGCCATTTCCAGCACCGTGACGTCAAGCCCCAGCTTCGCGGCCACCGCCGCCGCCTCAAGCCCGATATAGCCACCTCCGACGATAATGACCCTGCGGCCCGCGCGAAACTCGACCTGCATTGCATCGACATCGGCCAATGTCCGCACCGTGTAGACTCCGTCCAGATCGCCCCCGATGGCCGCAGGCAACTGGCGCGGGGTCGAACCCGTGGTCAACGCCAGATGATCATAACCCAGCGTTTCGCCACCCACGGTCACCGTCTTGGCCACCGGATCAATGGTCGAAACCGGCTGACCAAGCCGCAGCTCCACCCCGTGCTCCGCCCAGAACTCGGGCGCACGCAGCCAGAGCCGTTCCACCTCCATCTCGCCCAGCAGATAGGCCTTCGACAGCGGCGGGCGCTGGTAGGGGGGGCTGGGCTCATCCCCCAGCAGCACGATCTCGCCCTGATGACCAAGCGCCCGCAGCTTCGCCGCCAGCGCCGCCCCGGCCTGCCCGGCCCCCACGATCACCACCCGCATCACGCTCTCCCACTGGCATGTTCCGCGCCGGACCCTATAACCCATGGGTGCACCGCGCAACGCAACCCAGAAGATAAGGACCACGGAAAATGACCATAGCACCAGGCATGACGCTGCCCGACGCGAACCTCCTGAAGATGGGTGAGAACGGGGCCGAAGTGGTCAAGCTTTCCGACAAGCTGAAGGGCCGCAAAGTGGTGATCTTCGGCCTTCCGGGGGCCTATACCGGCACCTGTTCGACCGCGCATGTGCCAAGCTTCATCCGCACCGCGACGAAGTTTGCCGAAAAGGGCGTGGACGAAATCATCTGCGTCGCGGTGAACGATCCCTTCGTGATGAAGGCCTGGGGCGAAGCGACGGGCGCCACCGCCGCCGGGATCACCATGCTGGGCGACGCCGATTCCGCCTTCTCGAAAGCCACCGACATGACCTTCGACGTGCCGCAACTGGGCTTTTTCGCCCGCTCCAAGCGCTATTCCCTGCTGGCGGAGGACGGCGTCGTGACGCAGTTCAACCCGGAAACCGGTTCAGGCTGCGAAATCTCGGCGGGCGAGCATCTTCTGTCGCAAATCTGACCCTTCGAACGGCCGGCTCGTCGAGCACTTCGTGCACTCCTTGCAACAGGCGCTCCCTCCGAGGAGGACACGAAGTGAACGACGAGGCGGCCTCAGCCCGCAGTTTCCACGCAGTGCCGCCGGAACGCGCGCTTCAGAAGGTCAAGCTCGGCCCGCAAAAGGGCCAGCTCTGCACGGATGTCTTCTTCAAGCGGCACGCCCGCCACCAGGGTGAACTGCGCCAGGACCTCGTCGCCGTGGCGCAAGAGAACGGTCTGCACCCCTTCGTTGAGCGCCCAGACCGGGATCGGAACCCGCACCGCGAAGTGCCCCGCCTTGCCCGGCATCGGCTTGACGTCGACACCGTCGATCGCCCGGCCGGAATGCAACCCTTCGATCACCGGTGAATCGCCCGTCACCCCGCTCAGCACGCCTTCCCAGACCCCATCCGCGATCCGGGTCTGTTCCAGCGACATTCCGGTTGCTTTGGTCATCACCGCCCCTAAAGCTCGGCCCGCGGACGGCGGCTTAACACCACGTCCCGCAGGGTTATGTTGGTCATGGCAACATCGTTGAAGATCAGATCCAGCCAGGCGCGCTCCACCCGGTTGTCGTGGATGTCACCGTAAGCAAGGTCGAATTCCGCCACCTTCTCGCGCCCGTCAGAGGACAGATCGCTGACCAGTTGCGCAAGGTTCGGCCCATGTTTGATGTTCAGTCGGGCAAAGGCGCGAACCGGCCGGTCGCTTTCCAGCACCAGCTCAGCCTTGACGAGATGCCGGGATTTCAGCCCGGTGACCCCTGCCTCGGGCAGGTTCATCGCCAGGGACAGAAAACTGCCGTGAAACCCGAAAACGTCGATCGACAGACCGAACGGAGCCCTGTCGGCCTCGCCCGCGTTGCGAATCTGCCGCGCCACGACCTCACCCAGCGGGCAATCGTGATAAAGCGCCCGATCCTCGCCTATCGGAGTTCGGTCGCCCTTTGCCACCACGCCCGGTTCGGCCAAAGGGCCGCGCCAGGCATCCGGCCGCCAGACCCAATCGGTCCCAAGCGGCATTTGCGGCACGCTGGCCCCAAGCGCGGACGAGCCAAGCCTCACATCGGCAGTCTGCACAAATCGGTCGATTTGCCGCCGCATCCCCCGCGCTTCGGCCCGGAGGGCACGCAGCGAAAAACTGTCCATCTCGGGGGCCGCGTCGGACGCATGCGCCCAGCGCGCCTGCAATTTGCGCAGATGCCACCGGTCCAGGAATTGCGCTACGCGACCTGCCATTGACCTTGGTCCTACTGGTCCATGTAGACGTGGCTTTCGGCCTTCGCACCGGGATGTGTCACTGCCCCCCAACGCGCGCCGCCGACCAGTTTCGCGAACTTGTGGATTGCGCCGCTGGTATAGGCCGTCTTGCGTGGCCCCTTCCATTCGGCGTGGCGCTTGGCGAGTTCCTCATCCGACAGCGCCACCGAAAGCTCGCCCTTCAGCGCGTTCAGGCTGATGACGTCGCCAGTCCGGAGCAGCGCGATCGGCCCGCCGTGGGCCGCTTCCGGCCCGACATGGCCGACGCAGAACCCCCGCGTTGCGCCACTGAAGCGCCCGTCGGTGATCAGTGCCACCTTCTTGCCCATGCCCTGACCGCTCAGCGCGGCGGTGGTCGACAGCATCTCGCGCATCCCCGGCCCGCCCGCCGGGCCCTCATTGCGGATCACGATGACTTCGCCTTCCTTGTATTCCCGCGCTTTCACCGCCGCGAAGGCATCCTCCTCGCACTCGAATACCCGGGCCGGGCCGGTGAAGACCTGCTCGGCCTCGGTCATGCCCGCGACCTTCACAATCGCTCCGTCCGGCGCAAGGTTGCCCTTCAGGCTGACCACGCCGCCGGTCTTGGTGATCGGAGACCCAATGTGATAGATCACCCGGCCATCCGCCTCGCCCCGGATCTCCTCCAGGCTTTCGCCCAAGGTCTTGCCGCTGGCCGTGATGCAGTCGAGGTGCAGGAGGCCTTCCTTGGCCAGTTCCTTCATCACCACGGCCACGCCGCCAACCTCATGCAGGTCCTTCGCCACATACTTCCCACCGGGTCGCAGGTCGACGAAATACGGCGTGTCCTTCATGCAGGCCGCCACGTCGAAGAGGTCGAAGTCGATCCCCGCCTCGTTCGCCAAGGCAGGCAGGTGCAGCGCCGCGTTGGTGGACCCACCCGTGCAGCCCACGACCCGCGCCGCGTTCTCCAGCGCCTTGCGCGTCACGATGTCCCGCGCGCGGATGTTCTTTTCGATCAGGTGCATGACCGCCACGCCCGAGGCCTCACCATACTGGTCGCGGCTTTCATAGGGCGCGGGCGCCGACGAGGAATTTAGCAGCGCCAACCCGATCGCCTCAGACACACAAGCCATCGTGTTCGCCGTGTACTGCGCGCCACAAGCTCCGCTGGACGGACAGGCCACGCGCTCCATGATCTCAAGCTCGGCGTCCGACAGGTTTCCGGCCTGGTGCTTGCCCACGGCCTCGAACATGTCCTGCACGGTGATGTCCTGGCCCTTGTAGCGGCCCGGCAGGATCGACCCACCGTAGATGAAGACTGACGGCACGTTCAGCCGCACCATCGCCATCATCATCCCCGGCAGGGATTTGTCGCAACCCGCAAGCCCCACGATGGCGTCATAGCAATGCCCGCGCATCGTCAGCTCGACCGTGTCGGCAATCGCGTCCCGAGAGGCCAGCGAGGACCGCATCCCCTCATGCCCCATCGCGATCCCGTCAGTCACGGTGATCGTCGTGAACTCACGTGGGGTACCGCCGCCCCTCTTCACCCCATGCTTCACGATCTGCGCCTGACGGTTCAGCGCGATGTTACAAGGGGCCGCTTCGTTCCAGCAGGTCGCCACGCCCACCCAGGGTTGGTGGATCTCTTCTTCCGTGATCCCCATCGCATAGAAATAGCTGCGATGCGGAGCGCGTGCCGGGCCTTCGGTCACATGGCGGCTGGGAAGCTTCGATTTGTCGAAACGCTGATTGGACATGGCAGCTCCTCGCGGACGTTGGCTTGACCCGCAGGGATAATCGCGAGCCCGCCCCGGAGCAAGCCGATTTGCCGAAAACTCAGGTGCCGTCGCCGTTGAGGGCAATGGTCGCAGTCTGCATCAGCCCGTCAAGCTGCGAGCGCAGGCTATCGACAAAGTTGACAAAGCTCTCCAGCGGACCCGCAAGCGCCGGAACAACCGCCGAAAGCGCATCCGCGCTTGCGTAAAGCGCCGCCCCGAGGATCGTGACCGTCATGACCAGCAGGAACCCGCTGCGAAAGCTGCTGCGCGGCTCAACGACTGGGCTGCCGCCTTCAGAAACGGTCTCTTCCTGGGCTGGCGGATCGCTGGGCCGCAGGGTCGAGTTGATTTCTTCGACATCGGGCAAAAGATCGCGGCGGGCCGAGAGTCTGGCATCCGCACCGACCAGTCCGCCAGAGGTGCCAGCGCTGATCACGTCCATCGGCTTCTTTGCTGGAACCATCGCCGCCTCGATGCCCAGATCGGACTGGACCTCAAGCGGCTTGGCTTCGGCCCGGCGGACCAGTGCCTCGCGCTCGGCCTCTTCACGCAGGATGGCCAGAACGGATTCGTCCACCGCATAGGCTGCAACCCGCGCGTCAGGCGCAGAACCTGCTTCCGGCTCGGCTTCCGCTTCGGCAACCGGTGTCGCTTCGGCAACCGGTGTCGCTTCGGTCTCGGGTTCGGCAGTCCCGCCGAACAAAATCTCTTCTTGCGGCGCAGCGTCGGTCGGGATCTCTTCTGACGAGACGTCGGCGATCTGCACGGCGGCAGGTGACGTCTCGGCGTCGATCGGGGCGGCATCACTGCCCGGGTCCGCCGTAGCCAGTGACGCAGCCGGCGCCTCGGTCGACACGACCGCTTTGGTGACCGAACTGTGATCTGCATCTTCCACAATCGAAACCGGCTCTACCGGCGCCTCGTCGATCTTTTCGTCAACCTCAGCCGTCACTGACGTATCGACCGGATCAACGGGGGGAACCGGGGATTCCGGCATTGGGGTCGGTTTCGCTTCTTCGGGAACCGCCACCGGGACGACCGGTGCCACAGCGGTCAGCGCGGGTTCGGCCATTGCCGGGCGAGACCGCATCTGAAACCACGCATGACCACAATTCGCGCACTGGACGTCGCGTCCGGTTTCCGGAATCGCGTCCTCCGGCACCTCATATTTCGCTTCACAGTTAGGGCAAACCAACCGCATTATCGTCCCTCAAAGCCTGTTGTTCCGGCTGCTTTCACCCGTTGTAGTCCTTATTTCCTGTCGTTCCAAGGCTTTGTCGCGCGCACTTGTGCAATCGTTTCACCCTGTGCGATGGAAAGCGCAGTCGGCGCAACACCTCGCCGCCACAAGAAACGCGACCGGACTGCAGGGGAAAGCCGTGATCACCTTCGATAACGTGGCCTACAGCTATGGCGGGGGGGAGCTTTTGTCCGAGGTCTCGCTTCGCCTCGCCCCCGGTTCCTTTCACTTTCTGACCGGCCCTTCTGGTGCGGGAAAATCCACATTCCTCAAGCTTGCCTATGCCGAGCTTCGCCCGACCACCGGCCGCGTGACCCTCTTTGACCGTGATGTCACCACGCTCTCGCGCGATGACGTGGCCCGATCCCGCCGCCGCATCGGCATCGTGCATCAGGACTGCAAATTCCTTGATCACCTGTCACTTGCCGCCAACATGGCGCTGCCGTTCACCGTTTCCGACCGCGAAAGCGACCGGCAGGACATGGATGACCTTCTGGGCTGGGTCGGCCTGAAACACCTCGCTGACGCCCTTCCGCCGCAGCTTTCGGGCGGAGAGCGTCAGCGTGCGGCCCTCGCCCGCGCCGTCATCGTCGACCCCGACGTGATCCTGGCGGACGAACCCACCGGCAACGTCGACTGGGAGATGTCGCTGCGCATCCTGACTCTGCTTGTCGAGCTGAACAAGATGGGCAAGACGATCCTTGTCGCGACCCATGATCTGAACCTGATCCGCCAGGCCAAGGCGCAGATCCAGGCCCGCGTGCTGCGCATTGCCAAGCACCGCGTCCAGCTTGCGGGGGCCGACCTGTGAAACTGCCCGCCGCCAAACCCGCCAGCCCGTCCACCCGCGCATTACAGGTTGTGCCCCCCTCCGGCCCGACCGCCTGGCTCACCATCTTCACTGCAGGCGCGATGACCTTCCTCTGCGTTTTCGCCCTCGCCCTTTCCCTCGCCTCGGGTCGCCTGGCCAACCGCTGGTCCGAAGCCCTGGCCCGGACCGCCACGATCCGCCTCTCCGCGCCTGCCGAACAGGTCCAGATCCAGACCGACGCCATCCTTTCGGTTCTTGGCACCACCCCCGGCATCGCCAGCTTCCGCGCCATCGAGGACGCCGAGACACAGGCCCTGCTGGAACCCTGGTTCGGCCCTGGCCTACCCATCGAGGCGCTCCCCATCCCCCGCCTCTTCGAGGTGGTCGAGGCCGAACCGGGTTACGATTCCGAGGGCCTCCGCCAACGTCTGGCGGCCGAGGCCCCCGGTGCGCTTCTCGACGATCACACCCGCTGGCGCCGACCCCTGGCCGAGGCCGCCCAACGCCTCCGCCTTCTCGGCGTCCTTTCCATCGCGCTCATCGGTGCCACCATGGCCGCGATGATCACCCTCGCCGCCCGCGCGGCCCTCGCGACGAATGCCGAGGTGATCCGCGTCCTTCGCCTTGTCGGTGCCAAGGACAGCTACATCGCCCGGGCCTTTGTCCGCCGCTTCACGCTGCGCACCCTTGCCGGGGCAGCGGTCGGCGCGGCCGCAGGCCTTGTTGGTGTCGCGGCCCTGCCCGCTGCCGATGCGGCCGGGGGCTTTCTAACCGGCCTCGGCTTTTCCGGCCTGGGCTGGCTTTGGCCTTTCGTGCTTCCACCGTTGGCTGCTATCGTCGCCTTCTTCGCCACCCGCCGGGCTGCCTTCCAGAAACTGCGAGAGCTGACATGATCCTGATCCGCTGGCTTATGTCGCTGGTCTTCGTCGTCCAGATGTATCTGGCGATGGCAGTCCTTGCGATCGGCTTTGCGCCCTGGGCGCTCTTTTCCCGCCGGGGGGCCTATGTCGCGATGCACAGCTATTGCCGTTGGGTCATCTTCACCGCCCGGGTCCTTTGCGGTCTGAGGACCGAGCTACGCGGCACGTCCCCCACGGGCGAATGCGTCGTTGCCGCCAAGCATCAAAGCTTCCTCGACATCATCCTCATCTTCCACGCGGTCCCGGCTGGCAAGTTCATCATGAAACGCGAGCTCAGGTTCGCGCCCTTCCTCGGCCAGTATGCCCTCCGGATCGGGTGCGTCCCGGTGAACCGCGGCAAGCGCGGTGCCGCAATCACCAAAATGAAGGCCGATGTTGCCAAGGGCGCGGCCGAACCGGGGCAACTGATCATCTACCCGCAAGGCACCCGCGTCGCCCCTGGCGCCCACAAACCGTACAAGGTTGGCACCGGCCTTCTCTACGAACAGCTTGCCCAACCTTGCTATCCCGTCGCCACCAATGTCGGAGTCTTCTGGCCCAAACGCGGCATCCTTCGGAAACCCGGCCTTGCGGTGGTCGAGTTCCTGCCCCCCATCGCCCCCGGCCTTCAGGTCGCCGACTTCATGATCCGGCTTGAAGATGAAATCGAGACCCACTCCAACCGCCTGATGGCCGAAGCCGGGTTTCGCCTGGAATGACCAACTGGATCACCACCCTGGACGACCTTCACGCCCATTACGGCACACCCGGTGAAGCGGCGACCGTCAAGGTCACGGACTTCCTCGCCCCCGCCTACCACGCCTATGTCGAACGCGCGCGCTTTTGCGTGCTGACCACCGTCGGCCCCGAGGGTACCGACGGCTCGCCGCGCGGCGATGAAGGCCCGGTCGTCACCATCCTTGATGATCGCACGCTCGCGCTTCCAGACTGGAAGGGCAACGAACGCATCGATTCGCTTCGCAACATCGTCCGCGACGGGCGCGTCAGCCTTATGCTTCTCATCCCCGGCTCGAATACCGCAATCCGCATCAACGGCACCGCCCGCCTGACCGCCGACGAAACCCTCCGCGCCCGGTTCATCCGCGACGGCAAAGAACCCCGCACCGTCGCCATCATCCAGATCGCCGAGGTCTACTCCCAATGCGCCCGCGCCCTCATCCGGTCGGCCCTCTGGACCGGCGGCGACCAGTCGGCGGGCCTCCCCACGGTCGGAGACATTCTGCGCGAGATCTCTGAGGGCGGCATCGACGGCGCGGCCTACGACGCCGCCTGGCTCGGGCGTGCAGCCAAGACGATGTGGTAGCTTCGAGTCTTTCTGATGCAGACAGCAGTGTCAGAAAGACTCAAGATCCCTTTTGGCAGCTTGTCTTTCAACAAAACCGGAGTCCTTTTTTTCTGACCGGCTAAAGCCGTGCGGTGCAGGGGCGCTTCATTTCCCCAAGCATCGCAACGGGCTGGGGGAGGTGTGAAACTCCCGCCGGGCGCGCCGGATGAAGCTCTGTCCGGTCGCTATGCGCCTTCGCGCGCCGCCTTTCGCTCGCGATAGCTCGTCACCTTGGCGCGATTGCCGCAGGCCTGCATCGAACACCAGCGCCGCCGGTTGTTCTTGCCCCGGTCGTAAAAGACCATCGTGCAGGAGGGATTGCTGCAATGGCGCATCCGTCCTGCCTCATGCTCGGCGAGGAATAGCGCAAAGTTAAGCGCGGCGGCGGCGGCAACCGGGCCGGTGTGAACGATCTCCTCCTCGACCAGTCGACCGCCCTCCAGGCGCCGCGTCACCGTCACGCCGCGCAGCGCCGCGTTGACCGCCTGTACCGCTGCCGTCGGAACCGCCAAACCCTTCGCCAGATCGTCAAAGGCGGGGCGGAGCGCTGCGCGCAGGCTCTGGGTATCGGCCACATCCGTTGGCGAAGGCGACTCGCCACGCGCAAGGCCGGCAAGACGGGCCCAGGTTTGCAAGGCCCCCACTCCCCCGATCAGGTCCATCGACTGACCGCCGATCACCGGGGTGGTGTTCAAGAGGTCGATCCACAAGGCACCCCCAAGGAAGGGAACGCCCTCACGGAAATCCGGCTGGTCCGGGGGTGTCATGGCTGGCCTTTCGCAGAGCGTTGATCACAAGTGTGTAACCATTGAAAACGGTCTTTACAAGTGTTGCCCGATGTGACACCAATAAAACCATAAATAATTGGTGTCACTCGTCGCAACTTCCCATCCCAAAGGACCAAAAAATGAAAGCTTCGACCCTCCTTCTCGCGCTCCTCCCCCTTTTCGCCCCCCTCACCGTGCAGGCCGAGGTCGTGCATGACGGCAATTCGGTCAGCATCCCGGCCGACCAGATCGGCTTCGGGGCGACCGGCGTGAAGACCGACATCGGCGAATTACTGGCTGGCCCCGCCTATGGCGACCTCACCTCGGGCAAGCACGGCACTTTCATCCGAATGCCCGCGCACTTCGTCAGCGACGCTCACACGCATACCGAAGACTACTTCGCCGTGGTGATCGAGGGTACCGGCGCCAACGGCCCGGTGAAGGGCGCGGACTTCCCGCTGCCCGTCGGTTCCTACTGGTTCCAGCGCGGGGAAGAGGCGCATGTGACCAAGTGCCTGTCGGACACGGATTGCTTGTTCTTCCTCGTACAGCCGGGCAAGTTTGACTACGTCCCGACCAACTGACGCCCGGTTCCGGGCGCCGGCATGCTGGCGCCCGCACGCTTAGCTCAGCGGGCAGTCGGCCACTTCCAGGTCCAGCGCCAGATTGGCCTCGGGCCCATAGCCCAGCCCCGAGACATTGATGTAAAGCGCTCCGGTTTCGGCCCAGACCTCGGTCACCTTCATCGTGGTCCCCGCCGGATCAACGGTCACGTTCTCGAACAAGGCGCATTCGGTTTCGAACCGCAGCACATAGCCGTTGAACTTCGCCTCATAGAACCGGCCGATCCCCGATGGATAGCTTAGCTCGATCCGGCTTGGTCCGATTTCCACATCCACCGGCACGATGTCGAGGCCCCCTGTGAACCCCTCGGGTCCCAGCGCGAACTCGACCCCCTGACCCACCGTGACCGTCCGGCCCCGGGCCATCAGAAGCGGCGTCTCGCGGATGTCCCAGGTCTCGACGGTGAACGTCACCAGCCGCCCTTCCAGCGTCCCCGCAGCCACCGGACCGGCTAAAGCCGCCGCCAGAAGCGCCGGAGTACCGAAGACAGCTGCGCTCAGGCGTCCCATCGCGGCTCCGCCTGGACGGTCGACGCCCCTGTCACCGGGCGCGGGGCAAGCAGGTCTTCCAGGAAGAAGGCAGCCAGCTGGCTGCGGCTGGCCAGCCCCGACTTGCGGTAGACCGCAGCTGCGTGCTGGCGCACCGTCGCCTCCGAGCCGTCGCGCAGATGGGCGATCTCCTTGTGGCTCAGCCCTTTCAGCATCAGCCCGGCCACATCGGCCTCGGCTTCCGTCAGGCCCCAGTCGTCGAACTGGCGCCGGATCGAGCGGCTCAGACCCTCGATCTGGCCCAGCGCCGTCTTGCGCCAGCCGTCGCCTTCGGCCCGCGCCCGGTCAAGCCCGCGCAACAGAACGTCGCGTTCGTCCCTCAGCGCGCGAGTTTCGGTGGCCACCATCGCGGTCATCCACACTGCACCCATCAGAAGCCCCATTTCGAAAAGATCGAAGATCACCGGCCCAAGCTGAAACCCTTCGCCGGATTGCAGCTTCTCCACCACATAGAGCGCGAGATAAAGCCCCAGCGCGGCCAGGATCATCGCCTTGGTGCGGTTCATCGCAGCATTCCTTTCCCCGTCATCCTGCCACGGGAACCGGTCCCATGGCAGGGGGCTTTCTCATTCCGTGGCAAAGAACGAGGCCCCGCCGATGGTCTGGTTGCCACTTTCCTCGATCGCCAGCACCTCGATCTCGTAAACCGAGGCGGCGTCGAAGAACACTGCAGGCACCGCAAGCGAGGTCACATGCGGCCCGACATGCACGTCGAAAAACGGTGTCGAGAAGCCATGGTCGTCTTCATGGTTCTCCTTCTTGACCGAGATCTGATAGCCCCGGATATTGATCGGTCGCCCGTCCTGCGACGCGGTGACGGGTTCCCATTCCACCTTCAGGTCGGCGACCGGCACCAGCGGCAGCACGCCTTCGTCGGGTTCGGGCACGCTGGCCGGGGTCAGGATTTTCGGCATCACAGGCACTACCGTGGTGAACCATGCCGCACCGGTCAGCAACTCGCCGTCGTGGCCCAGTGCCCGCAGCGTGTAGTCGCCCTCGGGCCAGGCAGCCTTGAGCGCGTCAAGATCCCATTCCGCATATTCCGGCTCACGCGATTCGAAGAACACCCCGGCGATTCCAAGATCGCCCATGCGCCCCTCGGGCATCACGTGCAAGACCAGCTTACCGTCCGGGTCGAAGACGCACATCTCGGTCCAGCCGTGATCGTCGAAATAGCCGTGCACACCGATATCGCCGTCACCGGCATTGTCCTCGATGAAAAGATTGGCGTGGTTGATGGTGCGGCCCGCGCCTTCGGGCACGCTACAGGTTTCTGCCATCGCCGGCAGGGGCAATACCGCCAAAAGGGCAAGGGAAGCATGTCTGCGCATGATCGTCTCCGGGGTTCAGGGCGTCAGTTCCCGATCCCTGCCTGCGGCGGCCATCCTGTGCCATCCGATTGAGCGCTGTCCGACAGTTGTTGGAGATGACGCCGATCAGGCCAGCTTCAACGCGATGATGCCGCCAAGGATCAGCAGTATCCCCGCCACGCGCTGCGCGTTCACGGGTTCCGCAAACAGGATCACCCCGGCAATCGCCGTGCCGATGGCACCGATGCCCACCCAAACGGCATAGGCCGTGCCCACGGGCAACGTCTTCATCGCCAGCGCCAGCAGCCAGAAAGACACGACAGCACCGATCAGGGTCAGCGCGGAGGGCACGGGGCGGGTGAACCCCTCAGAGTATTTCAGGCCAAGTGCCCACCCGGTTTCAAGAATCCCCGCGACCAGCACATAGATCCAGGGGTTCATTATGCCGCCAGCCCCTTCGACCCCATCGCGAGGAATTTCTGCCGCCGGTCGCGCACCAGCGCATCGGGCTTCTTGCCCGACAGCTCGCCCAGCATCGCCTCGATGGCCTTGCCGACAGCATCAATCGCCTCTTTGGGGGCTCGCTGCGCCCCCCCGACCGGTTCTTTCACGATCCGGTCGATGACCCCCAGCTTCTGCAAATCCTGCGCCGTAAGCCGCAAAGCTTCGGCCGCCTCGCGCATCTTTTCCGCGTCTTTCCACAGGATCGACGCACAACCCTCGGGCGAGATCACCGAATAGACGCTGTGTTCCAGCATCGCCACCCGGTTGGCGCTGGCAAAGGCCACCGCCCCACCCGAACCACCCTCGCCGATCACGACCGATATCAGCGGCACCCCGATCGCCAAACACTTCTCGGTCGACCGCGCAATCGCCTCGGCCTGACCCCGCTCTTCGGCGCCCTTGCCGGGATAAGCGCCAGCGGTGTCGATCAACGTGATCACCGGCAGCCTGAACCGGTCGGCCATATCCATCAGGCGAATGGCCTTGCGGTACCCCTCGGGCCGCGCCATGCCGAAATTCCGCTGAATGCGGCTTTTGGTGTCGTTGCCCTTCTCATGGCCGATCACCATCACCGGCTGGTCGTTGAACCGCGCCAGACCACCCATCACTGCATGGTCATCGGCAAAGGCCCGGTCGCCTGCAAGGCTGGTGAATTCGCTGAAAAGCCCGTCGATGTAATCCTGGCAATGCGGTCGGTCCGGGTGTCGTGCGACCAGACATTTCTGCCATGCTGTCAGGTTCTTATACATATCCCGCAGCGCCTGCTCCGCCTTGCGGTCCAGCGCCTCGGCCTCTTTCGAGACATCCATCCCCTGGCTGGTCTTCGCCATCGCCCGCAGCTCTTCGGCCTTGCCTTCGATGTCTGCGAGGGGTTTTTCAAACTCAAGATAGTTCATGGCGCTTCCTTCCCGAGGCCACCCCTATATGCCCTTGGGGCCAGCATGATGCAACTCGGCAAGATTTGTATGGCAAGGTCATGCAAGCCTGAGCGGGCAGAAGGAAAAGATATCCCGACAATGACCAATCCAAACGAAAAACGGCTGCTGCGGGTCCTTGACCACATCCATGACAATCCCGCCGGGGACCTGTCGCTGGATGCGCTCTCGGATATCGCCGCGATGAGCCGGTTTCACTGGCACCGCGTCTTTCGCGCGATGACCGGGGAAACCATGGCCCAGGCGGTGCGCCGCATCCGGATGCACCGCGCCTCGTACTACCTGGTGATGACCGACATCCCCGTCGCCAGAATCGCGTCCGATACGGGGATGCCCAACCTCGCCAGCTTCAACCCTTTCTTCACCGACCATTTCGGGATGACCCCAGCCGCCTTCCGCAAGCGGGGCGAACTGCGCCCCTTTGTCCGCAACCAAAGACCAAGGATCACCCTCATGCATCCCGTAACCATCCGCACCGAAGGCGCCATGCGCCTTGCCGCCGTCGCCCACAAGGGCGCGTATTTCGAGATTTCGCGCGCCTTCCAGACCCTGTCCGCCATCATGGGCACCCGCGACCTTTTCGCCAAGGCGGGACGCATGATCGCCGTCTTTTACGACGATCCGCAAACGGTGCCAGTGCCCGACCTGCGCAGCCATGCCGCCTTCGAGGTGACCGGCGATACCTTTCTGGAAGAGCCACTGGAAGAGATCACTCTGGCCCCGGGTCGGCAGGCCGTGCTCACCTATCGTGGGCCTTATGCCGGCTTGCCCGCCGCCTATGACCAGCTCTTCGGCGTCTGGTTGCCTGCGTCAGGCGAGGAACCCGCCGACGCACCATCCTTCGAAGTCTATCTGAACACACCGATGGACACCGCGCCCGATGATCTGGTGACCGAACTGCACCTGCCCCTGAAATGACGTCAAGCCCACCCCCGCCCCCCGAGGTCGCCGCCGTGATTGCGGCGACCTCACCCGACACCAGGCCGGGCCTGCTGGCCTTGCGTGACCTCATCTTCACCGTCGCGGGCGAAACCCCCGGTGTCGGCCCCGTGACCGAGGCACTCCGCTGGGGCCAGCCCGCTTACCTGACGCTGGCGACCGGGTCAGGCTGCAGCTTGCGGATCGGCACGACGCCAACCGGCTTTGGCCTTTTCGTCCACTGCCGCACGTCACTGATCCAGGATTTCCTCGCCGGTCCCGGTGCAGGTTTCCGAACCGAAGGCAGCCGGGCCGTTCTGTTCGAGAAAGGCGAAGCGGTGGACCATCCGGCCCTGACCCTGCTGATCGCCCGGGCATTGACCTGGCACCGGCGCAGCCTCTGAGGCTATCGGCTGGCCTCGTGCTCCAGCCGTTGCTGGGCGATCGCCTCATGCTTCTCGGCCCGCATCTGATCGTGGAAGGCCTGCTCGACATAGGCCAGATGCGCCACGACCGCGGTCCGTGCGGCTTCCGGGTCACGCGCCTGGATTGCCGCGTTCACCGCACGGTGCTGGTCCAAAAGCTGCTCCCGCGTCATCCGGTTCTTGAACATGACCTGGCGATTGTAAAACACCCCCTGCCGCAACAGGTCGAACATCGACCGCAGCATGTGCAGCATGATCACGTTGTGGCTCGCTTCGATGATCGCCATGTGGAACTCGGCATCCAGCTGCGCCTCGTCCGACGGATCGCGCTTCTGATGCGCCGCCTCCATCTTCGTAAAGATCGTGCTGATCACCTTAAGGTCGGTTTCCGATCCAAGCTTCGCCGCCCGTTCCGCTGCCATCCCCTCCATGTCCCGGCGAAAGGCGATATAGTCGAAGACCGCCTCTTCATGAGATGCGAACAACTCGATGAGGGCGGGCGAAAAGGCCGAACCCAGCACCTCGGCCACAAAGACACCCGACCCTGCCCGGGTGGACAGCAGCCCTCGCTCGGCCAAATCAGCAATCGCATCGCGCAAGGATGGCCGCGAGACGCCCAGCTTCTCTGCCATGTCGCGTTCCGACGGCAGGCGTTCGCCTGGCCTGAGGATGCCACGCAGAATCAGTTGCTCGATCTGGTGGACGACAGTTTGCGACAGCTTTTCGGGTTCGACTTTCCGGAAGGGCATATGGGACCTCTGCGATTGGTCCGAAAATATGACCAGTGCAGAAATTCTACAATTGAAAAAGGGCCGGGAAATCCCGGCCCCTTGATCGCCTGAAAAATCCGATCAGCGGGTCGGACGGATGATGATCTCGACCCGACGATTCTGGGCGCGGCCTTCGGGGGTCAGGTTCGACGCTATCGGCTGGTCTTCGCCACGGCCATAGGCCGCAAGGCGGGTCCCCGGCACACCGGTCTCCCGCAGCACGCCCGCAACTGCGGCCGCGCGACGCTGCGACAGATCCTGGTTGTAGGCGGCCGTACCAGTGTTGTCGGTATGACCGATCACCTCGATCCGGCTGTTGGGATATCTCAGAAGGCTCGAGCCCACGGTCTGCAAATCGCGACGCAGGTCTGACCGGACCGTCGCGCTGTCGGTCGCAAAGAGCAGGTCCTGCGGCATGTTCACGATCAGATACTCGCCCGTGTTCGTGACCGAGATGTTCGAGCTGAGCGAGCCGCGGAGTTCCGCCGCTTGACGGTCAAGGTCCGCCCCGATCAGCGCGCCCGTGCCAGCACCCAAGGCACCGCCGACCAGCGCACCTTTCAGCTCGTCACCGTCCCCGGCCACTGCAACGCCTGTGGCGGCACCAATCAGGCCGCCAAGCACAGCACCGCTTTTGGTGCGGCCATTGGGGTCATCAGGATAGGCATTCGGATCAACGCACGCTGTCAGGAACAGTGCACCGGCCGCGGCCAGGATCAGGGGGGTCTTCATCATCATTTTGCTCTCGCCTCGCAGGAATGCCCATTTGGGCCCGTGTTGTTCACGCGTGCCACAATACACCAACGCCGTCGAGTGGCTGTGGGTTCCCGCGTCGTTCGGCAGTCTTCCGCGCATCACATATTGGTGCGCGCTGCTTCCCAGGCCAGCATGGCGCGCTTTCGGGGCAAGCCCCAGTGATATCCGCCAAGCCCGCCGTCCCGCCGCAAGGCGCGATGGCAAGGGATCAGGAAAGAGATCGGATTGCGCCCGACCGCCGTTCCCACCGCGCGGTTGGCCGCAGGATGGCCGATCGCCCCGGCGATGTCGGCATAGGCCGTCACGTGGCCCGTGGGGATCGTGAGCAGCGCCTCCCAGACCTTGATCTGGAACGGCGCACCGATCAGATGCAGCGCCGTCTCGCCCCCGCCAAATGCCGCATCGACCATCGGCCGGATCGCCATCGGATCTTCGACAAACCCGGCCTTTGGCCAACGCGAGACGAGGTCCTCCATCGTCTCGTCCGCCCCCGCCTCATCCGCAAACCCCATGCCGCAGATGCCCCGGTCCGTCGCCATCACCAGCGCCGGGCCAAACGGGCTTTCGAACCAGCCCCAGCGGATCTCCAGCCCCTCGCCGCCCCTTGCGTAGTCCCCCGGCGACATCGCCTCCCAGGTCAGGAACAGATCATGAAGCCGCCCGCTTCCCGAAAGCCCCGCCTCATGCGCTGCCGTCAGCACGGTGTGCCGCTCGGCCAGCAGCTGCCGGGCATGGCCCAGCGCCAGATACTGCTGATACCGCTTCGGGCTGACGCCCACCCACTGGCTGAACACCCGCTGGAAATGCGCCGGGCTCATCCGCATCTTCGAGGCCAAGTCCTCCAGCGTCAGCGCGGGTCCTTCGGTGTCGATCACCTCCAGCGCACGGGCGATCACCTGGTAATGGTAAGCGGGCGACAGATCGGTCATGGGTCTCTCCTTCTTTTCGGACTTTACCCAGCCCGCCTGACCTCAGCGACCCGATTCCTGCGGCTTGTCGCAAGGGGTGGTTTCGTGCTGCATAAGCAAATGGCCGCACAACTCCCCTATGCCACCATGAAGCAGGTCTTCGCCCGGTTCGCCGAAGCCGAGCCCCATCCCAAGGGCGAACTTCACCACCTGAACGCCTTTACGCTTGTCGTGGCTGTGGCCCTATCGGCACAAGCCACCGACGCGGGCGTCAACAAGGCCACGGCAAAGCTCTTCCAGATCGCCGACACGCCCGAAAAGATGCTGGCCCTGGGCGAAGAGGGGCTGATCGAGCATATCAAGACCATCGGCCTCTTCCGCAACAAGGCGAAGAACGTCATTCGGCTCTCCCGCCTCCTGATCGACAATTTCGGAGGCGAGGTCCCAAGCTCCCGCGCCGCCCTCACCACCCTCCCCGGGGTCGGGCGAAAGACGGCCAATGTCGTCCTCAACATGTGGTTCCACCACCCCGCGCAAGCTGTCGACACCCATATCTTCCGCGTCGGCAACCGCACCGGCATCTGCCCGGGCAAGGACGAGGTGGCCGTCGAACGCGCCATCGAAGACAACGTGCCTGCCGAATTCCAGCAGCACGCGCACCACTGGCTTATCCTGCATGGCCGGTATATCTGCACCGCGCGAAGCCCGAAATGCGGCATCTGCCCGATCGCCGCCTGGTGTCAGTACGAGGAAAAGACCGCATGAAATCCTATCAGGTCGTCGGCATCGGCAATGCCATCGTCGATGTCTTCTCCACCGCCGATGACAGCTTCCTTGACCTTATGGGCATCCAGAAGGGCATCATGCAACTGGTCGAGCGCGAGCGGGGCGAGCTTCTTTATGGCGCCATGACCAACCGCCAGCAGGCCCCCGGCGGGTCGGTCGCCAACACCCTCGCGGGCCTCGGCAACCTTGGCCTGACCACCGCCTTCATCGGCCGCGTGCATGACGACGCGCTTGGCCGCTTCTATGCCCGCACCATGGCCGACGAAGGCACCGATTTCGTCAACGCGCCGGTGCCGAGTGGCGAGCTTCCGACCTCCCGCTCGATGATCTTCGTCTCGCCGGACGGTGAGCGGTCGATGAACACCTACCTCGGCATCTCGTCCGAACTTGGCCCCGATGACGTGTCCGACAGCGTGGCAGGCAGTGCCGAAATCCTGTTCCTCGAAGGCTATCTCTACGACAAGCCCAAAGGCAAACAGGCCTTCGAACGCGCGGTCGAGCTTTGCCACAAGGCGGGCGGCAAGGCCGGGATCGCGCTTTCCGACCCGTTCTGCGTCGACCGCCACCGCGACAGCTTCCGCCAGCTGGTGAAAAGCCTCGACTATGTGATCGGCAACCAGCACGAATGGGCCTCGCTTTATCAAACCGACCTCTCGGCAGCGCTGGAAATGGCCGCCCAGGATGCGGGCCTTGTCGTCTGCACCCGCTCGGGTCATGACGTGATCCTCGTGCGCGGCGACGAAGAAGCCGTCGTCCCGGTCAGACGCGTCGTCCCTGTCGATGCGACCGGCGCGGGCGACCAGTTCGCCGCAGGGTTCCTTTACGGCCTCGCCACCGGCCAATCGCTCACCACCTCCGGCCGCATGGGCTGCGTCGCCGCCGCCGAAGTCATCAGCCATTTCGGCGCAAGGCCCGAGGCCGATCTGAAGCAGCTTTTTCGCAAAGAAGGCCTGATCTAGACCCGGTCCGCTGAACGCCACTTCAATTCCTTGGCATCGGTGACACGCCGGTGTTAGCTCTCTGTCATGCTCACCCAACGCGCCCGCTACGCCCTGCATGCGATGCTGTTTCTGGCACGCAAGAACGCCTCGGCAACCGTGGCCGAGATTTCGGAGGCCGAGCGCATCCCGCGCAAATTCCTTGAGCAGATCCTTGCTGCGCTGAGGACCCGTGGCCTCGTGATCGGCAAACGCGGACCGACCGGCGGCTACACCATTGGTCGCGCCCCCGAGACGATCAGCTTCGCAGATATTCTGCGCTGCATCGACGGACCGCTTGCGCTGGCCCCCTGTGCAAGCATGTCCGCCTATCGGCCATGCGCCGATTGCGTTTCAGTCGACACCTGTCTGATTCGCCCCGTGTTGCTTGCCGTTCGGGATACGACCGCGCTTCTGCTTGAGGGAATTTCGCTGAAGGAAGCACTTGGCGGCGACCGTCTGTCCTTCATCTAGACGAAGGCAAAGGAAAACGGCCCACCGACAGCGCGGTATCAGAAACATGCTTCCTTTGTCCGGAGCACGACATTCCGAGGGTTGATTACATACTAATCCGATAGAGAATAGGAGTATTCGAAGATGGAGGCTGACATGGAAGACCTGTTCATTCTGTTCCTGCTGGTGGGGTTTCTGGCCCAGCTGGTCGACGGCGCACTCGGCATGGCTTATGGCGTTGTTTCTTCTTCGGTACTGCTCGCCTTCGGCGTGCCCCCGGCCGCGGCATCGGCCAGCGTCCATGCTGCCGAGTTGTTCACCACCGCCGCCTCTTCCGGGTCGCATCTTTGGCACCGAAACGTGAACTGGACGCTCTTTGCGCGCCTTGCTCCGTTTGGAATCGCTGGCGGGGTCCTCGGCACCTATGTCGTAACGTCGTTTGACGGTGATGTGCTAAGGCCTTGGGTGACGGCCTACCTCGGCCTGATGGGACTATACATTCTTTACCGTGGCTTTCGGGCCATCGAGCCGGTCGAGCATCCCGCAACCGTCGTGGTGGCCCCGCTTGGTGCGGCCGGAGGATTCATGGATGCAATCGGTGGTGGTGGCTGGGGTCCGGTCGTCACCACTGGCCTCATCGGCTCAGGCGGCACACCACGGCAGGTGATCGGCACCGTAAATACGGTCGAATTCTTCTTGACGGCCGCAGTCTCTGCCGCCTTCCTTGTGTCCATCGTCACCGGACACTGGGAGGAGTCAGAAGGCCTCAGGTCCTACCTCTGGCCGGTTCTGGGTCTTATCATCGGCGGTGTCGCTGCCGCCCCCCTGGCAGGCTTCGTGACCCGGATGGTCCCAGCCCGGCAGTTGACCATTATCGTTGGTGTCCTGATCTCCGCCTTGGCCGTCTACCAGACCTCGCAGTTGCTGTAAGGATTGATGATCCCGAACGGGACCCGACCGCGCGCCGTCCACACTTTACATGGGACCCGCTGCAACGAGGCGACGGCCGCGCGGCAAAAGGACCGAGTGGACCACCTTGGCGCGCGGCTCACGATGGCAACCGCTGGTCACAAGGCCTACCGCTCGCCTTTACGGACTGACTGGGCTAATCCGGCCCCCAACTTATCCCCGCCAGAGTTCACCCTCATGACCCCCTTCCCTCAGATCCGCGATCTTGTCCTGATCGGAGGCGGTCATGCCCATGCCCTCGTGCTGCGGATGTGGGCGATGAACCCGCTTCCCGGCACCCGGGTGACGCTGATCAACCCTGGCCCCGTCGCCCCCTACACCGGAATGCTTCCCGGCCTGATCGCCGGCCACTACCTCCGCGATGAGCTGATGATCGACCTCGTCCGTCTGGCCCGGTTCGCGGGCGCGCGCCTCATCCTCGATCGCGCCACCGGCATCGACCGCGAAAAGCGCCAGATCCATCTCGCCAACCGTCTGCCCCTGGCCTACGACCTCGCTGCCATCGACATCGGGATAACCTCTGACCTGCCCAGCCTGCCAGGCGCCACCGCCCATGCCGTCGCTGCGAAACCGCTTGGTCCCTATGCCACAAGGTGGGAAGCGTTTCTCGCCCGCCGCCCCGCCCTTCCCCGCATCGTGATCCTTGGGGCAGGGCTTGGCGGGGTCGAGCTTGCCCTTGCCTCCGCGCACCGCCTGCGCAGCCTCGGGACGCCGCACAAAGTCACCCTTCTTGACCAGGCCGAGACCATCCTTCCCACCCTCGCGCCTGCCGCCCGTCGACGGATCGAGACCCAGCTTGCCGCCGCAGGCATCACCCTCCGCCTCGGCACCCGCATCAGCGCCATCAGCGAAACCGCCGTCACCCTTTCGACGGGTGAGGCGATCGGGGCGGACTTCACCCTCACCGCCACTGGCGCGCGTCCGCATCCCTGGCTTGCAGACGCCGGCCTGGCCCAGCGCGACGGCTTTCTTCTGACCGACGCCACGCTCCGCACCTCCGACCCGCTGATCTTCGCCAGCGGCGATTGCGCCGCCATCGACGGCGACCCGCGACCGAAGGCCGGGGTCTTCGCCGTCCGCGCCGTCCCGGTCCTCCACCACAACCTGCGCGCCGTCCTGTCCGGCCAGTCGCTCCGGCACTTCCGCCCGCAGGCCGATTACCTGAAACTCATCTCGTTGGGGCAGAAGTCCGCCGTGGCCGAGAAATGGGGCATCGCACTCTCCGGCCCCCGACTCTGGCGCCTCAAGGACCGGATCGACCGCAAGTTCATGGACCGCTTCGGTGCCTATTCGGTGATGGCCCAACCCAAGGCCCCGGCCACCGCAACCCTTGGCCTTGCCTCCCACCTCGACCAGCGTCCGCTCTGCGGCGGCTGCGGCGCGAAGCTTGGCCCCGGCGTCCTGTCGTCGGCCCTCGCGTCACTTCCCGCGCCGAAACGCCCCGAGGTCCGCTCCGGCCCCGGCGACGATGCCGCCATCCTGACCACCCCAACCGGCATCCAGGTGGTAACCACCGACCACCTCCGCGCCTTCTGCCATGACCCCAGGCTGATTGCCCGGCTCACCGCGCTGCATGCCCTTAACGACATCTGGGCGATGGGAGCAGTGCCACAAGTCGCCCTCGCGCAGATCACGCTTCCCCCGCTGGGACCGGAACTCCAATCCCGCATGCTGCAAGAGATCATGGACGAGGCCGCCGCCACCTTTGGCCAGGCCGGAGCCGATATCGTCGGCGGCCATTCGACCGCAGGGGCGGAACTGACCATCGGCTTTACCCTTACCGGCACCGCCCCCCGCGCCATCACCAAAGGCGGGGCCAGAGCCGGCGACGTCCTGATCCTGACCAAGCCCCTCGGCTCTGGCACGATCCTCGCCGCCGAAATGGCCATGGCCCGGGTCCCCGGCCTCCTGATGGGGGAGGCTTGGGCCAGTTGCATCGCCCAGATGTCGCGCCCACAAGGCAGCGCCGCAACCATCCTCGCGCCTGAAGCACATGCCATGACCGATGTCACCGGCTTCGGCCTTGCCGGTCATTTGCTGGAGATGCTGACCGCCTCGGCAACCGCTGCCACGATCCGGCTACCCGACATCCCCCTGATGCCCGGCGCGCTGGACCTTGCCAAAGCCGGCCACGGCTCTTCGCTGCAGCCCGCCAACCTGGCCGCCGTCAGCTGGCAGATGACCGCTCCCCCGGACACGCGCGCACTGCTCCTGACCGACCCGCAAACCGCCGGGGGCCTTCTTGCCGCCGTCCCCGCAACCAGCGCCGCAGACCTGCTTGACCAACTCCGCTCAGCCGGACACGACGCGGCGATCATCGGCGAGATCACTGCAGGCGACCCCCACCTGACCGTCACGGCCTGACGCCCGCCACAAGCCGATTTCTGCAAAGAAATCGTCTCGGAGTTTTTAAAAAACTCCGATCACCCCCCGGTCACCCCGCGCACCGCCTCGGCCACACGCGCCGCAAGCCCCGTCAAGGCATCCGCGCCCAGCCCCCGCGCTTCAACCTCCACCATCGGCACCGCCATCCGCGCCCGGTGCTTGTCGTAGCGCGGGTCATAGTGTCGCTCCATCAGGCTGTCGGCCAGCGCCTCGAACGCCCCCGCCGCCGCCAAAGCCTGCCAATCCTCGATCACTTCGCGCGGATGCAACGGCTGCAAAAGGTCCACCGTCGCCGCCAGCCGCGACGCATCCGCCGTCAGATCGGCATAGGCCCGCCCCAGATACTCGGCCCGCACCGCCCGTGAGGCCGCAATCGCGACCCGAGGGGCCGCGACCATCGCCTTCCACAGCTCTGGCGGCACCCAACGCTCGCCGATCTTCGAGCTTTCCGCCTCCACCACCACCGGCCGTGTCGGATCAAGCCCAGCCAGCGCCAGCGCCAAGGCCCCCTCGAACGCCTTCTGCGACGGCTGCTCCCCCAGCGCCCCGAAGAGCGACCCTCGATGCCGCGCCAGGCCCTCAAGGTCGATCACCTGGACGCCAAATCCCGGCAACAGGTTCAGCACCTCGGTCTTCGCCGACCCGGTGTTCCCGTCCAGCACCACCACCGCCGCGCGCACTGGAGTGTCATAGACCTCCCGCACCACCAGCCCCCGCCAGGCTTTGTAGCCGCCCGCCAAAGTCTCCACCCGCCAGCCGATCTGGGACAGGATCGTCGCGAACGACCCCGACCTTTGCCCACCGCGCCAACAATAGACCAAGGGCCGCCAGCCTCCTGACCGATCCGCCAGCGCCCCCTCCAGGTGTCTTGCGGCGTTCCTCGCGACCAGCGCCGCCCCCAGCTTGCGCGCGGTGAAAGGCGAAACCTGCTTGTAGATCGTCCCGACCCGCGCTCGTTCCTCATCGTCCAGAACCGGCAGAGAGATGGCACCCGGCAGATGATCCTCCGCAAACTCGGCAGGCGAACGCACATCGATGATGTCATCGAAGCCATGCGCATCCAGATCGGCCAGGGAGGTCAGGGTGATCGCCATCACGCCAGTATTACCGGCCCCGGCGGAAAGGTGCCAGCCCGGCCAAAGGGGCAGAAATCCCCACTCGCCAGCGCCCGCGACAAGGCGCATCTTATCCGCATGCGTAGCCTCATCCTGTTTCTCGCCCTCACCCTCGCCTCCCCGGCCCTGTCGGCGTCAGAGCCCTCGCGCCTGACCGCCGCCGCGCGCGAACAGGTCGGGGTGACCACGATCTATGACCCGTCCTACATCAGCCTCGACTTCCCCGGCGGCGACCTGCCCCGCGACCGCGGCGTCTGCACCGATGTCGTGATCCGCGCCCTTCGCGATGGCTGGGGGATCGATCTGCAGCTTGCCGTCAACCGCGACATGAAGGCCGATTTCGCAGCCTACCCCGCGCTCTGGGGCCTGACGCGAACCGACCGCAACATCGACCACCGCCGGGTGCCGAACCTTCAGACCCTCTTCACCCGCATCGGCGCCGAGGTTCCCCTGACCGAAGGCCCAACCCCGTACCTGCCCGGTGACCTCATCACCTGGACGCTCCCCGGCAACCTCGCCCATATTGGCATCGTCTCCGACCGCCGCACCGATGACGGCACCCCCCTCATCCTCCACAACATCGGCGGCGGCGCACAGGAGGAAGACATCCTCTTCGCCTACCCCATGACCGGCCACTACCGGATTGGAGCGGATGAGGCGGACCGGCTGAAGTCGTTGACAGAGTGACGACCGCCTTCTGACCCCAGGCATTTCGTCGGCGCGCAACCGGCGCAATCATCCTACCGACATCCACCTTGCCTTGACGACAGTCGGCACAAAGTCAGCAGCTGGCCATGCACTGGACAATCTCGCTGTTCCGACTGGTGTAGCTGAAGGTTGTGAGCAGCTCCAATATCTCCATCTCGACAAGTTCAACGAGTTCTGCGTCGACGAGTGCCGTCTGCTCAAGATGCACGACGACACGAGATACATCCCGGGCTCGCGCTTCACCTATCTCCACGCGGGTTTGTGGCATCGGTCCGTCCGGCGCGTAAACAGTGATGACAGTCGTCTCCCCATTTCCTGCCTGTTCCGGTGGGTTCTCCGGCTCGTTGCACTGTCGGGGACACTGGATGATTTCACTGTTGCTCCCGTCATATGCGTAAGAAAGCAATAGCTCCTTGGTCTCCATCATGACCAGTTCAAGCAGCTCCGCATCATCAAGAACGCTGACGTTGGTCACGTGCACCACCACCCGAGGAAGGCCTTGCAGGCGCGCTTCGCGAAGATCGGCCAGGAACTGGGGCATTGGGCCGTCGGGGGCGTTTACCGTAAGAACCACGTCGGTTTCGTCGTCCGCAAGAACACCCTCTGCTGTGGCGTATCCAAGCAACAGCGAGACCACGAGAATAAACTGGCACATGATGAATTTGTTCAACTGATTGCCCTCGTCTTTAGAGGTATGAAAAATGCTCGGCACTCGATCTTGTCGTAGCCGTAGTTATTTTTATCCGAAATTGAGGCGAATGTCTTGAAGTCGCTTCGCCGTGGCATCACCAGTGCTCGCGCGCAGGGTCGTCCCGAAAGCGAGCGGTAGGGTGCACCATGTCACGCTTCACTCACGGGGTCCCGGCGCAGCGAACCATGGTGCGTGAAATCACGCACCCTACGGGTCGCACTCGGCCCAAGCTACCGGCGCCAGCGAGTTGTAGGGCGAGTGCCAACCCGCCACTCCCGACGGATAGCGTGCGGTAACCTGTCCGATTTCACTCCGTCCGCGCCGCCCCCTAACCCCTTAACGAACCCCTAACGCCCACGACCAACCATCTGAAACCAATTACAAAACCCTTTCTGTCCACTGTGAACACTGACGCCCCCAAACCCTCAGAACCCCACCTCCAGCCGGTCGACCAAGGCCCCCAGCATCCCCCGGCACCGCTCGATCTGCTCGACCGTCACGAATTCGTCCGGCTTGTGACCCTGCATCATCGACCCCGGCCCGCAGATCACCGTCGGCACCCCAAGCCGCTGGTCGAAGAGCCCTCCCTCGGTGCCGAAGGCGACCTTGATCGTCCCGTTCGCCCCGGTCAGACCCTTGACGAAATTCACCACCCCCGCATCCGACGGCGTGCCCAGGCCAGGGTAGTCCCACAGCCGCTCGACCTTGATCGCGGCCTCCGGGAACTCCCCTCGCAACGGCGCCACGATCCCCTCCGCCTCCGCCTCCAGCCGGGCAATCAGCGCCCCGACATCCTCCCCAGCCAAAGAACGGATCTCGAAATCCAGCACGGCGTGGTTGGGGACGATGTTGACCTGCACGCCCCCCGCCATCTTGCCCACATGGACGGTTGAGTAGGGCACGTCATAGTCCCCGTCACGCAGCCCGGTCGCCGCCAATTCAGCCTGCAGCCGCCGCACCGAGCCGAGGAAGTCCCCGGCCAGATACAGCGCATTCAACGCCATCGGCGCCAGGGCCGAATGCCCCTCTCGCCCCACACAGGTCGCCCGAAGCGCCACCTTCCCCTTGTGCCCGGTCGCCACCTGCATTCCCGTCGGCTCGCCCACGATGCAGAAGCGGGGCTTGACCGGGGCGGCGGCCAGCATTTCGATCAGGCTGCGCACCCCCATGCAGCCGATCTCTTCGTCATAGGACAGCGCCAGATGCAGCGGCACCTTCAGTGGCCGCCGCGCCGCATCAAGCATCGCTGCCACCGCACAGGCGACGAAGCCCTTCATATCCGCCGCCCCCCGGCCATAATAACGCCCGTCAGCCTCGGTCAGGGCAAAGGGGGGCTTGGTCCAGTCCTGCCCCTCGACCGGCACCACATCAGTGTGACCCGAGAGCATGACGCCCCCCACCCCCTCCGGCCCCGTGGAAGCGTAAAGGTTTGCCTTGGCCCCAGACGCATCCGGCACCAGAGTCACCATAAGGCCTGCCCCTTCTAGCAGCCCCTTCACATAGGCCATCAGCGCGATGTTCGGCTTTGAACTTACCGTATCGAAAGCCAGAAGCCGCTCCAGAATTTCGCGCATGGGTCACCTCCCTTTGCCCTCTGCTAGCCCGAAACCGCCGGGTCGGAAAGCTTTCCTCACTTGTCCCCCTCGCCCGGCTTTGCCACAGTCCGGTCATGACGTAGAAAGCCCCGCAATGCCTCGCCTTGCCGCCCTCATCCTCGCCCTGTCCCTGTCACCCGCATGGGCCGAGGAGCCGAACCTGTCGGCCACCGCAACCGGCACGCCGGGCTCGGCCTCACGCCTCATCCTTGCCCAGCGCGCCTATCAGGCGGCCTTGAACAGCGGCGACACGATCACGCTTCTGGCGGCGATCCGGCTGGCGCGGAGCGTAAGCCTGCGCGCGCCCACTGCTTGGGAAAAGACCACCACCGGCGAGGCCCCCGCTGACCAGTCCACCGGCCGCGACGCCCCGCCCGACCCTGCCAGCGCCCGGGCCATCGCCATCGCCCAGGGCCTGGCCGGAGAGGACCCGGACCTGCAGGACCTGGTCTACGATCTTGACGCCCAGCTGCCGCATGCCCGACGTCCGACCGCGACCATCACCGATGCGACGCTTGGCGGCGGCCAGACCGACACCTGGCGAATGCCGCTTTTCGGCGAGGTGCAGGCCGAGATCGGATTGATCGGCGACAGCGACAGCCCGCTGTCCCTGACGATCGAAGACGACACCGGCGCGATCGTCTGCGCGCTGCCGGACAGCTTTGGCCCCGGCCTTTGCCGCATCATACCGGCGCGGAACGGGTTCTTCACGGTCAAGGTCTGGAACCTTGGTTCCGTCCAGAACAGCTACCAGCTGATCGGAAACTAGTGCCGCATGACTGAATTTGTCATAGCATGCCACCTTCTCATATGCGTGAATGCCTGCGAAGATTGCTCTATTCCGCCCCGTGTCGGGACGGTCAACCCATAGGACCAGACATGACGTTGAAATCCCTTTCGCTTGCACTGGCGACCACGGCCATCGCCGCGCTGACCCTTCCCGCCCTGGCCCCAGCTGCCCTGGCCCAGGACAAATCCGGCGCGAACGTCGGCGTCACCGCCGAGGGGACGGCTCCCGGTGGTGCGGCCACCATGGCCCTGGCCCAGGAACTTTACGCCCTTGGCGTCGCCCAAGGGGACGCGGTCACCGTCCTTGCAGCAGCAAAGCTTGCTGCGTCGGTCGAGGTCGCCGCAGCCGAACCCACCGAACTTGACCCGGCAAAGATCGTCTTCGACGAAGGCGACCAAGAGGTGCTCCGCAAGAAGGCAGCCCCAGCCGCCGCCCCAGCTGCCCCGGCACCGATGATGAATGACGGCACACCGCGCGCTGCCGCAAAGGCCACGTTCTTCGACGCCACGTCGGATGAGGAGGGTGCTGCAGACGCCCCGGTGACCGCAGACGCCATGTTCGCCAAGGCCAAGGAACTTGCCGCCGATGACGAAGCACTTCTCGGCCTGATCGAAGACGCGATGGCCGAAGGCTCTCGCGGCCGGATCGGTGGGTCGGTCGAATGGCTCTCGCGGCTTCCTTCCGGCCGGACCGATGTCTGGGAGATCCCGTTTTACGGCAATTCTTATGCCGAGGTCGCGATTGTCGGCGACGGTGACGCGAACCTCGACGTCGCGGTCACGGACGAAAACGGGAACGTGATCTGCTACGACGTCAGCTGGTCCGACAAGCTTTACTGCGATTGGACGCCGGCCTGGGATGGCTACTTCTACGTGACGGTGCAGAACATGGGCGGGTCGCGGAACAGCTACTATCTGATGACGAACTGACCTCAGTCATCCTGACAGAAGACCAGGCCCGCAGCACAAGGTTGCGGGCCTTTTTCTGTCCTGTCCTTCCAGTCGACAAGCATCCCGGGGGGTAGGCCGCGAGACCTGTCTCGCGGTCGAAGGGGGCAGAGAGCCCGCTTCGGGGCCCCGTCTGCGGCGAAGTCCGCGGATGGGGGGGAAAAGCGATGCTGCGGAACGCAGCGCAGTTTGGCAGGCGTCCGAAAGGAGCCTACCCCGAATCATGGCTCCGGGGCCGTCCGTTTCGCCTGTTTTTGCGTCAGGGGTTCGCTTCGATCACCTGGTTCAACCAGGGCACGAATTTCGAGATGTTCGTGTAGGCCGAGAAGAGCGCCGTCTGTTCACAACCCTGCCCAGAGGTGGCACTAAGGCCCCAGCTGACGATCCCGGCCTGGATATAGCCCCCCCCCTCCAGCGGAACGACCAACGGGCCGCCCGAATCACCGTTGCAACTGGTCTTGCCACCCTCGAAGGTGCCCGAACAGATCATGTTCTCGGACACCGGCTTCGGCGCTCGGGCCATCAGCTCGTCCCAGATCGCAAAGGCATCCTCTTCGGCTACGCCCAGCGTCTGCACCGCATAGCCAAAGCCGCTTGCCGCATCCTCCGCCCGCGCCTCCAGCATTGCCGAATTGCAAAGCTCGCGGTCCAGAACCTGGATCTCGGCTTGCCGCAACTCGGGCGAGGCTGCGGCGCCATCCTGCAAGCCCCAGCCGGTGACGATGGTCGTGACACCCTGCCGGTTCAGGATATCGCCATATTCTGCATCGGGAACCTCAACCGTCTGATATGCGACCTGAGGCGCGCGCGACAGCTTGATGAGCGCGATGTCGAAATCGAACTGGGTGCCGGAATAGGACGGGTGGCGGAAGATCGCCTCGACCGGGATCAGATCACCCGTTCCACCAACCAACTGGTTCGTGCCGACCAGAATCGAGACATCCTGCGGCCAAAGATCGGCAAAGCTGCCGTCGTCCTGCGCCTGATGCACACAATGTGCCGCAGTCAAAACCCAGCGGTCCATCACCATCGAGCCGCCACAGAACTGGCTGTCGGTCGACACCTGCGCCCCCCCGACCAGCAGTGCCACTTGCCAGGGCCAGGCCCCCTCGGCCGCGATCTCGCCGCCGATGACCTTGGCTCCGGCGGCATCAGCCGATTTCGCCCGCTCGGCCTTGGCGCCCGATTTGGCATAAGTGTAGGGCGATGCGGTCACAGGTTCCGCAGCCGGGGCCGTCACCTCTTCGGCCAGGGTGGCCGGAGCGGCAAGAAGGCCCAGAACGGCAGTGGTCTGCAAGATCCTCAGTCGCATCTCAATTCTCCGTAGCGGATCAGGGGGCATCAGGATCGGCCACCCCGGGTTTCAGACGCACCAGCTGGCGGATCATGCTCAGCGGCGCGGGTTTCAAAGTAAAGCCTCGGCTTATGGTGTCGCCGTCCATCCGGCTTTCCAGCCACAGTGCCATCGGGTCAGACACGCCCGCATAGGCGCGGGTCATCTCTGGCGTTGCCAGCCGCGTGAGGTCAACGCGCGGGGCATCTGGGTCTACTGGCACGGCAAGGACCCAGATTTCCTCCAGCCCCGCCCGGCTGTCTTCCTCGATCTGCAAACCCACACGAACGCTTTCGCCGGGGGCCAGACGGTTGGCCAGGTTCTGCGCGGGCCAGATCGGCTGCACTTCGAAATCAGCAGCGAAATAAAGGACCGACACATCCTGCCCTTTGCCACTGGTGTTGGACAGCGTCAGCCAAAGCTGGTCGCAGGGGGTCACGCCCTCGACCGGGTCAAACGGGGCAGGTTCTGTCACCTTGCCGCAGGTGCCGCTCGCTGCGCGGCGCTCGACCGTCATGGTCACTGGGGCTTTCCCGGTCAAGCTCCGCCCCGTGGCCCCTGCCAAGACCTCGCGCAGGCGCAGGCCGTGGGCAGCTTGGCTTAATACCCGTTCCACCGCCTCTGCCGGAGTTTCCCCGGCCTCGGTCACGATCCGCGGCGATGATCCGGGACCTTGCGGGTCCAGAACGCCATCCGCCCCGGCCAGCGCGACCGTACCGTCGACCAGAACCGGCACAAGGTCCGCCCCGGCCGCACCCTGGGGAAGGGCAGCGGTCCATGCCGTATAGTCATAACCATCGGCGTCCTCCGCGCGAACCGGTACCGCCAGCGACAGGGGCTCCGGCGGCGGGGCGCTGACCAGTTCGGCCCAGGCCGCATCCTCGGGAACCTGGCCCTCAAGTTGGGCATCGCGGGCCGTGACCTTGCCCAGGGTCAGGACTGCCAGCGGCTCCCCCCCGCCGGGTTCGGCATAAACCGCCACCTCGGCCCCATTCGCCATCCCCTGCAACAGACCCGCCGCAAGCTTTCCGCCAGCAACCGACATCCGGGCAGTACCCACGCCTTGCCCGAAGACCTGCACCTCCAGCATCGTGCCTTCGCCCTCCGGCATCTGCCGGGCCGGGCCTTGCATCATCGCCTCGGTCGTCGCGGCCAGAACCTGCGCCCAGCTGGCATCAGGCGCGTCGCGAAGGGTCTGCGCCAGCCGCAAGGTGAACTCGCCGTGCCAGGTGGTGCCGTCGGCCAGCGGGTATTCGAAGGACCGCTGGTCGGATTGCGAGGAGTAGAGGAAGACGAACTCCCCGGTCAGCGGCTGCAAGGGCTCGCCCGCGACCGACACCACATCCTCGGGGATACCAAGCGCTGCCTCGTCAATCACCCGTGCCACGCCCTTGCCGCCGACCGCACGAAACCCGGTCGCCGAGTGGCAAGCGTCGATCAGGCCCACCACTTTGACTCCGCGCGACAACGCGCCTTGCGCCCAGGCCTGCAGCTCGTCGTCAAGGATCGCGTTCTCCACTGCCCCGATCGCCCCTTTCCAGCCGGCGGCATCAGCGGGCAGCAGAATCTCGTCATACCCCCCACCTTCGTCCCCCGACATGTCCGGGGCCTGGGCTCCGTGACCAGAGAAGTAGAGAATCACCGTGTCGCCCTTCTCCGACGCCCCTGCGGCCGCATCCATCGCGGCAAGGATATCGGCCCGCTGTGGTTGACCCGTTGCTGAACCCGCAGGCAAGCCTGCCGGGTCGGCGGTCAGCACGGTGATCAGTTCCGGGTCGACACCGCGCAAGGCAAGCGTTTCGGCCATCAGCCGCACATCGTTCGAGGGGCCTTTCAGATCTGCATCAAGCGTCAGGTAATCGCCGACGCCAACCAGCACCGCGCGGACCTCGGCCTGTGCCGCCGAGGCTGCCAGAAGTCCCATCGAAACCAGAATAAGGGCAACACCCGCGCGCATGATGCGGCCAAGATACCGCCGGCCTGCGATGGAACAAGTGGGCACCGCCAGATGACCGGATTTGTCATCCGCCACCCGCGCCCGATTTTTCGTCGAAAAATCGCGACCTTCAGATCAGCCTCAGTTCAGGGGCAAGACCCGTCGCCCGCCCGCCGCAATTCCGTCCTCGATCCGGTCCTCGACGTCATTGCCCGCCAGCGAGGCGAGAAACCCGTTGAACTCGGGCGTCAGCCGCGTCGCCATCCGGCCCGCTTCGATCACCATGTCGACCTCTGCAGTCTTCAGTTTCAGCCGGGTCCGCACCTTGTTCAACTCATCCCGCATCGCGGTGGGAAGGTTGGCAAAGCTCGCCTCACCAACGAAAAGCTTCACATCCCTGCAATCCCAGCCCGCCGTGGACCCCCTCAACCGCCGAACCTCGCCCAGAGGCAAGGCGCAGCGCCATTCGATCAGCTCCGCCTCCCAAAGCCGCAGCTCGCCCCGCATCGAATCGTATCCCGACCGCGAGGCCGCCGCCATGGCGCTAGAGGCAATCGACATCGCCAGGTTCACGCCGCCGGGGCCTGACACTTTCTGCGTCCATTCGTAGTCTTCCTCGACCCCGGCATTCGCGACCAGAAACAGCATCCGCTTCAGCTTGACCGCCTCTTCCGGCGTCAGCGGCGCAAAGGGCACCTGGGCGCGGGCCCGTTCCACTGCCAGCCCGGTGGTGCCGAAATTGTCGGTGATCCCGCCGTCCAGAAGCTTCACGAACTTCACTTCTTCTGGGTTCGTATAGCTTTCCAGCGCCCGGGCATGGGCCCGCATCGCCGAGGTGGCTTCGGGGTTGTAGCGGGCCGCCGTCAGCCAATCCGGCTCACGGTAGCTGCATTTGTTCTGGTGCGCCTCCAGCACGATTGGGGTGAAGACCAGCGGGAAAGCCGCCGAGGCCGCGACGGCCTCGCTCAATCGCACCTTGGAGAGGTCCGAGCAGAGCGCATCAAACGTCTCGGGGCTGAACAGGAACGGCGTGTTGTTTGCCATGTCCGTCGCGTTGATCCAGGTCTTGATCCGCGAGCGTTTCCGAAGGTCCCCAAAGGTCGCGCCCTTGAACAGCACATCATCCAGATAGCGCCCGAACGTATTGCGCCCGTTCACCCCGCCCGCGACGCCCTTGATGATGGTCAGCGGATTGAAGCCCGAGGTGACCATATAGGCCTCGGCATCAGTGATAAGGAACCTCTCGCGAAAGCCCCGCACGCCGTCCGGCCCGTATAGACCGAACTGCGCCGCCATCACCGACCCTCCGGACACGCCCGAGACGAGGCGGACCTCATCCAAAAGCCCGTTCGGCGTGCCGGTCTCGACCCCTGCCGCGCGCAGCTCTTCCAGCATCCCGTATGCGAACGAGGTCGCGCGCATGCCCCCGCCCGAAAAGGCAAGGCCGATGTAAAGCTCGCCGTCGCCCATGGTGGCAGGTTCGACAAGCGATGCGTTCTCACCCTGAAGTGGCTGGTTCTGCGGCTGGTTCCAGGGCGCACAGCCCAGACAAAAGAGCAGAGGAAGGAAAGCAAACCGCATGAGGGAACCGGATGTAAGGATCACTCCGATTGCTGAAGCCTTGGCCAATGGATTTCAAGCACTAAACCGGTGCTGGTTTCAGGCAGGTGCAGTCGCGCGCCGTGCCGGGCCGCAATCGCCCTGACCAAGGCAAGACCAAGCCCGTGGCCCTTGATGCCCCGGTCGCGCTCGGCGCGGACAAAGCGCTCGAACGCCTCACCCTTGATATCGGCCGGAAGTCCCGGCCCGCTGTCCGCAATCCGCATCAGATGGCGATCCCCCGCCTCCTTCAGATCTAACGAAAGCCGGTCCCCCGCCGCGCAGTACTTGATCGCATTGTCGATCAGGTTCGACAGCATCTGCGCAATGAGGTTGCGGTCACCCAGGACCTGAAGGCCCGGCGCCACCTGCGCCTTGGCCTTTAGCCCCTTGTCCTCGGCCAAAGGCTCGTAAAGCTCCCAGACCTCGGTCGCCACGGCTGAAAGGTCGACTGGCACCAGCCCCCCGCCCGTCCCCTGATCCGCCTCCGCCCGGCTGATATCGAGCAGCGAATCGAACATCCGGATCGCCTGGCGCATCTCGGCTTTCAGATCGGCGGTTAGGTCTTCCTGCCCGTCGATCTTCGACAACTTCTGCAGCATCCGATTCAGAGGCGTTCGCAATTCATGCGCGATGGTGTCGGAAAGTCGATGCGTGGCCCGGTTGAGGTTCTGGATCCGGTCCAGCATCGCGTGGACATGGGTTTCCAAGAGCCCGAATTCATCATCCGACCGCGCGCCTGGCAGGCGGGCATCCAGCGCCCCTTCGGCTACTTGATCGGCCAGATCATTGACCCGCCCGATCCGCCCCATCACCGACCGCGCCGCAAGCCAGCCCACCACGCCGCCCGCAACCAGAAGGGCCGCAAGCAGCCCCAGCATCCCGCGCCGCAAGGCCGCAAGGGTCTCATCCACCGGATGCAAGGACCGTGCGACCAGCAGCGCAAAGCCCCCCGGCAACTGACGCGCCACGGCAAGCCAGCGGGTATCGTCTTCCTCGAAGACCACCGCCCCGTCGACAGCGAACCCGTCACCTGCGGGTGAAAGACCCTTGGGCCAGCCGGCCCGCGTGCCCGCCAGAACCCGGCCGGCCCGGTCCGACAGCAGGAGCATCTCTTCACCGGTCGCGGCCGCCGCGCGGTAGTCGATGGCCTGCCGCAACGCGATGATCCGGCGCTGGTCGTAAAGCGCTGCAAACCCGTCCAGGTCGGCGGTCAGAAGGCTGCGCTGCGCGGCCATCAGGCGCGTCTCGACCAGCCGGTATTGCAGCGCCATGGCCCCCAGCGACAGAACCGCCACGGCCAAGGCCATCAGTGCCGCCAGCCGCAAGGTGGCCCGCGCCGCCAGAAGGGGCGCGGCAGGACGGCCCTTGGTCACCCAGATGCCCCAAGCGGCGCGAAGACATACCCTTCGCCCCGAGCGGTCTGGATCGCAGTCGACCCCGCATCCTCAAGCTTCCGACGCAGGCGGCCGACATGGACATCGACCACATTGGTGCCGGGGTCGAAATGCAGGTTCCAGACGTTTTCCAGCAGCTGCATCCGGGTGACGATCTGACCGGCATTGCGGGCGAAGAACGTGATCAGCTCGAATTCCTTTGGGCTAAGCGCGACATGGGTCCGTTTCACGTGCACAGTGCGGGCCTTCATCCTGATCTCCAGCTCGCCAAAGGCCAGCAGGTCATTGTCCAGAACCTGCATCGTCCCCCGGCGCAGCAGCGCCCGAAGGCGGGCCCGCAACTCATCGGGTTCGAAAGGTTTCGGCAGATAGTCATCTGCTCCCTTTTCCAAACCCTCGACCCGATTCGCGGCGCGGCCCAGCGCCGAAAGGATCAGGATCAGCGCCGTCGAGCCCCCGGCGCGAATCCGTGCCATCGCCTCGACCCCGTCGCCACCCGGCAGCATCCGGTCCAGCACGATGACCTTGTAGGGCGTCGATATGGCCGCCGCGATCCCGGCCTCCAGCGTGTCGCAATGGTCCACTGCACAGCCCAGCGCCTCGACTTCGGCCCGCACGGCAGCAGCGGTCTCGGCATCGTCCTCGACGATCAGGATGCGCTCTTCCATACCCATTCCCGCATTCAAAACACCACCACATCGGGGTCAAGTACATTCGCCCCACCCAACGGCCGGACACCCTCCTGGACATGCCATGGATCAAGGTGGATGTGCCTTGTGGCCCCCCCCGGCGCTTCGACCAGGATCAGGGCTGGCGCGGTCAGCTCATAGGTCGCAAGGTCCACCGCGTCGCCATTGACCATCACGATGCGGTCACCCTTGGCCAGCCCGGCAAGCAAGGCGGGCGAGTTGTCGGTCACCGCAGTAACCCGGTCCTCGGTGTCAAGTTCAACCCCCAGCGCCGCAAGGCTGTAGGACGTCACCGTTTCTGGCGTCCCCGAGGAAACCTCTCGCAACTTCTGCCCGTTCGCCTCGCCTTCGTCGTTCAGCACCAGCGTAATCTCGGCGGGTTCGCCCCCGCGGATGACCCCAACCCCCGTCTCGCCGGAAACCGAAGCCTTCTCGACTGCAAAAGCCAGATCGCCCGGAGCAGCCAGCGCCACGCCATCGACCGCCACGATGATGTCTCCCGCCTTCAGCCCCGAGGTTTCGGCAAGCCCCCCGACCTCGACCCCATCGACCAAAAGCCCTGTCGCATCGACCTCCAAGGCCTTGGCCACCCGCCGGTCCACCGGGCGCGCAATCAACCCAAGCTTCGGGAATGGCGGCAGGGTTTCCTCGACCAAACCGGTCACGATCCGCTGCAGATCAGCCCCGGAAATCGCATAGGCGATGCCGACGAACATCCGGCTGCCATCGGCGATCTGGCTGTTCATCCCCAGAAGCCGCCCGTCCGCATCCACCAATGGCCCACCCGACGACCCCGGGTTTACCGCCGCGTCGTGCTGCAACAGCATCAAGGGCACCGCGATTTCCACCTGCCGGGCCAGCGCGGAAATCCGCCCCTCGGTCAGCGTGAACTCGATCCCCAGCGGCGCCCCCAGCGCGAAGACTTCCTCGCCAAGCTCTGGTACCTCGGCCGCATGCTCCAGCCCCGCACGGCCCGGCGCAACCGAGATCACCGCCACATCCCGCGCCTTATCCCGCGCGATGACCAGGCCGGTTTCCTCGGCCCCGTGCCGGTCGACCAGCCGCACCTCCCCGGCCTCGCCCACCACATGCGCATTGGTTACCGCGACCGTCCCATCGGCCCAAAGGAAGGCCGACCCCAGAAACCGGTCCTCGGCATCAGCACTTCTGACCGTGAACACCTTGTCCATCGCCTGATCAAGCGGCGATGCCATCGCCGGCCCCACCAGCGCCACCAGCACCATTACCACCAGCACCGCCAGCGCCTCACCCACGAAGCGCAGCGGTTGTGTCCGCTTGCGTTCGTTCATTGCCCGCCCCTGCGGTTTGCGACCGTGTTCGGCCATAATGATGAAATCCTTGTCCTGCCTCGTTCTGGTCTTGCTAGCAGCGCCCCCCTTATGAGGCACATGACAAAGGTCGTCATGAAGAAATCTTGCATTTACAGAACCAAGACCGCACCGCATGGTCACCCCGATCATAGCCATACGAGTCACCCGATGCGCCATATCCTGTTTTCAGCCGCCCTTATTGCCCTGACGCTGCCCGCCCAGGCCGATACGGCCTCACCGGTGAAAGTGGCCGAGCTTTCGGCCCGTCTTTACGCGATGGGTCTGGCAGACGAGGACCCGCTTCTTATCCTGTCCGCCGCAAAGCTGCGCAAGACGCTGGCCCCGATTGGCGGCGACCGTGCGGCAACCAATGGCGTGGAAGGCAACGGCGCGCCGCTTGGTTGGGAGGAGATGCTGGCCAGTGCGGAAACCATGGTCGAGGGCGACGACGCCATAGCGGTCCTGATCGAAGATCTCCTCGCGGCTCGCACCAGAGGCGTCTCATCCGGCCCGGTCTACAACATCGGCTCGCTGTCGAACGGCGGTGGCGATACCTACCCCCCGATCGAATTCCGGGGCGGCGAATATGCCGAGGTCTATGTCGAGGCCAAGGCCGCGACCAACCTCAACCTCACGATTTACGACAACAAGGGCCGCCTTGTCTGTTCCGACACCGATATCTCGCATATCGCCTATTGCGGCTGGACCCCCGCAACGGCCGGGAACTTCACACTGAAGGTCGAGAACAAGGGCCCGGCCGCAGCCAACTATGCTTTGATGACAAACTGATGCTCCGCGCACTGCTCACATCGACCCTCCTCCTGACCGCCATTCCGGCTTTGGCGCGGGAAAACCATGCGCTTTTGATCGGGGCGAACCAATACCCGAACCTTGACGAACGCTGGTGGCTGAAAGGTCCGGCGAACGACGTGCAGCTGGTCGCGACCTACCTGACGACACAGGCCCCCGTTCCCTTTGCCGCTGACAATGTGACCGTGCTCTCGGACGGCGTCGCCGGTGCGACAGCCCCCACGCTGGCCGCAATCCGCACCGCCTTTGCCGACCTCACCGCCGACGTCCAGCCCGGCGATTTCGTCTACCTCCATTTCTCCGGCCACGGCACGCAGGCCCCGGCAGTTGACCCCTCGACGGAACTGGACGGGCTGGACGAACTTTTCCTCCCCGTCGATATCGGTCCTTGGTCCGACAAGATCGGCGCGGTGGAAAACGCGCTGGTCGATGACGAAATCGGCGCGCTGATCGACGGGCTTCGCGCCAAGGGTGCCAATGTCTGGGCGGTCTTCGACAGTTGCCATTCCGGCACCGCCACCCGCGCCGTCGAGGCGGACGAGGGCGATGTCCGCACCCGCCAGCTGCCGCCCGAAGCCCTGGGGGTCGACCTCGACGCGATGGAAGAGGTGGCCAACAGGTCCATCGGCGACCCGCGTGAAGGGGCAGAGGCCCCCTTCGATGCGGGCGAAGCGACCGGCAGTTTCGTCGCCTTCTTCGCCGCCCAGACCAACGAAGTAACACCCGAAAAGAACCTGCCGAAAGGCAAGCCGGGCCGCAAGCCGCAGGGTGTTTTCACCTGGACGCTGATGGAGGTTCTGTCGGAATACCCCAGCGCCACCTATGGCCAGATCGGGCAAGAGGTGCTGCGCCGCTATTCGGTCAAGAACCTCGCCAAATCAACGCCCCTGTTCGAAGGCGACCTCGATCAGGTGGCCTTCGCCGGTGAAACCGGCACGCGCGTCTCGCAATGGCAGGCCGAGGTGACCGAGGCCGGTCTGGTGATCCCCGCCGGAACGCTGCACGGCCTTTCGGACGGCGCGGTCATGGCGGTCATGGCCAGTGCTGCGGATGCCGATGATGCCGCCCTTGGCTTTGTCGAACTGACGGGGGTCGAGACTTTCGTCGCCATCGGCCAGCCGGTCGAAAAGGATGGTAAGGTTCTGCCGGCCGAGCTGCCCAAAGCTGTCACCCTGCGCAAGCTGGACGAGGTGCTGGATTTCACCCTGACCGTCGCCCTTCCGCCCGAAGGCAGCGTCCCGGCCGATGCCCTTCTTGCAGCCCTTGGCGATCTGACCGAGGCTGCGGGTCCCCGCCTGACCTTCGTCGATGCCGGGGCCGAGGCCGACCTCCGCCTCGCCATCCTGACCGACAGCCCGCGCCCCGATGCCATCTGGGTTCTGCCCTCCACTGGCCTTGCGGAAGATCTGTCTGCGACGCCCTCGGTTTCGACCGCCGACAAGAACGGCGCCGAGCTTGCACTGACACTGGCCGATACGCTGACCACCATGGCCCGGGCGCAGAACCTGCTGAGACTGGGTGCTGCGGTTGGCGCGGGCTCCCTTGACGTCGACGTCGAGCTTCTGACCCGCACCCCCGAGGACCGGACCTTGAAGCCGCTGCCCTTTGCACCTGTGCCCACGCTTCTGCCCGATGACGAAGTCCACGTTCTGGCGCGCAACAACACCGACGGGCCGGTGGATGTGAACGTCCTTTACGTCGGCGCGGACTGGTCGATCAGCCACTGGTTCTCCGGCCGCCTGCAGCCGGGCGACGAGCTGAAAAAAGGTCTCTTCAAGATCACCGACACGGTGCTGGGTCAGGAACGGATGCTGGTCGTCGTCACCCCCGCCAGAAAGCAAAGCCCGGTCGAAGACCTCAGCTATCTGGCGCAGGATGCGCTGGACGTGACACGTAAAGTCGGCGGTTCGGCGCTTGGTGATGCGCTGACCGAGGCCGGTTTTGGCGAGACGACGCGCGGGGCAATTGCCCTGACCGATGACAGCGAGGAGGCTGGCCCGGCTCCGGCAATTCTGCAGCTGGAACTCAGGACCGTCGCCGGAAACTAAGCCTTTGATCCGGAATAATTGCTGCGCAGCATTCCTCCCGGATTTCTGCGCAGCAAACCGGGGCTCAAAGCACCTCGCTGACCTTCACGATCCGCCCTTCAGCGACCGACTTCAGCGCGGCTTCCGCCAATGCCAGCGCCAGCAGGCCATCTTCGCCGGATGGGCTGGCCACGGTCTTGCCCTCCATCGCGTCGATAAATGCCGTGATCTCGGCGGCATAGGCCTCGGTGTAGCGCGTCATGAAGAAATCATGCAGCGGCGGCCGGGTATAGCCCGCAGCGGTCGCGACCTCGATGGACACGGGCCGCTGGTTCTCGGCACTGACCGACCCCTTCGCGCCATGTACCTCGATCCGTTGATCATAGCCATAGGTCGCCCGGCGCGAGTTCGAGATGACCGCCATCTTGCCCGACGCCGTCCGCAGCATCACCTGCGCGCTGTCGCTGTCGCCCGCCACACCTATCGCCGGGTCGACCAGCACCGAGGCCATGGCCGAAACCTCGACCACCTCTTCACCCAAAAGGAACCGCGCCATGTCGAAGTCGTGGATCGTCATGTCGCGGAAAATCCCGCCCGAGCGCTTGATGTAGTCGACCGGCGGCGCGCCGGGGTCGCGGCTGGTGATCACCACCATCTCGACCGCACCCACGGTCCCCTTGTCGATCTCGGCCCGGACTGCCTGAAAATGCGGATCAAACCGGCGGTTGAAGCCCACCATCAACGTGCCCTTCGCGGCCCGCACAACCTCCAGGCACTGCTTCACCCGGGCCAGCGAAAGGTCGATCGGCTTTTCACAAAAGACCGCTTTGCCCGCCGTCACGAACTGTTCGATCAGATCGGCATGGGTGTCGGTCGGCGTGCAGATCACCACCGCATCGATGTCCTTTGCCGCGGCAATCGCCTCGATCGTGCGGACGTCACACCCATACTGACCGGCTATCGCCTCAGCCGCAGCCGGCATCGCATCCGACACCGCCACCAGCTTGGCGCCCGGGTTTCCCGTCACCGCCTTTGCATGCACTTTCCCGATGCGCCCCGCACCCAGAAGCCCGAACCTGATTGTCATGTTTCCCCCTGAGGCTGATGTCCGCAGCCTCATGCCACCGGGCCCGGCAAACCGCAAGCTAGGCGGGGATCACCTTGCCCGGATTCATTCGTCCTTCGGGGTCCAGCGCCGCTTTCACCGCCCGCATCACATCGAGCGCAACCGGGTCCTTGCGTCGCGCCATTGACGGCAGCTTTGAAAGGCCGACCCCGTGTTCGGCCGAGAAGCTGCCACCAAGGTCCGAGACCACATCTTCGATGATTTCCAGGACCCGCTCTTTCAGGGCCTTGTCGTCCCGCGTTGGGTAAGCGGTGAAATGCAGGTTGCCGTCGCCAAGATGCGCGACTGTCAGGCTTTTCACTCCGGGATCCAGCGCTTCCAACCGCGACAATGCCTCGGTCAGGAAAGTCTCGACCTTGTCCAGAGGCACACAGACATCGGTGTCAACCTCGGGATGCAGCCCGACCGAGATTTCAGCTGCCGCCTCACGCCGCGCCCACATCGCCCGGCGTTGCTGTTCGCTGCGGGCTAACACTGCGTCGGTCACCAGCCCCGCTTCCATCATCTCGGCCAGGACCGTTTCCAGCAGACCCACAAATGGCACTTCGCCCGTGGCATCCGGTGCCGCTTCGGCAACTACCGTCGTTGCGGTTTCGATCAGGATCGTGACCTCCGGGATCTGATCGAACGGCAGGCCCAGATCGGGCCGCGCAACCTTCAGGCGTTCGGAGTAGGTGCGAGGCATGAATTCAAACGCCTCAACCCGACCCCCCGTCGCCTCTTGCATCCGGTTCAGCAACACCAGCGCGTCTGTCAGGGACCGCGCCGCCAAGGTGGCTGTCGCATGCGCCTTTGGGGCGGGGACCAGCTTCATCACTGCGGCGGTGATGATCCCCAGCGTACCCTCAGAACCAATGAAAATATTTTTCAGATCGTAACCAGAGTTGTCCTTGTGCAGTTCCGACATCAGGTCCAGCACCCGGCCATCAGCCAGCACAACCTCCAACCCCAGGCAAAGCGTCCGAGTGGACCCATAACGCAGCACGTTCGATCCGCCCGCATTGGTGGCAAGCACGCCGCCCAGCATCGCCGACCCCCGCGCTCCGAACCAAAGCGGGAAGTACAGCCCCTCGGCCTCGGCAACCTCATGCAGGCGAGACAGGATCACCCCCGCGTCGGCCACGACCAGCCGGGCGTCACGCTTCACTGCCCGGATGCGGTTCATCCGCTCCAGACTGATCATCAGGCCCCCGCGCGTCATCGTCCCACCGACAAGGCCCGTGTTCCCGGAAATCGGCACCACCGGCAGCCCATGCGCCGCCGCGACCTTGACGCAAGCCGAAACCTCGGCGGTCGACCCCGGTCGCACCACCGCGACGGGCGACCCGGCATAGCGCCCCATCCAATCGCGCGCGTAACGCGCCATATCGGCTCCGGTCAGGACCTGTGTCGGCCCTATGGCGACGCCAAGATCTTCGATCAAACCCATGGGTCAGCCCTGCGGATAGGAGATCACCGACAAGTACCGCGCCGGCAGCTTCACCAGCGTCTCTGGCCCATGCGGAGAGTCCGCGTCAAAGAACAGACTGTCCCCAGGTTTCAGCGCAAAGACCTGATCGCCGTGGCGATAGTCGACCTCGCCCTCCAGCATGTACAGAAGCTCCAGCCCCTCGTGCTGAAACGCCGGGAATGTATCGCTCTCGGTGGTCAGCGTGATGATATAGGGCTCGACCACGACGCCCGAGCTGTTCGACCCGATATGGCCCAGAAGGTTGTACTGATGCCCGGCCCGCGTGCCACGCCGTTCGATCTCGACATGTGCGCCTGCTTTCACGTGCTGGGCTTCGCGGCGTTCCTCATAGCTCTTGAAAAACGCCGTGACCGGGACCGAAAACGCATGGCTCAGGACCTGCAGCGTGGTGAGCGAGGGTGAGGTATTACCGTTCTCGATCTTCGAAAGCATCCCGATGGAAAGGCCGGTGACATTCGCCAGATCCGCCACCGTCATGCCCTGCTGACGGCGAAAGTTCCGCACCTCACGACCAATTGCCGCCTCAAGATTGCGCTCGGTGATTTCGCGCAGACGATGCGGGTCCTGATCAAAGGCAGGCTTGCCGCGTGGCAGAATTTGACTGGAGTCGCCGTCTGACATGATCGCGCCCCGAAAAGCACTTGTTACACAATTTCACTATCGGGAAACACTGGTCACATCAAGCCCGACGCTTACCAGGCCGAAGCAGCGGCCACCTCCAGCCCATGCAACAGGCTTTTGGCCGAGGATCGCGGCCCGTAAAGCCGCACCGCGCCCTGCCCGTGCTTGATCAGGTAGCAGCCGAGGTGTTCGATCACGGTGCGGGTTGCGTAACCATCTGGCACTGCGTGGAAATCCACATTGCATAGCCGTTCCAGAAGTGGACCCAGATCGGGGGCCGCAAGGTCGAAACCCGCCCAGGCGTCGGTCTGCTCGGTCACTGACGCCGTATCGCCAAACGCCGCTTTCAGCATCCCGGCGATCAACTCGTGGCTGGCAAAAGGTGCCTCGACGAACCACATCTCCGGCGCGACCCAAAAGGCGCTGTAGGGCGCACCGACCACATGCCGAGCAGGCTCTGGCAACGGCACCCCCACCGACTTAGCACCCGCCACAAGGTCCACCATCCGCCCCTGCCGCGCGGCGACCGAGGCGAGGGCCACGTCAAAGCGTTCGGTCACCGTCAGCGGCCCGACCGTCACCGCAACCGCCTCATGCGCCCCAAGCGCCGTCATCGCTTTCAATGCATCAGCCACGCAGCCGCTCCCCGTCCGGATCGAAGAAATGCGGGCTGACGATCTCGACCTCGGTCTCGGTCCCGCCCACCAGATTCACCGCCCGCAGTTTTTGGCCGATCTTGCGATCCCCACCCTTCAGATAGCCAAGGGCGATGTCACTTCCGATATGCGGCGAATAGACCTTCGACGTCAGCCATCCCCCGTCATTCGCCGCCACCGGTTCTGCCCCGATCTCAAGGAAATGGCTGCCCGCCACCAACTTGCCCACCGGATCGACCGGCCTGACGCCAACCAGCCGATAACCATCCAGATCAACCAGCCCCTCGCGCTGGCTAAGGACCATGCCGATGGAATCCTTCTTTTTCGACACCATTTTCCCAAGTCCCATGTTCAGCGCGGTCGACTGCCCGTTCAACTCGCCCCCCGCCACATGGCCCTTCTCGATCCGCATCACGCCCAGCGCTTCGGTGCCGTAGACCACCGGGTCGAACTCTGCCCCCAGCGCCAGCATCTCGCGCAACAGCGCATCACCGTACCGCGTCGGCACCGCGATTTCATAGGCAAGCTCTCCCGAAAAGCTGATCCGGAACAGCCGCGCCCGCAGACCGCCGCAGACCGAGACGTTTCCCGCCCCCATGTAGGGGAAAGCTGCATCGGATATGTCCTGATCGACGATTTTTTCCAGCAATTTCCGTGCATTCGGCCCAGCGACCGAGAACTGGGCCCAAGCCTCGGTGGTCGAGATCAACTGCACATCCATATCCGGCCACAAGCACTGGCGGCAGAATTCCAGATGCCGGAAGACCGTGACCGCATTGGCGGTGGTCGTCGTCATCACGTATTCATGTTCGGCCATACGCGCCGTGGTGCCATCGTCAAAGACGATCCCATCCTCGCGCAGCATCAACCCATACCGGCACTTGCCCACCGCCAACGTGCTGAACGTGTTGGCATAGACCCGGTCCAGAAACGCCCCCGCGTCGGTGCCCTGAATGTCGATCTTGCCCAAGGTCGTCACATCGCAGATGCCCACCGATTGGCGGGTTGCCACCACCTCGCGATCCACGCTTTGCCGCCATTCCGTCTCGCCCGCTTTCGGCACCCACTGCGTCCGCAGCCAGTTCCCCACCTCGACGAAGATCGCCCCCTGCTCTGCCGCCCAGTGATGGCTTGGCGTCAGTCGATAAGGCTTGAACTCCTTGCCCCGCGACCGACCCGCCAGTGTGCCCATCGCGACAGGAGTGTAGGGCGGGCGGTAGATCGTTGTCCCCGTCTCGGGAATCGACCGGCCCGTCAGTTCGGCCATCACGGCAAGCCCAAGGACATTCCCGGTCTTGCCCTGATCCGTCGCCATCCCCAGCGTGGTGTAGCGTTTCAGATGCTCGACCGAGGTAAAATTCTCCTGATGCGCCAGCTTCACGTCTTTCACCGTCACGTCGTTTTGCTGGTCGATCCAGGCCCGCCCCTTGCCACTCGCCACATACCACTTCGGCGTAATTCGGACCGGTGCATCCTCTGCCTCAGGCAGGACGTCGGCGCTGACTGCCTTTCCCAGCTCCTTCAGCGCCGCGATGGCCTGCGACTGGCCAGAGGCCAGCGCGCCATGGGTTGTCAATTCTCCCGCCGCCGCACCTGCGACCAGAAGGCCGGGCGGCCCATCCGGCCCCGGCACGAAGGCCGCGATGGCTTCATCCCACACCGGTCGCGAGCGATGGTGCGAATGTATGTTCACATTTGGGTTCCACCCCCCCGAGACCCCTAACGCGTCGACCCTGATCTCCTCGGGCTTCCCGTTCGCCTGCCGCACCGTGATCGACTTGAGGCCCAGCCGTCCGCTCGTGTCGATCACCGCGGCCCCGCGGAGATGTCGGATGCCGGGAAGCATCTCACCCCCCTCACGGCTGTCGATCACAGCGACGACATCGACACCCTTCGACTGCAGGTCCGTCGCGGTACGCAACCCGTCATCATTGTTCACAAACACCGCGACCCGCTCACCAGCGCTCACACCCCAGCGGTTCGCATAGGCTCGCAGCGCACCCGAAAGCATGATGCCCGGCCGGTCGTTGTTCTCGAATGCGATCGGTCGTTCGGTTGCCCCGGCGCTTAGGATCGCGTGCCCGGAGTAGATGCGCCACAACACCTGCCGGGGCTTGCCCGCCACTGGCACCGCAAGGTGGTCCGAAACTCGCTCCACCGTAGCATAGATGCCGTGGTCGAAGGCTCCGATCACCGTCGTCCGCGTCATCAGCCGGACGTTCGGCATCGCCGACAGTTCCGCCAAGACCGCCGCCGCCCAATCAGCTCCGGCAAGCCCGCCGACCGGTAAGGTCTCGGCATTCAGCCGTCCGCCCATGCGGAAATCCTCATCCGCCAGGATGACCCGCGCCCCACTGCGACCCGCCGTCAGAGCCGCCATCAACCCCGCCGGACCCGCCCCGATGACCAGAAGATCGCAATGCAGAAACCCCTTGTCGTACCCGTCCGGGTCTTCCTCGAGGCTGACCGAACCAAGGCCAGCCGCCCGCCGAATGATCGGCTCATAAAGCTTTTCCCAGAAGGACTTGGGCCACATGAAGGTCTTGTAATAGAACCCCGCCGCGAAGAAAGCGCTTAGCCGGTCGTTGATCGACAAGGCATCGAAGCGAATCGAGGGCCAGCGGTTCTGGCTTTTCGCCTCCAGACCGTCGTAAAGCTCGGTCACCGTGGCCCGCGTGTTCGGTTCCTGTCGCCCGCCGGTGCGCAGTTCCACCAAGGCATTCGGCTCTTCCGACCCTGCCGACAAGGGACCGCGCGGCCGGTGATACTTGAAGCTTCGCCCCATCAGCCGCACGCCGTTCGCCAACAGCGCCGAGGCCAGTGTGTCGCCCGGATGCCCCTCATACGGCAACCCGTCGAACGTGAACCGCAACAGCTTTGACCGGTCGATCTGGCCGCCCTCAATCCGATGCGACTGGCTCATTTCGACCGCCCCCGACTACGGGCGACGTCCCGCGCCAGTTCCACCTTTGTGATCGCATGCGTTATCGTGTTCCGCGTCACCACCAACCAGGATCGGTCGCCCTGCTCGTGGTACCAAAGCTCGCGATGCTCACCCGCCGGGTTATCGCGGTTGTAGGCATAGTCATGGAGGGCTTCGATCCCGGCCGTCATGCCGTCAGGCCGGTCGATCAAGGAGGCGTCGCCCAGATAGATGAATTCCTGCGCGTCGCGTGGCCCCAGGATCGGATGGTGAATGATCATTCGCTTATCTTCTCAATGCAGGTTCGGGGTGGCGCCTTGCCCCTTTTCGTCGATCATACGGCCCTTCAGAAACCGGTCGAAACGATAGGCCGTTGCGGTTGGATGTGGCTCATCCCTGGCCAGCAGATGAGCAAAGCACCAGCCTGATGCAGGCGTCGCCTTGAACCCGCCGTAGCACCAGCCGCCGTTGAAATAGAGGCCCTCGATATGAGTCTTGTCGATGATCGGCGAGCCGTCCATCGACATGTCCATGATCCCGCCCCAGGTCCGGAGAAGCCTCACCCGCCCGATGGCGGGCATCAGCGCCATGCCCCCTTCGGCCACGTCCTCGATCACCGGCAGGTTGCCGCGTTGGGCGTAGGAGTTGTAGCCGTCGATGTCGCCGCCGAAGACAAGGCCACCCTTGTCGGACTGGCTGACGTAGAAGTGGCCCGCGCCGAAGGTCATCACGCCGTCGATCATCGGTTTCAGCCCTTCGGACACAAAGGCCTGCAACACGTGGCTTTCGATCGGCAGCCGCATCCCGGCATGTGCCATGACCTTTGACGAGGACCCCGCCACCACGACACCGACCTTCTTGGCGCCGATATACCCGCGCGAGGTCTCGACCCCCAGAATGCGGCCATTCTCGATCCGCATTCCGGTGACTTCGCAGTTCTGGATCAGATCGACGCCCCGGCTGTCGGCCCCCCGCGCATAGCCCCAGGCCACGGCATCATGCCGCACCGTGCCACCCCGCCGCTGCGCAATTGCGCCCTTGATCGGGAAGCGGGCGTTGTCGAAATTCAGCCAGGGATACATGCGGCGCACCTGATCGCGGCTCAGCATCTCGGCGTCCGCGCCGTGCAGAATCATCGCATTGGCCCGGCGGGTGAAGGCGTCCCTTTGAGCATCCGTGTGGATCAGGTTGATGATCCCCCGCTGGGACACCATCGCATTGTAGTTGAAGTCCTGCTCCAGTCCTTCCCAAAGCTTCAGCGAAAACTCGTAGAAGGGTTCATTCCCATCCAGCAGGTAGTTGGACCGGATGATCGTGGTGTTCCGGCCCACATTGCCGCCGCCAAGATAGCCCTTCTCCAGCATCGCAATCCGGGCCTGACCAAACTCCTTGGCGAGATAGTAGGCTGTTGCCAGCCCGTGGCCGCCGCCACCGATGATGATGTAGTCATATTCGGGTTGGGGGGTCGGGTCGCGCCAGACGGGTTTCCAGCCTTTGTGGCCGGTCAGTGCCTCGGCGATCACGCGAAATCCGGAATAGCGCACGGTGGTCTCTCCTGCTTCCCCCGGTTCTAGGCCGGTCGGGGTGCAAGAGGCCGTCGGTTTTCGCCATCCGCGCTGCCGTTTTCGCCACGGCGCGGGATCGTGAGGTCAGGGGGCGACCGAAGCCTCAATCGCCGCGAAGGGCGACCAAGCAAGGGGGAGTTTGGCGACCTCTTCCTGAGCCCAGGCGAAGAGGACGAGGATCGTGGTGGCGGAGAGGAGCATCTGCATGTTCAGGCCTCGGGTACGTTTTGTTCACGTACCGTTCTGACTGATTCTGCTTTCCAACCCGTTAACCATGCGCCCGTGTCAGGCGACCAGCGCCTCGGCCTTCTTCAGATCGACGCTGACCAGCTGGCTGACCCCCTGCTCCTGCATCGTCACGCCGAACAGGCGGTCCATCCGGGCCATGGTCACGGCGTGGTGGGTGATGATCAGGAACCGCGTCTCGGTCCGCCGGGCCATTTCGTCCAGAAGGTCGCAGAAGCGGGTGACGTTTGCGTCGTCCAGGGGCGCGTCGACCTCGTCCAGCACGCAAATCGGGGCGGGGTTGGCAAGGAACACCCCGAAGATCAGGGCCAGCGCGGTCAGGGTCTGCTCGCCACCCGACAGCAGGCTGAGCGTCGCCAGTTTCTTGCCCGGCGGCTGACAGAGGATCTCCAGGCCCGCCTCCAGCGGATCGTCGCTTTCCACCAGCACCAGCCGCGCTTCGCCGCCACCGAAAAGATGGGTGAACAGCGTCGAGAAATTCGCATTCACCTGCTCGAAGGCGGTCAGCAACCGCTCGCGTCCCTCCTTGTTCAGGCCGGCAATCCCGGCGCGCAGCTTCTTCACTGCCTCTTCCAGATCCGCCTTCTCCGACGCCAGTGCGTCATACTCCGCCTCGACCGTCTTTGCGTCCTCTTCCGCGCGCAGGTTCACCGCGCCCAGCGCCTCACGCTGCCGCTTCAGGCGACCCACCTCCGCATCCAAGAGCTCCACAGCCGGCATCTTCTCCGGGTCCAACCGTAGACTGCTCAGTAGTTCATCCGGAGTCCGGTCGTCTTCCTCGCGGATCCGTTCTGCCGCCAACGCCACACCCTCGCGCGCGGCATCCAGCCGAGCCTCGGCCCGCGCCCGACCCTCGCGCGCCTCCCCGGCCAGCCGTTCGGCCTCGCGCTCGGTCATCGAGGCGTCGCGCAGGGCGCCCTCCGCCTCGGCCAAAGCATCCGCTGCCCGCCGCCGCCGCTCTTCGGCTTCAGCCATCGCGTCGACCAGTTCATCCCGCTTGGCGGCAATCTCCTCGGGCTGCAGCATCGCCTCGGCCAGGTCCTCCTCGGTCTCGGCCTTCCGCTCGCTTAGCTCTGCGGTACGGCTCAGAGCCGTCTCCAGACGGTGCTTCCAGCCCGAAAGTTCCTTCGTGGCCTCCTGCCGCCGCCGGACCCGCGCCTCTCCCTCGCGGCGCACTTCATCCTGCGAGGACCGGCGGGTCATCATCGTGATCCGCGCTGCCTCGACCGTGATCTTCGCCGCCTCTAGCGCCCCCCGCGCGGTGTCGAGATCACCAAGGTCCGCCACCGCCGCCTCGGCCTCTTTCAGCCGGGCACGCGCAGCCATCGCCTCATCCTCGAACCGGCTGACCGCCAGCTTCGCCGCCTCCAGCTTGCCCCCGGCAATCGACCGGTCCGCTTCCGCCCGCGCCAGCGCCCGGTTCGCCTCGGCCAGGCGCGCATCCGCAGCCCGCCGCGCGTCCCGTGCCCGCTGATCCGCCCCAGCGAGCTCGGCCAACCTCGCCTGCAAGGTGTCGTGTGCCTGCCGGGCCCCGTCAGCCCGCGCCGCGACCTCTTCCAGATCGCGTTTCAGCTGCACCAGCCGGTTCAACTGTTGCAAGCGCAGCGCCGCCGCTGACGGAGCATCCTCGGCCCCCGCCCGGAACCCGTCCCAGCGCCAAAGGTCGCCCTCGACGCTGACCAGCCGCTGCCCGGGTCGCAGCGAGGCTTGCAGCGCAAACCCCTGCTCGCGGCTGACCAGCCCGATCTGCGACAACCGCCGCGCCAGCACTGCCGGACCCTGCACCTCAGCGGTAAGCGGCACTGCGCCCGAAGGCAGCGGCTGAGCCTCGGCATAGGGCTCCAGCCGCGCCCAGCCCGACCGCGCGCCACCCTCGACCTCGGGGCTGCGCAGATCATCGGCCAATGCGGCCCCCAGCGCCTTTTCATACCCCGGCGTCACCACCAGCTTGTCCAGAAGCTGATGCCCTGCCAAAGCCTCCCGCTCCACCAGCCGCGCCAAGGCCGCCACCTCGGCCCGCAGTGCCGAAGCCTCACCTTCCGCCGACGACCGTGCCGCCCGCGCTTCGGCCTCGCGCCCTTGGGTCTCGGCCCGGGCCGCCTCGGCCGCCTCCAGCGCCGCCTCGGTCGCCTCGCCTTCGGCCATGGCCGCTTCCACAGCCTCCTCGGCCGACGCAAAAGCCTCGCCCGCCGCTTCCAGCGCCCCCGCTGCTGCAGCCACCGTCTCTCGCGCCACCGACGCCTCGCCCTCGGCCCGCTCCAGCACCGACCGCGAATCCGACAGCATCCGCTGCGACGACTGGTGCCGGGCCGCCAGCCGCGCCGCATCCTCGGTCAGCTCAGAGAGCGTTGCTTCCCGCTCCGACAGCACCGCCCCCGCCTCCCGCGCCGCCTCCACCGCTTCGGCCAGCTTCTCCTCATGCCCCTCATGCGCGCGGGCCAGATGCTCGATCTCCCACTCCAGCCGCTCTGTCACCTCGCCCGCATCGCGGTTCAGGCCCGCCTCGCGCTCGATATCGCGGGAAAGCTGCTCGATCCGACCCCGCAATGCATCGATCTGTGCCAGCGCCCGGACCTCCTGATCCCCCAGCGCATCGCGCTGCAAGGTCAGCCGTTGCAAGATCGCCGAGGCAATCGCCTCCTCCTCGCGCTTCGGCGGCAGCGCATCCTCCGCCGCTTCCCGAGCCGCACCCGCCCCCCGCGCCGCGGCTTCCGCCTGCCCCTGGGCAATCAGCCGCTCGCGCAACGCCGCCTCAGCCGACCCGCGAGCCTCATCCGCCTCGCGCCAGCGCCGCCACAAAAGCATCCCTTCCGACTTCCGCAGATCTTCGGACAACTCGCGGTACCGCGCCGCTTGCTTCGCCTGCCGCGTCAGCACCGACAGCTGCTGCGCCAAAGCCTCCAGCACATCGTCAACCCGCAAGAGGTTCGCTTCCGTCCCCGTCAGCTTCAGCTCGGCCTCATGCCGCCGCGCATAAAGCCCGCTGATCCCCGCCGCCTCTTCCAGCACCCGCCGCCGGGCCTTCGGCTTCGCGTTGATCAGCTCGGCAATCTGCCCCTGCCGCACCAGCGACGGGGAATGCGACCCGGTCGAGGCGTCGGCAAACAGCATCTGCACATCCCGCGCCCGCACGTCCTTGGCATTGGCCCGGTAGGCCGACCCCGCATCCCGGGTGATCCGCCGGACGATCTCGATCTGGTCGGCATCGTTGAACCCGCTCGGCGCCAACCGGTCACTGTTGTCCATGACCAGCGCCACTTCCGCGAAATGCCGCGCCCCCCGCGTTGCGGCCCCGTTGAAGATCACATCCTCCATGCCGCCCCCGCGCATGGCCGAAGGGCGGTTTTCCCCCATCACCCAGCGGAGCGCCTCCAAAAGGTTGGACTTCCCACAGCCGTTGGGCCCGATAACGCCAGTCAGACCCTCATGAATCACCAGATCCGTGGGGTCGACAAAGCTTTTGAAGCCATTCAGGCGAAGTTTGGTAAGCCGCAAAGGTCCCTCATGAGTCGCGCGGGGCCTATCGTCCCGTCGCACCACCCCAGAGTCAACCCAGCCCCCCAGCATCTGGCCGGAACCCGCAGTTTATCCCCAACATCTTGCGTCTAGACCGGTCGCGACACGTGTTCGCGTGACCAAGGTGACCGGCACTCTCTCCGATGCGCCGACAGTGCAGCCGGTCAGACCGGACCGATGATCTGGCCCTGTGACACCGGAATTGCGCTTCCGGCAATGCGGACCTCGGTCAACTTGCCCCCGACCACCTTTGCGGTCATGCCGATCTGGCTGGCCCGGCCCATCTCGACGCCCTGATGCAGCATCAGCCGCGTCTCTCCGTCGCCCAGCGCGCCCGAGGCCAGAAGCTGCGCCGCCAGGATGGCACTTGCCGATCCCGTGGCCGGGTCTTCCGGGATGCCTGCGGTTGGCGAAAACATCCGCGAACGGTAGTCGCAGTCCTGGCCCGTCGCATAAAGAAAGATGCTGTCCACCCCGGCGGCTTCGGTCACTTCGGACCAGGCGGGCTCCATCGGTCTGGCGCGCGCAAGCGCCGCCAGTGATCCGACCGGCGCGTAAAGGAACCTCGGCCCGCCTTGCCACACCCCCGGTTGATGCGCGCCAAAGCCGATCTCGTCGGTTTTCAGCCCTAGCGCCGTTGCCATCCGGTCTTTCGCGGCCACCTCAGCCCCCGAGACCGCATGCGGCACGACAGGGGCGACAAGTTCGGCCCGCGTCACCTGCGCCCGTCGCCAGACGCGGACGGGAACGAGGCCCGCTTCCTCTTCCAGAAGGATATCACGGTCAAAATCGCCCGGCCCTTCGACGGCAGTGGCAAGATGAATGGCGCAGCCGATGGTCGGATGGCCTGCAAAGGGAATCTCGGCGGTGGGAAAAAAGATGCGGACCCGCGCCGTGTGCGTGGGATCTACCGGTCGCTGGACGAAGATCGTCTCGGACAGGTTGAACTCGCGGGCCAGGGTCTGCATTTGGGCTGGCTTCAGGTCGTCCGCACCCATGACGATGGCAAGCGGATTGCCGGCATAGGCGCGGTCAGTAAAGACATCGCATGTGTGGAATGTCAGCATCAGCGTCACGTCCTCTGCCCTTGATCGCAGGTTAAGAAACCCCTAACGCCCACAAGCAAATATTTGATATAATTAGGTAAATCGATTTTGTCCACCGTGGACAGATCAGACCAGCATGCCACCATCACTGTCATCCCCGGCCTCTTCCAGAAGCCGGTCAAGATCGGGGATCGACACATGGCGGTTCCCTTCCAGGCTGATCACCCCGTCCTTCTTCAACGCGCTGATCTGGCGGCTGACCGTCTCCAGCGTCAGGCCCAGATAGTCCGCCATCTCCTCCCGCGTCAGCGGCAGGTCGACCGCCAGCGGTCCCGCAGCCCGTCGCAGATGCAGCGCCGCCTCGCGCCGGGCGATGATCGCGATCAGCGAGGCGATCTTCTCCCGCGCGGTCTTGCGGCCCAGCAGAAGCATCCACTCCCGCGCGGCATCCAGTTCGTCCAGCGTCATCTCCAGCAGCCGCTGTGCGACGTGGGGCGTCCTTGCCATCATCTCCTCGAACGACTTCTTGCGAAAGCAGCACATTACAAGGTCAGTGGTCGCGGTCACGTCAAACACGGCCGTCGCGCGACCTGGGCGTCCCACGAAATCGGATGGCAGCAGAAGCCCTACCATCTGCCGACGCCCGTCCTCCATCGTCTGGGTCAAGGTCGCGATGCCGGTGACGACCGACCCCACGAACTCCATCCGGTCACCTGACCAGATGACTGTCTGCCCGGCCTGGAAGCTTCGGTAATATTTGATCTGCTCAAGCCGCGAAAGCTCGTCCGCATCACATCGTGCGCAGACCGCCCGATGCCGGATCGGGCAATCACCGCACTGCACATGGATGGAGTGATCCTGCATGCCGCGTCCCTTCGATTGATCTGCGTCAAAGAGCACTTGCACTCCCTTCCGTAGCGTACCGCAATGGACCATGACCCGCAACTCGCCCGGCTTGGGCTCTTTGACGCGCGCGTGCCGCGATATACCTCTTACCCGACCGCGCCGCATTTCGGCCAGGACATCGGGCCCACAGACTTCATCCGCTGGATCGAAGCCGTGCCTGAAGGGAGCGCGATCTCGCTTTACCTCCACGTTCCGTTCTGCCGCCGCCTTTGCTGGTTCTGCGCCTGCCGGACCCAGGGCACTGCAAACGACGGACCCGTCATCGCCTATGTCGAGACACTGAAGGCCGAGCTTGCTCTGCTCCGCGCCCATCTGCCCCGGGGCGTCCGGCTTGGTCGGCTTCATTGGGGAGGGGGCACGCCGACGCTGCTGTCCGCAAATCAGACGCGCGCATTGGCCGATGCGGTCTTTGCCGTGGCTCCGATGGCCGACGACGGGGAGTTCTCGGTCGAGATCGATCCGAACGAGATCGACGATGCGCGGCTGGACGCGCTGGCGGCAGCGGGGATGAACCGGGCCTCGATCGGAGTGCAGGACTTTGACCCGCTCATCCAGAAGACCATCGGGCGCGAGCAAAGCTATCAGCTGACCCGCGATGTAGCGGAACGGATTCGCGGACGGGGTGTCCGCAGCCTGAACGCCGATATCCTTTACGGATTGCCTCACCAGACTGCGCCCCGCGTTTCCGACTCGGTGCAGAAACTGCTGACCCTCTCGCCGGACCGGGTGGCGCTTTATGGCTACGCCCATGTGCCGTGGATGAGCCGCCGTCAGCAGATGATCCCCGCAGACGCGATGCCCAAACCCGAGGATCGGCTTTCGTTGTTCGAGACCGCCAGGCAATTGTTCCTTTGGGACGGTTATGTCGAGGTCGGCATCGACCATTTCGCCAAGCCCGAGGACGGGATGGCCAGGGCTTTGCGGACTGGCGATCTGCGGCGGAATTTCCAAGGTTATACCGACGACCCGTCCCAGGTTCTGATCGGATTGGGGGCATCGTCGATCTCACGCTTTCCAGAGGGATATGCCCAGAACGCATCCGGGACCGCAGACCATACGAAAGCGATCCTGGCCGGCTGTCTTTCAACTCACCGGGGCCATCGCTTCACTGGTGACGACAAGTTGCGCGCCCGGATCATCGAGGCACTGATGTGTGACTTTCGTGTCTATCGAGCCGAGCTGCTATCGGATTACGACACCACATCCGCACGGATAGAAGCGCTGTTTCAGTCGGCCGCCGCCGCGTTCGGCGGGCTGGTGTCAGTCACCGAGGACGGCTTCTTCGTCTCCGAACGCGCGCGCCCGCTGATCCGGATGATCGCGCGGGCCTTTGACGCCTATGACGATTCAAAGGCAAGGCACTCTGCGGCGGTCTAGGTCACAACTCCTTTCGACGTCATTTGCAGAGGCCATTGAAGGATCGTGACCCAAACCAAGGGTTCAGGTCCGCCCCAGCCGCTTCAGAAGGTCGATCTGCTTTGGCAGGCAGACCGACCGAAGGTCGTAGCGTTCCCGAGCCATCAATCTGGCCGCCTCACGCATCTCAAGGTAGGCCTCTGGGCGCGCGAGGGCATCGCTCAGTGCGGCGGACCAACCGGGAACGTCGAAGAAGTCCACCAGCCGACCGTTCACACCATCCTTGATCACCTCGGCCACCGGCGCAGTGTTGGAGCCTACGACCAACGTCCCGGCTGCCAGGGACTCGACCATCGACCAGGACAGGACGAAGGGATAGGTCAGATAGGCGTGCACGCGGCTGACATGCATCAGATCGACAAGCCGGTCGTATGGCAGTCGGCCGGTGAAATGGACGCGCTTTGGATCCAGACGATCCTTCACCTCTTCAAGGATAACGTCCTTCCACTTGCCGCCACCTTTGGGGGGCTGACCGTAGCTGACTTCATCGCCGCCGACAATCACCACCTGGCAGTCCGGCCGCGCCGCCAGTACGTCGGGAAGGGCACGCATGAAGATGTGGTAGCCGCGATAGGGCTCCAGGTTGCGGTTGACGAAGGTCAGGACCTCATCGCCCCGCTTCAGCACCCCACCGTCCGGCAAAGTGAAGCGGGCGTCGGGGTTCGGGGTCAGGCGGTCGCAATCGACGCCGTCAAAAATCACCTCGATCTGGCTGCGCAGAAGCGGCGGATGGGTGCTGGCTTGCCATTCGGTCGGGCAAATCCCGCGATCGGCGTGGATCAGCGACTGTGCCATATGAGCGGCCCGGGACTGTGCAATCATCACCTGATCAAAGCCGGTGGACTGATACTCGGGGTCGAAACCGGCATCCGCGCCACGGCCGCGATAGTAGAACTCGGCGAAGACCAGAAGCTTGGCCTCCGGCCAGACCTCTTTCAGAAACAGCGTCTCGCCCCAACCGGAATGGCCATAGATCACATCGGGTATGTAGCCGTCGGCGCGCAGCTTTCGCGCGAAACGGGCGACGTTGACGGCTCGGTCGCTCATCGTGGTGAAGTTGCGGCCAAGGCGGGTGGCTTTTGGGTCAACCGGCTCGGCCTTGAAGGTGTAGCGCAACAGCGGCACGTCGGCGGTGTGCTTGTTCGCCGCATCGGTGATGACGCGGACATCATGGCCAAGGCGCTGCATCTCGGGCGCAAGGTGCAGGAACTGGCCCGGGAAATTCTGGTGGACGAAGAGAAGCTTCACGTCAGGCTCCGAAGGCGGCGGCCATCAGAGCTTTGGTATAGTCAGATTGCGGGTTGGTAAACACGGCCTCGCAATCGCCCGTCTCGACCACGTCGCCGGCCCGCATGACCATCACCTTGTGCGCCATCGCCCGGATCACCCGCAGGTCGTGGCTGATGAAGATGTAGGCCAGCCCCCATTTCCGCTGCAGCTCACGCAAGAGGTCGGCGATCTGAACCTGCACCGTCATGTCGAGGGCAGAGGTGGGTTCGTCCAGAACCACCAGCTTCGGACGCAGGATCATCGCTCGGGCGATGGCAATCCGCTGGCGTTGCCCGCCCGAGAATTCGTGCGGATACCGACCCATCGTGGCGGGGTCGAGACCGACCTCGCGCATGATCTCGGCAACCATGTCGGTTCGGTTGCGGCTGGGGTCGACGCCATGGACGCCAAGACCCTCGGCGATAATTTCTTCGACCGTCATCCGGGGGGAAAGACTGCCGTAGGGGTCTTGAAACACGACCTGCATTTCGCGCCGAAGGGCACGCAGGTCAGCCCCCGTCCGCTTGCGCAAGTCGCTGCCAAGGAATGCAACCGACCCGGTGCTTGAAATCAGCCGCAGTATCGCCAAGGCCAGCGTCGTCTTGCCCGATCCGCTTTCCCCCACAATCCCAAGCGTTTCACCCGCGCGGACCGAAAGGGTCGCATCGTTCACTGCCTTTACATGGCCGACGGTGGTCCGCAGCAGCCCCTTGTGGATCGGGAACCAGATGCGGAGGTTTTCGGTGCGGACGATTTCGGATGCGCCTTCGGGCACGGGTGGAGGGCCGCCCTTCTGTTCGGCAGCCAGAAGCTTTTGCGTATAGGGATGCTTCGGATTGGCGAAAATGTCGGCGGTTGGCCCCTGCTCGACGATCTCGCCGCCCTGCATCACGCAGACCCGGTCGGCGATACGGCGGACGATACCAAGGTCATGGGTGATGAACAGAAGGCTCAGGCCCTCAGCGCGTTTCAGGTCGGCCAGAAGGTCAAGGATCTGCGCCTGAATGGTCACGTCCAGCGCGGTCGTCGGTTCGTCGGCGACCAGCAGCTCCGGCCCGTTTGCCAGCGCCATCGCGATCATCACCCGCTGCCGCTGCCCGCCGGAAAGCTGGTGCGGATAGGCGCCAAGGCGAGATTCCACGTCGCGGATGCCGACTTTGTTCAGAAGCTCGATGATCCGTGCGCGGGCGGCGGCACCGCTCAGCCCCTGATGCAGCGCAAGGCTTTCGGCCATCTGCTTTTCAATCGTATGCAAGGGGTTAAGGCTGGTCATCGGCTCTTGGAAGATGAAGCTGATGTCGTTGCCACGGACGCGTCGCAGCTCACGCTCGCTGGCCCCGACCATCTGCCTGCCAAGGTAGGCGACCGACCCTGACACCTCGGCGCTATCCGACAGAAGCCCGACGGTCGATAGCGCGGTCACCGACTTGCCGGAACCGCTTTCGCCGACCAGGGCCACCGTCTCGCCCTTGGCCACGGTGAAGGACACGCCTTTCACTGCCTCGATCAGCCGACCGTCCTGCCGGAAGTTGACCTTAAGACCTTTGACCTCAAGCACGCTCATCTGAAGGTCTTTCGCGGGTCAAAGGCATCGCGCACGCCTTCGAAGATAAAGACCAGAAGGCTGAGCATGATCGCGAAGGTGAAGAAGGCAACAAAGGCAAGATGCGGCGCCTGCAGGTTCTGCTGCGCCTGTCGCGACAACTGTCCAAGGGACGGCAGGTCCGAAGGCAGGCCGAAGCCCAGGTAGTCAAGGCCGGCAAGCGCGCCGATGACCCCGGTGACCGCAAACGGAAGGAATGTCAGCGTTGCAACCATGGCATTCGGTAGAAGATGACGGAACATGATCTGCCAGTCGGACACGCCAAGCGCTTTTGCGGCCCGGACATATTCGAAGTTGCGGGCCCGCAGGAACTCGGCGCGGACAACTCCAACAAGGCCGGTCCAGCCGAAAAGCACCATAAGCCCGACCAGAAGCCAGAAGCTTTTCGACAAGACAGCCGTGACGATGATGATGACGTAAAGCTGCGGAATGGACGACCAAAGCTCGATGACCCGCTGAAAGACCAGATCAATCTGCCCACCGAAATAGCCCTGGACGGCCCCTGCCGCGATGCCGATGATCGTCGTGCAGAATGTCACCAGCAGGGCGAAAGTGACGGAAAGCCGAAAGCCATAGATCACCCGTGCCAGCACATCGCGCGAGGTGTCATCGGTTCCAAACAGGTTTTGCGCCGAGGGTTTGCCAGGGGCCACCCCGCCAGTATCGACAATGGTGTTGTAGCTGTAGGGGATCGGCGGCCAGAGCAGCCACCCGGCTGATACCGGCTGACCGGCCGCAGTACCCTTCTCCTTGGCCTCGGCCATGATGCCTTCAGGATCATCCCAGCAATCGAGCGACCCCGCCGCAACGATCAGGCACTCCACCTCGGTCGTGGTGTAGTTTGCTTCTGTTCGAAGGTCGCCGCCGAAGGCCTTTTCGGAATAGAATTTGAAGACGGGCATGTAGTAGCTGCCGTTGTGCTTCACCAGGATGGGCCGGTCATTGGCAAGAAACTCGGCACCAAGCGACAGGCCGTAAAGCACGAGGAAAATCCAAAGCGACCAGAAAGCCCGCCGGTTCGCCTTGAAATTCCGCCAGCGGCGCTGATTCAGCGGCGAGAGCGCCATCATTCCCGCCCTTCGAAGTCAATCCTCGGATCGACCAGCACATACATCAGATCAGACAGGATGCCGACGACAAGACCGATCAGTCCGAAGGCGAAGAGCGTGCCGAAGATCACCGGAAAGTCGCGCTCGACGGCCGAACGGAAGCCAAGCTGGCCAAGCCCATCCAGCGAAAAAATGACCTCGATAAGCAGGCTTGCCCCGAAGAAGACGCCCAGGAAAAGACTGGGAAATCCCGCGATGACGATCAGCATCGCGTTGCGAAAGACATGGCCGTAAAGCACGCGCGATTCTGACAGCCCCTTGGCGCGGGCGGTCATCACGTACTGCTTCTTGATCTCGTCCAGAAAGCTGTTCTTCGTCAGCAGCGTCAGCGTGGCGAAGGCCGAGATCAGTTGCGCCGTCACCGGCAGGGCTATGTGCCACAGATAATCGGTGATCTTGCCCCAAAGGCTAAGGTTCTCCCACCCGTTGCTGGTAATGCCGCGCAACGGAAACCACTGAAAATATGACCCGCCCGCAAAAACCACCATCAGCATGATCGCGAAGAGGAAGCTGGGGATCGCATAGGCTGCGATGATGATACCGCTGGTCCAGGTGTCGAAGCTTGATCCGTCCCGCACCGCCTTGCGGATGCCAAGCGGGATCGAGATCAGATAGGCGATCAGCGTCGACCAGAGGCCAAGAGTGATCGAGACCGGCATTTTTTCGATCACCAGATCGACGACCGAGGTCGAGCGGAAGTAGCTCTCGCCGAAGTCGAAACGAAGGTACTTCCCCATCATGATGAAGAACCGCTCGACGGCCGGGATGGCCTCTTTCCGGCATTCGGACGCCTTGAGCGACGGCTCGCCGGTAAATCCTTCGGCGCAGACGATGCGGGCAAAGCCGAACTGCACTTCCAGCTTGGCCAGAAACTCCGGGGGCAAGCCGCGTGAGCCCCCATAGCCGCCATCTTCCTCCTGAACGCCACCGCCATCCGTGCCGGCAAGATTCTCGATCGCGTCGCCTTCGCCCTCAAATCGAGCGCGGACCTGTTCGATCGGGCCGCCCGGCACGAACTGGGTCAGCGCGAAGTTGATGACCATCACGCCAAACAGCGTGGGGATCACCAATAGCAATCGGCGGAGAATATAAGCGCCCAAGGTTCCTGCCCGTTCTTCGTTATTTCAACGCGCCCTTGGCCTTAAGCGCATCTGCTTTTTCAGCGTTGTACCACCAGATGCTGAGCTCGCCCAGAGCATAAGGGGGCAAGGTCTCGGGGTGCTCGTACATGTTGTAGTAGGCGACCCAATTGTCCTTCTTGTAGTAGCGCGGGACGATGATCATCTGCGAGCGTAGGATCCGGTCCATGGCCCGAACGGCCGACTGCATCTCCTCACGGGTTTTCGCCCCTTCGATCACGTCCAGAAGCCGGTCCACCGCCGGATCGGCATAGCCCATGCGGTTGCGGCTAGAATTGTCCTTCGCGACAGAGGACCACGCTTGTTTCAGGCCCGGGCCTGGCTCGAAGCCGTCGTTCAAGACCGCCGTGGGCACAGCATCGAAGTCAAAGGCAGGCGGACTGGCGCGTTCCTGCAGTTGCGGATCGTCAATGATGTCAAAGCTGGCATTCACGCCCAGCGCGCGCAGGTTTTCGACATAGGCGTTCATTACAGGCAGAAGGTCAGCGCGGGCATGGATCATTTCCATCCGAAGGGTTTCGCCCTTTTCATTCCGACGTATCCCGTCGTCACCCACGACCCACCCCGCCTCGTCCAAAAGAGCAGATGCCTTACGCAAATTCTTGCGGTCTAGATTGTTCGCCTCGGCCGAGATGGGAGCCATTGGCACTTCGTCAGTCAGAATGCTCGCTGGAAGCAAGTTTTCGTCAACGAGCGGCTTCAAAAGCGCCAGTTCATCCGGGCCAGCCGCCCCGGTCGCCGCCAAATCCGAGTTCTCCCAGATCGAATTGATCCGCGCGAAAAGACCATAAAACAGGGCCTTGTTCGACCATTCGAAGTTGAACACCAGACCTAGCGCCTCGCGCACACGCGGATCCTGAAACTGCGGCCGACGCAGGTTGAAGATGATGGATTGACCACCTGCGATGTTGCCCGACGGGATCACTTCCATGACAACATCGCCCGCGGCGATCGCCGGGAAGTCATAATCGTTGGCCCACCGCTTCGGCAGGCCTTCGTTGCGGAAGGTGTAGATCCCAGCTTTGAACGCTTCCATCGCGGCGTTGTCGTCGCCGAAGTATTCGATCCGGATTCGGTCAAAGTTGTTTTGGCCGATGTTAAGCGGGTGCTTTTCGCCCCAGTAGTCCTCGTCCCGCTTGTAGATCACCTGCTGGCCGGGCTTGAAGCTTTCCAGGACGTAAGCGCCGGTGCCAAGAAAGGGCTCCAAGCTCGACTTCTCAAGATCCCGGTTGTTGGCCGAGTAGTGGACTTTTGAGAAAATCGTCAAACCACCGGTAAGCGCAGGCATGTCGCGGAAGGGTATTCCAGGCGTAAAGGTGAACTTGACGCGGTAGGGGTCGAGAATCTCAACCGACTGAAACTTTCCATTCTGAACGCTGCGAAACTCGGGAATCCCCTTGTCCCGGAAGAGCTCATAGCTGAACAGCACGTCTTCCGCTGTCATGGGGCTGCCGTCCGAGAAGGTGACGTCCTTGCGCAGGTTGAAGATCACCCAGGACCGGTCCTCGGGGTATTCCATAGTCTCGCAGAGCAAGCAGTAGGCCGCGCTTACATCATCCAGCGTCCCGGCGAGAATGGATTCGTAGAAGATTGACGACAGCGCCGCCGCGTTGCCCGCGATGGCATAGGGGTTGAAGGAATCGAAACTGCCCGGCGCCCATTGGCTCATCTCGCCGCCTTTCGGGGCGTCGGGGTTCACATAGGGCAGATGTTTGAAATCTGCAGGCAGCGCCAGATCCCCGAAGGTCGAGATTCCGTGCGAGGTGATCACCGTTTCGGCCCGTGCGGGAAGCATCAGTGCCACCAGTAACAGGAACAGGCCAGTCGTCGCAGTGATCGGACCAAGACCGACCCGCTCTACCTTTGCCCGCGCCACCGCCCGCGTCTTGCTCCGCATCAGCCCGCCTCCCATCACTAAGTTCAGCATATTCTTTTATGCTAACTCAGGCTTTGTCGAGCCAACAAGCTGCGATTGATGCGCGCATTTCCGTGAGTCGCAAAAAACAAAGCCGCCCGAACGGGCGGCTTCGCGTCGGCTAAACTGATGACCTGTCAGGGTTTCGAGGTCAGGTAGGCGATCAGGTTTGCCCGGTCCTCGGGCTTTGGCAGGCCCGCAAAGGCCATTTTGGTGCCCGGCATGTATCCCTTCGGATTCTCCAGGAAGCTGAACAGGTTCTCTGGGGTCCAGCTTTCTGATGCCATGGCCAGCATCGCCTCGGAATAGGCGAAACCCGGAGCCGCACCTTTCGCCCGGCCCACGACGCCGTTCAGATGCGGGCCAACCCCGTCGGCGCCGTCAAGCTTGTGGCATGACCCGCATTTCTTGAAGACCGCTTCGCCCGCCGTCGCGTCAGCAGAAGCGAGCAGCGCGGCGACATCGACGGTCTCGCCTTCGCCTTCAGCCGGGGCTTCCTCGGCACCGGTATCAATCGTGTAGGCCTGGGTCAGTTCACCCTCGTCATGCTCGCCACCGTGACCCGCGCTGCCCACGGTATAGAGCGCATCGGCGCCCCAGCCCGCCAGCATGAACACCAGAAGCGAGCCGCAAACCGCACCTACCGCCTTGGTCATCGTCATCGTGTCGAACATGGTTCACCTATCTGGGGTCTCGTTCCCGGCGGTATCTATCCGCTTCCACCGGTCGGTTTCAAGGTGTAGACGCGCGGCGAAACGCCTCGCGGGGTGGGTTTTCGACACGGGAGCGGGTGAAGATGGCCGGGCGGATCGCATTTCAAGGGGAACTCGGGGCCTATTCGCACCAGGCCTGCCAGCAGTCCCGGCCTGACATGGAGGCTGTCCCAAGCACCACGTTCGAAGAAGTGGTCGACAAGGTGGCACGCGGCGAGGTCGACCTTGGCATGCTGGCGGTCGAGAATTCGACCTATGGCCGGGTCGCTGATGTGCATTCGCTTCTGCCGCGATCCGGCCTTCACATCGTGGACGAAGCCTTCGTGCGCGTGCATGTGAACCTGCTTGGCGTTCCGGGCTCAAAGATCGAGGACGTGACAGAGGCGCACGGCCATGTGGTCATTCTGCCGCAGTGCGCAGGTTTTCTGAAAGAGCACGGCATTCGTGGCAAGGTCAGTTCGGACAATGCCCGTGCCGCGCGTGAGGTGGCTGAAGGCAAGGACAAGTCGAAGGCGGCCCTTGCAAGCGAGCTGGCTGCGTCGATCTACGGGCTGGAAGTCCTTGCGCGGCATATCGAGGATCAGGCGAACAACACCACCCGCTTTCTGCTCATGGCCCGCAATCCGGACCACTCGCGGCGTGGCAACGGCAAGATGATCACGACCTTCACCTTCCGCGTCCGCAACATTCCGGCCGCGCTCTACAAAGCCATGGGCGGCTTCGCGACCAATGGCATCAACATGACCAAACTGGAAAGCTACATGGTCGGTGGGTCATTCACGGCAACCGAATTTTACGCGGACATCGAAGGCCACCCTGATGACCCCAACGTCGCCCTGGCGCTAGAAGAGCTGCGCTACTTCACGTCGGAAGTGAGGATCCTGGGTGTCTACCCCGCCGACCGCGAGCGCGGCTGCCCCTAGGCCTGACTGCGGTCATAGCGCTCTTTGATGCGCTCACCAAGCTGGCCAATCCGCTTTTCGAACCTGGCCTGCACGCGCCCCTTTGCCAACCGCAATGTGTTGATGAATAGCCGCGCCGCCAGGGTCTTTGGTTTGAACTCGACATCAAGGCGCATTCGACTGCGGCGCGGCGACAGCAGCATGACTTCAAGCTGGGCAGTTCCTTCGACCGAAGGGCTGTCGATATGGAAGCCAAGCCGTTGATCGGGCGACATTTCGTCAATCCGGATCAATAGCTTGCGTGCCTTGCCGCGAAAATGCGCCCGGACACGCCATTCGGCCCCGACCCCGGTCTGCGGCGTGCCAGCCGGGCGTTCGATCTCTACCCCGTTCCGAACCGCTTCGCGCTCCCAACCAAGATGGTCGGTCAAAGCCGCATAAACAAAGGCCGCCGGTACTTCTAGATCGGTCTTCGCCGTCAGTTTCATCGATATTCCCGGGGCTGATCTTGCTGTCCTGAGAACCGGATATCAGGAAGTCCGGATCAATCAAGCCGATCCGCAAGCCAAGCCTGCAGAATAAAATGCGCGATTGCGCCCTTTCGGGCGGGTCGGATCACCGGATGCCGTCCGGCAAAGACCGACACAAGTTCTTCGCGCGTCACCCAAAGCGCCGACTCCAGCTCGTCTGGATCGACAGTGATCTCTTCGGTCGTGGCCTCGGTTCGCGCCCCGATCATCAGCGAGGCGGGAAAGGGCCAGGGCTGGCTGGCAAGATAGGACACCGCGCCGCAGGTCACCCCGGTTTCCTCATGAACCTCGCGCCGGACCGCCGCTTCCAGCGTTTCTCCCGGCTCGACGAAGCCCGCCAGCAACGAGTACATCCCTTCGGGCCACCCAGGGCTGCGTCCCAGAAGAACCGAGTTTCCGCGTGTGACGAGCATGATCACGACGGGATCGGTCCGCGGAAAATGCTGGGTGCCGCAAGCCGGACAAGCCCGCTGCCAGCCTCCTTGCGCGACTGCCGATCTGGCCCCGCAGGCCGAACAGAACCCGTGACTGCGATGCCACTGAACCAATGCCTTGGCGGTCGCTACAAGCTCGGCCTCCCGCGCCGACAGTCTGGACATCACGCCGCGCAATTCGACAAAACCCGCATCGCCGTCCAGCGCCGGATGTTTCTGCACCGAGGGGTCAAAGAAACCAGCCTCTGGTGCTGCGGCACCAGCTTCCGGAGACCAGTCGGAAACGTCGGCTGCAAATCGCGGGATACCTGCGTCGATACCCAGAAAGACCGGTGTCCCGGCTAGGGCCAGGACTGGATGACCAACCCGCAACCAGACCAGCTTTTCCCCGTCCACCAAGGGCTTGCCCCGCCAGATTGGCAGCACCGTTCCCTGATCTAGCGCTTCCGAAAGCCCCGGTGCGTTGCGACGCAGTAGGGCATTGCGATCAAAACCCGAGCCACCGAATGTTACTGTCTCTGCAATTCGCATCAGGCGATGACTTTCCAGGAGCTATTGTTGCCGACAGGGAGAGTCTACTGACTTCGTGCCATATTCAATCGGGATCTCCTGCTAACCCGAAACCTCCGCGCGAATATCGTCACCTCGCCATAACATTGACACAACTTTTCCGATAGCTCACTCACGTGATGCGTGCGTGCTCTCAGAGCGGCAGCAAGCGACGTGTCTGGTTTGGGTTGGTTTCTCGGTCAGTTCACTGGAAGTCGTATGTACCATGTTCCCCTAGCATCAGTCGCCAGGCCGCTGAATACCTTGAACACCGAGGCCCAGCCTGCTGAGCCGCATTCCGTCCCCGTGCTGGCGGGGACCTCCCTTCACCCCATAACGTCCTTGCGGCTGATCGCAACCAGCGACCTGCATGCCAGCCTGATGCCTTATGATTACCGTGCGAACCGCCCGAATGCGAGCCTTGGGCTAGGCGCCATTTCACAGCAGATCGCCGAGGCCAGGGGCGAGATGCAGAATTGCCTGCTCTTTGACAACGGCGATTTCCTGCAAGGCAATCCGCTTGCGGATTTTGCGGCCAATACGCGGCGGCGGCGGGCGCATCCGGTGATCACCGCGTTCAATACTCTTGGCTATGATGCGGTCACGCTTGGCAATCACGAGTTCGATTATGGTCTGCAGTTTCTGACGCAGGCCTTGGCAGATGCACGCTTTCCGGTTGTGTCCGCCAACGTCGTCACACGCCTCGGCACTAGCCCTGCTCGGGACGAGACCTTCGTCCCGCCGTTCACGATCCTCCGTCGGCAGGTCTTCGATCATGCGGGACAGGCCCATCTGCTTCGGATCGGTGTGATCGGGTTCGCACCACCTCAGATCGAGGAATGGGACCGCGACAGCCTTCAAGGCAAAGTCCGCACCCGGGATATCCTGGCCGCCGCGCGGGCGTGGTTGCCTCGGCTGCGCGCGCGCGGGGCCGATATCATCGTGGCCCTGGCCCACACCGGCATCGGCGCGGCTGAGCCTGAGGACGGGACCGAAAATGCCGCCACGGCGCTCGCAGCACTTGCGGAAATCGACGCAGTCATCGCTGGTCACAGCCATCTTGCTTTCCCGGGGCCGGGCTTTGTTGCCTCGACCGAGGTCGATCCGGTTCATGGTCGTCTGGCCGGGAAGCCTGCTGTCATGCCGGGTCATTCCGGCAGTCATGTCGGCATCATCGATCTCGACCTCGAACGTTGCTATTCGGGCGGTCGCAGCTGGCGGGTTCTCGCGGCAACTGCCCGGCTGGGGCAGCGCGGCGTGGGAACGTACCCAACCACCTCGGTGTTGAACCAGGTTCTTGCCCCGGATCACCGGGCCGCACTTGCATGGTCGCGTCGTCAGTTGGGCGAGTCGGCGGTGCCGCTGCACAGCCATTTTGCGACCATCACGGCTTCGGCAGCGCTTGAGCTTATCGCAGCGGCCAAGTCTGACCATGTCCGCGCCGCGCTTGCCGGAACAAGCTGGGCCGGACTGCCCCTGATTTCCTCGGCTTCGCCCTACCGCGTAGGCGGGCGCGGCGGGCCCATGAACTTTACCGAAATCCAGGCGGGACCCCTGCGGATGCGCAATCTGTCGGACCTCTACCCGTTCCCGAACACGGTGGTGACTCTGCTCTTGACCGGGGCCGAAGTCGCCGATTGGTTAGAGAGGGCAGCGGCGATCTTCCGGCAGGTGACGCCGGGGGGAATGGATGCACCTCTTCACGACGAAACCATTCCGTCTTTCATGTTTGATGTGATCCCAGAGCTGTCCTATGCCATCGATCTCAGCCAACCTCCCCGGTTCGATCGAGACGGGCGGCTGGTAAATCCCGAGTCGCGGCGGATCACCGGGCTACGCTACGCCGACCGTCCCGTCGAAAGTAGCGACGAGTTCCTTCTCGTGACGAATAACCACCGCGCAGGTCGTGCTCGGCTGCAGGACCGGAACTCGGATCACCAGGTCGTCTTCACCGATGGTGCCCGCGTACAGTCCGTGATTGCGAACTATATTCAGCGCAAAGGCAGCGTTGGCAATCCTCCGCGCCGGAACTGGCACTTCCTGCCGATGCCCGGAACCACCGTCAGATTCGCCACCGGTTCCGCTGCCGAAACATATCTGGACGAGATTGCAGCCTTCCGCCCGCACCGTCTTGGAGAAGACTGCGACGGCTTTACCCACTACCGGCTTCATCTTTGATCGGCTATGGCTCCGCCACGCGCGGAGGCCTGCATGTACGACGCCATCTTCTTCGATCTCGATGGCACGTTGATCGACACCGAAAGCATCGCCTTGACCACCGGCCTTGCCGCCTTTGCCGCGCTTGGGCATGCGGTGGATGTGACCTTCATGCATGGCCTTGTCGGCAAGGACGAACCGACAGCCGCCCGCCTGATCCGCGCTGCCTTGCCGAATGTCGATCTTGACGCCGTGAACCTTTATTGGCGCAAGGGGTTCAACGATGGCGTCGAAAGCGGGCTGGATCTGAAACCCGGTGTGCACGAGCTCTTGCGGCGCATATCCGATCCCCTCGCCATCGTCACCTCGACCGGCCGCGAGGGCGCTCATCGCAAGCTCGGCATTGCCGGAATTGCCCAGGCCTTCACCCATGTCGTCACACTGGACGATGTCCGGGCCCCAAAACCCGACCCCGAACCCTATCTCTTGGCCGCTTCGCTGTTCGGCGTCGCCCCCACTCGCTGCCTGGTCTTTGAAGATAGCGAGACCGGCGCCGAGGCCGCGAATCGTGCTGGCTGTGTCGTGGTGCAGGTGCCTGATGTTGTGCCAAGTCAGGGCCGCTGGGCGCATCACCTCGCGCCCGACCTTCTGACCGGCGCGCGGATGGCGGGGTTGAGCATCTAGGCTTTTGCCGCAGCCCCGCGCAAATCAAGCTCTAATTGCTCGGTCCACAAAGCCACATCGCCGATGAAATCATCAGTCGTCGCCAGGGCTAGCTGAGGCATATCCTCTTCAAGAAACTGCCGCGAACCACGGTATTTTCGCCTGGGATTAGCATCGAACCAGACAATGTGCACCGCCCGAGGCAAGGATGGCATGTGCAAGCTCGGCGTCGTGCCGAACACCCTCGCCCGAGTGATCCCCATCGATGAACACCAGATCCATCCGTCCGTGATCACGCACGAAAGCCTCGGGGTCCATGTTGTGCGGGTCTCCTCTCCTTTGATTGCACCTCCATTCCGGTCGCAGGCGGCATTGATCCCAATCCAGACCGGCGGGTCCAGCTGACCATGCTTCATTGCGATTGCTCGCCGGGGCCAGTGATGCAGTCGCTAGGGCGTCTTCGCAGACTGGGCGCGAAGCTCGCAAAGACAGGCGATCGGCTCGCCGTGATCGCGCTGAATCTCGGCCCCCGGGGCAAACTGATCCATCTTCCGGGCCAGGTCGATGTCCAGTTGTGTCAGCCCATTGGCTGAATGGGTGGTCAGGGTGACGTCAACGACATTGTAGACATTGGTCCATTCCGGATGGTGGTTCAGCTTTTCGGCCGCCAAGGCCGCGCGGGCCATAAAGCCCCAGGCTTCCGAGAAGCTGCGGAATTTCCAGATCTTGCGGATCGCGTCCTTCCCGGTCACAGCGGCCCAGCCGGTCTCGGAAAGGGGCGGCAGCACGGACCTGCGTTCGGCTTCCAGCAGAAGGTCGGCCATCGATCATCCTTTCGAAAAGAGAGGCATAGAACGCGAACTCATCCAGTAAGCTTGAACGACGCGCGATCTTTGATCAAGTCGTGGCTGGTTAAGACGATGCAGAGGTCGTGCCACCGACACTCAACGGATCAAAGAAGAAAGTCGTCGGCTGTCAGCGTCGAAAGCGAAACGTCGCGCAAGACCAGAAGGTCGCCGTTGTCGCCTTCGATCAGCACATTCTGCCCAACCTGGGTTGCATGATCTGCCAGGAGGTCGTCAAAAGACGTGACGGCATCAAACCCCGTCAGATCAACAACATCCGTTCCGACTACGAAATCTAAAACGGTGTCTTTCCCGAACCCGCTGGCAAACACGAAGGTATCTTCGCCCGAACCACCGCGCAGAATGTCTTGTCCCGTTCCGCCAGAAAGGACATCAGCCCCGTCCTGGCCAACCAGCCGATCATCGCCTGCTGCCCCAATAAGGGTGTCGGCGCCCGCGTTGCCGACAATCACATTGTCTGACGCCGTACCGCCGACATTCAGGCCAGCCGTCCCGGAAACACTGATCCGTTCGATTTCCCCGGCATCGGGGGCAAATGTCGCGCCCGACAGATCGACATCGACGCTAGTGATGACCCGGTCGTATCCTTCGCCGACGTTTTCCTGGACAAAGGCAAACGAGTTATTGACCCGGTAAAGGTCGTCGCCAACGCCGCCCAACATCTGATCCGAATTGTGCGGGCTGCCGACAAGCGTGTCGTTGCCATCACCGCCTAACATCAAGCTGCCACTGAACTGGACGAAGGGCGAGAAGGTCGATTTTGACTGCAGAAGGTCGTCGCCAGCGCCGCCTTCCATGATGGACCCAAACTCTTCTCCGCTGATGATCGTGTCGTTGCCGCTGCCCCCGTAAAGTATTTCGGCGAATTCGGGCTCTACCGCGGCGCCAATCAAACGGTCGTCGCCGTCACCGCCGTAAAGCTCGTCGCTTTGCCGAAGCTGCGGATTGGTACCTCCGGCGAAAAGCCAGTCGTCACCCGTTCCTCCGAAAATCGTATCCCCGTTCGCTCCGCCTCGCAGGGTGTCGTTGCCTGCAAAGCCTTCCAGTTGGTTGCTGAAGACATTGCTGCCAATCTGACGATCATTTTCCGATGTGCCGATGACGTTTATTGCCACACCCTCAAGCGACAGATCAGTTGGCGATTTTTGAAAGCCGGTTACGTTGACAGTACGGCCCGCCACTTGATCGATTTGCAGCACATCGTCGGGCGTCCCGAAGAGCACCGCATTGGATGCAATCTGTCCGCTGCCAATCTGTGCGGCGGAAATCCTTACATCGCTTGCGTTCAGGCCAATGGTTTCAATGCTGCGAAACGTAACGTGGCGCAGGTCGAGAGGTGAGGTCAACGCCGAGCTAGAAACAAATATCGTATCGTTTCCGGCGCCACCATCAATGACGGTTCCGGCAGGCCGGGTGCCTCCCAAACGGTCGGTCGTGAAGAACACGTCGTCCCCATCAAGGCCACGGATCGTATCCGCACCGTTGGTCCAGCTGATGTTATCCGCCTGGTTGCCGCCGAAGATGTTGCTCGCGCTGTTCAGTTGCGGACCGCTGAAAGCATGCGAGACGTCGTGCGAGGTCGCAAGATAGCTTTGCAGCGGAAGATTTGTCTGGATTTCGGCGAAGTTCCACGGCGCCTGGGAGAGCGACAGCTTTGCAAGCACTGCGCCCGTGGCATCCAGAGCGCTGACTGAAGTGACCGTCCCCCCTGTGGGCAGGATGCCGTTGAATGTCAGGCCCGCACCTTCGTAGACAAGAACCGCACCCGACTGCAGCGTGACGCGGACGCTGGTTTCGCTCCCCGTGATCGAGACGATCGGCGTTGATGACGGGGAAAAGAAAGTCTGCATGTCAAAAGCGCCAAAAATCTCAACAAGGTTAGAGGCGGTGCTAACGGGCATCTCAGTATTCTCCGGAGTATGAAAAATCTGCTGCAAAGGGTCACAATCAGAAATTGAAACGTCAAGACAAACAGAAGCCTAAGTTTTGTAAGTGATCTGTGAAGCCCCCGCGTTTGGTCTTACTTCGATGTCAGCCCTCTGCTTGCACCCGCCGAAACGGGCCATAGGCCGTCAGAACCTCGATCTCCTCACCCACCGCCCGACGCTCTACCTCCAGATAGCGCGCCACCGCGTCGCGAAAGCCGGGATCGGCGATCCAGTGCAGGGAATGAGTTTCGACCGGCAGATATCCCCGGGCCAGCTTGTGTTCCCCCTGCGCACCGGCTTCGACACGTGTAAGACCTTGGGTGATCGCCCAATCGATGGCCTGATAATAGCAAAGCTCGAAGTGCAGGCAGGGGTAGTCTTCGACGCAACCCCAGTAGCGACCGTAAAGCGTGGTCCGCCCGATGAAGTTCAGCGCCCCCGCCACCGGCCGTGTGCCGTCGAAAGCAAGGACCAGAAGCATGTCGTCGCGCATGGTGGCGTGGAAAAGGTCGAACGCCTTCCGCGTGAGGTAAGGCCTGCCCCATTTCCGACCGCCGGTATCCTGGTAGAAGGCCCAGAAGGCATCCCAGTGCGCGGGTTCGATCTCATCGCCCGTCAGGGCACGGATCGTGAGCCCATGCGCCCGCGCTGTCTCACGTTCCTTGCGGATCATCTTGCGCTTGCGGCTGGCGAGGTCGTTCAGGAAATCGTCGAAACCGGCATAGCCCCGGTTCTCCCAATGAAACTGCTGGGTCACCCGGTGCAAGGTACCCTCGACACCTGCCAGGGCCTCGGCCTCATCAGCCGTGCAGAAGGTGGCGTGCAGCGAGGATAGCCGGTTCTGCGCCGCGATCCCGATCGCGCCGCGAAGGAGGGTCTCGCGGTGCTCGTCGCCCCCAAGGAACCGCCGGCCGGTCGCGGGGGTGAAGGGGACGGCGATCTGCAGCTTGGGATAATAGCGTCCCCCAGCCCGTTCCAGGGCATCGGCCCAACCGTGATCAAAGATGTATTCGCCCTGGCTGTGGCTTTTGACGTAAAGCGGCGTGGCGGCGACCAACCGCCCGCCGTCGCGAAGCGCCAGCGGACGGGCCTGCCAGCCACTGCCCTTGCCGGTCGAGCCCGAGGTTTCGAGCGCCAAGAGGAAGCGGTGGGTGGTGAACGGATCGATGGGACGCCCCGTCGCCTGCTCGGGCGCCGCGATACGATCCCAGTCGGCGGTGGGGATTTCGCTTAGACCTTCGTGCAGGGTGATCTCGGCCATTGCGGGTCCGGCGTCAGGCTGGACGCGGTGAGGCATAGCCTTCGAAGGTCACGTTGTCTGCCACCTGACGGGCTTTTGCCTCGGCTTCCGCGGAACGGATCGTCCAGCACAGGATCGCAGCTCCCTGCGCCCTCAGCTCGGCCACGCGCGGGTTGGAAAGGTCCGCAGCCTCATGGCTGATAAAGCTCGATCCGGTCGCATCATAGTCGGGGATGGCCCGGAGATGGCGGCAAGTCTCTTCGGGCAAGGGCGCCCAGTCGGTCGGATCGTAGGCCGACGTCGTAATCCCGCGCGGCAGGTTCGGGGCGAGGTGGGCCATGTGAGAGACCGTGGCAGGGTTGAAGGACATCAGCGCGACATCGCCCCGATAGCCGTCCAGCGCCGCTGCCGTCGCAGCCTCCAGACTGCCGTCAGTTGGGCCCATGACCAGACTCTGGTCCTTGATCTCGATCAGCAGGGGGACACGGCCGTCGATCAGGGCGAGGACCTCAGCAACGGTCGGGATCGTATCGGTGCTGTCCTTCAGGCGGATGCGGCCTAGCTCGGCGGCGGTACGGGCGTTGACGGGGCCGGTTTCATCGGTCAGGCGGTCAAGATCGTCGTCATGAAACACCATCGCGACCCCGTCCTTTGAGAGCTGCAGGTCGATCTCGATCCCGTAGCCCGCCGCGACGGCGGCCTTGACGGCGGCAGCAGAGTTCTCGATCCGGCCCGCCGCCCGGTCATGCAGGGCACGATGGCTGATGGGGAGGCGAAGGAAGGACGCTGGCAGCGGGACGCGGGTCATTTCAGTTCGAAAATCGCTTCGATTTCCACCGCCACCCCGAGGGGCAGCGATGCCGCCGAGACTGCCGAGCGGGCGTGGCGACCTGCGTCGCCCAGGACTGCGACGAGGAAGTCCGACGCACCGTTGATGACCTTGGGCTGGTCAGTGAAATCGGGGGTAGAGTTCACGAAACCGGTCAGCTTCACCGCCCGGCTGACCCGGTCCCAATCGCCGCCGCAGGCTTTCTTCAGCTGAGCCAGTAGCGAGACCGCGCAGCGTTTCGCGGCCTCGGCACCCTGTTCGAAGGAGAGGTCCTCGCCCAGGCGACCCTGGATCAGGCCTGCCTCGTTCTGGCTGATCTGGCCCGAGATATGGACCAGATTGCCGACCTGGACGAAGGGAACGTAGTTCGCCGCCGGGGCCGGGGCGTCGGGGAGGGTGACGCCAAGCTCGGCCAGGCGTTTTTCAATTGCGTGCATCTGGGGGACCTCGGGCTGGTTCTGGGGGAAGGTAGCGCGGGGGAGGCGGGGGGGCAAGGGTTGGGTGTCCACGGTGGACAGATTCATATTTCTGCGCGTTGTCAATGGGTTGCTTGCGGGCGTTAACGATCTGGAAAGTATTGCACAAGCAGAAGAAGGTTTATTGAAATGGGCGCCTTGAAAGGCGCAAGTCTTTTGTCTCGCCTCTGCGCGCAAGCGCGCAACCGGCTCGGACAAGCGGGGTTTTCCACCCCGCACCCCGAGGATATTTGGAGAAGAGAAAGGCGAGTCGGAGTGGGACTAGTCAGTTGGGCCTTTGCCCCTTACGTCGGCCCATGCGGTTCTGCTGGCGGGTAGGCGAGGTCGACGCCGCTCTTCGGTGGAGGGGAGGGCCTACGCCCGATTGTCGGGGTCCGGGTGCTGCATCGCTTCGCTCAGGATTGCGGCGACTTCCCAGCGTTTGGCGGCCTTTGCAATGTCGGCGGGCCTGTGAGGGACATGTTCCGTATCATAGGCGAAGGGGTTTGCGCCGCAGGCAAGGAGATGCCGGACAACTGTTGGGGATGAGTGCCGCGCCGCAAAATGCAGAGCGGTCTCGGCCAGAGAAGCCCCACGGTTGATATCTGTGCCTGCGGCAAGCAGGACGTCGATCAGCTGGATGGTCATGGCGGCGGCGTCTTCAGCGGACTTATGCGGGTTAGATTGATTTAGCTGGCTGCTTTCCTCGACCTGAAGCGCAGTCATGAGAGGGGTGAAACCTTCGTTGTCGACATAGTCCACCTCGGCCCCTTTGCTCAGCACCCAATTGATCGCAGCAAGGTTGCCCGATGCAACCGCTGTGGAGAGCCAATGGTTGCCGACCCAACCATCGGTGCCGCAGGGGAAGGGGCCGAGGTGGGTGAGTTCCTCAAGCCGCGCGAGGTTGCCTTCCACCATCGCGGTCCAGGCGGTTTCGAAGAACAGGATGGCAGGGTTCTCGGTCATCTGGGCCCGACAGTGGTCGGGGCCGAGGGTGACCTGAAATGACCTATTGGCAAGCGCGAAAGCACCCGACAGTCGTGGGGCTGGGCGGTTGATTTCACGCCCAGGGACGAAGCGTGGCGTTCTTCGCCTCATAGGCATCGATGGCCGTGACCTTTTCCAGCGTCAGGCCGATGTCGTCGAGACCGTTCATCAGGCAGTGTTTCTTGAACGCATCGACCTCGAACGCGAAGGACGTGCCGTCCGAGGCGGTCACCGTCTGGGCCGCAAGATCGACGGTGATCCGGGCATTCGCCCCTTTCCGTGCGTCGTCCATCAGGTGGTCGACGGCGGCCTGCGGCAGGACGACCGGCAGGATGCCGTTCTTGAAGCAGTTGTTGAAGAAGATGTCGGCGAAGCTGGTTGCGATCACGCAACGGATGCCGAAGTCGAGAAGCGCCCAAGGGGCATGTTCGCGCGACGAGCCGCAGCCGAAATTGTCCCCGGCGACGATGATCTCGGCGTGGCGGTAGGCGGGCTGGTTCAGCACGAAATCGGGGATTTCCTGACCATCCTGGGTATAGCGCATCTCGTCGAAGAGGTTCTTGCCAAGGCCGGTCCGTGCGATCGTCTTCAGGAACTGCTTGGGGATGATCATGTCAGTGTCGATATTCACCAGCGGCATCGGGGCTGCAACGCCGGTGAGGGTGGTGAATTTTTCCATGTCTGTCCTGCCTTCATAGCGGCCCGGCTGCCGGGCGATGTGGGATGTCGTCTTAGGTGAATTTCAGCGGTTCGGGCCGGGTCGCCCGGCGACCGAGAACCCAGTCGTAAACTTCAGCGAACTGTTCGGCGCGGCGGGGCCAGATGAAGTAGTCAGTCACCCGCTGCCGCGCGGCGCGGCCCATGCGCGCCACGGCATCCGGGTCGGCGGCCATGGTTTCCAGTGCGCGGCGCAGGGCAAGCGTCGTCTCTTCGCGGCTGCCGAGCGGGACCTTGAGCCCGACCTCGGGCGTGACCAGGTCTGACGGGCCGCCGTAGTCGATGACCAAAGGGGCGAGGCCAAGCGCCATGGCTTCCAGCACAGCACCACCACCGAATTCGCGGATCGATGGGAAGGCGAGGATATGGCATCGCGATGCCACATCCTGCACCGCCTCATGCGCCAGCCAGCCGTGAAAATGCACCGCAGACAGTCCTCTGGCCTCGGCCTTTAGACCCTCGGCCAGGGGGCCATCGCCGATCAGATGCAGTTCCATCCGGCCTGCCTCGATCAGCGGTCTAGCGGCGGCAAGCAGCATCGAAAGGCCCTTGAGCGGGACGAACCGGCCAATGAAACAGGCGCGGAGGATGCCGGGCTCTGGCGTGGCCTGACGAAAGAAGCGGGCCGGGTCGATGGCGTTTTCGGGCAGGTAGATGCAGCGGTCGGCATGGACGGCGGGGATATCAGCACGGGTGAAGCGCGAGGCGTAAAGGATCGCCGAACAGGCGGCAAGCATCCGGCCGCGACCGGGGAATATCCGCAGAAGACCGCGAAAGCGCGAGAGCCATTCGCCTTCCTGTTTCTGTTCAGCCTCAAACCCCTTAGGCCAGGGCACGCCACCATTCAGGGGGCCAAGGACGAAAGGCACCCCCGCCTTGCGGCACTTGGCGGCCAGGGGGCCGGTTGCGGCGGGGGAGAGGGGGGTGATGCGATGCACGACATCGTAATCGCCAGCCGTGATCGCCGTGCCGAAGCGTTTCCAGACCAGCCGTTCGAACCATGGGTAGGTCAGGCTGCTGATGGCTTGGACAATCGTCCAGCCCCGGCTCTCGCCCATCCGCAGCTTCTGGCTTAACTTCCAGGCCGGGGCGGCGATGGCTTCGCTGTCGATGGCGGTGAAATCCCGCCCCTCGACCCACCCCTTGCGCAGGATCGCGTCACGATTGCGGATCTGGGTGACGAGGTGGACATCGGCCACCTGACGCAGGGCCTCGGTGAGCGACCAGCCGATCAGGGGCACGGAAACCCACTCGGGGTTCGCCGCCTCGGCAATGACGAGGACGCGGGGCCGTTTGGCGACCCCGGTTTCCTCAGCAGCCGCGGTGGCAACGGGGGTCATCAGACCATTTCGCCCATCAGCTGGCGAACATCCGTCAGATGCCCGGTGATCGCGGCGGCGGCGGCCATCTGCGGCGACAGCAGATGCGTGCGCCCACCGCGGCCCTGACGGCCTTCGAAGTTGCGGTTGCTGGTCGCGGCACAACGTTCGCCGGGGGCAAGCTGGTCGGGGTTCATGGCAAGACACATCGAGCAGCCGGCAAGCCGCCATTCGAAGCCGGCGTCGATGAAGATCTGGGCCAGGCCCTCTTCCTCGGCCTGCGCCCGGACAAGGCCCGATCCGGGGACGACCATCGCGCGTTTCACAGCGATCTTCTTGCCCTTCAGGATGGCGGCGGCGGCGCGCAGATCCTCGATCCGGCCGTTGGTGCAGGACCCGATGAAGACTGTGTCTATGGTGATGTCAGTGAGCTTCATGCCCGGGGTCAGGCCCATGTAGTCAAGGCTGCGCTTCGCGGCGTCGACCTTGCCGCCGGTAAAGCTTTCAGGCGAGGGGACTACGCCGGTGATCGGCAGTACGTCTTCGGGGCTGGTGCCCCAGGTGACGACGGGGGCGATATCCTCGGCCCGGATCGTCACGACCTTGTCGAAATGCGCGCCTTCGTCGGTGAAAAGCGTCTTCCAGTAGGCCAGAGCGGCCTCCCACTTCGCACCTTTCGGAGCGTGCGGGCGGCCCATGCAATAGGCGAAGGTCTTCTCGTCGGGGGCAATCAGACCGGCGCGCGCGCCGCCTTCGATGGCCATGTTGCAGACCGTCATCCGGCCTTCCATCGAAAGCTCGCGGATCGCCTGGCCGCAGTATTCGATGACATAGCCGGTGCCGCCCGCAGTGCCGGTTTCTCCGATGACGGAAAGGGTAATGTCCTTTGCCGTCACGCCGGGGCGAAGCGATCCGGTGATCTCGACCTTCATGTTGCGCGCTTTCCGCTGGATCAGCGTTTGCGTCGCCAGCACATGCTCTACTTCGGACGTGCCGATCCCGTGGGCAAGCGACCCGAACGCGCCGTGGGTCGCCGTGTGGCTGTCGCCGCAGACGACAGTCATGCCGGGCAGGGTCCAGCCCTGTTCGGGGCCGACGATGTGGACGATGCCTTGCCGCACGTCGGAGACCGGATAGTAGTGGATGCCGAAATCCTTGGCGTTCTTGTCCAAGGCCGCCACCTGGATCCGGCTGTCTTCCGTCATAGTTGCGGCATTGGCGCGGTCCAGCGTGGTCGGCACGTTGTGGTCCGGCACCGCGATGGTCTTTTCGGGCGCGCGCACTTTGCGGCCGGTCATCCGCAGGCCCTCGAACGCCTGAGGGCTGGTCACCTCATGCACGAGGTGGCGATCGATGTAGAGGAGGCAGGTGCCATCCTCGGCCTGATGGACGACGTGGTCGTCCCAGATCTTGTCATATAGCGTGCGCAGAGCGGGCATGGCTCTTACCTATCGTTCGGGATGGATCGGGGTGGGCAGGCGGGCGCGCGAAGGCGCGGGATCGGTCCGCGTCAGAGGCGGGCAAGGATCGATCTGGTCATGCCGAAGAAGCGGGCCGGAAGCCGCGCATGATCGGTGATGTTGAAGTAGATAAACCCGGGCATGGACCTGCATATACGCGTGAAAGGCCGTTGAGGCAAGCGGCCTGCCCCGTGCTTGAAGGTGACAGCTTGCGGCAGATGGGCCTGGTTGCACCACTGGGGCAAGTCGGGTCCAGCAATCGGTGCTTGGCGTAAGGGGTGACTTGCGGCAAGAGTTGTGTCGGTGGCGAGGGTCGAAAATCCTTTGCCTGAATGATGTAATTGTCCGTTACATCACTATGTGATGCGGACAGGGTTCAACGGAGGGCATGATGGCCGATTTCGACACGCAGATTAAGGAAAGCCAGGCACAGGTCGCCGAAGCGCAAGCGAAGATCAGCGCCATTACCAGCCGAATCGAGGAGGCCCGGTCGAAGCTTGATCAGGGCGTCACACTGGATGTGGAAAACGCCACGCTGGAGGATGTGCACAAGCACACCGACCTGATGAACGCGAACATCGCCGAGCTGATCATGGGGCTGGACGATGTGACCGCGGGCTTTTCGGCCGAGTTCGCCGAGATGCGCACCAAGACCGGCATGGAGACGTTCATCGGCATCTTCTCGGACGCCAAGGCAGAATCGATGCGGCAAGAGCGGATGCGTTCGGCTTCGGTCGATGACAAGCTTCAGGACCTGATCTCGAAGTCGGACGTGATCGTAAAGCTGTTGCAGGGGCAGCTGGACCTTCTGAATGTGCAGAAGACGAAGGTCGAGGCCAATCTTGCCGGGACCCTGACAGAACGCGAGGATACCGTCGGCGCATTGGAGGCGGTGCGGGCCGAAGTGGCGGCGATGGACCCGAGGATCATCGAGCTGGAAAACAAGATCGCGGTCGAACAGGATGCAGCGGCGCGGACCAAGCTTGAGACGGAACTGGCGACGATGAACGCCAAGTACAACGCGCTGGTGCAGGACGAGCAGGTGAAGCTGGCGAAGAGCCAGACGCTGGAGCGGTATATCGAAAAGGGCAAGACCTGGGTCGACAGCCTGCAGAACCAGGCGGCGACGCAGCTGGTGCTGATCAACAAGTTGCAAACGGATACGAAGCAGCGGGTGGTGCTGTATGACGCGCTGACCTCCAGCTTGAAGACCGCCCAGCAGCAGGACGTGGCGCACCGGATCAACGAGATCGGCGTCAAGACCGACCAGGAAGCCCAGACCGCGATGGCGGCGATTGGCGCAGCGACCAACGACAAGATGGCCGACATGCTGGAAGCGCATGAGGGGCACATGGTCTTTGCCCGGCAGATCCTGGAGCAGAAGGCGAAGGCGGATGAGCGCTTTGCCCGGCGGTTCGCGGCGATTGTCGAGAAGCACGACAAGAACGCGTATGGGGAATGAGGTGCGATGCGGCATCCATATGTTGGTTGCCGCGTTGTCTTTCGTTTCCGCGGCCCCAGCGACAAAGGCTGAGCCGTCAGGAATGGGGCCACCAACCCCCGGCCTCACTTCGGAGAACGCCAAGTACCTCGGTTGGAAGTTTCGAATGCAGGCCTATGCGTTTGAGAAGAATGGAAGCTACCTCATGACGTTCTGGACATCTACTACCGACGGAAGCTCGATGGTTTGCCATCGGTATGTACTCGCGTCCACTGAAGAAACGGTGGATCAGTGCTGGGTCAAACCGCCGAAGCCTGAATGATGCCTGACCTCACCGTCAAAGACGTTCTCACCTCGGACCATCACGAGCTGTATGACACGCTCGTCGCCCGGCGCTACTTTGCCAAGTTCGACCGGATCACCGGGCATCTGGCGCGGGTGGCGGCGGAGGTGGAGGCGGAGGGGCGGCTGACGCGGACCGAGGCTCGGCTGCTGGGGAAGTACCTGACGGCGGTGGCGGCGACGTTCCGGGCGCTGAACCACAAGTACCTGATGACGGGGCGGGGGGAGACGGCCCCCAGGCTCACGATCGACCGGCATGAGAGCGGGTTTCCGGTCGCTCAGGAACTCATGACCATGGCGGTCGATGCCCAGCAGGCCGAGAAACATCTGGCCGGGATGCCCTCCGAGACCGAACTCAAGGACCGGATGGTGCGGCAGATCGTGGGGGAGCAGACGATCCCCACGGCGCTGCAGTTCGCGCTGTCGCAGCGGTATTACTATGAGGCACTGGCGGCGGGGGGGATGTTCTGGGCGCGGAACGACCCGGATGCGCAATGGATCAAGGACCTCGGGACGCGGCGGCATTTTCTGGTGCATTGGGCGGTCTGGGACACGCAGATCAACCTGCCGGTGGTATATCTGATGGACCTCGAGGACGGGGGAAAGAAGCCCCTGCCGACAGACGCCTATCGCTGGCCCGAGGTGCAGCAGGCGCTGATGGCGCAGGCGATTGGCGGGTTGAAACTGCTGACGATTGCCACGGGCTTCGACAAGGATTTCGCCGACCTCCATCCAAAGCGACTGCGGCGGATCATTCTCGGGCCGATGTATTCGTCGAGCTTCACGTTGCAGTCGGGTCCGATTTCCAAGGTGCTGGAAGGGGCCAAGGCCCCCGAAGGTGAGGATTGGGCGCTGGTCTGGACGGTGGAGGATCTGGTGTCCGACCGCGAGGAAGCGGTGAAGGACGGCTGGTTTTCGACCGTCGGGCGGCAGGTCTACAAGCTGGACGCGGTGGCGGGGGCCGAGCTTGGGGCCACCCGGCAGGACCGGATGATCATCCTGCCGGAGAAGCCCTATCAGGTGCTGGTGGAGCAGGACCCGCGCGGACTGCAGGGGCTGCGGAAGTTCGTCGTGGGGGCCGGGGGACGGTTGATTCCGACGTTGTGATTGTCGGAAGCGTCCGGGGCGCTGCCCCGGGCCCCGGGATATTTGTGGACATAGAATGAGGGTTTCATGAGCACGCGCGACACGATGGAGCTGAAGGAAGACGCGATCCGGGCGCAGTATGAGGCGGCGCTGGGGATGGTCTTCGGTTTCGATCACGCGCCGCGGCTGGCGAAGCCTTTGGTGGCGGCTGTGGTGGCGGAGCGGTCTCCGGGGATTGGCACACGACCGACGTTTCGCTCGACGGTGCCGGGGATGGCGACGCGGACGACAGCGCGACCGGGTGGGGTGCGGCTGGCGGAGCGGATCGAGGGGATGGGGGATGGGCTGGTCTCGCCGGTGCAGGCGGCTTGTCTGAATGCACTGCGGCGGTCGCTGGCGATTGCACTGGCGATGGGGGAGACGTTTTCGGCGCAGTCGGGGCTGGCGGAGCTGAAGAAGGCGAACCTTGAAGGCCGGGTGCCGGAGCCGAAGCGGGGGGAGTTCGGTGAGCTTCTGCAGGGTGAGGCGCTGGTGGTGCTGTTCACCTTTGGCAATGCTTTGGCCTACCTGATTGCGCCGCATGTGGGGTCTTCAACCGTTGAACTGGGCGAGGTGGAGGAGGTTCTGACCGACAATGCTCCGCTGGCGTTGCAGGGGGCGCTGTGGGAGCTGGATCAGGACATCGGGGCGCTGGCGACGGACGATGTGAAGCTGGTGGCGGTAGTGTCGGCTTTTGCCGAAGCGCTGATGAAGAAGGTGCAGATCCGGGCGGAGAATGGGGCTCGGGTGTCCGTGTTTACCGGCGCGAGTTGGAAGGTCGAGGCGGATGGGCTGACCATCGCTGGGTTCAAGCCGGCCAAGGCGGCGAAGGGCGGCATGATCGCCATGGCCTTCAAGAAACCGCATGAGGTTGTGGGGAACCACATCGCGAAGTACCAGTCGCTGCGGCTGTCGAAGATGCTGATGGCCTATGACTTCGAGCGGCGGCTGAACCCGTTTGCCGAGCTTGGCGGGTTCATCTTCACCTTCATGGGGGATGGGAAGCCGGGGACGGGGAAGACCACGCTGATCCAGATGATGGCAGGATTGTTGAACGATTACTGCAAGGTAGCGGGGTACCCGTTCCGGTATCAGAACTTCTCGATCGACCAGATCGATAGCTATCAGGGCAAGTCGGGGCAGAACGCTAAGGCGTTCATCGACGCGGTGCTGGACCCTTCGGTCATCGGGTTCGGGACCATCGACGACATCGACCAGGTGGCGGGCAAGCGGGGGGACCGGCAATCCTCCGCCGGGCAGCAGGAGGTCACGGCGGTCTTCATGCAGGCCTTTGCGGGGGCGGGGACGGTGGTGCGGGGGAACTGCACGTTTGGCATGTTCTCGAACTACCCGGAGAACGTGGACGACGCTTTGCGGCAACGGGCCGGGGCGCGGTTTCTGGTCGACGGGCCGCAAAGCCGGGAGGATTACATTGATATCCTGTCGCTTTTGCTGGGGAAGAACCATGCGATCCCGGTGGGGGAGCATGAGTTGTTTGCGGCGCAGGAGATCAAGAAGGCCGTTGCTGCGTCCTTTGAGGGGCACTCGAAGCCGCATGAGGAGGGGCTGCTGAAGGTCTGGGACCGGGTGTCGGGCGAGATCGGCAAGCTGGATACGCTGGCCAAGATGGGGGCTTACCTGAAGGCCATCCAGCAGGCGGATGAACGGTTCACAGGGCGGGCGATCAAGAACATCACCGATGCGGTGAAGGTCCGGGCGATGGACTTTGAATTGCCGGATGAATGGATGGAAGAGCCGGACCTGTTCCTCTTCAAGCCCTATGACGAGAAGCTGGACATGATCCGGGGGCTAATGACGCCGATCACGGTGGACATGGTGATTCAGGAGATCAACCGCTACGCCGACTCTGAGTTCCGCTATGCCGACAAGTCGGACGAGGTGGCCATCGAGGCAATGGTGCGGGATTTTGGGCGGACGGAAGAGGCGAAGCGGCGGTATCTTGGGGGGGAAAGGGTGAGCCAGTAGCATGTTTAGATTGTTTGGCCTTTTTCGAAAGCCGCGCAAAGCATCGGCCACTTCGGATATTGAAGAGACTTACTTGCGTACTTTTGGCGATTTGATGAAGGCGAGCCGTGATCCTGAAATCCTGACGAAAAGAATGTCGGTCGTGATCGCCCTATCGTCTACCATGGGCGCAATGCGGGATCTTTATCCTGAACTAGTCGAGGATGAGAGTATTGCGATAGCACTCATCGAAGCAAATGCCGCCAGGGACTATGAAGGTGCCGATGAGCTTTGCGAAGCAATCTTGAGCTTTGCTGACAGCCAAAAGCAGCATCGCACCAATAGGATCTACGCTGTTTGTTGGATGATCGCTCCCAAGCGCGCGAAAAAAGTTAGAGAAGCCGGGATGCCTGTTGGATCACCGTCTGACGGATTGGGTGGTTCTTGAGTGAACTTTCATTGCCAAACAAGGCTTGTCAAAAGAATGAAACGCCTGCACCAACGTGGCCTCATGTTCGGGAACCTTACCAAGGTATCCTCTCCGGCCCCCCACCCCCAGCCCTTCCCCACGAGGGGGAGGGGAGGCGCTTCTTCGGTTGGGGTGGGTGCTGGCGGTGGGCGGTTGGGTGCTCCCTCCCCCTTGTGGGGAGGGTTGGGGTGGGGGGCCGTGGGCATGGAGCGTGACGGATGACCGGCATCCACCCAATCACTCGGCAACGCGCACGGCAGCTGCGGGCGGAGATGACGCCGCAGGAGCGGCAGGTCTGGGTCAAGCTGCGCGAGTTGAACCGGATGCTGGGGCTGCATTTTCGGCGGCAGGCGCCGATAGGGCCGTTCATCGCGGATTTCGCCGATCTGGGGCGGCGGCTGGTGATCGAGATTGATGGGGGCGGGCATGGTGGCGAGCGCGATCAGCGACGGGATGAGTGGCTGGCGTCTCAGGGGTTTCAGGTGTTGCGGTTCTGGAATCCGGAGGTTTCGGGGAATATCGAGGGCATGGTACAGGTGATCTTCGATGCGGTTGACGGCGAGTGCTTGGCTGAGGGCGTGCCCCCCACCCCCATCCCCTCCCCACAAGGGGGAGGGGAGGTGCTTGGGGCTGTCGGTGTGCGTCGTGGTCTGGCGGATTCGCCTATGGCTAGCGCCCCCCCACCCCGTCCCTCCCCCACGCGGGGGGAGGGAGGCGCTGAACCTTTGGCGTTGCGCGGGACGGTTGATCGTGGAACCTCCCCTCCCCCTTGTGGGGAGGGGATGGGGGTGGGGGGCATCGCGCCAGAAGGAAGGACGCCATGAAACGCCTCATCCAACGCGGTCTCATGTTCGGGAACCTGATCGAGGTCTCCTCTCCGGCCCTTGTCGAACGCTACAACCGCGCGCTCAAGCATCTGACGGGGAAGACGACCAAGCTCGACGATTTCCACATCGACCTGTCCGGCTATTCGCCAGAGATCGGGGATGAGCTGGACGACGATCTCTACCTCAACCCCAACGGGGCGAACCGGCAGTTCATTTTGCTGTCGACGGCGCAGAAGGATGCGCCTCTCTTGAACATCAAGTTCTCCACCAGCCGGGGGATCCTGACGCAGTTCATCGAGAAGAACGAGGCGCAACTGTTTGCCCTGACCGCGCGGGATGCGGTGGCGGGGGAGTTGCAGAACTCGGTCTACGCGTTCGACACGCCGGCCAAGCTGTTCGATATAAGGCAGGTGACGGTCGAGGCGGATACGATCGGCGGGCATGTGGCGGATGCGGGGAAGCTGGCGAAGCTGATCGAGCGGTTCCGGCAGGAGCCGGACGGCTGGCGCGACGATGTGCTGGTGGCCGAGATGATCGGGCTGGCCAAGAAGACCGGCGACGTGACGCGGGTTCCGATCCATCTGCCGGCGATGACGTTCAGTCAGGCGAACTATTGGACCAGCCATTTCGGCGGGGTCTACATCTTTCGCGACGTCCGGTTTCCGGCGGTGATTTCGACGCTGGACTGGAAGTCGCTGGGCGAGGTGCCGGTGCCGCAGGTGATGGACCTGACCTTGCGCAACCAGATTGCCGACTGGCTGGAGCGGAACCAGTTGGCCGAGCCCATCGTGCAGGCGCGGGGGATGGATGCGGCGGCGGTGCTGCGGCAGAAGATGGACTTCATCCTGATCGACGCGGCCGACCGGCTGGGGATCGAGGTCGGGGATGCGCGGCGGACCGAGCTGCGCAAAGTGGCCTACAAGCTGGGCTCGGCCCTGCCGGAGGAGTTTCTGGGGCTGGCGGCGCTGTTGCGCTGGGTAGAGGCGGGGGGACCCTGGCCGAAGATCACCTCGGAGCATCCGGCGTATTTCTACACTCTAAGGGGCAAGGCGGGGGCGGACCGCGACCTAGTGAACATGTTGCTGTCGGAACTGGCGCCGATGGACGTGCGGCAGATGTTCATTGTCCACAAGGAGCTGTTCTACGCGCAGTACGCGACCTGGACCGACCGCAAGAAGACCTATGTGGCGGACTTCCTCGCGCGGGAGTATCAGGTGGACCGGGAAGGCGCGCGGACGGCGCTTTTCGGCCCGGAACCGGGGATGGACGAGCTGCAGCGGCCGGAAATGGCGGCGGGGCCGAAGCCAGTGCGGGGTCCGGTTGTGGGCCCATGGGGCGGGAGACGGTAGATGGGTTGGCTTCGGCTGGCGTTCTTCATGTATGTGGGGCTGACGATCATCTATTTCGTCACCTCGATCTATTCCCGGTCGGTTCGGCGTGAGAAGCTGGAAAAGGAATGGGACACCGACCCCGCGAAGGAGGGTGTGCCGATTGCCGAGCGGACGGCTTTTATCGAAACCGGCATGCAGGCCTACGACAAGGGGCTGAAAAGGCGCATGTTGTGGCTTATCTATATCATTCCGACCGTCGGATTTCTGACGACAATCTACTTCGTGAACTGGCACTGAAAGGGCTGACCCATGTGGACCAAGATCAAATGGGGATTGCGCATCCTTGCGGTGCTGATCATCGGGCTGTTTCTGCACTACACCCTTCCGCAGCGCGACGTGGTGCAGATCATCAACACTTACAACAAGAACACGCCGATCGGGGGGAACTGGATGTTCTATTCGATCGAGGACACCGGGACCGGGGTCGAGACCTCTGCGACGATCCGTGATATCCGCTTTATCGACGCGGTCTATGAGGACGGGACCAGCGTGATGGTCTACCGGAACGAAGATACCGGCTGGTTCTGGCCGCCCTATTTCAAGTGGGATTCGAGCACATTGCAGGCCGAGGCCCAGAACCTGAAGTCCGACAAGGCCGACCCGCAATGGGTGGCGATCACGCATTACGGCTGGCGGCTGCCGATCTTTTCCATCTTCCCGAACGCCGTGAAGGTCACGCCCCTGGCGGGACCGGACGTGCGGCTGATCCCTTGGATCAACATCATCCTGCTGAGCTTCCTGGCCTTCGCGATCTTCATGATCCGCAAGATGTGGCTGCAGTTCCGCGAGCGGATGGTCGATCCGGCGCTGGCCGATGTGGGTGAGACGTTTGATGCGGCTGGCGCGCGGGTGGAAGCCGTGCAGAAGGAAGCCCGCGGGTTCTTCGGGCGGATCGGGGCCTGGGTGAATACCTGGCGGGCGAAGAAGTAGCGGGCCGCTCGTCGATGCACTTCGTGCACTCCTCGCTGACGTAGCGAAGAGCGCCGAAGGCACGCGATGAGCAGTCCGGAGAGCGCCGAAAACGCGCTTCTCGACGCTTTGTCAGGTTAAAGGATATCCGCAGTGCCGCATGTAGGGGTCATTCGAGAAAAACGCATTGAATTCAGAAAGCTCAGCGGCCCACTTCCGTGAAAAGTCTTGGTCCATCTTCGCGACATGAAAAATCTTAATGAAGCAGATGCCATCTTCTCCTGCACTTAGAGCAGATCGTGGACCGCTCATTGGGAAGCCCAATCTCTCCAGATGGTCAAGCATCCTGAAGAGTACTTCGCTTCGGTCCTTGGCACTTCGTTGTTTGATCGACATCCTAGATTTGCAGCTCAAGCCCGCAAACTTCCGCCCGTCGCCTTTGTGACCTTCTCGATGATCTTGGTTGATACCGCCTCGATCTCGGCCTCTGTCAGCGTCTTGTCGACGGGTTGCAGCCGCACGGTCAAGGCGATGGACTTCTTGCCCGCGCCCATCTGCGCCTCGGCCTTGTCGCCGGAGAACTGGTCGAAGACGCGGACGCTTTCGATCAGCGCCTTGTCGGTGCCTTGCGCGGCGTTGACGGCGGTCAGGGCCTCGACGCGGGCATCCACGACGAAGGCGAAATCGCGCTCCACCGCTTGCAGATCGCTGATCGCGAGGGCGGGGCGAGTGGGAGTTTTCACCTTGGGCGCGGGGACATTGGCGATGAGGATGGTGAAGGCGACGGCTGGGCCTTTGACGTCCATCGCCTGAAGGATACGCGGGTGAACCTCGCCGAAGCTGGCCATGACGGTCGGCCCAAGCCCGATCACGCCCGAGCGGCCGGGGTGCCACCAGTCGGCGACCTTGCGGGTGATCTGCGTTCGGGCGGGCGCGCCGAGGGTCGCGAGGACCGCCTCGGCATCGGCCTTGGCGTCGAAGACGTCGATCATCCGGCGGCTGCCATGTGGGTCACGCGCAGCGGCAGCGCCGACGAGGAGTCCGGCGGCTTGCAGATGCTGCTCGCCGGGCTCGCCACCATGGAAGGCGGGGCCGATTTCGAAGAACGCAAGGTCCATGAAGCCGCGGGCCTGGTTCCTTGCGGCGGCGGCGAGAAGGCCGGGCAGCAGGTCGGGGCGGAGATGCGTCATCTCGGAGGAGATCGGGTTGTCCACCCGCACGGCGTCAGCACCCCCACCGAACAGCGCCGCCGCCTTGGCGTCGATGAAGCTGTAGGTCACGCATTCGTTGTAACCCAAGGCTGCCAACGTCCGCCGCGTGGTGCGTTCGCGGACCTGCAGCGGCGTCAGGATCGGCTTTGGCACCCCGGGCAGGCTGCGGGCCATCGGCGCGCCTTTGAGCTTGGTAAGACTGGCGATCCGGGCGACTTCCTCGACGAGGTCAGCGTCGCCAAGGATATCAGGTCGCCAGGTCGGGGGGGTGACCGCGTTGCCATTCAGCCTGAAGCCCAAAGCCTCCAGCGTGGCGCGTTGGGTGGCCTCATCGATCTCCATCCCGACAAGGCTTATCACGCGGGCGGGGTTCAGCTGGTAGGCGCGCGTCGGGTCGATGGGGGCGCCGTCCTGCACGACCTCTCCCGCCTCGCCGCCGCAGAGATCGAGGATCATCTGCGTCGCAAGTTCCAGCCCCGGCAGGGTGAAGGCCGGGTCGACGCCACGCTCGAACCGGTAGCGGGCATCGGAGTTGATCTTCAGCGCGCGGCCGGCGGCGGCGATGGTGATCGGGTCCCAGTAGGCGCTTTCCAAGAAGACATCCGTTGTCGCGGGCGTGCACCCCGACGCCTCACCGCCCATGATGCCGGCAAGCGATTCTGGTCCTAGGTCGTCGGAGATGACCATCTGGCCTGCGGCAAGCGTGTAGGTCTTGCCGTCAAGCGCGAGCAGAGTCTCGCCACCCTTGGCGGCATGAATGCGAAGGTCGCCTTTCACTTTGGCCGCGTCGAAGACGTGGAGCGGGCGGTTGAGCCCGAAGGTGAAGTAGTTGGTGATATCGACCAGCGCCGAAATCGGGCGAAGGCCGATGGCTTTGAGCCGGGCCTGCATCCAGTCGGGCGAGGGGCCGTTCTTCACGCCACGGATTAGGCGCCCGGTGAAATGCGGGCAGCCTTTCGCTTTCAGCGCAGGGTCGATCTGCACGCCGATCGGGGTCGGGAACTGGCCCTTGACCGGGGTCGCCTTCACGGGTTTCAGCTTGCCGAGGCCACGGGCAGCAAGATCGCGGGCGATGCCGTGCACGCCGAGGGCATCGGGGCGGTTCGGGGTGACCTTGATCTCGATCACCGGATCGTTCAGGCCGCGATAGTCTATGTAGCGCACGCCAAGCGGCGCGTCGGCAGGCAGTTCGATGATGCCGTCGTGGTTGTCGGAGAGCATCAGCTCGCGTTCCGAGCAGAGCATCCCGTTTGAATCGACGCCCCGGATGTTGCCGGGTTTGAGGTCAACTCCTGTGCCCGGGACATGCGTGCCCGGTGGGGCAAAGACACCAACGAGGCCGGTCTTCGCGTTCGGCGCGCCACAGACGACCTGGACCTCTTCCGTCCGGCCCCCAGGTCCTTCAGGGAAGGTTTCGACCCGACACACGCGCAAGCGGTCGGCGTTGGGGTGCTGCATGGCCTCGATCACACGGGCTATCCGGAACGCACCCAGCTGCGCGGCGGGGTCTTCGACGCCCTCGACCTCCAGCCCAAGATCGGTCAGGGCCTCGGAAAGGACGTCCACCGACGCGGTGGTTTCCAGGTGATCTTTCAGCCAGGCGAGGGTGAATTTCATCGGTCAGGGTCCCTAAGGGTGCGGGATGCGGCTTAGCGCAAAGGTGGCGGAAGGGGAAGCCGGGTCAGGGCGCGGTGGCCCAGACCCAGGCGTTGAAGAGGCCGAAGAGAAGCGGCTGGTGGACGAGGTAGATCACCAGGCTGTGGCGGCCGGGGAAGGTGAGGGCGTGAAGTGCGCGCGAAGGGGCGCGACCGCGCCAGGTCTCGATCCGCAATGCGCGGGCCAAGGCGACACCAGCCAGCGCGGGGGCAGCCCAGGGGATCATGGGGACGTAGTCGCCCATGTTCGGGCGGGTTTCGGCAAGGCCGGTCCAGACCAACCAGAGCGGGTCGAAGGCCGGGCTGCGCCCCATCCAGGCGCCGGCAAAGACCACCGCGGCCAGCGCCAGCGTCACCGGCCAGGGCAGGCGCAGGACCAGAAGGCCGACAAGGCTGGTCGCGGCCATCGCATGCAGGATGCCGAACCAGATCGGCCCGCCGGGAACCAGCCAGATGCTGGCGGTGGTGACAAGGGCGGCGGCGGCGACAAGCTTTGCGAACCGCCACCAGAACGCAGACCAGCGGATGCCCCGGCCATGCGCCAGCCAGAGGCTGATGCCGGCGAGGAACAGAAAGCTGCCGGCAATCATCCGGGCAAAGTAGTACCAGAAGGGCTGGTACATGGTGTCGGATGGAATGTAGCCGAAGAGGGCCAGATCGAAGGTGAAGTGGAAGATCACCATGCAGACCACCGCCGCGGTGCGCGCGGCATCAAGCCCGATCAGGCGGTCGGGCGGAAGCAGGGGGCTGGCGACGGTCATGCTGCCGGGAAGGTGTCGCGAAACGCTTTGATCCGCAAGGCGGCGCGGGCGAAAGAACGATTTCTTTGAAGAAATCGTTGCGGAGCCTTTGAAGGCTCCGGCCCGGAATTTTCGAAAATTCCGGCGTCCTGCGGTGGGTCAGGCTCAGAACAGCTGCAGAAGCCGCTTGAGGTAATCGAGCTCTTCCATCGGTCGGACCAGTTCGCCCGAGCGGCGGCGAATCTCGTCCAGAAGTTCCTGCGCGCGTTGGTTGGGGTCGTTCTGCACCATGTTCTCATCCGACCCGATCCGCGCGGTTTCGCCTTGTTCGCGTCCCAGCGGATCGGTCCCGTTCGGGTCGGCACTGCCAAACTCCCGCTCTCCGCCATTGGCCTCGCGGTTCTCGCGCTGCTCTTCCGCCAGGGCCTCGCCAAAGTCCTGCATCCCGTCGCGGAGCGCCTCCATCGCCTCGGCCTGCCGATCAAGCGCGCCATCAAGGTCGCCCCGGCGCAATGCATCTTCGGCATCTTCCATCGCCCGGCCTGCCCGGTCCAGGTTCTGGCGGCCCTCTTCGCCCTGCGCCGTACCATCGCCCGGCAATTCGCCGTTCTGCAGCCGGTCCAGCCGTTCGCGCAGGTCGCGCTGCCGGTCGGTCAGGGAACGCTCATCGCCGCCGCTGCCTTCGCCGTCCTGAGCGCGATCCCGACCGCCATCGCCGGGTTCCTGACCCGGTTGCTGGCCCTGGCCCGGGTCCTGACCCTCCTCCTGGCCGCCTTCCTGACCGGGACGCGGGACGCCCTGCAAATCGTTGAAGGCGTCATCGGAAAGCTCTTGCTGGTCGCGCAGCGTCTCGCCCAGTTCGCGCATGCCCTGCTGGCCGGGCCCGCCCTGACCTTGCCCGCCTTCGCCTTCGCCTTCGACGATCTGCATGTTCTCCATGAACTCGCGCAGGCGTTCCATCAGTTCGGCCGCTTCGGCGGTCTTGCCCTCTTCCATCAGGCGCTGCAGTTCATCCAGCATCTCTTGCAGCTGGTCGCCCGACATGCGCTGGCCTTCCATCATCTCGGACTGCTGCCGGTCGCCGGGATTGCGCTGCTGTTCTTCCGCCAGCTCGCGCATGTATTCGTTCAGCGCCTGCTGCATTTCCTTCATCAGCTGGTCGATTTCTTCTTTCGAGGCGCCGTTCTTGATCGCCTCTTGCAGCCGGTCTTCGGCCCGCTTCAGCCGATCCAGCGCCGACTGCAGGTTGCCTTCTTCGACCATGAAGGCGATCTTCCAGAGCTTTTCGGCAATCGCATCCCGCTCTTCGACCGTCAGGCTTGCCTCTTCCGCCTCCAGATCGCGCATCAGGACGCGCAGATGCAGGAAGGCCCGGTCGTGGCGGATGAACCCTTCGGGCCGATGGGTCACGGTTTTCAGGATATCAACTGCCCGCGGGGCGTTGATCCGGTTCCAGAGGATATCGCGCCGCATCTCGATCAGGGCTGCGGCCAGCGGATCAAAGAATCGCTTGCCGTGGAGGGAAACCTCGTAAGGGGCCGAGGTCCCTTCCTGCCCGGCCGCGTCGACGGCGGCGAAGACCATGGTCACTGGCAGGTTCGCGAAGACGTGTTTCGACAGGTCATCGACCAGGGTCGAAGTGATCTCGGTCCGTTTGCCTTTCAGCGGCATCGGCAGGTCCAGAACCACAGGCTCAATCGACTCGGGTTCAACTGCCAGACCATGGCGGCGGTCAAGCTTGGTCAGATCAAGCGTGATCGTCACCCGGCCCGCGACGACGCCGTAATCGTCTCCCGCCTTGAATTCCTGCTTGAAGCGCCCGTCCGCCTCACGCCCCATCTCGCCCGAAACCTCGATCGTGGGCGCCCCGTCGGGGATCGCGGTGATCTGCCATTCGCGCCCCCCCTGCCCGTCGATGGCAAGCCTGCCCGACCGGGTGACGGTCAGGTCATGGACCCCGGCCATGCCATCGGGGACGGCGGCAACGGGCGTCGCTTCGCCTGTCACCGGAGGGGCGGCGGCTGGCGGAGGCGGGTCGGTCACGTCCTGCGCGACGGTCAGGCCACCTTCGGGCCCGTAAAGCCGGACCTGAAGCCGGGTGCCAATCGGCAGGTCCAGCGTGGCGGCGGTGATTTCGTTCAGGTAGAGAGAAGGCTTGCCGGTATAGGCCGGAGGCTGGGCCCAGGCCTCCCAGGTTGGTCCGCCCGGCATGGCCACTGCGGCACCCGGGCCAAGGCCGGTGACCGAGGCCGCGCGCCAGAAGGATCCGAAGAGCATGGCCATGATGAAAGCGGTCAGTGCCACATAGCGCAGCGAGAATCGGTCACGCGACGACAGGCGCAGGTCGGGCTGCACCGGATGCGCCCCGGCGGCGCGGGCAGCCATCCGTTCCTGATGCGCGCGCCAGACGGCAAGCGAAGCCGGATCATCCGTCCCCAGCGCCTGGGTGTCGCGCAGGGCGGCAATCGGGCGGCCAGGCATGGTTGCATCCAGCCGGTCCAGCGCATCGACAACGGTCGGCTTGCGGAACCGCTTGAGGCCCAGCACCAGCAGCGCCAGTGCCATGATGAGAACAACCACACCAGCCGCTTGCGCCCAGTGCAGGGGGCCAAGGTCTTGCAGACCAAAGGCCAGCACCGCCAGCACCGCCAAAAACAGCGACCAGAGCGGCCAGAAGGCGCGCGCCAGCCGCTCGGCCCACAGGCCGACCAGCGTCAGCCGCATCGGCCAGAGCAGCGATTTCAGCGGGGGTTGGGGCGATTTAGCGGTCATCTTACCTGCCTAAGATCGGACCGTGTGTCACAGCCACTCAGGGATACTATCGCGGTTGAGGATTTCGTCAAAGCTCGGACGGGCCCGGATGACAGCGAATTGATCCCCGTTCACTAACACTTCGGGGATCAAGGGCCGAGTATTGTATTCCGATGCCATAACCGCACCATAGGCCCCGGCGCTGCGGAAGGCGACCAGATCGCCCTCGGCCACCGGCGGCAGGTCGCGACCCTTGGCAAAGGTATCGCCGGTCTCGCACACCGGGCCGACCACATCGAATTCCTGCGTGGGCGAGGCGACGGGCGGTTCCGCGACCGGCACGATGTCATGGTGCGCGCCGTACATCGACGGGCGGATGAGATCATTCATCGCGGCGTCCAGGATCAGGAAATCGCGGCCTTCGCCGTTCTTCACATAGATCACCTTTGAAACCAGTATCCCCGCATTGCCGGAAATCAGGCGGCCCGGCTCGATCTCGATCTCGCAGCCCAGATCGCCGACTGTCCGCTTGATCAGCGCGCCGTAGTCGGTTGGCAGGGGCGGGGCAGAGTTGGAGCGTTCGTAGGGAATGCCAAGCCCGCCGCCAAGGTCGAGGCGGGTGATCGTATGACCCTCGGCCCGCAGGCGGTGGGTCAGGTCGGCGACCTTGAGATAGGCCTGTTCGAAGGGTTCCAGATCGGTCAGCTGCGACCCGATATGCACGTCGATCCCGATGACTTGCAGGCCGGGCAGGCGGGCGGCCTCGGCGTAGACCTCGGAGGCGCGGGCGATGGGGATACCGAACTTGTTTTCCTTCTTGCCCGTCGCGATCTTTTCATGCGTCCGGGCATCCACGTCCGGGTTCACGCGGATGGTTATCGGCGCGGTAAGGCCAAGGCTGGCGGCCACTTCGGACAGCGCCCTGAGTTCCGGCTCGCTTTCCACGTTGAACTGCCGGACCCCCCCGGTCAGCGCGAGGCGCATCTCTTCGCGCGTCTTGCCGACGCCGGAGAAGACGATCCGTTCCCCCGGCACCCCAGCCGCCTTCGCCCGCAGATATTCCCCGCCCGAAACCACATCCATCCCGGCACCAAGGTTACCTAACGTCTTTAGCACAGCGACATTCGACAGCGACTTGATCGCAAAACAGACGAGGTGGGGAAGCGGGCTGAGGGCTTCGGTAAAGAGATGGTAGTGCCGGGTCAGCGTCGCGGTGGAATACACGTAGAACGGCGTGCCGACTGCGGCGGCGATATCGGGGATCGCCACGTCTTCGGCGTGCAGGGTGCCGGTCTTGTAAAGGAAGTGATCCATGGCTGCTTTGCTGATGCGGTTGCTGCTGTCTTAGCAGATGGTATTCCGGGTGCAATTCGGATCGGCTCCCAGCGAAGGTGCGGGTCTTGATCCCGATCAAGGCGGGAAAGTGTAGTCGCTACTAGTTTTTCCGAGCAGCAACTCCATCCGGTGCCCGCCATGCCATTTTCGGTCGAGCAGTTCTTTGGCGTCTTTTCCGAGTACAATCAGGCGGTCTGGCCGTTGCAGTTCGTTGCCTTTCTTACCGGCTTCATCGCTGTGGCGCTGCTCTGGTCGACCACACGGATTGCGGCGGCGATCATTGCCGGGATTCTGAGCGCGTTGTGGATTGTCAACGGCATCGGATATCACTGGCTCTACTTTGCGACGATCAACCCGGCGGCCCGGCTGTTCGCGGTGGCCTTTGTCCTGCAGGGATTGCTGCTGGCTTATACGGCCTTTGCCCGGCCCGAACTGCGCCTTCACGTCGGCCGGGACCTTGCATCGGTTTTCGGGATGGCATGCATCGCATTCGCCATCCTGCTTTATCCCGTGGTCGGTTGGCTGGCGGGGGATCGGTATCCGGCCGTGCCGGTGTTCGGGATAGCGCCCTGTCCGACCACGATCTTTACCGTCGGGATCCTTTTGCATGGTCAGTGGCGACAGGTCCGATGGTTGCTTGTGATCCCCGGACTTTGGGCGGGCATTGGCGGTTCCGCCAGCTTTCTTCTTGGCGTACCGCAGGACTATGCGCTGTTCGCGGCTCTCATCGGACTTGTCCTGCTTGCGTTCGGACACTGGCGGGGTCGGCGATTGCAGCGCTCAAGCACGGGGTGATCAGCGCAAACCCGGGCTTGACCTCAGGAACAGATACAACGGCAGGCCACAGCTGACGCCGATGCAGAAGGTGGCGGGGATCGCCACCAGATGCCACCATGCCCGGCGTGAGATTGCCTCGGCCAGCACCCAGACGGTCAGGGCTATGGCGGCGATGGTCAGATCCCACGTCAGGCCGGTGGTCGAGGCGTTGACGTACCAGGCGTCGATCAGGCCAGCAAGGCCGGTGCCGGTTTCCCGCATGTGGCGGACGAACCAGTACATCGGGTGGATCGCCCCCCAGACCGCCATTGCGAGGAAGGCAAGCCGCAATGGGCTCACTTGACGACGACCCCGACCCCGACTTCGCCGGACAGGGTGACGCCGGACTTTGTCGGCGGCTCGGGGTCGCCATCCGCTCCGCAGGCGGCAAGGGCAAGGACAGCGATCAGAAGCAGGCGGGGCATCGAAAAGCCTTTCAATAGTAGTCGGGTTGCACCGAGACCGTCGCACCGCCGACCCGACCCGACAAGGTAGGGTATACCGCCACGCCGTCGGTGCCGACAGCGATTGTGGTGGTCAACCTTGGATCGGCGCAAGCCGAAAGGGCGAAAAGCACGGTCAGGAGAAGGGGTCTCACAGTGAACCATCCCAAGCTCGATACCCTAGGATAGCACCGGTGGCCGTGGACGTCAGCCCAGACTGGTGCGCCAGTGGGCGATCTGGGCGCGGACCTGCTCGGGGGCCGTTCCGCCATATGACATGCGGCTGCGGACCGAGTTTTCGACGCCAAGGACGGCGTAAACCTCTTGATTTATGCCGGGATGGGCGGATTGAAGCTCGTTCAGGGAAAGCTCGGGCAGGTCGCAGCCCTTGGTCTCGGCAAGTGCCACCAGAGCTCCCGTCACGTGATGCGCCTCGCGGAACGGGAGGCCCAGCGCGCGGACCAGCCAGTCGGCCAGATCGGTTGCGGTGGAAAAGCCGCTGGCGGCGGCAGCGGCCAGCACGTCGCGGTTCGCGGTCATGTCGCCGACCATGCCGGTCATCGCGGCAAGAGACAGCATCAGCGTATCGGCAGCATCGAAAACCTGTTCCTTGTCCTCTTGCATGTCCTTCGAATAGGTCAGCGCCAGGCCCTTCATGATTGTGAACAGCGCGACGGTGGCCCCAAGGATCCGCCCCAACTTGGCCCGTAAAAGCTCGGCCGCATCGGGATTCTTCTTCTGCGGCATGATGCTGCTGCCCGTGGTCCACTTGTCGGAAAGCCGCACAAACCGGAACTGAGCCGAGGACCAGATCACCAGCTCTTCGGCAAAGCGCGACAGGTGCATGGCGCAGATGCTGGCGGCCGACAGAAACTCCAGCGCGAAATCGCGGTCGCTGACGGAATCGAGGCTGTTTGCCGTCGGCCTGTCAAAACCCAGCGCCTTCGCAGTCATCTCGCGGTCGATCGGAAAGCTTGTTCCCGCCAAGGCCGCCGCACCTAGCGGGCATTCGTTCATCCGCCGCCGCGCGTCTTCGAAACGGCCGCGATCCCGCGCCAGCATCTCGACATAGGCCAGCATGTGATGGCCCCAGGTCACTGGCTGCGCGGTCTGCAGATGGGTGAAGCCGGGCATCACCCAATCCGCCCCCGCCTCGGCTTGGCGGAGGAAGGCCTGCATGAGCCCGGTCAGACCGGCAATCGCCTGATCACATTGGTCGCGCACCCAAAGCCGGAAGTCGAGCGCCACCTGATCATTGCGGCTGCGGCCCGTGTGCAGCCGCTTGCCTGGCTCGCCCACCAACTCGGTCAACCGGCTTTCCACGTTCAGGTGGATATCCTCCAGGTCGACCCGGAACTGGAACTTGCCGGTTTCAATCTCTGACAACACCGTGAGCAGGCCTTCCCCGATGGCCGCCGCGTCGCTATCACTCAGGATGCCTGTCGCCGCCAGCATTGCGGCATGGGCCCGGCTGCCCGCGATATCCTGCGCGTAAAGCCGCTGGTCGAAGCTGATGGAGGCGTTGATCGCCTGCATGATCGCATCCGGCCCAGCGGCAAAACGCCCGCCCCACATCTGGTTGGCGGTGTCTGATTTCGGGCGTTCGGACATGGGACAGGCCTTCGAAGGGATGAAACGTGCGCAAATTTCTGGTCGTCCTCTACACGGCCTTCCTCTTTGGTGCAAATCCAGCGGCAGCCGATGTCGCGGCCCTGCGCGAAGGGGACATGAAGAAGCTTGCGCTGCATGAGGCACCCGCCCCGGTGCCAGAGGCGGTGCTGCTGGATGCCGAGGACGGCGAGCACAGTCTGGCCGAGTACAAGGGCAAATGGGTGGTGCTGAACTTCTGGGCCACCTGGTGCGCGCCTTGCCGAACCGAAATGCCGTCGCTGGACCGGCTTCAGGCGGCCATGCCCGAGATCGCCGTTGTTCCGGTCGCAACAGGCCGCAACGCGGTGGAGGGGATCCAGCGGTTCTTCGAAGCAGCCGGGGTCGAGGGCCTGCCCATCCTTCGTGACCCGAAGTCGGAGCTGGCGCGGGGCATGGGGATCTTGGGCTTGCCGGTTACCGTGATCCTGAACCCCGAAGGCCAAGAAGTCGCCCGCCTGATCGGCGATGCCGAATGGGACAGCGATAGTGCGCAGGCTGTACTGGCGGCGCTGGTGGCGGGTCAGTAGGTCAAAGGTCGAAGGTTGCGAACACCGGGGCGTGGTCTGACGGCCCTTCCCAACCCCGCACGGGGCGGAGGATGCGGCTGGAATGGCTTGCGCCAAGGATATCCGGCGTGGCCCAGATATGGTCCAGCCTGCGACCCTTGTCGGCAGCGTCCCAGTCCGGCGAACGATAGCTCCACCAGCTGTAAAGCCGGCCCTCGGGGATGTCCTTGCGGGTCACATCCTGCCAGCCACCTGCCTCCATCGCCGCACCAAGGTGTTCGACCTCGATGGGGGTGTGGCTGACGATCTTCAAAAGCGCCTTGTGGTCCCAGACATCATCCTCGCGCGGGGCGATGTTGAGGTCACCTACCAAAATCGCGCGGTCGGGGCGTTCCCAGTGGAAGAAATCCCGCATCTCGGTCAGGAAATCCAACTTCTGGCCGAACTTCACATTCTCTTCGCGGTTCGGGATATCGCCGCCGGCGGGGACATAGCAGTTGTGGATCGTCACGCCGTTTTCCAGCCGGGCCGAAACGTGCCGCGCATGGCCCAACTGGGCGAAATCCTTGTCACCGGCATCGACGATGGGCAGCTTCGACAGGATCGCCACGCCGTTATAGCCCTTTTGCCCCCGCGCCACGATGTAGCGGTAGCCAAGTGCCTGGAACCCCTCCATCGGGATCAGCTCGACCGGGCTTTTGCATTCCTGCAGGCACAGGATATCCGGCGCTTCTTCGGTCATCAGGCGAAAGACCAAGGCCTCGCGCAGACGGACCGAGTTGATGTTCCAGGTGGCAAGGGTGAAGGGCATGGGCACGCTCCTTTGGTTGGACAAGTGCTGCCCAATGGGCACGACAGGTGCAAGGCAATTCGGCAGCTGGAGTACCGAAGCTGTTGACCCCACCCGCCGCAGAGGCCAGCAATGGCGGATGAAATCCCTTTGGCAGATACGCAATTTTCGCCTGATGTGCGGCTCGACCACGGCCACCAATCTTGGTGACGGGGTCTTGGCGGTCGCGGTGCCCTGGCTTGCCACGCTTCTGACCCATGATCCGCTGCTGATAGGCCTTGTCGCAGGGGCGCGCAGCTTGCCATGGCTGCTGTTCTCATTGCCCGCAGGCGTGATCACCGACCGGTTCGATCATCGCCGCATCCTTTATGCCGCCGACGCGCTGCGGATTGCGTTGTCACTGGCCCTGCTGTCACTGGCGCTGACGGCAAGCCCTGGCACAGCGCCGGTTCTGGGGATGGCGGCGCTGACGTTCCTTCTAGGATGCGCCGAGGTTCTGCGCGACAACACCGCCCAGACCTTGGTGCCTTCGGTGGTCGAGAAATCGCAGCTGGAGCAAGCAAACGGCACCCTTTGGGCCTGCGAGCAGTTGGCCGGTCAGTTCGTCGGCCCCCCGCTGGCGGGGTTTCTGATCGGGCTGTCGGTTGCGCTGCCGTTTGGGCTGCATGCGGGGCTTCTGGCGGCAGGCATCGCGCTGATCGTCGCGATGTCCCTGCCCCGTCGCGCGCCCACACCCAATCCGTTGCCCCTGATGGCGTCGCTGCGCGAGGGCATGCGCTGGCTCTGGCGGGACGTGATGCTGCGGCGTCTTGGCCTTCTGCTCGGCGGCTTCAACTTCATCGGCTACGGCTTTCAGGCGGTGTTCGTGCTTTATGCTCAGCGCGTGCTGGGGCTGGATGCGGTAGGTTACGGCATCCTTTTGACCTTTGCCGCCTGCGGCAGCTTTGCCGCAACGCTGATCGGCCCGGCGATCTTGCGGCACGTCTCACCCACGCGGGCCATTCTGTTCGGCATGGCCAGCTTTACAGCGTTTGCGGTGGTCCTGGCCCTGCACGCCCCCTTGTGGCTGGTGGCCGTTGCAATGATCGTGGACGGCTTCACCGGTATGTTGTGGAACATCGCCCAGGTCAGCTACCGCCAGCGTCACATCCCCGCGCCGCTTCTCGGCCGGGTCAACAGCGCCTTTCGGTTCATCGGCACTGGCCCGGCGGCGTTCGGGGCCTTCGCCTTTGGTGCGCTGATCGCCTGGGCCGAACCGGCGGGCCAGGTGCAGGCGGTGCTGCTGCCCTATGCGGTCGCGGCAGTCATCGGAGCGGCCCTGACCGTCTATGGCGCTTTCCGGCTGCGGCTGGCGGAATGAAAAAAGGCCGGGCAAGAAGCCCGGCCAGGTCCAACAGGGAGGATGTCGCGCCATAACCCCGACGCGACCAGGGGATCTTGCTGCACAACCGGTGCATATGAATAAGGTAGCAATTGAATCCGGCAACAATAAGCCCCAATGCGCAAGATTTCAGGGCTGTTGCAAGGCGGTCGCATTTGAGCGTGTCCAAACCGACACAAAAGACGGCCCGACGCACCTTTCGGTGGCCGGGCCAAGTCCAACAGGGAGGAACCGCGTCATGACCCCGACGCGGCCAGGGGATCTTTCACGCCACCAGCCGGTAGCCGCCGCTTTCCGTGACCAAGAGCCGCGCGTTCGACGGATCGGGCTCGATCTTCTGACGCAGGCGGTAGATATGGGTTTCCAGCGTATGGGTCGTGACCCCGGCGTTGTAGCCCCAGACCTCGTGCAAAAGCACATCCCGTGCCACCACGCCCGAAGCCGACCGGTACAGGTACTTCAGGATATTGGTCTCTTTCTCGGTCAGGCGAATCTTCTTGTCGCGCTCATCGACCAGCATCTTCTGTGCTGGCTTGAAGGTGTAAGGCCCAAGCTGGAAGACGGCATCTTCCGACTGTTCATGGGTGCGCAGCTGTGCCCGGATGCGGGCCAGAAGGACCGGGAACTTGAAGGGCTTGGTCACGTAATCATTCGCGCCCGCGTCAAGACCCAGGATCGTGTCGCTGTCGGTGTCATGCCCGGTCAGCATCAGGATCGGGCATTTCACGCCGCCCTTGCGCATTCGGCGGCAAAGTTCACGCCCGTCGGTATCCGGCAGACCCACGTCAAGGATCACCAGATCGAACAGCCCGGCCTTCACTTTCTCCATGCCCTCGGCACCGGTGCCGGCCTCAAACACGTCGAAATCCTCGGTCATCACCAACTGCTCGCTGAGCGCCTCGCGCAGGTCATCGTCGTCGTCGACAAGCAGGATTTTTCGCAGTCCGGCCATGGGTGCCTCCATTGCTATGTTCTGGAAATGCGCCCCGATCACGGGTCTAGCAAGTATTGCAACCATACGCTCACGCGGTCGTGTCGGTTCCGCCCGCTATGTTTCAATTTCGTCCCGCGCCGGGTAAGGATGGGTGCATGGTGCTGGCCCTTTCCATCCCCGAACGCCTGACCCGCGCCCGCGGCGATCTGCGCATGGGCGTGCCGGTCGTCCTGTGCGGGGCGGGGGCGGCGGCGCTGGTCGTGGCGGTCGAGGCGCTGGATGCCCGGCGTCTGGCCGATCTGCGCGGTTTTGGCCAACCCGTGTTGACGATCACCTCTCGACGGGCCGAGACCTTGAAGGCCCGCGCCTATGATGGCGATCTGGCCCGGATCCTGCCCCCCGCCGATGCCGATCTGGCCTGGCTTCGTGCGGTCGCCGACCCGGCCGACGACCTGCGGACGCCGATGAAAGGCCCGCTGCAAAGCCTGCGCGACGGCCCGGCTGACCTGTTCCGGGCGGCAATCACCCTGACGAAGTCTGCGCATCTTCTGCCCGCGGCCCTGCTTGTTCCGGTTCAGAACGCGCTGACCCTTGCCGCTGAAAACGGCCTCACCCTCCTGGCGCTGGACGAGATTGCCCCCGCCCTTGCCGCCCTGCCCCCGATGGAGGAGATCGTCTCGGCCCACGTCCCGCTGGTCGCGTCATCGGCCGGACGTGTTCATATCTTCCGCCCCGATGACGGCGGCGAAGAGCATTACGCCATAGAAATCGGTCAACCCGACCGCGCAAAGCCGGTCCTGGCCCGTCTGCATTCCGCCTGCTTTACCGGCGATGTCCTCGGCAGCCTGAAATGCGACTGCGGACCGCAACTGCGGGCGGCGCTGCACCAGATGGGGGACGAAGGCGCGGGCGTTCTTCTATACCTCAACCAAGAGGGCCGGGGCATCGGCCTTGCCAACAAGATGCGCGCCTATTCGCTGCAGGATCAAGGCTTTGACACGGTCGAGGCGAACCACCGCCTGGGCTTTGAAGACGACGAACGCGACTTCCGCATCGGCGCGCAGATCCTGCGCAAGCTGGGCTTTTCGGCGGTCCGGCTGCTGACCAACAACCCCAAGAAACTTGCCATGATGGAAAGCTGCGGCCTTCACGTTACCGAGCGCGTGCCGCTGCACGTGGGTCACACAGCCCAGAACGAAGGCTACCTGGCCACCAAAGCCGCGAAATCGGGGCATCTGCTGTGAAGTCCGACGATATCGTCGTCACTGCCATGTGTGCGCGCTTCCTTGGTCGCCGGTTTCCCTGCACCGTTGGTCGCGGCGGGATCGTGCCCCCGGAACGGAAACGCGAGGGCGACGGAGCCACTCCCGCCGGAACGCACCGGATCGTCGGGATGCTTTACCGCCCCGACCGGATGGTGCGCCCGACGGATTGGGCGCTGCCCATCGGGCCATGCGATCTCTGGTCGGACGATCCGCGCGATGAGGACTACAATCTTATGGTCCGCGCACCGCACGCCTTCAGCCATGAGCGTCTTCGCCGCCCCGACCCGATGTACGACCTGATCCTGATCACCGACTGGAACTGGCCCGAGGCCGATCCGGGGCGAGGCTCGGCGATCTTTGTTCACCAATGGCGCAGTCCGCTGGCCCCGACCGCCGGCTGCGTGGCCCTTTCGCGCCGCGATCTGCACTGGATTGCCCCCCGCATCACCCATCAGACCCGGCTGATCATCCGCAGCTGACCTCTTCCCAAACCGCTTTGAGCGCCCTACACTCACGCGAACGGGGGAGACCATGGCGAAGACGCCCAGCGCGGATGAAGAACTGTTCGAGCTTCGGCTGGCCCGCTCGGCCCCCGATCTTTTCCCCATGCTCGACGCACTTTACGGCACCAGGCCCGACTATCCGGCGTTCCGTGACCGACTGACCAAAGTGCTGCGCAAAGGCTGGAAGGATCGTCCCGCCGATCTGAAGCACCTCGACCTGCAACGCGATCTGGAGCCCGACTGGTTCCAGCGTCCTGCCATGGCGGGTTATGTCTTCTACATTGACCGCTTCAACGGCACCCTGCGCGGCATCCTCGACAAGCTCGATTACATTCAGGACCTCGGGATCACCTATGTCCATCTGATGCCTTGCCTGAAGCCGCGCCCCGGTGACAGCGACGGCGGCTATTCGGTGATGGATTACCGCCAGATCAACCCCGCCTTCGGCACCATGGAGGATTTTGAATCCGTCGGCGCCGCCCTTCGCGCTCGTGGCATATCGCTTTGCGTCGACCTTGTCCTGAACCACACCGCAAAGGAGCATACCTGGGCCAAGAAGGCCGCGAAGGGCGACCCGAAGTATCAGGACTACTACCTGATGTTCGACAGCCCCGACCTGCCGGACCAGTACGAACAGACCCTGGTCGAGGTCTTCCCCGACAACGCGCCCGGCAATTTCACCCACTACCCCAAGATGGGCAAATGGGTCTGGACAACCTTCAACGAACACCAGTGGGACCTGAACTGGGCAAACCCGGCAGTCTTTCTTGAGATTGTCGAGGTCATGCTTTTCCTCGCCAACCGGGGGGTCGATGTCCTGCGTCTCGACGCCGTGGCCTTCATGTGGAAACGCATGGGCACCCGATGCCAGTCGGAACCCGAGGTTCACATGCTCCTCCAGGCCCTGCGCGCCTGCAGCCGTATCGCCAGTGCTGCGGTTCTTCACCTTGAAGAGGCCATCGTTAGCCCCGCAGAAATGCTGCCCTACCTTGGGCGCGGGGAACATGACGGAAAAGAGGGGAACCTCGCCTATCACAATTCCCTCATGGTTCAGTTCTGGTCCGCACTTGCCGCCCGCGACACGCGCCTCATGACGCATGTCCTTGCCACCCATTTCCCCGACCGGCTGACCAACGCGACCTATGCCACCTACATCCGCTGCCATGACGACATCGGCTGGGCTGTGACCGACGAAGACGCTGCTGCCGTTGGCCTCTCTGGCCACGCCCATCGCAATTTCCTGTCGGATTTCTACGAAGGCAGCTTCCACGGGACCTTCGCCAAAGGTGCCCTCTTTCAGGTCAACGAGGCGACCGGCGACAAGCGCATTTCCGGCAGCTTCGCCTCGCTTGCCGGGCTGGAGCGGGCAGCCGACGCCGCCGCCATTGATCTTGCGATTGACCGCATTCTTCTTGGCCACGCCCTGATCGCGGCCTGGGGTGGCATCCCGTTGATCTACATGGGCGATGAACTTGCACTGCTGAACGACCACGGCTACCTCGATGTCCCCGAACACGCCCACGACAGCCGCTGGATTCACCGCCCGAAGATGGACTGGACACTGGCAGACACCCGCCATCAGACCGATACCCCAGCCGCCCGCGTCTTCCGGGGCACGCGACACATCCTCGCCCGCCGCCGCGCCACAGTTGCGCTTCACGCAGCCTACCCGATCCGCGTGGTGTCTTCTGGCAATGCGGCAGTTTTCGGCTTTCAACGCCTTGCGCCAACTGGCACGCTTCTTTGCTTGTTCAATTTCACCGAAGCTTTGCAGTTCATCCCGGACCATTGGGCCCGCGCGCTGGGGGTCACTGCGCTGCACAACGCCCTCTTTGAGGCCCCGGTCACCCCCCACAACGGCCAGATCGCTCTGCCGCCATATGCCTGTATCTGGCTGACCTGAGGAAATGCTGACTGGACGCACCAACCTGCGGTGAGGCAGAGTTCCGGCGGATGAACGGAAGGGTGCCGCATGGCGCTGACAAGACGGGTGGCACTCTTCGGTGCCGGGGCGACCGCCGGGGTTCTTGGAACCCGCTGGATGGGGTCGTCGAACCCCTCGCTCGACGGGATTTCGATCATCGCACCCCAGGGCGGCGCGACCAATTTGAACGACGCCTCGCTGCTGTCGGAAACGCCGGTCTTCAAGCATATCGTGGTGAAGGACCCGCCGGGCGATGCGCTTCTTGCGACCCTGCGGGCCGAACTGAAGGCCGCCGAGGCCGAGGGCCGCCCCGTCAACATCGGTGCCGCAAGGCATACGATGGGCGGCCAGGCGATCCCCCGCGACGGGCACGCCATCACCTTCGATACACCCTCGGTCTTCGCGGAGGGCGAGGTCTATAAGGTTCAGGCCGGCACCCGCTGGCATCAGGTGATCGCGGCCCTTGACCCTTTGGGCCTCTCGCCAAAGGTGATGCAATCGAACGCCGACTTCGGCGTCGCTTCTACCTTCTCGGTCGGCGCCCACGGCTGGCCGATGCCTTTCGGGCCGATGGGCTCGACCGTCCAAGCCGTCCAGATGGTGCTGGCCGACGGCAGCCTCGTCAGCGCCTCCCGCACCGAGAACGCCGACCTCTTCTCGGCCGCAATGGGCGGCTACGGCCTGATCGGCCTGATCACCGAGTTGGAGGTCGAGGCCGTTCCGAACCAACTTCTGGAGCCAAGCTTCCAGACCATGCCCGCCGCAGAGTTCGCGGCCGCATTCGTGAAGGCCGCCGACGGCTCCATCCCCATGGCCTATGGTCGTCTGAACATCGACCGCGAGGGGTTCTTCGACGATGCGATGCTGGTGACCTACCGCCCCATCGCCGGTGACATCCCGCCTGCCGAAGGTTCCGGCTTTCTCTCCAAAGTCTCTCGCGCGATCTTCCGCGCCCAGCCCGGCAACGAATGGGTCAAGCGCCGCCGCTGGGGGATCGAAACCGGGATCGGCGCCAGCCTGCAGGGGGCTTCCAGCCGCTCGTCCCTCATGAACGAACCTGTCGTCACCCTGGACGACCGCGACCCGACCCGCACCGACATCCTGCACGAATACTTCGTCGCCCCCGACCGATTTGCCGATTTCCTGACCGCCGCGAAAGCGATCATCCCCGGCAGCTATCAAGAGCTTCTGAACATCACGCTCCGCTGGGTCGCGAAGGACCCGACCGCCATCCTGAGCTACGCGCCGCAAGGCCCTCGCATCGCCTCGGTCCTTCTTTTCAGCCAGGAAATGACCGCGCGGGCCGAGGCTGACATGGCCCGCATGACGCAAGAGATGATCGAGGCGGTGCTGGCTATCGGCGGCAGCTACTATCTGCCGTACCGGCCGCACGCGACGGTGGACCAGTTCCAACGTTGCTACCCCCGGTCGGCAGATTTCATCGCGCCGAAGCGTCAGGTCGATCCCGGCCTTCGGTTGCGCAATGCCCTTTGGGACAGATACATGGCGGAGGCCTGACATGACCCTGCAGCAGAAGACCGCCTTTGCCTACGCCGTGATCCTGGCTCTGGTCGCCTCGCTCAACTACCTGCCGATCCGGGGGATCGTCGACGCCGAAGGCCGCACCTTCGGCATCTTCGCGCTCGATATCTACGACGACGCGCTCCACCTTGCCTCCGCCCTCTGGGCCCTAATCGCCGCTGTGCTTTCGGCCCGCGCCTCAAGGATGTTCCTCATCCTCTTTGGCGCGCTTTACTTCCTTGACGGCCTCGTCGGCTGCTTCGCGGGGTCAGGGTTCCTCGACCTTGGCATCTTTACCTGGGGCGTCCTCGACATCCCGCTGCAGCTGAAGATCCTTTCCTCCGTTCCCCATCTCCTCCTTGGCGGCATCGCCCTTTTCGTCGGTTTCAAGCGATGAGATTTCTGTTCCGCTGGATCAAGCGCCTCATCCTGTTGCTGGTCGTCCTGGTGCTCGGCCTCCTGTCGCCATTGGTCTACATCGAGACCATGTGCCGCCCGGAAGGCACCTCTGCCGCCTACCAAACACTCGTCAGCCCCGACTGGCAGCGGCCCGAGGGGCGCACCCTGCTGACCTATCCCGAATGGCATATCGTCCATGCCTATGACGATTACGCCGAGGTCATCCGGACAGGAGAGCCGCACCAGTTTGCCTTCCTCTCGTCAATCACCGGGTTCTGGTCGTCGCTCTGCGTGTTGTCGCAGGCGTCGGGCGAACATGGCGGGTTCGACTGGACCACGAAGCAGACGATCTACACCATCGGCGTCAGCTTCACCGCCGAGCTTCTGGCCAAGGCCGCCTATGAGGAGACCCTCGGTCGCCTTTTCGTCGGTCTTCGCGGCGTGGCCCGTGCGCCGCTGGATGACCTCTCGGCCCGGCAGGCCAGCGACTACGCAACTTTTCTGCAGCAGGTGCCGTGGTACAAATGGGACTTCGCCACCGACGCCGCCGCGCTTGACGCGGCCGCAACCGGCAGCCTGCGGGACCGAGAGCGGCAGCTGGCCCTGGGCGTGGAATACCGGGTGAAAGCCGCCTACGCCAAGGTGATCGAGGCCGCCGTGGCCCAGGTTGGCGCCGATCAGCTGCGCCTGCGGGCTGTAGTGACGGGGCTGACAGCCGAGGCGCTGGCCGCACTGCCCGAGGTGGCGGTGATCGCCGATCGACCCGAGGGCATTGAAATCGAGGCACCCCGCTACCGGGCGTTCACCGATCTCGCCAAGACGATCGCGGCGGCGGGGGGCGAGTTCGTCGAAATCGCCGGGAACGACGACGTCCTTTTCACCCTGATCGCCAAAGAGCCGGACGTGGCTGGCGCCATCCATTCGTTCCCGAGGCAGGGCAATTCCGGCGTCCGCAACCTCGTGCTGCTGCCGGTCGCCGATCTGGCCGAAGCGCTACGCCTATATCCGGCCGAAGCGGTGGAGCATATCCATGACTACTGACCTTCGGCGCTGGCTTCTTGCCCTGCCGCTGGTCACCTTTGGCTGGATCGGCACCCTTGCCCTGGTCATGCGACTGGGGGGCGAGGCCCCCGGCGGCCCTGGTGATAATGCCGCCCGAAGGGCTGATCCGCGCCCTGCCGGATGGCGTCGCGGTGGTAAGCGCCGGGCCGGTCAGCATCACCGTCAGGGGCGGACACAACCTTGTCGCAACCCTATATGCCTTGGGCGCTCCCCTGGTCCTGCCGGCGGGGCTGACCGGCTGCCTGCCTCAGGCCGGATAAGTCCGCGCCCCGAAGATCGCGCTTCCGACCCGCACATGGGTCGCACCCTCGGCGATGGCCTTTTCGAAGTCCCCGCTCATCCCCATCGACAGACCGGTAAGCCCGTGCTCGGCTGCCATTCTGGCCAGCATCCTGAAATGGGGTACCGGGTCCGCACCATCCGGCGGGATAGCCATCAGCCCCACCGGTGCCAGATCCATCCCCTGGCAGTCCCTCAGGAAACCCGCAAGCTCACCGGGCAGCACGCCCGCCTTCTGCGGCTCTTCCCCGGTATTCACTTGCACGAAAAGCTGCGGGCAGGTCCCCCTGGCCTGTTGCAGACTGGCAAGCTTCTGCGCCAGCGACGGGCGATCCAGCGTATGGATCGCGTCAAAAAGCTCGACCGCCAGTTTCGCCTTGTTGGTCTGCAGGGGCCCAATCATGTGCAGTTCCACTGGCCCGAAGCGATTCCGCCAGGCCGGCCATTTCGCCGCCGCTTCCTGCACGTAATTCTCGCCGAAAACCCTGTGCCCTTCGTCCAGCACCGCCTCGACCCGCTCGGCAGGCTGCACCTTGGACACCGCGATCAACTTGACCGACCCCTCGGCCCGCCCCGCCGCCCGTTCCGCCGCGCGCATCCGTGTCAGGATCTTTGCCAGTGCCATCAACCTCTCCCTTTGCCGGGCAAGTTAGCCGAGAGGCCGGAAAAGAAAAGAGCGGGCACCAAGGCCCGCTCTTTCCGTATCGCCTGATCCCGAAGGATTAGAAGTCGAAGCGCACGCCGAGGTCGGCGAAGGTCACGTCGTCCAGGGTGTGGATCGCACCAGCCACTTTGGCACCTTCGCCAATCGGGTAGGAAGCACCGATACCACCGCCGGTTTCGCTACCGGACGCATCGGTGTCAACGCTGGTGATGTAGCCAGCGATGGTCAAACCGTTTGCAAGAGTGGTGTTGCCGTACAGTGAGATGACCGTCACGTCAGAAAGAAGCGGATCGTCAACATCTTTCTCGTCATGGTAGTTCAGGCCGACGTTCGCACTGTCACCGATCGCATAGGCAACACCAGCAAAGAACTGGTCGTTGTCAGCAATGCCAGCACCGTCCTGAACCGCAGCAAGAGAGATGCTGAACGGGCCGGTCACATAGTCGAACGAGATCGAGATCTCTTCTTCGCCAGCGCTCAGAAGAGGGTCATCGCTCTGGTTAGGATCGACGATCGAGATACGACCGGTGAAGTCACCAACCGAATAGGATGCGTAGATGCCCATGCGATCTGCTTCAGCATCGGAATACGGGCCGCTCGAGAAGCCGTAGTAAGCGAAATCCTGCGACTCGCCAAGCGAGCTGTCGGTGAACCCGATTTCCGTCGCATACATCAGACCTGCGTTGTCGTACGCAGTGTCGGTGTTACCGACTTCAACCCGGAAACCGCTAGCTTCCACGAAGAGCTTAGCAGCGCTCAGACGAGCGCCTACACGACCCGCGTCATGCTGAAGGCGAATCCGGCCGCCGAAGGTCAGACCGGTGTCGGTTTCCAGGGTAGTGTTGATATTGATCCGCAGACGAGTCTGCAGTCTCGTGTCGGACTCAAGACCATCAATATCAGTATAGGTCAGACCGAAGCGACCGTAACCGCCAAAGGTCACTTCGGCAGCGGCCATGCCTGCGGTCGCAACCAGCAGCGTGGTGGTAAGAAGAATTTTTTTCATCGTTTTCCCTCATTTACTTCAGAGAAGCGGCCCAACCTGGGGGGTTCCGAGTTGGGAATGCCCTTGTGTCTTCCTTTGAGGCCCCGTTTGCAATGCGAATGTGGCGGGGGCCAGAGCAATCCCAGAGGTTTGGTGCAGTAAAGCAACAGTCGGATTGGCCCATCGCCCGATGCACCTCTCAACCCCGCCCGGCTGACCCGGCGGAAGCTCGCAGTGCCCTTATGACGTCAGGAATCCGAACCGGGGAAGGCCCTTGCCCGGTCTTGGGGGCTACGTTAAACAACCGGACAACGTGCAGGAGTTTGCTATGGGCTGGACTAACCCTTACTTGGCTGGCGCTGTTGTCGCGGCTCTGGCTTTGGGCGGATGTGGAGGCCTTGGCGATTCCAACCCCTTTGGCCGCCGGGCGGCCCCGCAGGATGAAGCGATCACCGCGGAGGAAAAGCCAGAATCACTTCTGTCGACCCGGGATGAACGCGAGGCCCGGAACGGCTCGATCCTGAATCTTTTTAACGGCGGGGACGACCCGAACACCACGGTCGAGGTCAACAAATACATCTGGCAGGCCTCGCTTGAGGTGCTGAATTTCCTGCCCATCGAAGCGGTCGATCCCTTCACCGGGGTCTTCACGACCGGCTACGGTCGTCCGCCGGGCGGAGGCCGTGCCTACCGCGCGACGGTCTATGTCCAGGACCCGGCGCTGGATGCTCGCAGCCTGAAGATCGCGCTGCAGGGCCAGGGTGGCGGCTCGGTCGCCCCGGAGACCGTCCGCGCGGTCGAGGATGCGATCCTGACCCGCGCCCGCCAGCTTCGCGTGCGCGACAGCAGGCTCTAAGACACCCGAATCGTATCTGAATCGCGCCGTGTGGCCGGGAAGGGGTGGACCTTTCCCGGCGCGCATGTGTAATTCCGCCCCGAAATCCGCCCGGAATTCCGCATGAGGCCCCTGATGTCGCGCTACGACCCTTCGCTGATCGAACCCAGATGGCAAAAGGCCTGGGAAGTGGCCGGGGCCTTCACCGCCGTGCGCGACCCCGCCAAGCCGAAGTATTACGTGCTTGAGATGTTTCCCTACCCCTCGGGCCGCATCCATATGGGGCACGTGCGCAACTATACCATGGGCGACGTGGTCGCGCGCACCAAGCTGGCGCAGGGCTACTCTGTGCTGCACCCGATGGGCTGGGACGCCTTCGGGATGCCCGCCGAGAATGCTGCGATGGAACGGGGCGGACATCCCAAGGACTGGACCTACGGCAACATCGCCGACATGAAGGCGCAGATGCAGCCCCTTGGCCTGTCGATCGACTGGTCCCGCGAACTTGCGACTTGCGACCCGGAATACTACGGCCAGCAGCAGGCCATGTTCATCGACATGATGGAGGCGGGGCTGGTCTACCGCAAGGCGGCCGTGGTGAACTGGGACCCGGTCGACATGACGGTTCTGGCCAACGAACAGGTGATCGACGGCAAAGGCTGGCGGTCGGGGGCTGCCGTTGAGCGGCGCGAGTTGACGCAGTGGTTCTTCAAGATCAGCGACTATTCCGAGGAATTGCTCAGTGCGCTGGACGGTCTGGCCAACTGGCCGGAAAAGGTACGCCTGATGCAGGCGAACTGGATCGGGAAATCTCGCGGGTTGCAGTTTGCGTTTGAGACGGTAGGGGCACCAGAAGGGTTTGAAAAGCTTGAGGTCTACACCACCCGGCCCGACACCCTGATGGGGGCAAGCTTTGCCGCAATTTCGGCGGATCACCCGCTTGCAAAGGCGCTGGAGGGTGACCCGAAGGTCGCTGAGTTCGTGGCCTTGTGTCGCAAGTGCGGGACTTCGGCCGAAGAGATCGAGACGGCCGAGAAGATCGGCTACGACACCGGCATCCGCGTCAAGCATCCGCTGGACCCCACATGGGAACTGCCGATCTGGATCGCCAACTTCATCCTGATGGACTACGGCACCGGCGCCATCTTCGGCTGCCCGGCGCATGACCAGCGCGACTTTGATTTCGCCACCAAGTACAGCCTGCCGATTCCCTCGGTATTTGTCCCCGAAGGCGAGGATGAGGCGTCGCTGACCGAAGCTTTCGTGCCGATGAAATCGGAACGCGTCCGCTACGTCCGTGGCTTTGCCGGAACCGACGTGCAAACCGGCGACGAAGGTGTCGCCTCCGCCATCGCCCATGCCGAAACCAACGGCTACGGCAAGGGTGTCACCAAGTACCGCCTGCGCGACTGGGGCGTCAGCCGCCAACGCTACTGGGGCTGCCCGATCCCGGTCATCCACTGCGCCACCTGCGGCGTCGTGCCCGAGGCGAAGGCGAACCTGCCCATCGAACTCCCTTACGATGTCAGCTTTGACATCCCCGGCAACCCCCTGGACCGCCACCCCACCTGGCGCGACTGCACCTGCCCGAAATGCGGGGCCAAGGCCCGGCGTGAGACGGACACGATGGACACGTTCGTCGATTCAAGCTGGTACTTCGCCCGCTTCACCGCCCCCCGCGCCACGACCCCCACGGTGCTGGAAGATGCCGCCTATTGGATGAACGTCGACCAGTACATCGGCGGGGTCGAGCATGCGATCCTGCACCTCCTCTATTCCCGCTTCTTCGCCCGGGCGATGTACAAGACCGGCCACCTGCCCGCAAAGGCCGTCGAGCCGTTCAATGCCCTTTTTACCCAAGGCATGGTGACGCACGAGATCTACCGCTCGACAGATACTCAGGGCCGCCCGGTCTATCACCTGCCCGAGGACGTCCTGCGCTTCAACATCCGCAACGAGCCGGTGGCCTTCCTGCGCGCTGACCACGTCACCGACCTCTCCGATCTGACCGAGGATCAGCTGCAGGACGTCCTTCTGGAAGCGGCCGGGACACCGATCGAGATCATCCCGTCGGCCAAGATGTCGAAGTCGAAGAAGAACGTCGTCGATCCGATGAACATCATCGCCGCCTTCGGGGCCGATACCGCGCGGTGGTTCGTGATGTCAGACAGCCCGCCCGAGCGGGATGTGGAATGGACCTCCTCTGGCGCTGAGGCCGCATTCAAGCATCTGAACCGCGTCTGGACCCTGTGCGACCGCATCGGCCAGATGCCCGCCGACCACAAGGGCGAGGGTGACGCCGATCTGGCGAAAGCCACCGCGAAAGCCATCGACGAGGTGACCAAGGGTATCGAGGGATTTGCCTTCAACAAGGCGATTGCCTCGCTTTACGGCTTCACCAACACGATCGCCAAGGCCAATGCCTCGACCGCGACCATGAAGGACGCGATCCGGACGCTGGCCAAGCTTATGTCGCCAATGACACCGCATCTGGCCGAAGACATCTGGAGCATCCAGGGCGGCTTGGGCCTCTGCGCGACCGCCCCGTGGCCAAAGGCCGACCCCGCACTCTTGATCGATGATACCGTCATCCTGCCGATCCAGATCAACGGCAAGCGTCGGGCGGAAATCAGCGTGCCGAAGGACATGCCCCCGGCAGAGGTTGAAAAGCTGGCGCTGGCGGATGAGGATGTGGTCAGGTTCCTTGCCGGTCAGCCGGTGAAGAAGATCATCGTCGTCCCGGGGCGCATCATCAATGTCGTCGTCTAAGCGAAGCCCCCCCACCCCAACCCTCCCCCACGCAGGGGGGAGGGAGCGCGTTACGTCTGCCATCCGGCGTCACGCCAATGAACCAACACCTCCCTCCCCCCCCGTGGGGGAGGGTTGGGGTGGGGGGGCACTTCGCCGCCGCACGATCCTCCTCGCGCCCCTCGCCCTCGCCGCCTGCGGCTTCACCCCGGCCTATGCACCGGGGGGGGCTGCGACCAAACTCCTCGGCACGATCTGGGTTCAGGACCCCACCGACAAGAACGGCTTCGACCTTGTCGAGCGGCTGGAGGAGCGCTTTGGTCGCCCCGAAAACATCCGTTATGACCTTGCCTATACCATCACCACCGAAAGCGTCGGCGTCGGCATCAGCCCCGATAATGAGACCACGCGCTACAACCTGAAAGGCGTGATCGACTACACGCTGACCGACCGGGCCAGCGGTGCCCGCATCACCGGTGGCCGCGTGCAAAGCTTCACCGCCTATTCCGCCACGGGTTCGACCGTAGCTGGGCTTGCCGCCGAAGAAGATGCAGCCTTCCGCCTGATGCGGATCCTCGCCGATCAGATCGTAGCCCGGCTGATCGCCGCCTCTGCCGATCTCCCATGATCCTGAAGGGGGTCGAGGCCAGCCGCTACTGCGCCAAGCCAGACCCCACCCGCGCGGGCCTTCTGATCTTTGGTGCCGACCCGATGCGCGTGGCCTTGAAGCGGCAAGAGGCCATCGCCGCCCTGATCGGCCCCGAAGGCGAAGGCGAAATGCGCCTGACCCGGATGTCCGGCGGTGATCTGCGGAAGGACGCAAGCCTGCTTCTCGATGCAATCAAGGCCGTAGGCTTCTTCCCCGGCCCCCGGGTGGCCTTTGTTGAAGAGGCGACCGATGGCCTTGCGGACACCGTCGCCATCGCGCTGAAGGAATGGAAGCCGGGCGACGCGGTGATCGTCGTCACCGCAGGCGGCCTGACCGGAAAATCCGCCCTGAAGACGCTGTTCGAAAAACACCCCGCCGCCGTCTCCATCGGACTTTACGACGACCCGCCCAGCCGGGAAGAGATTGAAGCGGCGCTGACAAAGGCCGGTCTCACCAACATCGACCGCGAAGCGATGACCGACTTGACCACCCTCGCCCGCGCGCTTGACCCCGGCGATTTCCGCCAGACGCTGGAAAAGATCGCGCTTTACAAATATGGCGACCCCTCGCCCCTGACACCCGCCGATGTCGCTGCCATGGCCCCCGCAACCATCGAGGCCGAAGTTGACGACCTGATCGACGCCGTCGCCGAAGCCCGCGCCAATGCCATCGGTCCGGTCTTCCGTCGCCTGGAGGGCCAGGGCGTCCTGCCGGTCACGATCTGCATCGGCGCCCTGCGCCACTTCCGTATCCTCCACGCCGCCGCTTGCGATCCGCAGGGTCCGGGGGTGGGCATCCAGCGGGCGCGCGTGAACTTCAAGCAAAAGGACGCGATGGGCCGACAGGCCGGGCAATGGGGCACCCGGGCGCTGGAAACCGCCATCGCGCTGCTGCTGGAAACCGACCTCACCCTCCGCTCGGCCAGCCGCACCCCCGGCATGGCATTGATGGAGCGCGCCCTGATCCGCATCGCCATGACCCGCCGTTAGCCAGACAGAAGCCTCGCCATGCCCCCCTTCGCCGATCTTCACGCCAGCTGTGCCGCACTTGGCACCCGGCTGTTCACTGTGACCGCTCTGGACGAGGCCGCAGGGCTGGCGCGCCGGGTCTATACCTCGCATCCCGTCGAATACCCGGTCTCGGGCACGAAGCCGCTGACGAAGGACGGCTGGCACGAGACCACCATCGTCAGGCGCCAGACTTTTGTCGCCAACACCCCGCCCGAATTCGCCAAGTACTTCTTCGACCATGAACTGATCGTCTCGCTCGGCCTCGGGTCCTGCGTCAACATCCCCGTCCACAACGGCGGCCCGGTCCTTGGGACGGTGAACCTCCTGGCAGAAGCCGGACATTTTACCCCTGACCGCCTTTCAGCCTACGAAGCCCTGATCGCGGCCGCCCAGTCGGCGCTCTGTGATGCGCTTCCCCAAGCATTGCGGACATGAGCCCAGAAAGCGAGTGACAAGGGCCGGAGTGTATTGGGCGAAGTCAGGGATAGTCACTCCCCAATCCGGTACTCGTCCACCATCCGTTTGAACCGGTCCTCAAACGCGCGAATTCGCTTCTGCCGGTCTTCCGGATCACAGGACTTGACCTTTCGCTCACCCTTTCCAAGGAACCGGACCTCGGGCCAGTAGTAGCGCGTCATCGTGTTGTGCTTTGCGACCTCTTTCTTCTGGGCATCGGTCATTCCAGGCTTCGTGTCCATCTTGGCGTTGCGGTCGGGGTGGTAGCCGTCCGGGACATGCTCGTCAGCGATATAGGGAAGGCATGGTCGGAGGTCGGGCCTTTTGGCTACGAGCCACGCGAAATCCTCCAAGGAAGCCCCGTGTGGCGCCATGTAGAAATAGCTGGCCTTCGACTTCGCAATGCCCGCAAGAATAGGGAATTCGCCGCCAATCCTGCCTGTGCCGGTTCTGAACCTCTCAAGCTGGGGAAGCGCCTCCAGAAAATCCAAACTGTCGATAGGCTGATCCCAGTCGACGGTTCCATAGATCGTTAATGTTCTGATGCTCGCGCCGCGTAGCCCACTGAAATCGTGCACGCGCCGCAAGTTCTCGAAGTGCACCGCCCGGAGGTTCGGAAGCGCCGCAAGAGGCGAGAGGTCGTCGAACTTCGAGACATACTCGAGGACCAGCTCCACAAGCGCAAGCAAACCACGCATTGGTTCGAGACTTGCCGGACCAAAAAAGCTAACCCGTAAGCGCTTGAGCCATGGAAGATCCTTGAGCACTTCGAATTGCGCTGCAGTCGGTTCGTGCAGGGTCAGTTCCTCGAGTGCGGTAAACTGCGGCAACAACTCCCAATTCGTGGTCATCCCGGTTATCATCAAGATCGGCGCAGTCTCATTGACCTCAGCCAGGTCGGGATAGTTGTGGCGTCCCCGGTGAAGATTTTCGGTGAAATGGAAATAGCCGCTCTCGTTGTCGAGAAAATCCGCCCAATGATGCTTCATACTCAACTCCATCCAGCACAGTGCAATCTGAGCATCGTGCTTGCCGGCGGTCAGCGCTCTGTTGGCTCGCCCGCAAAGCTTCCGCGCCCGGCATTGACAGCGCCGCCATACACCCGACAATAGTCGAAGGTGGGAGACAATCTTGACCAAGCGCAAACCCGACCCCACTCCGATCGAGGCCTTCCTCGCCCCCCTCGCCCGGATCGCCCGCAAACGGCCCGAGATCGAAGGCCTCGTTTTCTGGGGCGGGCCCGCCGGCTGGGGACCCGCCCCGTCTGAGGCGTTGGAGGCCGAAGAGATCGCCTTTTACGCCGAGGGGCTTCTGGAAGACGGCTTCCACATGGACTGGACGCTGGTCGCGGAAGACCACCCGGACGCCGAGCCGGACCATCTTCGCCTTTGCTTCTGGCAGGACGGCAACCCGCCCCCAGCCCTTTTGCCGGGCTGGAGGTCGGTCGAGCAGGCCCGCTGGAACGCCCCGGACAACACCTAGGTTGCGACCTTCCGTCCTTCTGGCCTGCCCAGCTCTTGCCCTCCACCCTGGTCAGAACTTGCCGTTGTCGTGGGCCATTTCGGGCGGGATCGGCGACACCACGTCCCAATGTTCCACGATCTTGCCGCCCTCCACGCGGAAGAGGTCGAAGAACGCCGTCGGTACGGGGCCGATGGTCCCTTCCGACATCAGGAACACGAAGTTTCCCTCGGCGACAGTGCGGTGAACCTTGGTGTAGGTGACCGGACTTCCCGCTTCAGCAAGGGCTGCGAAAGCCGTGCCGAGCGCTACCAGCCCGTCGCCGATCCCTGGATTGTGCTGCTGATAGCCTTCGCCGCTGACAATGTAGTCCGCCGCCTTGTCGAACTGCCCGCCAATCAGCACATCAGTGGCAAATGCCGTCACCAGCGCCTTGTTCTCGACGGTCAGGTCGTGATCGGTGACGGCTGTTGCACCGTCAGTCATCTTGCGGCCTGATGGGTTAGGGCCAGCTGGCGCCTGCAGGTTGTCCCAGTGCTCGGCCGCCTTGCCGTTCTCCACCCGAAAAAGGTCAAAGGCGACCAGTGTCGGCGCGCCGAAAGCCTGGGCATTGGTGTAGGTGTTGTGCAGCAGCACAAAGTCGCCTTCGGTGATGACCCGGTGCGTGGTGACGCCGATGCCGCTTTCCTTCAAGGCCGGGATAAAGCCGATGATGGTTTCGGCACCGGTCGGTACGGCCGGATTATGCTGGATGTAATCCGGCGCAAGCAGCGCTTTGGCGGCCTCCGTATCGAAGTTCACAAAGATTGCGGCAAGGGTGTTCAGGACGATTTCGGTGGCGGACATGATGGTCTCCTTTGCGAAGGGTTGAATGCACAGCACTTGTTGGTATTAGAATCGGACTTAGTGTCAACAACGCACCGAAAAGGAACCTGGTATGGTCTTCGTCACCGTCCTGACCGAGGCAGAGGGCCTGCTCTGCCCTGTCCGCAACGTTCTGGCGAACGTGACCGGCAAGTGGCAGTCCCTGATCCTTCTGGCTCTTGAGGATGAAGCGCTGCGCTTTTCCGCACTGCGCCGGGCAATCGGTGACATTACCCAGCGGGTGCTGACCGAAAATCTGCGCTCGCTGGAACGTGATGGCTACCTGACCCGTCGTGTGGTCCCGGGCCCCCCGGTCGAGGTGCATTACGAGTTGACCGACCTCGGTCGCGATCTGGTCGGCCAGTTCAAACCGCTGGTCCTCTGGGCCATTAGAAACTTCGACCGGGTCCAGCAGAACCGCAAGGCGCACGACGCAACCTGACAGCACTTGTTCGGCGCCGAGGTTCAGTCACAGTGGGCCGTCCCTTCTTTGCCGCAGTTCATGGCCTTCACCCTTCGCCAGCTTCAGTTCTTCATCGCCGCCGCCGAGGCGGGCTCGGTTTCCGGTGCCGCCCGGGCGCTGTCGATCAGCCAGTCCTCGGTCACCGAGGCGATCCGCAGCCTTGAGGATGACCTTGGCGTCGTCCTCTTCGACCGCCAGGCCCGCGGCATCCTGCTGACCCACAAGGGCTCGGCCTTCCTGCGCCATGCCCGCCAAATCCTTGCCGATGTCGCCACCGCTCGCTCGACCTTCCAGGTCGAGGCCGAAACCGCCACCGGCCGTCTGTCGCTTGGCGTGACCAGTCTTGTCGCGGGCTATGTCCTGTCTGACATTCTTCAACGCTACCGCCGCGCGTTCCCGCTGGTTGACCTTAACGTGATCGAAGACAGCGGCGAATACCTGCAGCACCTTCTGATCGGCGGAGAGCTGGACGTGGCCGTCCTTCTCACCTCATCGGTCAAGGATCGGCTGGCGCTGAATGTCGAAACGCTTCTCGTGTCGCCCTACCGGCTTTGGTTGCCGCTTGGTCATCCCCTCGCCCAGCAGGAAAGCATTGCGCTGGAGGAACTTGCGGGTTCGCCGATGATCCAGCTTATGGTTGACGAGATCGAGGAATCGACCCGCCGCCTGACCGCCTCGCTGCCGGTCAAGCCCCAGATCGCCTTCCGCACCCGCAGCGTCGAGGCGGTGCGTAGCCTTGTCGCCACCGGCGCCGGCCTCGCGATCCTGCCCAGCCTCGTCTACCGCCCCTGGAGCCTTGAGGGCGACCGGATCGAGATTCGCGACGTCTCGGGCGATCTGCCCTCGGTCCAGGTGGGCCTCGCCTGGCGCAAAGGCGCGCCATTGTCGTCGCCCGCCCACAATTTCGTCCGCTCGGCACAAAGCGCCATCGCCACCATATGATCAGCGTTCGCGCGGCGGCCCTTCCGGCGCGCGCTGGAGCACCGCCTCGATCTCGGCCATCACCGCCTCTGGCAACGCACCCTTCTCCAGCGCGCCCACCAGATTCTCTACCTGCGCCACCGTCCGGAACCCCGGGATCGGCAGCGTCGCGTCCGACCGCGCTCAAAGGCAGCCAATCGCGCCCGGCTCGACCAAGCCGGATCAACGCCAGGTCAAGCGGGACTTGCACGGCCGGCGGCCATGGATGCGCATTGGCGACCCGCCGCCAATCGTCAGGTGGTTTCTGCCCGCAGCTTGACGCCAGCAATGCGGGCCAAATGCTCCATCCGGCGCCGGAATTCAGGATGGAACGCATGCGCTTGTGAAAATGCCCAACCATTGCGGCTGCGGCGGGTGATCTCGGCCGGGTCCTTGGCCAGGTCGGCTATCTGGTCGGCCAGCGCTTCAGCATTGCCCAGTGGCGCGCCCCAGCCCGCCTTGGCTTCGCCGTTCAGGCGGCTCCACATCCGATTGTCGTAGCTTGCCACCGCCACCCCGCAGCCCATGGCTTCCAGATAGGTGCAGGACGGGTCCGACTGCCGGTGGCAGCCCAGAAACACATCCGCCTCGCGCCGGGTAAAGGGCACCAGCTCGGTCTCGAAATCCACGGGCGCGTGCAGCCGTACCCGGCCACCAGACCCCGGAATGCCCGCAGAAATCTCGGCTTCAAGCGACCCGGCCCCAAAGATGTCCAGACTGAAATCAACACCCCGCGCCATCAGGTGCCGTGCGACTGGCAAAAGGTCCTGCGCGCCCTTCATCGGTTCCAGCCGCCCCGAATAGACCAGCCGCAGCGGCCCGCCTTTTGCCCGCCGATCCTCGCGCGCCGCCATCTCCGCCTCGGTCGCGAAAAGCTCGGGCGTCATCCGACCATCAAGATAGAACAGGCTGTCGCGGTTCATCGGCGCATAAAGATCATAGGCCGGATAGCCGTTGGACTGCAGACCCGTTGCAGCCCGGAACGCTTTGCGCCGTTGCCGTTCCATCTTCAGCTGCCAGGCCAGGCCGCGCAACTGCCCCAGCAGCCCGCGCTGCCGTTCAAGCTTCAGGATCTGCAGGCGCGTCTCAAACGTGTATTCGATGACGTAGACGATCTTTTGCCCCGGCAGCAGGATATCCGTCAGCCCAAGGCAGTGGAAATCATCGCCACCGGCATAGATCAGGTCCTGCCCGGCAAGATGCTTTGGTTCCAGCGGCTCAGACGGATCAAGCAGCACCAGGTCAAAGGGCAGGTCCGCCCGGTCATACTCGCCCCCGAACGGAATAGAGCTGACACCCCTGCGCAGAACGCAGGTAATGCGGCTTGGCCAAAGGGCTTGCTGAACCCTCATGCCCTCGACAAACTTCACGTCCAGACGCAGACGTCTCCCGGTCTCGATGACCGGGGCCGGGGCAACCATCAGGAAATTTGCCATCAACTCACCACGCGCAATCCCGTTAACCTTAACTTCACTTTCTCTAAGGCAAATTGGCGTCAATTTGCCGTCAAATCCGAATATGACCGATCTATAGGCACCTGCGATAGCCTGTGTCGGCGATTTCCTTGCACAGCTTCGATGACGTCCGACCCTAGCATCAGGCCCGCAGGCGGCAACTGGACATCGTCGCTGCGGGGCGTATCCTTGCCCCGGTCAAGGCGAGCCCCGCGTCACATCTGTCCTGAGGTCTTCCACATGCGCCTGATCCTGATTGCATTCCTGCTCGCAGGCGCAGCCCAGGCCCGCGATTGCGAACCGCCCGAGATTGATCACGACAGAATCACCGGGCTTCGCGCCTTTTCCGAATGCCTTGTCGACGAGATCGCCGATCTGAAGCGCCAGCAAGCCCAGCTTCAGGGCAAGTTTGATGACCTGCAAAAGTCGCTGGCCAGTTCTCCGGGTGAGCTTCAGAACGACAACGGGCGGGTGGCACGACTGGGCGGCGGTCGTCTGACACGGGCAAGCTTCTCACTCACCAGCCGCACCGGTGAGGGCGCAACCGATCTCGGCATCGATCAGGACTCATTGGAACAACTCTGTGCCACCAGCTGCACCTTCACCCTGTTGCTGACGGCAGAGCCGTTGCGCGAAGCCGCTCCGGCACCTGTCTTCGCCGCTGGTCCCTGCGTCTTCCACTATAACGCCAAAAGCGGAGCCTGGGCGCGAGGCGGTTTCTGCGGGGACCCGGTCTCGGGCATCGACGGCGATGGCACCCCCACGGACAAGCCCGGCGGCGAGGTCATCGTGACAGCGGGCGACGCCTGCCTCTTGTCCGACAGTGAACCAAGCCGCAGTGTGGATGTCGAAACCCAGACTTTGGCACGGGATCGCGCAAAGGGACTATTCATTATTGCAGATGCGACGCTTTGGAAGGGCGCCGAAGACCGTTTCCGCTGCGAGCTTTCGATCACACGTTAGACCCGACTGCCAGCGCGCCAGATCTTCCCCCAGAAGGTGCTTTCAGGTCTTGCAAGCCGCATTTCAGAACAACAAGCCTTCATATCGGCAAATCCGATACCACACATCCAGTTTTTGCGTTTGCGATTCCTGAAAGCCCGCGTAGCCTGCAGGGATGACCGGAACACCGGCACGCCGCGCCCGCAGTCAATCGACGGGACGGCCCAACTTCAGGGAGTCTGCGATGAAATCCATGAAACTGCTGGCCACCACAGCGCTCTGCGCGCTGACCGGCCTGTCCCCCGTCCTCGCCCAGGTCACCGCAATTGGCGCGCCGGAAGGCCAAGTGAACATCGTTGCCTGGCCCGGCTATATCGAGCGCGGCGAAACCGACAAGGCCTTTGACTGGGTCACCAAGTTCGAGGCCGCCAGCGGCTGCAAGGTCAACGTGAAGACCGCGAACACCTCGGACGAGATGGTGGCGCTGATGAACGAGGGCGGCTTCGACCTTGTCACCGCGTCCGGCGATGCCTCGCTGCGGCTTGTAGCGGGCGACCGGGTCCAGCCGATCAACATCGACCTAATCCCGTCGTGGTCCACGGTCGACGACCGCCTGAAGGACGCGCCGTGGCACACGGTCGACGGCGTCCATTACGGCGTGCCCTACATGTGGGGGCCGAACGTGCTGATGTACAACACCGAGGTCTTCAAGGAGCCGCCAACCTCGTGGAACGTGGTCTTCGAGGAAATGAACCTTCCCGACGGCAAGTCGAACAAGGGCCGGGTTCAGGCCTATGACGGTCCGATCCATGTCGCAGATGCCGCGCAGTACCTGATGTTCCACAAGCCCGAGCTTGGCATCACCTCGCCCTATGAGCTGAACGAAGACCAGTACAAGGCGGCCCTTGACCTGCTGCGTGCCCAGCGTGATCTGACCTCGCGCTACTGGCACGACGCCTTTATCCAGATGGACGACTTCAAGAATGAAGGCGTGGTGGCGTCGGGCTCATGGCCCTTCCAGGTCAACCTGCTCAAGTCGGAAAACCTGCCGATCGCCAGCACTATCCCGCAGGAAGGGGCGACCGGCTGGGCCGACACCACGATGATGCATGTCGATGCCGCAAACCCGAACTGCGCATATCTCTGGATGGAACATACCCTGTCGTCGAACCTGCAGGCCGACCTGTCGGTCTGGTTCGGGGCCAACCCCGCCGTACCCGCCGCCTGCACCGATGGTCGCGGCATGGCCACAGCGGAAAGCTGCACTGCGAATGGTCTGGATGACTTCGACAAGATCCGCTTCTGGACCACGCCCACGGCAAACTGCAGCCAGGGCGAAGGTGTCTGCGTGCCCTATTATCGCTGGGTCAGCGACTACATCGGCGTGATCGGCGGCCGTTAAGAGACTTCGCCCCCGTCCTTTGCCGGACGGGGGCGCCAGTTGCAGTGAGGCTCAACCATGGACCTGGCGATCGGCTTCGGCTTGGCCATCCTGGCCGGGACAGTCATCGCGCTTTTGCTTGCCAGAGGCGGGGCGGACGAGCATCCGCTGCCGTGGGACATTGCGGACATGACGCGCATTCAATCCAACCTGATGGGGACGCTCGGGGCAGTCTCGATCACCGGGCTTGTCCTCTTGGTCGCACTTCTGTCACGAGAAAGTGCAGCCGCTTGGGAGCGGATGGATACCGCGGTGTTGATGCTATCGCTTGCGTTTGGCTACTTCGTCCAGTCCGTCTACACGCTGTCGTACCTGCCCGGTCGCGCCGCGGTCGGAGAACGGCTGCACCGCCTCTGCTTTGCCCTTGCGACAACGCTGCAATGGCGCACCGTAGTCCTGCTGTCCTACGCATTGACGCTGATTGCCGGTTTGTTCGGACTGCCGACAACCGCCAGTATCCTGCTGTATCTGGTGCCGGTGATGATCGCCGCGGTTTCCATCATCATCGCCGCCGTGTCGGATGTGCTTGGCTTTGTCCGGTTTGGCGAGTGTCTTCTGTTGCTGCTTGTCGGCCTGGCACTGGCCGGCCTTTGCGCCTTTGCCCTGGTGCGCCTGGATCGGGACCTGACGCAGCCCATCATCGTCGCCTCGCTCTGCTATGCAGCCGTCAGCGGCTCGACCTACTTCGCGGCCGGGATTGTTCCGTTGGCGCAACGACGGCCCCGACTGCGCAGGGCGCTGGAGACGAATGGACGGCGTCTGGCAATGATCGACATGCTGGCCACCGGCGTTTCAATGACTTTCCTCTGGCTTGCCCTGGCGGGGATGCTTTGACGGCCATCATGGGCTGCAGCTTCGATCCCGGTTGGTTATTCGGCGGATCAGATTTCCGCCAAAAGGATACGCGATGACTGCTGCCGTTACCTTCCTGAACGTCTCGCGCCATTTCGGACCAGCCTCTGCGCCGGTGAAGGCCGTCGACGGCGTCGACCTGACAATCGCCGAGGGGTCGTTCTTCGCCATGCTCGGTCCGTCGGGATCGGGCAAGACCACCTGCCTGCGACTGATCTCGGGGTTTGAAAAGCCCACCGGCGGCGCGATCCGCATCTTCGGCGAGGATGTGTCTGACACGCCCCCGCACCTGCGGAACGTGAACACGGTCTTCCAGGACTACGCGCTTTTCCCGCACCTGAACGTGCGGGACAACGTGGCCTATGGGCTGATGGTCAAGGGCATGGGTCGCGCCGCCCGCTATGCCAAGGCCGAGGAGATGCTGGCCCTCGTCCACCTTGACGCCTACGGCGACCGCAAACCCGCCCAGCTTTCCGGCGGTCAGCGGCAGCGCGTGGCCCTCGCCCGCGCCTTGGTCAACGAACCCCGCGTGCTGCTTCTGGACGAACCCCTCGGCGCGCTGGACCTGAAGCTGCGCGAGGCGATGCAGGACGAGCTGAAGGCCTTGCAGAAACGCCTCGGCCTGACCTTCGTCTTCGTGACCCACGACCAGCATGAGGCCCTTTCGATGGCTGACAGCCTGGCCGTCTTCAACGAAGGGAAGATCGCCCAGATCGGCACCCCGCAAGACATCTACGACCGCCCGGCCACCCGCTTCGTCGCAGATTTCGTCGGGTCGTCCAACGTCCTGCCCCCCGACCTGACCAGCGCGCTGGGGGGTCCGGCCCAATGGGCATCCCTCCGCCCCGAGGCCACACGCCTTGCTGCCACCGGCCCCCTCTATGGTCAGGTCACCGCCCTGCGCTATCTCGGCTCGGGCACTCGCGTCGTGCTGCAAGCCAACGGCACCGAGATCGCTGCCATGGTTCCCGCGGGACAGCCTGTTCCGGCTGAAGGCGATACCGCTGCCATCGCATTCGATCAGGCGGCGCTGCACCTGATGGGGCCAGCATGACATCCGCATCGGCGATCCTGCCCGAACGGGGAGTGGCAGACCGGCTGACCGCGACCTTCTGGCGGCATCCCCGGGTCCTGCTGGCGATCCTGCTCACCCCGCCGCTCCTCTGGCTTGGCGTCGTCTACCTCGGCTCGCTCGCCGCCCTGCTGCTTCAGTCCTTCTACTCGATCGACGAATTCTCCGGCGTCGTTAAGGAGGAATTCACCCTCAAGACTTATGGCGAGCTTCTGCGCCCGTCGAACTTCGACATCCTGGTCCGCACGGTCAGCATGGCCGCCCTGGTGACCCTGGCCTGTGCGATCCTGGCTTTCCCCATCGCCTACTACGCCGCCCGCTATGCCAAGGGGCACTGGAAAGCGGCGTTCTACCTTGGGGTCATGCTGCCCCTGTGGTCGAGCTACCTTGTCAAGGTTTACGCCTGGAAGCTGATCCTGGCCAAGGAGGGCATCATCGGCTGGGCGGCCGAACGGACCCATACTTCGTGGATCATCGACGGCCTTCTCTCCATCCCCGGCCTCGAAGGCTCCTCGCTCTCCACTTCGCCCATCGGGACCTTCGCGGTCTTCGTCTACATCTGGCTTCCGTACATGATCCTGCCGATGCAGGCGGCGCTGGAGCGCGTGCCGAATTCCATGCTGGAAGCCTCGGCCGACCTTGGCGCGACCCGGGCACAGACCCTGCGCACCGTGATCCTGCCTCTTGCCTTGCCCGGGGTCATCGCGGGGTCGATCTTCACCTTCTCGCTGACGCTGGGCGACTACATCATCCCGCAGATCATCGGCAATTCGGCGAATTTCATCGGCATGGCCGTCTACCAGCTGCAAGGCACCGCCGGGAACATCCCCCTTGCCGCCGCCTTCGCCGTGGTGCCGATCCTGATCATGCTCGTCTACCTTGGCTTGGCGCGCCGGATGGGGGCCTTCGATGCTCTCTGACCGCTCGCCCCTCTCGCTTCGCGCCGCCGCCCTCGGAGGCCTCCTCTTCCTTCACCTCCCGATCCTCCTGATCTTCCTCTACGCCTTCACCACCGAAGAGCGCAGCTTCCAGTTCCCGCCCCCCGGCCTGACGACCCAGTGGTTCGGCGTCGCCTGGAACGACCGCCCCGATATCTGGCCGCCCCTGTGGCTGTCGCTGAAGGTCGCGACCATCGCCACCGCCATCGCGCTGGTCCTCGGCACCCTTGTCGCCGCTGCAATGACGCGGACGGCCTTCTTCGGCCGCGACCAGATCTCGCTCCTCATCCTGCTACCCATTGCGCTCCCGGGCGTCATCACCGGGATGGCCTTGCGGTCGGCCTTCGGGATCATGGACATCCCCTTCTCGGTCTGGACCATCGTCCTTGGCCACGCGACCTTCTGCATCGTCATCGTCTACAACAACGCCGTCGCCCGCCTCCGCCGCCTGTCCGGCGGGATCATGGAGGCTTCCGCCGACCTCGGCGCCAACGCCTTCCAGACCTTCTGCCACGTGCTCCTGCCGAACATGGGCTCCGCGCTCCTCGCCGGGGGCATGCTGGCCTTCGCGCTCAGCTTCGACGAGGTCATCGTCACCATCTTCACCGCAGGCTCCGGCAGCGACAGCAAGACCCTCCCGATCTGGATGCTTGACGAACTTATCCGCCCCCGCCAACGCCCCGTGACCAACGTCGTCGCGATCCTGGTCTTCGCGGCCACCTTCCTTCCCATCCTTGCAGCCTACTACCTTACCCGCGGCGGGTCCGAGACCGCTGGTATGGGCAAATAGGGAGTCCTAGAATGACCATCCATACCCAGCTCCTCATCGGCTCCGCTTTCGAGCCAGGCCAGGAAGCCCGCGAACCCATCCTCAACCCCCGCACCGGCGCCCTGATACTGGAAGTCCCCGAGGCCTCCACCGCCCAGGTCGACCGCGCCGTCACATCCGCCCGGCATGCCTTCGACCACTGGTCCCGCACCACCCCCGCCGAACGCTCCGCCGCCCTCCTCAAGATCGCCGACCGCATCGAGGCGGAAGCTGAAGCCTTCGCCAAACTCGAAGCCCTGAACTGCGGCAAACCGATCAACGCCGCGCTCAACGACGAGCTTCCCGCCATCGTCGACTGTTTCCGCTACTTCGCGGGCGCCGTCCGCTGCATGACCGGCACCGTCGCAGGTGAATACCTCTCCGGCCACACCAGCATGATCCGCCGCGATCCCGTGGGGGTCGTGGCCAGCATCGCCCCCTGGAACTACCCCCTGATGATGATGGCCTGGAAGCTTTGCCCCGCCATCGCAGGCGGCAATACCGTGGTCTTCAAACCCAGCGAGCAGACCCCGCTCACCGCCCTGAAACTCGCCCATATCCTGGCTGACATCCTGCCCGAAGGCGTCGTCAGCGTCGTCGCCGGGCGCGGCCAGACCGTCGGCAGCTACCTGATCAACCATCCGCAGATCGACATGATCTCCCTCACCGGCGATGTCGCCACCGGCAAGAAGATGCTCGACGCCGCCGCCAAGACCGTCAAACGCACGCATCTGGAGCTGGGCGGCAAGGCCCCCGTCATCGTTTTCGATGACGCCGATATCGCAAGCGTGGTCGAAGGCCTCCGCGCCTTCTCCTTCTACAATGCCGGGCAAGACTGCACCGCCGCCTGCCGCGTCTATGCGGGCCGGAAGGTCTTCGACAACCTTGTCGCCGACCTCACCTCCGCCGCCGCCTCGATCACCCTTGGCGCCGAGGACGACACCACCAACGAAATCGGCCCCCTGATCAGCCAGCGCCAGCGCGACCGCGTTGCAAGCTTCGTCAACCGCGCGCGTGAGCTGAACCATGTGGAAATCACCACCGGCGGCGAGGCGATGGAGCAAGGCTTCTACTACCGCCCCACCGTCGTCGCCGGGGCCACGCAAGACGACGAGATCGTGAGGCGTGAGGTCTTCGGCCCCGTCGTCTCGGTCACCCCGTTCTCGGACGTAGACGACGCCGTGGCCTGGGCCAACGACAGCGACTACGGGCTGGCGTCATCCGTCTGGACCAAGGACGTCGGCCGCGCGATGGCCACCGCCGCAAGACTCCGCTACGGCTGCACCTGGATCAACACCCATTTCATGCTGACCAACGAAATGCCCCACGGCGGGCTGAAGCAAAGCGGCTACGGCAAGGACATGTCCGCCTACGCGCTTGAGGATTACACGGTCGTGCGACATGTCATGGTGAAGCACGGCTAGTCCGGTCTCGCATTGCGGATGGTTACGCCCCCGGCGCGCCGGGGACGTTTTCATTTCTTCATCGGCTTGAGTCCTTGTAATGGTAACGGTAATGCGATACAGCTTTGGAAACCGGAGGAATCGGTCATGGATGACGTCTTGAAGAATGCCCAATTGAAGCGCGACGCTGCGCTAGCTGAGGCTCGCCGTTGGGACGACTTTATTCGCATGTATAGTGAGCTTCAGGGGAGCGTTCGCAACATAGGGGAACAACGTCGCATGCCCGGCATGACTGCATTAGCCAACAGCGGAAATGCCAATGAGCCGCCGAAAGTGCCCAAGACAGGGAGTTCCGGCGGGACTATGCAGGAGACAGAAGCACGTGCTTTGGAGATCATTTCCGGACTTGGCCGACCTGTTCCAACGCGAGAACTCCTAGACGAGCTTCGTAAGCGAGGACTTGAGATCGGTGGAAAGGACCCGGCAAGCACCCTGAGCGCAAGGCTAAGTCGAGCGCCCAAATTGGAGAACGTGCGACCGCATGGTTGGCGCGAAAGGATAAAGGCCGATGGCGATGTCTTTGGATAAGAACGCCATCGGCCCTGTTGCAACCCAGCGGCCCGGTAAAGCCCGCGGCGGGAGGTGGAACATGAGAAGATGAATAGGGCGCTTGCCCCAATCACCCTGCCCCCTTCCACAAGGGGTAAGAGCCACGGCCACACGAGGTCCAAACTCGTGTGGCCGTTGGTGCTTCAACGTTACACAGGATGTAACAGAATTCATAGCAGAAATCACCACGCCGCCTTCCCCAGTACCTCTTCCGCCCACTGGTTCAGGCTCTTCCCCGCCGGTTCCGCCGAGATCAATCACCGACGATGCCACCCCTTGCCCGATTTGTCCCGCGACAAATCGGGCCCCGGCACCACGCCCCTTGGCCTCCGGCTTGCGCCTCCAGCCAACTGCCCGGGCGACTGTCCACTGGACAGTCACCTCACCGGGCAGGGTCCATTCTTCGTAGGTCGGGGCTTGCCCCGACTCCCTCTTCACGTCACTCGCGGCACGCCCCACCGCGCGCCTTGTTAATCCCGCCGACTGCCACCTTTTGTCTTCACCAAAGGAAGACAAAAGGAAGACAGAAAGAAGACAGTCAACACCAGCGAAAATCCCAGCATTAACCGTGCCTTCCGGCCCTTCGAATCACTCCCGGCCCAACACGCGTTTACCTTTCCTCAACCGAGCAGCCCCCTTCCCTTTTCCCCCCGTCCCCACCACGATGCGCCAAAGGCCAAAGGGACCCCGGAACGACATGGACCGCTGCGAAATCGTGCACGAAAACTTCCTGCGCCGGGTGGCGGCACGGGACTTCCCCCAAGGCCAACCTCCGACCGGCCCACTCCCCGCCGAACTGGCCGTCCAAGCCTTCCGCGCCGGCTGCCTGACCCGCGCGCTCGACCGGGAAAGCCGGGCTATGCAGCGGAAAGGAAAGGGTTTTTACACCATCGGCTCCTCGGGTCACGAAGGCCTTGCCGCCGTCGCGCTCGCCCTGCGACCCACCGACATGGCCTTCCTCCACTACCGCGATGCCGCCTTCCAGATCGCCCGCGCCGGCCAGGTGCCGGGCCAGAACCCGGCGTGGGACATGCTCCTGTCCTTCGCCTCCTCGACCGATGACCCGATCTCGGGCGGCAGGCACAAGGTGTTGGGTAGCCGGACCCTGATGATCCCGCCCCAGACCTCCACCATCGCCAGCCACCTGCCCAAGGCCGTAGGGGTCGCCTATTCCATCGGAGCCACCCGCCGCCACCGCCCAGAGCACGCAATTTTGCCTGACGATTCAATTGCTTACTGCAGCTTCGGCGACGCCTCGGCGAACCACTCGACCGCCCAGGGCGCCTTCAACACCGCGCAGTGGACCAGCTATCAGTCCGTGCCGCTCCCCCTGCTTTTCGTCTGCGAAGACAACGGCATCGGCATTTCGACCAAGACCCCGAAAGGCTGGATCGAGGCCACCTTCTCCGCCCGCCCGGGCCTGAAATACTTCAAAGCTGACGGCCTCGACCTCTACGACACCTACCGCGTCGCCAAAGAAGCAGCCACCTACACCCGCACCCGCCGCAAGCCCGCCTTCCTGCACCTCCGCACCCTCCGGCTTTACGGCCACGCCGGGGCCGATGTGCCCACAACCTACCTGCCGCGGGAGGAGGTGGAGGCCGAAGAGGCCAACGATCCACTCCTCCATTCCGTCCGATTGCTGGATCAGGCCGGGGTGCTAAGCCCCGGGCAAGCAATGGAAATCTACACCGAATCCTGCGCCCGCGTCGCCCGCGTTTCTGCCGATGCGGTCCGACGGCCCCGGCTGAAAACGGCGATCGAGGTCATGGCCAGCATCATCCCGCCCCCGCGCCCTAACCGCCTGACCAACGGCCCGACGCCGGAAGCCCGCGCCAACGCTTTCGGCAGCGATCTCAAAGTGATGGACGACCCCCAGCCGATGTCGCGCATCCTGAACTGGGCGCTGACCGACCTGATGCTTTCCCACCGCGAGATCGTGATGATGGGCGAGGATGTGGGCCGCAAAGGTGGCGTCTACGGCGTCACGCAAAAGCTTCACGCCCGCTTCGGTCCCGACCGGATGATCGATACGCTGCTGGACGAACAGTCGATCCTGGGTCTTGCTATCGGCATGGCACACAACGGTTTTCTGCCAATACCGGAGATCCAGTTCCTTGCCTATCTGCACAATGCCGAGGACCAGATCAGGGGCGAAGCGGCCACACTTCCGTTCTTCTCGAACGGCCAGTTCACCAACCCGATGGTGCTGCGCATTGCCGGTCTGGGCTACCAGAAGGGCTTTGGCGGACATTTCCACAACGACAACTCGGTCGCGGTCCTGCGCGACATACCGGGGCTGATCCTCGCCGTGCCCTCGAACGGCGCCGACGCCGCGCGGATGCTGCGCGAATGCACCCGGCTGGCGCGCGAGGAACAACGTGTCGTGGTTTTCCTGGAACCCATCGCGCTGTACCCGACGCGGGATTTGCACGACGAGAAGGACGGGCTCTGGATGACCCGCTATCCTGACCCTTCGGAACGTATTCCATTGGGCGAAGTGGGCGTCAGCGGCGACGGCACGGACCTTGCCATCGTGACCTTCGGCAACGGGGTTTACCTGTCCAATCAAGCTCTTCCGGGGATCGAAGCTGCCGGGATAAAGACCCGCATCATCGACATCCGCTGGCTGTCGCCCTTGCCGAAAGCGGCACTGACGGCGGCGGTGCAGGGCTGCAAGAACATCCTGATCGTCGATGAAACCCGCCATTCTGGCGGCGTCGCCGAAGCGCTGATGGCCCATTTCCATGAGTCAGCACCGGAGGCAAAGCTTGTCCGGCTGACCGCAAAGGACAGCTTCATCGCCACCGGCCCGGCTTACGCGGCAACGATGCCCTCTGCTGCCGACATCGTCGCGACGGCCAAGGGGTTGGTTCGATGACGACCGCAGTCCTCATCTGTCCCGGCCGGGGGACCTACACCAAGGCGGAACTCGGCAGCCTGACCCGGCATTTCCCCGATGCGGCACTTCTCGCCCGCTTCGACGCCGAGAGGGCACGGCTGGGGCAAGAGACGCTGACCGCGCTGGACCGGTCGGAAACCTATTCCGTCGCCCGACATTCGCGCGGCGACAATGCCTCGGCGCTTATCTACGCCTGTACGCTAGGGGATGCGCTGGCTCTCACAGGCATCGAACTTGTCGCCGTCACCGGCAATTCCATGGGCTGGTATTCCGCGCTGGCCTGTGCCGGAGCGCTGTCGCCGATGGACGGGTTCACGGTCGTGAACACCATGGGAACGCTGATGCACGAAGCGATGATCGGGGGCCAGCTGGTCTATCCGGTCATGGGCGAGGACTGGCAGGATGCGCCCTCGCGACGGGCGGAACTGCTGGCTCTCGTGACGGAGATCGGGTCGCGAGCCGACCACGACCTCGGCCTCTCGATCGACTTTGGCGGGATGCTGGTCCTTGCCGGGAACGAGGCCGGTCTTGCCGCCTTCGAGGCCGCCGTACCCCCATTGCAGGGCCGTTTCCCCCTTCGCCTTGGCAACCACGCGGCCTTCCATACCGCGCTTCAGGCCCCGGTCGCCGCCAAAGGCCGCACGGCCTTGCCGGAAAGCCTGTTCGCTCAGCCGACAAAGCCCCTGATAGACGGACGCGGCCATGTCTGGTGGCCGGGGGCCGCGACCACCACCGCCCTCCGCGACTACACCCTTGGCCATCAGGTCGTCGAACCCTACGACTTCACCGCCGCCGTCCGAACGGTCGCCCGCGAATTCGCGCCCGACTACTTCATCATCCCCGGCCCCGGCACCACGCTGGGCGGGGCCGTCGCGCAAAGCCTGATCCGTGCGAACTGGCGGGGGCTCGCCTCCAAGGCTGATTTCCAGAATATGCAGGCAGAAAGCCCGTTCCTCATCTCCATGGCGCTGCCCGAACAGCGCGCCCTTGTGACAGAAGGCCCGACCCCATGACCCACGCCGAAATCCTTGCCGCCGCGGGCCTTTCCCGCACCGAGCTGACTGGCGGAACGCTTGCCGTCCGCTCGCCCATCGACGGGGCCGAGATCGCCCGTGTGCATGAGACCCCGCCCGCCGCGATGACCGGCGTCATCGCCCGGTCGCAGACCGCCTTCCGCCAGTGGCGCGAGGTTCCGGCCCCCCGGCGCGGCGAGCTTGTCCGGCTTCTGGGCGAGGAGCTGCGCGCCGCCAAGGCCGAACTTGGTGCCCCGGTGACGCTGGAGGTGGGCAAGATCACCTCGGAAGGCCTGGGCGAAGTGCAAGAGATGATCGACATCTGCGACTTCGCCGTGGGCCTGTCGCGCCAGCTTTACGGGTTGACCATCGCCAGCGAACGCCCCGGCCACCGCATGGCCGAGACCTGGCATCCTTTAGGCCCGGTCGGCATCATCACCGCCTTCAACTTCCCGGTGGCCGTCTGGGCCTGGAACGCGGCGCTGGCCCTTGTCTGCGGCGATCCGGTGATCTGGAAGCCGTCCGAGAAGACCCCGGTGACCGCCATGGCCACCCAACGGATCATGGAGCGCGCGCTGATCCGCTTCGGCGACGCACCCGAGGGGCTTTGCCAGCTGGTGATCGGCGGGCCGGCGATCGGCGAGGCGCTGGTCGTCTCGAGGGACGTGCCGGTCCTGTCGGCCACCGGCTCGACCCGGATGGGCAGCATCGTCGGACCAAAGGTTACTGGACGCTGGGGCCGCCCGATCCTGGAACTTGGCGGCAACAACGCGATGATCGTGGCCCCTTCGGCGGACCTCGACATGGCGGTTCGGGCGATCACCTTTGGCGCCGTGGGAACGGCAGGCCAGCGCTGCACCTCGCTGCGGCGGTTGATCGTCCACCGGTCGATCCGCGATGATCTGGTGGCGCGTCTGGTCAAGGCCTACGCCAGCCTGCCCGTCGGCGACCCGCGCCTGGCGGGCACGCTGATCGGACCGCTGATCGACAACGCCGCGCGCGACCGGATGCTTGCGCAGATTGCGAAGGCCCAAGCCGAAGGTGGCCGCGTCCACGGCGGGCAAGCGGTCGAGGGCGTCCCCGGCGGGGCCTATGTCACCCCGGCGCTGATCGAGATGCCGGGTCAGACCGCCACCGTCTGCGAGGAATGCTTCGCGCCGATCCTTTACGTCGTGACCTATGATACGCTGGACGAGGCCATTGCCATCCAGAACGCCGTCCCCCAGGGCCTGTCGTCCTGCATCTTCACCCTGAACCTGCGCGAGGCCGAGACGTTCCTTTCCGCAGCAGGCTCCGATTGCGGCATTGCCAACGTGAACATCGGCCCGTCAGGGGCCGAGATCGGCGGGGCCTTCGGGGGTGAGAAAGAAACCGGTGGTGGCCGCGAAAGCGGCTCGGATGCCTGGAAAGGCTACATGCGGCGGCAGACCTCGACCGTGAACTATTCGGCGCAACTTCCCTTGGCGCAGGGGGTTCGGTTCGAGGTCTGACCCCAAGGCGCTGATCAGAACCGCTCTGCCCGCAGCACCTCGGCATCGGTCACCCCGATGACCCCGATATGCCGGTCGACGACCGCATAGGCCGCGTCCAGAAGCGCATCCAGCTTTTCCGGTCGGATCAGGCAGATGACCGCGACCATCCCGCTGCGGCCGACCTGCCCTTCCTGCGTCCAGCGCCCCGACCGGCCGCTGCCACCCAGCACCGGCAGTACTGTGAACCCCGTCACTCCCGCCTTTTCCAGCGCCGCCGTCAGCCGGCCCTCCATCGGGGCCTCGATGATGATTTCCACCCGCTTTGCCTTGTGCGTCTGCATCACCTCAGCCCCTCACCGCCACGGCCACAGCCACCCAGGCCGGGATCCCCACCACCAGATTGAACGGGAACGTCACCCCCAGCGACAGCGTGAGATAGACGCTTGGGTTCGCCTCCGGCAAAGCCACCCGCATCGCTGCAGGGACCGCAATGTAACTTGCCGATCCCGCCAACACCATCATCAGCGCAAGGCCACCAGTGGAAAGGCCCAGCATCAGCCCCGCCACAAGCCCGAACCCGGCCCCCAAGACCGGCATCACCAGACCAAAGCCAAGCGCCCCCGGGCTCAGAACCCCCTTGGCATTCCGCATCCCCCGTCCGGCCACCAACCCCATGTCCAGAAGGAACAGGCACAGCACCCCCTGGAACGGAGCCACGATAAAAGCCTCGATCCGCGCCATGCCGGGCTGGCCGGTGGCCATGCCGATCAGAAAGGACCCGACCAGAAGGACGATGGACCCGTTGAGCAGGATCTCTCGCCAAAGCTCGGCGTCCATCTTCTCGGCCCGCCCTCCGGTTCGGCTGGCAAGGTACAACGCCGAGATGATGGCCGGGGCCTCCATGGCCGCCGCCACTGCGACCATATAGCCCTCCGCCTCCAGCCCCGCCGCTTGCACGACCGAGGACCCGGTCACGAAGGTCACGATGGAAATCGAGCCATAATGCGCCGCCACTGCCGCCGCATCGGTGGCCGAAAGCCGCGTCATTGCCTTCAGCATCCCAAAGGCCACAAACGGGATCACGAAGGACAGCACCACCCCCGCGACAAGCGCCGCCACCAGCCGCCCATCCAGCCCATGATCGGCCACCGCCACTCCGCCCTTGAAGCCGATGGCAAACAGAAGATAGATCGACATCCCCTTCGCCACCGCTTCCGGTATCGTCAGCTCGCTTCGCGCCAGCGCCGCGAAAAGACCCAGCCCAAAGCAAAGGATCATCGGTGTCAGCAGGTTGGCCCCCGCCAGCGACAGGATGTCTTGCATCACTTCTCCCCGTTTCAAGCCGATATGGAGCCCGTTGCGAAATCCGCAACCCCGGGCCCGTCCAATCCCGTTTCGTTCTTCCCCGACTCAGGACCGCCTGCTACAGATGGGGGCATGACGCTCCACACCCCCAAGATAACGGGCAGCGAAGGCCGCCCGGTCATCCGGCAACTGGATGAAGCCGCGATCAACCGGATCGCGGCTGGTGAGGTTGTGGAACGCCCCGCCTCGGCGGTGAAAGAACTGGTCGAGAACGCGCTGGACGCCGGCGCCGGCCGCATCCAGATCGACATCGCCGATGGCGGCAAGACGCTGATCCGGGTCACTGACGACGGCTGCGGCATGACGCCCGATGACCTGCCGTTGGCCCTCGCGCGCCATGCGACGTCGAAGATTGACGGCTCCGACCTCCTCGACATCCGCTCCTTCGGCTTCCGGGGCGAGGCTTTGCCCTCGCTTGGTGCGGTCGGTCGCCTGACCATCACCTCGCGCACTGAAGGTCACCCTGCCGCGCAGATTTCCTGCGAGGGCAGCCGCCTCTCCCCCGTCCGCCCCGCCGCCCTGACCCGCGGCACGGTGGTCGAGCTTCGCGACCTTTTCTTCGCCACCCCTGCGCGGCTGAAATTCCTTCGCTCCGACCGGGCAGAGCTGCAAGCGGTGACCGAGGTCATCCGCCGCCTTGCCATGGCCGAGCCACAGACCGGCTTCACCCTGCGCGATACGACCGGCGGCGACCCCCGCATCCTCTTTCGCGCCGACCCGCAGCAGGGTGACCTTTTTGACGCGCTGGAACGCAGGCTTGCCGGCGTTATCGGTCGCGATTTCACCGAAAACGCCCTGCGCATCGACGCTGAACGCGACGGCCTCCGCCTGCAAGGCTATGCCGCGCTGCCCACCTATTCCCGTGGTTCCTCGGCCCAGCAGTATCTTTTCGTCAACGGCCGCCCGGTCCTTGACCGTATGCTCTTCGGTGCCCTCCGCGCCGCCTATTTCGACGTTCTCTCGCGCGACCGTCACCCGGCAGCCGTCCTGAACCTGATCGCCGATCCCCAGCGCGTCGATGTGAACGTCCACCCCGCCAAGGCCGAGGTCCGCTTCCGCGAGCCCGACGCCGCCCGCAGCCTGATCATCACCGCGCTCAAGTCCGCCCTGACCGGCGCAGGCCACCGCGCCTCGTCCACCGTTGGCACAGCCACCTTGCAGGCCTTCCGCCCGGTCTACCAGATGGACCGCCCCAGCCAGCAAAGCCTCTCCCGCGCCTTCGCCTTCCAGGCCCCCGGTTTTGCCGAAGCTCCGCAGGCGGCCATCTTCCCCTCCGAGGAGTGGTCGGAGACCATCGACGAGGGGCCCCAGGCGCACCCTCTCGGTGCCGCCCGCGCGCAACTCCATGAAAATTACATCGTCGCCCAGACCGCCACGGGCGTGGTCATCGTCGACCAGCACGCGGCCCACGAACGCCTCGTCTACGAACGCCTGAAGCGCCAGATGGCCGAGACCGGCATCCGCGCGCAGGCGCTTCTGATCCCCGAGATCGTCGAGCTGTCGCCCACCGACGCTGCCCGCATCCTCGACGCCGCCCCGGCACTAGCCCGCCTCGGACTGACCGTTGAGCCCTTCGGCGGCAACGCCATTGCCATTCGCGAAACCCCTGCGGTGCTTGGCCCGGTCAACGGCGCGGCCCTCTGCCGCGACATCCTCGACGAGCTTGCCGACGCAGGCGACAGCCAGCTTGTCCAGACAAGGATCGACGCCATCCTGTCGCGCATGGCCTGCCACGGCTCGGTCCGTTCCGGTCGCCAGATGCGCCCCGAAGAGATGAACGCCCTTCTGCGCGAGATGGAGGCAACACCACTTTCCGGCCAGTGCAACCATGGCCGCCCTACCTACGTCGAACTCAGCCTCACCGACATCGAAAAGCTCTTCGGCCGCCGATGATCACGCTTTTTGGGCAGACCTTCCGCTGGAACGACCCCGAAGCGCTGCTGATCGGCGGCATCGCCCTGGTGCTCCTTGGCTTCCTGATCCTTATCCTCCGCGCGGCAGGCCGCTCGGCCTCGACCGCTGAACCCCTGATGCGTGAGGTCACCTGGCTGACCAGCCGCATCCAGCTTCTGGGTGACGGGCAGGAACGGCTGGCCGGGGGCCTGCACCACGTCTCCGAGACGCAGGCCGTGAGCCAGTCTGCCATGCTGCAGGTGATGGAACAGCGCCTGGCCGAAGTTCAGCGCCAGATGACGGAATCGCTGCATGGCACGTCGACCCGCACGGCCCGCTCGCTTGGGGAACTCCAGCAACGGCTGGAAACTATCGACAAGGCGCAGGCCAATATCGAAAAGCTTTCGGGTAACGTCCTCAGCTTGCAGGACATCCTGTCGAACAAGCAGACGCGCGGCGCTTTCGGCGAGATCCAGCTCCACGACATCGTGCAAAAGGCCCTGCCGAAAGACGCCTACACGATGCAGGCCACCCTCGGTAACGGCAAGCGCGCCGACTGCCTGATCCACCTGCCCAATCCCCCCGGCCCTATCGTCATCGACGCCAAGTTCCCGCTCGAGGCTTACGAGGCCCTCCGCCGCGCCGACACCCCGCGCGCCTTGCAAGAGGCCGGGCAGCAGCTTCGCACCGCCGTCCGCACTCACATCCGCGCCATCGCAGAACGCTACATCGTCGAAGGCGAAACCGCCGACGGCGCGCTGATGTTCCTGCCCTCGGAAGCCGTCTACGCCGAACTGCACGCCAATTTCCCGGACGTCGTGCGCGAAGGCTTTGCCGTGAAAGTCTGGATCGTCTCGCCCACCACCTGCATGGCAACGCTGAACACGATGCGCGCGGTGCTGAAAGACGCCCGCATGCGCGAACAGGCCGGGGCGATCCGCAAGGAACTCGCCCTTCTTTACGCCGATGTCGACCGCCTTGGTACCCGCGTTGAAAGCCTCGACCGGCATTTCGGCCAAGCCGCAAAGGATATCGAGGACATCAAGGTCTCGTCCGAAAAGGCCGGCAAACGCGCCCGACGTCTGGACAATTTCGACTTCGAGGAACTGGCCCCGGATGACCCCGTGAAAGTCATCGGCCAGACCGCCGCGGAATGATCCACCTCACCCCGGCCGACTACACCCGACAGCCCTGGAAAAACGGTCGCGGCACTACGACCGAGCTTTGGCGGCTGGAACGGAACGGCCAGCTTCTCGTCCGCCTCTCCCGCGCAGCGGTGGTCGAAGACGGCCCCTTCTCGCTTTTCCCGGGGATCGAGCGCAACCTCACCGTCCTCTCCGGCCCAGGATTCCGGCTGTCCGGCGGCGGCCTTGATTTTCGCTGCGATCCCTTAGTGCCCGTGGCCTTTCCCGGTGACATCGCTCTGACTGCATCCCAGACGAACGGCCAGCACTCGGACGATTTCAACGTGATGACGGCAAGCCACCTTCCCCTGCCAAAGGTCAGCGTGGTCCAGAACGCCGATATTGATACCGTGGGCAGGTTTGCATTTTATGCACTTGGCCCTTGCACCGTGGGCCGGGCAACCGCCAAACGGGACGATCTGATCCTGACTGACGGCCCGCTCCAAGTGACGGGCGACTGGCCCGTCATCGCCGTACGCCTAGAGGGCCTCTGAGGACACCAATTTGACGTGAAGAACTGTGTCCCCAGCCCTCAGATCCGCAGCAGCGGCTGCGCCAGCCGCGGGATCAGCCCCAGAAACCGCAGCGGCGCATCCGTCGCCGCCAGGCAGATGCACGCCTCACCGGCAAGCGCCACCGGAGTATGCTCGACATCCTCGTCGGCGATCTCGACATCGCCCCGCCCGAAACGGTCGCTATCGTCAGCAAAGGCCCCTTGGAGGACCAGCGTCAGCTCCAGCCCCCGGTGGCCGTGGTCGGGCACCGCCGTCCCGGCCGGGATGTACAAAAGCCGCGCCATCGCATCCTTGTCCGTGGACAGGATCGCTTGCTTGACGCCCCCGCCGACCCGGCGCCAGCGCACCGCCGAAAGATCACCGCCAACATACCCCGCCAAAGGCCCCGGCAGAACCCCAGCGGCCTTGCGCGTGACCTGACGCTTTGGCTGATCCAGCCCATCGATCCGGGCCAATGCAGCAGCAAGCGCATCTTCCCCCATCGCAAACTCGTCAACTTCTTCGATCACCGCACCGCCCAACGCATCGAAGGACGCCAACTGCGCCCGGCAATCGTCACACAAAGACACATGCGTCGCCACAACCAGGCTGAACGCCTCGGGCAATTGCCCGGCCGCATAGGCCATCAAGAGCTGGTCGGAAAGGTGGTGCCGGATCGTCATTTTCTTCTCGTCCTTCAAGTCATCTGCTGGCGCAGCTTGTCCAGCGCCAGTCTTATTCGTGATTTTATCGTCCCAAGCGGCAAGCCGGTCTCGGCCGCGATCTCGCTGTGGGAAAGCTCGCCGTAAAACGCCCGCTCGATCAACGTCCGCTGAGCCCCCGGCAATGCCGCAAGAGCCCTGCCCAGCCGTTCGGTTTCCTGTTGCGACGCCATCACATCGGCCAGATCCGGCTCGGGCTCGGGACCCCAGTCCAGTTCCTCTGGCTCGACGCGCCGGGCGCGGCGCAGCGCGTCGATCCGGCGGTTCCGGGCAATCGTGAACACCCATGTCGACACGCTGGCCCGTGCCGGATCAAAAAGATGTGCCTTCTGCCAAAGCGTGGCCATCACATCCTGCGCGCATTCTTCCGCCAGCGTCGCCCCGGCGCCCGACTTCATCAGGAAGCCCTTAACCCGCGGGGCGAAATGCCGGAACAGTGCCGCAAATGCCGCCCTGTCCTGCCGGTCCCGCACCCGTATCAGCAGCTCTGCCCAGTCCGTAACGTCGTCAATTCGTGTCAAAGACACACCTTTCTTGCGCAACGCGTCCAGCCGACCAAGCGCTGTCCCGCTCTCTGGCTGGTCAAGTTCGCCCGTCATACAAGAACTGGTCGCATCAAGCATCATGCGATTTCTTACGCCGCTTGCGACGAACTGGATCACCGCCGACCCAGATCATGAAACTTTTCTTCCTCAACTCCGGGTGCAGCAGCACCAAAGGGTGATCCGAACCGGCACCCACCGCGTAACCCTTGAAAACAAGGGAAGGAATCAACCCGAATGCCGTTCGAGAAGTTTGGCCAGGTCTCCCGCCGCATCGCAGTCATCGGCGGGGGGATATCCGGCATGGCCGCGGCACACCTGTTGGCCGACCGGCATTCGGTCGTCCTCTTCGAAGCCGAGCCGCGCCTTGGCGGTCACGCAAGGACCGTGATGGCCGGGAAGCGGAACGATCAGCCAGTCGACACGGGCTTCATTGTCTTCAATCGGGTGAACTATCCCCATCTCGTCCAGCTTTTCGAAAAGCTTTGCGTCCCGATCGCCGAAAGCCGCATGTCCTTTGGGGCTTCGATCCGGGGCGGAGCGCTGGAATACGGGCTTGCCTCCATGGACAGCCTCTTTGCCCAGCGCCGCAACGCCTTTTCACCCAGATTCCTGCGGATGCTCTCCGACATCTTGCATTTCAATCGCAATGCCGAAGCGGTGGCCAATGACTCTAAAATGACCATCCATGAGCTTCTGGGGCGCCTGCGCACCGGCTCGTGGTTCCGCGATCACTACATCACCCCGTTTTCGGGCGCGATCTGGTCGACGCCAACCAGCGGCATTCTGGACTTTCCGGCCCAGCCTCTGGTGCGCTTCTTTCGCAACCATGCGCTCATGGGCTACGACGGACAGCACCAGTGGTACACCGTCAAGGGCGGATCGGTGGAATATGTCCGTCGTCTGGAAGGCGCGATGACGGCGCAAGGTGTCGACATCCGGATCGCAACCCCGATCGCCGGGGTCCGGCGTGAGGCAGGCTCGGTCTTCGTCCGCGCGACGGGCGGCGAGTGGGAGCTTTTCGATGATGTCGTCTTCGCGACCCATTCGGACATTTCACTGAAGCTCCTGTCAGACGGCACCCCCGCCGAGACCTCTGCCCTGTCGGCGATCCGCTACCAGCCGAACGAAGCGGTGCTCCATGCCGACGCCTCGCTGATGCCGAAGTCGCGCAAGGTCTGGTCCTCCTGGTCTTATGTCGAGCCGAAATCAGGCCCCGGCGACCGGATCGACCTGACCTACTGGATGAACTCGCTGCAACCGATCCCCGAGGACGACCCCCTCTTTGTGACCTTGAACACCACGCGCCCGATCCGTGAGGATCTGATCCACGATGTCACCGCCTTCCACCACCCGGTCTTCGACGTGGCAGCCTTTGCCGCACAAGACCGGCTTCGCGCGATGAATGGCGGCCGCAACACCTGGTTCTGCGGGGCCTGGATGCGCAACGGCTTTCACGAAGACGGTTTCGCCTCGGCCGTCGATGTGGTCCAGGCCATGGCCGACCGCCACGCGTACAGTCTCGTCGCATGACCCCGCTGACAGATACCGGGGTCCAGCGGATCCGGGCCGAGACCTTCCACGGCCGAAAGGGTCCGATCCGGAACGCCTTCCGCTATTCGGTGGACTATCTCCTCCTCGACCCGGCGAAAGCCAAAGGCACTGCGCTCTTTTCACGCAATGCGCGCAACCTGATGTCGCTTCATGACACCGACCACGGCGGCGCACCGGGGCAGGGCCGGGGCGTGGACTGGGCGCGCGAGATCCTCGTGGCACACAGCATCTTTGCCGACCGCGTGCTCCTGCTTGCTCAGCCCAGGCTCCTTGGACATGTCTTCAACCCGGTCAGCTTCTGGCTCGCCTATGACCATCTTGGCCACCTCCGCGCAGTGATTGCTGAAGTGTCCAACACTTATGGCGACCGGCATTCCTACATCTGCTACCGCGAAGACCGCGAAAAGATCACCCGAGAGAACACGATCGAGGCACAGAAGATCTTCCATGTCTCACCCTTTCAGCCGGTGACCGGCACCTATGCCTTCCGCTTTGACATCCGCCCCGACCGGATCGGCATCTGGATCGACTACACCACGGCAAACGGCGGGGTCCTGACCAATCTCATCGGCCCCCGCGAGCCCCTGACCAACTGGGGAATCCTCGCCTCCGCCTTCCGCCGTCCCTTCGGCTCGCGCCGGGTGCTGGCGCTGATCCACTGGCAGGCGCTGAAGCTCTGGTTCAAGCGCGCGAAGTTCAACGCAAGGCCGACGCCCCCCGCCGAAGACGTCTCGCGATGATCCCGCGCGACAGGCAGGGAAACACAGACCCTCTGCATTTGCCGTCCCCAAGTATCCCCGCCGGGGGCTCTTGCGCCGAGCCGGTTGCGCGCCCTTCGCGCGCAGAGGCGAGACAAAAGACCTGCGCGGCACGCGCTCAATTTGACAGCCGCCCGAACCCAGGTGCCGACCCCGGCCGATTGCGACCGCAATGAGCACCCGCCTCCCGGCCTGGTCGCTCTTTGCGGCCCTCATCGCGATGGCGGGCCTTCCGATCTACATCCATGCCCCGAAATACTTTGTCGACACCTACGGCGTCTCACTCGCCGCGATGGGCTTCACCCTTGCCGCGCTCCGCCTGATCGACGTCGTGCAAGACCCCCTGCTCGGTTGGCTGGCCGAGGCGACGCGCCCCCACCGCCGCACCGGCATCGCCCTTTCCACCGCCCTCATGGCTGCCTCGCTTGCCGCGCTTTTCGCCGTCCCGCCCCCCTTCGCGCCGCTTCTCTGGTTCGCCCTCTGCCTCACCGCGCTCTTCAGCGCTTTTTCCTTCCTCAGCATCTGCTTTTACGCCGAAGGGGTGACCAAAGCCGCAACCCTCGGCCCCGATGGCCACATCCGCCTTGCTGGTTGGCGCGAAGCAGGCTCGCTCCTCGGCGTCTGCTTTGCGGCCACCGCCCCCGTCGCCCTTGCCGCCCTGACAGCCCAGCCCTTCACCGCCTTCGCCGCGCTCTTCGCCGCCACCGCCTTCGCCGCAACCCTCGCCATGCACCCCGAATGGCAGGGCCGCCCCGCCACCCCAAGCCCCAACCCCATCGCCCTCTTCCGCCCCGTCCTCGCCGACCCCCTCTCCCGCCGCCTCCTCCTTATCGCCCTTCTGAACGCCGCCCCCGTCGCCGTCAGCTCCACCCTGTTCCTCTTCTTCGTCGAAAGCGGCCTGCAGCTTCCCGGCTGGGAAGGCCCGCTCCTCCTCGTTTTCTTCCTCGCCGCCGCGCTCTCAACCCCCCTGTGGAGCCTCCTCGCCCGTCGCCACAGCCCGCGCCCGGTCCTCCTGACCGCCATGACCCTGGCCATCCTGGCCTTCCTCTGGACCCTTACTCTCGGCCCCGGCGACCTTGTCCCCTTCGCGCTCATCTCCGCCGCGTCCGGGGCCGCCCTTGGTGCCGATCTTACACTTCTGCCCGCCATCTTCGCCCGGCGACTGGCGGAAACCGGCACGCCCGAGGCCGCCGCCTTCGCCCTTTGGTCCTTCGTCTCCAAGCTTTCCCTCGCCCTTGCCGCCCTCACCCTTCTTCCAGCCCTTGATGCCGTGGGGTTCGAATCTGGCACGCAGAACACAGATCAGGCCCTTCGCACCCTGACACTGATCTACGCCGGGCTGCCTTGCGTATTGAAACTGACAGCAATCGCGCTTCTCGCATCGACCCGGCTTTCCGGCCCCATCAAGGACCCCATATCGTGATCCCCTTCGCCTATGCCCTGATCGGCGCTTTGATCATCCTCGGCCTTCTGGCCCTGCGCAGCCGCTATGCCTCGTTCATGGCGCAGACCCCGGCTGACTACGCGGGCAAGGGACCGCAGTTCGACCTTCGCCATCACCTCTCGGGACCGATCCAGTGCGAAGGGATGATCTACGGGCCCACTGGCCGCGTCACCTCGCGCTTCGTCGCCGACATGAACGGCGAATGGCAGGGCAACATCGGCACTCTGTCCGAGGTCTTCCGTTACGACAGCGGCACCGTCCAGCACCGCGCCTGGACCCTGGCGCTTGGAAACGCCGGCGACATCACCGCCACCGCGCCAGACGTGGTAGGCCAAGGTCTCGGCCGCGCCGAAGGTCCGGGCGTGCAACTGCGCTACCGCATCCGGCTGACGCCCGAGGCCGGGGGCCATGTCCTTGACGTCACGGACTGGATGTATCTGATGGACAACGGCACGATCATGAACCGCTCGCAGTTCCGCAAGTTCGGCATCAAGGTCGCCGAGCTTGTCGCCACGATGCGCCGCGTCCCGTCAGGTGGCCTGAGCCCCGCTGAATGAGGGATTTCAAGGCCAAACGCTACTGGCTGGTGGGTGCCTCCGAAGGCCTTGGCCTCGCACTCGCCCAGCTTCTCAGCAAAGCCGGGGCCGAGCTTATCCTTTCGGCCCGCAGCGAAGACACCCTGCAGCAGGCCGTCGCCAGCCTTCCCGGCAAGGCCACCGCCCTGCCGGTCGATGTCGGCTCGACCGAAAGCGTGACCGCCGCCGCCGCCCAACTGCCTGAACTTGACGGGGTGGTCTTCCTTGCGGGCGTTTACTGGCCGATGCGGGCGCAGGACTGGGACGCCAAGTCCGCCGAGACCATGGCGAACATCAACTTCACCGGCGCCATCCGCACCATCGGCGCGGCCCTTCCCGGCATGGTCGCGCGGGGCCAGGGTCACGTGGTGATCACCGGCTCGCTATCCGGCTTCCGGGGCCTGCCCGGAGCCATCGGCTATTCCGCCTCCAAGGCCGGAACCATGGCGCTTGCCGAAAGCCTCTATGCCGACCTTCGGAAGACCAACATCGCCGTCCAGCTCGCCAACCCCGGCTTCATTCGCACAAGGCTGACCGCGAAGAACGACTTCTCGATGCCCTTCATCATGGAACCCGAAGTCGCAGCCGCTATCATGTTCCGCCACATGGCAAGCAACCGCTTCAAGATCAGTTTCCCCACGCTCTTCTCCTGGGTCTTCCGGGGCGGCCAGTTCCTGCCAGACTGGCTCTACTACCGGATGTTCCCGCCTGCCGATAAGTAGCGTTGGGCGATCCGCCCACCTCTTCCTTGTCCGACCTCAGAACGAAAGCGTCGCCGCCCCCGCCGCGATCTCGGCATGCATCACGCTTGCGCCAGTGATGATCACGCCGTCCAAAAGATCCGCCTGCTCATAGCCCCGCGCCTTGACGCAAGGGGTGCAGGCCCAGATCACCCCGCCGCGCTCCTGGAAACTGGCAATCAGGGTTGCCAGCGGGTCCAGAGGCGGCACATGCGTCATCGCCTGCCCACCCTTCCTGACCAGATCAATCGCGGTGCTGGTCAGGAAGATACTGACCTTCAGCCCCGCCGTGATCCCGCCATTTGCGATCGTGAAGCCGACCGAGGATAGCTCGGACGCAATGCCATTTGTGATCATCACCACAAGTTTGCCGGTTCCATTCGCCATGATAATATTCCTTTCAATTCACGATGTCCGATGCGCCATACTTGCCCGATCCCGGGGGAATAAGTCTTTGGCCGACCCGCCGAAAAGCTTGACCGATCTGCCAGCTGCGGCCGCCGAGCTTCTGTCGCAGGCGCTTCGGCGCGTCCGGATATCCGGCTCGCTGCAATATTGCTTCATGCCAATGGGGGACTGGACGACCGATGCCACGCCCGCGCCCTGGCGACCAAAGGATGCCATCGGCTTCCATATTGTCGCCGCGGGGCCCTGCTGGGTCGATCTGGACGGAGAGCGTACATCGCTTCAGGCGGGCGACATCGCCGCCTTCCCCTTCGGCACCCCACATGTGCTTGGTGCGGGCAACGGAGGACGGCTGATCGATCCCGGCGGCGACCTTCCCGCGCAGCCCTGGCCCACGACGCCGATCCTCACCTACCCGGCAGCAGGCCCGCAGGTCCGCATCCTGTGCGGCTATGTCCAATGCGAGGCGACCGCTTTCGCCCCGTTCCGCACGGTCTTGCCGAAGTTCATCCATATCCGGACAACAGGCGACGGCGCTGCCGACTGGCTTTCCGGCACCGTCGCCCAGATCGTGGCCGAGGTTGACCAGCCTCAACCCGGCGGAGGGCCGGTCTTGGAACGATTGACCGAGCTTGCTTTCCTGGAAATCCTTCGCCGCCAGTTCCACACGCCCATCCAATTCGGGGCACCCCATGGCTGGCTCGCGGCGATTCTCGATCCGGCCCTGTCTCGTGGGCTGCTGGCGCTGCATGCCGATCCACGACGGGACTGGTCACTGGCCGAGATTGCGCAGGAAGGCGGCCTATCACGCTCGGCCCTCGTATCCCGCTTTGCTGCTGTTATCGGCACGTCACCAATGCGCTACCTGCGCGACTGGCGCCTTTTCCTTGCAGCGCAAGAGCTTGCCGCGACCCAAAGGCCGATCATCGCGATCGCGACCGAGGCGGGCTACGGCACCGAAGCCGCCTTCACCCGCGCCTTTGCACGCGGCCTGGGCCTGCCGCCCGCCGAATGGCGCCGCACCCGGCCCAGCAGTTCCCAAAGCGCCGCAACCTAGGGTGGGCAATCTGCCCACGCCATCCCAAAGACCTGCGGGTATCCGGATCAGAACAGTCCGTCGGCACCCTGTTCCTGTTCGATCACCTCGTCAGCGACGACCACGGCGGCACCCCCCACCAACAATGGCCCGCAACCCGCGACCGAAAGTGCCACCACCATAATCAGAAGCGCGAGACCTGTTTTCCGCATGTTCATTTCCCCTGTCCAGTTCTTGCCAAGTCGTTAACGCCCACAACCAAGGCATTGATTTTCTTGAGTTCTCGAAAGCTGTCCACCGTGGACATCAGAACTCCACCCCGGCCTGCGCCTTGATCCCCGACCGGAACGGGTGTTTGATCAGCGTCATCTCGGTCACCAGATCAGCGGCCTCGATCAGCTCTTCCTTCGCATTCCGCCCGGTCAGGACCACGTGCGTCAAGGGGGGCTTCTCGGTCGCAAGAAACTCCAGCACCTCCGCCAGATCCAGATAGTCGTACCGAAGCGCGATGTTGATCTCGTCTAACAACACCAGGCGGACGATTGGGTTCCGGATCAGCTCTTTCGCCTTCTCCCACCCCGCCCGCGCCGCCGCGATGTCGCGGGTCTTGTCCTGCGTCTCCCAGGTGAAGCCCTCGCCCATCGCGTGAAACTGGCAAAGGTCGCTGAAATGCGTGGTCAGCAACCGCCTCTCGCCCGTATCCCAAGCCCCCTTGATGAACTGCACCACCGCGCAAGGCATCCCATGCGCCACGCAGCGCAGGATCATCCCGAAGCCGCTGGACGACTTCCCTTTCCCCGCCCCGGTGTGGACGATGATCAGCCCCTTCTCGCCCGCTTTCCCGGCCATGATCTTGTCCCGCGCGGCCTTCTTCTTCGCCATCTTCGTGGCGTGGCGCGCAAGGTCATCTGTTTCGGGTGTCGCAATGGTCTCGGTCATGGTCGGTCGCGTCCTTGACAACGGGGGGGTGCTTGCCTCAGGTGGGTTGGCGCTGGTTCCTGTTTATGACAGGCGAAGAGGGAATGCGACAGGGTCACCGGTTATAAGCCGAAAGCCCCCAACCGCAGCCGCCCCCGCGACCGTGACCGGAGAGGTCCCATGGCCACTGGCGCATAGCCGGGAAGGCGGGGGCTGTTGGGCCCAGACTTTCGGCGTCCAGTATCCGCAAGCCGGGAGACCTGCCAGCGCGAATGGTAACCGGCGGACGGGGTGTTCCGCGACCGGGTGAGGGTGCAAGCCGCCCTCTCTGGCCCCACCCCTTTCGTCATTGGACGGGTCGAAATGGGCACCACACTTTACGTTTGCACCACCTGCAAAGCCGGGGAACCTGTGCCCGAAGGCGACCTGCCCCCCGGCACCCGGCTTTACGCCGCGCTGAAACGCGCGGGCACGCCGGACGGCGTCCGCATCGTGGGGGTCGAGTGCCTGTCGGCCTGCAACACCGGCTGCGCTGTTTCGCTCGTGAAACCCGGCGGCTGGTCCTACGTCTATGGCCGCCTGACCCTTGACGACGTTCCTGCGATCCTGGAAGGCGCCGAGAAATATGCCGCCACAGCGGACGGCATCGTCCCTTGGCGAGAGCGTCCGACGGTTTTCCGCAAGCAAAGCATCGCCCGTATCCCGCCCCAACTCCCCCTTGAAGAGGCAGCTGAATGACCGATCTCACCAAAATCCCCGTGACCGTCATCACCGGCTTCCTTGGCGCGGGAAAGACCACTCTCATCCGCCACCTGATGCAGAACCCGCAGGGCAAGCGCCTTGCGATTCTGGTCAACGAATTCGGCACCGTCGGGGTGGACGGCGACATCCTCAAATCCTGCGCCGATGAAAACTGCCCGGTCGAGAACATCGTCGAGCTTGCCAACGGCTGCATCTGCTGCACGGTCGCCGACGATTTCATCCCGACAATCGAGGCGCTGATGGCGATGCCGATCCGCCCGGACCACATCCTGATCGAAACCTCGGGCCTTGCGCTGCCGAAACCGCTCCTGAAAGCCTTCGACTGGCCCGCGATCCGCTCGAAGATCACCGTCGACGGCGTCATCGCCCTTGCCGATGCCGAGGCCGTCGCCGCTGGCCGCTTCGCCCCCGATGTGGCCGCCGTCGATGCCCAACGCGCCGCCGACCCCTCGCTCGACCACGAAACGCCGCTGTCGGAGGTCTTCGAAGACCAGATCCTCTGCGCCGACCTGATCCTGCTCAGCAAGGCCGATCTCGCCGGAGACGCAGGCCTCGCCACTGCCCGCAAGGTGATCGCCGCCGAGATGACCCGCCCCGTCCCGATGCTGGCGATGACCGAGGGCGTCATTGACCCCCGCGTGATCCTCGGCCTTGCCGCAGCCGCCGAAGACGACCTCGCCCAACGCCCCTCGCACCATGACGGGCACGACGACCACGAGCATGACGATTTCGACAGCGTCGTGATCGACCTGCCCGAAGTGACCAACCCCGAGGCGCTTTCGGCCGCGATCATCCAGCTTGCTGAAGAGCAAAGGATCCTGCGGGTGAAAGGCCATGTCGCCGTCGCGGGCAAGCCGATGCGGCTTCTGGTCCAAGCCGTGGGGGCGCGGGTGCGCATGCAGTTCGACAAGCCCTGGGGCAGCGCCCCGCGCCGGTCGCAGCTGGTCGTGATCGCCGAGCATGACGATATCGACGAGGCCGCAATCCGGAAGGTTCTGGGGGCCTGAGCCGCAATGCACGTCGTCTTCCGCGAAAGTCACGGGCTGGAGGAAACGGAAACCCCGTTCGACCTGGGTCAGGATCCGGCTGATCTGGTTGTGCTGTCCTTCTCAGACAGCGACCTTGGTGCTTTCGCGGCAGGCTGGGAACGGGGACGGGCGGGCCTCCCCTCCTTGCGACTTGGCAATCTTGTCGCGATGAAACACCCGGTCTCGGTCGATACCTACGCCGAACAGACGCTTTGCGGTGCCAAGGCCGTGCTCGTCCGCCTGATCGGGGGCGAGGCCTACTGGCCCTACGGCCTTGCCACCCTGCAAGACCTCGCCCGCCGCAAAGGCCTTGCGCTGGCGATCCTGCCTGCCGATGGCCGCCCTGATCCCCGGCTGGACGAGCTTTCCACGCTGCCAGTCTCGACCCTCCGCCGTCTGCAGGCGCTGTGCGACGAAGGCGGCGCTGTCGCAGCGCAGGCCGCGCTGGCTCAACTGGCTTTGGCGGCCGGCATCTACGCGGCCCCGGTTACAGGCGACAAGACGGTGCCGCAGATGGGCTTCTACGACCCCGAGCGCGGCGTCATTCCTACCCCCCATCCCCTTCCCGGACCGGTGGATCGCGCCCGCCCGACCATTGACCGAGGGATGTCTCCGGCGCCGGAAGGCTCATCCGACGGCTGCGCCCAAACCCCCCCTCCCCCTTTGTGGCGAGGGGATGGGGGTGTGGGGCTGCCGGGCATCAAGGGTCCCGTCCTTGTCACCTTCTACCGCAGCTACCTCACGGCAGGCGACACTGCCCCGGTCGACGCGCTGATCCAGGCCCTCCGCGCGCAGGGCTTTGCAGCCTATGGCGCTTTCGCCTCCAGCCTGAAAGCCCCCGGCGTCACCGACTGGCTGGGCGCGCACATCGCCCTCCATCCGCCCGTCGCCATCCTGAACGCCACCGCCTTCTCCGCCAAGGCTGACGACGGCTCCACCCCCTTCGACGCCGCCAATTGCCCGGTCTTCCAGGTCGCCCTCTCCACCGCCCGCCGCCGCGACTGGGCGGCCTCCGACCGCGGCCTCTCCCCCGCCGACCTTGCCATGCACGTTGTCCTGCCCGAGGTGGACGGGCGGCTGTTCGCGGGCCTGATCAGCCACAAGAGCCCCGGCAAGCGCCACCCGGACCTGCAATTCTCCCGCTTCGCCCATCGCGCAGACGCCCAGCGCATCAAAGCCGTGGTTGATCGGGTCGCCGCCTGGCATCGCCTTGCCCTGACCCCCGCTGCGGACCGGCAGCTGGCCATCGTCCTTTCAACCTACCCCGGTCGTGCGCATCAGATGGCCCATGCGGTGGGCCTCGACGCGCTGGCCTCGACCGAAACGCTGCTGAAATCACTCGCCGCCGAAAGCTACACGACCGCAGAAGGCACCGCGCTACCCGAGGCCCTGACCCAGACCCTCGCCTGGCCGCTTGCCCACTATCTTGCCGCCCTCGACACCCTTCCCGAAGCGCTCCGCCAAGACCTGACCGCCGCCTGGGGCAATCCCGCCGCCGACCCCTCGGTCAAGGATGGCGACTTCCACTTCCCCGCAGCCCGACGCGGCCACGCCCTCATCGCCCTGCAACCCGAACGCGGCGAGGTCAAGAGCCGTGAGGCCGACTACCACGACCTTGCCCGCACCCCGCGCCACGGCTATGTCGCCTTCTACCTCTGGCTCCGCGCACAAGGTATTCACGCCCTGATCCACATGGGCGCCCATGGCACGCTGGAATGGCTGCCGGGCAAATCCGTGGCCCTTGGTGACACCTGCTGGCCCGACGCGCTGATCGGCCCAATGCCGGTCATCTACCCTTTCATCGTCAACGACCCCGGCGAAGCCGCCCAGGCCAAGCGCCGGATCGGGGCCGTCACCCTTGGCCACCTGCCGCCGCCGATGCAGGCCTCACATGTGCCAAGCGCGCTCAGCACCCTCGAACGTCTCCTCGATGAGTATTCCACCGCTGACGGCCTCGACCCTGCCCGCCGCAACCGGCTGATCGGGGCGATCCGGGACGAGGCGCAGGCCTCCGGCGTCGCCGAAGACCTTGGCCTTCCCCCTGACGCAACCCCCGCCGAGGCAATCACCCGGATCGACCGCTTCGTTTGCGACATCAAGGAAAGCCAGTTCGGCCAGGGCCTGCACATATTCGGCCAAGCCGAGGGCGAGCGCGAAGGCCTCTGCGCCGCGCTGAATGGCCGCCGCGTCGCCCCAGGCCCTGCGGGTTCGCCCTATCGCGGTCGGTCGGACGTCCTCCCAACCGGGCGCAACCTCTTTTCTGTGGACCCCCGCGCCGTGCCATCCCGCAATGCCCATGCCCAAGGCGTGAAGCTGGCGGAAGAGCTGATCCGCCGCCACCTGCAGGACCATGGCGATTACCCGCGCGGGCTGGTGGTCGACCTCTGGGGGTCCGCCACCATGCGCACGGCGGGCGAGGAATTCGCGATGGCTCTCCACCTCGCGGGCCTTGCGCCAAAATGGGACGAAGGCTCCGCGCGCGTGTCGGGGTTCGAAGTCGTACCACTCGCGCTGCTGGGTCGCCCAAGGATCGACCTCACCTTGCGCGTCTCCGGCCTCTTTCGCGATGTCTTCCCCACCCTCGCGCAACTTTTCGAAGCTGGGGCCGAGGCCCTGTCCGCCCGCGACGAAGCCCCCGAAGACAACCCCTACATCACCCGAGCCGCCCGCGTCTTCGGCCCGAAGCCCGGCCAGTATGGCCTTGGCATGGGCGTTGCCGCCGACACGTTCACCGACGAAGCACGAAGAGACGCAGGCGAAGCCTGGCTCCATGCCTCAAGCTGGGCCATCGGCCCCGACGGTACTTCGCGACAGGATCGCACCGGACTGGAAACCCGCATCCTCGCCGCCGACAGTTTCGTCCACCCGCAGGACCTGCCCGAAACCGATGTGCTGATGGCCGCCGATTATGCCGCGCATGAGGCGGGCTTCGCCGCCGCCGTTGCCCGGCTGGGCGGGCGGACCCCGACGCTGTACCACCTTGACGTCACCCGCCCCGACAGCCCGCGCGCCCGCACCTTGACCGAGGAAATCGCCCGTACCGTCCGCGCCCGCGCTGCCAATCCCGACTGGGCCGACGGCATGATGAACCATGGCTACCGGGGTGCCGCCGAGATCGCCGCCACGCTCGATCATATGGCCGCCTTCGCCCATCTGGCGCAGGTGGTGCCTCCGCATCTCTTCGATCTCTACCACGACGCAACCCTCGGTCGCGACGACCTGCGCGCTTTCCTGCAACGGGAGAACCCCGCCGCCCTCGCCGCCATGGAGGACCTCTTCTGCCGCCTCCGCGATGCCGGCCTCTGGATCACGCGGCGCAACTCGATCGCTGCCACACTGGAGGCGCGGGCATGACCGCGCCAGAAATCAAAGGCTGGTGCCCCGGAGCCCTCCGTCCCATGCAATCCGGCGACGGCTGGCTCGTCCGCATCCGCCCACCGGGCGGACGGCTTACAGCCAAGCAAGCGTCGGGGATTGCGCAGGCTTCGCTGGCCTATGGCAATGGGGTTATCGACCTGTCGTCGCGGGCCAACGTCCAGCTCCGCGGGATACGGGACGGGACCCAGGGCGCGCTGGTGGATGATCTGCGGGCGCAGGGGCTGGTGGATGAAAGCGTCGCAGCCGAAGCGGCGCGCAACATCGTGGTAACGCCCTTCAAGGAAGCCTGCGCGCAGGGGACTGCAAGCCTGTTGGCGCAGAAACTGGCGCATGCACCGACCTTGCCGGGCAAGTTCGGCTTCGCGGTTGACATCGGCCCCGCACCCGTTCTGGCTGCGGTGCCAGCCGATATCCGGTTAGAGCGTGACGCGGCGGGCGGGTTGATTGTCCGGCCAGATGGGCATCAATTCGGCAAGCTCGCAACGCCGTATACCGTGGTGACAGAAGCTCTGGCCTTGGCTGCATGGTTCCTGCAGTCGGGCGGCGCGCCCGATGGTCGGGGGCGCATGGCCACACATCTGGCGCAGGGTGCAGTGCTGCCCGCCGGGTTTGATCGGGCACCAGCCGCAGCGCTGGCCCCACCTCTGCCCGGACGTCTTGAACAGGGGTGGCTGGTCGGTTTCGGCTTTGGCCAAATGCGCGCGGAAACCCTGGCCGCGCTGGTCGCGACGCAGAGGGCCGTCCGCGTGACGCCCTGGCGCATGTTGATCGTCGAGGGCCTGGCAGTCCTTCCCGACCTTCCCGGCCTGATCACTGACCCCGGCGATCCCCTCCTCCGTGTCACCGCCTGCACCGGTGCCCCCGGCTGCCCGCAAGCCCATGGCCCGACCCGCGATCTGGCCCGTGCTCTGGCACCCCAAGTCGGGCGGGGGCACCTTCACGTCTCCGGCTGCACCAAGGGCTGCGCCCATCCCCAAGCGGCCCCGGTCACGTTGGTCGCGACGCCCCAAGGCTATGACCTTGTCCGCAACGGCAAAGCCGCCGATGCCGCGTCACTGACCGACCTGTCGCCCAACCGCATTGCCGACTACCTGAAAGACCCCGATGCCGCATCTTTATGAAACCGACGGCGCTGCGATTTACCTACGCTCCTTCGCCATGATCCGGGCCGAGGCTGACCTTGCCCGCTTCACGCCGGAAGAGGAAATCGTCGCCGTCCGGATGATCCACGCCGCCGGGATGGTTGACCTGGCCCCTTATATCCGGTTCTCCCCCGGCATGGCCATCGCCGCCCGCGCAGCTCTCGAAGACGGTGCGCCGATCCTTTGCGATGCCCGCATGGTCAGCGAAGGCGTCACCCGCACCCGTCTTCCCGCCGGAAACGACGTGATCTGCACCCTGCATGACCCTGTCGTCCCCGAGCTTGCCAAAGCCATGTCCAACACCCGCTCTGCGGCAGCGCTAGAGCTGTGGCGTCCCCACCTGCAAGGCGCGGTCGTGGCCATCGGCAACGCGCCCACCGCCCTTTTTCACCTTCTCAACATGCTGGAAGACCCAGACTGCCCCCGCCCCGCCGCGATTATCGGCTGCCCGGTCGGTTTCGTCGGGGCTGCAGAGTCGAAGGACGCGCTGATGGCGCATCCCCAGGTTCCCAGCCTGATCGTCCAAGGCCGCCTCGGCGGATCGGCGATCACCGTGGCCGCGGTCAACGCGCTTGCCAGCCGGAAGGAATGACCATGGCCCCCAAGAGCGGCAGGGTGATCTGTGCGGGCCTTGGCCCCGGTGACCCCGACCTGATGAGCCTGCGCGCCGCCCGCGCCATAGAGGCGGCCCGGCATGTCGCCTATTTCCGCAAGGCGGGCCGTCCCGGTCAGGCACGGCGGATCGTCGAGGGGATGCTGACCGCCGGTGTCACCGAGTATCCGATGGAATACCCGGTCACCACCGAACTTCCCTTCGATAGCCCGGAATACAGCCTTGCACTGGCCCGGTTCTACGACAGTTGGGCCAACCGCCTCGCCACCCTTGCCGCGACCGAAGACGTCCTTGTCCTCTGCGAGGGTGATCCGTTCTTTTACGGCTCGTTCATGCACCTCCATTCCCGCCTGCAGGGCCGCGTGCCGGTGGAGGTGATCCCCGGCATCACCGGCATGACCGGCTGCTGGACGGCAACGGATACCCCGATCACCTGGGGCGACGATGTGCTGACGGTCCTGATGGGCACGCTGCCCGAGGATGATCTGGTCCGCCACATGACCGATGCCGACGCCCTGGTCATCATGAAAACCGGCCGCAATCTTCCCCGCGTCCGCCGGGCGCTGGAGCGGGCCGGTCGGCTGGAGGCCGCCTGGCTGGTGGAACGCGGCACGATGCCGAACCAGCGCGTAGCACGGCTGGCCGAGGTCGATACCGCCGACTGCCCCTATTTCGCAATCGTCCTCGTCCACGGCCACGGTCGCCGACCGGAGATCGCCGAATGACCGCCACGGACACCATGGGCTGGCTGGCCATTGCCGGGCTTGGGCCAGGGGATCACCGGCTGGTGACTCCCGAGGTGACTGCAGCACTGGCCGAGGCAACCGATGTGGTGGGCTACATCCCGTACGTCGCCCGCGTGGCCCCGCGCGACGGTCTGACCCTGCATCCCTCCGACAACCGTGTCGAACTTGACCGCGCCCGCGCCGCCTTGGACATGGCAGCCGAAGGCAAGCGCGTCGTCATCGTCTCCTCCGGCGATCCAGGGGTCTTTGCGATGGCCTCTGCGGTGTTCGAGACGCTCGAGGGGCGCACTGACTGGCAGGCGCTCGACATCCGCGTCCTGCCCGGCATCACCGCGATGCTTGCGGCGGCGGCGGCGGCGGGGGCTCCCTTGGGCCATGATTTCTGCTGCATCAACCTGTCCGACAACCTCAAACCGTGGGAGGTCATCGAAACCCGCCTTCGCCATGCTGCCAAGGCAGATCTTGCCATGGCCTTCTATAACCCCCGGTCCGCCAGCCGCCCGGAGGGTTTTGTCCGCACGCTGGACGTGCTGCGCCAGGAATGCGGCCCCGACCGCCTGATCACCTTTGCCCGCGCCGTCAGCACGGCGGACCAGCACGTGCTGACCGTCACCCTGGGCGAAGCCGCGCCCGAGATGGCCGATATGCGGACCGTGGTGATCGTCGGCAACGCGGCTACACGACGGGTGGGCCGCTGGGTCTATTCGCCGCGGAGGGCAGGATGAGCAGGGGGTCCCTCGTCGTTCACTTCGTGTCCTCCTCGGTGCCGCCGCGCGAGGAGTGCACGAAGTGCTCGACGAGCATTGCCAGAGAGGGACACGGCTCAGACGTTCAGCCAGGCCATGATATCTTCCACACTGCGGGCAATCCGGCGCTCAGGCATCAAGGGCCGGTCGATCAGGATCACCGGCAGCCCGAGTTCCCGCGCCGCGATCAGCTTCGCTTTGGACCCCGCACCGCCCGCGTTCTTGGCGACGATAACCTCGGTCCCGTGCGTCACCATCAGTGCACGATCCCCCGCCACCTCGAAGGGACCGCGCGCGATCACCACTTCGGCGTGGGGCAGGGGAAGGGGTCCCATCGTCGGATCGACCAGCCGCAGCAGGTAGTGATGCTGCGGGGCGACCGCGAAAGCCGCAAGGGTCTGCCGACCGATGGCAAGGAAGACCCGGCGCGGGGTATCGCCCAGTGCCGCAACCGCCCCCGCAATGTCGCTGACATGGGTCCAGCGATCACCCGCTCCGGCAACCCAGGCCGGCCGCTCCAGCGCAATCAGGGCTGTGCCATGGAGAGTGCAGGCCGCAACCGCATTCCGGCTCATCTGGGCCGCAAAAGGATGGGTCGCGTCGATCACATGGGTGATCCGCTCGTCCAGAAGAAAACCCGCCAACCCCTCCACGCCGCCAAACCCTCCGATGCGCACGGGCAGGGGTTGCGCGACCGGGGCTTCGGTCCGACCGGCATAGGAATAGACGGCATCCACGCCCGCATCAGCCAGGGCCTGCGCCATCTGCGCGGCCTCGGTCGTTCCGCCCAGAAGAAGGACGCGCGGCATGGCTGACCCTTGGCTGACAATCATCGGACTGGGCGAAGATGGCCTGTCTTCCCTCTCGCCCGCAAGCCGTGAAGCGCTGGACCGGGCCAAGGTCATCTTCGGCGGCCCACGGCACCTGGCGCTGACCGGGGCCGGAGACCGAGGCCAGCCTTGGCCCGTCCCCTTCGACGCCACCCCTGTCCTTGCCCATCGGGGCCGCCCCACGGTCGTTCTGGCCTCGGGTGACCCATTCTGGTTCGGCGCGGGCGGCAGTCTTATGGCGCATCTGCAGCCGGGCGACTGGGTCTCGCACCCCGCCCTTTCCACCTTTCAGCTGGTCGCAAACCGCCTTGGCTGGCGGCTGGAAGAGACGCTTTGCATGGGCCTCCACGCCGCCCCTTTTGACCGCCTTCGGCCCGTCCTCGGTCGCGGCACCCGCGCAATCTGCACCGTCCGCGACGGCACCGCCGTGGCCGATCTGGCCGGTTGGCTGGCGTCAACCGGCCACTGCAACGCGCAGCTGATGATCCTCGAACGCCTCGGCGGCCCGGAAGAACGCCTCCGCGCCGCAACCCCGATGTCGGTCCCCAACGACATCTCCGCCCCGGTGTCGGTGGCCATCGAATCCACCGACCCTGGCCTCCCAAAGGCCTCCGGCCTACCAGACGATCTCTTCGCCCATGACGGCCAGATCACCAAACGCCCCGTCCGCGCGCTGACGCTTTCCGCCCTCGCCCCCCGCGCCGGTGAAACCCTCTGGGACATCGGCGCAGGCTCCGGCTCCATCGGCATCGAATGGCTGCTGGCCGGAGGTGCCAGGGTCGAGGCGCTGGAGGCCGATCGCATCCGCGCCACCCGCGCCCGCGCCAACGTGGATGCCTTCGGCCTTGGCCACCGCCATCGCTTGCACGACACCCGCGCTCCCGAAGGATTGAACACCCTCCCCAAGCCCGATGCGGTCTTCATCGGCGGCGGTGCCAGCGAAACCCTCCTGACACATCTGTGGGACCTGATCCCGCCGGGCACGCGGCTGGTCATGAACGCCGTCACCATCGAAACCGAGGCGCTGGTCCTAGATTGGTCCACCCGCCACGGCGGTCAGCTTTTGAAGATCGACCTCTCGGAACCTTCTGCCATCGGAAGCAAACGCAGCTGGCATGCAAGCCTGCCGATCCTGCAATGGAGCGTCACCCGATGATCGTCGCAGGCTTCGGTTTCCGCTCTGAAACCACCCTTGCCGCCCTGCAAGACGCCCTCTCGCGCGCCGGAGGGCCGGATGGTGTTACCCATTTGGCTACCCTTGCCGCCAAGGCCCCAGACCTTGCGACGCTTGGCCAAGCCCTCGGCCTTCCCGTCCTCACACTGCCACCCGAGATGCTGCGAGGCCAAGCCACCCTCACCCGCTCACCTCGCGTCGAAGCACTCCACGGCACCGGCTCTGTCGCCGAAGCCGCCGCCCTCGCAGCGGCAGGCCCGGGTTCAAGACTGCGTGGCCCCCGGGCGACCTCACAAGACGGCACCGCCACCGCCGCGATAGCCGAAGGATCGGCGCCATGAACCGCCACGGCCTTATCCCGGAAAGCGCCTCCCCTCCCCCTCGTGGGGAGGGGATCGGGGCGGGGGGCACCCGCAACGCCAGCACGTCCTGCGTCCCCACAACAAGAGGGGGACGAAGGATCTTCAGACCCCGGTGTTCGCCCCGACCCTGCGCGCGGGTTCTTGGCCGATACCGACCTAAAGCTCGGCCCGCCCCAGAAGGACCCTCCCAATGACCGTCCACTTCATCGGTGCTGGCCCCGGGGCGCCCGACCTGCTGACCCTGCGCGGCCGCGACCTCATCGCCGCCTCTCCGGTCTGCCTTTATGCGGGGTCCTTGATCCCCGAGGGGATCCTGTCGCACTGCCCCCCCGGCTGCCGCATCATCAACACGGCCCCCCTGTCGCTGGACGAGATCATCGCCGAAATCGCCACCGCCCACACCTCAGGACAGGACATCGCCCGCCTGCACTCCGGCGACCTCTCGGTCTGGTCGGCGATGGGCGAACAGCTCCGCCGCCTGCGCGATCTTGGCATCCCCTATGACGTGACACCGGGCGTCCCCGCCTTTGCCGCCGCCGCCGCCACCCTGGGCGTCGAGCTTACCCTCCCCGGCCTCGCGCAATCCGTGGTCCTGACCCGCACGGAAGGCCGCGCCACCCAGATGCCCGAAGGCGAGACGCTGGCCGCTTTCGCCGCGACTGGTGCCACTCTGGCGCTTCACCTCTCGATCCACCTGATCGAAAAACTCACCGCCGAACTGATCCCCCACTATGGCCCCGACTGCCCCGTCGCCGTGGTCTGGCGCGCGAGTTGGCCCGAAGAACGCATCATCCGCGCCACGCTTGCGACCCTGCAAGCCGCCGTTCCCGCCGAGGTCGAGCGCACCGCCCTGATCCTCGTCGGTCCCGCCTTGGCGCAGGAAGGCTTCGAAGAAAGCCGCCTTTACGCGGGCGACTATGACCGCCGCTACCGCCCGGTCGGCACCGACCCCCGCTTTCCGGGGACCGGGCAATGACGCCGGGCCTGCTGATCGCCGCCCCCGCTTCGGGCACCGGCAAGACCACCGTCACGCTGGGGTTGCTGGCCGCCCTTCGTGACCGGGGGCTGACGGTTCAACCCTTCAAGAACGGACCGGACTACATCGACCCCGCCTTCCATCGGGCCGCGTCGGGCCGGGCGTCGCTGAACCTTGATACCTGGGCGATGGGGCGCGACATGCTGGCCGGTCTCGTCGCCCAAGCCGAAGGCTGCGATCTGGCGCTGGCCGAAGGTTCCATGGGCCTTTTCGATGGTGTCGCTGCAAAGGGTGCCACCGGCAACGGCGCGTCAGCCGACCTTGCGGCACTGATGGGCTGGCCGGTGGTGCTGGTCCTTGACGCTTCGGGACAAGCCCAGACCGCCGCCGCCGTGGCGCAGGGCCTGGCCCGTTTCCGGCCGGGGGTCACCGTGGCCGGTGTCATCCTGAATCGGGTCGCCAGCCCAAGGCACGAAGCCCTGATCCGGTCGGGAATGGAGGAAGCGGGCGTCACCGTCCTTGGCGCCCTTCCGAAACGCGCCGCCATCGCCATGCCCGAGCGACATCTGGGCCTTGTTCAGGCCGAAGAGCACCCCGCCCTTCGGACCCTGATCACCGAGGCCGCCCAACTGATGCGCGAAGGCGTCGACCTTGACGCCCTGCTCGCCGCCGCTGCGACCACCGCCACTCCGGCACCGCCCCCGAAAATCACCCCGCCCGGCCAACGCATCGCCCTCGCCCGTGACGCCGCGTTCTCCTTCATCTACCCGCACCTTCTGCAAGGCTGGCGCGCGGCAGGGGCCGAGGTCCTGCCCTTCTCGCCCCTTGCCGATGAAGCCCCGGACCCGACCGCCGATGTCTGCTGGCTGCCCGGCGGCTACCCCGAGCTGCACGGCGGCACCCTCGCCGCCGCAACCCGCTTTCACAACGGCCTGAAGGTCTTCGCCGAGCAGAAACCCGTCCATGGCGAATGCGGCGGCTACATGGTCATGGGTCAGGCGCTGATCGACAAGGACGGCACCTCGCACCGGATGGCGGGGCTTCTGGGCCTGACCAGCAGTTTTGCTCAGCGCAAGATGCACCTTGGCTATCGCAGCGCCAGGCTTGCACAAACCATCCCCGGGCAAGCCGCCGACGCCCGCCTGTCCGGCCACGAGTTTCACTATTCCACCATCCTCACCCAACCCGACGCGGCGCTCGCCGAAGTCACCGACGCCACCGGGGCCCCGGTGCCCGAGACCGGCTCCTATCGACGTCAGCCCGGCGGTGGTCTATCGACCGGCACCTTTTTCCACCTGATCGCGGGCGCGTCATGACCGGACATGTCACCTTCGTCTCGGCTGGTCCCGGGGACCCAGACCTTCTGACCGTCAAGGCGGTGAAGGCGCTGGGAAAGGCCGATGCCGTCCTTTACGACGATCTTTCCTCCGGCCCGATCCTCGCCCTTGCCCGCCCCGGGGCCGATCTTGTCGGTGTCGGCAAACGCGCGGGACGCGCCTCGCCAAAGCAGGACCATGTCAGCCGCCTTCTGGTCGACTACGCCCGCACCGGTGCCCATGTCGTGCGCCTAAAATCCGGTGATTGCGGCATCTTCGGGCGGCTGGAGGAAGAGCTGACCGCGCTCCACAACGCCGGTATCCCTTGCGAGATCATCCCCGGTGTGACCTCTGCCTCGGCCGCCGCCGCCGCTGCCGGCATCCCGCTGACCCGCCGCCTTCATGCGCAGCGCGTTCAGTTCATCACCGCCGCCGACACGTCCGGGAACCTTCCCCCCGGCCTCAACCTGCCCGCCCTGGCCGACCCTCACGCGACCACCGTCGTGTTCATGGGCAAGCGGACCTTCCCGGCGCTTGCCGCCGCCCTGATCGCGCAGGGCCTGTCGCCTGACACACCGGCGCTTCTGGCCGAAGCGGTCTCGACCCCCGACCAGCATCTGCACCGCACCACCATCGCCCGGCTTGCAGAAATCCTCGCCGAAGACCGCTCGCCCCGCCCAGGCCTGATCATTTTCGGCGCGCTCGCTCTGGGGACGGCATGATCACCCTGTCCCTTATCGGCATCGGCACCGGCAACCGGGACCACCTGACGGCAGAGGCCGCGAAGGCCCTGAATGCCGCCGACCTGATCCTTTTGCCCCGCAAGGGTGACGACAAATCCGACCTTGCCGATATCCGTCGCCAAATCCTGGCCGATGTCCTGACCACCCAGGTCCCAGTGGCCGAATACGCTGTCCCCACCCGCGCCGACCGGTCGGACTACCTTGGTGCGGTGAACGACTGGCACGACGCCATCGCGCAGGTCTGGTCTGACACCATCGCCGCCCACCTGCCCCAAGACGGAAAGGTCGCGCTGATGGTCTGGGGCGACCCGTCGCTTTACGACAGCACCCTGCGCATCGCGGCCCGCCTTTCGGGCCTTGTGGTCAAGGTCATCCCCGGCATCACCAGCCTGCAGGCCCTGACTGCCGCCCATGCCATCCCGCTGAACACCCTTGCCGCCCCGGTGACCATCACCACCGGCCGCCAGTTGCGAGACCATGGCTGGCCCGAGGGCGCGATCACCCTTGCCGTGATGCTTGACAAGGGCGGGGCCTTCACCGCCGTCGACCCGACTGATGTGACGATCTGGTGGGGTGCCTATGTTGGCATGCCGGACGAGGTGCTGATCCACGGCCCGCTTTCGCAAGTGGCTGACGACATCCTCACAACCCGCGCTGACCTCCGCGCCCGGCACGGCTGGATCATGGACATCTACCTCTTGCGGCGCGGCCATGACCACTGACCTCCTCTCCCGCGCGCTACCACTTTACGGCCTGCCGCGCGACACCCCGCTCACCTTGCTCAACCGCTCGGAAAACGAAACCTGGCGGGCGAAGGACCTGATCCTCCGCCTCCATCGCCCCGGCTACCACTCCCGGCAAGAGATCGCCTCGGAACTCGCCTGGCTGACCGCGATCCAAGACCTTCCCGGCCTGCGCGCGGTAAAGCCGGTGGCCGGGCGCCAAGGCCTTGTCACCGAGCTTGCTGGCCGCTGCATTGTGGGTTTCGCGCCAATCGACGGACACGAGCTTCAGCCTGGTGACGATCTGGCCCGATGGTTTGCCCCGCTTGGCGAAATCACTGCCCGCCTGCATCTGCACGCCCGCAGCTGGCCCCCGCCCGCTGGCTTTACCCGCAAGCGCTGGGATGTCGAGACGATCCTCGGCCCCCGCCCGCATTGGGGCCACTGGCACCAGGCACCGGGCCTTGACGCGCAAGGCACGAACCTCCTCGACCGTGCAACTGCCAAACTTGCCCGACGCCTGACCGGCTATGGGACCGGACCACAGGTCTTCGGCCTCATCCACGCCGACCTTCGGCTGGCGAACCTGATGGTCGACGCCAAAGGCCTGACCGCCATCGACTTCGACGACTGCGGCTTCGGCTGGTGGGCCTATGACCTTGCCTCGGCGTTGTCGTTCATCGAGACCGACCCGCGCCTGCCCGACCTGATCGCCCGTTGGTGCGACGGCTATACCCGCATCGCCGCCCTAGGACCCGAAGACCGCGCGATGATCCCGGCCCTCATCTTCCTGCGACGGGTGCTTCTGACCGCCTGGCTTGCCACCCGAGCCGACAGCGACACGGCGCGGGTGCTGGGCGGGCCAGCCTTTACCCAAGGCACCCTGTCCCTGGCCGAGACTTTCCTGACCGATGGGCTGATCGGTTTTTGCCCCTGACCCCTCCTCGTTCGACGTCGTCTCCTCGTCGGCAGCGAGGAGTGGACGAAGTCCATCGACGAGCGGACCCGGCCTATTCCTTCAACAGAAGCGACAGCGCGAGTGCCGTCATCGCCACTCCGGCCATGATCAGACCGGGTGGCACCGCGCCATGCAGGGCTATCTCCCACAGGATCACCCAACTTGGCACCAGATAGGTATAGGCCATGACCTTGGCCGCAGGCAGCCGCAGCGTGGCATATTGCAACAGGACAAAAGTCATCGCGCTGGCCGCAACCGCGACATAAACCAGCGTCACCCAGACGATCCCCGGCAGGGCGGCCCAATCCGTCGCCAGCACCGCAGGCCAGGCGTAAAGCGCCAGCAGCAGGGTTCCCGCCAGCATCATTCCGAAGGTGAAAACCACCGCAGGCTCGCCCCGGTTCAGCTTGCGGACCAAAGGCGCATAGGCCGCATGGGCGACACAGCCCCAAAAGTAGATCACCTCGCCCCGACCGATCTCCATCGCCATCAGCGCCTGAAGTTCAGCCCGAAAGATCACCCACAACGCTCCGACACAGCCGATTGCCAATGCCACCGCCATCCGCCCGGTCAGCTTTTGCCGCAGAAACAGCCACCCGAACCCCGCCGCCATGATCGGGGTCAGCGTAAAGACCGCCGCAGCCGAAACCGGCGGAGCAGTCTTCAGCCCTTCGAACATCAGCACGAAATAGGCGGCCAGAAGCCCCCCCAGCACCAGATAGCGCCAGGGCGCATCCCAGGTCCGGCGCGAAATCCCCGTCGTCGCCATGGCCGCCACGCCGACCAGCACCCCCGCCAGCACGAACCGCACCACCGACAAGGCCCCCGGGTCGATATGCAGTGCCGCCATCCCACCCAGCGAGAACGACCCCGCAACCAGTGCCGAAAACGCCAGCATCGCCAGATGGCCACGGGTGGACTGACCAAGCCGGTCCGGCATCAATCGCAGAGTTTCCACCCCTTCGCCATTTCCTTCAAATGCGTAATGAAGGCCTGCACTTTGCGCGTCCGGTGCAGATCGACATGGGTGACGATGCGCAAAAACGCCTCCCAATCATCTCGCTGAGGCAGAACCTCAACCAGACCGGGATCATTCACCGCCCGGAACGCCATCATGAAGCCGATGCCCGCGCCCTCCCGGACCGCCTGTTCCAACGCCATCGGTTCGGTCGCAGCGTAGGTGATCTGATCAGGCTGCACCGCGGCGCGAAGCCAGCGATGAAACGGTGCACGGGTGCTGTCCTTGTCGGCACAGACAAACCGGTGACCGGCAAACCCGGCTTCTGACGACGGCATGCCAAAGCGTTCGACATAGGTGCGCGACGCAAAAAGACCGACCTTGATCCGGGCGAGGGGCTGCACCACGTTGTCCGGTTCCTCCTGCCCGGCACCCGCCCGCAGCGCGACATGCGCCTCGCCATAATCCAGCCGGAAGACGCGCATATCGGTCAGAAGCCGTACCCGCACCTCCGGCCACTTCGCCTGAAAGCTGGTCATGACAGGGGTCAAAAGGTCCGAAATTCCGGCGATCGACGTGACCACAAGCTCGCCAGAAACCGTCTCGCCCTGACCCTTGATGCGGCTCAGAAGATGGGCGAATTGCTCTTCCGTTGTCTGCGCCACCACCAGAAGATCGCGACCGGACTCGGTCGGGGTGTAGCCCCTGGCATGGCGCTGGAATAGCTTGACACCCAGCCGCTTTTCCAATGCGTCGATATGCCGGATCACGGTCGCATGATGCACGCCCAGAACCTCGGCCGCACCGGAAACCGTACCCAGCCGGGCAACCTGAAACGCTGTTCGGATCTCGTCCCAGTTTTCCATGTCACCCCCGCTTGTGCGCCCATGCGCATGAACCGCTGCGGCGTGCCGATTTGCAAGGACAAAACCGCCCGGGCTGACGGCTTGACGCCGCCCCCGGCACTCACAAGACTACGCGCCATTCCGGGATCGCCGTTTTGGTCCGAGGGGGCCCCGTTTGCGGATCGTCGAAGAGACACCTGACCGATTGGTGCTGGAGGAGCGGCCCTGGCTTTTGGGGATCATCCTGACCATTTCCATCCTTGTCTTCTGCGCGCTCGCCTTCGGTTTGGCTGGCACCAGCCTTTGGCTGGGGCTTGGCTTCGCTGTGGCCACCGCAGTCTTTGCCCTCGCCTTCATCGCATTCGTGCGACGCGTCATCGCGATCTTTGATCGCCCGGCGAGGGCCGTCGTGCTCCGGACCGCAAGCCTTCTGGGGCAACGGGAACAAACGATTGTCCTGACCGATATCACCTGCGCCGAAGTCGAAACCTCGCGCAGCACCTCGTCCAGTGGCGGCAAGTTAAGCGGTGTCACGCACCGCACGGTGCTGCGCACCAGCGGCGGGCCGGTGCCGATGACAGAGGTCTTCTCCTCCGGGTCGGGCGCTGCGCGGAACGCGGCGATCATCAATCGCTGGCTCGGGACCGGCAGTGCCGGTCCGGCTGACCCGTGATTTGGGGCTGCCCCCCGTTTCACGCCAAGACTTTCCGCCCGGTTCGCAGACGCTCGGTCTGTCGGCTTGACTTGCACGACCGATCCGGCGTTTTTGGGCGGCACGATAAGCAGGAGTGCCTTGGGTGTTTGAAGGTCGGGCGATTTTTGGTCATATCCGGTTTTCCTTCTACGGGATCACCGACACGCGGTCGAAGCCGGACGAAGACGGCACCGCGCTAGCCCGCCTATATGACGAAACCCGCATGGCGCGGCGGTTCTTCCTGTTCGAGAACCTGACCCTGCCCAGCCTCATGGCCCAGACCGACCGCGACTTCAGGACGGTCATCATGTCGTCCGAGGTGATGCCCGACCCCTACAAGCAGCGGCTCACCGCGCTTGCGGCGCGCCTGCCGGGTGCCATGGTCGAGTTCTCGCCCCATCAGCGCGGCGACCTCGCCTTTCGCAAGTTCATGATCGAAGCGGCCGGCCGCAGGGGCCACGCGACCTCGGTGCATTTCCGGCTCGATGACGACGATGCGCTCGCCATCAACTACATCGCCCGCCTGCGTGAGATCAGCCGCATCCTTTCGCCCACGACGCATATCACCTTTCCGACCGGCCTCTTTCTCTTTCCCGCCAGCGGGACCGAGCCGGTCGGTACCTCGATGGTGCAGCAACGCTTCCTGACCGCAATCGGCCTGGCCACGGTCAACGGCGGCAGCTTCCAGAAAAATCCGTTCCAGATGATGCACAGCAACGTCTGGACCCGCTGGCCGGTCGTCTCCGACCCCCGATTCCCGGCGCATATCCGGACCCATCATTTCGACAACGACACCATAGCGCATCAAGACCGCATCCTCGGCGCCCTCCGGCGCGAACGGGCCAGCCGCCGCGCGCGGCGACATGCGGCCGCGGTCGACGCGTTTCTGGCCACTAGCTTCCCCTACCTCGACAGGGAAGGCCTGGATGGCCTGATCGGGCGCTGCGAAGCGGTCAAAGGCCTGGCCGACCTTCCGCCCGTGACCTGAACCGACCGCCAAGAGCGGGCTCGTTGTCCGGCAAAGAGTCTTGCCCCCGTCGTCGCCCGGGACGAAACTGCCGGGCATGAGCCAGCAACAGATTGAAGCCCAGCCCACGGCAATCAGCGGCATCATCGCCGTGATCGCCCGGTCAGCACGCGGATTTGCCCGCCACACCCATGACCAGTTCGGCATCGGTCTGGTCGAGGCCGGGGCGCAGACCTCGGCCTCAGGTCGGGGTCAGGTCCGGGTCGAAGCCGGTGACCTGATCACGGTGAACCCGAACGAAGTGCATGACGGGCTGCCGGTGGATGACCACGGCAGGGTCTGGAGGATGCTTTACCTTGACCCCGACGCAATGGTGCGACTGACCCAGCGGCACCAGGAGTTTGCCTTTCCGGTGCTACGACGGCCAGGTTTGGCAAATGCGTTCCGGCGGCTTTTCCAGTCCGTACGTGACCCGGGGCAGGGCCTCGCAACCGAAGCCGCACTGGTTCAGCTTAGCGCCGCGCTGGACGACCGCCCGCAACGGCCAGTCCTTCCCGGAGGCGTAAGCCGCGCGCTGCAACTGCTTGGCGATGACCCGGCCCATCCGGTTTCGCTTGGTGATCTGGCAGCAGTTGCCGGACTGACCCGCTTTCATTTCCTGCGCAGCTTTGCCCGCGCAACAGGGCTGACCCCGCACGCCTTCCAGATGCAGGCGCGTCTGCATCTGGCACGACGACTGATCTTGGCCGGGCTGCCGCTTTCCGCAGTCGCCGCCGACGCGGGGTTCTCCGACCAAAGTCACCTCACCCGCCTCTTTGCCCGCAGCCATGGCATGACGCCGGGCGGATATGCGCGCAATTTCGTTCAAGACCGGCGCACAAGGCGCGCGGGATAAGGGGGCTTTCCCTTGCTCAAGGCCTGACCCATGTCGTTCCTCTCCCCCGAATTCCTCATCACCTCGCTGATCGTCGTCGCCTCGCCCGGTACCGGCGCGGTATATACCGTGGCCGCCGGTCTTGGCCGCGGGACGAAAGCCTCGGTTCTGGCCGCCTTTGCCTGTACCTTCGGCATCCTGCCGCATATGGCCGCCGCGATCACCGGCCTCGCTGCCCTCCTGCACCAAAGCGCGCTGGCCTTCGAGATCGTGAAATACGCGGGTGTCGCCTATCTTCTGTGGATGGCCTGGTCCTCCTTGCAGGAAGACGGGATCCTGCGCGTCGAAGGATCACCCCCCAAAGCAGCGCGTGCCGTGCTGATCGAGGGGGTGGCGATCAACCTTCTGAACCCGAAACTCTCGATCTTCTTCCTCGCCTTCCTGCCGCAGTTCGTCGCCGTCGACGACCCTCTCCCTCTCACAACGATGGCCCTCCTGTCCCTCGTCTTCATGGCCATGACCTTCGTCATCTTCGCCCTCTACGGCCTCTTCGCGGCCCAGATGCGGACGCAGGTCCTGTCGCGACCCGCAGTCCTTGCCTGGATGCGGCGCGGATTTGCAGCAGCATTCGTGGCCCTCGGCGCAAGACTGGCACTGGCTGAACGCTAGCCGCTCGGCTTGACTCTGCCTGCCTGACGGCGTATCCGGCCCGCAATTCCCGGAGGCCAAGGCTTCCGGTCCTTTGGGCAAAGCCCGGGATCGACATCCGTCAGCGCGTTGCGCCCACGGGTGTCATTTCGCTTTGCACAACGGCTCCGCCGCCCCATATCGGGGCAAACGCAAACACGAGGTGACGCGATGTTCGAAAGCCTGTCAGAACGCCTTGGTGGCGTCTTCGACCGTCTGACCAAGGCCGGCGCGCTGTCCGAGGCCGACGTTGTCACAGCCCTCCGCGAGGTTCGCGTGGCACTGCTCGAGGCCGACGTCTCGCTGCCCGTCGCCCGCGATTTCATCAAGCGGGTGCAGGACAAGGCCACTGGCGTCGCGGTAACGAAGTCGATCACCCCCGGCCAGATGGTCGTCAAGATCGTCCATGACGAGTTGATCCGCGTGCTGGCGGGCGATGATGCGCCCGAGGCGCTGAAGATCGACAACCCGCCTGCAACGATCCTGATGGTGGGTCTCCAGGGCTCCGGCAAGACGACGACGACCGCGAAGCTGGCCAAGCGCCTGAAAGAAAAGAACGGCAAGCGCGTCCTCCTCGCCAGCCTCGACACCAACCGCCCCGCCGCGATGGAGCAGCTGGCGATCCTCGGTGTCCAGATCGGCGTCGACAGCCTGCCGATCGTCAAGGGCGAAACCGCCGTCCAGATCGCCAAGCGCGCCAAGACGCAAGCCAACCTTGGCGGCTACGACGTCCTCTTCCTCGACACCGCCGGGCGCCTCCACATCGACGAAGTCCTGATGGACGAGGTCCAGTCCGTCCGCGACATCGCCCAACCGCGCGAAACCCTGCTGGTGGTCGACGGCCTTACCGGCCAGGACGCCGTCAACGTCGCGACCGAGTTTGATGGCAAGGTCGGCATCTCCGGCGTCGTCCTCACCCGGATGGACGGCGACGGGCGCGGTGGTGCGGCCCTGTCCATGCGCGCCGTCACCGGCAAGCCGATCCGCTTCGTCGGCCTTGGCGAAAAGATGGACGCGGTCGAGGTTTTCGACCCCGAGCGCGTCGCGGGCCGCATCCTTGGCATGGGGGACATCGTCGCCCTGGTCGAACGCGCGCAGGAAACCTTCGAGGCCGAACAGGCCGAACGCATGGCCAAGCGCTTTGCCAAGGGTCTGTTCAACATGAACGATCTGAAGATGCAGATGGAGCAGATGCTCAAGATGGGCGGCATGCAGGGCCTGATGGGCATGATGCCGGGCATGGGCAAGATGCAGGCCCAGGCGGATGCGGCTGGCCTGAACGACAAGATGATCCATCACCAGATCGCGCTGATCAACTCGATGACCAAAAAGGAACGCGCGAACCCCGATCTCCTCGCCGCCAGCCGCAAGAAGCGCATCGCCGCCGGGTCGGGCCTTGATGTCTCCGACCTGAACCGCCTGCTGAAGCAGCACAAGCAGATGGCCGACATGATGAAAAAGATGGGCAAAGGCGGCATGATGAAGAACATGATCAAGCAGTTCCTTGGCAAAGGCGGCATGCCCGATCCGTCCAAGATGTCGCCCGAACAACTCGCCGAAGCGGCCAAGGGCATGCAGCAGGGCATGGGCGGAATGGGCGGGGGCCTGCCCCCCGGCCTTGGCGGCCTGCCACGCGGAATCACCCTTCCCGCCGGTCTTTCGGGGCTGATGAAGAAGAAATGATTGTCGTAATCCGAAACTTCGACGGAAATCCACCGCCGCAAGGTGCCAGCGAACCCATGCGTGTGTCGCTCGTCTGTCGTCTCATTTCGCGAGACGGCTCGGAATACTGGTTGGCGCTTCCTTCGGCTGATTTCGCTTATGAGACCGCCGACGGGCGCACGCTGCAGGTAAGCAACGTGATCGTTTCACCCGGCTCGTTGGGGCAGAGCTTTGCACCCGCCTTCGAGGGGCGCGTCAACGTTGCATATGTGACCGACAGTTCACTGCTGACCGACGCAGTTCTTGACTTCAAAAAATGCGACTATGTCGCACACGGCGATGGCTATGTCCTGCCGGAGCACGCCGCATGACCTACCGGCTGGCGCAGGACGCGAGTGGAGGCCCGGTCCTGGTGACCGAGCGTCTGCGCCTGCGCAGGCCGACCCCTGCCGACATCCCGGCAAGCTTCCGCTTCTGGTCCTCCGACCGTTCGGCCATGATGGGCGGACCCTGGACGATGGAAACGCTCACAGCCGAAACCCAAGACCTCCTCGACCAATGGCAAAAGCACGGCTTCAGCCTCTTCACCGTCACCCGCCACGGGTCTGACGAGGGCATCGGCGGCATCGGCCCGTTCTTCCCGAAAGCCCACCTCGAACCCGAACTGGGCTGGAGCCTCTGGGACGCCAAAGACGAAGGCCAGGGCCTCGCCCATGAGGCCGCCGCCGCCGCCCGCGACTGGTTCTTCGCGACCTCTGGCTTTAAGACCGCCGTCAGCTACACCGACCTCGACAACCACCGCTCGCACCTCCTGTGCGAGCGCTTGGGTGCCAAGGTCGACCCCGACGCCAAGCACCCCTACGGCGATGATCCCACGCTGACCTACCGACATTTCGCCGGGGGTGCCGCATGATCCCGGTCATCGAAACCCCCCGCCTCATCCTGCGCCCCCACGTCCCGGCCGACTTCCCGGCCTATGCCGCCCTCATGGCCTCGCCGCGTTCGGTGGGCATGGGCGGGCCGTTTGACGAACGACAGGCCTGGGGCATGTTCTGCCATGAAATCGCCTGCTGGCCGCTCTTTGGTCATGGCGGGCTGACCATCACCCGCCGCGACACCGGTGAGGCCGTTGGCATGGTCGAGATCAATGCCGGACCCCTCTTCCCCGAACCCGAGCTTGGCTGGCAGCTTTACGATGGCTGGGAAGGCCAGGGCTTTGCCACCGAAGCCGCCCGGGCGCTGCTCGACTGGGCTTTCGCAAACCTGCCGCATGCCAGCTTCGTCAGCTACACCGGCCCCGAGAACGTTGCCTCGCAGGCCGTTGCCCGCCGCCTTGGCGCGGTGATCGACCCTGATGCAGCCGTCCAGGACGAAGGCGACATCGTCTGGCGTCACCACCGGAGGGCCGCATGATCGCCCCCACCCTCCATACCGAACGCCTGACGCTGCGGATGCCCTTGCTCGCCGACTTCGAACCGCGCGCCACTTTCGCCACCTCTGACCGCTCGATCTGGGAGGGCGGCCCGGTAACCCGCAACGAGGCCTGGCGCATCTTTGCGTCGGAGGTCGGTCAATGGCCGCTTCTGGGCTACGGCCCGTTCTCGGTAGACATGGATGGCGCCTATGTCGGCGAGGTCGGCATCTACCACCCCGCCTCCTATCCCGAACCCGAACTTGGCTGGTTCGTGGTCCCCGAAGCCGAAGGCCGCGGCATCGCAGCCGAGGCCGCGCGCGCCGTCATGCTTTGGGCGCGCGCCACCTTCGGCTGGGACCGTCTGGTCAACTACATCGACCCCGGCAATTTCCGCTCCATCGCGCTGGCGCTCCGGCTCGGCGGCATCCCCGACCCGACGCTGCCGGGCGAGGATCTGACCGATTACGTCATCCGCCACGACCTGCGGAGGCTGGCATGACCTACGCATTCGCCCTCCCGATCCCGGTCCTCACTACCGCCCGCCTTACCTTACGCGAACCGCGCGAGGCGGATTTCGCCGCCATGCTTGCCTTCAACGATAGTCCACGCTCGGGCTATGTCGGTGGCGGGGTCGAACGCCGCTGGATCTGGCGCGGGCTTCTGGCGAACATCGGCCACTGGGCGCTGCGAGGCTATGGGTTATTCTCGGTGGACACGAAAGCTGGCGACTTCGTCGGCCGGGTCGGTGTGATTTTTCACGATGGTTGGGACGAACCGGAACTCGGCTGGCACCTTTACGACGGCTTCGAAGGCCAGGGTTTCGCCGAAGAAGCCGCCCGTGCTGCGCAGGCGGACTATCATCGCCGCCATAGCCCGCTGCCGCTGATCAGCTATATCGACCCCGCAAACCTCAGGTCTGCGGCACTTGCTAAAAGGTTGGGGGCCGTCGCCGAACGCGAGGTTTTCAAGTTTGAGAAGACCGTCTTGGTTTATCGCCACCTCGGTCCGGAGGGCAACGCATGACCTATGCGATGCCCCTGCCGATCCCGGTCCTGACCACCACCCGCCTGACCTTACGCGAACCGCGCGAGGCGGACTTCTCCGCCATGCTGGCGTTCTCGGAAAGCCCGCGCTCGGTCTTTGTCGGCCGCGGTACCGAACGGAAATGGGTCTGGCGCTCGCATCTGGCCAACATCGGCCACTGGGCGCTGCGGGGCTATGGGTTCTATTCGGTGGACACGAAAGCTGGCGACTTCGTCGGTCGCATCGGCGTGATCTACCATGACGAATGGCCCGAGCCAGAACTTGCCTGGCATCTCTACGACGGGTTCGAAGGCAAAGGCTATGCGGCCGAGGCCGCCCTTGCCGCCCGCGCCGACTACCACGCCCGCATCTCGCCCGCGCCGCTGATCAGCATGATCGACGTTCAAAACGCCCGGTCCGAGGCTCTGGCCCTTCGGCTCGGCGCGGTGCGCGAGAAAACCGAAGCCGACCCCGACGGCGACTACCATATCTACCGTCACCCGACCCCCGAGGTGCGCGCATGACCTCGCGCGATACTGTCATCCCGGTCATCGAAACCGCCCGGCTTACTTTGCGAGGCCCACTCGACACCGATGCGGGCCCCTTGGCCGCGTTCCTGACCAGCCCCAGGGCGGAATGGATCGGCGGACCTTGTCCGGACGAAGATGCAGCCGAATGGCTGGACTGGCAGCGCGGCCAATGGGCGCAATTTGGCCGGGGATCCTGGATCGCGGCGCTGAAAGGCAGCGACACCCCCATCGGGCGTGTCGGCCTTCTTGACCACGAAGGCTGGCACGAGCCCGAGCTCGCCTGGTTCCTGTTCGAAGGCTTCGAAGGTCAGGGCTATGCGCACGAGGCCGCCCTTGCCGCCCGCGCCTATACCAACGGCCCCCTGGGCCTGCCGCCCCTTTTCAGCTTCATCGAAGCGGCAAATCACCGGTCCCGTGCGTTGGTTCAGAAGCTGGGTGCGCAGCACGAAAGCGACACCCGGTTCAAGGATCATGATTTTGGTATCTACCGCCATCCCGCGCCGAAGGGCAGCAGATGACAGCCCCGCATGAACGCCCCATCCCCGGCCCCGCCGCCGACTTCGCCGCGACCCTTGCAGCACAGCTGCCGGTGATCGAGACCGCCCGGCTGCGTCTCCGCGCGCCCCGCCTCACCGACTTCGACGCCTGGGCCGAAATCCTCTGCGGTCCCGCCGGTCCGCATCTTGGCGGTCCCTTCGACCGCGACGATGCCTTTGTCGCGTTCATGGCCGCGATCGGCACCTGGCTTATGCGCGGTTTCGGCCCCTGGACGGTCACGCGACAGGCCGATCAAGCGGTCCTCGGCTTCGTCCTTCTGGGGTTCGAGCCCGGCGACCGTGAGCCGGAACTGGGCTACCTCTTCCGCCCATCCGGCGAAGGGCAGGGCTACGCCGAAGAGGCCGCCGACGCGGTACGCACCCATGCGCTTGGCCTTCTTGGGCTGCCGTCGCTGGTCAGCTACATCGCGCCCGAAAATACCCGGTCGATCAGGCTGGCCCGGCGGCTTGGGGCATGGCGCGACGGCGACGTTGACGGATCAGACGTCTGGCGCCACTGGCCCCAGGCCAAAGGGGGGATGTGATGGACACAACGACACGCGCGCAGGGTCTGCTGAAAGACCACCGCGACGCCATCGACCGGCTGGACGCGATCCTGGTCTACACGCTGGCCGAGCGGTTCAAGCAGACCCAGGCGGTAGGACGGCTCAAGGCCGAACACAGACTGCCGCCCAGCGACCCCGACCGCGAGGCGCGCCAGATGGCACGGCTCCATGAACTTGCCACCGAGGCCGATCTTGACCCCGACCTCGCCAAGAAATTCCTGACCTTCATCATCTCCGAAGTCATCAGGCATCACGAGAAACTGCAAAGATAACAAACCGTTGCGGTGCGTGAAATCACGCACCCTACTCACAAACCAAGGAGACTACGACTATGGCTATGAAAATCCGGCTTGCCCGTGGCGGTTCCAAGAAGCGCCCGTTCTACTCGATCGTCGCGACCGACTCGCGCATGCCGCGCGACGGCCGCTTCCTCGAAAAGCTTGGCACCTACAACCCGCTGTTGGCCAAAGATGACGAAAACCGCGTCGTCATGAACCTCGAGCGCGTCACCTACTGGCTTGGCCAGGGCGCCCAGCCGACCGACCGCGTCGCCCGCTTCCTGGAAGCCGCCGGTGCCCGCCCGAAAGCCGCCCGCAACAACGCCAAGTCCGGCACCCCGGGCAAAGCAATGGCCGAGCGCGCCGCCAAGAAGGCCGCCCGTGCGGCGGCACCCGCCGAAGCCGCCGCCGAAACCCCCGTTGCTGCCGAGGAGTAATGCTCCCCGGCATCGGCCTGCTGCGCCGCGCCGTGACGCTTGCCCTTTGCGGGGCGGCGTTCTGGGCGGGCATGCAGGCCGAACGCTTGCTGTTTGCCAACCGGGTGATCGACCTTTGCATCGATGACACGTCTGGCTATTTCCGTCGAAACGGAAGTTTCCACCCGGACTGCGAGGGGATTGCTGATGCCTTCCACGAATGATCTCATCTGCGTCGGCGCCATCGCCGGCGCGTTCGGTGTTGCGGGCGAAGTGCGGATCAAGTCCTTCTGCACCGAACCCACCGACATTGCCTCATATGGCGCTCTCTTCTCCCAGGACGGCAGCCGTGAGTTCCGCATCACCCTGACCCGGCCGGTCGCCGGGGGCCTTGGCGCCAGGATCGCTGGCGTCACCAACAAGGAATCGGCGGACGCCCTGCGCGGAACCAGCCTTTACGTACCAAGGGACCGTTTGCCGGTGCTTCCAAGCGACGAATACTACCACGCCGACCTCATCGGCCTTGCCGCATACGACACGGGCGGCGAGCACGTGGGTAAAGTCACCGCCATTTACAACCACGGTGCTGGTGATATCGTCGAAATATCGCCACTGGGTCACAAATCGGCCCTGCTTTTGCCCTTTACCATGGCAATCGTGCCTAATGTCGATCTGGCCGCAGGCCGCATTGTGGTCGACTTGCCGGAAGAAACCGACTGACGCGTCACCAGTGCCAGACCTTCGCTGGTACAAATGGAGGGTAACATGCTCACCCGCATGCGCCTTTTGAAAGGTGCCACGGCACTGCTCTATATCGGGCCCCTGATCGCGGGTCTTTGTGGTTACGGCTGGGGAATGGTTGCCCCTTTCACCGGGATCTTCGTGGTCTGGCTCATGGTCTTGCGGCCAGAACAATGGCCCACGACCCCCGAAGAGTGGTTGACCGGACCGGCTTGGCTTGCCGCCTTGACCCAGGTCCTTTCGCAGATCCTGCTGGTCGCCTGCCTCTTCGCCGTCGGGCGTGGCCTTGGCGGGCTTGCAGATATCGGGACCGTCATGATCGATCCGCTTCTGCCGCTGTCGGTCTCGTTCATCGCCATTCCGCTCTGCCGCATGTTCTGGGATTCGCGCGAAGCGGCCAGCATGGGCTATTTCCTCGATGACGAGGCTGAAACCGCGCATACCGAGAATGCTGCGGGCGAGGCTGGAACCGCCGTGATCCCGCTCTTGAACCTCGCGGATGGGGCCCCGGATGCTCAGGGCGCGGTGGCCGAGGTGTTGGACGTGGCCACCGCCGAGCTTCGGCTGAAAGCGCTGACCGCCGCATTGGCCAACCCCAACCGCAGTCACGCGGCCCTGCGACATGCGCTGGTTCTCTGGGCCACCCAGCCTGAAATCGTGGCACCCGGCCTGGTTCCGAACAGCATGGCAAGTGCCTTCAGCATTGCCAACGGCAACCCTGATCTTCTTCGTCTATATGTCCCCCGGGCGCTTGCGCTGATTTCGGCTTTCCCGAACCGTGCCGACAGCTTCCCCGATCCGCAGCGCCTGCGCCTTGCGGCCGAAGCTAAACCTTCACCGGACTCGGACCTCCCGGCGCATCTGTTGGCCGATCTCAACGATGGCCTCCTCGCCCTGGCGCGCGCGGTAGAAGCCGCTCTGGCGACGCATGCCGTTCCGGAACCGAGTGTTGCCGAGCCGGAACCCGCGCGACTGGCTGCCACCCGCACCGCCTGAACCGGGGCTTCCCTGCACCGGGCTTTCGCGCTAAGCCCGACCCATGTCAGACGCCAATGATCCGCCCAAAAGCCATGGTCGGCTTTCGATCCGAGCCAGCCTTCAGCCCCGCGACCTCATGGAGGAACCGAGGCTGGTGAAAGGTGCCTTCACTGCCAAGGTCGTGACACTTTTCCCCGACGCCTTCCCCGGCACGCTTGGCCTGTCGCTGACCGGCAAGGCGCTCGATTTCGGGCTTTGGCAGCTCCAGACAATCGACCTTCGCCCCTTTGGCGAGGGCAAACACCGCAACGTCGACGACACACCCGCAGGCGGCGGCGCGGGCATGGTCCTGCGGCCCGATGTGGTCGATGCCGCCCTTCGCCATGCCGCCGAGGGCACGCCCGTCGACCCCACCCGCTGGCCGGTCATCTACCTTTCACCACGCGGAAAACCCTTCGATCAGGCCACCGCCCGCCGCTTTGCGTCTGGTGATGGCATCACCCTCCTCTGCGGTCGTTTCGAGGGGGTGGATCAGCGTGTCCTCGACCACCACCAGATCGAAGAAATCAGCCTCGGAGACTTCGTCCTGACCGGCGGCGAGATCGCCGCACAGGCCCTCCTTGATGCGACCGTCCGGCTTCTGCCCGGCGTCCTCGGCAATGCCGCCTCGACCGAAGAGGAGAGCTTTTCCGACGGCCTCCTCGAACACCCCCAGTATACCCGGCCCACCGTCTGGGAAGGCCGCGAAATCCCGCCCATCCTGCAGTCCGGCAACCACGCCGAAATCGCCAAATGGCGCCGCTCCGAAGCCGAAGCCTTGACCCGCGCCAGACGGCCAGATTTGTGGGAAAAGCGGCGGAAGCAGTGATCCTCGAAGGTCGGCAGGGCGCCTGTCGCACATTCCGTTTTACGACCGAACCAAGTATCATTGATCTGAGGTCAGAGCGCTGCGAGCTTGGCTATGGGACGGGTCTGCTGTGAGCAACTCTAGATGAGCTACAAGCCGGATGGGTACACCGATCTTGCCCCCTACCTTCTCGTCAGGGACGCGAAGGCAGTGCTGGCTTTCTGTGAAACCGTTTTCGGAGCGATCCGGCTCAGAGTCATCCCCGGAGAAGATGGCAGAATAATGCATGCTGAGTGCCGGATTGGGGACACGGTATTGATGATGGGCGAGGCCGACGGGCCGCCAACGATGCTGCACATCTATATGGACGATCCAGATGCCGCTTTCGACCGGGCCGTTGCCGCCGGTGCCGAGGTGGTCCAGCCCATGCTGGAGAAAGGCGACGGCGACCGGCGTGGAGGCGTGCGTGGGCCGGATGGCACGCAATGGTTTGTCTCGCGGCAAGTGAGCGCCAGCTAAGGCCGCTTTGCCGACACCCAACTGTCCCTCTCCCGGAAAGCTCCCCGCCCCTTGACCCATGCCCCGCTTGCCCCTATAGGCATCCGGTCCGGGGCGTCAGCCCATCGGACCCGATTCCTTTTGCCTGCCCGCCTTCTTCAGCGGGGTCATCGCGACGGGGCGGACAACCACAAAAGCAGGCGCCACCTGCGGCGGGCTTCTTGACCTTCGGGCCAAGAGGGACCCGGACGAAGACCGGAAGCTCTGGCGCGGCATCATCTCTGCGGAAACCACCGCAGGCAAACTGGAGTGACCGCGCATGAACCTCATCGCGCAGATCGAGGCGGAGCAGATCGCCGCCCTCGGCAAGACCATCCCGGACTTCAAGGCCGGGGACACGATCCGCGTCGGCTACAAGGTGACCGAAGGCACCCGGAGCCGGGTGCAGGCCTATGAAGGCGTCTGCATCGGCCGCAAAGGGGGCGCCACGATCTCTGCCTCGTTCACCGTCCGCAAGATTTCCTTCGGCGAAGGCGTCGAACGCGTCTTCCCGCTTTACTCGACCAACATCGATTCGATCGATGTCGTCCGTCGCGGCAAGGTGCGCCGCGCCAAGCTTTACTACCTGCGCTCGCGCCGCGGCAAATCTGCCCGGATCGCTGAAGACGCGACCTACAAAGCCAAAGCCGAATAAGGAGCGGGATGATGAAAGCCGAAATCCACCCCGAATACCACACGATCACCATCAAGATGACCGATGGCTCGACCTACGAGACGCGCTCGACCTGGGGCAAAGCCGGCGACCAGATGTCGCTCGACATCGACCCCTTGGCGCATCCGGCCTGGACCGGCCAGCAGGCCAAGCTGCTGGACACCGGCGGCCGCGTGTCGAAGTTCAAGAACAAATACGCCGGTCTCGGGTTCTAAGACCCGACCTAGTCAGAAACGACGCCGCCCCTCGCCCGGGCGGCGTTTTTCTTTGACCCGTGTTAAGATCCCGTCCCGTCGCGCGTCTTCCCTGTGCAGGCCCTTTCGCCCTGCGTCATTCCTGGAGGATGCAATGAAGACACCCCTAGTCCTAGCCGTTGCCGCAACCTGCCTGCTGGCCTCTGACCCCATCAAGGCCGAAACGGCGGACGCCGCCACCTTGTCCGCCCTGCAGGGAACCTATGAAAGCGCAGGCGCCGAATCCTGGTACGGCGGTTACGGCACCCGTGAGTTCGTCTTTGCGAACGGCACCTGGAGCCTTACTTTTGTCCATGCGCTGGATCCCGACATGACCATGCGGACGTTCCAGTTCCGGACCGGGGGCAGCTACACTGTCGGGGCGTCCTCGGATACCGTTCCCGGTGCCTTCCGCACGCAGTTCAACGAGGACTGGAAACACCTGACGCTTCTCACCCCTGATCCCGAGTTGGCAAAGGCCTTCGGCATGGGCGACTGCAACCTGACCGTGAACCTCGAGGCGGACATCTCGGACACCGGCTGCGCCGCATGGCGGCCCGTTGCCGTCTGCGGTCAGGATCACGATCTCTTCGCGCTGGACGAGGCGGGCTTGCGCTTCGGGGTCCGCCCGCAGGACAATGACATGTGCACCGAGGACAAGACACCGACCGCCCTTCTGCCCGCCGTCGTCAAACGCACCCCGCTGGAGGTCAGCCAATGAACTACATGATCCTGAACTACACCCCGCCCGAAGACCTGACGACCGTGGACGAGGTGCGCGCGGTGGCCGATGGCGACGTCTGGGGCGCTTACACGCGCGCTCTGGTCGATGCCGGCGTGCTTGTCGGTGGCAACGCGCTCCACCCTTCCTCGACCGCGACGACCCTGCGCATCGAAGGCGGACGGCGGCATGTGCAGGATGGACCCTACGCTGCCACCAAGGACCAATTGGGCGGCTTCTACATGATTGACGTGCCGGATCTGGATGCTGCCCTGCATTGGGCCGCGCTGAACCCGGCCGCAGCGCGCGGGGCAGTCGAAGTGCGCCCTGTCCTGATCTGAAACATGCGACCTGACCCGACGCACATGGCCTCGGATCAGGTCGCCCAGGCGGCACGATCCTCCTACGGTCGTATTCTGGCCTGGCTTGCGCGCCAGTTCGGCAACCTTGCCGACGCCGAGGATGCCTTGGCTGATGCTCTGGAGGCTGCGCTGCGCACTTGGCCACACACCGGGGTGCCAGACAGCCCCGAAGCCTGGCTCCTGACCACCGCGCGACGGCGCATGCTCGACCGGCTGCGCCGCGCCGGCATCATCTCGCAAAGCGCGCAAGTGATTACCCAGCTTTCCGAGGACCGGCTGGACAGGACGGCGGATACCCTGCCCGACAACCGGCTTACGCTGATGTTCGTGTGCACCCACCCCGCGATTGATGCCAGGCTTCGCGCCCCGCTGATGCTGCAAACAGTGCTCGGCCTGCCCGCCCGGCGCATCGCCTCTGCTTTCCTTGTGCCACCCGGAACAATGGCCGTAAGCCTTGCACGGGCGAAGGCAAAGATCGCTGCCGCCCGCGTGCCCTTTGCCGAACCTGAACCGCAGGACCGCGCCGATCGGATCGGCGATGTGCTGGATGCCGTCTATGCCGCCTACACCCTTGGTCAGGACCGACCGACGGCTGACCCCTCCTATCCTGACGATCTGGCAAACGAGGCTCTGTGGCTTATCAGTCTGATTTGCCGCCTCGCCCCCGCATCGGACGAGGCCCATGGCCTCTTTGCCTTGATCCTCTACGGCCTCAGCCGCCGACCAGCCCGTCTGGATGCGCAAGGACGCTACGTCCCGCTTGGCCAGCAAGACCCGCAGCTTTGGGATCAGTCCCTTCTGGAGGATGCTGATCGCGCTCTTCGAAACGCCCGTCACAGCGGGCGCATCGGGCGCTTTCATCTCGAGGCGGCGATTGAGGCTTTGCATGTTGAAGGCGCAAGGCAAGGCAGAACCGACTGGGATCAGATCCTGACGCTTTATCAAGGCCTTGAGGCGATGGTGCCGACACTGGGCGTCGCCTGTGGCAAGATCGCGGCCCTTGCCGAGGTACAGGGTGCCAGCGCTGGCCTGAAGGCACTCGATGCGCTGACGGACCCACGTCTGCCGGGCTATCAGCCTGCCTGGGCGCTTCGGGCACATCTTCTTGAACGTCTGGGGCGCCATTCCGAGAGTTCGGCCGCGTATCTTTCCGCTGCGGCATTGACCGAAGACGCAAGCTTGCAGGCATGGCTGCGCGCGAAGTCCCGGCCCTGACCGCATCCGAGCCGTCTTGCGCTTTGCGGCGTCGCCAAGCTATGAGCGGACGCAGTGGACTGGGCAAAGGACTTATCGTGGCGCGGATCATCGTTGTGGGCAACGAAAAGGGCGGCTCGGGGAAATCCACGACCTGCATGCATGTGGCCACAGCGCTTGCCCGCATGGGGCAGAAGGTCGGCGCGCTTGACCTCGACCTTCGCCAGCGCTCGTTCGGCCGCTATGTCGAGAACCGCCGCGCCTATCTGGGCCAGGCCGGCCTCTCCCTGCCCACCCCCCATTACCGCGAGCTGCCCGAGGTCGACCCGGCCTCGGTGCCAGAAGGCGAGAGTATCCAGGACTACCGCCTGTCCAGTGCCATCACGGCCATGGAACGGGACATGGATTATATCGTGATCGATTGCCCCGGTAGCCACACCCGGCTCAGCCAGGTGGCGCATACACTTGCTGATACGCTGATCACACCCTTGAACGACAGCTTCGTCGACTTTGACCTTCTGGCGCGCGTCGATCCGGTCACCGGCAAGATCAAGGGACCGTCGATCTATTCCGAAATGGTCTGGGGCGCGCGCCAGCAACGCGCCCAGGCCCGCCTGCCGCCCATCGACTGGATCGTGGTCCGCAACCGGTTGGGCGCCCAGGCAATGCACAACAAGAAGAAGGTCGGCGCGGCGCTGGAAGAGCTGTCGCGCCGCATCGGCTTTCGGGTGCTGAATGGATTTTCCGAACGGGTGATCTTCCGGGAGCTTTTTCCCCGCGGCCTCACCTTGCTGGATCTCAAGGATACCGGGGTCGATCAGCTGAACCTGTCGAACATCGCTGCCCGGCAGGAACTGCGCGATCTGATGACCGGTCTCAGGCTTCCGTCTCTGGCAGTCGGCTTTTGAACACCGGGCCACCAAGGCCCTGCTGATTGACCACGCGCGACCGGTTGACCTTCTTCAGGCGCTTTTCAAACGGCGACTCTTCCTCGGTCCTTTTGGTCCGGCCAAGGCCAAGTTTCTTCAGGATGCGGATCGTCTGCTTCATCATGGCGTCCTTTCGGTGGTGTCCCATGTGTGCTGCCGAAGCAGGGCAGTACTATGGCAGTGTCTGACAAATACTGCGTCGCGCGTGTGCTCATTTGACGACACTCTGTAGCGACTTTCGCCACAATCGTTACCAGAGATGGTATCCCGACTACAGCGCTCGCCTGGCCAGCCATTCGGCCCAGGATTGCTTCGATCCAGCGAAGACATTGATGTCGACCCGGCCTGAAATCCCCGGCACCAGACCGGTCGACGTGTACTGCCAGAAGCTCCACGCTGTACCGTCATAGACCCCATGCGGGTGATCCGCGACCGACCGCAGCCAGAACTCCACCCCCTGCAGCCGCCACAGCTGGGTATCCTCGAAGAAGTCCACCGTGGTGTAGATCAGCGGGCGCTGGCCGTAATGGCGCTCGATGATGTTGATGAAGATCTGCGCCTCTTCGCGAATCGTGGCCCCGTCGCGCCGGATGGTGCAGGTGGGTGAGGTCGGCGTCCATTCCATGTCCAGAACCGGAGGCAGCGCACCCGGTGTCCGTGGCACATGTTTGATGAACCAGCGCGCCTGCTCGGCCGCCGGGCGACAATGGTAGAAGAAGTGATAGGCCCCGCGCCGAACCCCCGCTGCCGCAGCACCGCGCCAGTGGTCCTTGAACATCGGGTCCACCAGATCGCCGCCTTCGGTCGCCTTCATGAAGGCGAAGTTCACCCCGTTTGCCCGCGCCTCGCGCCAGTCGACCTGGGTCTGGAACCGCGACAGGTCAATCCCATGCACCGGATAGCGGTCCGGCGACCGCCCCGGCCAGTCGGTCGGGTCGCTGTCGTCGAAGTTCGAGGTGGTGACAGTGACCGTCTGCCCTGCATCCGGGTCCGACGTGCGTCCTCCACCGCAGCCAACAAGAAGGACCGCAGTAAGGACGGCAACGGCTGCTCGCATGATCCGCCTCCATTTTCCGCTATGGTGACGGATTGCGCGGCCCTTGTCATCGCCTTACGGCAAGAGACCGGGCCGCGCGGGCTGGGGCGTGCCGATTCTAACGCCCGAAATCCGCAACTGTGACGGCGCCGTCCGCATCACTATCCATCATCGGGAAAAGCTTTGCCGACGCGGCATCAAATTCCGCCTTCGTGACGGTTCCGTTGCCATCTGGATCGTTGAACGCCGGCGTCATGGCCTCGTGCATGGCTGTTCCCGGGGCAGCCATGTTCATGCCGTGGCCGCCTTGACCCTGGCCGCCATTGCCTTGCATGCCGTGGCCTTGACCCATCTCCATCGCCATGTGTTCGTCGACCAGGCCCCATTCGGCGGCGCTGAGGGTCTGGTCACTGTCCTGATCGAACATCGCAAAGACATCCGACCGCTTCGCCACCACTTCGGCTTCGGTCACCTTGCCGTCGGCGTCGGCATCCCATTGGTCCATGAAGTGCTGTCCGGGATTGCCCTGCTGGGCCCAGACGGCCCCGGAAAGCGTTGCGGACAGTGCGGCAATGACAAGTGTCGGCTTCATCAGGTTTATTCCTTCAAAGGTTTATACCTATTGAACGTCGCGGCACCCGTTTTCCGTCGCAAAGTCATGTCGTCGCCAATTCATCCCAGCAGGCAAGCGCATGGCCCGCGTACATCAGCCCCGGCCCGCCGCCCATCTGGATCGCCATCGCCAGCACATCGCCCAGCTCTTCCCGCGTGGCCCCCGCCTTCATCAGCGCCTCGACGTGAAAGTTGATGCAGGGTTCGCAGCGCAGGATCACCGACATCCCCAGCGCCACGAATTCCTTTTCCTTCACGCCCAGCGGCCCGTTTTCCTTGACCGCCTTCGACAGGGCACCAAAACCCTTTGCGGCCTCGGGCACCAGCGCGCTAAGGGCCCGCAACTCCTTGCGCATGGCGGAAATCTTGTCGGCAAACTGCGTTTCGGACATCGGGGCCTCCTTGGTTCGGCCCCCATTCACATGCAACACGCGCGCCCGCGTTGACTCAGGTCAACCAAACCGCGCAGGCGCCAGTGCCGCGACCAGCTCGGCCCCCAGGTCAGAAGCCCGCCCCCCGATCAGGTCCGCCGCCAGCTGGCTTGCGGCGGGGCAGGTCTGGAACCCGTACCCCCCCTGCCCGGCCAACCAGAAGAAACCAGGCTCGCGCTGATCCGGCCCGATCACCAGCACCCGGTCGGGCGAGAATGTCCGCAACCCCGCCCAACTGGCCAGAAGCCGGGTCACGGGTTCGGTCACCATCTCCTCATACCGTGCCAGCCCCTCGGCCAGCACCATGTCATCGGCCCAGGCGTCATGTGGCTCCATCAGATGCTCTTCGGCGGGCGACACGATCAGCGCCCCGGCATCCGGCTTGGCGTACCAGTCCTCGCCCGGTCCGAACATCATCGGCCACTTGCTCACGTCATGCCCGCCCGGGGCCGGTATCCGCGCCATCGATCGTCGAAACGGGGTGAACCCCAAGGGCCGCACGCCGGCCATGACAGCCACCTCATCCACCCAGGCCCCGGCCGCATTGACCAGTGTCCGCGCCGTGAACACCCCTGCCGCCGACGAGACCCGCCAGCCGCCACCATCCTTTGCAATCGCGGACACCCGGGCCTTCGTGACCACCTGCGCCCCCCGCCCCTTGGCCTCGCGCGCGAAGCCCTGGATCAGAAGGTCGGTGTCGATATCCTCGGCATGGGCCGCATAGCCCGCCAGCGCCACCACCTCCGGGTTCAGGATCGGCACGATTCCCCGCGCCTCCGCCACGCTGATCCGGTCAAAGGCCATTGCCTCCAGATCATGTTCGAACGCGTCGACGCCGTCCGCCTTGCCCACAAGCATCAACCCGCGCGGGCTCAACACCCCCGGCAGCGACCGGAAATAATCGCCCGAGGCCATCGACAACCCCACCACCGCAAGCGCCCCATAGCGCGGCTCATACAGCGCCGCCGACCGGCCGCTGGCATGATGTGCCAGCGCATCTTCCGCCTCCAGCACGATCACCGACCCCAACTCCGACAACCGCGCCGCTGCCGAGACCCCGGCAATTCCCCCGCCGATGATCAGAAAATCCGCGTCCATTCCATTTTCCTCCACAGCAGAAAGGGCACGGAAACCCCATGCCCTTTCTCGTCTCCAAATATCCCGGCGGAGTGGGGGCTGGCCCCCACTCCGCCGAATGCCATTGAGGCCGATTTATTGGGGGATGTCTCCAACAATCCCTTCGACAAAGAAGTTCATGCCCAGAATATCACCGTCCGGCGCGAACTCGCCCTCAGCCAGCCAGGGAGTGCCATCCTGTTTGTTGATCGGCCCGACAAACGCGCTGGTCGAGCCCGCCGCGAGAGCATCGCGCAGGGCCTCGGCCTCGGCCTTCACGGACGTCGGAACCTCCTCCGTGATCCGCCCGAGCAGGACGCGTGTGCTCATGCCTCCCCAGGTATCGGCCTGTTTGTAAGTGCCGTTCAACATCGCGCTGATCCGTTCGAAATAGTAGGGACCCCAACTGTTGACGATGGCGGATACCCGCGGCGAAGGGCTGAACTCGCTCATGTCGGACGCCTGGCCGAACCCGATCACCGCACCGCCGGTCTTGGCGGCTTCCTCAAGGGCTGCCGTGGAATCGGTATGCGCTGCGATCACGTCCGCCCCAGCCTCGATCAAAGTCTTGGCGGCTTCGCGTTCGATTTCCGGGTTATACCAGGTATAGACCCAGCGAACCTCCAGTTCGACATCCGGGTTTACCTTCTTGGCGTTTAAGTAATAGGCGTTGATCCCGGCCAGAACCTCGGGGATCGGGTACGAGGCGATGTAGCCGATCTTGTTGGTCCGGGTCATGTACCCGGCAAGCAGGCCCTCGACCGCGCGGCCCTCGTAGAAGCGGGCGTTGTAGGTCGACACATTGGGCGTGTCCCGCTTATAGCCCGTCGCGTGTTCGAACATCACATTCGGATATTTCGCGGCTATAGCATTGGTCTGGTCCATGAAGCCGAACGAGGTCGTGAAGATGATGTTGCAGCCAGAACTTGCCAAGTCCTCTATGACTATCTCGGCGCTGGCATCCTCGGCAACATTCTCTCGCCATTCGATTTCCAGCCGGTCGCCCAGGCCGACCTTTGCGGCTTCGACCCCGACGTGGTGCTGATAGGTCCATCCGCCGTCCGAGATCGGGCCAAGGTAGACAAAGCAGGCCTTGACCTTGTTCAGGGATTGTCCGGCTGCCGGCAAGGCCAGTCCGAGGGCGATAACTGCCGCATGGACAAACATAATTCTAAGCAAAACCACGATTTACTCAACCTTCTCGTTACACCGGCTACCAGGTCAGAACGCATGCCGGGTGGCATCGCTGTGCTGGCCATCGCGTTCAACATGAACGCAACGCCGGGAACCTTTTCCAAGTCGCAACAGAAGTCAACGCTGACACGTGCTTTGTGCCTAAATTTTAGAAGATCTTGAAACAGTTCTCATTTTTTATGAATACCTCACCCAGGAAAGAAGACAGGCCCGCAATGCGGGCCTGTTCGGGACTCAGTTCAGGCCAGGTGTCACTTGGGAATGTCGCCGGTAATCCCTTCGACGTAGAATGCCATGCCCAGCAGATCGCCGTCGGGGGCCGTCGCGCCTTCTGCCAGCCAGGGGGTGCCGTCCTGCTTGTTGATCGGCCCGGTGAACGGGTGATAGGTCCCCGCCGCGATCGCATCGCGCATCGCCTCTGCTTCGGCCTTGACGTCAGCCGGCACCTTGTCGGTGATCTCGCCGATCAGCACTTCGCCGCCCGCGATCCCTTCCCAGGCATCGGCCTGCGCATAGGTCCCGTCCAGCAGGGCACCCACGCGCTTCACGTAATACGGACCCCAGTTGTCGATGATCGACGACACCCGCGGCCCGTCCTTGTAGGCCGCCATGTCCGAGGCCTGACCAAAGCCGATCACGTTCTCGGTCTTCGCCGCTTCCGCCAGCGGCGCGGTGGAATCGGTATGCGCCGCGATCACGTCGACGCCCTGGTCGATCAACGCCTTGGCCGCGTCCGCCTCTTTCGCCGGGTCGAACCAGGTGAAGGCCCAGACGACCGAAAGCTCGACCGCCGGGTTCGCCTTCTTGGCGTGCAGGTAATAGCTGTTGATCCCCATGATGACCTCGGGGATCGGGAAGGACGCGATGTAGCCGATCTTGTTCGACTTTGTCATCTTGCCCGCGATATGACCCTGCACCGCCCGGCCCTCATAGAAGCGCGCGTTGTAGGTCGAGACGTTGGCATGGTCCCGCTTGAAGCCGGTCGCATGTTCGAACTTCACATCCGGGAACTTGGCCGCCACCGCATTGGTCGGGTCCATGTAACCGAACGAGGTCGTGAAGATGATGTTGCAGCCGCCCAGCGCCATCTGGGTCAGCACCCGCTCGGCATCGGCCCCTTCCGGGACGTTCTCCTGAAACTGGATCTCGACCTTGTCGCCATAGGCCGCCTGCACCTGCATCGCGCCATCATGGTGCTGGAAGGTCCAGCCGCCGTCGCCGATCGGGCCGACATAGACGAAGCAGGCCTTCACCTTGTCCAAACCTTGCGCAAAGGCGCTCGAGGCCAGCATCAGTCCCATCGCCGCGCCCGCCAGCAAATCTCTCCGTTTCATTCCGTTTCTCCCCTTGGTGGCAGGGCGCTTCCCGACCCTGCGGTTATAAGCCTCAACGCGAGGCATGAAAGTTTTGGCCCAGCGCCGCAGGTGCGCCATTGGCCTTCCGCCCCGCCGACATGATGACCAGCACAAGGATGGTTATCAGATAGGGGGCCATGGACAAGTACTCGACCGGAATGACGCTGCCCGCGACCTGCAAGTTCAGCTGCAACACGGTGATGCCGCCGAAAAGATAAGCACCGATTAGGACGCGCCAGGGTTTCCAGCTGGCAAAGACCACAATGGCCAACGCAATCCACCCCGCCCCCGCCGTGATCCCGTCCACCCATTGCGGCACCCGGACGAGGCTGAGGTAAGCCCCGCCCATCCCCGCCATCGCCCCGCCAAAGGCGATGCAGCCCAGCCGGATGCGGTTGACCTTGTAGCCCAATGCATGCGCCGCCTCATGGCTTTCCCCCACCGCCCGGATGATCAGGCCGATCCGGGTCGTCTTCAGCACCCACCACAGCACCGCGACCATCGCGATGCTGAAATAGACCACCCAGTCATGCCCGAACACAATCGGCCCCACCACCGGCAGGTCGGCCAAGGCGTCGGGCAAGAGCTGCCCCGTCACCGGAGGCTTGATCCCATTATACCCCTGCCCGCCAAGGCTGGAGACCCCCAGCCCGAACAACGTCAAAGCCAGCCCCGTCGCCACCTGGTTCGCGAGGAAAACCTGCGTAAGCGCCGCAAAGATCAGGCTCAGAAATGCCCCCGCCACCGCCCCGCCGATGAACCCGAGCAAAGGGCTCCCCGTCTCCACCGCCACCACGAACCCGCCCAGCGCCCCGATGACCATCATCCCCTCGACGCCCAGATTGAGTACCCCCGCCCGCTCCACCACCGTCTCGCCCAGCGCCGCCAGCAGGATCGGCACCGCCGAGGCCATGAGCGTGGCGATAAGGATGACCGGATTGATCCCACCTAAATCCATTAGCGCGCCCCCACCGACATCCGGAACCGGTAATTCGTCAGCACATCCACGGCCAGCAGGAAAAACAGCAACATCCCCTGAAACACCTGGATCGCCGCATCCGGCAGGCCAAGGTTGGTCGAGGCCATCTCGCCCCCAACATAGGTCAGCGCCATCAGGAACCCGGCCAGCACAATCCCCAATGGGTTCAGCCGTCCAAGGAACGCCACGATGATCGCGGTAAACCCATACCCAGTGTTGAAATCAATCGAAATCTGCCCCGCCGGCCCCGTCACCTCGAACAGCCCCGCCAGCCCCGCCAGCGCGCCCGAAATGCCCATGCACATCACCACCAGCCGCGCCGGAGACACCCCATGGAACCGCGCCGCCCTCGGCGCTTGACCGGCTAACCTGATCTGGAACCCCGCCTGATGCCGCGTCAGCAGGATGAACGCCAACACCCCCGTCACCAGCGCCGCCACCCCGCCCCAGTGCAGGCCAAGGGGTTCATACAGAAACCCGTTCTGCGCCGCCGGGTAGCTACTGAAATTCCGGCTCCCCGGAAACCCCATGCCTTCAGGGTTCTTCAGAAACCCGGTCGAGGCCTTGGCCAGGATCGTCTCCGCGACATAGACCAACATCAACGACACAAGGATTTCATTGGTATTGAACCGCGTCTTCAATATTGCCGGGATCATCGCCCAGACCCAGCCACCAAAAGCCCCCGCAATCACCATAACCGGAAAGATCCACCGGCTTTCGGTCGGATAGACCGCCAGCCCCACGCCGGCCCCAAAGATCGCGCCCATGATGTACTGCCCCTCGGCCCCGATGTTCCAGATGCCCGCCCGGAACCCCAGCGCAAGACCGATGGCAATCAGGATCAACGGCCCCGCCTTCACCAGCAACTGCCCGCGCAAATAGAAGGCGAACTCGCCGAACAAAGGGTCCCAGAAGATCGTCCGGATCACCTCGAACGGGTTCTTCCCCATCAGCGCGAACAGAAGGCCCCCGACGATCATCGTCAGCAGCACCGCGACCGGAGGGGTCGCGTATAGCCAGAACCGGCTCTGCGTCGGGCGCTTCTCAAGCCTGAACACGACGCGAACCTTTCTTCCGTTCCCAAATATCCCGGGGGGTGCGGGGGGCAGGCCCCCCGCTCCGACGCCGTAACACGCGCTCACCCCGCATGGTGTGCGACCTCCATCCCATGCGCCCCGCCCATCATCAGCCCGATCTCCTCCATCGTCAGCCCCTCTGTGGGCCGGGGCTTCGAAAGCCGCCCCTCGTTCAGGACCGCAAAGCTGTCCGACACTTCCAGAAGCTCATCCAGGTCCTGGCTGATCACCACCACCGCCGCGCCCTCTGCGGCCCGGTCCAGTATCGACTGCCGGATTGCCGCCGCCGCTGCCGCATCGACCCCCCAGGTCGGCTGGTTGACCACGATGACCTCCGCACCTTGCATCAGTTCGCGCCCCATCAGGAACTTCTGCAGGTTCCCCCCCGACAGCGCCCGGGCCGCGACATCCGGCCCCGGCGTGCGCACGTCGTAGGCCTTGATGATCTCCTCCGCAAAGATCCTCGCCGCGGCCCAGTCGACAAAGCCCCGCTTCACCAGCCCCTTTCTGACCCCCGCCGTCAGAAACGCATTCTCGACCAATGACATGTCCGGAGCCGCCGCATGCCCGTACCGATCCTCCGGCGCCGCAACGAGGCCGGCCTTCCGGCGCCCGACCGGCCCCAGATCGCCCGCAGCATGCCCTGCGATCCGCACCTTGTCCGGCCCCGACCGCAGCTCACCCGACAGCGCCAGAAACAACTCGTCCTGCCCGTTGCCCGCAACCCCCGCGATCCCCAGCACCTCGCCCTTCGCCACGGTAAACGACACCCCCTTCAACGACATCCCGAACGGAATGGGCGACGCAACCGACAGGTCGCTGACGCCCAAAGCCACCTCCCCCTTTGCCCCCTTCCGCCGCTCTGGCGTCTTCAGCGCGGTACCGACCATCAGTTCGGCCATCTCCCGCGCCGTCCGGTCGCGCGGGGTGCAGGTCGCGACCACCCGCCCCCGCCGCAGGATCGTCGCTTCGTCACAAAGGCTGCGGATTTCCTCCAGCTTGTGGCTTATGTACAGGATCGCCGTCCCTTCCGACGCCAGCTGCCGCAGCGTCTTGAACAGGATCAGCACCTCCTGCGGCGTCAGGACCGACGTCGGTTCGTCCATGATCAGCAGCTTCGGGTCCTGCAACAGGCACCGGATGATCTCCACCCGCTGCCGCTCCCCTGCGCTCAAATCCCCCACCATCCGGCTTGGGTCCAAGGGCAACCCGTATTCCTCCGACACCGCCCGAATGCGGGCCGCCAGCTCCCGCATCGCCGGCGGTTTCTCCATCCCCAGCGCCACGTTCTCGGCGACGTTCAGCGCCTCGAAGAGGCTGAAGTGCTGGAACACCATCGCCACGCCCAACCGCCGCGCCTCCGCCGGCTTGGCCGGAGCATAAGCGGCCCCCCGCAGCGTCATCCCCCCGCTATCGGGCCGCACGAGGCCGTAGATCATCTTGACCAGCGTCGACTTCCCCGCCCCGTTTTCCCCCAGCAGCGCGTGAATCTCCCCCTCCGAAACCGCAAACGACACGTCCGCGTTGGCAACGACCCCCGGATAGGCCTTGGTCACCCCCGCGACGCGCAGCAGTTCCGTCATGCCCGCAACTCCCTTGCCGCCACCGCTTCGGTCCGCAGCACCTCTGCCGCCACGCCCACCGCAATCGCCTGCGGATGCTTGCCCAGCGCCGGGTCGCCGATCGGGCACCTGATCCGGCCCACAGCCTCACCCGAATGCCCCAATGCAGCCAACCGCGCCCGGAACCGCGCCCATTTCGTGGCCGACCCGATCAGCCCGCAGGACCGGAACCCCCGATGAAGCAGCCGGTGACAAAGCTCCAGGTCCAAAGCATGGGAATAGGTCAGCACCAGATGCTCCGCCCCCAAGGGCGCACGATCCGCCAACAAAGCCGGATCAGCCGCCGGGACGACCGTCACCTCCTCGGGCACCGCCTCCGGAAACCGAGCCGCCGCGACATCGACCCAGGTCACCGCGATCCCCGGCAGAGGTGCCAGCACAGACACCAAAGCCCGCCCGACATGCCCCGCCCCCCAGACCCAGACCTGCCGAGCCACCGCGGCCACCGGCTCCACCAGCCATCCCGCCACCAGCCCCGGAACAGGCCGCAAACCCTGCCCCCGCGCCGCCGCCAACACCCGGCTGACCGCCATCGGCATCTCCCCCGGCCCCCGAGCAATCACGCCTGCCACCGCCTCTGGTGCCGCCTCGAAAACCTCGGTCCACAGCACCACCGCGCCACCGCAGCACTGCCCAAGCGACGGCCCCAACGCCACCCGCTCCACCATCCGGCCCCCAGCGACCAACATCGCCCTCGCCTTCGCCGCCGCCTCGAATTCCAGCGCCCCGCCGCCAATCGTCCCCGACTGCCCACCACGCCACACCAACATCGACGCCCCCACCTCGCGCGGCGACGATCCCTCGACCGAAGCAATCACCACCCGGGCAACCCGCCCATGCGTGCCAATCGCGGTGGAAAGAGCGGCCAAGTCAAACACCCTCAACCCTCCTGACCGCCATCAGCACCCGCTCTGCCGTCGCCGGGGCATCGAGGCCCCGGTAAACCGACCCATCCCCGCAGGCCGCCACCGCATCCGACAACGCCATCAGCGCCGAGATCCCCAGCATCAGCGGCGGCTCGCCCACCGCCTTCGACTTGCCCACGGCATCCTCGCGGTTGGGCTTTCCCCAAAGCGACACGTTGAACACCGGCGGCCGGTCCGAACAGGCCGGGATCTTGTAGGTCGAAGGCGCATGCGTCGTCAGCCGCCCCTTCCCGTCCCAGACCAGCTCCTCGGTGGTCAGCCACCCGACCCCCTGGACATAGGCCCCCTCGACCTGACCGATGTCCAAAGCCGGGTTCAACGACGTCCCGGTGTCATGCAGCACATCAGCCCGCAAAACCCGGTTCTCGCCGGTGAGCCGGTCAATCACCACCTCGGTGACCGCCGCGCCATAGGCAAAGTAGAAGAACGGCCGCCCCGTCCCCCGCACCCGATCCCAGATGATTTTCGGCGTGGCATAGAACCCGGTCGACGAGAGACTCACCCGCGCCTGATAGGCCCAGGCCACCACCTGCGCCCAGGCATAAGTCTCACCCGCCACCTTTACCTGACCGTCCACGAACCGCACGACAGAAGGCATCACCTGATGCTTCTCGGCAATGAACTCGGCCAGCCGGGCCTTGATCGTCTCTGCCGCCGCCTTCGCCGCCATTCCGTTCAGGTCAGACCCGGAGGATGCCGCCGTGGCGCTGGTATTGGGCACCTTCGCGGTATCTGTCGCCGTGATCTTCACCAGCGCGGTATCGACCCCGAACACCCCCGCCGTCACCTGCGCGACCTTCTGGAACAACCCCTGTCCCATCTCGGTCCCGCCATGGTTCAGCGCGATCGAGCCGTCCTGATAGACATGCACCAGCGCCCCGGCCTGGTTCAGCCAGGTCAGCGTGAAGGAAATCCCGAACTTCACCGGCGTCAGCGCGATCCCCCGTTTCAAGATCGGGCTTTTCGCATTCCACTTCGCAATCGCCGCCTTCCGCGCGGCGTAACCCGAGGTCCGCTCCAGTTCCGCCACCAGCTCATGCCCGATGAAATCCTCCACCGGCATGTGATAGGGCGTCGTCTGCACCCGCCCGTCCGGCGGCAGCATCTGCGACCCGACCGGAGCCGCCGCCCCGCGAGAGGTCAAATCCTCCCGGTCCATTCTATGTCCGGAAATATCCTCGGGGGATGTGCCAGTGGTTTCGCCACCGGTTCGAGAAACCTCTGGCATGGGGGGCAAAGCGCCCCCGGGGCTGGCCATCTCGCGATAGAAGTTGGCCTTGCGCACCGCCAGCGGATCGCGGCCCACCGCAAAGGCCAAATGGTCCAGAACCCGCTCGATCCCCAACATCCCCTGCGGCCCGCCAAAACCGCGAAAGGCCGTGGCGCTTTGGGTGTTCGTCTTCAGCCGGTGACTTTCAATCCGGATGACCGGCAGGTGATAACAGTTGTCCGCATGCAGCATCGCCCGGTCGGCCACCGGCAGGGAAAGGTCCTGCGACCAGCCGCAGCGGAACAAGTGGGTGAACTCCAACCCCAGAATCCGCCCTTCACCGTCCACCCCGGCCCGATACAGAATCCGCAGATCATGCCGCTTGCCGGTGATCATCATGTCGTCGTCGCGGTCGTAGCGCATCCGGCAGGGCCGCCCGGTCATCCGGGCCGCCACCGCGCAGGCGACGGCCAAGGCATTGCCCTGAGACTCCTTGCCGCCGAACCCGCCCCCCATCCGGCGCACTTCCACCCGGACCGCGCTCATCGGCAGATGCAGCGCATGGGCGACCTTGTGCTGCACTTCCGTCGGGTGCTGGGTCGACGAGTGAACGATCATCTCCCCACCCTCCTGCGGGACCACCGCCGCGACCTGCCCTTCCAGATAGAAATGCTCTTGCCCGCCGATCTCGAAGCTGCCCTCGACCACGCGCGGCGCTGTCGCAATCGCCCCGCCCGCGTCGCCCTTCTGCCAGACGACCGGCCCCTGCTCGAACCGGCTATTCGCCGCCAAGGCATCGTCGATCGTCAGCAGGGCTGGAAGCTCGCGATACGACACCTTCCCCAACCGCGCCGCCTTCCTTGCGGCCAGGTGGCTGTCGGCAATGACCAGAAACACCGGCTGACCGACGTAATGGACCTTACCCAGCGCCAACAGCGGCTCGTCATGCGCCGACGGGCTGCAGTCGGGCATCTCGGGCAAGTCCTCCGCCGCCAGCACAGCGACGACGCCCGGTGCGGCCCGCACAGCGGAAAGGTCGATCCCGGTGATCTCGCCATGCGCCAAGGTGGACAGGCCAAAGGCCAGATGCAGCGCGTTGGCAGGTAGCGGAAGATCATCGACATACCGCGCCTGACCGGTCACATGCAGCACGGCCGCATCATGCGGCAGGGCCAGCCCCATGCTCATGACGCCACCTCCAGCACCGAAACCGCTGCGCCGTTCAGATCATGGAAATACCGCCGCATCAGGTTCTGCGCCACCAGCATCCGATAGCCCGCACTTGCCCGCATGTCCGACATGGGCGTGAAATCCCCCGCCATCGCTTCGGCCGCTGCCTCGACCACCGCCAGCGACCACGCCTTCCCGACCAATGCCGCCTCGGCTAGGGACGCCCGCTTCGGCACCCCCGCCATCCCGCCAAAGGCGATGCGGGCCGATGTCACAACGCCTGCGTCTACGGTCACATTGAAGCACCCGCAGACCGCCGAGATATCCTGGTCGAACCGCTTGGAAATCTTGTAGCACCGCAGGGCAGGCGCAAACTCCGGGAACGACACCCCCGCCACGAACTCGCCCGGCTTACGGTCCTGCTTGCGATACTCCAGAAAGAAGTCCTCAAGGGCCATCGACCGCATCTCGTCCCCCCGCCGCAAATGCAGCGTCGCCCCCAAAGCAATCAGCGCCGGCGGCCCATCGCCAATCGGAGACCCATTCGCGATATTCCCCCCAATCGTCGCCGCATTCCTGATCTGCACCGACGCATAGCGCCGCAGAAGTTCCCCAAACGACGGCAGCCTTTCCGCCACCGCCGCCTGCAACGCCGCAATCGTCACGCAGGCCCCGACATGCAGCTGCCCGCCCTGCACCTCGATCCCCTGCAGGTCCGCGACCCCGCCCAGAAACGCCACCGGTCGCAACTCCCGCAGCTGCTTGGTCACCCAAAGCCCCACATCCGTTGCCCCCGCGACCAGCACCGCCTCCGGGTTCGCGAGATACCACTCCGCCAGCGCATCCGAGTCCGCAGGCCGGAACGCCCCCGCCTCCCCCGCCGCAAACCCCGCCACCGCCACCCGGTCAGCAACCATCCACTCCGGCACTGCCTCGCCCGCCGCCGCCTCTGCCGCCCGCACGATCGGAGCATAGCCCGTACACCGGCACAGGTTCCCCGCCAGCGCATCATCATGTGCCCGGTCGCCGTTCAGATGCGCCACTGCCATCGACACCACGAACCCCGGCGTGCAGAACCCGCACTGGCTGCCATGATGCGCCACCATCGCCGCCTGCACCGGATGCATCTCGCCCGACGGCCCAGAGATACCCTCAACCGTCCGCACCGCCTTCCCATGCAACTGCCCCAGAAACAGGATGCAGGCGTTCAGCGCCTTCGATCCCGCCGCATCCGTCACCATCACCGTGCAAGCGCCGCAGTCGCCCTCGTTGCAGCCCTCCTTCGTCCCGCAAAGACCACGGGTCTCCCGCAGCCAGTCCAGCAGGGTCCGCGTCGGAGCTTCCCCCTCGACCCGAACCGGCGTTCCGTTCAACAGAAACGCAACACGCATTGATCAGTCCGCCGCGGTCTCCCCGTTTGAGGCGTGAAGCGTGCCCGCCCGATGCGGCGTAAAGCGGACCACGCGCCCCTTCTTGTTGTCCGTCCATCAAGCCGGTGCAGCCGATTCAAGGCAAGCACAAACTGCCGGCAAAGAATCGAAGCTGCCACAAGGCTTTGCGGAAAGCTCCCCCGGCCAACCCGCGTTTGTCGGCCCTGACGCAGGGTAAGGAGCTCCTTACTCGATCCTTCCAGCGCGGCGGATTATTACTTGCACCATTAGTATACACACAATGGATTATCCTATGGACCTCTCAACCATCCTCAAGTTTGTGCATGTCATCGCCGCCCTGCTCTGGGTCGGAGGCGGCGCTACCATGATCCTCGCCGGGATCGCCCGGGCCCGCAGCGCCTCGGCGGACGACCAGCTTGCCCATGTCCGCACGCTGGCCTTTCTCGCCCCCCGGTTCTTCGTGCCTGTAAGCCTCGCCACCCTTGGCAGCGGCCTCGCGTTGCTGTTCTCCGCCGGTTGGGGCTGGCAACCCTTCACGATCCTCGGGCTTGCAGGCGTTGTCTTCACCTCGCTTTTCGGCGCCCTCGTCCTCGGCCCGTCCTGCGAAAAAGCCGTGAAGATGGCCGAAGCCTGGGGCGCTGTCTCGGCCCTGTCGACGGTCCGCCGCGCCTACCGTCTGGCAGTCCTCGACTATGCTATCCAGTTCAGCATCGTCTTTCTGATGGTGGTGAAACCAAGCTGGCAGGACTTTGCAATCTTCGCGGGCCTCGCCGCCGTCGTGGCCATGGCGGCCCTTGCGACCTTCCGTCCGTTGGGTCGTCTCGCCTGACAGGGCTTTCCACCTTGCGCCGGGCCGGGTAACCCTAGCCCATGCCCGGCGCACATCCCAGATACATCCACCTTCGCACCCATACCGAACACTCGCTTCTCGAAGGCGCGGTGCCGGTGAAAAAGCTCGTTGATCTCTGCAAGGCCGCAGCCATGCCCGCCGTTGCCGTGACCGACACCAACAACATGTTCGCCGCGCTCGAATTCTCGGTCACCGCCATGGGGGCAGGGGTGCAACCCATCGTCGGCTGCCAGATTTCCATCGCCCATGACTCCGCCCAGCCGGGCGAAAGGCCGCGCGCGCCTGCCCCAATAGCGCTCCTTGCCCAGACCGAAGCGGGCTACCTCAACTTGATGCGGCTCAACACGCATCTTTACATCGACGGCACCATGAACGGGTCGGCGAACCTGCCGCAGGTCACCCTTGACGAACTGGCCGCCCACGCCGACGGCCTCATCTGCCTGACCGGCGGCCCGGAAGGCCCGCTTGGCCGCTTCCACGCTGCGGGCCAGCAGACCAAAGCCCGCGCACTTCTGGATCGCCTCACCCAGATCTACCCGAACCGCCTTTACGTCGAACTTCAGCGCCACCCCGGCCCCGGCGGCGCGCTCTCGGAAACCGAATCTCTCGCCGAACGCGGTGCCATCGATCTTGCTTACGACCTTGGCCTGCCGATCGTCGCCACCAATGACGTCTATTTCCCCAAGACCGAGATGTACGAGGCCCACGATGCCCTGATCTGCATCGCCGAGGGCGCCTATGTCGACCAGCAGCAGCCCCGCCGTCGTCTGACCCCGCAGCACTATTTCAAATCCGAAGCCGAAATGTGCGCGCTTTTCGCCGACCTGCCCGAGGCGCTGGAGAATACCGTCGAAATCGCCCGCCGCTGCGCCTTTGCCGTCAAGAAACACGCCCCGATCCTGCCGCGCTTTGCCGATGACGAGGTGAACGAGCTTCGCCGTCAGGCCAATGCCGGGTTGCAGGCCCGCCTTGCCGTCATCCCGCTTTCGGCAACGCCCGAAGAGTACCAGGCCCGGCTCGACTTCGAGCTTGGCATCATCGAAAACATGGGCTTCCCCGGGTATTTCCTGATCGTGGCCGATTTCATAAAATGGGCCAAGGACCAAGGTATTCCTGTCGGTCCGGGCCGGGGCTCGGGCGCAGGTTCCCTTGTCGCCTATGCACTGACGATCACCGACCTTGACCCCCTCCGTTACGCGCTTCTCTTCGAACGCTTCCTGAACCCCGAACGGGTCTCGATGCCCGACTTCGACATCGACTTCTGCATGGACCGCCGGGAAGAGGTGATCACCTACGTGCAGGAAAAATACGGCCGCGACCGCGTGGCCCAGATCATCACCTTCGGCGCTTTGCTGTCCAAGGCCGCCGTGCGTGACGTTGGCCGGGTGCTGCAGATGTCCTACATGCAGGTTGACCGACTGTCGAAAATGATCCCGGTCGAAGGCGTCAAGCCGGTCTCGATCACCAAGGCCCTCGCCGATGAACCCCGCCTGCGCGAAGCCGCGAAGGAAGAGGTCGTTCGCCGCCTTCTCGACTATGCCAAGGAAATCGAAGGCCTCTACCGCAACGCCTCGACCCACGCCGCAGGCGTGGTGATCGGCGACCGCCCGCTGGACCAACTGGTGCCTTTGTACCGCGACCCCCGCTCGGACATGCCGGCGACCCAGTTCAACATGAAATGGGTCGAAGCTGCGGGCCTCGTCAAGTTCGACTTCCTTGGCCTGAAGACCCTGACCGTGATCCAGAACGCGATGGAGCTTCTGGCTCTCCGTGGCATCAGCTTCGACATCAACCTGATCCCGCTGGACGACAAGCCGAGTTACGACCTCTACGCCGCCGCGAAAACCGTCGCCGTCTTCCAGGTGGAAAGCTCGGGCATGATGGACGCGCTCCGGCGCATGAAGCCGACCTGCATCGAGGATATCGTGGCGCTGGTGGCGTTGTATCGCCCCGGCCCGATGGAGAATATCCCCACCTATTGCGAGGTGAAGAACGGCCTCAAGGACCTTGAATCGATCCACCCGACCATCGATCACATCCTGGCCGAAACGCAGGGCATCATCGTCTACCAGGAACAGGTGATGCAGATCGCGCAGGTCATGGCGGGCTACTCCCTTGGCGGCGCCGACCTTCTTCGCCGCGCGATGGGCAAGAAGAACCCCGAGGAAATGGCCCGCGAGCGCCCGAAGTTCATCGACGGCGCGAAGGCGACGCATGGCATTCCCGCCGCGAAGGCCGGTGAAGTCTTCGACCTCCTCGAAAAGTTCGCCAACTACGGCTTCAACAAATCCCACGCCGCCGCTTATGCCGTGGTCAGCTACCAGACCGCCTACCTGAAAGCGAACTACCCCGCCGAATTCATGGCCGCCGTGATGAACTGCGACCTACACCTCACAGACAAGCTGGCGGTCTACAAGCGCGAGGTCGACAAGCTCGGCCTCAAGACCGTAGCACCCTGCGTCAACGCCTCGCTGGCCACTTTCACCGTCCGCGACGGTGCCCTCGTCTACGGCCTGGGTGCCCTGAAAAACGTCGGCGTCGATGCGATGCAACTGATCGTCACCGCCCGCCAAGACAAATCCTTCGCCACCCTCTTCGACTTCGCCCGCCGCGTGGACCTCAAACGCATCGGCAAGCGCCCCCTCGAAATGCTGGCCCGCGCCGGATGCTTCGACGCCCTGGACCCCAACCGCGCCCGCGTGTTCGAGGCGCTCGACCCCCTCACCGCCTATTCCGCCGCCATCCACGAAGCCGCCGCCTCCTCGCAGAACTCGCTCTTCGGCCAATCCGGCGCCGACATCCCCGAACCCCGCCTCCCCTTCCGCGACGATTGGCTCCCCGTCGAACGCCTCGCCCAGGAACACCAGGCCGTCGGCTTCTACCTCTCCGGTCATCCCCTCGACGACTACATGTCCGCCCTGAAACGCCAGGACGTCAAAACCCTCGCCCAGGTCACCGCCCTCGCCGAACGCGGCCCCCTCATCGCCAAACTCGCCGGCTCCGTCTCATCCCGCCAGGAACGCAAATCCGCCCGCGGCAACCGCTTCGCCTTCGTCCAGCTCTCCGACCCCACCGGCCTTTACGAGGTCACCTGCTTTTCCGAAGTCCTCGAAGCCTCCCGCGACCACCTCGACGCAGGCCAGAACGTCGTCCTCACCGTCAAGGCCGAGCTTGAAGGCGAAACCCTCAAGCTCCTCGCCCAATCCATCACCCCCATCGACGCCGCCGTCGCCCGCACCGGCGCGCAAGCCATCCGCATCCACCTCGCCCGCCCCGAGGCCGTCGCCTCCCTCGCCTCTCTCCTCGCCCGCCTTGAAGGCCGCACCCGCGCGCAAGTAACCCTCTGCGTCACCGACCCCGAGGGGAGCGAGATCGACATCACCCTCCCCGACCCCTACCCCGTCACCCCCCAGATCAAGGGCGCGATCAAGGCCATGCACGGCGTCCTCGCCGTCGAGGAAATCTGACGCCAGCCCCGTAGGTCGGGGTTCACCCCGACTCCCGCCGCACGCCCCCCTCACCCCGCCTTAACCCCGATGGCGTTCCCTCCCGCCAAAGGAGCACAGACATGGACCCCCTCCACCACTTGCCGCTCGCCGAGATCGCCCCCCACGCCCTCCTCCGCGACCGCACCAGCCTCGACCCGCAGGCCCTCGCCGTCCTCCAGCACTCCATCGCGACCGAAGGCCTCCGCACCCCGATCGAGGTCTGGCAGCTCTCCACCCCCCGCGCCCATGACACCGGCGAGCACCGCTACGGCCTCATCTCCGGCCTCCGCCGCCTCACCGCCTGTAGCACCTTGGGCCACCCCACCATCCCCGCCTTCCTCCGCGCGCCCCAGACCATCGCCCAGGCCCTCGCCAGCATGGTGACCGAGAACGAGATCCGCGAGCCCGTCACCCCGTGGGAGAAGGCCACCCTGATCCTCAACGCCATCGAGGAGGGCCACTTCGACACCCCCGACACCGCCATCGCCGCCCTCTTCCCCGCACTCCCCCGCACCACCCGCACCCGCATCCGCAACCATGTGTCGGTGGTGGAGGCCCTCGGCCCCCTCCTCACCACGCCCACCGAACTGACCATCCGCCAACTCGACACCCTCGCCGCCGCGATTCAGTCGGGACACGAGGACCTCCTCACCGCCACCCTCCACCCCGTCATGGGTCAGGGGAGTGAGACCCAATGGTCCACCCTCCGCCCCGTCCTGCTGGATGTGTTACGCGAGCCCACCAACCCCACCACCCGCCGCCCCCGGAGGCTGTTGAAGCTGCGCCAGGGCCTGACGATCACGCGGGAGCCGACTCCCTCCGGCTGGATCTTGCGGTTCAGCGGGCCTCAGGCGCGGTCCGGCCTGATCGACGACGTGCTGGACAAGGTGGAGATGTGGTTCAGCAAAGACTAAGCGCCACCCCGTAGGTCGGGGCGTGCCCCGACTCTTCCCCCACCTGTCATCCCCGCGAAAGCGGGGACCCACCTTCACCCCGACGAACCTGGATCCCCGCCTCCGCGGGGATGACACCACCACCCCACCCCACACAGGGCCGCGCCCTCCCTCGGGCGGGCGCTACAACGGTCGATGTAGGCGCTTTATCCCTCAACCCCTCCCACCGCAGTTCGGGTGAGCAACGTCGCAAGAGCGCCCTCCCGGGGGGAGGGAGGGCGCGGCCCGGCGGGCTTACGCCCTTGATTCCGGGCCAAGTAAGCCAGACGCTCAAAACAGAAGTCGGATGAAAGCGCAGTAACTCCAGCCTGTCATTCCCAAAAGTCTTACTGCTTGCTTTCGCTATTGCTGTCGATATTCTCCGGTACACCTATAGTTGTTATTGGGGGTATAAAATTGGCTAAAGTCACCAAGAAGACGAGCATTGGCACATTAGACGGCACCCCCAAGAAGAGACTCTTTCTGTCGATCATCAGTGACTATGATCTTAAGACTAGTCTGTGTGAACTAGTTGATAATGCCATTGATCAGTGGACAGATACAGCAAAGAAGCCCGGCTTCTGCGTAAAAGTGACGCTCGATCCAGACCGGCAGATAATCCGTGTGGAGGACAACGCTGGAGGTGTTCGAAGAGAAGAAATCGAATTTCTTGTTGCGCCCGGCGGAAGCAAGCCGCGTGTGTCGAGCGAGACTATCGGCGTCTTTGGAGTTGGAGGAAAAAGGGCTGGGATTGCGCTCGGCGAAACCGTTGAGATTAAGACACGCTTCAGGTCTGGGCCAACTTACCAAATTGACTTGACGGCGGAATGGCTCGAAGTCGACGACTGGGAGATCGAAGTTTATCAGATCCCAGATATTTCAGCCTCGACAACAATTGTTGAAATATCGAAGATGCGGCAGTCCTTTTCGAAAGAAATCGAAGAAGAAATTCGTCAACACTTCGCCTCTGCTTACGGCCAATTTATCGCAGAGGGCTGCAGAATTACTGTGAACAAAGTTGAAGTTAATGCTGCTGACTATAAGAAGTGGTCATATCCTCCAATGTTTGTCCCGACGGAAACGGAATTTGAAGTTGAACCAGTTGAGGGGCGCAAGGTTCGCGTTAAATTAACGGGAGGTTTGATTTCGGATCGCGTTCCTGAGGCTGAGAACTATGGAGTTTATTTCTATTGCAACAGACGCCTGATAGTTAAGGAGCTGCGGTCGCGCGATGTAGGTTACTTTATCTCAAGCGAGGCAGGTGTTCCTCACCCCGATGCCTCGCTATGTAGAGTTGTGGTTGAGTACAACGGTGAGCCTGATCTGATGCCTTGGAACAGCAGTAAGAACGGCCTCAACTATAGCCATCCAAGTTTTATTCAAGTTAGAAATCGGGTGATTGATTTCGTAAAGTTCTATACTGGCGCGTCAAGACGCACCAAGGGCGACTGGACCGGTAACGTCTATCAATATAGCACTGGCACCCCAAAGACGGTACCGGCCGGTGAGTCGATCTCCACAAAAAAGACGGTTCTGCCAAAGTTACCTCGATCGCGCTCTGCGCCTCGACTTGAACTTTTGAGAGACAAGAACAGAACTATTCTAAGCGACAAACCATGGACAGTTGGTTTGGTCGAGGCAATTGGCGTCGTAGACCTCCTGTCTCGACAAAAGCTGGCAACTAGGAATAGAATTTCATTAATTCTGTTGGATAGCAACTTGGAAATTGGCTTGAAGGAGTTCATAGTGAATCGAAGCGATCTCTTCCCTCCGTACAAGTACACCAATAGTCATATTGTTAATCTATTCCAAAATCGAACGAGCGTACTAAAGGAAGTACTGGCCCATATCAATATCTCGGCAGCAGACCTCGGAAAGATTAATCATTACTATTCGATGAGAAACAGCCTTATCCATCAACGTGCTACGGTGCAAGTTACCGACACTCAGATCGAAGACTATCAAAAAGTGGTAGAAAGAGTACTAAGCAAGCTTTTTGCTTTGAAATTCAATGTCTAACAGCGATCAGCCGTCACGGAAGGGCTGAGCCTTGTTGGGCTTGTAATTGCTTAACAAACCCCTAACGCCCGCGACCATCCCTTTGTAATCAAAGCGGAATCCGGAAATGTCCACCGTGGACACCTCTCACCAGTGCGGCGGGCGGACGTTCGCTTCCGGGGGGACCGGGACGCTCTCAAAAATCGAAAGGCCGGGCAGGGGCCTCGCTCCGGTCCCCCGTTCGCCCGCCCCGATCACGGGTGGAACTCTGGTCCGGCCGACCCGAATACCCCGGTATTTCGGCCTTTTCCGGCGCAACCCCCCCGCATCCGCTTGAGTTCCGCCCTCGTCTCAGGCTAGGCACCCGCCGAACCGGCGGCTCTGCCGCGCCCGCGAAAGGCCCACGCATGCACCTTCCGAACCACACCCCGATCCCCGAGCTGTACGTCTCCTACGACTCCGCCCAGAAGCTGAAGCACGAGGCCGCCGCGCTGCCCTCATGGGACCTCACCCCGCGCCAGGTCTGCGATCTGGAGCTTCTGATGAACGGCGGCTTCCACCCGCTGAAAGGCTTCATGGGGCAGGCGGACTACGAGGGCGTCGTCGAAAACATGCGCCTCGCCGACGGCGCGCTCTTCCCGATCCCGATCACGCTGGACGTCTCCGAGGCCTTCGCCGACAAGGTCGAGCCAGGTCAGGACATCGCCCTTCGCGACGCCGAAGGGGTGATCCTTGCGATCCTGTCGATCAGCGACAAATGGACCCCCGACAAGCCCAACGAGGCCGCGAAGGTCTTTGGTGCCGATGACCTCGCCCATCCGGCGGTGAACTACCTGCACCACCAGGCGGGCAAGATTTACCTCGGTGGCCCGATCACCGGCATCCAGCAGCCGGTGCATTACGACTTCAAGGCCCGCCGCGACACGCCGAACGAGCTCCGTGCCCTCTTCCGCAAGCTTGGCTGGCGCAAGATCGTGGCCTTCCAGACCCGCAACCCGCTGCACCGCGCGCATCAGGAACTGACCTTCCGCGCCGCGCGGGAGGCAGAGGCGAACCTGCTGATCCACCCGGTCGTCGGCATGACGAAACCCGGCGATGTCGATCACTTCACTCGCGTGCGCTGCTATGAGGCGGTGCTGGACCAGTATCCGGCGCAGACCACTGCTCTCAGCCTCCTCAACCTCGCCATGCGGATGGCCGGCCCGCGTGAGGCGGTCTGGCACGGGATCATCCGCAAGAATCACGGTTGCACCCATATGATCGTGGGCCGCGACCACGCCGGTCCTGGCAAGAACTCCGCCGGTCAGGATTTCTACGACCCCTACGCCGCGCAAGAGCTTTTCGCCCAGCATGCCGCCGAGATCGGCATCCAGATGGTCGATTTCAAGCACATGGTCTATGTGGCCGAGAAGGCCCAGTACTACCCCGCGAACGAAGTCCCCGAAGGCTCCACCGTGCTGGACATCTCGGGCACCGAACTGCGCCGCCGCTTGCGCGAGGGGTTGGATATCCCGGAATGGTTCAGCTTCCCGCAGGTGGTGTCCGAGCTGCGCAAGACCAGCCCCGCGCGGTCGAAGCAAGGCTTCACTGTATTCTTCACAGGGCTGTCGGGGTCGGGCAAATCCACCATCGCCAACGCCCTGATGGTCAAGCTGATGGAAATGGGCGGGCGTCCGGTGACGCTGCTGGACGGCGATGTGGTCCGCAAGCACCTGTCGTCGGAACTCGGCTTCTCGAAGGAACACCGCGACATCAACATCCGCCGCATCGGCTATGTCGCATCCGAGATCACCAAGAACGGCGGCATCGCGATCTGCGCGCCGATTGCCCCCTACACCGCCACCCGTCGTGCGGTGCGCGAGATGGTCGAGGCCTTCGGTGCTTTCGTCGAAACCCATGTCGCGACCAGCATCGAGGAATGCGAACGCCGCGACCGCAAGGGGCTCTACAAGCTGGCCCGCGAGGGCAAGATCAAGGAGTTCACCGGCATTTCCGACCCCTACGAGGCCCCGACAGCGGCCGAACTGGTGGTCGATACCGAGAATGTCGATGTCGATCACTGTGCGCATCAGGTGCTGCTGAAGCTGGAGCAGATGGGCCTGATCAAGGGCTAAAGCCAAATCCGGGGTGGCGCGATGCAGCTTTTGGCGATCTCTGGAAGCCTGCGCGCCGCCTCGACCAACACCGCCCTGCTGCGCGTTTTCGCAGAGGTGGCAGCACCTCAGGCCGAAGTGACAGTTTTCACCGGCCTGGGCGATCTGCCGGTCTTCAACCCGGATGACGAAGGCGACCGCACACCCGGGTCGGTGCAGCGCTTTTCGGCGGCGGTGGCTGCAGCAGACGGGATCGTCGTTTCTTGCCCGGAATATGTCCATGCGCTGCCGGGCGGGTTCAAGAATGCGATCGACTGGCTGGTGTCGCGGGACGAAATCAGCGGCAAACCTATCGCGATCCTGCATGCCTCGCACCGGGGTGAGGACGTGCTTGCCGACCTGCGCCGGGTTCTGGCCACGGTGTCGGACCGCTTTGCCCCCGATGTCTTCGCCACCTTCCCCTTGCGCAAGATGACACCGAACCAGATTGCCGCGCATCTGGCCGAACCAGAGCAGGTGGCACGGCTTGCACAGTTTCTGGCTGCATTTTTCGATCATATCGCGGCGTCGGTGGTCGCCGACCAAGGACTATGATCTTCGACAACGGGCGGTTGGCCGCCGTCAACCTCAACCGGACCTTGTTGCAGGCAACCCAGTCGGCGAGGCTCGTGCGAACCTGACCGGAGCCCCGCGATGCTGCGCATTGCCTGTTGCCTGATCTGGCTTGCATCGGCCGGAGCGGCGGAGGTGATCCGTTTCGCCCCAAGTGATGCGAATATCCCTAACCCTGAGCGCGGCTGGTGGCTTTTTGCAGCCGATGATTTCGCCAGCGCGACCGAGGAGGACATCGCCGGGATCTCTGCCGAAGGTGTCACGGTCGCCTATGGCATCGTGCGGCTGGATGACTATCGCGACGGCCCGCTGCCAGAAGGGATCATGGCTGATCTGGATGAGAGCTTTGCCATGGCGCGCAAGCACGGGCTGAAGATCATCCTGCGCTTTGCCTACAACTATCCGGGCAACTCCTTCGATTACGAAACCGCGAAGGACGCAGCCTTGCCCGTCGTTCTTGGCCACATCGACCAGTTGGCGCCCATGCTGGCTGCCAACGGGGACACGATCCTTGTGATGCAGGCGGGTTTCATCGGCGCCTGGGGTGAGGGGCATACCTCGTCGAACGGCCTTGATACGCCAAAGGCCAAGGCCACGATCCGCGATGCGCTTGATGCCGCTGTGCCAGCGGCGATCCCGCTGCAATGGCGCTATCCGCCGGATATTTTGCCCTGGAAGAACAGAAGGATGGGGTTTCACAACGATTGCTTCCTGTCTTCGTCTACCGATGTCGGCACTTATGACGAGGATCCGGGTCTGCGTGCCAAGCAACGCGCTGCAATGGCCACTCTCACTGACCGCACATATTTCTCCGGCGAAACCTGTGATGCCGACGCCTCGGCTGCCCGCACCGACTGCATGTCGATCCTGACCGAAGGCGCCGACTTCCACCTTTCGGCCCTGAACCGCGACTACTATGAGGCGTTCCACAAAGCGTGGAAGGCCGGGGGTTGTTATGCCGAGGTGAGCAATCGGCTTGGCTACCGGTTACGGCTTGTCGAAGCCGAAATCGGCGCGGACGGCGGGCTTCGGCTAAAGATCGCGAATGACGGCTGGGCCCGGCCTGTTCAGCCCCGGTCCGTCATCGTCACGGCCTATCGGCAGACGCAGGCCATAGGCCAAACCCGTTTTCTCGGCGCGCTCAGCGACATCGGTGCAGGCGAAAGCGCCAGCCTGAAGGCGCGTCTTCCGCGACTGGCAGAGGCCGACAGGCTTTGCTTTTCAGCTCCAGACCTAAGCCCAAGACTGGCCGAGGATCCGGCCTATGCTATCCGCTTTGCCAACGCCGACGGCCCCGGCCAAGATTGGGACGCATCCCAAGCCGCCTTCTGTACCGACTTGAACTAGGCTTAGTGCACGCTGACTGGCGTGAAGTCATGCTCGCGCGCCAGATGGAACGCCAGTTTCCGGTCCGCGACCAAAGCCAGCTGGCGCCCGTCGATCCCATGGACCGAATAGACGACCTCAAGCTCACCCATCTGCTCGCGCACTTCGTCGGGCAGGTCACCGACGGCGACCTCGCGGACATAGACGATCCGGTCGGCGCCTTGTGGCAATCCGGTGAATGGGGTGTTCATGACTTGCCTCCTTCTTTGCGGCCGATCCTGATCGTCTGCACCACGGTTTCGGGCACATGGCGGCGCAGGTCGATGTGGAGAAGTCCGTTCTCCATCGTCGCCCCTGCAACCTCGACCCCATCGGCCAGAACGAAACTGCGCTGGAACGCACGCGAAGCGATCCCGCGATGCAGGAACGCACGCTCGCCCGCATCCTCGGCCTGACGACCCCGAACGACCAGCTGCCGGTCCTCGATGGTGATCGACAGGTCCTCTTCGCAGAATCCTGCGACGGCCAGCGTGATCCGATAGGCGTTTTCCGCCACCGCTTCGATGTTGAACGGAGGATAGCCCTCGGCCCCGGATTTCGCGGTACGCTCGACCAGCCGTTCCAGCTGCTCGAACCCCAGAAGATAGGGATGGGCCCCAAAGCTCAGTTTCGTCATCGGACAGTCCTTGGCATAAGCGACAGTTCGGTCTTGCGGCCCCATGATCGGGCACCGCTTGCCCACAATATGGGGGTCTGCTCGGTGCCCCGCAAGGCCCGAGCGATCTGCGGTGAACCGGCCTTATGGGCGAATTCGCACAGAAACCTTCACCTGAAGGCAGTGCTTTCCTATATTCTGGAAGAAAGGCAGGAACCGATTCGTCCCATCATGAACGCCCCGACAGAACTCAACCACGAAGAGATGCTCGGCATAAAGCTGGAGGTCCTGCGTCGCGAACACCGCGACCTGGACGAGGCTATCTCTGCGCTGGAAGAAACCGGCCGACCAGACCAGCTGATGCTGCGCCGGCTGAAGAAGCAGAAGTTGTTCCTCAAGGACCAGATCGTCAAGATCGAGGACATGCTGATCCCCGACATCATCGCCTGACGCTTGCCCCTGCGCCTGTCCCAAGGTAATCGCGCCGAAAGGGACACGGAGACGCGCATGACCGTTCAGCCGACCGTCGAGGTAGGGATCATCATGGGGTCGCAAAGCGACTGGCCAACGATGAAGGACGCCGCCGCCATACTGGATGAGCTTGGCGTGCCTTACGAGACGAAGATCGTCTCCGCCCATCGCACGCCTGACCGGCTTTGGGACTATGGCAAGACCGCCGTTTCGCGCGGCCTGAAGGTGATCATTGCGGGGGCCGGTGGTGCCGCGCATCTGCCCGGCATGATGGCGTCAAAGACCCGCGTCCCGGTGATCGGGGTGCCAGTCCAGACCAAGGCATTGGCGGGGGTCGACTCGCTTTACTCGATCCTGCAGATGCCCAAGGGCTATCCGGTCGCCACCATGGCCATCGGCGGTGCGGCCAATGCCGGGCTGATGGCCGTAGCCATTCTCGCGATCTCCAACCCCACCCTCGCCCAGCGTCTTGATACCTGGCGTGCCGCACTTTCGGCTTCGATCCCCGAGGAGCCGAAGGATGACTGAAGCCCTGCCGCCGGGCGCGGTGATCGGCATCCTGGGGGGCGGGCAACTGGGCCGGATGCTGTCGGTCGCGGCCAGTCGGCTGGGCTATCGCTGTCATGTCTATGAGCCGGGTGCCGCCCCGGCGGGAGATGTGGCCCATAAGGTCACGACCGGGCCTTACGAAGATGAAACGGCCCTTCGCGCCTTTGCCGCTTCGGTTGATGTGATCACCTACGAATTCGAAAACGTCCCGACCACGGCGCTGGACCTCTTGGAAAGCCTGAGGCCGATCCGCCCGAACCGTAGGGCGCTGGCCATCAGCCAGGACCGGATCACCGAGAAAAGGTTCCTCAACGATCTCGGCCTGCAAACCGCGCCTTGGGCTGCGGTGAATTCCGAAGCCGACCTTGACGCCGCCGTGGCAAGGCTTGGCCTTCCGGCGATCCTCAAAACCGCCCGGATGGGCTATGATGGCAAAGGCCAGGTCAAGCTGACCACTCAGGCAGAGATCCCCGCCGCCTGGGCCGCCATGGCAGGTGCGGCTTCGGTGCTCGAGGGCTTCATCGCCTTTGACCGTGAGATTTCGGTCATCGCCGCCCGTGGCCTCGACGGTTCGGTCGCGGCCTATGATCCGGGTGAGAATATCCACCAGGGCGGCATCCTGCGCACCACCACCGTGCCTGCCCGTCTGTCTCGGGGTCAGCGCAGCGACGCCGTTCTGTTGGCCGCCCGCATCCTGACTGCGCTTGACTATGTCGGCGTGATGGGGGTGGAGCTGTTCGTCACCCCAGAGGGCCTTCTCGTCAACGAAATCGCCCCCCGTGTCCATAACTCCGGCCACTGGACGCAAGCCGGCTGCACGGTTGACCAGTTCGAACAGCACATCCGCGCGGTGGCGGGCCTGCCCTTGGGCAATGGCAGCCGCTATGCCGACGTGGTCATGGAAAACCTGATCGGCGACGATGTTCTGCGTCTGCCCGAGCTTCTGAAAGCCCGCGACACGGCTGTGCATCTTTATGGCAAGGGCGCACCCCGCCCCGGCCGCAAGATGGGCCATGTGAACCGGGTGATCCGGGGCTGACCCCGCCTCCTCGTTCGACTTCGTCTCCTCGTCGGAAGGGTGCGAAGCGAGGAGTGACGAAGTCATCGACGAGCGGTCCCTAACGCTCAAACCGCCCATGTCGCAGGAAATGCAACACCTGGCGGATCACGGTCGGGTTCACCATCATCCAGGTATGGCTTACCGGCAGCACCAGATGGTCGGTCATCCCCTCCAGCCGGGTCGACGCGACCGTCACCTTGCCGTCATCCGGCCCCGGCAAAAGCTGGCTGAACCAGGGCGACAGCGACCGCGTTCCCGCGATGATCCCCACCGGATAATCCGGCGGCGGCAGCCGGTTCGGCCAGCTCTCTGGTCCCGTCCCCAGCGTCATGCCCGCCGGGCCGTTCACCAGATCAAAGGCCTTCCAGTTGCCGAGAAGGTCCACCAATTCCGACCCATGGTTCGGTGGCGCAAGCATCACCACGCGCCCAAGCCGCGCCGGATGCCCGTGCGACAACCAGTCACGCACCAGGATCCCGCCCATCGAATGGGTCACGAAATGCGTGCGGCCAACGAACGGTTCGGCAAAGGCGGCAGCGACTTGTGCCACCAGCGCTTCGGGCGCGGCGCGGGTCGAGGGGTAGGCCGCATGGCTGACCACAAAGCCCGCCGCCCGCAACGCGAACCCAACCGCCGCCAAAGACCGTGAGGATCGCGCCAGGCCATGGACCAGGATGACCCGCTCGGAGGTCGCACCGCCGGTCAAGGCATCGGGCGGGACAAGGAAGGGCAACCGCAGACGGATCATGCGGCGATCATCGCCCGGCAGCACGGCCTTGGAAAGCCGTGGTTTCTCTGACCTGGCGTCACGCGTCCGGCACGTCGGTATCCGGCAGCCCCTGCGCCAGCCGCTCGCGGGCCGCGCGTGCCAGCTTTTCATAGCGGGTCCGGAACTCCTCCAGCAGCGTCTCGTCAAGCTCCTCTAGGTCGAGAAGCGCGTTATGCGCCCCTTTCGTTGCCCGGATCAGCTCGTCCAGCTTCAGCTGGATCGCGGCCGTATCCCGGTTCTGCGTGTTCTGGATCAGGAAGACCATCAGGAAGGTGATGATCGTGGTGCCGGTATTGATCACCAGCTGCCAGGTGTCGGAAAAGCCGAAGACTGGCCCGGTCAGGATCCAGAACAGGATCACCCCCAACGCGAGGAGGAAGGTCGTCGGGCGCCCGCACCAGTGCGCCACCCGCTTTGCCACGTCTCTATATGCCATCACGCCCTCCTGTCCGATTTGCGGTAAGGATGGACAATACCCGCGCGCTTGCGCAAGCCTAGGGTCCATGCCGTCGTTGAAGCCCCGCCTTGCTGTCCGCGCCCTGATCCTGCATCAGGATCGGCTTCTTTTGGTCAATGCCTATCCCGGGTCCCATCTCGGCCTTTGGTGCGCGCCGGGTGGTGGCTGCGAAGCGGGCCAGTCGCTTCCCGAGAACCTTGTCCGCGAAGTGCATGAAGAGACAGGTCTTCTGATCACCGTCGGCCCGCCCGCCTTGGTGAACGAATTCCATGACCCCGAGACCGGTTTTCACCAGATCGAGCTTTTCTTCCGTTGCACCCTTGCCTCAGGCACGCTCGACCCGGCCTGGACCGACCCCGAGGGCATCGTCACCGCCCGCCGCTTTTTCACCCGCGTGGAATTGGAAAGCGGCCATGTCCACTTCAAGCCGGACCGCATGCCCCTGGCCGCCTGGGGCACCGAGACCGCGCTATACGACCCGCTGGAGACCATCTTGAAATGACCAGCACAAAATGCCTGATCCGTGAGCTTGCCCCCGACGAAGCCCCTCTTGTCGCCCGGTTCTACCGGGATGCCCCGGACTACTGGCTTCTTGCCGAGGGCGTCATCGACCCTGACCGACAGGCGCGGGAGTTCTTCACCGATGCCCCGCCGAACTGCGACCCTGCGAACAGCCACCGCCTGGGCCTGTTCCTCGACGATCGCCTCTCGGGCGTCGCCGAGGTCTCATATGGCTTTCCCGAACCGTTGGATGCCTACCTTGGCCTCATGCTGCTTGGCCCCTGGGCGCAAGGAACGGGCCATGGCAAGACGTTCCTCGCCCATGCCGAAGCCCTTGCCCGCGGCCGGGGTGCACCGGTCCTTTACCTTGCGGTGCTGGAGGCCAACCCCCGTGGCCGCGCCTTCTGGCTTCGCGAAGGGTTCCGCGCGACCGGGCTTGGCGGGACCAATGCAGCCACCGGCCACGTCCTTCACCGCCTGGTCAAGGACCTCTGACCCGAAAGGCTTGCCAGGGCCACGCCGCCCAGGACCAGAATCGCGGCCAGCCAGAACCGCAGCCCCGGCACCTCGGCCAGAAGGATCGCCCCGCCGAACGCGGCAATGACCGGAACCGTCAGTTGCGCCACCGCCGCCCGCCCGGCACCCAGCCCCGGCAAGATCCGGTACCAAAGCGCATAGCCCAGACCCGAGGTCACTGCACCCGACACAACTGCCAGCGTAACCCCAACCATGTCAGGATCGCCGCCGTCGGCCACCAGCCACAGCGGCAAAACCAACGGTACCGCCAGAATGAAGTTCCACGCCGTTGCCGCCAGCGCATCCGTGGCACCCCGCCCTGCCAGAGAATAGAGACCCCAGCCGACCCCAGCCGCTGCCATCAAGCCAAGCGGCACAAGCGCCAGCCCGCCACCGCCCGGTGCCGCAATCAGCATCAGGCCGAAAAGCGCAAGTCCGGCACCCGCCCAACGCTGCACCGGAACCGCCTCACCCGACCAGAGCGCGCCCGCAAACATCGTGACCTGAACTGTGCCGAACAGAACCAAAGCCCCAGTGCCCGCATCAATCCCCCGATAGGCCAGCGAAAAGCCGATCAGATAGACCGCCAGCCCCAGCACCCCGGCAATCCGCCCCTGCCGCCCCGGCCAGACCAGCGCGCCACGCTGCCAAAGGACCAGCGCCGCCAGCATCGTGGCCCCTGCCATCAGCCGCACCAAGGCGAACTCCACCGCGCCGATATGCCCCGGCCCCACCGCCCAACGGTTCAGCACAGAATTCGCGGCAAAGGCCAGCATGGTCAGGGCGGTCAAGAGGAACAGGCGCATGACCGGCACCATTTCTGGCGAATGCGGCCCGGGCAAGCCCGGACCGCAATCAGCGTTGTATTTTGATCCGGCGTGATCCGTACCCTCGATCCTTGACCGACCGCGATCAGTAGCCCGCCGCCCATGCGGCTGACAGCTCAAGGAGTCGCGAAACCCGCGTCGGCAGCGTACATCCCGACGATTGCGTTCATGTCCTTCAGGATCTTGTTGACGTCGACGAGAAGCTTGCCCAGACCCGCTGCGTCAAGCGTCCCACCGCCGACCAGCCCGTCGACCACTGGCTTGACCGGCTGCCAATAGTCCCGAAGTGCCACCAAGGCAGCCTTGATTTCAGGCGTCGGCGCGGCGATCAGCCCTGCCTCCGGCATTCCGTCGATCAGGCCGTTCAGGGTCGCGTCGAAGTTGTTGATGCCGCTTTGCAGCGCCTTCATATCCTCTTCTGTTGCTGCGCCGGTGGCAAGTTTGCAGGCCTTCAACAGCATCTGTTGTGATAGCATCCGCTGCCGTCCAGCAAGGTCGAGGGCAAACGCGTTCGCCTGCGGCATTGCGTTCGGCATCGCATAGGCGCCGCTCACCTCGGGGACCAGCTTCTGCGCTATCCCAAGGACAACCCCGTTGCGCTCATAAAGCGTGGCAAGCGCTGCTGCCGCATCGCCCCCAGAAAGCAGATCGTTCACTGCTGCTTCCATCGGGGCCCATTCCTCGGACAACTTCTTCAACCCGACAAGAATCCGCGCATTGTCTTCCGGGCCAAGGATTCCAAGGCTTTCATCGCCGAATTCCAAGGCTTTGAGTATCTTCGAAAGCTCTTCGGCTGCGGCCTTCAGGCCTGGCGCACTGACCTCCGTCTCGCCACCAGCGACATAGATGCAGGCGTTAGCCGGAATGCGCTGCGAGAGCATCCTCAGCTTTGCCGTATAGTCGATCCGTTGGGAACCGCCCCGTTCATCAACGAACTGCGCCAGCGTGAGATTTGCAGCGGTTGAAGCTGGCTGCTCGGCAATCGCGGCAGTGGACAGACTCGAGACAACGGCAGCGGCAAACAGTGTTGCCTGCAGGGGGGCGGCGCCAAGACGGGCCAGCATACTTCTAGTCATGAGATTTTACCTCTGGGTTATCGGAGTTGTGCTTCACGTCCATAACAAGGGAACGGTTGCCAGAAGCCTTGCCTCTTGCGGCGGCCCGGCACCGGCCCACTTGTCGTCATTGCGCTTGATCAAGAGAACGCCCGGCAGTTCGCCGGGCGCCCGAGAAACCCAGTTCAGACCGGTGACTGGATCCACACTTCGACCCGACGGTTGATCGCCTGACCAGCAGCCAATGTGTTGCACGCCGCAGGGGCGATCTCACCAAAGCCAATTGCGCTCAGTTCGACATTTGGGATCCGCTCCCCGGCAAAGACGCGCAGCTCTTCCATGATCTGCCGGGCGCGGCCTTCGGACAGCGACCGGTTCGAGGTGAATTCACCGACATCATCGGTGAAGCCGACAAAGACCACCTTGGTGCCCGCCGGCATGGCCTCAAGATACGAGGCAAGTCGGCCTAGATCGAGGATACCGCGTTCATCCAGCGTCGCCGAGCCGGGGCTGAACCGGAAGGTTAAGGACAGCCGTTCATGCTCGACCACCGCAGCCAGCATCTCGCGCATTACGCCGCTTTCGAACGCATCTTCGTTCGGTGCAAGCAGCATCTGTCCGCGCGGGCTTTCCAGGGTCTGCACCTGCCGTGCGACACCGAGGTCGATAAAGCCGGACCGGGCGATCACTTCATCGGCGGCTGATGATTGACTGAAGTCGAGAATCTGCTTGCCAAGCGGCGACAGGTTGTCTTCGCGGTTGTAGAGGTAAAGCCGACGCTGCAGCGGGTATTCTTCGGTCTTGGCCGAAAACGCATCCGGCACCATCTCGATCCCGCATTCGTTGATCAGTGGCATCGGCTTGGCGCCGCGCACGAAAGCGTAGCCGACAAAGCCGATCGCCCCCAGATCGTCGTTGACCGCCGCCGCAACCTTGTTGTTGTCATCGATGATCACAGCGGTCGGGATCGGCGGGGCACCGTTATCTCCGAAGACCGCAGCCTGGAACACGGACCGCGTGCCGGAATCTTCTTGCCGGTCCAGCACTGTGATCGGCAGGTCCGGGCCACCGACCTCCTTCCAGTTGACGATGATACCGCCAAAGATGTTGCGAAGCTGTTCTGTCGTCAAAGACTTTACCGGGTTCTCCGGGTGTACGATGACGACCAGGCTGTCGACCGCGATGATGTGTTCTTGCGACGGGCTTACCATGTTGCCCGCACCGGCCGCCTTCAGTTCACGGGCTTCCTCGGGCTTGATCCGGCGCGATGCCATGCCGAATTCGGCCGACTTGTCCAAAAGCGCCGTGAAAGCATCACCCGAAACGGTGGACGTCACCAGAACTTTGCCAAGCTCGTCGCCGAAACCGGCATCCCCGACCAGACTGTCGATAACTTGACCCTCGACCCCGGTCTCGGTGATCGTGCCTGCTGCACCGATATTGGCGGCAAAGCCGGACAGCAGCAGCGGCATGACGCCAAGGCCGACAGTATCCGACCCCGCGAAGGTCACATCGACTGCCGCCGTATCGATCGTCGGGCAGGCGGTACCTTCGCAGGATACGGTCGCAGCACTGACCCGCAGATCGCCAAGCGCGGTCCGCACGACGTAGGCGTTGTCAACGAATTCGACGAACTCGCCCACTATGTTCACAGTTCCGTCGGATGACTTGAGCACGATTTCCTCGGCCTCGGCCATGATCGGTAGCATGATGACCCCGACGGTCAGTAACAGACGGGTCATTGATGGCATTACGATACTTCTCACTTCTGGCATTTCACCTCTCCTCGTAGTGTCCGGATGTCAGCATCCGGAAGCGTGTCAAAATCCGGCTTCCCCGGCCGCCGGGTCTTGGGCAAGCAAGCTTGCCTGCATTTCTGTCGTGTCGAACGCGGATCAGATGCGCCGCGTCTGACTTGGTGCCAGCTGGCACGCCACTTTCATCCCTGCGGCAACTGGATTGTCACCACCCACATGGTTCCGTCCCGCAAGACGGCAAAGACGTCCTGCTTGAGGCCCGCTTTCACATCCTTCTCAAGAATGGTGGCCAGCGCGGCTTTGCCGTCGATGGCTGCACCTGAACCGACATGCGCGACCAGTACATCCCCGCTTCTCAGTTCGCCCTCATAGGTCTTTGGCAGGGCAACAACCGTTTCCTGCCAGCGGCCCTGCACCATCCGACCCCGAAATCCGATGCCGTTCAGCAGCAGCGTCTCCTGAATGACCGGCAGCTCAAGCGTATGCCGGGCGGGCTCGCCCGAGTTTGCGTCCCGCGTCGTCAGTGTGACCTGCAGCGATGCACGCTCCTCAGGGTCAACGGCTTCTGAGACGCCCGCTTCCATTTCGCCAATGGACCCGACCGCCACGCCATTGACCGCGACGATCCGCAGGCCGGGTTTCACCCACGCAGGCACCACACCCAGGATATCGCCGACGGCGGCCGGGTCGTCGTTGGCCACCGTGAACGGCAGGTCAAACGCCCAGTTCGACATGACCGGCGCAATCTCTTTGATCGCAGGCTCGGCGGCAACGTCAGGTACGGCGGCACCTTCAGGCTTGGGGTCCGCGACGACGACTTTTGCCGGCTGTTCGACGGCGGCTGCCGGTTCGGTGACGGCCGCAGTCTCCTCAGTTCCAACAGCAGCAAGACTTGTGCTTGGCTGCGTGGATCCTTTGTCCTGCAACAGCAGGAAAGCCGCGACAGCCGCGACAGTAACCCCGGCGCAAAGACCGACGACAAGTGGTAGTTTTCCCTCGGTCTTGGGTGCCAAGACCTTTGTCGCGGGTGCAGATCGTGCCTGCGCAGCCTCGGCCGGTCGGGCCGGTTCGGGGATGGGCAGGCGCAGCACCTTCCCCTCGGCCTCGTCGGGGGCAGTGACTGCCGCAGCGCCTTCGGGGCCGGTGATCGCCGCCAGCCATTCCTTCGATGACTGAAGTCGGTTTTTGGGCAGAACCGACAGGCACTTGTCGATCGCAGACAGGAATTCTGGCCCGTACGCATCGTACCTGCCAGTCAGCGGAACGTAAGGATCGTGGCTACCTTCGGCAGCGGCGGCAAGCCGCCCTTGGCTATCAGGCGGCGGCGCCCCGGCGATGAGATGGTAAAAGCTCGCCGCCAGCGCATAAAGATCACTGCTTGGCGACTGTTGGCTTCCGGTCACGTACAGCTCTTGCGGCGAATACCCTTCCTTGACCACACGAATGGCCGACAGCGCCCGGCCTTCCCTCTGCATGTCTTCGCGGGCGGCGCCAAAGTCGATCAGGATCGGGTTCTTCTGTGCGTCGAGCAGAATGTTGTCTGGCGAAATGTCGCGGTGCAGAATTCCGGTGTCGTGCACAAAGCCGACTGCGTCCAGCAAAGTGATCAGGATCGACCGGACCTCGGACGGGGAAAGGGCCAGTGCCGGATCGTTCATCAGGTCCAAAAGGTCGGAGCCGTCGATATGATCCAGCACCATGTAGGCGGTGTCGTTATCCTCGAAGACCTGATGCACGCCGACGATGTTCGGATGTGTCATCTTTGCCAGGTGATGTGCTTCCTGCACGAACTGCCGGACGACCGATGACAGGTCATTCTGATACGCCCGCGACCGTGCCCGCACCGTCCGCTCGGACCGGCTGCAAAGTGCGCTTGGAAAGCACTCCTTGATGACAACACGCCGACCGAGGCTGTCCCTCGCCAGGTAGGTGATCCCGAAGCCACCGGCATTCAGAAATCGTTCGATGGTGTACTGACCGCTCAGGAGTTTGGTCCCGGGCCGAAGTTCGTCGCCAAAACCTTCGGCTGGATCGGCGAAAGCGGTCGATTCGGTCATACTCAAGATCCTCGTCACTACTGCGGGCGTCTTTGTTGCAGGACTATCAACAACTCTTAGCGCGACGATATACAGCTCTCGAATGTGGCGTAAGTTGGCTGCCTTGGTGAAATTGAAAGGTCAATCCATGTCATATCGGCTGAATGCAACCCGAAGATGAAAATGGTGCAATCTGAATCGTCTTTCGGCTGTGTTGGCCCAAGCAGAGCAGTTGCACTGCCAATAGAATTTACTATTCCATTTCTTGAGCATCAATCATGTTTGGAGTATTTCATCTCGTTGCATCTCGGGCCAGACGACGCCAGTCCCGGCGTCGTCACTTCAGGTCTCGCAAGGGTTCGCACTTACCGGCCATTGCGGCCTAGATGCCGCACTCGCCCATTCCCCAACGATTCAGGAGCCGGCTTGGGTCGGCTTCAGAGTGCGTAGTTGAAATGGCCCGTCCACCAGCCATGGTCGCTGGAAAACCGCGCCGCCAGTTTGACCAGGCCCGCGATCAGACCGGCAACGCCAAGGACCATTGCAAGGATCTTCAGCCCGCTCGTCTCGGCCCCTTTGTCAACCTGTACCAGCAGGACCGCGATAATTGCGGTCATGGCCGCGTCCAAGCCAATGTGCATCCAGACCAGTGTTGCGGGACCGTATTCATCCGCGGTGATCATCACCGCGCTAAAAGCGCCGAACAGAAGAACCGCACCCATGAGAATTATTACGTACTGATTTGTCTTCATTTGTTTGGCAGGATCAGCCATTTCAATACCTCTTATGTCTAGATATTCAAATCTACGCACAGCATTGAAGTTTTGACAAAAGAAAAGGGCGCCACGTGGCGCCCTTTCCGATATCCTGGGACCTTGATGGATCAGAAGTCCATCCCGCCCATGCCGCCGCCGCCACCGCCGCCCATCTGGGGCTGGCCTTTCGGCTCGGGACGGTCTGCTATCATCGCTTCGGTGGTGATCAACAGCGAAGCAACCGAAGCCGCATCTTCCAACGCAGTACGCACGACTTTGGCCGGATCGATCACGCCGAACGCGAACATGTCACCATATTCTTCGGTCTGCGCGTTGAAACCGAAGGTTTTGTCGTTCGACTCGCGCACCTTGCCTGCGACGACCGATCCGTCAACGCCCGCGTTCTGAGCGATCTGACGCAGCGGGGCCTCAAGTGCCTTGCGGACAATGTTGATCCCGTTGGTCTGGTCGGGGTTCGCCCCGGTCATGCCTTCCAGAACCTTGCCGGCCTGGATCAGCGCCACGCCGCCGCCGACAACGATGCCTTCCTGCACGGCCGCACGGGTCGCGTTCAGAGCGTCATCGACGCGATCCTTGCGCTCTTTGACTTCGACCTCGGTCATCCCGCCGACCTTGATCACCGCAACCCCGCCCGCCAGTTTGGCAACGCGTTCCTGCAGTTTTTCACGGTCATAGTCGCTGGTGGTTTCTTCGATCTGCGCGCGAATCTGGGCAACGCGGGCCTCGATTTCGGCCTTGTTGCCGCCGCCGTCGATAACGGTGGTGTCATCTTTCTTGATGATGACCTTCTTCGCACGACCAAGCATGTCAAGCCCGACATTCTCCAGCTTCATGCCCAGATCATCGCTGATCACCTGACCGCCGGTCAGAATGGCGATGTCCTGCAGCATGGCCTTGCGGCGATCGCCGAAGCCAGGGGCCTTGACGGCAGCGATCTTCAGACCACCGCGCAGCTTGTTGACGACCAGCGTGGCCAGAGCCTCGCCTTCGACGTCTTCAGCGACGATGATCAGCGGGCGCTGCGACTGTATCACGGCTTCCAGCAGCGGAACCATCGGCTGCAGCGACGACAGCTTCTTTTCGTGCAGCAGGATGTAGGCGTCCTCCAGCTCGGCAATCATCTTGTCCGCATTGGTGACAAAGTAGGGCGACAGGTAGCCGCGGTCGAACTGCATGCCTTCGACGACGGTGGTTTCCGTCTCCAGGCCCTTGTTCTCTTCGACGGTGATGACACCTTCGTTCCCGACCTTCTGCATCGCATCGGCGATCTGACGACCGATTTCCACTTCTCCGTTGGCCGAGATGGTGCCGACCTGCGCCACTTCTGCGCTGTCCTTCACCGGACGCGAGGCAGCCTTGATCGCCGCGACGACCTTGGTGGTCGCCATGTCGATGCCGCGCTTGAGGTCCATCGGGTTCATGCCCGCCGCAACCGATTTCAGGCCTTCCTTGATGATGGCCTGCGCCAGCACGGTTGCGGTGGTGGTGCCGTCGCCGGCCTCATCATTGGTGCGGGAAGCGACTTCCTTCACCATCTGCGCGCCCATGTTCTCGAACTTGTCGGAAAGCTCGATTTCCTTGGCGACAGTCACGCCGTCCTTGGTGATCCGCGGTGCGCCGAAGGACTTGTCGAGAATGACGTTACGGCCTTTCGGGCCAAGGGTCACCTTCACCGCATCGGCGAGGATGTTGACACCGCGCAGCATGCGGTCGCGGGCGTCGGTGTCAAATTTGACGTCTTTTGCAGCCATTTTGCGTAGCTCCTAGAATGGGTTGATTGTGGGAAAACGTAGGCCGGGCTTAAGCCCGGCTTACCTCAGGCGATGATGCCGAGGATGTCGCTTTCCTTCATGATCAGCAGATCTTCGCCGTCCAGCTTCACTTCGGTGCCAGACCATTTGCCGAACAGGATCTTGTCGCCAGCCTTGACGGACGGTGCGATCAGCTCGCCCGAATCCTTGCGGGCGCCTTCGCCGACAGAAATGATCTCGCCCTCGGCAGGCTTTTCCTTGGCGGTATCGGGGATGATCAGGCCGCCCTTGGTCTTGTCTTCGCCTTCGAGGCGACGGACCAGAACGCGGTCATGCAGTGGTTTGAAAGCCATCTGGGGTACTCCCTTGAGTTTCCAGGTTTCATCTTGATTAGCACTCGCGGGATGTGAGTGCTAACGATAGGTGAGTTAGGCGATACCCCGCCGTGAGTCAACACCTTCGCCCGGCTTTTCGGCATTGCCTTTTCGCGTTCGGCTGCCACCATAAGGTTCAACCAATCCTAGCCATGAAATGTAACATGTCCCGCTTTAGCGCCGCCCTTGCCGCCCTGTCGCTGTCCGTCCTTCTCGCGACCCCTGTCACCGCCCAATGTGCCGGCGAGAATCTCTTCGACGAGCTTCCCCCCGACCAACTGGCCGAAATCGAGGCCGCGACCAATGCCGTGCCTTTTCCAGCCGGCAATTTCTGGCGCGCGACCCGGGGGGACGAAGTGATCACAATCGCCGGAACCTATCATTTCGACGACCCCCGCCACTTTCCGAACCTTGAGGCGCTGACCCCGCATATCACCGCCGCCACAACGGTCCTGGTCGAAGCCGGGCCCAAGGAAGAAAAGGCGATGCTCGACCTGATCGCCAGGGACCAGTCCAAGATCCTGATCACGGAAGGCCCGACCCTTTACGAACAGCTTCCACCCGAGGTTTGGGACAAGCTCGCCGATGCCCTGTCCCAGCGCGGCATTCCCGGCTTCATGGCGGCAAAGTTCCGGCCCTGGTACATCGTCGCCCTTCTGTCCGTACCCCCTTGCGCCATGGCCGCGATGGTCGAGCAGCCCAAGGGGCTTGACGGGCTGGTGATTGACACCGCCACGGCTGCTGGTGTCCCGGTTCAGGGGCTGGAACCCTTCGACACGATCTTCAAGATTTTCGACAGCATGACCGAAGCCGAGATGACCGAGATGCTGAAATCATCGCTGGCGCTTGAAGACCGATCGGAAGATTCGGCCCGAACCCTCGCCGACAGTTATTTCGCCGGCGAAAGCCGCAAGATCTGGGAGCTGATGCGCTTTGTCAGCTACGACATGCCCGGTTACACCCGCGATCAGGTGGATGCAGAATTTGCCAAGCTGGAAAAGATTCTGATGTACGACCGGAACCGGTCCTGGATCCCCGTCCTGACCGAAGCGTCTGCAAAGGGCCCGGTCTTTGCTGCTTTCGGCGCGCTGCATCTGTCCGGCGATGACGGCGTGCTGAACCTTTTGCAGGCCGAAGGCTTCACCTTGGAAGAACTGCCACTGTGATCCTTCCGGGCAGGCTGTCCCGGCTCTACATCCTCGACCTCGGGCTTTTCGAGGTTCGGGGCGGCGAACGGGTGATCGGCATTCCCGGCTTCCTGATGGAAACCGACCAAGGCGATCGCATCCTTTTCGACACCGGCTTTGCCCCGGCCTATGCGACCGACCCCGCCATTGCCGCCCGCGACGGCCTGCCCGGCTTTGGCCGTCTTCTCGACTACGGCCCACAGCACACTGCTGAAGGGGCGCTTGGGCTCCTTGGCCTTACCCCGGCCGATATCACCCTCACCATCCTCAGCCACGGCCATATCGACCATGTGGGCTCGTTGCCCCTCTTCGCCCACGCGCCGATCGTGATGACCACCACAGAACGCGCCGATCCCCGCCCCAGCTACTTTGGCCGCACCCGCCCGATGGACTGGCCCGACGCCCGCTACCACCTGATCGATACCGACACTCCGGTCTGCGAAGGCCTCACCCTTCTCCTCACCCCCGGCCACACGCCGGGGCATCTTTCGGCCCTTGTATCGCTTCCCGATGGCCGCAACGTGATCCTTGCAGCCGATGCCATCAACCGGGCCAGCGAGGCCGACGAAGGCTTCACCGACGCTGTCGATCCAACCCAGGCCATGGCCAGCTACCACCGCCTGACCAGGCTTGCCGAAACCGAAGACGCAGCGATCATCTACGGCCACGAGCCCGCACAGTGGCCGATCCTGACCAAAGCCCCCCAACCTTGGTAGACGCAGACCGCCAATAGGCGGCCCTCGCCTCCCCTCCCCCCGCCTGGGGAGGGGAAGGGGGTGGGGGGCGGGCTGCCAGGGCCTCTCGCACAGGGCGCCGACTTGCCAAAAACACCCAAGTGACAATCCGGACGCCCTCGCCTATACCGCCCCCGAACCCAGATCACCAACCCATCTCCCAAGGGCATCCTCATGACCACCCTCGTCTTCGGCCACAAATCCCCTGACACCGATTCCACGCTCTCGGCCATCGTCTGGGCCTGGTATCTGACCAACCACCGCGGTGGAAACGCCGAACCCCGGCTTCTGGGTGAACCGAATACCGAGGCAGCCTTTGTGCTCAGGCACTGGGGCCTGGCAAAGCCCGCCATCATCAAGGACGTCGCCGATGGGCAGGACGTGGTGATCGTGGACACCAACAACCCTGCCGAACTTCCGCCCTCGATCAACGATGCCAACATCATGGCGATCATCGACCACCACATGCTGGTCGGGGGCCTCAAGACCAAAGCCCCGATCAACGTGGTAATGCGCCCGCTGGCCTGCACCGCAACCGTGATGCACGACATCATGGGCGACGACGTGGCGGGACTACCGCGTGAGATCAAGGGTGCCATGTTGTCCTGTATCCTGTCTGACACGCTCCAGTTCCGCTCGCCCACCACAACGCCGCACGATCAGGCCGTTGCCGAAAAGCTTGCCGCCGATCTTGGCGTCTCGATCCCCGAGCTTGCCGCGAAGATGTTCGAGGCCAAATCCGACGTCTCGTCCTTCTCTGACGCCGAGCTTCTGCGGATGGACAGCAAGGAATACGAGATCGATGACGTCGATCTGCGCATCTCGGTGCTGGAAACCACGGCCCCCGCCGTGCTTCTGGCGCGCAAGAGCAGCCTGATGGCGGCTATGCGTAAGGTGGCAGACGAAGATGACGCCGACGAGGTGTTGCTGTTCATCATCGACATCCTGAACGAAGAGGCGACGCTTCTGGTGCCCAATGACCGGACCAAGCGCATCGCCGAGGCCTCGTTCGGCGCCAAGGTCACCGGCGACACCGTGGTCCTGCCCGGCATCATGAGCCGCAAGAAGCAGATCATCCCGGCGCTGAAGCTCTGATTTCGGGGGTGTTGCGTAAACTTCCGTCTCTACGCGCGTAGAGACGGAAGAAAGACGGTAAGAAGACTGCAGATTTGCCGCCGAAAGGGTGTTCCGAATGACCGAAATCCTACGCTCGCTTGCAGATCTTTCCGGCCGCTACGATGCGGTTTTCTGCGACCTCTGGGGCTGCCTGCACAACGGCGAGGTGGCCTTTCCCGCCGCTGTCGCAGCATTGCAGGGCTTTCGCTCCAATGGCGGGCGGGTCGTGCTCTTGACCAACGCTCCCCGCCCTACCTCCAGCGTTATCAAGCAGTTGGACGCCCTTGGCGCCCCCCGCGACTGCTGGGACATCGTGGTGACGTCGGGCGATGCCGCCCAGATGGGGATGCTTTCCGGGGCCGTCGGGCGGCGCGTCCACCACATCGGCGCGCCCAAGGATGAACCTTTCTTCACCGACTTCGCCGAAGATCTGGCGGCCTACGCCAAAACCCAAGCGCCGATCACCCGCGTCGCGCTGAAAGAGGCGGAAGGCATCGTTTGCACCGGCCTGAACGATGATCTGACGGAAACCCCCGACGATTACCGCGCGGCACTACTGTTGGGAAAAACACTCGGCTTGCCCATGCTTTGCGCCAACCCGGACATCATCGTCGACATGGGCGACAAGCGGCTTTACTGCGCCGGTGCGCTGGCGCAGGTCTATGAGGAAATGGGCGGTACCACGCTTTACTTCGGCAAGCCGCATCCCCCGATCTACGACCTTGCCCGCCGTCGGTTGACCGAGGTCACCGGTCATTCCGACCCGCAGATCCTCTGCATCGGCGACGGGATTTCCACCGATATTCAAGGCGGTATGTCCGAGGGGCTGGACACGCTTTTCATCACCGGCGGGCTTGAGGCCAACAGGTTCGGTGCGGATGTCGAGACTCCGGAACAAGCCCTTCTCGACGACTGGCTCACGGCCCGCGAACTGTCGCCAACCTTTGCCATGGGTCGGTTACGCTGAGCTCTTAAGGTAACTTTCGTGCAAAGACCTTAGTCTCATTGTACATTTATTGCGCAGCCAATTGCGCTGCGCCGCAGCATCTGCTACATTTTGCCGGTCTCTCAAAGGGATTCGGTAACCATGCTGGACAACATGCCCCGCAGCACGATCTGCATCGAAGAAATCGAAATCGGCATGACCCGGCACCTGTCGAAAACCGTAACCGACCGGGATATCCAGCTTTTTGCCGAAGTTTCGACCGACCGGAACCCGGTCCACCTTGACGAAGACTATGCCCAGGCCACGATCTTCGAAGGCCGGATCGCCCATGGCATGCTGACCGCTGGCCTCATTTCAGCTGTGATCGGCGAGCAACTCCCCGGCCACGGCACCGTCTATCTCGGCCAGTCGCTCCGCTTCATGGCGCCGGTCCGCCCCGGCGATACTGTCCGCGCCGAGGTCACAGTCACCGGTATCGACCATGCAAAACGCCGGGTAACCCTTGAAACCCTGGCATCCGTCGGTAGAACCGTGGTCCTGAAGGGTGAAGCGCTGGTTCTGGCGCCCAGCCGCAAGTTCGACTGACGGGCCCCGGCCCGCAAAGGGCAGGATGCAGCAGCATTTTCACTGGCAGGGCCTGGACCCACGGGCTCGTGGCGCATCCGTTGCGATGGGCAATTTCGATGGCGTCCATCGCGGCCATCAGACGGTGATCGACCTTGCCCGTGGCCCGGCACCCCTTGGCATCATCACCTTCGAGCCGCACCCCCGCCAGTTCTTCGCCCCCGACGCCCCCGCTTTCCGCCTGATGAACGCCGAAGCTCGCGCCAACCGCCTTGCGCGGCTTGGCGTTCAGCACCTGTTCCAGCTGCCCTTCGATGCCAACCTGTCGGGCTTCACGCCCGAGGACTTCGTGACACAGGTTCTGTCAGATGGGCTTGGCATCTCACACGTTGTCGTCGGCGCGGACTTCTGCTTTGGCAAGGGCCGCAAGGGTAAGGCCGACGACCTTGCAGGGTTTTGCACGGAAAGGGGAATCCGCACGACCATCGCGTCTTTGGTGATGGAGGCCGGGGCCGAGATCTCCTCGACGCAGGTCCGCAAGGCGCTAAGCGAAGGCCGCCCGCGCGATGCCGCCGCCATGCTTGGCCACTGGCACCGCATCGATGGCGAGGTTCTGCATGGTGAAAAGCGGGGCCGCGAACTGGGATACCCGACCGCCAACATGTCGCTCGACGGTCTGCACCTGCCAAGCTTCGGTGTCTATGCCGTCCTTATAGACATCCTGACCGGCCCCCAGAAAGGCAGCTACCACGGCGCCGCCAGTCTTGGCGTGCGCCCGATGTTCGGCGAAAACCGCCCGAACCTGGAGACCTATGTCTTCGACTTCAAGGGCGATCTCTATGGCCAGCACCTCTCGGTCGCACTGGTCGACTTCCTGCGGCCCGAGCTGAAGTTCGACGGCCTTCCCGCCCTGATCGCCCAGATGGATGCTGATTGTGCCCGTGCGCGCACCATTCTTGCCGCGCTCTGACCCCTTCCCTTTTCCGTCGTGCCAAAGCACCTTGCGAACATGACGAAACTGCGCCCCCGGTTCTGGGAAGAAGTTCCCCTGTCGAAGATGACACCTTCGGAATGGGAGGCTTTGTGTGACGGCTGCGGCAAGTGCTGCCTGAACAAGCTGGAGTATGAGGATACTGGCGAGGTCGCCTATACCCGTGTTGCCTGCCGCCTGTTGGACGGCGACACCTGTCGCTGCATGGACTACCCAAACCGCAAACGGCATGTGCCGGAATGCGTCGTGCTGACGCCAAAGACACTGCCGAAGATCGCCTATTGGATGCCCTCGACTTGCGCCTACAAACTGCTTTACCAGAAGAAAAAGCTGCCGGACTGGCATCCTTTGGTGACCGGCGATCCTGACAGCACCGAAAAGGCCGGTCAATCGGTGCGCGGGATCACCATCCCCGAGGGCTCGGTTGACGAGGACGACTGGGAAGCCTACCTGATCGAGGAAACCCCCTGATGCGCTTTGCCTCTGACAACAGCTCTGGTGCTGCCCCTGAAGTCATGGCCGCGCTGATGCGGGCGAATGACGGATACGAGCGGTCCTATGGCGCAGATGCTGCGATGGAACGTGTGACCGGCCTGGTGCGCGACATCTTCTTGGCACCCGAGGCCGCCGTCTATCTGGTTGCAACGGGCACAGCAGCCAATGCGCTGGCGATCGCCACCCATTGCCCGCCTTGGGGTGCCGTCTTCTGCCACCAGCTTGCCCATATCGCCGAGGACGAGTGCAACGCGCCGGAGTTCTATTCGGGCGCAAAACTGGTCCTGGTTCCCGGCGAACAGGGCAAGATGACCCCCGAAACCCTTAGCTCGGCGCTGTCCCGGACCGGCGAGGGCGGTGTGCATGGCGTCCAGCGGGGCATGGTGTCGCTGACTAACGTCACCGAAGCAGGCACGGTTTATTCCACCCGCAAAATCAGCGAACTGACAGCGCTTGCCAAGGTGCACCGGCTGCCTTGCCACCTTGACGGCGCGCGGTTTGCCAACGCGCTGGTCGCCACCGGAGCCAGCCCGGCCGAGATAACCTGGAAGGCCGGCATCGACGTGCTGTCCTTCGGCGGCACCAAGAATGGCTGCCTCGGGGTCGAGGCGGTCGTCCTCTTCGATCCCGCAAAAGCCTGGGAGTTCGAACTGCGCCGAAAGCGCGGCGGGCATCTCTTCTCGAAACACCGGTTCCTCTCGGCACAGATGGAGGCCTATCTGACCGACGGGCTCTGGCTGCGGCTGGCGGCCCACGCAAATGCGATGGGCCAGCGGCTGGCGTCGGGGCTGAAGGGCAAAGGGGTCCATGTCCCGGACTCTCCTGCAAACATGCTGTTCCCGGAATGGGCCGTTGGCACACATGACCGGCTAGAGACGGCGGGCGCGGTCTACTACCGGATGCCAGCGCCTGAAGGCCGCGAAAGGGCACGGCTGGTGACCTCCTGGTCGACGACAAAGGACGATGTTGACCGCTTCCTGTCCGCGCTCTGACCGCTGATGCTGCAGCCGCAGCGAAATTCGCGCCAATCTCTGTCGTGCCGGTTTGCAATGCCCGAACCGGATGATAAGCGAAGGCAGCGTCACGAATCCGTCAAACGGAGCTGCCATGCCCGCTGTCACCGAACCGAAGCTGATTGCCGGTAACGCCAATCTGCCCTTGGCAAAATCAATCGCCAGACGGATGTCGATGCACCGGGGGATGAGCGTCAATCTGGTCGAAGCGCGGGTCGAACGGTTCAACGATCAGGAAATTTTCGTCGAAGTTTTCGAGAACGTCCGGGGCGAGGACATGTATGTCATCCAGCCGACCTCGAACCCGGCGAATGACAACCTGATGGAGCTTCTGATCATGACTGACGCCTTGCGCCGGTCCTCGGCGGCCCGCATCACCGCCGTGATCCCCTATTTCGGCTACGCCCGCCAGGACCGCCGCGCCAAGGCCCGGACCCCGATCACCGCCAAGCTGGTTGCCAACATGATCGAGACCGCAGGGATCGACCGGGTCCTGACCCTCGATCTCCATGCCGCCCAGATCCAGGGCTTCTTCGACATTCCGGTGGACAACCTTTACGCCAGCCCGGTCTTCGCCCTGGATATCGAGCATCACCTCAACGACAAGCTTGGCCATATCACCGTGGTCTCGCCCGATGTCGGCGGCGTGGCGCGCGCACGGGAACTGGCCAAGCGGATCAACGCCCCGCTCGCCATCGTCGACAAACGACGCGAGAAGGCGGGTGAGGTCTCGGGCATGACGGTTATCGGTGACGTGACCGGGCAGACCTGCATCATCGTCGATGACATGTGCGACACTGGCGGGACGCTCTGCAAGGCGGCCGAAGTGCTGATCGAGGCCGGGGCGACCGAGGTTCACGCCTATACGACCCATGGCGTGATGTCAGGCCCGGCAGTCGAGCGGGTAACGAACTCGGTCCTCAAAAGTCTGGTCATAACCGATTCGATCGAACCGACCGCTGCGGTAAAGTCGGCGAAGAACATCCGCATCGTGCCGATGGCCCCGATGTTCGCGCAGGCGATCCTGAACATCTGGGGCGGCATGTCGGTTTCGTCGCTCTTCGAGACCGATACGCTGGTCCCGATCTACGAGGGCCTTTATCAACGCAGCTGACGACGGGCTAGGTCACGTCCCATTCGTCGTCGTCCCGCAACTGGCCGATGGCCATCCAGTCAGCGCGGATACGGGCGACGCGCGTATCGTCCCAGGTGCGGAAGACGATCTCAAATCCGTTTGCCGTCACATTTTCGGCCGAGATGTCAACGCGTGAGTTGGTCTTGTGGTTGATATCCCACATGGAAATACCGACCATCACCGCAGGTGGTTCTAGGAATGCGTCTTTGAATGCTTGTTGATGGCGCACTTCGCGGGGGCCAGAGCCGGTCCACATCGCACCATCATGCGCAAAGTCCGAAAACAGGATCCTTGACCCCTGGTCTATTCCAAACACACCGGAAAATCGCCGCATACCAACACCGAAAACCTACCTCGGACGAGCATGCCCCTGTTCCGACCATTTGGCCAGAAAAATGGAAAGACCCCGATCTTGGCGATCAGGGTCCTTGAAGTCCTCCGTCGGCCAGAGACCGGCCCCGATCAGATCCCGGCGGCGGCCCGCATGGCGTAAAGATCGGCCACCGCCATGTCTGCTGCGTCTTTGTCCGCGTTCACTGCCGCAGCCTCGCAAGCGTCCGCCACCAGCGCATCCAGCGCCGCAGGGGTCAGCTCGTTCAACGGCACGGCCTGTTCCGCCAGAACCGAAACGCTGGTGGCACTGATTTCGGCAAAGCCACCGGTGACGATAAAGGCCTTCATCCCTTCCGCACCGGTCACCTTCAGAACACCGGGACGCAGCGACGTGATGGTCGCAGCGTGCCCTTCCATCGCGGTCAGATCGCCTGTCGCACCGGGGATCTGCACCTCGGTCGCTTGGAACGACGCAAGGCGACGTTCCGGGCTGACGAGGTCGAATTGCACCGAACTTGCCATGTGGCCCCCTTATGCCGCTGCCGCAGCAAGTTTGGCAGCCTTGGCTTTCACATCCTCGATGTCGCCGACCATGTAAAAGGCGGCTTCCGGCAGGTGGTCGTACTCACCGGCGACCACGGCCTTGAAGGACGCGATGGTCTTTTCCAGTGGTACCTGCACGCCGGGCGAACCGGTGAACACCTGCGCCACGTCGAAGGGCTGGCTGAGGAAACGCTGGATCTTCCGGGCGCGGGCCACGGTCAGCTTGTCCTCTTCCGACAGTTCGTCCATCCCAAGGATGGCGATGATGTCCTGCAGCGATTTGTAGCGCTGCAGCATCCCCTGCACCGACCGGGCCACGTCGTAATGCTCCTGCCCCACGACCAGCGGGTCAAGGATACGGCTGGTCGAGTCGAGCGGGTCCACGGCCGGGTAGATGCCAAGCTCCGAGATGGCGCGCGACAGAACCGTCGTTGCGTCAAGGTGGGCAAAGGACGTGGCCGGGGCCGGGTCGGTGAGGTCGTCGGCCGGCACGTAGATCGCCTGAACCGAGGTGATCGAGCCTGCCTTGGTCGAGGTGATGCGTTCCTGCAAGGCACCCATGTCGGTCGCCAGCGTCGGCTGATAGCCCACGGCCGAAGGGATACGGCCAAGCAGAGCCGACACTTCCGAACCGGCCTGGGTAAAGCGGAAGATGTTGTCGACGAAGAACAGAACGTCCGTCCCCGACTGGTCGCGGAACTGTTCCGCGATGGTCAGACCCGACAGCGCCACGCGCAGACGAGCGCCCGGCGGTTCGTTCATCTGGCCGTAGACCAGCGCCACTTTCGACTTGGTCAGGTCTTCGATGTTGATGACGCCAGATTCGATGAATTCGTGGTAGAGGTCGTTCCCTTCACGGGTCCGCTCGCCCACGCCGGCGAAAACCGAATAGCCCGAGTGCACTTTGGCCACGTTGTTGATCAGTTCCTGAATCAGAACCGTCTTGCCGACGCCCGCGCCGCCGAAAAGCCCGATCTTTCCGCCGCGCGAATAGGGCGCCAGAAGGTCGATGACCTTGATCCCGGTCACCAGGATCAGCGCATCCGTCGCCTGATCGGCGAAAGAGGGGGCGGGCTGGTGGATGGCCCGCTTTTCAGTATGTGCTACCGGGCCCTTTTCGTCGATCGGCTCGCCGATCACGTTGATGATGCGGCCCAGCGTGCCATCGCCCACCGGAACCGAGATCGGCGCGCCAAGGTCGGAGACCGGGGCACCGCGGACGAGACCCTCGGTCGCGTCCATCGCGATGCAGCGGACGGTGTTTTCGCCCAGGTGCTGGGCCACTTCCAGAACCAGGCGCTTGCCGTTGTTGTCTGTCTCCAGCGCGTTCAGAATCGCGGGAAGCTCGCCTTCGAACTGCACGTCAACGACGGCGCCGATGATCTGGGTCACCTTGCCGGCCGCGGCGGCGGCAGCGGAAGCTTTCGGGGCTCTTGCCATTGTCTCTTACTCCGGGTTCGTCAGAGCGCCTCGGCGCCCGAAATGATTTCGATAAGTTCCTTGGTGATCGCGGCCTGACGGCTCCGGTTGTACACAATCGTCAGCTTGTTGATCATGTCGCCAGCGTTGCGCGTCGCGTTGTCCATCGCGGACATCCGCGCGCCCTGCTCCGAGGCGCCATTTTCAAGGAGAGCGGTGAAGATCTGGGTCGCGACGCCACGCGGCAGAAGGTCGGCCAGGATCGCCTCTTCCGAGGGTTCGTAGTCATAAAGCGCTGTGGCGCTGGCCGCCTCGAACTTGGCCGGGATGACCTGTTGCTCGGTCGGGATCTGGCTGATCACCGACTGGAAGCGGTTGTAGAAGATCGTGACCACATCGGCTTCGTCTGCCGCAAAGGCCGCCATTGCCTCACGCGCGATGGCTTGCGCATTGGCATAGCCCACGCGCTTCACGTCGCTCAGGTCAACATGGCCGACAAAAGCTTGCGCCCAGTCGCGCTTCAGCTGTTCGCGGCCCTTCTTGCCGACGGTCAGGATCTTGACCGTTTTGCCTTTCGCTACAAGCTCGGCGGCGCGCAAGCGGGCCAGCTTGACGATGGAAGAGTTGAAACCACCGCACAGGCCGCGTTCCGAGGTCATCACCACCAGAAGATGCACCTGCTCCCGACCGTTCCCGGCCAAAAGCTTCGGTGCACCCTCGCCGGTGCCGACACCGGCGGCAAGCGCGCTCATGACGCCGGTCATCCGTTCGGCATAGGGCCGGGCGGCTTCGGCAGCCTCTTGCGCGCGGCGCAGCTTGGCGGCTGCGACCATCTGCATCGCCTTCGTGATCTTCCGCGTGTTCTTGACGCTGGCGATCCGGTTCTTGAGGTCCTTTAGACTGGGCATATGCCGTCTCCTTCAGGGCGCTCAGACGAAGTCTTTGGCGAAAGCGTCAAGTTCCGCGCGGATCGCCTTTTCCAGGTCCCCGGCGACCTTGCGGTCGTTCTTGGTGATGTCGTCCAGAAGCGCACGGCCATTGGTCCGCAGGTGCTTCAGCAGCCCTGCCTCGAACCGGCTCACCTCCTTGACGCCCACCTTGTCCAGATAGCCGCTGGTGCCTGCATAGATGATGCAGACGATCTCGGCGTTGGTCATCGGCGCGTACTGGGCCTGCTTCATCAGCTCGGTCAGGCGCGCGCCCCGGTTCAGCAGCTGCTGGGTCGAAGCATCAAGGTCCGACCCAAACTGCGCGAAGGCCGCCATCTCGCGGTACTGCGCCAGCTCCAGCTTGACCTTGCCCGCGACCGATTTCATCGCACTGGTCTGCGCGGACGAACCGACACGGCTGACCGAAAGACCTGTGTTCACGGCCGGACGGACGCCCTGGTAGAAGAGTTCCGTTTCCAGGAAGATCTGTCCGTCGGTGATCGAGATCACGTTCGTCGGGATATAGGCCGACACGTCACCTGCCTGGGTCTCGATGATCGGAAGTGCCGTCAGCGAGCCCGATCCGAAATCGCTGTTCAGCTTGGCCGAACGCTCCAGAAGGCGCGAGTGCAGGTAGAACACGTCGCCCGGATAAGCTTCACGTCCCGGCGGACGACGGAGGAGCAGCGACATCTGGCGATACGCCACGGCCTGCTTCGACAGGTCATCATAGATGATCAGCGCATGGCGGCCGTTGTCGCGGAAGAATTCGGCCATCGCGGTCGCCGAATAGGGCGCCAGGAATTGCATCGGCGCCGGGTCCGACGCGGTGGCTGCAACGACAATCGTGTAGGCGTCAGCACCGGTTTCCTGCAGCTTCTTCACCAGCTGGGCGACGGTCGACCGCTTCTGGCCGATGGCGACATAGATGCAGTAAAGCTTCTTCGATTCGTCCTTGCCCGCAGCCTCGTTATAGGCCTTCTGGTTCAGGATCGTGTCCAGCGCCACTGCGGTCTTGCCGGTCTGGCGGTCGCCGATGATCAGTTCGCGCTGACCACGGCCGATCGGGATCATCGCGTCGATGGCCTTGAGGCCGGTCGCCATCGGTTCATGCACCGATTTGCGCGGGATGATGCCGGGGGCCTTCACGTCGGCCACGCGGCGTTCGGTCGTCTTGATCGGGCCCTTGCCGTCGATCGGGTTGCCAAGGCCGTCAACCACCCGGCCCAGCAGCGCCTCACCCGCAGGCACGTCCACGATGGATTTGGTGCGCTTGACGATGTCGCCTTCCTTGATGTCCTGGTCGGACCCGAAGATCACGATGCCGACGTTGTCGACTTCCAGGTTCAGCGCCATCCCGCGGATGCCGCCGGGGAATTCGACCATCTCGCCGGCCTGGACATTGTCCAGCCCGTGGACGCGGGCGATCCCGTCGCCGACCGACAGCACGCGGCCAACTTCGGCCACCTCTGCGTCCTTGCCGAAGTTCTTGATCTGCTCTTTCAGGATCGCAGAGATCTCAGCAGCCTGGATTCCCATCACCCAACCTCTTTCATTGCATTCTGGAGCGCCGCGAGCTTCGCCTTGACCGAAGTGTCGATCATGGTCGAGCCAAGCTTGACGACAAGGCCGCCGATGAGGCTTTCATCGACGGTGGTTTTCAGTTTCACGGTCTTGCCCACGCGTGCTTTCAGCGTTTCGGCGAGCTTTTTCGATTGTGCGGCGGTCAGCGCGCGGGCGGCAGTGACCTCGGCGGTCATTTCACCCTTCTCGGCTGCGATCAGATCAGCAAGATTTGCCACAAGCTGCGGCAGCACGAAAAGCCGGCGCTTCTCCGACATCAGGGCCAGCGTGTTCGCAAAGAGCGGGCTTACCCCAAGCTTTGCTCCAACAGCGGCGATGGCCCTGCCTTGCTCTTCACGGCTGATGACGGGCGACGCGATCACCGCGCGCAGATCGGCGCTGGTCGCCAGCGCGTCGCTCAGTGCAGCACTGTCGGTTTCCAGCGCTTTCAACGCGCCCCCGTCCTTGGCCAGCTCGAATAAAGCTGTCGCGTAGCGTGTGGCAATGCCCAGTGAGATTGATGCTGGTTCAGACACGTCAACCCTTCCGCTGTCTCTTGGCCAATGATCTAGCGTCACCGGGCCGCCCGACGAGACGCACCGCGAAAGTATCGCCGCGCAAGCCCGCCTGTCGGGGGCGTCATTAGCAGAGGCTTTCCCACCTCGCAACCGGGTTACTCGCCGTATCGTGATCGATTAGCGACCGTTTCTGGGATGGCTCCGCCGGTCTTGCTGCAATGCAACACAACACCCCCCTAGAAGGTGTCGGCCTTTCGGTTCAGCGCCGGTTCCGGCCGCACGCCCCGCACGCCTTCCAAGGCCTTGAGCGGCTTGCGGACGGCAGCCCGCAGCCCGCCTTGCGTCGGGGCGTAAACCTGCTTCGTCGCCTCGACCATCAGAACGCCCCCGGCCAGCCAGGGCATCCTGCGACCAAATGCCTCCCAGAAATCGGCTGACCGCAGCCAGAATCGGGTCGAGGACGGTGGCGCGAAAAGCACAGACTGGCTGCGCTCGGGGGTAAAGCCATGCCGCTTCAGCTGGGCCTCCAGCTGGGCGACCGAGTAGGGCCGGCCAAATCCGAACGGCGTCACGTCGCGGCGTGACCACAGGCCAACCCGGTTCGGCACGATGAAAAGCGCGCGGCCACCGGGGCCAAGCACCCGGATCGCTTCGTCCAGCACCGCCGAAGGGTTCTCGGACGTCTCCAACCCATGCATCAGCACCAGCCGGTCGACCAGCCCGGTCGGCAGCGGCCAGGCGGTATCATCGCAAAGGACGCTGACATTCTCCGCCCCCGCAGGCCAGGGCATCACCCCTTGCGGTCCGGGCATGAGGCCCACCACCCGACGCGCCTCGGGCAGATAGGGGCGCAAAAGCGGGACCGCAAAGCCGAAGCCCACAACCGTCTGCCCGGCCATCGGGGGCCAGAGCGTGACCACCTGATCCCGGATCGCCCGCTGCGCCACCCGGCCCAGTGCCGTGCGATAGTAGAAATTTCGCAGGTCCAGCACATCAAGGTGCATTGCGGTCCGTCTCTCCCCGGTCAATCCTTGATCATCATACCCCGGATAAGGGCGAAGACCATGCCGCTTGAACTTGTGACGGTTCCCTGCCTTGCCGACAACTACGCCTACCTCGTGCATGACCGCGACTCGGGCCGCACCGCCCTGATCGACGCGCCCGAGCCGGGACCCATTCTGGCAGCACTTGGTGCCCACCAGTGGCGGCTGACCGATATCCTGATCACCCACCACCACGACGACCACATCCAGGGCGTCGACGCCCTGCGCGCGCAGACCCATGCCCGCGTCTATGGTGCCGCCGCCGATGCCCACCGCCTGCCCCGGCTGGACGACACGCTGGTCAACGGCAGTCGCTTCTGGATCGGTTCCGAAGAGGTGCATGTCATCGACGTGCCCGGACATACGGTCGGCCATATCGCCTTCCTGATGCCCGCCAGCGGCTATGCCTTCACCGCCGATACCCTGATGGCCGGGGGCTGCGGGCGGCTCTTCGAAGGCACGGCCCGGCAGATGTACGCCAGCCTGCAGAAATTCGCCGCCCTCCCGCCCGAAACGCTCATCTGCTCCGGCCACGAATACACCACAACGAACCTGCGCTTCGCGGCGACCCTTGAACCGCAGAGCACCGCGCTTATCTCTCGAATTGCCGAGGTCGCGGAGTTGCGTTCCCAAGGCCGTCCCACGGTGCCGGTCAGACTGGACATCGAACTTGCGACGAACCCCTACCTGCGGGCACATCTGCCCGCCCTGAAGACTGCCGTCGGCCTTGCGGATGCCGACGATGTCACCGTTTTCTCCGAAATCCGTGCCAGAAAAGACAAGTTCTAAGCGTCCAATATCACAAATGGCGTGAGGACGTGGGGGAAACCCCAAAATCTGGAAGATTGCGCTTGAAGTGCGGCGAGGAAAACCGAACTTTAAGTTTATGAGGCCAGGGTTGGTGTGGGCCTACCGCCCCCTCCGACCTGCAGGACAGGAGCACAAAGGTGCCATCGTTTTCGACGACGCTCGAGCAAGCCATTCACAGCGCCCTGGCGCTTGCCAATTCCCGCCGCCACGAACTGGCGACGCTTGAACATCTTTTGCTGGCCCTGATCGACGAACCCGACGCTGCGCGGGTGATGAAGGCCTGCTCGGTCAATCTGGACGAACTGCGCAAAACGCTTACGGATTTCGTCGATGACGACCTCTCCACCCTTGTCACCGATGTCGAAGGAAGCGAGGCAGTGCCCACCGCCGCTTTCCAGCGGGTCATCCAGCGCGCCGCGATCCATGTCCAGTCCTCGGGCCGGACGGAAGTCACCGGCGCGAACGTCCTGGTCGCTATCTTCGCCGAACGCGAATCGAACGCCGCCTACTTCCTGCAGGAACAGGACATGACCCGCTATGACGCGGTGAACTTCATCGCCCATGGCGTGGCCAAGGACCCGTCCTATGGCGAACCGCGCCCAGTCCAGGGTGCCGATGAACCGCATGAAACGCCCAAGGCCGAGGCTGGCGAAGCCAAGGAATCGGCCCTGTCGAAATACTGCGTCGATCTGAACGTGAAGGCCCGCAAGGGCGACGTCGATCCCCTCATCGGCCGCGAACTTGAGGTTGAACGCGCGATCCAGGTCCTCTGCCGTCGCCGCAAGAACAATCCGCTTCTCGTGGGCGATCCCGGCGTCGGCAAGACCGCCATCGCCGAAGGTCTCGCCCGCAAGATCGTGAACGGCGAGACGCCCGAGATTCTCGCAAAAGCCACGATCTTTTCGCTCGACATGGGCGCGCTTCTGGCGGGGACCCGGTATCGCGGCGACTTTGAAGAGCGGCTGAAAGCCGTGATGAAAGAGCTTGAGGATCACCCCGACGCGATTCTGTTCATCGACGAAATACACACTGTCATCGGGGCCGGTGCCACCTCCGGCGGTGCCATGGACGCCTCGAACCTGCTGAAACCCGCCTTGCAGGGCGGCAAACTCCGCTGCATGGGGTCCACCACCTACAAGGAATTCCGCCAGCATTTCGAAAAAGATCGCGCGCTGGCCCGTCGCTTCCAGAAGATCGACGTGAACGAACCTTCGGTGCCCGATACCATCAAGATCCTGATGGGTCTGAAGCCGCATTTCGAAGAACACCACGACCTGAAATACACCAACGATGCGATCAAATCCGCCGTCGAACTGGCCGCACGCTACATCCATGACCGCAAGCTTCCCGACAGCGCCATCGACGTCATTGATGAGGCCGGGGCCGCGCAGCATCTGCTCATCGAAAGCAAGCGCCGCAAAAGCCTGGGCGTGAAAGAGATCGAGGCCGTCGTCGCCAAGATTGCCCGCATCCCGCCGAAGACCGTCTCGAAAGACGATGCCGAAACCCTGCGCGATCTGGAAAAGACGCTGAAGCGCGTGGTCTTCGGGCAGGACAAGGCGGTCACCGCGCTTTGCTCGGCGATCAAGCTGGCCCGCGCGGGCCTGCGCGAACCGGAAAAGCCCATCGGCAACTACCTCTTTGCAGGCCCCACCGGCGTCGGCAAGACCGAGGTGGCAAAGCAGCTGGCGTCATCCCTTGGCGTGGAACTCATACGCTTCGACATGTCGGAATACATGGAGAAACACGCCGTCTCCCGCCTGATCGGCGCGCCTCCGGGCTATGTCGGCTTTGACCAGGGCGGCATGCTGACCGACAGCATCGACCAGCACCCGCATTGCGTCCTTCTCTTGGACGAAATGGAAAAGGCCCATCCCGATGTCTACAACATCCTTCTGCAGGTGATGGACCACGGCAAGCTGACCGACCACAATGGTCGGACGGTCGATTTCCGCAACGTGATCCTGATCATGACTTCGAACGCGGGCGCACGCGAGCAATCGCAAGCCGCCATCGGTTTCGGCCGCGAACGCCGCACGGGCGAGGATACGGCAGCAATCGAGCGGACGTTCACGCCCGAATTCCGGAACCGCCTGGATGCCGTGATCAACTTCGCGCCCCTCGGCCGCGAGATCATCCTGCAGGTGGTCGAAAAGTTCGTCCTGCAGCTTGAAGCCCAGCTTCTGGACCGCAACGTCCATATCGAGCTGTCGCCCGAAGCCGCCGCCTGGCTGGGTGAAAAGGGCTATGACGACAAGATGGGTGCCCGGCCCCTGGCCCGCGTGATCCAGGAACACATCAAGAAGCCGCTGGCCGAGGAGCTGCTCTTCGGCAAGCTGGTCAAGGGCGGTCTGGTGCGGGTGAACGTCAAGGACGATGCAATCGTGCTCGATATCGAAGAGCCGGCAAAACCGGCGATCACCAAGTCCAAGCCCCCGCTTCTGACCGCCGAGTAAGCCTGTTGCAACAGACCGAAGCCCCCGCCGCTTCTGGCGGGGGTTTTCCTTTGCTCAACCGCTCGTCGATGACTTCGTCACTCCTCGCTTCGACTCCGCCCTCGCGACGAGAAGGCGAAGTCGCACGAGGAGCCGCGTGTAGAAGCTAAGAATCCATGAACGTCCAAGACGAAGCTCTTGGAATCGTTGAGCTCGGCTTCCTTGTCCTGTGTGGACAGTCCCTTCAGACCACTGCCGCCCGATAAAGATGCCAGGTCGCATGCCCCAGAACCGGCAGCACCACGATCAGTCCGATGAGGACGGGCAGAATGCCGACCGCCAGCCCCACCGCCACGATCAGCCCCCAGGCTCCGATCACCACCGGGTTTTCCCGCGCAACCTGAACCGAGGTCAGCACCGCGACCGGCAAACTGATGTCCCGGTCCAGCAGCATCGGGAACGAGATAACACTCATCGCCAGCACGGCCACCGCCAGCACGAACCCGACCCCCGTCCCGATCACTGCCAGCGCCCGGCCCGCAGGCGTCGTCACGACCTCGGTCATCAGGGCGGCAAGACTGGCCGGAGCCTCTGACCCCAACGTCGCCGAATAGATCGCATCGGCGACCAGTAGCCAGGCGATGAAGATCACCCCATTCATCGCGCTCAGCATCAGGATACGCGGAAAGCGCGGCGAGCGCAGGACATCCAACAGCGCCAGCCAGCTGACCGGCTCTCCCGCCTCGCGCTTGCGGCTCATCTCGTAGAGCCCCAGCGCCGCAACCGGCCCCACCAGCGCAAAGCCCGACAGCACCGGAAACAGAAGATGCGCCAGGTTGCCCTGTGCGGCGAGGCCCAGAAGCACCGCCCCCATCAGAGGATAAAGAAGACAGGCGAACATCACATCCGACCGCATCGCCGACAGATCCTCCCAACCCTTGGCCAAGGCATGCCGCAGATCCTGCAGCATCAGGACGCGCGTCTCGGGCCGCACATTGGGGTCGGCCCCGGCGGGTGCGACCACCGTGGTGGCATACCCCGCCGTCGAGCCCAGCACACCCATCGCCCAAGAGAGCGGATTTCCAATGGTTTTCGGCATCAGGGATCCTCCGGTTCGGGAACCAGCCGGGGTCTTGCCGCCCCGGGAAGGTCCCATTGGCATCAAGTACAAGCGCGGATCATCATGTGATATGTTACCACATCCGATGCAGCCTGCCTATTCACGGCCTGATGATCACACCGACCAGGTGCAGTTTGTCCCAAGGTCGACCAGCCGGCCGAAATTGCTGGTGGCGTCAGTGGCAAGTCGTGTCTAGGATGATCCCATGTCTTGGCTTCGACCGCGCGGTATCCGCGAAAGGCCACCCGGTGATCCAGCTCATCTACGCCTCGCGCCCCTTCGGATTTGATGACGCCATGCTGGTGGGCATCCTGCTTGATGCCCGCCGCTGCAACACGCGCGATGCGATCACCGGTCTTCTGATCTGCCGCCGCGATCTTTACCTGCAACTGCTGGAGGGGCCAGAGGCTGCGGTGGACGCCGCCTACCGCCGCATCTCTGCCGACGACCGTCATATGGACCTCAACCTGCTCAGCCGCCGAACAGTCGCTGACCGGCTTTTCCCGCAGTGGGCGATGCGCGATGATCCGGCGCGCTCTTGGCTCTGGACCAAGGCCGAGATTGACGGTGGCGCGCTGGCCCGCGCCTCGCAGGACGACATCCTCGCCGTTTTCCAGCGAAGCGCCGCCGAAGCCTGACCGCCTACCTCTCAGTCAGTTTCAACTCGATCCGCCGGTTCTGCGCCCGCGCCTCAGGCGTTGCCCCCTCGGCCACCGGACGATGCTCGCCAAAGCCTGTCGCGGCCAGCCGGTCTGGCGGGAAACCAAGCTCGTCCTGCATGAAGCGCACGACCGACAACGCGCGGGCCTGACTCAGCTCCCAGTTGTCCGCAAAAGCGCCGCCCCCGGACAGCGGTATGTTGTCGGTGTGGCCATCAACCCGGATGATCCAATCGATCTCGGGCGGGATATTGCCGCGCACCTCGTCCAGAATGCGGACCACGCCTGCAATCTGCGCTCGGCCCTCGGGCGCCAGATCGGCAGCGCCGGGGGTAAACAGCACCTCCGAGGAGAACACGAAGCGGTCGCCCACCACCCGAACTCCCTCGCGACCGGCAAGCAGGGTCGACAGCTGGCCAAAGAACTCTGATCGAAAGCGCCCAAGGTCACGATTCTCGGCAGCCAGCCGTTCGTTCTCGGCGGCTTCAAGTTCGGCCCGGCGCTTTTGCTCGGCTGCGACCTGGGCAAGGGCCGCGTTCAGATCGTTGCCCAGGCTTTCCAGCTGGACCTTTGCCGCCGAATCCCGCGCTTTCGACTCGTCCAGAACCTGCTGCAGACCGCCAAGCTGGGCACGCAGTGCGGCCACCTGCTGGTTCAGAAGCTCAACCTCGCGTGCAGCGGCCAGAACCTTTTCCTGTTCGGCCAAAAGCGCCGTTTCCGCGGCCGCAAGCACCGCATTCTTGTCCTTTGCCCCTTTGGCCGCCTCGGTCCGGGCGGCGGCCAGCAGGGTGAGGGTTTCCTCCGCCCGCTTCCGTTCCTCCTCCAGCGCCAGCGTCATCGACATCAGTTCGGTGTCGGCATTCGCCAGCCGGTCGCGCAACGCCTGCAGTGCCGCCGCATCGGCAAGCCGTGCGGTTTCCGCCTCCGAGATTTCGACCTTTGCCGCCTCAAGCTCTGCCCCCGCCTTCTTGCGTTCTTCGGCCAGCAAGGCCTCCAGCGCGTCACGCCGGGCGGCGGCAAGGCGGGCGGTTTCTGCCGTCGCATCCACCTCGTCCCGCGCCTTGGCCAGCGCCAGGGCCATAGCATCGGCCTCACCCAACAGCTTGGTCTTCGCCGCCTCCAGATCGGCCACAGCAACGGTCAACTGATCCGCTTCTTGCCGTGCCGTATTTCGTTCGACCAGCAAGGCCGCCACCTGAGCCTCGAAATCGGTGATCCGGCTGGTTGCGGCCGCCAGTTCCCCTTCCCGGGCCGCAAGGTCCGCCGACAGCGAAGCGATCAGCGCCCCTTGCCGATCCCCCTCGGCCCGCGCGGCGGCCAGACCCGCCTGCAACTCGGCAACGCGGGATTCCAGATCGCCTGCCTTCGCCTGCTCCAGCCCCAAAGCATCGGCCAGTTGCGCGACCTGGCTGGTCAGGGCATCAAGCTCGGTATCCTGGCTGGTGATCGTATCGCGCAAGACGGATTGCATGACGGTGAAGATGGTCAAGACGAACATCAGCACCATCAGAAGCGTCGTCACCGCATCGACAAAGCCCGGCCAGATGATCGAGCTGTCCCGGCGGCGAGACCGCACAGCCATGGCTCAGGCCCGCCCGGTTGAACGACCAAGCAGCCGAATGGCCGAGGTCAGCGCCGCGATATCGGTCTTGAGGTCGCTGAGAGTCTCCTGTCGACCCGCCGACATTTCTTCCAGAATGCGCAAGAGCTGCACGTCGATCGACCGCAGCCGCATCCGGCTTTCGGGGTCGCTCTGGCCGCCGCCGTCTTCGCGCTGCAGGACCTCGATCAGCTTTTCCTGACCGACGGCGATCCGCCTCAGCAGTGCCGACTGGCCTTTCTCGGCCTCGATCCGTTCGGTCAGCCGGACCAGCGCACCCGCAAGCTCGGCGATCCGCGCATCGGTCTCTGACCTGCCTTCTTCGGTCTTGGCGTAAAGCGTCTGCAGATCTTCCATCTGCAAGGCCATCTGATCGACCAGAAAGCCCGTCGCACCTTGTTCGGCGCCATCTCCCTCCCCGGCAAAGCCCAGCCGGGTGATCGACGACAGCCATTCCTCCAGCTCGCGGCTGAACCGGTTCTGCCCGTGGCCGGCGAAAAGTTCCAGAAGACCCAGGACCAGCGACCCCGCAAGTCCCAGAAGCGACGAGGAAAACGCCGTCCCCATCCCGCCAAGCTGGTTTTCCAGCCCCCCCATCAGCTTGCCAAAGACATCCAGCCCGCTTTCTCCTTCCTGCGGGGCCAGCGAACGAATGGTATCGACCACCGCCGGAACCGTCGTGGCCAGGCCCCAGAACGTGCCCAGAAGGCCAAGGAAGACCAGAAGATTGATGATGTAGCGGGTGATATCGCGCGCCTCGTCGATGCGCTGGACGACCGAGTCCTGGATCGACCGCGATGACGACGCCGAAATCGACCGCCGTGCCGAGTGCGACCGCAAAAGTGCCGCCAGCGGCGCAAGCAGGCGCGGCGGGGCATCATCTTCGCTGCCAGGGGTGCCGCGCACGAAATTCTCGATCCAGTAGACCGACTGAGCCAGGATCCAGACCTGCCAGAAACAGGTGATGACGCCGACGAAGAAAACCAGCGTGATCAACCCGTTCAGCAAGGGGTTGGTGCTCAGGATGTCGATGATCTGGCCATGGATCAGCCAGCCGCCAGCGCCGACCAGCACACAGACCAGCAGCATGGTCGAGATGGCGCGGATCGGTTGAGAGAAGGTCGTGACGACCTCGGCCGGAACGTTTTCGGTCTGGGACATGCTGCCCTTCTGGTTCTTGCCCTGGCCTCAAGACTATCAGGCTGGGGGAATCTGCCAAGTAAAAGGTCAGCCCAAGCCGCGCACTCTTTCGGCAAGCCATTCCAGATCGGGGTCGGCGATGCCCAGTTCGGCCAGATGCGCGGCCGTTGACCACAGGTAGTCGCGGTTCAGGCCCCGGCCCCCCTTGGACCGTGCGATGATCTGCGCCTGTTCTTCCCGTGAAAGCCCGCCGCAATACTGCGCATGGTCCGGATCAATAACATAGGCCAGCGCCTCCACCTGTCCGGCCTCGGTCTCGACCGTAAGCGTCAGTTCCAGATAGGCGGACGAGATCAGCTCACGTTCCCGCAAGGCGGCAATCGTGTCGGCTTGGGCCCCCGGCATCACGCGAAAGGCCACTCCGGTGCAGACCGAACCCTCGGCCCGGTCCAGCGCCAGCACCAGACCGGGGCTTTCGACCGTGCCGCGATGGTGGATCGACCGCATGCAAAAGCTGCGATGCCAGCCGGAAAGCGTGGCTATCCGCCGATCGGCGACCGGAAAGCCGGGGTCCCAGATCAGCGATCCATAGCCGAAGACCCAAAGTGTTCTGTCCATGTCTGGCCCATTCGCTTTTCGCCCTGTAAACACTGGCCCAGGGGCAATGAAAAGGGTCGCCATATGCGCAAGCTTCTCTTCCTTCTGCTGATCGTTACTGCGCTGTGGTCGGGGTACTGGTTTGTCGGGTCCTCGGCGATCCGGAACGGCGCGGAAACCTGGTTCGCCGATCAGGCCCGCGCCGGGGTCAAAGCCGAAAAGACCGGGCTGTCGGTCGCGGGCTTCCCGAACCGCTTCGATCTGACCGTCGATGGCCTGCAACTTGCCGACGCCCGCTCCGGCATCAGCTGGCAGGCCCCCTTTGTGCAGGTCTTCGCGATGACCTGGAAGCCCTGGCACGTGATCGCCGCCCTGCCGCCCGAGCAGGTTCTTTCCCTGCCTGACCAGACCCTCACGATCACCTCGACCGGGCTGGAGGCCAGCCTCAGGGCAAAACCCGCAATGGACGCGCCGCTGGCAGAGGCGCGGGTGGCGGGTGCAGCGCTTTCGCTGGCCTCGGACCTTGGCTGGACGCTTGGGCTTGGCGAATTCAAGGTCGGACTGCGCGCCGACCCCGCCACCAGCCCATCGAGCTATGAGCTTGGCTTTGACCTGGCACCCATCATCCCAGACCCTGCCTTCCTGACGGCGCTCAAGGCGGTCACGATCCCTGACCTCCCCTCGCCCGACTTCCCCGATGAGGTCGACCTGCTGTCGGGAACGATCTTCCTGACCGCCTCTGCACCATTGGACCGCCATGTCGGCGAAACACGGCCCTATCTGACCAAGGTCGAGATCAGGCAGTTCAACTTTGCCTGGGGCAAGCTTGCCGCAACCGCGTCGGGGATGATCGAGGCCGACGGCAACGGTTATGCGGCAGGCAAGGTGACGATCAACGTCACCAACTGGGACCAACTGCCCGCCCTGCTGGTGGCCACAGGCGTCGTGAAACAGGAAGCTGCCCCGACCATCGCCAACGGGATGCGCGCCCTTGCGTCACAAACGCCCGACATCACCGTGCTTTCGCTGACGCTTGACATGGCTGACGGGCGGATGAGCTTTGGCCCCTTCCCGCTTGGCCCGGCCCCACTGATGGTTCCGCCCTCGGGCTAAGCCTTACCGGCAATAGGCCCCGCTATTCCGGGCCGAGGTGTCGAAGTGGAAATGATCCTCGTGGTACCCGTCCGATCCGGGGCCAAGCGTGGTGCGGAAATAGCCGCAGGCCGCCTTGTAGATCCGGCGCAGCAGCTTGTTGTAATTCCCCTGCACGGTCAGAACCTTGCCATTCGCCAGAATGAACGCCGAGATATCAATGGCACGGCCTTTGCCATGTTCGCTGACCTTCGCGCCCTTGATGTTGTTGCGGCTGCGGCAAATGTAATGCGCCGCGACCTGCAGTTCGATCAGTTTGCCGTCGAAAGCGGGTTGCGCCACCTCATCCACCCAGGCATTCAACGCCTTTGCGATCGAACAATCGACCGTTGCCGCCTGACTTAACCGGACACCTGCGACTGAGGTCACCATGACCGGGTCCTCGACCCCGCAACCGTTCACCTTCGACTTGATCCGCGACATCTCTTCGCCCTTGATCGCCGCCACCCCGCAGACCGCCCCCTTCATCGAGGCCTTCTCGCGGCGTTTCTTCCGCTCTTCCTTCCTCGACGGCGGAGGGATTGCGGCCAGTTCAACCTCATCGTCCGAAGGTTGACCCGCAAGATCCAGCCCCGGCGCATTCGACGTCGCCTTCAGCGCCGCTATCCGCTCAGCAAGCTTTTGGGGACGGCGCTCGGGCCGTAAGGAACGCACCATCGCGCCTTCGGGTAAGGCGGCGGTCGCGGTCGGGGCCTCGACCATCAGCGCCACTTCGGGCGCGACTTCGGCGGCCACCGCAGGCGGTTCGGCAACTGCAACCGGGGCGGTCAGACGCGGGTTTGCGGGCGGGCGGGGGGAAGAGCCGATCTCTTGCGCGCCTGCCCCCGTCGCTAGGCAGAGCAGAACCGCGATCAGCAGACCCCGCACCGGGCTCAAGCCTCTTTCGCGGGCAGCGCTGACCGCCCGAAATCCGGCGCGGCAGTATCCTGCCCGGCCTCGATGATCCCGCGCCGGATGGCACGAGTGCGGGTGAAATAGCTGTGCAGATGGTCGCCATCGCCCATGCGGATCGCGCGCTGCAACACGAACAGCTCTTCGGTGAAGCGGCCAAGAATATCCAGCACCGCCTCCTTGTTGGTCAGGAACACATCACGCCACATCACCGGGTCGCTGGCCGCAATCCGGGTGAAATCGCGAAAGCCGCTGGCAGAGTACTTGATCACTTCCTGGCTCGACACCCGCCGCATGTGATCGGCGACGCCCACCATCGTATAGGCAATCAGATGCGGCGTATGGCTGACGACCGCCAGGACAAGGTCATGATGCTCGACGTCCATCTCATCGACATTCGCCCCCATCGCGACCAGCAGCGACCGAAGCCGCGCCAGCGCATCGGCATCCGCTTCAGGCGACGGCGTCAGAAGCCACCAGCGGTTCTGAAACAGCGTCGCAAAGCCCGAACGCGGGCCTGAATACTCCGTTCCCGCCAGCGGGTGGCCCGGAATGAAATGCACGGTCCGCGGCATATGTGGTGCGACCGCGTCCACCACCGCCTGCTTGACCGAACCTACGTCAGTGACCGTCGCCCCGGGCGCCAGATGCGGGGCGATCTCGGCTGCAATCGCCTCCATCGCCCCCACCGGCACCGCCAGCACCACAAGATCCGCGCCCTGCACAGCCTCGGCCGCGCTTTCAGTCACCCGGTCACAGAACAGCTCTTTCGCCACCGCCCGGGTTTCCGGCGACTTGGCGTAACCCACGATCTCGCCCGCAAGTCCCTGCGCCCGCATCGCATGCGCCATCGAGGACGCGATCAGCCCAAGACCGATCAGGGCCACGCGCCGATAGATCATCTGACCCCTCACCTCACACCTTTGAACTGGGCCACCGCATGGGCGACCTGGCGGCAAGAGGATTCGTCCCCGATGGATATTCGCAGGCAGTGCGGCAGCTTGTAGCTCGCGACCCGGCGAACGATAAGCCCTTGTTTCTGCAAGAAGGCATCGCAGGCCTCGGCCTCGTCCTGGCTGGCGAACCGGGCCAGAATGAAATTCGCCATCGACGTGTCCGACGGCACCCCAAGCTCGGCCAGCGCCCCGGCAAGCCAGCTGCGCATCCGCGTGTTTTCGCCGCGGCACTTCACGACATGGTCCTGATCCCGCACTGCGGCTTCTGCGGCCTCAAGCTGGGTGGTCGACAGATTGAAAGGCCCCCGGATCCGGTTCAGCACATCGATCACATGGCGCGGACCGTAGCCCCAGCCGATCCGAAGGCCACCCAGACCATAGATCTTGGAAAACGTCCGGGTCATCACGACATTGTCGCGCGCATCGACCAGTGCCGCGCCGCCATCATAGCCCTCGACAAACTCGGCATAGGCCCCGTCCAGAACCAGCAAGGCCTGCGATGGCAGCCCCTCGGCCAGCCGGGCGATTTCGGCCGCAGACACCATCGTGCCGGTTGGATTGTTCGGATTGGCGATGAAGACCAGCTTCGTCCGCCGGTTGCAGGCCGAAAGGATCGCATCGACATCCGCCGTCCGCTCGCGTTCGGGCACCTCGACCGGAGTAGCCCCCACCGCCAGCGCCGAGATGCGGTACATCAGGAACCCGTGTTCGGTGAACACGACCTCATCGCGCGGACCGGCATAGGCCTGGCACAGGAAGGTGATGATCTCGTCAGACCCGGCACCGCAAATGATCCGCGCGGGGTCCAGCCCATGCACCTCGGCAATCGCGGCCCGCAGATCGGCATGATCGGTCACCGGATAGCGGTGCAGCGACCGAACCGTGCGGGCAAAGGCTTCCTTTGTCTTGTCCGATGGCCCGAAGGGGTTCTCGTTCGAGCTAAGCTTCACCACATTGGCCACGCCCGCCACATGCGCCTTGCCGCCCTCATAAAGGGCGATGTCCAGGATGCCGGGCTGTGGTTTGATCTGGTCGCTCATCATGGTCCCCGCAAGTCTTGGACTACTTAGCTTTCCGATGCGCCCAAAGCCAGAGCCTTCCGCCCGAACCGGCGGTTGTAGTCATTGATCGGTCCGCTGGCTTGGCCCGCTACTTGTAAGACTTGGCCTGCAGGTAATCCATCAACGCCATCAGCACGCCCGAGACGATGAAGGTCAGATGGATGATGACCAGCCATTTCATCTCGGTCTGGCCGAACATCACGGCGGTGTCGATGTCGCGAATCTCCATGAACTTCTTCAGCAGATGGATCCCCGAGATCGCCACGATCGACGCAATCAGTTTCATCTTGAGGCCCGAGAAGTCGACCTTGCCCATCCATTCCGGCCGATCCGCGCCGGTGTCGAAGTCGAACTTCGACACAAAGTTCTCATAGCCCGAGAACAGCACGATCAACAAAAGGTTTGCCGCCAGCGTCAGGTCGATCAGCGTCAGCGCCGCAAGGATCATCTCCTCGGCGGTCATTTCCATCACCTTCGGCAAGTAGTAGGCCAACTCACGCACAAAGATGACCGACATCATCGCCAGCGCGACGACCAGCCCCAGATACATCGGCGCCATCAGCCATCGACTGGCGAAAAGGCCCTTCTCGAACCGGTTCTCAAGGCTGGGCTTGTCGGACATCACGCACTCCGGTCTGCAAATGAAAAGGGCCCGCCGATCTTGGCGGGCCCCATCCCTGCCGACAAGGGGCAGGATCAGTTCTTGGCGTAGTATTCGACCACGAGGTTCGGTTCCATCTGCACCGGATAGGGCACATCGCCCAGGCCCGGAGTGCGGACGAACTTTGCGATCAGCTTGTTGGTGTCGACTTCCAGATAGTCCGGCACGTCACGCTCGGCCAGGGCCAGCGCTTCGGTGATCGCGGCCATCTGCTTCGACTTCTGGCGCACTTCGATCACGTCACCTTCCGCCACGCGGTAGGAGGCGATGTTGACGCGCTTGCCGTTCACCATGACATGGCCGTGGTTCACGAACTGGCGGGCGGCGAAAATCGTCGGAACGAACTTGGCGCGGTAGACCACCGCATCCAGGCGACGCTCCAGAAGGCCGATCAGCATCTCGCCGGTGTCGCCGCGCACACGCTCGGCTTCGCCATAGATCTTGCGGAACTGCTTTTCGGTCAGGTCGCCGTAATAGCCCTTCAGCTTCTGCTTGGCGCGCAGCTGCGTACCAAAGTCGGAAAGCTTGTTCTTGCGGCGCTGGCCGTGCTGGCCCGGCCCGTATTCACGCTTGTTCACCGGGGACTTCGGACGGCCCCAGATGTTTTCGCCCATGCGGCGGTCGATCTTGTGCTTGGCAGAGGTGCGTTTAGTCACCGCTGATCTCCTTCGTTATGTTGCCGCGAAGCGGCGATGAAGGGCGTTGTCCTCTCCGGGTCTCCCCGGCGACAGGCTACCCCTTGCGGGGGCCACCAACACCAATGAAAAGCCCCGGACTCTCATCCGGGACTGGCGGGCTTATACAGGGGGAACCGGCAGAGTCAACCGGGCTCGACAAGTTCCGATTTAAACGCCTTGCGGCCCCCTTCGGTATAAGCCGCGCAGTCCAGCGTCAGCACGCGCCGCTTTGCCGCCTCGTACATCTTCAACTCGTCGGCCGTCAGAACTTCGCGCCAGCGGCCGTTGGTGCCCTTGTAGAAGAACGTTTTCAGCCCTTCCGGCCAGACCTGATTGGCACCCTCCTCCGGCATCGGGCCGGTTCTGGCGCCGTTCTCGCGCAGCGCGGCAAAGGTCGTGGCTTTTACGATGCCGTCGATGTCCCGGTCGCTCAACACATAGCCAAGGTGACGCGCCACCCGCCGGACCTCCGCCGCCGGATCGGCCAGAAGATCGGCGTAATGCACGAAAAGGATGTTCGGCAGATGCCGGAAAGTCCACCAGCTTTGAGTATGCGCCATGTTGGCGGAATGGGGATAGCCCTCGGTCTCCCACGGGAACCAGCCCCGGTTGATCCAGTCTGCCCAGAAGGCGTGGATGTCCGTCCCCACACCCGGCATCGGCTCGCCAACCCGCGCGGGTGAGGCGTTGATCATCTCGATCACCGCTGGTGACATCTGCGACAGGTGGTTCCACAGCGACATGAACACGTCCCGCGCATCCCTGACGCAAATGATGTAGCGCGTCCCCGGATGATAAGGCAGCGCCTCCAGCGACAGATGGCTTTTCATGACGCGGCGGTGCGTCTGCGCCGCCAGCAGTGCCGCCATCGGTGCCGGGTCTTCGCGCCGCCGGTCTACCCAGGGCGAAACATCGGCCACCGCAGGGACAGCTTCGCCCCGGAAAATCATCTGCAGCACGATGTTCTGCATCCAGGTGGTGCCAGATTTGTACGACGTACTGATCACCACATCGCCGTCACGCGGGCTCACCAGATCCCAGTTGCGGCTCTCAAATCCATAGTTCCGATACTCCCGGCTGCGGGAGGGCAAGGTCTGAGTCATCAATATCTCCAACGTTCAATGCAAATGCGGTTCGAGAAGACTGGTGTTCTACAACCCAAGCGCATCGAACGCAGCCGGGTCCCGCATCAATTCAACGTGAGTGATCCCGCAACGCCCGCTTCAAGCGTTCACGTCCACCACCACCCGCCCCTGCACCTCGCCCTTCAGGATCGCCGCCCCCAAGGCAGGCAGGTCCCCCAGCACCGCAGGCCGCACCATCGCCTCCAGCTTCGCCATCGGCAGGTCGGTGACAATCCGCCCCCAGGCCCGGACCCGGTCGGCATAGGGTTTGGATACGGAATCGATCCCCAGCAGGTTCACCCCCCGCAGCAGGAACGGAATGACACTTGCAGGCAACCCGGCCCCCCCGGCAAGCCCGACAGCCGCAACCGAGCCGCCGTACTTCATCTGCCCAAGAACCCGCGCCAGCATCGCCCCGCCGACGGCGTCCACGCACCCCGCCCAGGTCTCCGTCTCCAGCGGACGCTTCACCGTCTCCGCCAGCTCCGCCCGCGGCACGATCCGCGCTGCCCCGAGGTCGCGCAAATAGGCTTCCGTCTCCGGCCGCCCCGTCACGGCCGCCACCTGATACCCCAGATGCGCCAGCACAGCCACGGCGACCGACCCCACACCCCCCGCCGCACCCGTCACCAAGACCTCGCCCTTTGCCGGGCTCAGCCCGTGATCCTCCAGCGCAATGACCGCCAGCATGGCGGTAAACCCCGCCGTTCCGACCGCCATCGCTTGCCGCGTGGTCAGGCCGGCGGGCAACGGCACCAGCCAATCCGCCTTGACCCTGGCCTTCTGGGCGTACCCGCCCCAATGCACCTCACCCACCCGCCAGCCGGTCAGCACCACCTTGTCGCCGGGGGCATAGCGGCTGTCCGAAGAGGCCTCCACCACCCCTGCAAAGTCGATCCCACCGACATGCGGCCAGGCCCTCACGATCCCCCCGCCGGTCGGAGACAAAGCCAGCCCATCCTTGTAGTTCAGCGTCGAATACTCGACCGCGACCGTCACATCCCCCGCCGGCAAGGCGCTCTCGTCCAGCTCACGGACATGAGCCACGGCAGCATCGCCTTCCTTCTCCAGAACCAGTGCGCGGAACATGACCGTCTCCCTCTTGATCCGCCTCAGTCGGCCCGGCGAAAGCCGGATTGTCAACAGGTCGCCGCTGCCCCACTCTGGCCCGAACAGGAGGACCCAATGACAAAAGAACACATCGGCTTCATCGGCACCGGCCTGATGGGCCACGGCATGGCCAAGAACATCGTCGAGAAAGGCTACCCCCTCATTGTCACCGCCCACCGCAACCGCGCGCCCGTCGATGACCTGATCGGAAGGGGCGCTGTCGAGGCCAGCATCGAAGACCTCGCCGCCCGGTCCACGATCATCTTCCTCACCCTCCCCGGCTCGCCACAGGTCGCCGAAGCCGTCGCCCGCATGACCCCCCACCTGAAACCCGGCACGGTGATCGTCGACTGCTCCACCTCCGACCCCACCGTCACCGAACGCCTCGCTGCCGACCTTGCCGCCAAAGGCATCGCCTTCGCCGACGCCCCTCTCGGCCGCACCCCGAAAGAGGCGTGGGCGGGCACGCTCGACTGCATGGTCGGCGCGACGGATGAGGTCTTCGCCCGCACCCAGCCCGTCATCGCCACCTGGGCCGGCAAGATCGTCCACATCGGCGGCGTCGGCGACGGGCACCGGATGAAGCTTCTGAACAACTTCCTCTCCCTCGGCTACGCCGCGATCTATGCCGAGGCGCTGGCCGTGGCCGCAAAGGTCGGCATCTCCACCGCCACCTTCGACAGCGTGATCAGGGGGGGCCGGATGGACTGCGGCTTTTACCAGACCTTCATGGGCTACGCGCTGGAGGGCAACCGCGAGGCCCACCGCTTCACCCTGTCGAACGCCTACAAGGACCTGCGCTATCTGGAGAGCATGGCCAACGCCGCGACCGTCACCACCACGATGGCGAGTGCCGCGAAGAACAGCTTTGCCGGGGCGGTAGCGCAGGGCGGAGCGGGGCCAGAGGACTATGTTCCCCACCTGGTGGATTTCGTCGCACGGGCGAATGGGGTGGAGTAGCCGCTCAAGCCGCGCGGTCGTCGGTCCAGTCGATGGGCTTGACGGGTGCGCCGCCATTCCGCTCTGCGTGCCAAAGGTCATGCTGCATCTGCAACGCCAGCCAGAACCGGCCGCCATTCTTGAACGCCTTGCCGAGGCGAACGGCCATGTCCGTCGAAAGCGGACGCTTGCCGTTCAGGATGTTCGACACGGTTTGCTTGGAGACTCCCAGATGGTCGGCCAACTGCGTCGCATTCATGTCCAGAGCAGGAAGGATATCTTCCCTGATGTACTCTCCGGGGTGCGAAGGTGCGAACGTTAGCTCTCCCGCCTTACTTTCCATGATAGTCCTCTAGCTCGACGTCATATGGGCCATGTTCGTCCCACCTGAACGTCACTCTCCAGTTTTTCGAGACCAGGACGGAAAAGGTTCCTTCGCGATCCCCCTTCAGCTTGTGCCAGCCATAGCCGGGAAGGTTCAGCTCCTCAGGCGATACGGCAACGTTCAATGCGCCGAGGATGCGTTTCACCTTCGGAATCCAGTCAGGCCGAATCCCTGATGTGTCACCTTTTTCGACAAGGCGTTTCAGGTCTCGGCTACGAATTCTATCTGGGTCAAGCATCCAGCCACATGACGATCTTCGAGTATCGCAGTCAACAGTCACGTGACGCGTTACAGATAGCAAATCTCGCAGACTCTGTCACGTAGAATGTTAAAATTCCCTCACCCACACTTCGAATGACCGCACGACCCGCAGGTCAGGCACCCTTCCACCATCCGCAAATCATAGCTCCCACAGGCCGGGCAAGCCTTCCCACGCGGAGCCTCTCCGACCCGCAGAAGCTCCACCTTGGGGTCGGATTTCAGGCCCAGCCCCTCGCCCTCGATAAAGCCGATGTCGATCAGGTGGCGCTCGATCACCCCGCCGATGGCCGCGAGGATCGAGGGGATGTAGCGCCCCTCCATCCAGGCCCCGCCGCGGGGGTCGAAGACGGCTTTCAGCTCCTCCACCACGAAAGAGATATCCCCACCCCGCCGGAACACCGCCGAGATCATCCGCGTCAGGGCCACGGTCCAGGCGAAATGCTCCATGTTCTTGGAGTTGATGAACACCTCGAACGGGCGGCGATGCCCCGCCGTGACGATGTCGTTGATCGTGATGTAAAGTGCATGCTCCGACCCCGGCCATTTGACCTTGTAGGTCTGCCCCTCCAACGCCGCCGGGCGGTCCAAGGGTTCCGACAGATACACCACCTCGCCCCCCGTCACCGGCTGCACCGGAGCCGTCGCCTTCTCGGACACGGTCAGCACCGATCCCGTCACCTCGTTCGGCCGATAGGTGGTGCAGCCTTTGCAGCCCTGATCCCAGGCGGCCATGTAGACCTCTTTGAAATCGTCAAACGAGATATCCACCGGGCAGTTGATCGTCTTCGAGATCGACGAATCCACCCACCTTTGCGCCGCCGCCTGCATGCGCACATGGTCCAGCGGCGGCAGGGTCTGGGCATTCACGAAATGCTCCGGTAGCGGCGCCTCCCCGAACTTCTCGCGCCAGAGCCGCACCGCGTAGTCGACCACTTCCTCCTCGGTCCGCGAGCCGTCCTTCTGCAACACCTTGCGCGTATAGGCATAGGCAAACACCGGCTCGATCCCCGAACTCACATTCCCCGCATAAAGCGAAATCGTCCCCGTCGGCGCGACCGACGTCAGCAGCGCATTGCGGATGCCATGCGCGGCGACAGCCTCCCGCACATCCGCATCCATCGCCAGCATGGTGCCCGAGGCGAGATAGCCCTCTGCCTCGAACAGCGGGAAGGCACCCTTCTCCTTGGCCAGATCGACCGACGCCAGATAGGCCTCGCGGGCAATCGCATGCATCCAGTCTTCAGTCGCGGCCACCGCTTCGTCCGACCCGTAGCGCAGGCCGCACATGAGGAGTGCATCCGCCAGCCCCGTCACCCCAAGGCCAATCCGCCGCTTCGCCTGCGCCTCGGCCGCCTGTTCGGGCAGCGGGAACCGCGAAGCATCGACCACATTGTCCATCATTCGCACCGCCGTGCGGACCAACTTGCCAAGCTCGGTCTTGCAGACATGCGCCTTGTCTTCGAACGGATACCAGACCAGCGTCGCCAGATTGATCGACCCCAGAAGACAGGCCCCGTAGGGCGGCAGTGGCTGCTCGCCACAGGGGTTCGTCGCGGCAATCGTCTCGACATAGCCCAGGTTGTTCGCGGCATTGATCCGGTCGATGAAGATCACCCCCGGTTCGGCGAAATCGAAGGTCGACCGCATGATCCGGTTCCACAGATCCCGGGCTTCCACCGTCCGGTAGACCTTGCCCCCAAAGACCAGCTCCCACGGCCCGTCCGCCTTGACCGCCGCCATGAACGCATCCGTCACCAAGACCGACAGGTTGAACATCCGCAACCGCGCCGGGTCCTTCTTCGCCTCGATGAAGGCCTCGATATCCGGATGATCGCAGCGCATCGTGGCCATCATCGCACCGCGCCGCGACCCCGCCGACATGATGGTGCGGCACATCGCATCCCAGACATCCATGAACGACAGCGGCCCCGAGGCATCGGCAGCCACCCCCTTCACCTCGGCCCCCTTGGGCCGGATGGTCGAGAAATCGTAGCCGATCCCCCCGCCCTGCTGCATCGTCAGCGCAGCCTCTTTCAACCCGGTGAAGATGCCGTCCATCGTGTCCGGGATGGTCCCCATGACAAAGCAGTTGAAGAGGGTAACGCTGCGCCCCGTCCCCGCCCCCGCCGTGATCCGCCCCGCCGGCAGAAACCGGAACCCCTCCAGCGCTGCGTAGAACTCGGCCTCCCAACCCGCGGGCTCCGCCTCCACCTCCGCCAAAGACCGCGCGATCCGCCGCCAGCTGTCCTCGACGCTGCCATCGATCGGCGTCCCGTCCGCCTCCTTGAAGCGGTACTTCATGTCCCAGATGGCTTCGGCAATGGGGGCGTTGAATCGCGACATGGGGCGAATCTTTCTGTCTCTTGTGGATAACCGGGGCGGAAGGCCCAAGATACGCCCCGAACCCCCTCGGGTCAACTTGAAGCCCCCGCCGCAACGCCTATGATCGTCCCATGATCAACCTCCTGAAACTCTCCGTCGGCTCCGACTCGGTCGAGGATCACGAATCCTGGCAGATCAGCCAGCGCCCGCATTGGCCGCCGGGCCAGGCCATCCACGTCACCCGCATGTGGCCCAAACGCGAATCGGCGCTGCTGGAGGGCGGCTCGCTTTACTGGGTGATCAAGGGCGTCATCCTCGCCCGCCAGCGTCTGCTGGACCTGAAAGAGGTGAACCTCGGCGACGGCATCCCTCGCTGCGCCCTGGTGATGGACGCCGAGATCATCCGCACCGAAGCCGCCCCCCGCCGGCCGTTTCAGGGCTGGCGCTACCTTGACCCGAAAGACAGCCCCCGAGACCTCCCGAAAGCCCGGGCCAAGGACGACCCTTTGCCCCCTGCACTGGCACAGGCGTTGGCAGAGATCGGCCTGCGCTGACGCGTCCCGTAGGGTACGCATTCATCGCGTACCAATTTTGCGCGAGAGCCAGCCCAAGATCCCACCGCAACCGACAGGCTGGCCGCGCCTTTTGCCCATCGGCACTCCAGACACATCGGCAGTTCAGGGTGCCTGCTCTACCGGCATTTCGGGTGACCCCCTCCTTACCGGAAGGTGATGAGCGATCAGTAGTTGTTGGGGTTGCCTGGCAAGATTGTTCCGGTGCCACCGTCCACACCATCCTTGACCCAGGTGACCTCTGCGCCTTCGATCCGGACGGTCCAGCAGTCCGGCGCATCCCCATAGTTGAAGCACATCGCGTCACCTTCGACGGTCCAGGTCCCGGTGTAATCCTTGCCCTTGATCGTGCCGTCGGCCGCATAAAACTCGGTATAGGCACCCGAGGCGGACATGCTGCCCTGAACGGTGTTGCCCGAGATGGCTGCAGCAATTTCGGCACCTGTGGCAAGCTCTTGCGCCAGCGCGGATGCCGGGCCCAGGACGATTAGACTCAACGCGTAGCAGATAAAGGTCATGCGCATGGTTGTTCCCGCATTGCTAACGATACTGCCAAGGACATAGGCGGCGGTCCCCGAAGGTCCAGCGTGTCAACTCGATTATCCTTGTCGTGCAACTGGGCGTAACAGCAAGCGACAGGTCGATTGCGACACCGCTCACCCGCCCCTTAACAAACCCCTAATGCCCGCAGCTAACCTATTGTAACAAATTTCGGATTCCGGAATGCCCACCGTGGACACTCCCTCTCACAGGGGAGAGCGGGCCCCCAGCAACGCCGCGAGCCGACCCATCGCCGCCCGGTCCTCCTCCGACCACTCCGCGGCCTTTGACCCCCAGAGCACCGCCTCGCTGGAATGGATCAACCCGTCCGACAGCACCCGCAGATGGTTGGCCCGCAGCGTCTCGCCCGATGAGGTGATGTCTGCAATCGCCTCAGCCGTCCCGTTCTTCACCGTCCCCTCGGTCGCGCCCTGGCTGTCGACGAGGCTGTAATCCGCCACCCCCTGGGCCTGCAGGAACTCCCTGACCAGCCGGTGATACTTGGTCGCGATCCGCAGCCGGAACCCATGCGCCGCCCGGAACCCCGCCGCCGCCGCGTCCAGGTCGTCGATGGTCTCGACATCGATCCAGACCGCCGGTACCGCGATCACCAGGTCCGCCTGCCCGAAGCCCAGCCGCTGCAGCTCCACCACCTCGTCGTCGTCCAGTTGCTCGCGGACGAGGTCCGACCCGGTGACCCCCAGATGGATCCGCCCCGCAGCCAGCTCACGCGGGATTTCCCCGGCTGAAAGGAGGACCAGCGCAACCCCGTCCACCCCCTCGACCGCGCCTGCATACTCCCGCTCGTTCCCGGTCCGCCGCATGGCCAGCCCCCGCGCGCCGAACCAGTCGAACGTGTGCTGCATCAGCCGCCCCTTTGACGGCACCCCGATCCGGATCATACCAGCCCCCGCAGCCGCGCGACCAGCTCCGGCCGGATCACGCCTCCCACTGCCGGGATGAAGGCGCCGGCCCCCAGGACCGCCGTCAGCGCATCGTACCGCCCGCCCGACGCCACCGGCGGCATCCCCTCGGCATGGAAGCTGAAGACGAACCCGTCATAGTACTCCAGGCTGGTCCGGCCATGGCTCGCCTCAAACGCCAGCCGGTCGACCTCGACCCTCCGCGCCGCAAGCGCCTCCAGCCGCGCCGCGAACCGGTCCACCGCCGAGGCAATCGCGGGCAGCATCGGAGTGATCCCGCGCAGATGGACCAGAGCGGCAGTTGCGGGGGCCTCAAGGCCCAACAAATCGTACAGCAACGCCGCCTCTGTCGCCCTGATCGGCACGGTCGCCGCGTCGGCCACCAAAGCCTCGGCCCGTGCAACGACCTCATCCGCCGAGCGCAGGCCGATGAACGTCCCCGCCCCCTCAACCAGCGCGAAGGGAGAGCCTGCCGCCAACCGCTCCAAAAGCCGCAGTCGGCCCGGAGGGACGGGGGCCCGCCCGGAAAAGCGGTCCAGCAGAGCCCGAAACCGTCCCGGCCGCCAGATATGGCGCAGCAAAGCTGCCTTCCGCTGCTCGGTCGTCTCCAGCCCGCGGACCGCAGCCATCAGAATGCTGATGTCTCCCGTCACGGGACGAAGTTTCAGATCGCCCAGCATCCCGGCAATCAGCGCAAAGACTTCGGCATCCGCCACCTCGGGGGCTGAACGGTCAAAGACCTCGTAACCGACCTGCAGGTGTTCCGAGGCGCGGCCGGACTTGCGGTCCTGCTTGCGGAAGACCTCGCCCAGATAGGCATAGCGCGCCGGTTCCGCCCCATGCGCCATATGAGCCTGCACGACCGGCACGGTGAAATCGGGACGCAGCATCAATTCGCCGCGCAGAGGGTCACGCGTGACGTAGGCCCGCGCCCGGATATCCTCGCCGTAAAGGTCAAGGAGCGTTTCCGCCGGCTGCAGAAGATCGGTTTCGACCGGCACGGCACCCGCCTGCACGAAAGCCTGCAGCAGCCGTTCGCCCTCGGCGCGGATGGCGGCCTTCGGGGTCATTTGCCCAGCATCTTCCGGACTTCCGCCACCAGATCAGCGCGGGGCACCTCGACCTGAGCCGGGCGGTCCCTCCATTCTTCCAGCGTCGCACTTTCGGCGATCTTAGCGCCCAGGATCAGGTCCTTGAGGATCACCGTCCCCTTCTCCGCCTCGTTCCCGCCCTGGATCACCGCCACCGGAGACTGCCGCTTGTCGGCGTATTTCAGCTGGTTGCCGAAGTTCTTCGGGTTGCCCAGATAGACTTCCGCCCGGATCCGTTCACCACCGTCCTCTGGATTGCGGAGGTCGTTGACCATGCCCATATAATCCGCCATCCGGTTGCGATCCATGACGGTCACGACGACCGGCCCCTGAGCCTCTCCTTGCGTCCGCCCCTTGGCGCGCAGCGCGGCCAGCAAACGATCCACCCCGATGGAGACGCCGGTCGCAGGCACCTCCTGCCCGGTGAAGCGCTTGACGAGGCCGTCATAGCGACCACCCCCGGCCACCGAGCCAAAGTTGCGGGGACGGCCAGTTTTTTCGTCGGTGATTGGGAAGGTCAGTTCGGCCTCATAGACCGGGCCGGTATAGTAGCCGAGGCCACGGACGACACCGGGGTCGATGCGGATGCGGTCCGCTTGATAGTCCTGCGCAGCCAATAGGTCAGCAATTGCCCTAAGCTCCGCGACACCTTCGCTTCCGGTTGCGGAATTGGCCACCAAACCATCGAGGTGCTCCAAAGTGAATTCATTCCAGACACGCTTTTCTGCGATACTTAGGTCGAGATCCTGTCCAATTGCCATGGTTTCCGAGAATACGGCGCGCTCAAGTGTGTCCGCGAAGGCCTCAGAGCCTGCTTCGCGCGCAATTCGGGCATGCGCATCTAGTCTATCCATCACTTTGGAAGACGCAGAAACAAACCCCATCACAACCTCGGCCTGCTCCTCACTCAACCCAGCCCCCTTGCTGAAGTCCCCGCTCTCGTCCGTGCGGCCCTCACCCAGCAGGGCCCGCACCCCCTCCACCCCCAGCCGGTCGATCTTGTCGATGGCGCGGAGGACGATGCCGCGTTCGGCCTCTTTGTCGTCCCCGGCAAGGCCCGCGACTTCCATCACGCCGTTCAGGACCTTGCGGTTGTTGACCTTCACCACATAGTCGCCACGCTCGATCCCAACCGCTTCCAGCGCATCGGCCAGCATCGCGCAAATCTCGGCATCCGCCGCGACCGACCCAGACCCCACCGTATCGGCGTCGCACTGGTAGAACTGCCGGAACCGCCCCGGCCCCGGCTTTTCATTCCGCCAGACCGGACCCATGGCATAGCGGCGGTAGGGCGAGGGCAATTCATTGCGGTACTGGGCCGCCACCCGCGCCAAGGGCGCCGTCAGGTCGTACCTCAGCGCCAGCCAGTCCGCGTCCTCGTCCTGCCAGGCAAAGACGCCCTCGTTCGGGCGGTCGACGTCGGGGAGGTACTTGCCCAGGGCCTCGACGGTTTCCACGGCGGCGGTCTCCAGCGGGTCGAACCCGTAGCGATGGTAAACCCCCGCGATGGCGTCGAGCATGGCTTTCCGTTCGGTGACCTCGGTCCCGAAATAGTCGCGGAATCCCTTGGGGGTCTCGGCGCGGGGGCGGCGGGGTTTGTCCATCGGTCGGCCTTCGCTTTTGGTCGGGGTCCGTGTATCGGATGGGGGATGCACGGGCAAGCGGGGGCTAGGATGGACCGGATCGAGGCTCTGGAGGAGAGGGTCGCCCATCTGATGCGGGCGGTCGAAGACCTGTCGGACGTCGTGGCCCGTCAGGCAGCCGAGATCGCAGGGCTGGAAAGGCGGGTCCAACTTTTGCTCGAGCGGGCGGCAGAGGACGAGGCCTTGCAGGGCGAGACCCCGCCCGCAAACGTCCGCCCGCCGCACTGGTAATAGGAGGAACTGGCTGAACCGCTACCGCAAGCGCAAGGGTGACCAGGCGACCCTAAGCCAGATAGGCCCGAAAACTCCGCACCACCTCTTCATACACAGCGCGTTTGAAGGGGACGATGGCATCCACCATCTCATCCGCCAGAATCCAGCGCCATTGCGCGAATTCGGGATGGTCGCCCGCGATCTTGATGTCGCTGTCCTTACCCTTGAACCGGAACAGGAACCATTTCTGCTTCTGGCCGCGGTACTTGCCGCCCCAGACACGGCCCAGCAATTCAGGCGGAAGGTCGTAGGTCACCCAGCCGTGCGTCTTGGCCACGGGCTCCACCAGATCGCGGGTGACGCCGGTTTCCTCCCAAAGCTCGCGGAAGGCGGCTTCCTTCGGCTTTTCGTCCCCATCGATCCCACCCTGCGGCATCTGCCAGGCGGGCGAGGGGCTGTCGATCCTCTGGCCAGCAAATACCATGCCGCGCGCGTCGATCAGGACGACGCCGACGCAGGGACGGTAGGGAAGGCTTTCGGGGTCTAGCATGACGACGGGGCGGCGGGTGATCCGCCCCCTCCGATCAAGGCGTGGCAGGGGCGATGGCGGTCAGCCCCTTGATGATATCGACGGCATAGGCAAGCTGGTAATCCTCATCCCGAAGCTTGGCGGCTTCCTCGGCACGGGCCAGTTCCTCCTGGTAAAGGCGCTTCTCTTCATCCGTCATCGAATCGTTGGTGATGGCACCCCTCAGATCGGCTTCGGACCGCTCCCGCAGGGCGGCCGACTTCTCCTCCTCGGCCTCGTTCGCATCCGCTGGCGGCGGGGCGGGTTGGTTCACCACGATGTCCGGCGAAATCCCAAGCGCCTGGATCGAGCGGCCCGACGGTGTGTAGTACCGCGCCGTCGTCAGCCGCATCGCCCCGTCACCCCGCAGCGGAATCAGCGTCTGGACCGACCCCTTGCCAAAGCTTTTCGTCCCCACCACGACCGCGCGGCGGTGGTCCTGCAACGCCCCCGCGACGATTTCGGAGGCCGAGGCCGAGCCGCCGTTGATCAGCACGACAATCGGCTTGCCTGCGGCCAGATCGCCAGCGACGGCGTTGTAACGCTCACCGCTGCCGGCCACACGGCCCCGGGTCGAGACAATCTCGCCCTTTTCAAGGAAGGCATCGGACACCGTGATCGCCTCGTTCAGCAGGCCACCGGGGTTGTTGCGCAGGTCGATCACCACGCCTTCCAGCTTGTCCATCCCGCCAAGTTCGGCGATGCCCTTCTTGAGGTACTCATTCACGCCAGTGGTGGTCTGGTCGTTGAAGGTGGTGATCCGTAAAACGATGGTGTTGCCGACGACCCGCCCGCGCACGGCGGTCAGCTTGATCGTGTCGCGGATGATCGACACGTCGAAAGGTTCGGTCGCCCCTTCGCGGACAACGGTGATGATGATTTCGCTGCCAATCGGCCCGCGCATCTTTTCGACGGCGTCTTCCAGGGCCAGCCCCAGGACAGACTCGCCGTTCACGTGGGTGATGAAGTCGCCCGCCAGGATCCCGGCCTTCGCCGCCGGGGTGTCGTCCATTGGCGAGATCACCTTGATGAAGCCTTCCTCTTGCGTCACCTCGATGCCAAGGCCGCCGAATTCGCCTTTGGTCTGGACCTGCATGTCCTCGAAGTCTTTCGCCGAGAGGTAAGACGAATGCGGGTCAAGCGAGGTCAGCATGCCGTTGATCGCAGCGGTCACCAGCTCATCCGTCGGGACCTCCTCGACATATTGCGCGCGGACGCGTTCGAAGATGTCGCCGAACAGATCCAGCTGCTCGTAGACCGAACCCTCCTGCACCACATCTTGGGCGACAAGCGGACCTGCGATCTGGGTGGTCAGCACGGTTCCGGCAACGGTCCCGGCCAAGGCGGCCATCACATGTTTCTTCATTTTCGTCAGTCTCCCGTGCGGGCCGTGGCTGCGAACCATTCCATCGGGTCCACGGGCGCGGCGCCCTGTCTAAGTTCCATATAAAGCGTTTCCGTGTCGCGCCCGCCAGAGCCATCTGGGGGATCGGACAGGAATTCCGCCGATACCTCCTCGGGCCCGCCCATAAGGCCCAGGGGTGCGTCCGCGGGCACGACCTCTCCTACCTCGCCATACAGGATATCAAGCCCGGCGAGCACCAGAAGATAGCCGTCGCCCGGCTCAAGGATCATCACGTTTCCGTAGTCCAGAAGCGGTCCCCGGTAACGGATCGTCGCGGGCCAAGGTGCGGTGACCAAGGCGCGGCCTTGGGTGGCCAGCGTCAGGCCGGGGCGGCGGGTACCGGCCGCGTCGGCCTCGCCCGGCTTGCGCAGGATCGTACCCAGCGCCGGCAGCGGCAGTCTGCCCTTCTCGCCGGCGAAGGAGGTGTCGCTTTCGCTGTCCGGCGAAAGGCCTGCTGCGAAAGCATCCAGCGTATCGGTGCTTTCCAACAGGCCGCGCAGGATGTCGGGGTCTTCGGTAAAGCGGCGGGGCAGGTCGGTGCGATCGGAAATTGCCTGCGACAGCGCGGTGCGGGCCGTTTGCGCGGCGGACAGGCCCTTTTCCAGCGTTTCCCCCGCCGAAAGCTGCAGCGCGCGAAGGTCGGCAAGCTCTTGTAGCTCGGCCTTCAGGGCCATGGCTTCGCTTTGCAGGGCCGGGGTGACATCGGCAAGGATCATCCCCGACCGCGCCGTGCCGACCGCGCCTTCGGGGTGAAGCAGCAGAAGTGGTCCGGGGTTCGCCTCCATCGTGGCAAGTACCCCCAGAAGCCGGCCGATCCCGTCGCGCTTGGCCTCAAGCTGGCGGGTCAGGGTCGCTTCGCGCAGCGCCGCCTCACGCAGGGCCCCGCGCAGGGCCGCAAGCCCCGCCTCATAGGCGCGGATCGTCTGGCTCAGCGCGGCAACCCGGTCCCGCGCGCCGGTCGCGGCGTCCAGAGCGGTCACGGCGGCCTGCAAGTCGGTCGAGGCCCTCGCGGCCTGCTCCGCCACCGTGTCGGCCATGACGGGGCTGGCAAGCAACAGTGCAAAGGCGGCAGCACGGATCATGTGATCAAGGACTTTCCGGTCATCTCGCCGGGTTGGGGCAGGCCCATCAGGTGCAGCAATGTCGGCGCAAGGTCGGAAAGCCGCCCATCCCGCAGGCCCGCGCCTGGCGGGCCACCCACAAGGATCACCGGTACCGGGTTTGTCGTGTGCGCCGTGTGCGGCCCGCCGGTGACGGGGTCGACCATCACCTCGCAATTGCCGTGGTCCGCGGTGACGATCATCGCGCCGCCTTTCGCTTCCAGGGCAGCAAGTGCCCGGCCAAGGCCAAGGTCGACCGCTTCGCAAGCCTCGATCGCGGCGGGAAGGCTGCCGGTATGGCCGACCATGTCCGGATTGGCATAGTTGACGACGATCAGGTCGTAGCCTTTCTCGATGGCCGCAACCAAGTGATCCGAGACCTCAGCCGCGCTCATCTCGGGCTGCAGATCATAGGTCGCGACCTTGGGCGAGGGAGGCATGGCGCGATCCTCGCCGGGATACGGCACCTCGCGCCCGCCGTTCAGGAAGAAGGTGACATGGGGGTACTTCTCGGTCTCGGCCAAGCGGAACTGGGTCTTGCCCTGCGCCGCAACCCATTCGCCCAAGGTATTGACCAGCACGCGCTTGGGGTAGGCGGTGGTCATGTAGGTGTTGTGAGTGTCAGAGTATTCGACCATTCCCAGCATCACTGACCATGCGGGACGCGGTCCGGTGTCAAAGGCGGAAAAGCCGGGATCACCAAGGGCGGCAAGGATCTCCCGTGCGCGGTCGCCACGAAAGTTCAAGCAGAAGAAGCCATCGCCGTCCTTGGCGCCGTGATAGCCGTCGATCACCGTGGGGGCAAGAAACTCGTCGGTCTCGCCCTTACCGTAGGAATTGGAAACGGCGGTCAACGGGTTAGGCGCGGTCTCGCCTTTCACGGTGATCAGCGCATCATAGGCGCGGGAAACCCGCTCCCACCGGTTGTCGCGGTCCATCGCCCAGTAGCGTCCGGTCACGGTGGCGATGCCCGCGCCATAGGGCAGGCGCTGGACAAGCTGGGTCAGGAACCCCTGCGCCGAGGATGGTGCCACGTCACGCCCGTCGGTGATGGCATGCAGCGCCACCGGAACCCCAAGTGCCGTCAGCGCACGGCAGGCGGCCAGAATGTGGTTCACATGGCCATGCACCCCCCCGTCCGAGGCGACACCCATCAGATGCGCCGTGCCCCCCGCAGCCTTCACCTTGGCCGCGAAATCCCGTAGCGAGGCATTGGTGGCAAAGCTTCCATCCTCAATGGCCAGATCAATCGCCCCAAGGTCCATCGCCACCACCCGCCCCGCGCCGATGTTCGTATGCCCGACCTCCGAATTTCCCATCTGCCCGGTCGGCAGGCCCACGTCGGGGCCATGGGTGATCAGCGTCGCATGCGGACAGGTCGCCCAAAGCCGGTTGAAGTTCGGCACATCCGCCTGCGCCGGGGCCGACACCTTCGGGTCCGGTCCGATCCCCCAGCCGTCTAGAATGCAAAGGACGACGGGTTTCGGTGCGGGCATCGGCGGGCTCCTATCCTGGTTAAAACGGTTTTACGCGGTGGGCGGGGGCGGGGCAACCTGCGCCGCCTTCTCACGCATCCGCTGCCGCCAAAGCGTAAAGACCCCCGCCGCCACCACGATCCCCGCGCCGATGGCGACATTGATCCGCAAGACCTCTTCAAAGACCACGATCCCGATCATCGAGGCAAAGACCAGTTGCAGATAGGCAAAGGGCTGGATCGCCGAAGCCTCGGCGACGGTGTAGGCCTTGATCAGCAGCCAGTGGCTAAGCGAGGCGGTGCAGCAGAGCAGCGCCATCCAGCCCCAATCCGCCGGGGTCATCCAGGTCCAGTGCCAAAGGCCGAAGGGCGTCATCGCCACCGCCCCGAAGACCCCGGTCCAGAAGAAGCTGACGCTGGCGCTGTCCTGCCGCGCGACATAGCGGGTCAGAAGGCCGTAAAGCGCGAACATGAAGGCCGCAAGCAACGCCACCAGCGCCCAGGGAGAGAAGACAGCAAAGCCCGGCTGGAGGATGACGAGGATACCGACGAAGCCAACCAGGATGGCCGTCCAGCGCCGCCAGCCCACCTGTTCGCCCAGGATCGGGCCCGAAAGGGCGGCGATCAGCAGCGGATAGCAGGTGAAAACCGCATGCGCCTCGATCAGGCCCAGCTTCACGAAGCCGACCACCATCACGCAGATCTCGGCCGCAAGAAGCGGACCCCGGATCAGTTGTATCCACGGCAAAGCCGACCGGGTCGCGACCTTCAGCCCCCCCGGCGCGCGGGCGGCAAGGACCATGACGAAAAGGGCGAAGAACCAGAAGCGGATCATCACCACCATGTAGATGCTGTAGCTTGACCCCAGATGCCGCGAGAGCCCGTCCTGCACCGCAAAGACCACCGTGGTCGCGATCATCAGCCAGATGCCAAGACGCGTGTTCTGCGGGGTCGATTGCGGCGTTGTCATGCCGGTTTGCGCTCCAGCGACAGGGCGTAAAGGCCAGCGGCAATGATGACGCCTGCGCCAAGGGCGACGGGAAGCTCCAGCTTTTCGCCAAAGACGGTCAACCCGATGATCGTGACGAAAACGATCTGCAGATAAGCATAGGGCTGGACCCGGGCCGCCTCGATCTGTTCGTAGCACTGCAGAAGCAGCCAGTGCGACAGGATCGAGAGCGCGCAGTAAAAGGCAAGGAAGACCATGTCCGACGACGCCATTGGCTCAAGATGGGGCAGGCCGATCCCGGTCATCAGGACAGCACCGATCACGCCGGGCCAGAAGAAGGCCGGGAAGGTCGGCTCGTCCCGCGTCGTAAGGCGGGTCAGGACCGAATAAAGCGCGAAAAGCAGGGCCGAGGCAAACGGAAGCAGCGCGGCCCAGGAGAAGACGCCGACGCCTGGCCGCAGGATGACAAGAACACCCAGCATCCCGGCAGCCACGGCGGCCCAGCGCTGCCAGATGATCCGCTCGCCCAGGATCGGGCCGGACAGGGCCACGATAAGAAGCGGGCAGATGGCAAAGACGGCATGGCTTTCGATCAGGCCGATCAGGGTGTAGCCCCAGACGATCAGGCAGATCTCGGCCACCAGAAGAATGGACCGGATCAGATGGGCGGGCAGCCGGGCCGAACGGATCGCAACGCGGGGGCCTTCGGGGCGGCGGAGAGAAAGAAAGATCACGAACCCGGCGAAAGCCCAGTAGCGGATCATGACGATCATCAGGGTGTTGTATTCCCCCGCAAGGTGCCGCGAGAACCCGTCTTGCATCGCAAAGGCGGCAACAGCGGCGACCATCAGCCAGATGCCTTTGGCGGGATTGCGGGAGGATGTCATGGCAGGCGTCGGTAGCACGGCGCTTCGGGCGGTGAAAGGGCCCCACCGCGCGGCGTGACGGTCCGTAAGCTGCCCGTCCGACCCAAACCGCAGGATTGCGCAGCCGCGCAAGCGCGACTGCAAGCCTTTCATCTCGCCTCTGGCGCAAGCGCCAACCGGCTCGGCGTTTTTGCGCGCCGCGCGGGGATACTGTGGACGGAAAAGGTGGTTTCCCTCACCAAATATCCCGGGGAGCTCGAGGGGCAGCGCCCCTCGTCAGCCGAGGAAGAGCGCGCAAGTGCTCTGACGAGAGGAGGAGTCGTGGCGCGGAACGCGCTCAATTCAGGAAGCGCCGGTCAGACGGGGATGTTGTCGATCAGCCGCACGCCGTCGACCCAGGCGGCGGCCAGCATCCGGCGGGTCCGGCGCGGGTCGTCCGAGGGCATCAGCGTCTCGGCGTCGCGCAATTCGATGTATTCGACCCGCTCGAACCCCGCTTCGCGCATGGTCTCTGCCGCCTCCCGGATCGCCATCCGGTCGGCATGACCCACCCGGATATCCTGCGCCGCCCGAGTGATCGCGGCATACAGAACCGGAGCCTTCGCCCGCCCCTCCGCGGTAAGCCGCACGTTGCGCGACGACATCGCCAGCCCGTCCGCCTCGCGGATCGTCTCGCAGCCCACGACCTCGACCGGCACATTCAGGTCACGGACCAAGCGCAGGACGACTTGCAACTGCTGCCAGTCTTTTTGGCCGAAATAGCCCTTGTCGGCCAGCGTCATGCCGAACAGCTTGGTCACCACCGTCGCCACCCCGTCAAAGTGACCGGGCCGCATGTAGCCCTCCAAGGGCTGGGCGACGCCCTGCATCGTCACGTTGGTGATGAACCCTTCGGGGTAGACCTCCTCGACCGGCGGCGCGAAGATCGCATCGACCGGGACTGTTCCCAAAAGCTCGGCATCGGCCTCCAGCGTCCGGGGGTATCTTTTCAGGTCCTCCGGGTTGTTGAACTGCTTGGGGTTGACGAAGATCGTGGTGATCACCCGGTCGCATTCCGCCCTTGCCCGCCGCGCCAGCGACAGATGCCCGTCATGCAGCGCGCCCATGGTCGGAACGACGCCAATCGTCTCGCCCGCCGCCCGCCACTGTCGAGCCTGCGCACGCAGGTCTGCCACCGTCTTCAGGATCATTTCTTCACCGGCAACACATCAGAAAAGGAATGCTCCGCCGCCGGAAAGGCGCGCGACCGCACATCCGCCGCATAGGCGGCAATCGCCTCACCCGCCAAGGCGCCAAGCTCGGCATAGCGCTTGACGAACTTCGGCCGGAACTCGGTGAAAAGCCCCAGCATGTCATCCACCACCAGCACCTGCCCGTCGCAATGCACCCCCGCGCCGATGCCGATGGTCGGGATCGTCAGCGATTGAGTGATCCGCGCCGCCAGCCCTTCGGGCACCTTTTCCAGCACCACCGCAAACGCCCCCGCCGCCTCGACCGCGCGGGCATCGGCCATCACCTTCTCGGCCTCGCCATCCCGGCCCACCACCTTGTAGCCGCCCAAAGTGTTCACCGACTGCGGCGTCAGGCCCGCATGCGCCATCACCGGCACCCCGCGCGCGGTCAGGAACGCAATCGTCTCTGCCATATGCACCCCGCCCTCCAGCTTCACCGCCGGGGCACCCGTTTCGGCCATGAGGCGCGCGGCATTGCGAAAGGCCTGCTCTGGTCCTTCCTCATACGACCCGAACGGCATGTCGATCACCGGCATCGCCTTGACCGCACCACGCACCACCGCGCGGCCATGCAGGATCATCATTTCCATCGTCACACCCAGGGTCGATGGCAGCCCATGGACCACCATCCCGACCGAATCCCCGACCAGCACCACATCGCAATGCGCATCGACCAGCCGGGCGACCGGCGTCGAATAGGCGGTCAGGACCACCAGCGGCGCAATGCCCTTACGGGCACGGATATCGGGGGGCAGCACCGGGCGGATGGGGGATGTCGCACTCATCACTGGTCTCCGGATGCGGTTCGAAATCTGCCCGCCATATGGGCACAACCGTCATGCCACTGCAACAATTTTGCGCCGCAGCGCAGCGCAGCGCGGCTCGCCCGGTTTGACCGCAAGACTTGACCCGGCCTGCATCCTGGCCCTGAATGCCCGGAAAGGAGAGCGCCATGACCCTGATCCAGCGCGTCAGCCGCGACGGGACGGCACCCGAGGTCGGTGGACCTGACCCTGAGCGACTTATCTCGGGCAATCCGATTCACACCACCTGGAACCTTGAAGAAACCGACGGACTCTTTGCCGGGCTCTGGTAATCCACCCCCGGCAAATGGCGCGTCAGCTATTCCGAGTGGGAATATTTCCGCATCCTCAGCGGCTATTCCCTGCTCACCGGCGCAGATGGCAGCGTCACCCAGTTGCATCCGGGTGACAGCATGATCATCCGCCCCGGCTATGAGGGCACTTGGGAGGTCGTGCAGACCACCCTGAAGGACTACGTGATCCGGCTTTAGCCGATGGGACCGAATCCGACCCCGGTCTCCGACGGGGCGCATTCTTCATCCGGAATGCCCCGCTTGGCGCAGGCGGTACGACGCTTCTTCTCGGCTTTCTCGGAAGCGGCCTTGTCGCGGGCCTCCTGCCTGGCAAGGGCCGCGGCGTCCTTCTCCCTCTTGGCCAGGTTATCCGGCGTATCCGGAACCATGTGGCCATTGGCGTTCAGTATCTGCGGACCCTCCAGCGCCAGGCTTTCCGCCTCGCTCCGCACCCTGACCCGCGTGCCGTTCGGCACCCGGTTGTAAAGGTCGATGGCATCCTGGTTGAACAGACGGATGCAGCCTGCGCTGGTCGCATGGCCGACCGAGGCCGAATCCGAGGTGCCGTGGATCCGGAACAACGTGTCCCGCGACCCGCGATAAAGATACAGCGCCCGTGCGCCCAAGGGGTTCGTCAGCCCGCCCGGCAACCCGCCCGCATAAGCCGCATAAAGGTCCGGCCGGGTGCGGATCATGTTCGCCGTGGGTTGCCACGAGGGCCATTCCGCCTTGCGCCCGACGGTACCTGTGCCGCGGAACGACAAGCCTTCGCGGCCGACGGCGATGGGATAGCGCGTCGCCGTCCCGCCTTCGCCGACCAGATACAGCTTCCGCGCGAAGGTATCGACCACCACCGTCCCCGGAGCCTCCGGCCCGGTATAAGCCACCTCGGTCTGGATGTTTCCGTCCTGCAGATACTTCGCCGGCACCGGCTCGATGAAGAACTCACCGTCCTGAATGCCTTCATAGCCAGGAACCACGTCCGGCGATTTCGTCTGTTTCACGGCACCGCCGCAGGCGGCAAGCAAAGGAAGGGCGAGGATCACGAAGATCCGGGCGAGGGGGTTTTTCACTTGGCAGACTCAAGGTTAAGGGCAGCTCCCTGCAGCTTCGGCCATGTGCCCGCCGTGACGTCAAGGAAAAATTGCAGGAATATCTGAATCTTCGCAGACGACACTGCCCCAGATGCGGATTTCGGTCCGATTCCGGGACAGAGGTTCGTTTTTGGCAGTTCCGCGACAGAGTGACGATTCGCCGCGTCAGTTCGCCGGTCTCAGTTCACCGGGCCAATCGACCAGAACAGCGTCTCGCCCGAATTGTCGTCGGTACCGTCATTGTCCGTCACCAGCCAGCCGTTGCCCGCAGCATCGACGGTGAAACCCTCGACCTTCTCGGCGATGACGCCACCCGTCTTGGCCAGATCGGGGATCAGGTCGCGGACGAGTTCTTTCGTCACCACCGGCAGCGGGCCACCCAGTTCGGCGGGCGCAAGATCGGCCAGCTTGACCCGGGTCAGGGTCTTGATCTTGGCGTTGGCGGCAATCTGGTTGTCGCGTTCGATCAGGTACAGATAGTCACCATGCGCGGTGATTTCCGACAGGCCGACCCAGGCCCCTTCGGCATCCGCAGGGGCTTCCAGCGGATAGTGGACAGCACCCCAGGTTTCCTCGGCGGTGTTGTAGGCCAGAAGCTTGGTCATGCCCTTCGGATCATCCTGCCATTCGCGCTGAACGGCCAGCCAGAGAACGTCTCCAACCTTGGTCACGCCTTCAAAGCCGAACCGCACTTCCTGATCCAGCAGCGCCTCAGGCAGAGCGATTTCCTTGTCGATCTTGCCTTCCGCATCGACGTGGTAGATCGCATGCGGCACCAGACGGTCGCTGCGGCCTTCCGAAGCCAGCCAGAAGCCGCCCGCGCCATCCGCCACAATGCCTTCCAGGTCCAGCTTCTGCGCCGCGTCCTTGCCGCGCGTGACCGTCATGGCGGCTGTGATCTTCGCCGGGGTTGCGGTCGCGTCGATGGTGTAGATCGTCGGTGCGCCGGACAGAACCGAGTCGCTGACGGCGTACATTTTGCCTGCATCCGCCGGATCGGCAGCCAGGCCCGAAAGCGCGGCCCAGCCGATCAGCGGATCAGCACCTTCGCTGGTGATCGTGGGATAAGACGCGACGCCCTCACCACGGGCGAAGATCATCACATGCGCCGGGGCCAGGCCATCGGCGCGCAGGTCTACCTCGTTCGCGGTGGCAAAAAGGTTCCGCGACGGGATCGCGACCAGGCCTTCGGGGCTGACGCCCGAGGGCAGCATCTGCTTCAGAACCGGAGCAGCAGGGTCAGTCAGGTCATAGACCGCCACCAGCGAGGCACGCTCAGAGGCCACGAACAGATGCGGCACGCCGTCGAACACGGCCACCTCGACCGATTCCAGTTCCACGCCCTTCTTGTTGCGGTGGTCTGGGTAATGCCCCATCGCCGCAATCGCGCGTTCCAGGCTGGAACCCGATTCGAACACGACCGAACCATCGCGCTTGAAGATGGTGAAGCTGCGCGACCCGCCTTCGTAGTCGCCCTCGTTCGCCACCACGAAGTGATCGGCGTCGATCCACTTGACCGCATCCGGCTCACGCAGCACGCCCGCCGCATCGGCGGTAAAGTCCATCCGGCCATCCTTCTTGGTGTCGATGCCCGTCAGGTCCACTGACCCCGCGCTGAAATGGCTGGCAACCACGCCGTCCGCCCCGATCAGCACGATGTGGTTGTTTTCCTGCAGCGTGACGACGATCTCGCCCGCTTCGTTCACGTCCACATATTCCGGCTCGGGGTCATCGCCTGCGACTTCCGCCAGACCGGTCATCTCGATCTTCAGCATTGCGCCGCAATCCACCGCGCCATCCTTCAGCGGCAGCTTGACCACATAGCCGGCGGGCATCTGCGGGATCGCGCCATCGTTCACCTCTTCATCGCGCTCGTTCTCGACCGCAATGGCCAGGAACGACCCGTCCTTGGCCCGCGCCACCGAATCCGGCTGCCCGCCGATATCGCATTCCGCGACAACCGCCTTGGTGGCCGGATCAACCATCACCACCTTGCCCGAGGGTGCGGTAAAGTTCTCCGACGTATTCACCCCGGCAAAGATCATCCCGCCCACGAACACCGCTGTCGTCGGCTCGCCGCCCACGTCGATGTTGCCCAAAGGCTTCGGAGCCGCGGGATCAGCGATATCCACCAGCCCGACGACGCCCAGCGGGCTGTCGGTGTAGACCAGCACCATTCCATCTTCCGAGGCGCTGACGATCTCGGCGCTTGTTTCGCGGGCTCGGTCTTCGCCTTCGGCCATATTGCCCGGAGTCGCGAAGGACGCGACCCGGTTGAACACCGGTTCGGCCAGTGCCGGTAGAGCGGCGCACAAGGCAATGACAGAGGTCAGACCAAGGGTCTTCAAGGGCATGGCAGCAATCCTCATCTGGGGAAACGACCCTCGAGCCATCACAAAAAAAGGTGACGGTTGCATGACAGAGCGGTATCGTCCCAGTGACGTGGCCCCCCAAGGGAACCCGGCGGATTTCCGCGCGTTAACACTGCATCGCTCCACTCAGAAGCGGCAAAAAGGAACTCCCATGGGCATTGAAGCACTTCTCATCACGCTGATCATCGGCGCAATTGCTGGTTGGCTGGCTGGCCAGATCGTCAAAGGCTACGGATTCGGCCTGCTTGGCAACATCGTGGTCGGCATCGTCGGCGCGTTCATCGCAAGCTTGCTGCTCCCCTATGCCGGCGTTGGCATGGGCGGCGGGATTGTCGGCGCGATCATCGCCGCCACTCTGGGCGCGGTCATCCTGCTGTTCCTCATCCGCCTGGTAAAACGCGCCTGATGCAAAGGGCCGGGGTCTGATCCCCGGCCCAATACACTACCCAACGACGTTGAACGCAGGACCGTAAGGGTAATGCGTGATGTCCTCTGGCTCATCCTCGGTCACGACGAAGATGTCATGCTCGCGATAACCCCCGGCCCCCGGCATGCCTTCCGGGATCGTCAGCATCGGCTCCATGCTGATCACCATCCCGGGTTCCAGCACCGTGTCGATATCCTCGCGAAGTTCCAACGCGGCTTCGCGGCCGTAGTAATGCGACAGGATCCCGAAGCTGTGCCCATAGCCGAAGGTCCGATACTGCAGCATCTGCCGCTCGGCCAGGAACTCGTTGATCTTCATGGTGATCTCGGCGCAGGTTGCACCGGGCCGCAACAGCTTCATCCCGAATTCATGGCTGTCGATGTTGGTCTGCCACACGCGCATGGATGCATCGTCCACCTCGCCTACGAACAGCGTCCGCTCCAGCGCGGTGTAATAGCCGCTGATCATCGGAAAGCAGTTCAGCGACAGGATATCGCCATGCTTCAGCTTCCGGTTCGTCACCGGGTTATGCGCCCCATCGGTGTTGATGCCCGACTGGAACCAGACCCAGGTGTCCCGGTACTCTGCATCGGGAAAGCGTTTCGCAATCTCGCGCTCCATCGCGTCCCGGCCCGCGATCGAGACCTCAAGCTCGGTCGCCCCCACCGCAATCGCCTCGCGGATCGCGTAGCCGCCGACATCGGCCACGTTCGAGCCATGCTTGATCAGCGCGATCTCGGCCGGGCTTTTCATCATACGCTGATGCATCGTCGCCGGGGCAATATCCATCCCGCGCTTCGGCTTGAGGAACGTGTTGAACTTCTCGGCCCGCTCCATCGTCAGATGATCGGCCTCGCAGCCCACCGCCTTGCCCAGACCCGTGACCGACGCCACCGCCCGCCAGAAGTTGTCCCGCGTCCAGTCGGTATAGGTGATGTTGTCACCAATGCTGCGCCGCCAGGGCTGCCCCGCGTCGATCCCTGCGGAAATCGTCACGCATTCGCTCTTGGTGACAACGCAGGCATAGGGTCGCCCGAACGAGCAATACAGAAAGCCCGCGTAGTAAGCGACGTTGTGCATGCTGGTCAGGACCACCGCATCCAGATCATGCAGCTCCATGATCTCGCGCAGGCCCGTCAGCCTGTCGTCATATTCCTCCGCCGCAAAGGGCAGCACGGCCTTCTGGCCGTTGTGAAAGCGGTACATCTCCGGTCGGTTCAGTGTCATGTCAGACCTCCGTCATGGGGCACGCCAAGGGGTTGCCTCGGGGAACCCCGAAAGGTCCCGGCGTACAGGACGGACGCAGCCTCAAGCTGCAAGCGTCGGGGAACCCCCTGCGGCGACGCCATCGCCACGGCTCGGATCCTTTTTGCGCGCTTGCGACAATCCGCGCAAGCGCCTTTGCGACCCTTGCGGGGCGCGATTGCGACCCCATGTAAGCGGGGTGAACATGCAAGGGAGATGCACATGCGCTGTCCGGTCGACAACGAAACTCTGGTGATGGCAGATCGTGGCGGGGTCGAGATCGACTACTGCCCGAAATGCCGCGGTGTCTGGCTGGACCGGGGCGAGCTTGACAAGATCATCGAGCGGTCCGCCGGCGCACCCGCTGCGGCCCCGGTCGCTGCCGCCGCGCCGCGCCAGGCTGCCGCTCCGGTCTACCAGCCCGAACCCCGCTCAGCCCAGGTCCACCGTGAGGACGACCGCCGTCGCGATGATGACGATGACGACTATCGCGGCGGGTACAAGAAGAAGCGCAAAGAAAGCTTCCTAAGCGACATCTTCGATTTCTGACGGATCGCTCCTCGTGGCATTTCATGCCCTCGTCGCTGGCCGCACCCCCGCGACAAGGAGACGAAGTCGAACGAGGAGCACGCCCCCCGCGACCGCAACGCATACCTCGGCCCTTGAACGTCTACGCGTTGCCGCATTTTATGGCAAAGCTTGCGAAACCACATGCCGGGGACCGCGCCGATGCGCCCGATCAACCTCTCCGAAAAGCTCTCACAGTTCAGCGCCCACTGGTCACCCCATATCGTCGGCTCCTTCAATGGCCATGACCTGATGGTCGTCAAGATGCAGGGCGAGTTCAACTGGCACAACCACCCCGACACCGACGATTTCTTCATGGTCCTCTCGGGTGAGCTGTTCATCGATCTTCCTGATGGCACCGTCACCCTGAAACCGGGCGAGGTTTTCGTCGTGCCGAAAGGCATGCAGCACCGGCCCCGCGCGACGGTCGAAACCCATCTTCTTCTGATCGAGCCGGCAGGTACCCCGAACACCGGCGATCCCGCCACCGCGGCCACCAAGAACCATATCTAAGGCCACCTCGACGCCGTCCGGCCCGAAAACTGCCGCACCGCTGTCAAAGGGCGGTTCCCTCCGCCTCGTGGGGAGGGAGAGGGTGGGGGGTGGCGTCCGACAGATCACCGCGTCGATCGCAAGGCCCTCCCGCGCACCCCTTGCGTCCTTTCCTTCAAAGGATAGTCTGCTACCATGCGCCCCGGCCCCCGGAACCTGATCACTGATGTCGTGGGCCTCCACGTCGGCAACGCGCAGGACGCCGTCTTGCGTTCTGGCGTGACAGTCCTGACCGCCGACCGCCCCTTCACCGCAGCGGTTCATGTGATGGGCGGCGCGCCCGGCACCCGCGAGACCGATCTCCTGGCCCCCGACAAGCTGGTGGATCAGGTGGACGCGCTTTTCCTCTCCGGTGGCTCAGCCTTCGGGCTGGACGCAGGCACCAGCATCATGGCGGGCCTTCGGGCGATGGGCCGGGGTTTCCCGGTCGGTCCGGTCAGGGTGCCCATCGTGCCGGGGGCGATCCTTTTCGACCTCTTGAACGGCGGCGACAAGGCTTGGGACGAAAGCCCCTATCCCGCGCTTGGCCGGAAGGCTCTCGACACCGCCAGCCCCGCCTTCGCCATCGGCTCCGCCGGGGCTGGCTTCGGTGCGATGACCGGCACGCTGAAAGGTGGCCTCGGCTCGGCCTCCTGCGTCTTGCCCTCCGGCATCACCGTCGGCGCACTGGGTGCCGTCAATGCGCTGGGTTCGGCCACTGTCGGCGAGACCGCCCATTTCTGGGCCGCCCCGTGGGAAGAAGACCGAGAGTTCGGCGGCCTCGGCCCCGCGCCGATGCTGCGCCACGACGCTCCCCTGCCGCGCAAGCGGATGGGTCAGGCCACAACCATCGTCATCGTCGCCACTGACGCGGCCCTGACCAAGACACAGGCCCATCGCATGGCAGTCGCAGCCCATGACGGTATGGCCCGCGCGCTGGTGCCCTCACATACGCCACTGGACGGCGATCTTGTGTTCAGCGTCTCGACCGGTGCCCGCCCGTTGCAGGATCCCCTGACCGACCCGTTCCAGATCGGCCACGCCGCCGCGACCTGCCTTGCCCGCGCCATTGCAAGGGCGGTCTGGCTGGCGGAACCGCTGCCCGGTGACCTGCAACCCAGCTGGCAGGGCGTCTTTGAGAATGTTAAGAAACCCTAAACGTCCACGAGCAAGTCTTTGAAATAAAGCATTTATTGGAATTTGTCCACCGTGGACACTACCACCGCTTCAGCGCATCCTCATCCGTTTCCTTGGCTGCGACCCAAACGGTCCCATCCCCCCCGATTTCCTTCTTCCAGAACGGGGCCCGGGATTTCAGGTAGTCCATAAGATACTCTGCCGCGGCAAAGGCATCCCCCCGATGCGTGGCCGCCGTCGCCACCATCATGATCGCCTCGCCCGGTAAAAGCCGCCCATACCGGTGAATGACCATGACGTCCACGAGCGACCAGCGCCGCACGGCCTCCTCGACAATCCCGGCAATCGCCTTCTCGGTCATGCCCGGATAATGCTCGATCTCCATGGCCGAAAGCTGGCCGCCCTCGTCTCGCACCAACCCGGTAAAGCTGACCACCGCCCCCGCCCCCGAAACCCCCGCCGTGAAGGCCGCAACCTCGGCCCCGAGGTCGAACTTAGCGGGCTGGACCGCGATCCGCATTTCAGCCCCCGGTCATCGGCGGAAAGAACGCAACCTCACGGACCCCGGCCAGGGGGGCGTCGAACGAGGACAACTCCTGATCCAAAGCCACCCGCAGGGCAGAGACGTCGGCAAAGGCCGCCGCATACCGATCCTCCCTCGCACGCAGCTCCTCGACCAGCCCGGTCACGGTCAGGGCCGAGGTCTCGACCTTCTCACGCGGCAGCCCGATCCGTTCCCGGACCCAAGCGAAGTAGAGCACGTCGATCATTCGTCCTCCCGCAGATACGGCATGGATTTCGAGAAATACTCCCACCCGGTGATCAGCGTCAGAAGTGCCGCGAACCACAAAAGCACGATACCGACCATGTTCGCATAGGACGCACAGTCCCGCTTGCCGCAGGCGCGGATCGGGTCGGCGGTTCCCGCGGTGACGGCCTCGACATATTGTTCGGTTGTCATGCCCTGCATCGCAACGCCGTTCAGATACTCAAGCCCGGTGCCCAAAAACAGCACTGCGATGGCAAACATCTGGGCGGTGGTTTTCCATTTGGCGAGTTTCGTGACCTTCAGATGCGCCGCCTTCGCGCCCAGATATTCCCGCAGACCCGAGACGAAGACCTCACGGAAAAGGATCAGCGTCGCGGGCAGGATCAGCCAGGGATTCATCCCGTTATAGCCGGTGATGATCATGATCGCGATCAAGACCATGGCCTTGTCGGCAATGGGATCAAGCATGGTGCCGAATTTGGATTCCTGCTTCCACAGGCGCGCCAGATAGCCGTCGAACCAGTCGGTGATCGCCGCCCCGACAAAGAGCGACAGCGCCAGCCAGTCAGCCCAGGGGCGGTGAAAATAAAGGAACATGATCGCCACGCCGGGTGCAGCCAGCAGCCGAAGAAAGGTCAGCGTGTTGGGGATCGTCCATTTCATTGCGAATTCGTAGACGATGGGTCAGGGCGGGGGAAGGGGATTGTTGGTCCGACAAGGTTCGGCCCGTTCCTCGTCGTTCGCCTTCGGCTTCTCCTCGGGACCGAAGCGAGGAGCGACGAAGTCGAACGACGAGCGGCCCGGTGCCGGTGCCGGAGCCAGTCTGCCTAAAGCCCCGTCGGCTGGCCCACCACGACGAAATGCAGCGCCTCTGGCTGGAAGATCCGGGTGGCGACGCGTTTGACGTCTTCCATCGTCACCGCTTCGATCTTTGCGTTCCGGGTCACCGGGTAATCGATGGGCAGGCCTTCCATCTGCATGCCGACCAGAATGCTTGCAATCGGCCCGTTACCGTCAAACCGCAGGGGGTAAGACCCGGTCAGGTAGGTCTTGGTTGCTGCAAGCTCTTCGGCCGTGATCGCCTCGGTCGCGACCTTCGCCCATTCGGCGCGGACCACGCCAATCGCTTCCGCCACCTTGTCATTCGAGGCGGAAAACTGGCCCAGGAACAACTCGGCGCGGTCCATCGACACCAGATATGTGCCGATGCCATAGGTCAGCCCGCGCTTCTCGCGCACTTCCGACATCAGCCGCGCGGTAAAGCGACCGCCACCGATCACTTCGTTCAAAATGAACGCCGCGAAGAAATCGGGGTCTTCGCGCGGAATTCCGACATGGCCGAAAACCACGGTCGATTGCGGTGTCGGGAACTCGGTGACCGTCACGCCCGGGGCAAGCAGTAGTTCGGCCTGACCGACCTGAGCCGCACCGGTCGCCGGCAGGTCGCCCAACAACCGGTCCAGAAGCAGGCCAAGCTCTTCCGCCGCAATGTCACCGCTTGCCGCAACATAAATGCGGTCCCGCGCCAGTGCGGCCTTATGCGCCGCGACGATATCATCGCGGGTCAGAGCTGTTACCGTCGGGATCGTCCCATCGCCGGTCGATCCGTAGGGATGATCCCCGAAAGCCAGCGCATCAAGCTTTCGCGAGGCGATTTTGGCCGGGTCTTTCTCGTCCGAGCGCAGGTTCGACAGCACTTGCCCACGCACCCGGTCGACCGCGTCCTGATCGAAGCGCGGATTGACCAGCGCTTCGCGCAGAAGGGTGACCGCCTGATCGCGGTTCTCGGTCAGGAAGCGGACCGACACACCAACAGAATCCGCCCCGGTGTCAAAGACGAATTGCGCCGCCAGGGCATCGCGCGCCTCGGCGAAAGCCCGGCTGTCCATCTCGCCCGCGCCTTCCTCGATCAGCGCGGTCATCAGGTTTATTGATCCGCGCTTTTCGGGCGCTTCAAGCGAGGTGCCGCCCCGGAACTGGATTTCCATCGCGGTGAAGGGGATGTTGTGATCCTCGACCAGCCAGGCCGTTATACCCCCGGGCGAGGTCACTTCCTGGATCTTCATTTCGGCTTGGGCTGGCAAGGCAAGGGCCACGAAGGCCGCTAGGAGGGCGCGGATCATCCCTTGATCTCCCCGTCTGCTTCGGGTTGGACAAGCCACCCGGTCACGGCATTTCCGCGATCAAAAACCAGCTTGGCGGCCTCCATAATGTCAGCCTCGGTCACCGCTGACAGGGCCTCATCCCAGCCGTCGATATCGGCAAGCGTCAAGCCAATGCTCAGCCCTTCGCCATATCGACGAGCAAGGCTGTCGACACTGTCCCGGGCATAGATTTCGCCGGCGCGAACCTGGGTGCGGATCCGTTCCAGCGCGGCAGAGTCAGGGCCATTCTTGACGAAATCAGCCAGCACCCGGTCCATCTCGGCCTCGGCGGTCTCCAGAGATACACCGGGCGCGGGGACAACGACCAGCCCGAAGGTCCCGTCGTCGATCGCGCTGCCGTCATAGAAAGCTGCCGAATAGACGGCGGTCTGGCTGTCGAATTGCAGTGCCCGCGCCAGGACCGATGTCTGGCCATTGCCGCCAAGAAGCTCGGCCAGAATCGTCAGCGCGGCCGCCATTTTCTGATCGCCCGGATCACGCTCTGGGGCCAGATAGGTGCGCGAGACGTACGGTTCGGACACCCGCTCATCGGCAAGGGTGATGCGGCGTTCGGCAAGCTGCGGCGGTTCCTGCGGACGGTCGCGGGGCACGATCCCATCGCTGGGTTTGATCGGACCATAGTGCCTTTCGGCCAGTGCCTTAACCTCGTCCGGCAGGACGTCGCCTGCGATCACCAGCGTCGCATTGTTCGGGGCGTAGAAACGTTCGTAATAGGACAGGGCGTCCTCGCGGGAAAGTTCCTCCATCTCGTGCCGCCAGCCGATGATCGGGATGGAATAGGGGTGGTTCAGGTACTGCGCCGCGCGCATCTGCTCCATCAGCAGCGCGCCGGGTTCGCTGTCGGTGCGCTGGGCGCGTTCCTCCAGAATCACCTGGCGCTCGGTAACCACGTCGTCTTCTGTCAGACGCAGGTTGCGCATCCGGTCGGCTTCCATCTCCATCACCAGATCCAGTCGGTCGGCACTGATGCGCTGGAAATAGGCGGTGTAATCCCACGAGGTGAAGGCGTTGTCGTCACCGCCCTGCGCCTCGACAATGCCGGAGAAGGCATTGGGCGCAATCTTTTCGGTGCCCTTGAACATCAGATGTTCCAGGAAATGCGCGATGCCGGAATGGCCCCTAGGCTCGTCGGCAGCACCCACACGGTACCAGATCATCTGCACGACCACCGGGGCACGATGATCTTCGATCACCACCACGTTCAGACCGTTGTCCAGCGTGAAGCTGGTCACGGGCTCGGCCGCGGCGGGCAGCGAGAGGGCAAGCACCAAGGCTGCGCTCGGGCCAAATCTACCGGGCACAAGATTTCCGAGCATCGGCTACTCCAATAGGGTCCCAGAGATTAGGTGCTGCCGCGCGTTTGACATTCAAGTCGGGGAAGGCGCGACGCACGCGCTTGTTACTCTTCGCCTTCCTGGCGCGGCGGGGCCGACGAGGTGCGCACGCCGACCTTGCGCCAGCGGGCAAGTTCGGCCTGCTGGTCAAGGCGCTGCTTGCGGTAGGCCTTGTAATAGACGTTCACGTTGAACAGCTTTTCCAGAAGTCGGCCGTTGTTGTCGCGCCGCCATTCAAGGTCTTCGGTCGCAATCGTCGACCGGATGCCCGCATCAACACCGAACCGCGCCGCATGGGCATATAGCGCCGAGTCGCCTGCCGGGATGCCACCCGCCGCCGAAGGACTGCCGCCCAGCGCCACGATGGCTTCATTCTCGGGTTGCCGGTCGGTCAGGTTGGTGCCGCCAGGGGCGGGCTCTGGCAGCTCGGTCAGATTTTCCGGCAATTCCAGCGGCTTCGGCGGGACAATGGCAAACTCATCCGGTCCCTGACCCGAAGTGAGGTTCATCAGCTCGGGGTCGCCGCCGCCACCGCAGGCCGCAAGCGTGATCATCGTCGCAACTGCGATGATCGCCCTGCTTTTCGCTGCCTGCATTCTTGCCTCCGAACCCTTCTTTTCCCCGTCTTAGCCTAAAGCAATGCTGGCGTCACGGGTGTTTAGCGCGTTTTGCGGGTGGGTTTTCCAGCCTTCGGCTGACCGCCGACAAAAAGGACAAGACCGAATGCGCCCGCAAAGATCGCGATATCGGCGACGTTGAACACATAGGGATTCTCGATCCCGCAGCAGGACATGTTCAGGAAATCCGCCACCGCACCATAAGCGATGCGGTCGATCACATTGCCAAGCGCCCCGCCCACCAGTAGGCCGCCGGCAATCTGGGCCTTCCAGTTGCCCCGCTCACGCCTGATCCACCAGATGACCCAGGCCGAAATCACCAGCGCCAGCCCGGTAAGTCCCCAACGGGCGACCTCCGAGCCATGCGACAGAAGCCCGAAATTGATCCCGTAGTTCCAGGCCATGCGGAAATTCAGGAAGGGCGGCAGGACGTCGATCTCGCCTCGCTTCAGCAGGTCAAGGCCGAAGACGACCGCGAGCTTCGACAGCTGGTCGATCCCGAAGGTCGCAAAGGTGGCGATCCAGAAGCGCTTCATGTCAGTGCCGGAAATGGCGTTGGCCGGTGAAGGCCATGGCGATGCCGCGCTCGTCAGCGGCCGCAATCACCTCATCGTCGCGCATCGACCCCCCCGGCTGGATGATCGCCGTGGCCCCGGCTTCGGCGGCAGTGATCAGACCATCGGCGAAGGGGAAGAAGGCATCTGACGCCACGACCGAGCCTTGGGTCGGGGGCGCGGCAAGCCCCAGCGCCTCGGCCATGTCCTCGGCCTTGCGGGCGGCGATCCGGGTGCTGTCGACGCGGCTCATCTGGCCTGCGCCGATGCCCACGGTGGCGCCATCCTTGACGTAGACAATCGCATTCGACTTGACGTGCTTCGCCACGGTCCAGGCGAAAAGAAGGTCACTTAGCTCGGCTGGCGTCGGCGCACGCTTCGTCACGACCTTGAGGTCAGCGGTTGCAATATGGCCCGCATCCCGGTCCTGCACCAGAAACCCGCCCGCGACCTGCTTGAACGCCAGGCCCTTGGCCATCGGGTCCGGCAGCGCGCCCGTGGTCAGCAGCCGCAAGTTCTTCTTCGCTGCAAAGATAGCCCTGGCCTCGTCCGTCGCATCGGGTGCGATGACGACCTCGGTGAAGATATTCACGATCTCTTCCGCCGTCGCTGCATCCAGCGTCTGGTTCAGCGCCACGATCCCGCCGAAGGCCGAGGTCTGGTCGCACTGGTAGGCTCGCACATAGGCTTCGGTCAGCGATCCCGCCCGGGCGACCCCGCAAGGGTTCGCATGCTTGATGATGGCGCAAGCCGGACCATCGCCTGCAAACTCCGCGACCAGCTCGAACGCCGCGTCGGTGTCGTTGATGTTGTTGTAGGACAGCTCTTTGCCCTGCCACTGTCGCGCCGTCGCCACCCCGGGCCGGTGCGAGCCATCAGTGTAAAAGGCCGCGCGCTGGTGTGGGTTTTCGCCATAGCGCAGGGGCTGGGCAAGTTTCCCGGCAAAACTGCGATACCGGGGCGACGGCTCGCCGATCTCGCCAGCCAGCCAGGTGGAGACGGCCGTGTCATAGGCCGCCGTGCGCGAATAGGCCGTCAGCGCAAGCTTTTGGCGGAACGCCAATGTCGTCGCCCCATCATGGACCCGCAGCTGATCCAGAAGGGCGGCATAGTCGGAAGGATCGGTCACCACGGTCACGAACTTGTGGTTTTTCGAGGCCGCACGGATCATCGCCGGGCCGCCGATGTCGATGTTCTCGATGCAGGTCGTGTGATCGGCACCTTTGGCCACGGTTTCCTCGAACGGGTACAGGTTCACCACCAGAAGGTCGATCGGCTCGATCCCATGTGCGGCCATCGCCAACAGGTGTTCGTCATCGTCCCGCAGCGCCAGAAGCGCGCCATGCACATTCGGGTGCAGCGTCTTGACCCGGCCATCCATCATTTCCGGAAAGCCCGTCACGTCGGCCACGTCGCGCACCTGAAGCCCCGCCAGCCGCAGCATGTTGCTGGTCCCGCCGGTCGAAATCAGCTCGACCCCATAGCCGGCAAGCGCCCGCGCAAGGTCAAGAAGGCCGGTCTTGTCCGAAACCGAAATCAGCGCGCGGCCGATGGGTACGAGGTGGTGCATTGCGGAACCCTGTCGCTTTTCGCCCGGTGCCGGTTCGCTCAGGGCTCCCCCTCGGGGTCGACGCCTTCCAGGTCCCGGATGGCCAGCGGAGTATCCTTTGCCTTCGCCAAGGTCCAGCCTATCCGTGTCTCGAAACTGTGGGCCTGGCCGCGCAGCACGATTTGTGTGCCGGGTCGGGGCTTCACGCGGCCCTTTTCCAGATAGGCCGAAGGTTCAAGCGACAGTTCCGTCGGGCCGGAAAAGCGGAAAATCCACATCTCGCCGCTGCGCAAAGCCATGGAAATGGCGGTTCCGGCCATGTCCAGCGCTGCATCGACGTCCGGGTGCAGATGGAAACGGATCGCAAACCTTGCGCCTTCCATTGCCGTTGCGGTCATCACATCCTCGAACCGGCGCCGCGCATCCGCCGTCAGCGCGGTCAGCGCGTCGACCCCGGAAAGCCTGCGCCCGTCATGTGCCAAAGTCAGGCTCCGGCTGACGCTCAGCCCATGGCTACCAAGCCAGCCGTCATGGGCCAGGAAAAGATCGGTGCCTTCGGTGCCGACCGTGAGCCGTGAAGAGGTGACTGTTGCGCGATGCTCCAGGGCCTCACCGGCGCGACCGAGCCGAGAGGACGAAACCCCGTCGATGCCAAGGGCTGAATGCGATTGCGTGGCGCGGGCCGCCTGTCGCCAGCCCGCCCCGAATGGCAGCCCCGAGCCGCAGTTGACCACCAGCGCGCGACGACCAGAGGTCAGCTCGAATGCCGTGGTCGAGCAATGGGCGGACGATGCCGCGCGTCCCCCGGGGGGGGCAGAGGCATCGACGATCACCGTGGTCCGCCCGCCGGAAAGCCGTGCAAAACCCATCGCGATGGTCGGCGTGGCACCGGCCCTGACCCCGGCCGCTGCCAACGCTTGATCCAGTTGCCCCTCGGCGCCTTTGCCACCGCCGTGAAACCGCGCAAGCTCACCGTCCGCGTGTCGCAAGGTCCGCAGCGCCGGGGCAATGCGGGCGATCGCAAGCGATAGGGCAGGAGGAACGGGCAGGTTCGCCTCGCTCATGGCGCTTGCCGACCAGGTCAGCAGGGTAAGGACCTCCAGAAGCTCTTCGGGGTTGCGGGTCGGGATGCCGCCTTCGGCGTCGATATCCGCCTCGCAAGCCGCAGCCAGCGCCGTGGTCGCGGGCGCGATCAAGCCGTCCTTGCCGATCAGCGAGATGCCCGCGTAGACCAGCCCCGTCAGCGCCTCGAAGCGGGGCAATCCTGGGGCCGCGCTGCGCCAGCGACGGGAAAGATAGGCGGCCTGACGGGAGAGTGAGCGATAGAAAGCCTCGGCCTGGGCCCGGTCACGGCTGTTGAGAAGCAGGATCGCATGATGCACCCAGCGAATGATGCGCCGCCCGGTAAGGTCGGGGGTCCAGCCAGGGCCTTGGCCGGCGCCGAAGCGGGCAATCCAGCCCCAGGTCCAGTCCTGCGCCTTTGTCCGGGCCTCGGTGGTGCCGAGGGCGGCAAGGTCGTCAAGCCAGCCGAAGCCATGCGCCTCGGCGCTGAAGGCGGGGTCTGGGGACGGAATGTCCCAAAGCTGGGCACCCGGTGCCTCGGCGAGGTGACCGGCAAACAGGATGTTCCCCGACACCAGCTGCTTGCCACGTGTGTATTGGCCGATGGATCGGGGTTCCGGCTGCGAGACGAAGCCGCCCGCTGGCCGCGCCCGGCGCGCGGCCAATACCGCCAGCCGGTCGGCAAGCCGGTCAAATCGTCCCGACGTGCCGCCGGTCTCGCCCAATTCGTGCCTCGCTGCTCAATGCCCGGTTTTCCCAGGTCGTCGCGGGAATCATAGGCCAAGGGGCGGCATCTGTCATCCGAAACGGTGCTCAGGCCAGATGGTCGATCCGATTGAGATACTGCGCCAGATGCCCGACCTCGCCCAGCCAGCGCGCGAGGAGACGGGGGTCGTGCGGCGCGCCGTGGACCCCGGCCGGGATCTCGCGGGTCATCACGGCCTCGATGGCCAGTGACACCGGGATCGACACCAGCCGTCCCATTGCTGTGCCGCGCACATCGCCCCAGGCATCCATCGCCCAGGTCTCGTGATAGACGGCACGTCCTTGCTTTTCCGCCTTGAGCGACACGAAAAGCACCACACGGTCGGGCTCTCCCTCGGCATAGGCATTGTCCTTCAGAAGCTCGGCAGCCCGCGCGGTGATCGCAGCATCCACTTCGGCCGCGCTCTTGCCTTCCAGCCCCTCGATCTCGGCGAAGATCGGCGCCCAGGCATCGGCCCAGCCGTTCAGCCGGATCGTGCCACGCACAAAGTCGCGAACCTTCCAGTAGGGTTCAAAGCGGTACTCCGCCATGAACGGATAGCTGTCGCGGTTCGGGTAGACCTCGAAGGTCTCGCGGGTGGGCAGCGGTGCGTCGTAGGACGAGATCGCATCCCAGGGCCGGGCAATCCGCAGCTCGGAAAAGTTGCGCAGCGACCGTGAGGGGGACCGCAGCGCCTTCAGCACCCCCGCCGGGGCCCAGCTGAACTTGTAACGGAAGGCATTGGCGATCTTCGGAACCCCGCCGCAGTACGAGGTGAAGCTCAGGATGTTTTCCGGGTCAAAGGCCTTGGACGCGCGGTAGCGAGCAACAAGGTCATGCGCCATCAGATGGTCGATCCCGGGGTCCAGCCCGACCTCGTTGATCGAGACCAGCCCCGCCTCGCGGAAATCCTGATCCAGCGCCTTCATCTCGGGCGCGATATATGAGGACGAGGCAAAATGCGCGCCCTTCTCCAGGCAAGTTCTCGCGATGGCGACATGCTGGTCCGCTGGAAGCATCGACACGGCGATGTCACCCGGCTTCAGCGCAGCGGCCAGCGCGTCAAGGCTGAAAGGGCGAATGTCCTCGGTCAGGTCGCCAACCTCGGCTTTTGCCTTCTCGACCGTGCGGTTCCAGACCGTGACCGGATATCCCGCCTCGATCAGTCGCCGCAGGCCGGGGATCGACGACAAGCCCGTGCCGCACCAGTGGATGGTCATTTCTTCTCTCCCTCAGTTCGTGGCGATGTGGCGGTCATACTCGGTCTTCGCGCGGCCCCAGACCCCCTGGTCCAGCGCCGTCAGCGTCAGCAGCGACGGCAGAAGCTGCACCGCAAAGTCCTCGGACGATTCCACCGGCATCAGCGAGGGCAGGTTGTCGATCGCGGTCACGTCCAGCACCGGGGCCACGTGGACCCGCAAAGCGGGGGCATCCCAGTCGGTGGCGCGGTCATAGACCTTTATCGGCGAGAAGTCCGAGGTCGGATCGCAGGCGATGTCGCCGATGACCGTCAGCTTCCGTGCATCGGTCTTGGCCGAGGCAGGCACAAAGACCGGACAGCCGGGGCGGGCGAGGATGCAGTTGAGGAAGATCTCATGCGCCAGCACTTCCGGGAATGGACCGCCGCTTGCGGTTTCCGCCATGTCCCATTTCGTCACCGCCACCCCCATCGCCCTGCAAAGGTCCGTGGCCCCGGTCCCGACACGGCCAAGCGCGCCGATAATGATCGCGCGGGGGCGGGAAAGCCCCGCAAGATCAGCTTCTAGCCCGGTCAGAAGGGCTGCCTTCGATGGCACTGCGCGGATCGGTCCGGCGATACCACCCCTCTGCTGCGCGGCCCAACATTTCAGGCTGACCGCAGCGCCCGCGTAGCCCGCCCAGTAGCCAAAGGCCGCGACCCGGCGACCAGCCTCATCCACAAGATATTCCAGATCATAAAGCGTCCCACCCCCGGCCTTGAAGCGGTCCAGAAGCACCCGGCCGGCAGGCTGGCCCTTGTAGGCATGGCCGAACATGATGTGGCGGTGCGTCAACGGAGTGCCGTCCTCCGGCAGTTCCTTCAGCCCGAAGATGATCGCCTCGACCGGGGCGTCCGGCCAGGTGGCCTCGGCGACGATCTCGCAGCCTGCCGCGCGGTAGCCATCAATCGGGATCGCCCGGACCGACGACTGCTCCACCGTCACCCGGATTCCGGCCTTGACCAGCGCCGCCGTCCCTTCGGGCGCGATCCCCACCCGCTCCTCATTTGGCCGTTGCTCGGCCCGCACCCAAAGATGCGCCATGGCACCGATCCCCCCAATGTCCCCCACCAAGTGATAGCAGATCGCCTTGCCGGGACCAGAGGCCACCTTTACCTGCAGGATCGCCCCGGCCAGACCCAGTCGCGGCTTGCAAAATGCGGCGTTTCAACGCAAGCCTGCGGCACCGGCCAGACGAGTTTTTCGCATGCAGATTGACCACACCGCCCTTCCCGAAGTCCTGATCCTGACCCCGCGCCGTTTTGGCGACGCCCGTGGCTGGTTTTCCGAGACCTGGAACGCGGCACGCATGGCCGAGGCCGGGCTGGACCTGCCTTGGGTGCAGGACAACCACTCCTTTTCCGCCGCCAAGGGCACACTTCGCGGCTTGCACTACCAGTCCCCGCCCCGGGCGCAGGACAAGCTGGTCCGCTGCTCTCGCGGGGCGCTCTTGGACGTCGCGGTGGACTTCCGCGCAGGCTCTCCAAACTATGCGAAATGGGTCGCGGTTGAACTTTCGGCAGAGAACGGCCGCCAGCTTTTGGTGCCGAAAGGGTTCCTGCACGGCTTCGTCACCCTGACCGACGACACCGAGGTGCAATATAAATGCACCGACCTTTACAGCCCCGAACATGACGGCGCCGTGCGGTGGAATGACCCGGCCATCGGCATTGATTGGGGCACCACCGCGCCCATCCTGTCCGACAAGGACGCCAAGGCCCCGTTTCTGGCCGACGCAGGCCACCCCTTCCGCTGGAGTGCGGCATGAAGCTTCTGGTCACCGGTGGCGCGGGCTTCATCGGCAGCGCAGTGGTGCGGCTGGCGGTCGCGCGCGGGCATGAGGTGGTGAACCTCGACGCCATGACCTATGCGGCCAATGAGGCGAACGTGGCCTCGGTCGCCGGGTCGAACCTTTACAGCTTCGAGAAGGCCGATATCCGGGACCGCACTGCCCTTGACCGCATCTTCGCCTTGCATAGGCCCGATGTGGTCATGCACCTAGCCGCCGAAAGCCACGTCGACCGGTCCATCGACGGCCCCGCCGACTTTATTGAAACCAACATCACCGGCACCTTCAACCTGCTGGAAGCCGCCCGCGCCCACTGGACCCGCCATGGCAAGCCCGAAGCCTTTCGCTTCCACCACATCTCGACCGATGAGGTCTTCGGCTCGCTTGGCGCGCAAGGCCAGTTCACCGAAACCACCCCCTATGACCCCCGCAGCCCCTATTCCGCCTCGAAAGCCGCCTCCGACCATCTGGTGCGCGCCTGGCATGAAACCTACGGCCTGCCCACCGTCCTGACGAACTGCTCGAACAACTACGGCCCCTACCACTTCCCCGAGAAACTTATCCCCGTCGCAATCCTGAACGCGCTGCATGGCAAAGCCATCCCGGTCTATGGCAAAGGCGAAAACATCCGCGATTGGCTTTACGTCGAAGACCATGCCGATGCCCTGCTGCTGGTAGCGGCAAAGGGCGCCCTCAACCGCAGCTACAACATCGGCGGCGAGAACGAACGTCGAAACATCGACCTCGTCCGCACCATCTGCGCGCTTCTCGACGAGATGGCCCCCAAAGCCACCCCCTACGCTGATCAGATCACCTTCGTCACCGATCGCCCCGGCCACGACGCCCGCTATGCCATCGACCCCACCCGCATCCGCGACGAACTGGGCTGGCGACCCAGCGTGACCGTCGAAGAGGGCCTTCGCCGCACCGTCCGCTGGTACTTGGACAACCGCGACTGGTGGCAGCCCCTCCTCGACCGCAAGGGTGTCGGCGAACGCCTCGGCAAGGCCTGATGGACACCCTCTTCTTCCTCGCCTCCAAGACCCTCGGCATGGCTGCTCGCGTCGAAACCTGGGCGCTCCTCCTCATGGCGCTGGCCCTCTTCGGTCTCTGGCGCGGGCGGCACCGACTTGCAGGCTGGTCGCTTGCCGTCCTCTTCACCTCAACGCTGGCGCTGACGATCTTTCCTCTCGGCGACCTCCTGCTCCGCCCGCTGGAACAGCAGTTTCCAGCCCGCCCGGCGCTGTCCCGCATCGACGGAATCATCGTCCTTGGCGGGGCCGAACAAACCGGCCCCTACCGCATCTGGGGCGGGCCGCAGATCAACGATGCGGGCGAAAGGCTTGTCGAAGGGGCGACGCTGGCACTGCTTTTCCCGGATGCAAAGCTTGTCTTCACCGGCGGCTCAGCCCGGGTGGGGCGGACCGAAGACACGACCGATCCCTCCCGGATGGTGCGCGATCTCTGGACCGCACTCGGCATCCCGGCGGGGCGCATCCTTCTGGAACAGAACGCCCGCAACACGGCCGAGAATGCCCGGCTGACCCGCGACCTGGTGCAACCGAAACCGGGCGAGGTCTGGGTGCTGGTCACCTCGGCCTACCACATGCCCCGCGCGCATGAGACCTTCACCCGGCAGGGATGGGAACGGATCGTCGCCTGGCCCGTCGATTTCCGGTCGGGCGATCTGTCGGACGGAAGCGGCATCTGGCGGCTTGACCGCAACCTTCAGGGCGTCAATCTGGCGCTGAAGGAATACCTTGGCGCTCTGGTGTATCGGGTGACTGGCAAATGAAGCTTCTCGTCTTCGGAAAGACCGGTCAGGTCGCCCGCGAACTGGCCCGCATCGCGCCCGAGGCACGCTTCCTTGGTCGGGACGAGGCCGATCTTATGGACCCCGGTGCCTGCGCCGCCGCCATCGCCGCCGCCAATGTGGACGCTGTGATCAACGCCGCCGCCTGGACCGCCGTGGACAAGGCCGAAACCGAAGAGGCCGCCGCGATGGTGGTGAACGGAGATGCCCCCGCTGCCATGGCCCGCGCGGCAGCGGCAAAGGGAGTGCCGTTCCTCCATATCTCGACCGACTATGTCTTCGACGGCACCGGCGATCAGCCTTTTGCCCCCGACCACCCGACCGGCCCGCTCGGGGCCTATGGTCGCTCCAAACTGGCGGGCGAGATTGGTGTCCGCGCCGCCGGAGGCACCCACCTGATCCTGCGCACCTCCTGGGTCTTTTCGGCCCACGGCGCGAACTTCGTGAAAACCATGCTCCGCCTCGGTCGCGAACGAGACATCCTTCGCGTTGTCGCCGACCAGATTGGCGGGCCGACCCCGGCGCGCGATATTGCCAGAACGTTGGTCGCGATTGCCAACACCATGCGGACCCTTGGGGCCGAAGGTGGAACGTATCATTACTCAGGTGCGCCGAATGTAAGTTGGGCCGACTTCGCGCGGGAGATTATGCGGCAGGCCAGACTCGACTGTCGGATCGAGGACATCCCGACCGAATCCTATCCCACCCCGGCCCGACGCCCGCTGAACTCTCGACTCGACTGCTTTACCACCGGCGTTCCTCGCCCCGACTGGCGTGAGGGGCTAGCTGATGTAATTAAGGAGCTGACCCAATGACCCGCAAAGGCATCCTCCTCGCCGGAGGCACCGGCTCGCGCCTCTGGCCGATCACGCTTGGGACCTCGAAACAGCTGTTGCCGATCTATGACAAGCCGATGGTCTACTACCCGATCTCCGTCCTGATGCTGGCGGGCATCCGCGAGATCGCGATCATCACCACGCCCGAGGATCAGCTGCAGTTCCAGCGTCTTCTCGGCGATGGCAGCCAGTGGGGCATTGGCTTCACCTGGGTGATCCAGGAAAGGCCCGAGGGCCTGGCGCAGGCTTACCTTCTGACCCGCGATTTCCTGGGTGGAGCGCCGTCGGCCATGGTCCTTGGCGACAACATCTTCTTCGGCCACGGCCTGCCCGAAATCCTGCACCGCGCCAATGAACAGTCCTTGGGCGGCACCGTCTTCGGCTACCACGTCTCCGACCCCGAGCGTTACGGCGTAGCCGCCTTTGATGCCGGTGGCCGGGTCACAGCTATCGTCGAAAAGCCGAAAGTACCCCCGTCGAGCTTTGCCATCACGGGGCTCTACTTCCTTGATGGCCGCGCTCCCGACATCGCCGCCCGGATCAAACCCTCCCCGCGCGGCGAGCTTGAGATCGTTGATGTCCTGGAACACTACCGCGCCGAAGGCTCGCTTCAGGTCGAACGCATGGGCCGCGGCTTTGCCTGGCTGGACACCGGCACGCCCGGCAGCCTGCTGGACGCCGGGAACTTTGTCCGCACGTTGCAGGATCGCCAAGGGATGCAGGTCGGCTCGCCGGACGAGATCGCTTTCCGCCAAGGCTGGATCGATCATGGCGGACTGTCAGACCGCGCCAAGGTCTTCGGCAAATCGAGCTACGGCGCGCATCTTGAGGCGGTGCTCAAGGAATAGCGCCAAACGATTTCTTCAAAGAAATCGTAACGGAGCCTTCAGAGGCTCCGGACCGGAATTTTTGAAAATTCCGGCTGCGACGCGGGTTCAGGTGGCTGGCTCTTCCGCCGGACGCCGGATCACCCCCGCCGCATCGATCACCAAGGGCCGCAGCTCGGCCCCACCTGCGTCGAGCAGCTGAAACAGCTGCCGCCGCATCCGGGGTTCCCAGAAATCGTTGATATGGGACGCAAGCAGCGTCACGCCCTCGGCATGCGGCTTTGATTCCATGAACTTCGCGATGTCATTCGCCATACGGGCGATCTTGTCAGCCGACATGGCTATCCTCCGTCGTCAAGCGATCTGAATGGGAAAAGACCTCGAACCGGTCCGGCCGGGCCAGCGCGATCAGCGTGATCCCCGCCGTCTCGGCCAAAGCCACCGCCTCTGCCGTAGGGGCGGAGACGGCGATGATCATCGGTGCCCCCAGCATGGCGACCTTCTGGACCATGTCAGTCGAGACGCGGCTGGTCAGCACCACCGCGCCATCCGGCGCGATCCCGGCCCGCACCATCCCGCCCACAAGTTTATCCAGCGCGTTGTGCCGACCCACGTCTTCCCGCGCGAGGATGACCCGCCCGTTCCAGAATGCCGCGCCATGCACCGCCCGCGTCGCGTCATGCAGGCGCTGCTGGCCCGGCAGCGCTGCAACCGCCGTCATCACTTGCGACGGCGTCATGCGGAACGACGATGGCGCCACCACCGGCACCTCCCGCAACGCCTGGTCGACCGAGTCGATCCCGCAGAGCCCGCAACCCACCGGCCCCGCCATCACCCGCCGCCGCGCCGCCAGCCGTTCCTCGGCTTGCGGAGCCAGCCACACTTGCACGTCCCAGCCACGCGGCAATGCCTCGACCTCGACGGACAGCACCTCGCCCGGACCCGCGATCCCCTCGGTCAGGGCAAAGCCGTAACCAAAGTCCTCAAGGTCCGCAGGCGTCGCCATCATCACCGCCTGGGTCGTACCGTTGAACGACAGCGCCACCGCCACTTCCTCGGGCAGCACCCGCTCGCCCGGAGAAACCGAGGACCCGAAGCTCAGCCGAGGCGTGGCCCGCGCGCCCTTCATTCCGCGGCCAGAATCCGGCGCGACAGGGCGGCCTGGGCGTTGTATTCCTCCTGCCACTCCGACGGCCCGTTGGAAGGCGAAACCTGCACCGCCGTCACCTTGTATTCCGGGCAGTTCGTGGCCCAGTCGCTGAAGTCGGTGGTGATGACGTTGGCCTGAGTGTCCGGGTGATGGAAGGTCGTGTAGACGACGCCGGGACTTACCCGGTCGGTCACCGTGGCGCGCAACGTCGTGTCGCCCGAGCGTGACGCCAGCCGGACCCAGTCGCCCTCGTTGACCCCCCGGTTTTCGGCGTCGTGGGGATGGATCTCCAGCACGTCCTCATCGTGCCAGACCACATTCGCCGTCCGCCGCGTCTGCGCGCCGACGTTATACTGGGACAGGATACGCCCGGTGGTGAGAAGCAACGGAAAGCGCGGACCGGTCTTTTCGTCCGTCGCCACATATTCGGTGCGGATGAACTTGCCCTTGCCGCGCACGAAGCCGTCGATGTGCATCAGCGGCGTGCCTTCCGGCGCCTCGTCGTTGCAGGGCCACTGGATCGACCCCATCGTCTCGATCTTCTCATAGGTCACCCCCGCGAAACTGGGCGTCGTCATGGCGATTTCTTCCATGATCTGGCTGGGATGCGTGTAGGTCCAGTTTGCCCCCATGGCATTGGCGAACAACTGGGTCACTTCCCAGTCGCCATACCCCTGCTTCGGAGCCATCACCTTGCGGACCATGTTGATCCGGCGTTCGGCATTGGTGAAGGTCCCGTCCTTTTCCAGGAAGCTGGAGCCTGGGAAGAATACATGGGCGTAATTCGCGGTCTCGTTCAGGAAGAGATCGTGGACGATCACGCATTCCATCGCCGCCAGACCCGCTGCGACATGGTGGGTATCGGGGTCTGATTGCAGGATGTCCTCGCCCTGACAGTAGAGGCCCTTGAACGTACCCTCGACGGCGGCATCCAGCATGTTCGGGATGCGCAGGCCCGGCTCGGGGTCGATCTTCACGCCCCAGAGGTTTTCGTAGATCGCCCGCACTTCCGGGTTCTTCACATGGCGGTAGCCCGGCAGTTCGTGCGGGAACGACCCCATGTCGCACGAACCCTGCACGTTGTTCTGCCCGCGCAGCGGGTTAACCCCCACACCGCGCCGGCCGATGTTGCCGGTCAGCATGGCAAGGTTGGCGATCCCGATCACGGTGGTCGAGCCCTGCGAATGCTCGGTCACACCTAGCCCGTAGTAGATCGCCGCATTGCCGCCGGTGGCATACAGCCGGGCCGCGCCGCGGATTTCCTCGGCCGGAACGCCGGTGACCAGCTGGACCGCCTCGGGGGAGTGGTTCGGCAGGGCGATGAACTCGGCATAGTCCTGGAATTCGTCCCAGTCGCAGCGCTCGCGGATGAACTTCTCATCATAAAGCTTCTCGGTCACGATCACATGCGCGATGGCGCTGACCACGGCCACGTTCGTCCCCGGCGTCAGCGCCAGGTGATGTGCTGCCTTGTAATGCGGGCCTTCCACCGTTTCGGTCCGGCGCGGGTCGACCACGATCAGCTTCGCACCTTGCCGCAGGCGCTTTTTCATCCGGCTGGCAAAGACCGGGTGGCCGGCATGCGGGTTCGCGCCGATCACCATGATCACATCGGCCTCTTCAACAGAATCGAAGTCCTGCGTACCCGCGCTGGTGCCATAGGTCTGCCCCAGCCCATATCCGGTGGGCGAATGACAGACCCGGGCGCAGGTATCCGTATTGTTGTTCATGAACACGGCGCGGGTCAATTTCTGGACCAGATAGGTCTCCTCGTTCGTGCAGCGCGACGAGGTGATCACCCCCACCGAATTCCGCCCGTACTTCTGCTGAACGCCCTTCATCCGGTTGGCCGCGAACTCCATCGCTTCGGCCCAGGTCACTTCCTTCCAGGGGTCGGTGATCGCATCGCGGATCATCGGCTTCAGGATGCGGTCCTGGTGGCTGGCATAGCCATAGGCGAAGCGGCCCTTGACGCAGCTGTGGCCCCGGTTGGCCTTGCCATGCTTGTAGGGGGTCATCCGCACCAGCTCGTCGCCGCGCATCTCGGCCTTGAACTGGCAGCCCACGCCGCAATAGGCACAAGTGGTGATCACCGCATGTGACGGCGTGCCGATCTCGATGATCGACTTCTCCTGCAGGGTTGCGGTCGGGCAGGCCTGCACGCACGCGCCGCAGCTGACGCAGTCGGAGGCCAGCGCGTCATCGGTCTTTGCGCCAAAGGACACGCGGCTGTCAAAGCCACGGCCCTCGATGGTCAGCGCGAAGGTGCCCTGCACTTCCTCGCAGGCCCGAACACAACGCGAGCAGACGATGCATTTCTGCGGGTCGTAGCTGAAATAGGGATTGCTGTCGTCGCGCGGGATGTAAAGCGGGTTCGCCTCGCCACTGGTGTTCTTGACCTTGAAGTGGGTGTCCACCGCCTCATAGCGCACATCGCGCAGGCCAACGGCCCCAGCCATGTCCTGCAGCTCGCAGTCGCCGTTCGCCGAACAGGTCAGACAGTCCAGCGGGTGGTCCGAGATGTAAAGCTCCATTACCCCGCGCCTCAGCTGCTTCAGCTTGGCGTTCTGGGTGTGGACCTTGAGGCCCGGTGCCACCGGGGTGGTGCAGGAAGCCGGGGTACCGTTGCGGCCCTCGATCTCGACCAGACACAGACGGCACGAGCCGAAGGCATCGACGCTGTCGGTGGCGCAAAGCTTCGGCACCTGAATGCCCGCCTCGGCCGCCGCTCGCATGATGCTGGTGCCTTCCGGCACGGTCACGTCGAAGCCGTCGATGGTCAGCGTGACCATCTGTTTCGATTTCGCAGCCGGAGTACCGAAATCGCGATCCGGGATGATGAAGTCTTTCATCAGGAGGCACCTTTCTTCTTGGCCAGTACATAAGCGACCAAAGCATTTGCGTGGCCATGGCCAAGGCCATGTTCGTCCTTAAGCAAAGCGACCGTCGTCATATGCGGCTGTTCCGGCTGTCCGGCGACAAGATCAAGCCAGTGCTGGATCGGCTTGCCATAAGTCTTCTCGATGGACGGGAAGTATGAGGCGGGGCCTTTTACCTTTTCGGTCATTCGGCGGCCTCCCTGATCGGGGCGAAGTCGTCAGGGAAATGGGTCAGCGCGGACATCACCGGGTAAGGCGTGAAGCCACCAAGGGCACAAAGCGATCCCGATTTCATCGTGTTGCAAAGATCGGTCAGGATCGGGATCGCGCTCGCGTCGCCGCGCGCAAGCCGGTCGATGGTTTCGACGCCGCGCACCGCGCCGATGCGGCAGGGGGTGCATTTGCCGCAAGACTCGATAGCGCAGAACTCCATCGCGAAGCGGGCCATGCGCAGCATGTCGGTGCTGTCATCGACCACGGTCAGACCCGCGTGGCCGATCAGACCATCTTTGCCCGCGAACTCCTCATAGCCGAACGGGGTGTCGAACAGCGACGGCGGGAACCAGGCCCCGAGCGGCCCGCCGACCTGCACCGCCTTGACCGGCCGGCCCGTCGCCGAGCCCCCGGCAATGTCGTGGACGATCTGGCCCAACGTCAAACCGAACGCACATTCATATAGCCCGCCGAACCGCACATTCCCGGCGATCTGCAGCGGGATCGTCCCGCGAGAGCGCCCCAAGCCGAATTCCTTGTAGTGCGCCGCGCCCTTGGCCAGGATCACCGGGACCGAGGCCAGCGAGATCACGTTGTTCACCACCGTAGGCCGCCCCATGAACCCCTGCAGCGCTGGCAGAGGCGGCTTCGCCCGCACCACCCCGCGCTTGCCCTCAAGGCTGTTCAGCAGCGAGGTTTCCTCGCCGCAAACATAGGCCCCGGCTCCGACCCGGATTTCCATGTCGAACTGCGGCCCCAGAACCCCGGCCTCACGGGCCACAAGCACCGCCGCCTCCATCACCCGGATCGCCACCGGGTATTCGGACCGAAGATACACATACCCCTTGGTCGCCCCACAGGCGAGGCCCGCAATCGCCATGCCCTCGATCAGACAGAACGGATCGCCCTCCATCAGCATCCGGTCGGCAAACGTTGCGCTATCCCCTTCGTCCGCGTTGCAGACGATGTATTTCTGCTCGCCCGCCGCTTCTGACACCGTCTTCCACTTGATCCCCGTCGGGAAGCCCGCACCGCCCCGGCCACGCAGACCGGAATCCGTCACCTCGGCCACGATCTGGGCCTTCGTCATCGCCTTAGCGCGGTCCAGTCCCGCCAACCCGCCATGGGCGCGGTAATCGTCCAGCGACAGCGGATCGATCACGCCGACGCGGGCAAAGGTCAGCCGGGTCTGGCCCTTCATCCAGGGCAGCTCTTCCACCAGCCCCAATGCCTTGGGATGAGACCCAAGGTCGCCGAACAGCCCCGGCACATCGGCCAAAGTCATCGGGCCAAAGCCAAGCCGCCCTTCGGGCGCGACAATCTCGACCAGCGGCTCAAGCCACACCATCCCGCGACTGCCGTTGCGGACAACTTCCACCACCATGCCACGCCGCGCGGCTTCCGCCACAATCGCCAAGACCAGCGCATCGGCCCCAAGCGCGACGGCGGCACTGTCTAGCGGAACGTAAAACTTCATTTCGCCACCTCTGCGACAATTCCCTCATCGCAGCGGCCAACCAGCCGTCCGTCGACCATCGCCGCCGGTCCGCAGGCGCAAAGGCCCAAGCAGAACACCGGCTCCAGCGTGACCCGGCCATCGGGGGTCGTCTCGTGCCAGTCGATGCCCAATGCGGCCTTTACTGCGCCCGCAACCCGGTCCGCGCCCATCGCCTGACAGGCTTCAGCCCGGCACAGCTTCAGCACATGTCGCCCGGCAGGGGTCTCGCGGAAATCGTGGTAGAAGCTGATCACCCCATACACTTCCGCCTTCGACAAGCCCAGCCCTGCTGCGATCTGCGGGATGGCAGCCTGCGGCACATGTCCGAAGGACGCCTGCACAGCATGCAGGATTGGCAGCAGCGGACCCTCAAGCCCGCTGTGGGCCTCAAGGATCTCGGCAATCCGATCGGAAAGGGCATTGGAATCAAGCATGCGGGCAACCTCTGGCTGGCATGCAAACCGTGATACGCCAGTTGATAGGGAAATCAATGCAGATGTGCCGTCAAGTGATAGTAGAAAACTATCGAAACTGCCGCACCGCCTCATCCACCAAGGCTTGCAGGATCGGGGTCTGGGGCTCGCGGCGGGCGGCAATCAGGCCGACGCTGTGTTCGGCCTCGGGATCGACAATCGGGATCGACAGAAGCCGCCCGTCCGCCACGAACATGTCGGCCAACCGCTTCGGCACCACCGAGGCCCAGCGCCCGGTCAACACATGGGCGACAAGCGCGACGGTCGAGTTCGATTCGATCATGGGCAAAGCCGCCACTCCCGCTTCGCCCAGATGCTGGTTCACGATCCGGCGGTTCTGCATGTCCGAGGTCAGAAGGCACAGGGGCATCCCCGACAACTCCCCCCAGCTTACCCGACGCCGCCCCGCCAGCTCGGACCCGGGCGCGATCAAGAGCCGGTAGAATTCCTTGTAAAGCGGCACCTGCGAGACGCGGCCAAGCGGTTCGTTGTCCAGATAGGTGATCCCCGCCTCCAGATCGAGGCTCTCGATCCCGGTCAGGATCTCGACGCTCGTCCGCGACAGGATCGACACCCGGACATTGGGATGACGCTCGGTGAAGGGTCCGGTCAGATCGGCAACCATAGGCAGCGCGGTCGGAATCACCCCGATCCGCAGGTTTCCCGACAAGCCCGATCGAACCACCCGCATTTCATCCTTCAGCGCGCGCACATCGCCAACGATCCCCAATGCCCGGTCCAGCACCCTCTGGCCTTCCGGTGTCAGGCCCTGAAACCGGCTGCCACGGAACACCAGTTGCACCCCCAGCTGATCCTCCAGCTGCCGGATTGCCGACGACAGCGAGGGTTGCGTCACCCCGCAAACCTCGGCCGCGCGACCGAAGTGCCGTTCCTTGGCCAAGGCAATGAACATTTCCAGCTTGTCGATCATGGCCAGGAGCCTGCCCCAGCGCGGCCCTTGCCCGCAAGCCCCCGACCGCAAGCCCTTGCCGGTTGCAGGCTGAGGGCCTACCTCTTGGCCATGCGTCGCTTCATCCCCTTTTTGCCGAAACCTGCTTTTGTCCCGGTGATCCGCCTCGGCGGCACCATTGGCACCGGCACCCGCAGCCTGAATGACGAGGCGCTGGGCCCCTTGATCGACCGCGCGTTCAAACGAAAGCCGGTGGCCGTGGCCTTGCGGATCAACTCACCGGGCGGGTCGGCGGTACAATCCTCGCTGATCGCCGCACGTGTCCGGCGGCTGGCGGATGAAAATAAGATCCCCGTCCATGCCTTTGTCGAGGATGTCGCGGCCTCGGGCGGCTACTGGCTGGCCTGTGCGGCGGATGACATCTGGGTAGATCAAAGCTCGCTCGTCGGCTCGATTGGCGTCATCTTCGCCTCGTTCGGCTTCCCGGAACTGATGGCACGCCAAGGCGTCGAACGCCGGGTGGTGACGGCGGGCAAGTCGAAAAGCTTCGCCGACCCGTTCCTGCCACAAAGGCCCGAGGACATTGATCGGCTAAAGGCCCTCCAAGCCCCGATCCATCAGGCCTTCATCGACCATGTCAAACGGAGCCGGGGCCAGCGGCTTGACCCGACCGCCGACCTTTTCAACGCCGACATCTGGGTCGGACAGCAAGCGGTGGACCTTGGACTGGCAGATGGTGTGGCGCATCTGGTGCCGAAGCTGAAGGACCTTTACGGCGAGAAAGCGAAGCTTCTTCCTTTTGGCCAGAAGCGCAGCCTTTTCCAGCGCCTCGGCCTTTCACTGGTTGACCAGACCCTCGGCGCGCTGGAAGACCGGGCGCTCTGGGCAAGGTACGGGCTGTAGCATGCTGTTCAAGACCATCCTCGTCTTCCTTGGCCTGATGGTGCTGGTCGCGCTTGTCGGCCGCGTGCTCTTCCCCTCGGCCCTGCCGCGCATCATGCGAAAGGACAAAGGCTTGCCGCGCTGCACGAAATGCGGGCGCTACGTTCTTGGCCGCAAAGCCTGCGACTGTGGGGGCCGCGCCAAATGACCGCCCTCGTGACCGGCGCAGGCAAACGGCTGGGCCGCGAGATGGCCTTGTACCTCGCAGAACGCGGCCACGATGTCGCGATACATTATGCTTCGTCGCAGGCTGACGCCGAGTCCGTTGCGCAGGAAATCCGCGCTCTGGGCCGCCGCGCCGAATGCTTCCAGGCCGATCTTTTGATCGAAGCCGAGGTGCAGGCCCTGATCCCCGCCGCCACAGCTGCCCTGGGCCCGCTGACCGTCCTCGTCAACAACGCCTCGATCTTCGAGTACGACCGCATCGACACCGCCACCCGTCAAAGCTGGGATCGGCATATCGAATCGAACCTCCGCGCGCCTTACGTCCTGACGCAAGGTTTCGCCCGCCAATGCCCCCCCGCAACCAAAGATGACCAGGGCGAACCGCTTGCCCAGGGCCTGATCGTTAACATGATCGACCAGCGCATCAAGAAACTCACGCCCGAGTTCTCGACCTACACCATCGCCAAGATGGGCCTCTGGGCTCTGACCCAGACCGCCGCCCAGGGCCTCGCCCCCCATGTCCGCGTCAACGCCATCGGCCCCGGCCCCACCCTGATCGGAGCGCGCCAAAGTGACGACCACTTCGCCCGCCAGCGCGCCGCCACCATCCTCGGGCGCGGCGCGAACCCTGCCGACATCACCGCGGCACTGGGTTTCTTCCTCGACAGCCCGGCGGTCACCGGCCAGATCATCGCGGTGGATGGAGGTCAGCATCTGAGCTGGAAAACCGCAGATGTTCTCGGGCCCGAATAACCCCAACTGCCGGACCCCGCGTCAACTTGTCCACGTCACACGAATACGTCATGTCCGCGTCACAATTCGCTTGGAATTTCAGGGATTTGCGAGCGGCAAGAAAATCTTTCCATCAGTTTCAATGGTTTAGAAATGTGCCTAAAAAACAGGCATCCTCACGAAACTGGCAGGAAACAAGGGAAAATCCGCCCTCGCGAAATCTTCTCCGCAGAGTTATCCCCAGATTCAGTGGACAGCTTTGCCCTTGCCACCGCCGTTTCTTCGGTGCAGCCCTGACAAGAATCGACCTCTCGAAAGCCGTGCCAAAAGACGATGACGGAAAAGCCCCGCACCGGACATGAGGTGATCCAGGATTACCTGAAGACGCTTGACGGCTCGCCCGGCGTCTACCGGATGCTGAACGCCGCCTCCGAGGTGCTCTATGTGGGCAAGGCGCGGAACTTGAAGGCCCGCGTGTCGAACTATGCCCGCCCCTCGGGCCATTCCGGCCGCATTGCCCGGATGATCCACGAAACCGCAACAATGATGTTCCTGACCACGCGGACAGAGCTGGAGGCGCTGCTTCTCGAACAGAACCTCATCAAGCAGCTGAAGCCGCGCTACAACGTGCTTCTGCGCGATGACAAAAGCTTTCCGAACATCCTCATCTCGGCCGAACACGCCTTCCCCCAGATCAAGAAGCACCGCGGCAAGAAGTCCGAGAAGGGCGCGTACTTCGGTCCCTTCGCAAGCGCCGGGGCCGTGAACCGGACGCTGAACCAGCTGCAGAAGGTTTTCCTCCTGCGCAACTGTTCCGACAGCATGTTCGACGCGCGGACCCGGCCCTGCCTGCAATACCAGATCAAACGCTGTTCCGCCCCTTGCGTCGGCAAGATCAGTGCCGACGGCTATGCCGAACTCGTCGCCGACGCCTCCCGCTTCCTTGAAGGCAAGACCACCTCGGTCCAGGCCGACCTTGCCAAAGCCATGACCGACGCCTCCGCCAGCATGGAGTTCGAACGGGCCGCCGCCCTCCGCGACCGCATCCGCGCCCTGACCCAGGTCCAGCAGTCCCAAGGCATCAACCCCCAGGGCGTGACAGAGGCGGATATCGTCGCGCTCCACCTCGAACACGGGCAGGCCTGCGTGCAGGTCTTCTTCATCCGCGCGAACCAAAGCTGGGGCAACCGCGACTTCTACCCCAAGACCGGCGCGGGCGCGGAAGAACCCGAGATCATGGAGGCCTTCCTAACCCAGTTCTATGACGACAAGGATCCGCCCCGCCTGATCCTCCTGTCCCACCCGGTCGAAAACCCCGACCTCGTGGCCGAGGCGCTGGCCATCCGCGCCGGTCGCAAGGTCGAACTCGCCATCCCCCAGCGCGGTGAAAAGGCCGAGCTCGTCGAAAACGCCACCAGGAATGCCCGCGAAAGCCTCGCCCGCCGGATGGCGGAGTCCACCACCCAGAACAAGCTGCTGACCGGCCTTGCCGAAGCCTTCGATCTGGACAGCCCCCCGCAGCGGATCGAGGTCTACGACAACTCCCACATTCAAGGCACCAATGCCGTGGGCGGGATGATCGTCGCGGGGGCCGAGGGCTTCCTGAAATCCCAGTACCGCAAGTTCAACATCAAGTCCGAGGCCGGGGCCAACTCCGACGACTTCGGCATGATGAAGGAAGTCCTGACCCGCCGGTTCGAGCGCCTCCTGAAGGAAGACCCCGAGCGCAAGACCGACATGTGGCCCGACCTCCTGTTGATCGACGGCGGGCAGGGGCAGGTTTCGGCGGTGGCCGAGATCATGTCCGAACTCGGCGTCGAAGACATCCCGATGGTCGGCGTCGCCAAAGGCATCGACCGCGACGCCGGGAAAGAGGAATTCCACCGCCCCGGCGAACGCCCCTTCGCCCTGCAACGCAACGACCCCGTCCTCTACTTCATCCAGCGCCTGCGGGACGAGGCCCACCGCTGGGCCATCGGCGCCCACCGCGCCAAGCGGGCCAAGGCCGTCAGCCTGACCCCCCTCGACGACATCCCCGGCATCGGAGCCACCCGCAAACGCGCCCTCCTCCAGCACTTCGGATCCGCGAAGGCCGTGGCCCGGGCCGGGCTGGCGGACTTGCAGGCGGTGGACGGGATTTCCGAGGCAATGGCCAAGACCATCGCCGACTACTTCTCGGCTAAGGGCTGATCTGTATTAGACCCTTGTAGGGTGGGGTTTCACCCCACCACCGCCGCGCCAAAGGGGGGGGGTAGAATTTCGCCCTACTTCGCTATGGACAATCACCGATCAAGAAATTGCCCGGACCGAGATTATTCGATAGCTCATTGTCGAAGATCGCCCCGCTCATCCCGCTCAAACGCCTGTAGGGATTAGAATAGTCGCAAAGCCACCCCAACACCGCCTCAACCCGCCCCTCCGTCACCGCCTCCCGCGTGATCTCCAGCGTCACCGCCTTCACCCGCACCCCCTCGCCAAACACCGCCGCAAGATCATCCGGATCCACCTCCCGCACCGTTTCGGGCTTGGTGATGTCGTCAAAGGTCACCAGCATCGGCCAGCTATCGCCGGGCAACTCCACCGGCGCATCAAGGGGCTGTGACCGCACCGCTCCTATCACCAGATCATGCATCCGGACGCTTCCCGTCTTCTGCTCCTCATGCGGGTAGGCCGCATAGACCCACCCCTTCGCGCTGCGGTATTTGCCCTCCGACCCATCCAGCAGCGCAAAAAGCCACCGCCCCGGCAGCACCTCCACTGCCACAGCCTCGCCCGTCACAGTGGCCCTCGGCCCTCGCGCTTCGGGCAAGACAAGCTCGCCGGAATATTCCACTACCTTAACTGAGGTCACCGCCGACCCGTGCACCTCGCCCTCTGGCGTCTCGACCACCAGCGTCAGCCGTTGATGCCAGCTCTCCGTCCCCCCGCCAAAGAGACCCCGAAACGCCACGAACAGCACCAAACCAATCGCAGCAAGGATCAGAACCGGCTTCATCCCGAAACACCCGTGTCAATTTCTCCTCGCGATCCTAGCACACGCCCGCTGCCCTGCCCCCTCCGAAACCCCTGACTATTTCATGTCCCCAAATATCCCCGCGCGGCGCGCATCCGCCGCCCACCTCACGCACTCCCCCAACCACCTCAGTGCACCAGAAGCCCCAAGCACCTCCCCTCCCCCTCCATGGGGAGGGGATGGGGGCGGGGCCCCCGCCGCCACCCCGAGTCGCGCTGCGTGGCAAACGACCCCGTCCTCTACTTCGTCCAGCGCCTGCGGGATGAGACCCACCGCTGGGCCATCGGCGCCCACCGCGCCAAACGCGCGAAGGCCGTCAGCCTGACACCTTTGGACGACATCCCCGGCATCGGAGCCGCCCGCAAACGCGCCCTCCTCCAGCACTTCGGGTCAGCGAAGGCCGTGGCGAGAGCCGGGCTCTCGGACCTGCAGGCCGTAGACGGGATTTCCGAAGCGATGGCCCAGACCATCTACAACTTCTTCAGCGCGCGGGGGTGACTCTGCCGGGTATCGCTGGCGGGCGCTTGGGCTGCAGCGCGCGGCGTAAGGGTTCGTCAAAGAAATAGGTCGCCAGCGCTGAAACTGCCAGAACAGTTGCGATGATCGCCCAGCCGATCAGTGTCCTATAGTCCGCCCAAGCCTCGCCCAGCAGAACCTTGAACACCCCGGTTTGAAACAGCACGATCGGCGCATGCAGGATGTAGATGCCGTACGACAACCGGCCGAGATGGTCGCTGATCCACGCCGCCGCACCCCCCGCCCTGACGGCAGCTCCGATGACCAGTGCTGCGGGAAACACTAGCGTGATCCACAGCAGACCAAGGACAAGATTGTTTGCAGGGAAAGCCACGAACACAAAGATCGGCAGAAGCAGCAGCAAGGTGATCGGCGGCAGCTCCCAAGTCCGGCGATGCAGCCGGTAGATGATGACCCCCATGGTGAATGAGAACCAGAACCGCGCGCTGCCGCCGGGCGTCGTCGCGATGTTCCAGCCCAGATCAAGCGACCCGAACGCAACTGCCTGATGGATCAGGACGCCCAGCGATACAGCGGTCAGAAGAACGAGACCCAAAAGCCGAAAGCGGATGACCAGGGCGGCGTAAAGGATGTTGAACCAGAACTCCAAACTCAGCGACCAGGCCGAAGGCGCAAAGGGAAAGGGCGTAAATCCCCAGCTGCTGGTAAAGGGCGAAGGCAGCATCAGCACGGTCCCGGGCAATGCCGCCACGATCTGCAGTATGCTTGGCGCGTCTTCGGTGGCGGCAACAATCTTGATGCCGAAATAGGCCAGCCCGATCGCGCAAGCAAAAAGATACAGGGGATAAAGCCGGATGACCCGCACCCGCACAAAGGTCTGCAGTGTCAGCCCACCCGTTTGCAGGCGCATTTCATAGGATCGGGCGATGACAAAGCCGCTCATGATGAAGAAGAGGTCGACCGAAAGGAACGATCCCTGCAACCAGGGCAGGCCGTTGAAGTAGTCCTTCAGATGATAGCCAAAGACGGCCAAGGCAGCGATGCCGCGTCCAGCGTCCAGCGCCGACAGATGCTTGGTCGACGGAATGGCTGGCATCTGTCGTTCCTTGTGACAAAGCAGAGGCGGGACTTGTGAGGAACCTATAGTCTCGCCCGCGCAGCGTTCCATCGATGGTCTAGAAGTCGGGCACGTTCTTGCTCATCAGCCATGGCCAAGTTGGCGGATTTGCGGGGCAGGCTGTGCCTGCTGCCCATGCCGCCGTCTACCTCACCACAAACCCATGCGCAAAGGGATCGCGGTCGTCGATGAAGATCGTGTTCAACCCCGTCATCCGCGCCCAGCCGGAGACCGAAGGCACAATCGCCTCCCGCCCCGCTACCGAAGCCGCCTCTTCGACCCTGCCTTTGAAGATCGACCCGATGATGCTTTCGTGGTGGAACTCGTCCCCCACCGCCAACTTCCCCTTCGCCACCAGCTGCGCCATTCTGGCCGAGGTCCCCGTCCCGCAAGGGCTCCGGTCAATCGCCTTCTCGCCGTAGAACACCGCATTGCGCCCATGCGCGCCCGGCACCGTCGGCTTGCCCGTCCACAGGATATGGCTCAGCCCCTTGATCGCCGGATGCTCGGGATGCACGAACTCATACTTCGCGTTCAGCGCCGCCCGAAGCTTCGGCGACCAGCCTACCAGCTCCCCCGCCGTATGGTCCGCCATGTCGCGAAACGCCTTCTGCGGCTCGACGATGGCGTAGAAGTTCCCGCCATAGGCCACATCCACCACCACCTCGCCCAGCCCCTCGACCTCGGCCGTAAGCCCCTCGGCAAACAGAAATCCCGGCACGTTGGTCAGCCGAACTTCCTCGACAAACCGCCCCTCCTGCCGGTAGCTGACCTCCACCCTGCCAGCCGGAGCATCGACCGCCAGCCGACCCGGTTCGCGCGGCACGATCAGCCCGTTTTCGATCCCCATCGTCACCGTCCCGATCAGCCCATGCCCGCACATCGGCAGGCAGCCCGAGGTTTCGATGAACAACACCCCCACATCGCAATCCATCCGCGTCGGAGGGTACAGGATCGACCCCGACATCATGTCATGCCCCCGCGGCTCATACATCAGCCCCGTCCGGATCCAGTCGAAATCCTTCAGGAAATGCGCCCGCCGCTCCAGCATGGTCGCCCCTTCCAACCGAGGCCCCCCACCCGAAACAAGCCGCACCGGGTTGCCGCAGGTATGCCCGTCGATGCAGGAAAATGTATACTGAGCCATATTAGAACCTTTGCGGGCTGAAGGGCGACAGGTCAACCGGGGTCTCGGCCCCGGTCAGAAGATCGGTCACCAGCCTAGCCGTCCCGGCGCTCTGCGTCAGCCCCAGATGCCCGTGACCGAAGGCATAGATCACCCGCCCCGAAGTCCTTGACCGGCCAATCGCGGGCAGGCTGTCGGGCAGCGATGGCCGGAACCCCATCCACTGCTTGCCCCCCTCCACCCGCAACCCCGGCAGAAACGCCTTCGCCTTCCTCAGCATCGCCTCGGACCGGCGCCAGTTCGGCGGCAACTTCAGTCCGCCCAACTCGACCGCACCACCCACCCGGATACCGCCCGACAAACGCGTCACCACGAAGCCATGCCCGCCAAAAGTCACCTGACAGCGCAAGTCGAGCGCATCCGCGGGCAGCGTCGTATTGTACCCCCTCTCCGTCTCCAGCGGGATCCGCTCGCCCAACGTCCGCGCGATCCGGTGCGAGAACGCCCCCGCCGCCAGCACCACCTGCTCGGCCTTCAGCGCCTCACCGCGGGTGACCACCCGCACGCCCTCGGCCAAAGGCACCAGCTCCGTCACCTCGGCCCGCAAAATCTCACCCCCGGCTGCCTGGAACCGGTCGGCCAAAGCCAGCACATAGTCCTTTGGGTCGGCGATCGAATACCAGCCGGGCGTGAACGTTCCGTGGGTAAAGCGTGGCGAAAGGTCCGGCTGGACCCCTGCCATCTCCTCCGGTCCCATATGCCGAAAGTCGATCCCATGTGCCGCCCGGGCCTCCCAGCCAGGTTGTGAGGCGCGGAACTCCGCCTCCCTCTCATACACCTGCAGATTGCCGTCCTTCCGCAGCATCCAACCGGTTCCGGTTGCAGCCAGAAAAGGCTCTAACTCGGCCCGAGAGAGATCCATCAGCGCCGTTTGAGCCACAGTTGACGCCGCCACCGCCGCCGGCGAACAGGCCCGCCAAAATCGGTAGAGCCACGGCGCAATCTGCAGCGCATAGGCGGGCGGCACCGACAACGGACCCAGCGGATCAAGCAACCACTTCGGCGCTTTGCGCAGGATACCGGGTGAGGCGAGCGGCAGGATGTCGGTAAAGGCAAAGGCCCCGGCATTCCCAGCCGAAGCCCCCGCCGCCGGTCCCTCGCGATCCAGAACCGTCACAGACAGCCCGCGCGCCTGCGCCATCAGCGCGGCGGAAAGGCCGATGACTCCGGCCCCGATGACGATGACCTCGCGCATCGCGGTCAGGCGGCGTACTTTCTGGCCACCGGTTGCTTCGACCAATCGGCATACCAGGCGTCGAACAGGTTCAACTGCGCCTCGATAAAGCCCTTCTGGCTGGCCGACAGCGCGTCGTCAGCATTGAAATGCAGAGTAAACGCCTTCTCGCCCCGCAAGACCAGCATGTGCTTGAAGAACAGCACAAGGTCCGGCCCGGCATCGACCTTCGACAACACCTGCATCGCGTCATCCAGTTCAAAGGCCAACCGCCGCGCCTCGGCATCGCCCGCACGCGCCGCAAGGCAAAGCGCCGTCAGATGCAGCACTTCGCGCGGCAGCACGTTGCCGATCCCGGTGATCGCGCCATCGGCGTTGCAGTTGACGTAACCATGATAGACTGCCGTATCGACACCAATCATCAGCTTCAGATCGGGCGCCGCACCAGTGATCGCTTCGGCCGCATAGGAAAGATCGTCATATCCGCCAAATTCCTTGAACCCGACCAGGTTCGGATGCTCGGCCCTGATCTCGAAGAAGAGATCGGCCTTGGTCGAATAGCCATAATAGGGACTGTTGTAGATCACTGCTGGCAGATTTGGCGCCGCCGAAAGCACCGCCTTGAAATGCGCCCGCTGGGCCGCCACGACGGTTCCACGCGACAACAGCCGGGGGATCACCATCAACCCGTGCGCGCCCACCTTTTCGGCATGGGCAGCGATGGCAGCCGCCGTCACTGTATTTACAGCGCCAGTCCCCACCACGACCTTGATGCCCGCGCCGACCAGCCGCTCGACGCCTTCCATTCGCGCCTCGGTGGTCAGCAGCGGCCAGTCGCCCATCGACCCGCAGTAGACTACCGCTGACATGCCAAGCCCGATCAGCTCTTTCGCCTTCGCAACCAAAGCATCGAAATCCGGGCTGCGGTCCGCCTTGCAGGGCGTCATCAGCGCCGGGATCGTGCCGGAAAAGATCTCTGCCTTCATCTCGATTCCTCCTTTGGCGGCCGAATCCCCGCCTTGACGGTTTCAGGATATCTTTTGTATTTTATTTGTCGACAAGAAATTCGCACGCCGAAGTGCTGGTCCGGAAGATCGCTCTGGGTCAAAGTTCGACATGCTGCCTAAGATCGCGGCCGATCATGTCCTGGATTTGCCTGACGATCTGATCCGCATGAGCTTTGGCCAATCGGTCGCAAAGGTCCACGTTTCGCGCGGCCACAGCCGAGATGATGGCCTCGTGCTCTTCGATGTAGGGATGCGGCAACCTCGGCTCAAAGCTGCGGTGGTAGTAAAGCCGCATGATCCGCCGCCCCTCGTCCAGAAGCCGGGACGAAAGCTGCATGTAATACGGATTGCGCGCCGCCTCGGCGATCGCGACATGAAAGTCGCGGTTGGTCAGGATCATTCTCGCCGTGTCACCAGAAAGCACCCCACGAGAGAAATCCTCCTGCCGGTCCCGGATCGCGGCAAGATCGTCGGGGGTATGAAACTCGGCAGCCAGTCTGGTGGTGACCCGGTACATCAAGGTCAGCGCGTCGAAGAAGTGGTGCAGGTTCGGGAAATCGATCTGCGAAACCACCGTCGACCGGTTCGGCAGCATCGTGACCAGCCCTTCGCCAGCCAGGCGCACCAAGGCCTCGCGAACCGGCGTTCGTGACATCGAAAGCCGGTCGGCGAGGCCGATTTCGTCGATGGGCTCACCCGGTTGCAGGGCCAGGTTCAGGATCTCGTCACGCAACGTGTCATAGACAAACCGTGCGCCCGTGCCGCGCTTGCGGTCCTGCTGTTCCGGTTCTTCTGTCATCGAGCCCCCCTGTCGACAGAAGGAATACAGATGCGCTCCCGTGGTTCAACCCGCTTGTCACCAGTGCCCTGGTCCGCGCCCGGTTCCTCGTCAACGAACGATGGTTGGGGGGCGATCGCCGAGCCTTCAGATAAACCTTAAGAGATTCCTAACGTCCGCAAGCAAGTCGCTGGTTTCATTGGACTAGATCCGGATGTCCACCGTGGACACTCACGGATCCACTCCTCCGAGCCTGCAAATAATTCCCCATTCCTCCGGGCTGACCGGTTGCACCGAAAGCCGGGAGTTGTTGATCAGCACCATCTTTTCCAGCCCCGGTGTAACCTTGCATTCCTCCAGGCTGATCCCGCGTTTCAGGGGCTTCACCGCCTTGATCATCACGCAGTCCCAGCGCGGATCATCGGTCGTCGAATCCGGCAGGCTCTCGCGGCTGACCTCGACGATCCCCACGATCTCTTTCCCGATGTTAGAGTGATAGAAGAACCCCCGATCCCCCACCTTCATTGCCCGCATGTTGTTGCGGGCCTGATAGTTGCGGACCCCGTGCCACTCTTCGCCCGCCTCGCCCTTGGCGACTTGATGATCCCAGCCCCAGACATCCGGTTCCGATTTGAACAGCCAGTAATTCATCCCACCACCCGCTTCCACTCCTGGATCATCACCGATGAAAACAGCCTGGCCTTCCCGTAAGGGTCCGCCGCAACCCAGGCCTCGGCCTCGGCACGGCTGTCGACGTACAGGATGATCAGGCTCCCGCACATCTGCCCCGCCGCGTCGATGAAGGGTCCTGCCTGCTCGACGACACCCGTGGTCTGGATATGCTCCAGATGGGCCGCCCGGTTCTCGACCCGGGTTTGCAGCGCATTGGGCTTGTCGAGGCAGATGAGGGCGTAGCGCATGATCATTCCTGTTTAAGAGGCCGGTTCATCAGCTGGCCAATCGCATCATTCAGCGCGATGCGGCCGGAGGCAAGGGCATCCACCATTGTCGTCACGGGCATATCAATTCCACGCCCCTCGGCCAGCGTCCGCACCGCACGGGACGTCGCGACCCCTTCGACGGTGACGAGGGGGTCAAAACTCTCCCCTCGACCCAGCGAAAGACCGTAGCGAAAGTTCCGGGACTGGGCGGATGTGCAGGTCAGGACCAGATCGCCGAAGCCAGAAAGACCCGAAAGCGTTTCCACACGCGCCCCAAGCGCCGACGCAAGGCGGACCATTTCGGCATAGCCACGCGTCATGAGCGCCGCGCGGGCGCTGTCGCCCAGCCCTGCTCCAATCACGGTTCCGCCGGCGATGGCTACGACGTTCTTCAAGGCCCCACCAAGCTCGGCGCCGAGGACATCATCGGTCCGGTAAAGCCGGAGCGTCTGGGTAGAGAGCAGCTCTTGCAGCGCCGCCCCGTCGCTCGTGGTGGCAAGGGTAAGCGCCGTCGGCAAACCCCGGGCGATGTCGGCGGCAAAACTTGGGCCGGTCAGGATTGCCGCCGTGCACCCCGGGCGGCGCGCCTCGATCATCGCCACCGGGCCCTGCAGGGTCGCAAGATCAACCCCCTTGCAGCAGGCAACAAGCGGCTGGCCGGTGTCGATCTGCGGCCAGGCGTCCAGAAGCGCGCCCAGAGCCTGCATCGGGGTTGCAAGGAGAAGCGCCCTTCCACCGCACACATCCGCAATTTCGGCTTGAATAGAGACGTTTTCAGGTATGATGACACCCGGCAGTGCAGCCTCATTTCGGCGCGTCGCTTGTATGGCGCGGACCTGCGCGGGATCGCGGGCCCAAAGGCTGACCTGTCGCCCCCCCTTGGCCAAAGCAACCGCAAGCGCAGTGCCAAAAGCCCCTGCCCCCACGATACCGATCACGCCTTGGCCCCCTTCTTGCCCGATCCCAGAAGCGGAGGTGCGGTCTCATCCAAGGGCCAGCGCGGTCGGGACACAAAGTCGGACGAGGGGGGGACACCCGCACGCAGTCGCTCGATCCCAGCCCATGCGATCATTGCTGCATTGTCGGTACAGAGGCGAAGGGGCGGGGCGAGGAAGGAGACGCCTGCACCAATAGAAACAGTCTCTAACTTGGCCCGAATGACCCCGTTTGCGGCTACGCCTCCCGCCACGGCAAGGGCCGTGGGGCGATGATCGGCGATGATCTCCAAAGCACGGCAGGTCTTGGCCGAAAGCACGTCAGCGATCGCAGCCTGAAACCCGGCGCAAAGGTCACGGCGATCTTGGACGGTGATCCCGCCCTTTTCGGCAATCAGGGCATCCCGCGCCCGCAAAAGCGCGGTCTTCAGGCCGGAGAACGACATGTCGCAGCCATCACGATCAAGAAGGGGGCGGGGAAAGCGGAAGCGGTTGGGGTCGCCTAGAGCGGCCTCAGCCTCGACCGAGGGACCGCCCGGCTGCGGCAGGCCTAGAAGTTTGGCGGTCTTGTCAAAGGCTTCGCCCGGCGCATCGTCGATGGTTCCACCAAGACGGCGGAATCGGTCAACGCCTTCCACCAACAGAAACTGGCAATGTCCGCCCGAGACGAGCAGCATCAGGTAAGGAAAGGCGATCCCATCCGTAAGACGCGGGGTCAGGGCGTGACCCGCAAGGTGGTTCACTGCAACCAAGGGCAGGCCCCGGGCCGCGGCCACTCCGCGCGCCAGCATGACGCCCGAAAGAACCCCTCCGATTAACCCAGGACCAGCTGTCACGGCTATGGCATCGATATCGTCCAGGGTGACCCCGGCCCTGGCCAAGGCCTCCTCGACCACACCATCCAGCCGTTCGGCGTGTGCGCGGGCCGCGATCTCTGGCACGACCCCGCCAAAAGCCTCATGCAGGTTGGTCTGGCCCAGAACCAGCGACGAAAGGATTTCTGGCGCACCACCCGGCTGCACGCGAACAACGGCTGCAGCGGTATCGTCGCAACTGCTTTCAATGCCGAGGAGAGTGAGGGTCGGAGTCATTGTCACCGTTGCGCGATAGGTTCCCGGCAGGTAACACCACGGACATGATGAAACAATCCATAGCCGAAGTCGTGCCGGTGCTGCTGACACGGCCTGCCCTGCAGTCGCAGATATTTGCGACCGCGATGTTCAAGCGGTTCGGTGACAGGGTGCGTCCTCACATATCCTCGCTGATGGCCCCGCAGTTCCTGTCACCAGAAGTCCCTGCCGGAGATTTCGGCGGAGTGATCTTCACCTCGGTGATGGGGGTCGCAGGCGCAACGCAATTGGGCGTGACCCTGCCGCGCCGGGCCTTCTGCGTGGGCCGGAGAACCGCAACAGTGGCTGAAGCCGCGGGATTTGTCACCTGGTCAGCAGACAGCAATGCAGACGGGCTTGTTGCAGGGATTCTGGCTGATCGATCTGTCGATCGTCTTCTGTATATACGGGGCGTAGATACGACAGGTGACATCGAAGAAAGGCTTAATTCTGAAGGCGTTACAACCGTATCTTTACACGTGTATCGACAGGTGGCGCAAACGTTGACCGCAGATGCCACCGACCTTCTGCGGGCGTCCAGCGACGTGATCGTGCCGCTTTTTTCCCCCCGAGGCGCCCGGATTTTCCGCAAAGAGATGCCGAAGGATGCGCAAGCCAGATTGCACATCGCGGCTATGAGCGCGGCGGTGGCCGAGGCACTTGGCGATCTGCCGCGTGCCGCCCTTGTCGTCGCAGATCAACCGGACGCTAAGGGAATGCTGGACGCGATCGAAAGCTTGCTTGGCGCACCCTCTCTGTCTTGAACGCCGGGGTGGCGAGTGCTTAGGTTAGGTGAAAGACCGAGAGGGCCGCAGGATGACCAAACAGAAGGACTCCCAGCCCGATGCCGTAGAGGCTGAAGCGGTCGAACCGGCAGCGGACGCGCCGGCGGCGGTGGCAGAACCGCCGGTGATCGAGCCAAAGCTTGCCGAGCCGCCTTTGGCCCAGAATTCGCCTGCGCCGCCGCGCCGCTTGGGTGTAGTGGGTCCGTTGCTGGGTGGGGCGCTGGCGGCTACAGGCGGGTTTGCCTTGTCGCATTTCGATATTCTTGGGTTTGCAGCACCAGACCAATCGGCAGAGGTGACGACCCTGACCAAGCGGCTTGATGAGGTGCTGACCGGACAAGAACTGGCACTGAAAGAGGTCAACGGTGAACTGGCCTCGATCACGGCGCGGGTGGAAAAGCTGGAATCTGCTCCCGTGCCAGAGATGCCCGACCTTTCCAAGCTGGACGAACTGGATCGAAGGCTTGCCGAGATTGAAGCGCTCCCTGCCGAAGGAGGGGCGTCAAATGCGGCCTTGACCGCCAAGTTGGCCGAACTGGAGCAGCGCCTGGCGGCCAAGCCAGAGGGCGCGCCCGCCGAACTGCAGGCCGACCTTGACGCAGCACTTGAAAGGCTGAACGCGGCGGAAGCTGCAGCGACGGCCCGCGCTACGGAAGCGGAAATCGCTGCCGCTGCGGCCAAGCGCGGGCAAGCGCTGGATGGACTGGCCAAGATCGTCGCCGATGGTAGCCCGTTTGTGGCTGAGTTGCAGGCGCTGGGGGATCCGGCGCTGATCGAGGCATTGGGACCGATGGCCGAAGCGGGGGTGCCAACCTTGGCCAAGTTGCAGGCCGATTTCCCCGCCGCTGCCCGCGATGCGCTGACCATCGCGAGGGACGTCAGCGCCGAGGATGGCTGGGGCGACCGGCTGATGGATTTCCTGGCCTCGCAGACCGGGGCGCGGTCGCTGACCCCGCGTGAGGGCGATGATCCTGACGCGGTGCTGTCGCGGGCCGAATTCGCACTATCCGAGGGCAGGGTGGCTGATGCCGTGGCAGAGTTCGACCCGATGGACCCTGCGGTCAGGGCCCCGTTGGAGCCCTGGATTGCCGATGCCAAGGCGCACCTGGCAGCAGCGGCAGCGCTTGAAGCCGCTCGGGGGGAATGATGCTCTGGTCGCTGACGAAGGTCATCCTGTTTGTCCTTGCCATCGCGGCCCTTGCGCTGGGCGCGGGGATGCTCTCGGAAACCGGCGGTGCGATGCGGATCATCGTTGCCGGGTGGGAATTCAGCATCGGGCCGGTTCAGGCGGTGGTTCTGGCGGTGATCCTGGTCGCGGCGGTCTGGGTGATGCTGAAGATCCTTGGCCTCCTGGGGGCTACCTTTCGCTTTCTGAACGGCGACGAAACGGCAATCTCGCGCTATTTCGACCGCAACCGTGAACGGAAAGGCTATCGCGCGCTGTCCGAAGGGATGATGGCGCTGGCTTCCGGCGAAGCGCGGCTCGCTCTGTCGCGCGCGCAGACGGCCGAACGGTTGTTGGGCAAGCCGGAACTCACGACGCTGCTCGTCGCACAGGCGGCCGAGGCGGCGGGGGATCAGAAACGGGCGACGGAAGCCTACAAGACACTTTTGCAGGATGATGCCACCAGGTTTGTCGGCGTCCGCGGCCTTTTGCAGCGGAAGCTGGTCGAGGGTGACCGGGAAGTGGCGCTGAAGCTGGCCGAAAAGGCCTTTGAGCTGCGCCCGAAGCACGCCGAGACGCAGGATATCCTGTTGAAGCTTCAGTCCGACGCGGGCGACTGGTCGGGTGCCCGGTCAACCTTGGGGGCAAAGCTCAAGGCCGGAACGCTGCCGAAAGACGTCTACCGCCGCCGCGACGCGGTGCTGGCCTTGCAGCAGGCGCAGACGGTGATTGATGAGGAGGCCAGCATCGAAGCGCGTGAGGCCGCGATCGAGGCCAACAAGTTGTCGCCCGACCTGATCCCTGCCGCAGCATTGGCGGCCCGCAGTTATGTCGCGAAGGGCGACAGGAAGAACGCGACCCGGGTGCTGAAGAAAGCGTGGGAGGTGATGCCGCATCCCGACCTCGCCGCCGCATTCGCCGCAATCGAGCCGGAGGAGGCCCCGCAAGACCGTCTGAAACGCTTTCGCACCCTGACCAATGCCCGTCCTGACAGTGATGAGACAAAGATGCTGTTGGCCGAACTGCTGCTGGCCACAGAGGATTTCCCGGCCGCCCGCCGCGCGCTGGATGATGTGGCCACGCGGCAACCGACGCAGCGGTCACTCGCCATTCTTGCGGCGATTGCGCGGGGCGAGGGGGCCGAGGACGCCGTCGTTCGCGACCTGGTGGGCAAGGCCATCTCTGCCCCGCGCGGTCCGCAATGGGTCTGCGAAAGATGTCAGGCGATCCACGCCAGCTGGCACCCGGTCTGCGAGAACTGCGGCAGCTTCGACACGCTGTCATGGCGCACGCCACCCGCGGCCTCCGAGCCCGCTCCGGGTCTGGCCGAGCTTCTGCCGCTGATCGAGGCCCGCCGCGAACCGCAGGTCACAACGGCAACCGAAGATCAGCTGCCACTGGACGAGATCGCGCGCCAGGCAAATTAGGGCTACACACGGTCAGTGTGCGGTGCTAATAGCCAGCCCGCGTCAGAGAAGAATGCCGCTGTAGCTCAGCTGGTAGAGCACGTCATTCGTAATGATGGGGTCGGGGGTTCGAGTCCCTTCAGCGGCACCATTCTTCTCGTTGTCGGCGGTTCGATTTCGTTCGGAACTGTTGGGTCGCCGAGTGGGCCGCGTGTTCGGCGGCACCTCTCAAACCATCGGCATTCAGACTGCTAGCGCTTTGGCCCCTTCGGAGGGACAAACCGCTTCGACGTGTCGCGTGCGTCGGTTTTCGGCTTGGCCGGACGGTCCTTCGCAACTGCTTTGTCAAAGGGCTTCTTGCCTCCTGTCGCGTGACTTTTGAACCCGGCGGCCTTACCTGCCCCTTCGCGCTTTACGAACGGCCGGGCTTCGTCGCCTTTCGAGGCATAGGTTTTGCGCGCCGGACGCTCGCCGTCCTCGCGAGGTTTTACCTCTTCGCTTCGGGGCTTGTAGCCTTCAGCTTTCGGCTTGTAACCCGTCCCTGTCGACGCGTGGCTTTTGTAGCCGGCTGCGCGCGCGGGTTTGTCGGCAGAACCACCGTGACTTTTGTAGGCACTGGAGCGCGGCGCGGTCTTCTGGTCCGGTGACCAGCGCGGCTTGCGCGGTTGGTCGTCGGGTGCTGCACTTTCGGCACTTGGCGCGCGATCCGCCGCATAGGCTCTTGCAGCCGGTCGCGGACGGTCACCGTCTTCGCGGCGCTGATAGGGACGTTTTTCCGTTGCGTCTGCGCTCGCGGCGCGCGGCGCCGGACGGGGCCGGTCTTCGTACTTCCGCTTTGGCTTCGGCGCATAGTCCTTGCGCGGGGCCGGGGCGGCATCGGATGCATCCTCGACCACGCGCGGTGGTTTGGGCACATAGGCCGGTTTTTCGCGACGCTCGGTTCGTTCGGGCCGTTCGGGCCGTGAGAAGCTACGGGGGGCGTCAAGCTCGGGCTCACCCTCGATCCGCATCATCAGAAGGTCGCGGTCAAGTTCGACCGAAGCGCCGAACCGGTCGGCCTGGGCAGCGGCGATCTGCACGAAGGTTTCGTCCTCGCGCACCCGGATCGCGCCGATGCCGTCCTTGGCGATGCTGCCCGCATCGCAGATCTTCGGCAGCAACCAACGCGCCTCGGCGCGGCCCGACCGGCCGACCGAGATGCGAAACCAGACTGAAGGTCCGAACTCGCCGCGTTCCCGTGGGGCCGACGCAACGGGTATCGGGGCATCGGTCGACAGGACCTCTGGCGCGGACCGTCCTTCACGCCAGAGCCGCACGAATGCCGCGGCCAATGCTTCAGGCCCGAACTGTTCCAGAAGCTCACCCGCAATGCCTGCCTCATCCCCGACGGGGGCAGTCAGCGTCGGGTGTTCCAGGATGCGCAGATCGTCCTTCGCCTGCACATCATCAGCACCGGGTGCAGTACCCCATTCGGCCACGACCTTGGCGCCCGAAAGCAAGCGTTGCGCCTTCTTGAACTCGGCAGGCGTCACTATCAAGGCCGAAACACCCTTTTTCCCGGCACGGCCGGTCCGGCCGGACCTGTGCAGAAGCACCTCGGAGTTCGAGGGCAGATCGGCGTGGATCACGAGCTCCAGCCCAGGCAGGTCGATGCCGCGTGCGGCCACGTCGGTGGCGATGCAGACCCGGGCTCGACCGTCGCGCAGGGCCTGCAGAGCGTGGGTGCGTTCCTGCTGGCTAAGCTCGCCCGACAGCGCCACGACCTGAAAGCCCCGGTTTCCCATGCGGGCGAGCAGATGGTTGACGTTGACGCGGGTCTTGCAGAACACGATGGCTGTCCGCGCCTCGTAATAGCGCAGGACGTTGAAAATCGCATGCTCCCGGTCGCGGACCGCCACGCTGATCGCGCGGTATTCGATGTCGACGTGCTGTTTCGCTTCACCTTGGGCGACGATCCGCAGCGCATCTTTCTGGAAGGTCGCTGCCAGCTTTTCGATCTCTTTCGGCACGGTGGCCGAGAACATCAGCGTCCGACGATCCGCGGGGGCGGCGGCCAGAATGAACTCTAGATCCTCGGCAAAACCCAGGTCCAGCATCTCATCGGCCTCGTCCAGAACGGCAGCCTTCAGGCCCGACAGGTCAAGACTGCGCCGTTCGATATGGTCGCGCAGCCGACCGGGAGTGCCGACAACGATATGCGCACCCCTTTCCAGCGCGCGCTTTTCAGTGCGGTAGTCCATTCCACCCACACAAGTGGCGATCTTGGCCCCGGCTGCGGCGTAAAGCCATTCCAGCTCGCGCGCGACCTGCAGCGCAAGTTCGCGCGTGGGCGCAATCATCAGCGCCACGGGTACGTCTGCGAATAACAGCCGGTCCTGTCCGCGGAGGATCTCGGGGGCAACCGCCAGCCCGAAGGCCACCGTCTTGCCAGACCCGGTCTGCGCCGAAACCAGAATGTCACGCCCCGCCACGCCATCGGCGAGTACGGCGTCTTGCACTGCGGTCAGGCTTTCATAGCCCTTGCCCGCCAAAGCCTGCGCCAGCGGCGCGGCCACGTTTTCAATCGTCATGATGTCTTTCCAAAGGGGGCGCAGCTCACGCCCGATAAGCCAGAACGGCCACTGCCCCTTTGGTGTGGGCCTCCTCGCCCACGACCCGGATTCCCGACCGTAGAGCCGCGCCTACCTGAAAGCGGCGCTGCTGTACAGGGGCCGCCGGTCCAGCCTAGCTGTTCGGGCGGACCCTTGCAGCCGTCTTGTCGGCAAAGGCCTGCAGTCGGGCGCGGGCCTCGGGCTGGGTGTTCACCACACCCGCCACGCAAGCCTCGGCATAAGCCGCGTCCAGCGCCGACATGTTCTGCATGTGGCTGATCGCCGAACAGATCGCGAAATTGGTCAGCGGCAGGTTTTCCGCGCAGCGCCGTGCCAGCATCAGGGCGTGGTCAAAGCTGGGGCCTTCGACCAGATGCTGCGCCAGGCCGATATCGACCGCCTCTTGCCCCTGATAGACGCGACCGGTCAGCATCATGTCGATCATCCGCGCCTTGCCGACCAGACCTGTCACCCGGATCGTGGCGCCACCACCGGTAAAGAGGCCCCGCTGGCCTTCCGGAAGGGCGAAATAGGTCGTCTTGTCGGCAACCCGGACATGCGCGGCCGACGCAAGCTCCAGACCGCCACCGACCACCGCACCTTTCAGCGCAGCGATGACCGGCACGCCGCCATATTCCATCTTGTTGAACGCCTCATGCCAGCGCAGGCAAAGCTGCCAGAACTCGGCCGGGGTCCGGTCCGCCTTGTGGTGTTCGACCAGATCAAGCCCCGCACAGAAGTGGTCACCTTCGGCCGCCAGGACGATTGCCCGCGCACCCGCCCTCGCCGCACCAGAGAACAGCGTGACCATTTCCTCGATCGTCTCGGCATTCAGCGCATTGCGCTTGTCGGGGCGGTTCAGGGTCACAACCCAGACGCCGGGGCCGTCTTCCTCTAGGCGGAGATTCTTGAGGGCAAAGTCAGAGATTGAAGTCATCGGCGCATTCCATCTGATGGGCTCTTAAGCGGACGGGATCAGGTAAGTTCAAAACTGGGTTCAGAGGAAGGGCATCTCGACCAACACGCCAGGCTCCATCGTGCCATTCACCAGCGCCTCGACCCGGTCGCCAACCTTGCAACTGGTCGAGATCAGCGCAAAGCCCAGGTTCTTCTGCACCCCGATCGAAAAGACGCAGTTGGTCAGATCGCCGACCTTCTGCCCATCCTTGAAGATCGGATCCCAGGTAAAGCCCGGCGTCACCGGATCGCCCGCGTCCAGGATAATGCCCAGGGAATGGCGCTTTGGGCCATCGGCGGCAATCTTGCGCAAGGCTTGAATGCCGATGGTGTCATCGGGCACATGCAGGTCGATGTACTTGCCCATCCGCACTTCATAGGGGTTCGTCGTCGTATCAGTGTCGCCGCCAAAAGAGACCAGCCCCGATTCCACCCGTTCCGACCAGTTCGGATTGCCCGGCCCGATGCCCCAAGGCTGGCCCGCCTCACGGAAGATGTTCCAGAGTTCAGTGCCCTTTGTCCCGTCGCAAAGGTAGATCTCAAACCCCCCCTGCTTGGACCAGCCCGATCGCTGGACGATCACGGGAATGCCGTTGACCCGGGCCTCGCGGAACCAGAAGTACTTCAACTCGCGGACCCAGTCGCCGCAGACATGGGCCACCACGTCCTCGGCCTTCGGGCCCTGGAGGGCCATGGGTGACACATCCGGTTCGCTGACCTCGACATTCAGACCCCGTTCAGCAGCGATGGCCCCAGCCCAGAACCAGATGTTGCTGTCGGCTATCGACAGCCAGTAAAGATCATCCGCCAGCTTCAGGCAGATCGGATCGTTGATCAACACGCCCTGGTGGTTGCACAGCGGCACATACTTGCCCTGACCCGCCTTCTGCTTCGACAGATCGCGCGGTGCCAAGATTTGCGCCAGCTTTCCGGCATCCGGCCCCTTCAGCTGCACCTGACGTTCCGCCGCCACATCCCACTGGCTTACACCATTGATAAGGCGCCAGTATTCCTCCAGCGGCTTGCCGAAAGATGTGGGCAGCAGCATGTGGTTGTAGGTGGTGAAGGCCGTGACGCCCTCTTTGACAGTCGCCTCGTAAAAGGGCGACGGGCGCAAGCGGGCGGATGGGGTTATGCTGTACAAAGTGGTCTCCGGTTGGGTTCGCTGCAGCGAGAGGGCTGCAGCGCAATAAGATCAAGGCCAAGGATCAGGTCGTTCTTGGCAATCGGCGAGGCAAAGCCGACTAGGGCTGTTTGCGGGTCGTCATCTTCGGCCTCCTTCGAGACACAACCACGTATAACCCTGCCGATGGGCACCACACGCCCATCGGCAGGGAATTCTGCTGAGAAACCCGCAGTGAGTGCGTCCAGAACGCGGATCGCATCATTGAATCTGACTTCACCAGAGCTTTGGCACAAATAACGATTGTTCCGGCTATGCCGTCCTTTTCGTCATGCCTCATTGCTTCGAGTGCCCAAGTCTGTCCCAAGGTTGACCAACTTACACATGACAGAAATTGGGTCTGAGCTAAGTTGGGCCGGATAGAGTCATCGGTTCAATGTCTTTCGTCTTCGAACCGACTGCCAACAAGGAGCCCGCCGATGACGCATCAGATGCCGCCTCTACCTTGGTTGCGCGCCTTCGAGGCCTCGGCCCGCCACCTAAGCTTTACCAGTGCGGCGGCCGAGCTGAACCTGACGCAAGCTGCGATATCGAAGCAGGTCAAGCTTCTGGAGCACTACCTTCGCGAGCCCCTTTTCGAGCGCCTGCCCCGCAGTTTGGCTCTGACCAAGGTGGGGGCAGCTTACCTTCCCAAGGTCAACGACGCTTTCGAGCGTCTTGCGGCAGGCACGCTTGAAGTCTTTGGTCGCCGCCGTCTGGGTATTCTGACGGTTCGTGCCTCGGTCGGCTTCGCCATCACCTGGCTTGCACCCCGTCTGCCTCGGTTTCTGGCTGCACATCCAAAGACCCAGGTGCGCGTCGTTTCCTCTGTCTGGGCCGACGACTACGATTCTGAAAAATTCGATCTCGACATCCGCTACGGCTTTGGTCGTTGGCAGGGTTTCCAGTCTGACCGCATCACGTCAGAACGGCTTATTCCGCTGTGCCTGCCCGACATAGGCACCCGACTGCACCATCCGGATGATCTGGCTTCGGAAAGGCTTATCCACGTCCTCGGTTATCAGGAAGGCTGGTCGACCTGGTTGGCTGCGGCAAAGGCAAATGGTGTCGATCCAGATCAAGGCTTGTGGTTCGACACCACCGCCATGGCGCTGGAAGTTGCAGCACAGGGCGGCGGCGTAGCGCTTGGCCGGTCGTCGATGATCGAACGAGAACTGGCGTCAGGACGGCTTGTGCGACCGTTCGAGCTTGAGCTTGCCGTCAGCGAAGGTTTCTTCCTTGTCGCGCCCGAGAAGGGGACAAGACACGCTGACGCGGCTGTCTTCCGCGAATGGCTGCTTGCCGAAGCCCGAGCAACGGGCTGAACCATTGCGACGGCTTCTTGAACCTCCGACAACCGCTCCCCAGGGGCCAGCCCTGCCGCAGGTCTGACGACAAAGCCCCTGGACGTCGGTCAGACCAGCAAAACCTGCGTGCCGACCTGGGCATATTCGAACAGCTCTTCGATGTGTTCGTTGTAAAGGCCGACACAGCCGTTCGACGACCGGCGACCGATCTTGCGCGTGTCATGCGTGCCGTGGATGCGGTAGTAGGTCCATCCCAGATAAAGCGCGCGCGAGCCAAGCGGATTGTCAGGCGCCCCGCCTTCAACAACATCCGGCCACTCTGGGTTGCGCTCTTTCATGGCGGGGGTTGGACGCCAGGACGGGTTGACCACCTTGTCAACGACCGAGGTCGAGCCGCGGCGGGTCAGGTCTTCCGAGAGCGGCACCGAAGTCGGGAAAAGCCGGTAGATCGACTGATCCTCCGACCAGAAATGCAGGGCTCGCGAGGTGATGTCGACCAGGATCGCGCCATTCTTGGTGCTGGCGAAATAGTCCTGCCACTGAAGGATGCGGAAGCTAGAAACGTTGTTACGCACCGCGCCAGAGGCTGCTGGCGTAAATTCTGTCGTAGCGTCTTGTGCAAAAGCCGGAAGGGCTGCCAGACCAGCGACACCTACCGCTCCACCCAGCAGCGCGCGACGGTTGATCGGTCCATTTGCCATGGCTGTTACTCCTGATAAACCAAATTCGGAATGCGTATAGCGACTTTGCAGGGCCGCCGCAAATCAAACCCCCGTCAGCTTCCGCCGATGAGCAGAAGCCTGTTTGAACCCGCCGCAGGGTTCCGATAAGGAAGGGCCGAACGACCGCAGCATGCGGCATAGAACTGGTGGACAGAATGGATAGACGCGTTTTCCTGCTGCAAGGACTTGGCCTAATTCTTGCGGGCTGCACCTCATCGTCCGAACCCACTTTGGGCGCCGACGGTAAGCCCTTGCCGCGGGTCTACAAGATCAATTCAGGTGACCAGCAGGCAGTGTCGTTTCGACTGCTCGACTCTGTGAACACCTTGCGATCGGCGAAATCGCTGCAACAGCTGTCGTTTGACGCCAGTCTGAATGCTGCGGCTGCCACCCATTCTCGCGACATGTCGGTACAGAACCGCCCCTGGCACTTTGGTTCGGACGGGTCCTCGCCGCTGGTCCGCGCCCAGCGCAGCGGCTATTCTGGACGCCTGCTTGGCGAGCTGATCTCGGAAACCTACGAGACCGAGCTTGAGACGCTGTCGACCTGGATGGCCCAGGCTGACACCCGCAGTGTCGTCATGGATCCACTTGCCACCCGCATCGGCTTTTCCTGGTTCCAGGAGCCGAACGGCAAGATCTGGTGGACGCTTATGACCGGGGCGTGATGCCCACCTTACGGTAAGATGTAGATCGGCGTTCCCGGATCGACCATTGAATAGATCACTTCCATCTCGCGGTCAGTGACCGACACGCAGCCCAGGGTCCAGTCGCGCCGACTGACCCGGCTGTTTGGCCCGCCGTGGATGAAGATGTCGCCACCCGGCTCTTTCTCCTCGGCCTCCGCAAAGGCGATGTCGGCCTCGTTCGGGTAGGATATCCGCAGCGAGAGGTGGTAGTTTGAGTTCGGGTTCTTGTGGCTGATGTAGTATAGCCCCTCGGGCGTCTTGCCGTCGCCTTCGAACTGCTTGTGGCCCTCGGGCGCGAAGCCGAGCGCAATGTCGTAGGACTTCAGCACCTTGTCATTGTGCAAAAGATACATCTTCCGGTCCGTCTTGTGGACCTGCACCTGGGTCACTTCGGGACCGTTGTACCTGCGGAACTTCGATCCGCAGCCTGAAAGCCCCAGTATCACCACCAGGATAGCCAACGCACCAATAACGCGCATGCCCGCTCCGCCTGTCTTTTTCTTTTTGATTTACAGGAAATTGGCCGGCTTGCCTAGTGTAGCTTGAGCCAGCGGCCTTCACGGATTTGTCATGTTGACCGGCTGAAGCGGGCCACAAGCTCGACATGCGTCGACCAGCGGAACTGGTCCACCACCTGCACCCAGTCCAGCACGTAGCCTGTCGCCGCAAGCATCCGCGCGTCACGGGCGAAAGTCACCGGATTACAGGACACCGCCGCGATCACCGGAACGGATGACTGCGCAAGCCGTTCCGTCTGCTCTTCGGCCCCGGCGCGGGGCGGGTCGATCACGGCGCCGGAGAAGCCCTTCAGCTCATCGGGCTCTAGCGGGCGGCGGAAGAGGTCGCGGGCTTCGGCGGTCACCCGGCGCAGGCCTTGCGCATGGCGCGCTGCAAGCTCAAGGGCCGCGATCATCTCGCGGTCGCCCTCGACGGCATGGACTTCCATCTCAGCGGCCAACGGCAAGGCGAAGGTCCCGACGCCCGCGAAAAGATCGATCACCCGGCGCTGAGAGCCGAGGGCGTCGCGCACCCCGGCCAAAAGCGCGGCCTCGCCTTCGGCCGTTGCCTGCAAGAAGGCCCCAGCGGGAGGGACAACCGTTGCCCCGCCAATGATTTGGGTCGGTCGGTCGCGCAGGGCTACTGTCTCGCCATCCCAGGTCAGGCGTGAGAAAGCATGACGCTCGACCACCCGCGACAGGTCCAGCCGAAGCGTGCTGTCCAGCGGTTTGCCGCCCGTTACCACCACATCCACCCCGCCCCGGGTGACCGTCAGCATCAGCGACAGTTCGGCCGAACGGGAGCCGCCGGTCATCACCAGTGCCTCAAGACCTGGCAAGGCGGCGATGAGAGAGGGGTGGAGGAGGCGGCAGTCCGGAATGGGGGTGATCGTCTCGGAGCCCTTGGCGTGAAAGCCAATAAGCGCGCCGCCCTTGGTCCGTCGCGCCGACAACGTGGCACGACGGCGAGTATTGGCGGGCGAGATCACCATCGGGCGGAAGGGGGCGGACAGTCCCTGCCCCGCCAATGCGGTCCTGACGACTTGTTCTTTCCATTGTGCAACGAAAGGGTCGGACGCGTGCTGCAACTGGCAACCGCCACAGCTTTTGGCATGGCGACAAGGTGGTTTCACCCGGTCGGTCGACGGGGTCACGATCCGCATGTCGATCAGCCGGTCGCCGGACAGCGTGCCTTCGACCTCTTCGCCCGGCAGGGCGCCCACAGCAAAGAGCGGCCCCTCGGGGGTTTGTGCCACCCCGTCGCCAAGATGGCCAAGCCGGTCGATTTTCAGGATCACTCTGCGGCTTCCACATCGTCTTCGGTGCCGATGAAGCCGCCAGACTGCCGGTTCCAGTAGCGCGCGTAAAGCCCGCCGCGCGCCAGAAGCTGGGCATGGCTGCCGTCCTCGACGATGCGGCCCTGATCCATCACGATGATCCGATCCATCGCCGCAATGGTGAAAAGGCGGTGGGCGATGGCCAGTACGGTCTTGCCCTGCATCACCCGCGAAAGCGCGCCCTGGATCGACGCTTCAACTTCGCTGTCCAGCGCCGAGGTTGCCTCATCCAGCACCAGGATCGGCGCATCTTTCAGGAACGCACGGGCAAGCGCGATCCGCTGCCGCTGCCCGCCGGAAAGTTTGACGCCCCGCTCACCCAGGTAGGCATCGTAACCCTTCCGGCCTTCGTGATCCTTCAGACCCAGGATGAAGTCATGCGCCTCGGCGGCGCGCGCAGCGGCGATCACCTGCGCTTCGGTCATGTCCGGGCTGCCGTAGAGGATATTCTCGCGCGCGGTGCGGTTGAACATGGCGGTTTCCTGGGTGACCATACCGATCTGGCGGCGCAAGGATTCCTGCGTCACTTGGCGAAGGTCGATCCCGTCGATCAGGACACGGCCCTGTTCGGGATCGTAAAGCCGCAGGATCAGCGCGACCAGCGTCGACTTTCCGGCGCCCGAGGCACCGACAACACCGATCTTTTGCCCGGGTGCGACGGTCAGGGACAGCGCACTGACCCCGCCCCTACCATCCTTGCGCTTGCGGCCATAGGCGAAGGAAACGTCCTCAAGCTTGATCTCACCCTTCGCCTGCGGCATCTCGCCAGCATCAGCCGCATCGACCAGCGTATAGGGCCGGGCGAGGGTGCGGATACCGTCCTCGACCTCGCCGATATTGCCAAAGATCGACATCAGACTAAAGGAAACCCATCCCGTCATCTGGCTAAGCCGGAAAGAAATCGCCCCTGCCGCCGCGATTTCCCCTGCACTGGCTTGTCCCAATTGCCAAAGCCAGACCGTGCTGCCCACCAGAAGGACCGGAAGGATCCCAGCCAGAACCGTCAGGCCAAACCGGAACCAGCTGGACAGCATGCCGTAGGAAATCGCCGAGGTGCGGAAACTTCCCATCGCCTCCAGTGCCACGGCATCTTCATGGGCGGAATGGGCGAAAAGCTTGACCGTCTTCATGTTGGTGACGGTATCAACGATCTGCCCCGTCACCATCGCACGGGCTGCGGCGCGCTTGGCCGAAGCGCTGCGGATGCGCGGCAGGAACACCCGGATAAAGAGGCCGTAGGCGGTGATCCAAAGGATCAAAAGCAACGAGACCCGGGCGTCGATTGCGCCAAGAAGGACGATCGAACCGACGACCGAGGACAGGGAGAAGGCCATCGTTTCGATGGTCCCCGCCACCACATCCGTGGCCGCCCGCGCGGTCTGCATCTGCTTTTGCGCAATACGGCCAGCGAAATCATTGTCGAAGAAGGTGACCGCCTGACCGATGGTGAACCGGTGCAAGCGCGACAAGATCAAGGGAAAGAGATTCGGTTCCAGCCGGACCGAGGCTGACGCGGTGTTAAGCCCGAGGACTGCAGGGCGCAAAATCAGATAAAAGCCAAGGAAAAGCAGTGCCAAGAGCCAGTGATCCCGGATCGCCGAGGCTGGATCGGCGGCCCCCACCGCAGCGTCGACAATGTAGCCAAGGATCGTGGCGGACACGGCCTCAAGGCTTCCGGCAAAGGCCGACCAGAAGCTTGCCCAAAGAATGCCCCCCCAGGCACCTTTCAACGCCCAGGCGAGAAAAGGCCCAAGCCGCGGGGGTGGGGCCAGTTCCGCCGGGGCGAAGGGCGGTATCTCGGGGCCCAGGATAGGGTTCATTCCGCCTCCAGACCGATGAATCCACCGGATTGCCGCGCCCAGAACCGGGCGTAAAGCCCGTTTTGCTGCAGAAGCTCTTGGTGTGTGCCCTCTTCAGCTATCGCACCGTCCTCCAGAACCACAATGCGGTCCATGGCCGCAATCGTCGACAGCCTGTGCGCGATTGCGATCACGGTCTTGCCCGCCATGATCCCGTAAAGCGCGTCCTGGATCGCCGCCTCGGCCTCGGAGTCAAGGGCCGAGGTCGCTTCGTCGAGGATCAGGATCGGCGCATCTTTCAGGATAACGCGCGCCAAGGCCACACGTTGCCTCTGGCCGCCAGAAAGTTTTACGCCCCGCTCGCCGACATGCGCGTCATAACCCTTGCGGCCCTGCGGATCCTCAAGCGTCAAGACGAAGTCATGCGCCTCGGCCTTCTTCGCCGCGCCGACCATATCCTCTTCGCTTGCGTCGGGCCGACCGTAAAGGATGTTATCGCGCACCGACCGGTGCAGAAGGCTGCTGTCCTGCTGGACCATCCCGATCCGCTGCCGGACGCTTTCCTGCGTCACTGCCCCAATGTTCTGGCCGTCGATCAGGATTGCCCCCGACTCCGTATCGTAAAACCGCAGCATCAGCTTGACGAGCGTGGACTTTCCCGCGCCCGACCGGCCAACCACCCCGATCTTCTCGCCAGGGCGGATCGTGAGGCTGACGTTTCTCAGCCCGCCAAAGCCCTTGCCATAGTGGTGACTGACATCCTTGATCTCGATCCGGCCCTCCGTGAAACGCAGTGCTTGCGCCCCCGGCTTGTCAATCAGTCCGATGGGCTGGGCAATCGTCTCCATCCCTTCGGACAAGGTGCCCAGGTTCTGCACCAGATTGGTCGAAGCCCACATGATCCAGTAGGTCATCGAGTGGATGCGAAGGACCAGTGCCAGCGCGGCCGCCACGACGCCGACCGTAGCCGAACCCTGAACCCAGAACCAGAGCGCCAGCCCGCCGACCCCCATGATCATCAGCCCGTTGAGGAAGGTCAGCGCCATATCCATCTTGGTGACGATCCGCATCTCGGTCTGGAAAGTCTTGCGCGACCGCTCGATCGCCTCTTTCGCATAGTCGAGCTCGGCGCTCTGATGCGCGAAAAGCTTGACCGAATGGATGTTGGAATAGCTGTCCACCACCCGCCCGGTCACAGCCGATCGCGCCTCACTTGAGGCTTCCGATGCAGGGCCTGCCCGCCGGATCGTCCAGCGCATCAGCGCGAGATAGCCTAAGAACCACAACAAAAGCGGGACCATCAACCGCGGATCGGCTTCGGCCAGCAGCAAGAGCGCGCCGATGAAGGTCGCCGCCGCAAAGGCCGCCATGTCAAAGACCTGGAAGACCGCTTCGCCGGCAGCCGGGGGGGCCTGCATGATCCGGTTCGCGATCCGGCCGGCAAAGTCGCTTTCAAACCAGCCAACAGGCTGGCGCAGCACGTGCCGGTGCGCACGCCAGCGCATCATCGTGCCGAAATTCGTCAGGATCGTGTTGTGTAGAAGGCCGACCGATCCCCCGGCAACCAGCGGACGGACAAAGAGAATCACAAAGGCAACCGCCAGCAGTTCGACCCAGTGGGCAGCAAGAAAGTCAGCGGGGGTTTGTCCCGTCATAAGGTCAACAAGACGGCCGAGATACCAAATCATCCCGACGTCGAGCACCGCGTTTCCGATGGAAAACAGCGCTGTCGCAAAGAACACGCTGCGGAACGGCTGCAGGTATTCCTTCAGGAACGGCCAAAGCCGTGTCGGCGGCGCGTCCTGTTCAACATAGGGCTGATAGGGATCGACGAGATTTTCGAAGAAGCGAAACATTTGGAAGACCCGAAGAAGAGTGCAGCGATGGGGTGAAGCGGTGCCTGTAAGCGACCGCCACGACGGGACCGGTCAACTCAGGCGAGTCGAAACGAAATCCCGTGTGCCATGCTGATCTCCATCTTGCGTGGGCAATCCGTACTCGACTCGCGCGGCCTTGTCACCCCCCTTCGGGGTCAGGAGGTCAGCAGCTCGTCCCGGCTGAGCGTCAGCCCGCTTGCCAGCCACTTCGCCTCCAGCGCTTTCAGTTTCGCGCCCAGCGCTTCGGCTGTGTACGTTGGCATGAGGTCCGAGGCGGTCACCGGAAACCGCGCCGCTGCGCCTCGAGAGAGCTCGCGTTCCCAGTCTTGCGGCAAAGGCTGCTCAAACATCGCGGCGCGGGCGAAGATGGCGTCCCTGCCGAGGTCCGCGCCAAGCTTCCAGCCCAGGGCGGCGGGTGTATCGGTGCCACCGATCGCCCCGTGCAATGCGGCCATCGCGCTTGCCTCTTGCCGCGAAAGGCGCAGCGTTGATTCGGATGACCCGCCCCCCAACACGACCAGCCGCCGACGCCAATCCGGTGCCATCTCCCCCTCCAGATGCACCAGCGGCGCCAGCGACTTCGGATCGGCGCCGGGCAGCACCACCGCCAGAACTCCGGCCAGCGCCATGGCCGCAACCGCCGGGGCCGGGTCGCGCGCGCCAAGCAGCTTGCGCAGCTCGGCTCCGATCCTCTCGCGGGAAATCGTCTCTAACCCTGCGGCAAGGGCCGCACAGGCGGCCAGACCTTCGGCATCAAGCCCGCCATCCGGATCGCCGTAACAGGCGTGGAACCGGAAGAACCTCAGGATGCGCAGATAGTCTTCGCGAATGCGCGTTTCAGGATCGCCGACGAACCGCACCCGGCGGGCCAGGGCGTCATCAAGTCCGCCAAGCGGGTCGATGACCGTACCCCCCGCATCCGCGTAAAGCGCGTTCATCGTCAGATCCCGGCGACTTGCATCTTCCTCGATCAACGGGGAAAACGCCACGACCGCACGACGGCCATCAGTCTCGACATCGCGACGAAACGTTGTCACCTCAAGCGGGCGACCCTGCGCGATCACGGTCACTGTTCCATGCTCAATGCCAGTCGGAATCACCTTGAAGCCAGCGTTTTCCGCAATGTTGGTGACTGTTTCAGGCACAGCATCTGTCGCAAGATCAATGTCCGCGACCGGCACACCCAGCACTGCATTGCGCACGCAGCCACCCACAAAGAGGGCCCGATGGCCAGCCATCTCCAACGCTTGGCAGAGGGCCTGCGTCCCGGGATGTGTCAGCCAATCGCCGGTGACCTTCATTCCTGCATCCTGTCGGCCAGCCCCCGCAAGATCCGCGCGGTTGCTCCCCAGATGTAATAGGGGCCATAGGGCACGGTGTAGAACCGCCGCCAATCCCCCATCCAGCGCCGCCCCTGAATCTGGAACCGGGCCGGAGTCAGGACATAGGGCAGCGGAACTGTGAAGACCTCCTCGACTTCGCCGGCTTCCGGTATCGGATCGAACGCGCCACGCATCAATCCCACGAACGGCGTCATTGCAAAGCCCGTCACCGTCTGGTGCACGGGAAGCGCGCCGATCACTTCGACGCGATCGGGGTCGAGGCCGATTTCCTCTTTCGCCTCACGAAGGGCAGCCGCTTCGGGTCCCGCGTCAGCAGGGTCGACCTTGCCGCCCGGAAAGGCGATCTGCCCCGGATGGTGCTTCAGATGCGAGGACCGCTTCGTCAAAAGCAGCACCGCCCCCTCTGGCCGCAACCAGATCGGCAGCAAGACTGCCGCCGCTCGCAAAGGTTTTCCGGCGGGCGACCGGAAACCTGGGTTCAGATCAAAGTCCGAGGAAGGCCCAGCCGGTTGGTCGAGCGCGTGCCTCAGCCTCGCCTCGACCGGATCGGTCATGGCGCCTCCGTCTGCTGCACCGAGAGCCCCTCGAAGCCGAGAGTCTTTGGATCCAGTTCGTAGTGCGCACCGCAAAACTGGCAATCGGCGGTGACGATGCCCGCATCGGTCGTCATCTTGGCGATGTCTTTCTGGCTGTAGATCGACATCGTGTTGCGGACCTTGTCTTCGTTGCACGAGCAGCCGAACCGCACCGGTTGCGGGTCAAAGACCCTTGGGCCTTCCTCATGGAAAAGCCGCACCAGAAGATCGGTCGGCGTGATGGAGGGGCCGATCATCTCCAGCTCTTCGACCGTGTCCAAAAGAAGGTTGGCCCGGTTCCAGTTCTCGGAATCAGCACCGGAAAGAATGTCGGCATGCGTCAGAAGCCCGCCTTCGCCACTGCCGCCTTCAGCCGCAACCCCATCAACCGCAGGCATATGCTGAAGCATCACGCCACCCGCCCGCCACTGCATCGGCCGCCCAGGCTCGGCACTTTCACCGAACGCGACGGCAAAGCGGGTTGGGATCTGTTCGGATTGTGCAAAATAGGTCTCTGCACAGGCGGAAAGTGACCCTCCGGCCAGTGGCGTGAACCCCTGATAGGGGACCATGCCTTCGCCTTGATCCAGCATCACGGCGAAGTAGCCTTCGCCGATTTGGCTGAACGGATCGGCGCCCGGATCAAGCCGTTCGGCGTCGTAGCTTGCATAAGCGCGCACGCGTGCAGGCTCACCGTCGGCGGTCGGGCCGTAGTAGTCGGTCGCGATCAGCCGCGCCGGACCCTTGCCGCGCACCTGCAGCGACAGCTTCCAACGCAGCTTGATCGTCTGGCCGATCAGCGCGGTAAGAAGTGCTGTCTCGGCCACCAGGGCTTCGATCTGTGATGGATAGGCATGCTGTTTCAGCACCTGATCAAGCACCCCGTCCAACCGCGCAACGCGGCCGCGGATGCCCGAGGCGTCAAGCTGGAACGGCAGGACGGTATCGTCCCAAGCGATTTTCGTACCAAAGGTCATGGGGGTCCCGGGAGTTTTCTGAAGCTGCCACACTTGGCATATCGCGGCTATATAGTCAGGGCAACCGCAGGTCCAAGGGGGCAACATGATCCGACGCTATGGCGAGCCGGTAAAGCCGGGCCAAAGTTACCGACGCCGACCGGGGGTTTATGCGGTGCTTTTGCAAGGCGACCACATCCTTGCAACCCACCAAGCCGAGCCGGTACCAGAGTTCCAGCTGCCGGGCGGCGGCATTGACCGTGGCGAGCAGCCGATACCCGCGCTTCACCGCGAAGTCTTTGAAGAAACAGGCTGGAAAATCGCTGTTACCCGCCGGTTGGGGGCGTTCCGCCGCTTTACCTACATGCCCGAATACGATCTTTGGGCCGAGAAGATCTGCAGCGTCTACCTCGCGCGCCCGGTGCGTCGGCTTGGGCCCCCGTCCGAGGTTGACCATACAGCAATCTGGCTACCACTCGAAGAGGCGGTTACCCGGCTGGGAAATTCCGGGGATCGTGCAGTTCTGGCGCGTTTCCTCGGGAAGTAGGTCCAGGACGACCCCCGAGACGTCATCCGGAAACGAATCGCTGCCCGATTGCTGGGTCAGGTCCCAGACGAGCGCCTCAAGCAGGTCGGATCCCGAAAGATGGCCGGACTTCTTCAGACTTTCGGTCAGGCCGTCCTCGCCAAAGTCCTGACCTGACGGCAGCGGACATTCGGTGAACCCGTCCGAGATCAGGAGAAGCCTGTCACCCGGCCCGAGCTGGACGTCATGCCGGTCGTAGACTGCATCGGCAATCAGCCCGATCGGAAGCCCCCCCTGCCCGAGCCGCTCGATCTGACCGTTCGCGCGCACCAGCAACGGATGTGGATGTCCAGCTTGAACAAGGCTGAGCGCTCCCGTCTTACGGTCGACAATGGCGAAAACCACGGTGAAATACTGTTCGGCCTGAATCTCTTCCAGCATCAGACGGTTGAACCGTTCAGCCATGGCTTCGGGCGGCAACAGCAGATGTGTTCCGTCCGGACCTTTTTGAAACGCGAGATTCTGTTCGGGCGATGAGCCGGTCAGGAACCCGGCCAGTCGCGCCGTCATCATCGCCGAGGCGACACCGTGACCAGAGACGTCGATGGAGTAGATCACCACCCGGTCTTCATCGACCTGGAAACTGCCGACCAGATCGCCGCCCACCCGACCCGAGTTGCGCAAAAGCAGCGAGACCTGCGCCCAACCATAGTCGCGCACGCGGTCACGAATCAGCGTCTGCTGCAGTTTTCGCGCCTCGATCAGGTCGCGGTCCAGCGAATCATAAAGCTTCTGCAATTCGACCAGCGTGCTGACGATGACCTTGTTCTTCGCCAGAAGCTCGGCCTGCATGGCAAGCATCCGTTCGCCGGCCCGCAGCCGGGCCCGAAGCTCGTTGCTGGCGACCGGCTTGGTCAGAAAGTCATCCGCCCCGGCCTCAAGCCCGTCGGCGATTTCGGTCTTCTCGGATTTCGAGGTGAGGAGGACAAAGTAGCCGTAACTCTCCCGGCCCATCGTCCGGAATGCACGACAGAATTCCAGACCGGTCATCCCGGGCATCATCCAGTCGCTGATGATGATATCAACCTCGGCCGAGCGACAAATATCCATCGCGGCGAAGGCGGTCTCGCATTCGGTAACCCGATATCCCCAGCGCCGAAGCTGCATCGAGAGCATATGTCGTTGTGCGCGGCTGTCATCGACGACCAGCACGTGACGGGCCGGATCGACCGCCGGCATTTCCTGTTCAACCGTCATAGCGCTGGCAAACACAACCCCACCTTTCCGCATCTAGCGGTCAAACTGCACGGCAGGGCTTAACGCCGAGTGAATGCTAAAATGCGTTGTGCTTCGCAAGTCGACGGCGACGATTTGTTAACAGCGATGGAGAGAGACTGCAGCCTTGGGTGATGAAAACGGGGTGCAGTATCATGATCGACTGGAAAAGGGTGCAAGAGTTACGACAGGAAATCGGGGATGACGGCTTTGTCGAAGTCACCGACATGTTCCTGGATGAGGCTGAGGGTGCCGTGCACGCGCTCCTTACGGGGTTGCCCGCGCATGAGATTGAGGGTCAGCTTCACTTTCTCAAGGGAAGCGCGCTGAATCTGGGGCTTTCGGATCTGGCAAACATCTGCCAGGACGGCGAACGCAAAGCGGCGGCTGGGTTCGGTGTGCTTGTCGACACAGTGCAAGTTGCGGCGGTCTACCGGGCGTCTCGTACCTGCCTTCTTGGCGGTTTGTCGGCAGAGCCTCGGGCTGGCGTCGCCTGAACCTTGGGCTTCAGATCAGGAACTCGGACAGGGCTTCGTCAGCGGTAATGTCGCGAAAGGCAAGGCCAGCCGCGTCCATTCGTTCGGTGAACCGGGCAAAGCTGCCGGGCGTCTTGGTCTCGATCCCAATCAGGACCGAGCCGAAGTTGCGCGCGGACTTCTTCAGATACTCGAACCGGGTGATGTCATCATCCGGTCCCAGCATGTTCAGAAACTCCCGCAAAGCGCCGGGCCGCTGCGGCATCCGCAGGATGAAGTACTTCTTCAGACCCGAAAAGCGCTGCGCCCGCTCTTTTACCTCGGGCAGGCGTTCAAAGTCGAAGTTCCCGCCCGATGTCACGCAAACCACGGTCTTGCCACGGATCTCGTTGGCCAGCTCTGGCAGGACGTCGACTGACAACACCCCAGCCGGCTCAAGGACGATGCCCTCGACATTCAGCATCTCAAGCATGGTCACACAGATGCGGTCTTCCGGAGCAAGGATGACGTGGCTTCGGTCCACCCAAGTTAACCTCTGGAACGTGGTGTCCCCAACCCGCGCGACGGCCGCACCGTCAACAAAACTGTTCACCCGCGTCAGTTTGACCGGCGAGCCCTGATCCAGTGCGGCCATCAGGCTGGCACCTCCCAGCGGCTCGACAAAGCGGTACTTCGTTTCTGGCGCCATCTCGCGCAGATACCCGGTCACGCCAGACGCAAGCCCGCCACCGCCCACCGGCAGCACGACCATATCCGGCGCGCGGCCCAACTGATCTAGCATCTCCACGGCAACCGAGGCCTGGCCTTCGATCACATCCGGATCGTCGAAGGGCGAAAGGAAATGTGCGCCCTTTTCCGTGCACCAGGCCTGCGCGGCTGCAAGCGTCTGGTCGAAATAATCACCCGTCAGCTCGATCCCGACGTTCGGCCCACCAAAGATACGCGTCTTGTCGATCTTTTGCTGTGGCGTGGTGACCGGCATGAAGATCGTCCCCTCCACCCCGAAATGCCGACAGGCATAAGCCATGCCTTGCGCGTGGTTCCCGGCACTGGCGCAGACGAAATCGCGCTGCGCCGGTTGGCCAGACCGGACCTTACGCATGGCATTGAAGGCCCCGCGCAGCTTGTAGCTGCGGACCGGCGACAGATCCTCGCGCTTCAGCCAGATGTCCGCGGCGTATCGGGCCGACAAGTGGTCGTTCCGCTGCAGCGGTGTCTCGGGGAACAGCGCTCGCAGGGCGGCGGTGGCGGATCGGGCGGCTTCGGTGAAACGGGTCATGCGTCCAGATCGCCGATGTGGGTGGGTTTGGCAAGAAGTGAGCGCGCCGGGCGATCCTTGCCCTTGGTCTCGTTTCCCTTTAATCGCCAGCAAACCCTGAATGGAGCGTGTCGATGCTGAAGCCGAAGAAAGTGGTTCTGGCCTATTCGGGCGGGCTTGATACCTCGATCATCCTGAAGTGGCTGCAGACCGAGTACGGCTGCGAGGTGGTGACCTTCACTGCCGATCTGGGCCAGGGCGAAGAGCTGGAACCGGCGCGTCAGAAGGCGTTGCTGATGGGGATCAAGGCAGACAATATCCACGTCGTTGACGTGCGCGAAGAATTCGTCCGCGACTTCGTCTTCCCGATGTTCCGGGCGAATGCGCTGTACGAGGGGCTTTATCTTCTGGGCACATCGATTGCCCGCCCGCTGATCTCGCAGCATCTGGTGCGGATTGCGCAAGAGACGGGGGCCGATGCGGTGGCGCATGGGGCGACCGGGAAGGGCAATGACCAGGTCCGGTTCGAATTGTCGGCGGCCGCGCTGGACCCAGGCATCAAGGTCATAGCTCCGTGGCGGCTGTGGGACCTGACGTCCCGGACCAAACTGCTGGAGTTCGCCGAAGCAAACCAGATCCCGATTGCCAAGGACAAGCGCGGCGAAGCGCCGTTCAGCGTGGACGCGAACCTGCTGCATACCTCGTCTGAGGGACGTGTGCTGGAGAACCCGGCCGAGGAATTCCCCAATTACGTCCTCCAGCGCTGCGTGCCAGTCGAGGAAGCGCCGGATCAGGCCGAGATGGTCGAAATCAGCTTCGAGGTTGGCGACGCCGTGGCGATCAACGGCGAAAGGCTGTCGCCTGCCACCATCCTGACCCGGCTGAACGAGGTCGGCGGCAGGCATGGGGTGGGCGTTCTCGACCTGGTCGAGAACCGCTTTGTCGGCATGAAATCCCGCGGGGTCTATGAAACCCCCGGTGGGACGATCTTGATGGAGGCGCATCGGGGGATCGAGCAGATCACGCTGGATGCCGGGGCGGGGCATCTTAAGGACAGCATCATGCCGCGCTACGCCGAGCTGATCTACAACGGCTTCTGGTTCAGCCCGGAACGTGAGGCCCTGCAGGCCCTGATCGACAAGACGCAAGAGCATGTGACCGGGACGGTGCGGGTCAAGCTTTACAAGGGGCGGGCGGTAACGGTGGCGCGCTGGTCGGACCACTCGCTTTACTCCGAAAAGCACGTGACCTTCGAAGAGGATGCCGGGGCCTATGATCAGAAAGATGCCGAAGGGTTCATCCGGCTGAACGCCCTGCGGCTGCGGCTGATCGCGACGCGGAATGCACGTGTGACGAATCGAGAGTGACCACAGTGGACGGCGGCGCCAAGCGATTGAAATGATTGGCGTGGCAGGGTTTTCGTTCAGAAAGTGTTAACCCAGTCTTTTGACAGGTAGCCCCTCCCCATGAGCAAGAGAGGAGGCGCTCGTACCCCCCTTGGTGCCGCAGAACGGCCGGGTCATGCTTTGGCCATTGCCGCTTCTTCCGCTTCGATCAGGGCTTTGGCAAGCGTCAATGGTACCGTCAAATCCTGCATGGCGGCCTGCACGTCGGCAAAAATCTCATCCTCTTTGGGAAAAAGGCCTCCCACGCGAAAGAGGTTGCGTTTGTGGGACAGGGCCACATGCATCTCTTCTCCGTTCGAGGTGGCCGCATAAAGCTCGGCCCCATAGCCGACGTGGTTCTCGATCCGGGTAAAGACGTCGACCACGGCAGACAAGGCCGGTGGTTCTTCCATCGATGACCACGAGGTCCAGACGCCATAGGTCCGCCCCCCACCTCCGTGAACATTTCGCAGATGATGCAGGCCGTCGGTCGAAATTTCACCACCGAAGAACATGCCGGGACGAGTCTTGTCTTGCAGCGCGATGAAGAAGGCGGGCATTGCGGCACGGTTGGGGAATTGCGCCACAATGCCCGTGAACAGGGTCCGCGAGTTCTTGCCGCCGGTTTCAACCTTTACTTCGGCCATCTGGATCGCATGGGCACCAAGCTTGCCGTGGACGTGATCTTCGCCGCTGCGGATCCCGTTCCTGGGTAGAAGACGATCTGGCAAAGCCTTGATGAAGGGCCTGGCATCTTTGGAATAGGTGAGCCCGACGGCCGAGGCGAGGACCGGCATCACCAGTGCCTCTTGCCGCCGGATCATCCATTTGAAGGCGTGGTAGACGGCCAGCCCACCGAAAAAAAGCGTGAAGAGCGCCGTCTTCCAGCGTCCTTCGGCATCCATACCCGAGTTCAGGAAAAGAACAGCCGCACCCACTGCGATCACCACGGCGGCAGTGATCAGGGCGATGGTCGTTGTAGCCAGCCGTCGCATGTCAGGCATGAGACCGCGTACCGCGGTTGCGACCTTGGTCGAGGCGTCGGGAGAAGCGGATGGTTCAGTCATCGCGGGACCAGTCATCGCTGGGGTGTCAGTATTGGGTGCGCGGCGGGCTTGCAGGTTTGCCGTTCCAGGTACCGGACAGGCTCCATGCCTCATCCGACGTGCTGTAATGGTACATGAGTTCACCCGACTGAGCGCCTGAAACAGCAAGGGTCAGGGTTACGCCGTCTTCCGGCGTATCCAGCGCGACTTCGGTACCTGCGCCGTTGATCACGAGGTCGGCCCAGAAACGGCAGTCCTTGAAGACGTAGTCCGTCCCGCGGTCGCCAGCCGCCGCCGAAAGCGTGCCGCCGTAGGGGCAGCCGAAGGGTGTGGGATGCTCACCGTCCCAACCAGCCAGCGGAATAAGGTTGAGCAGCTCGATGTCCACGGCGCGGGCGACGGTGAAGGCATCGGCCATCTGGGCAGGGTCGGTCAGGGTAAGGGGTGTATACTCGTCGATCGGGTCTTGCTTGCAGATCTGCTCGGAGGCCGAGGGCAAGGTACCGTCGTAAAGCAGCGCCTGGACGATGGTATCAGGGCAAGCAAGGCCCCGGCCCCAGATCACATGTGGGCCGCCCTGCATGAATATGCCGTAAGCATTCTTCGCATTGTCGAGCACTGAATAGGCCATGGAAATCGGCGTGATCGGGTCACGGTCGCCGTTCAGCACCAGTGTCGGCCAGTCGCCACCGGCGTAGGGTTCGGGCCGGGTGTCCGGTCCCTGATGCGGCCAGAAAGCGCAAGCGATCCGTTCCATGTAATAGGCCCGCAGCAAGCGGGGCGCTTCGGGCGCAAAGGCGCGGGCCTCGTCGATGATGCGGGCGGCGCGTTCGTCGGGCGTACCGGTGCCACTGCCGTAATCCGTGCAGGTGATGGCGTAATAGGCGGCGGCGAACCAGCCCGGGTCTTCCAGTCCGGTCTCGGTTTCGGGGTCGATGTAGGTGTTGGAATAGCCAAGCTGCAGCATGGGCGTATGATTGCCCCGCCCCGATGCCGCGAGGGCGCGGAGAAACTCGGCCCGGCCTTCCGGGGAATAAAGGGCGTAGAACGCGTTGGTTTCAAGAATACCGGTGGTAAGCTGGCGCTGCGCCTTTGTGCCATCGGCCAGGAAATAGGGCACCATCATCGGCGCGGCTGCGGCGCGGCGGTAGAGGTCGTCATAGATCTTGGCGGCATCGCCCCGCATGTCGGACTTGCAGGCGGGGATGTCGGCACAAAAGGCAAAGGTCTCGGCCAGCAGCTTTTCGGAGGCAAGGATATAGCTGCGGTAAAATCCTTCGGGGCTGAGGTTCAGGTCAACGACGCCGTCAACGATGACGCCACGAACGGCTTGCGGGACCATGGTGGCGTAGGCCTGGACGAACTGGGTGCCGTAGCTTTCCCCGTAAAGCCAGACCTTGGGCGCGCCGATCGCTTGCCGGAAAGCTTCGGAATCGCGGATCGCCTGGTCGGTGTTTACCACGGGGAGGAGTTTGTCCGCGTCAAGTTCGACAGTGCAGTCCTTGACGTAAGTGCGGGCGGTGGTGATGGCCGCTTCGGGATCGTCAAGCGAGGCAGGGGCGATGTCGAATATTGCCTGGGCCACCGGGCAGGTCAGGCCATGGACCAGGCCGGTGCCGCGCTGGTCGACAAAGACGATGTCCATGTAGTCGGTCAGGCTTGGGTCGAAGGCTGAAAGGTAGTTTTCGGCCGAAGCAAGTCCCGAACCGCCAGGGCCGCCAACGAAGTAGAAGAGGATGCCTTTGCTTTCGATGGCGGCGAACGAGAGGGCGAAGGTGATGTCGAGGGTTTCGGTGGGATCATTTGCCCGATGGTCAAGGGGGACGGTCAGCGCGGTGCAGGACAGGCCGGAAAGTTCGCAAGGGAAGAGGTCGAGGCCGGAGGCGGCTTCGTGAAGCGAAACATCGGCAAGGGCCGGGCTGGCGAGAAGCCCGAAGGCGAGAAGGGCGTGACGCATTAAGGCCTCTTGGATTGCGGGCCGTGCGATGCCCGGCGGGTTGATCACCTGAACCCGCAAGCTACGGCGGAGGCGGTGATTGGAAAAGGGGTTTGGTGCCGCCTGCGGTTCCGGGCGCATTGGTGGTCCGGCTTCGGCGGCCGGTATCACCTTCGGGTGATACCACGAAGCGGTGATTGGACGAAGGCTGCCAGCGGCCCCAGCCTGAGACGCGGCAAGGATGAGGGAATGTGATGTGGAAATGGGCTTTGGCGCTGGGTCTGGCGCTGACCGGTGCGGCGCGGGCAGAGACGGAGACTGCGATCGTCGCGGGGGGATGTTTCTGGTGCGTCGAGTCGGACTTCGAAGGGGTGGCCGGGGTTTCGGACGTTGTCTCGGGCTATACTGGCGGGACCAGCGAGAATCCGACCTACAAGCGCCACGAAGGGCATTACGAGGCGGTGGAAATCACCTTTGACCCGGCAGTGATCTCTTACGACGAGCTGATCGCCAAGTTCCTGCGGTCAGTCGATGTGCTGGATGCCGGCGGGCAATTCTGCGACCGCGGGGATACGTACCGGACGGCGATTTTCGTCTCTAACCCCGCGCAAAAGGCAGCGGCCGTGGCGGCCGTGGCGGATGCCGAGGCGGTGCTGGGGCAGAAGATTGCGACGCCGGTGCTGGAGGCGGGGACCTTCTGGATCGCCGAGGATTACCATCAGGACTACTACAAGGGCACGGGGATCATCCTGACCCGGGCGGGGCCGAAAAAGCAGTCCAAGGCCTACGAGTTCTACCGCGAAGCCTGCGGGCGCGACGCGGGCGTGCGGGCGGTCTGGGGGGACCAGGCGTTTTCACACTAGGCCGGGCGCGTCACGCCAACGGCGGTAGGCCTGCCGCCGCACGAAAGTCGGGCGCGCGGATGTCAAGCTCTTGCCCCGCAAGCGCATCGGCGGCGGGCGTGCAAAGCCAGGTGATGGCGCGGGCAGGCTGATCAGCGGGGGCAAGGTCGGCGCGAGGGATCTTGGAGACCGGATTGATGCCTGACGCGCGGATTGTGCCCTGCATGTCGGTATCGACGATGCCGGGGGCAAATCCGAAGACCCGGATGCCCGCATCGCCGTATTCCATGTGGACCGACCGGGTCAGCATGGCGAGACCGGCTTTTCCGGCGCAATAGGCGCTCCACCCTTCCTGCGGGCGGTGAGCAGCACCGGAAGAGATGTTGACGATGGTTCCACCGCCCTTGGCGACCATGTGACCAAGGGCTAACTGGGTGGCGTGGAAGGCGGAGGCGAGGTTGATATCGATGTTCTGCGCCCAATCCTCGACCGAGACATCCAGGATGCGGCCGATGGGGCCGACGATCGCGGCGTTGTTGATCAGGATGTCGAAACCCGTCTCGAAAAGCGTGGTCATCGCCAGCCGGTCGGTCATGTTCGCGTGGTGGCCGGTGGCGCGGACATCCCCAAGCTCACGCTGGGCGGCGGCGATGTTGGCCGCACTTCGCGCGGTGAAGTGGACGTCTGCTCCAGCCACGGCGAGGGCACGGACAGTGGCAAGGCCGATGCCTCGGTTGCCGCCGGTGACAAGGGCAGTTTTGCCGGTGAGGGTCATCTTTCGCTCCTGCGTTACGTGAAAGCTGATTTAGCGGCGGCAAGGGATCGCTGTCCATGTCAGGATGGCTTGACGCCGCCGCGTCCTGAGCGGACGGTCCCGGTGATTGTAGTGGAGGCGGACGTGCGTCGGATGACGTTTGCACTGGTGCTGGCGGGCTGCGCCCCACGGGGAGAGTTCACCACCGCTCCGTCGGGCCTTGACGGGGCAACGCCAGAAGCGATCTTTGTCGGCACGACCAGGTCTGCGGGCGAGGATGGCTTCGGTTTCGCACGGTCGGATCAGGCGAATTTCCTGCGCTACGACATCACGATCCCGCCTGAACGTGAGGCCGGAGAGCTTAACTGGCCGCCAAGAACCCGGGAACCGGATGCAAAGCGCGACTTCCTGACCCTTGACCAGCGGAACTTCGGCTCTGCCGCCGACTTCCGAACTGCGCTTCGGACGGCGATGGGGCTGCGGCGGCAGACCGATGCCGTGATCTACGTGCACGGTTTCAACACCACGATGGCCGAGGGCGTCTACCGGGTGGCCCAGATGCACCATGACCTGGCGGTGCCTGGTGTGGCGGTGCATTACGCCTGGCCCTCACGCGGGTCGGCGCTGGGCTATCTGCATGATCGGGAATCCGTGCTGTTTGCCCGCAGCGGGTTCGAACAGCTTCTCGACGAAGTCGCGGGATCCGGAGCAAACGAGATCGTGATCGTCGCCCATTCCATGGGCGCGTTTCTGACAATGGAAACCCTGCGACAAATGGCGCTGGGGGACGGGTCGCGGGCGCTCGACCGGGTGGCGGGCGTGGTGCTGATCTCTCCCGATCTGGACGTGGACGTCTTCCGGTCGCAGGCGCGCGACATCGGTGATCTGCCGCAGCCATTTTTCGTCTTCGGAAGCACGCGCGACCGGGTCCTGGGCCTTTCCGCGCGGATTTCCGGCGGCGGAGAGCGGCTGGGGAACCTGGACGGTCTTGAAAAGATTGCCGATCTGAATGTCACCTATCTCGATACCGCCGCCTATGATGTTGGGGCCGGACATCTGAATCTGGGCGAGAACGCGGCTCTTCTGAAGCTCTTCGGCGGTATCGTGGGCATTGACGCGGCCTTCCGGGCCGATGCGCGGTCGCGGGTCGGGCTGTTGCCGGGACTGGTCCTGACCGTGCGAAACGCGACCGAGATCGTGCTGGCGCCGGTGGGTGCAATTGGCGAGGCGCAGTAGGGGGCGATGGCCCTGAACTGCTCTGCGTCGACCCCGACTTGGGATCATAGGGCTCGTCGCGCCACATGATCATGGTCCAAGAGCGTCTCTGCGCCGCATTCAAGGACTGCCTTGCGAATGGGCAAATTGTGCGGCCAGTCATCAATCGCGTCCGGGTTTCGGCAAAGCTTCGCCGGACGGCCGGTGCCAATCGTCATCGGCGCTTCAACCCCGAGTGGTATCGGCTACAACGCTCTGACGAACACCAGCCTCCCGACAGCGTCAGCTAACGTAGGGTATCGAGGACCGGACCATGGCTGACATTGCAGCACCTTCTGATGGCCAAGGCACGGGGTTGGCACATCTGTCGGCCGGACGGGCCCGGGCGGCCGTCTGGGGCGTTGCGTGGAGTTTTGTCAACATCGGTGTCTCGACGCTGCTTGCGGCGCTGGTCTTTCTGGTCACCTCGCGCATCCTTGGTCCGGAAGATTTCGGAGCCGTCGCCTTCGCGGTTGCCATCGTCACGATCTTTGCGGTGCTGATCCCTGGCGCGTTTGGTGAGGCGTTGATACAGCGCGAGGACCTGCGTCAGGACCACCTTGACACGTTGTTCTGGCTGACTTTGGGCGTCGGAGGTGCCGGCTATGCTGTGCTTTTCGCCCTTTCGCCCTGGATCGCAGCCTGGAGCGAGGTGCCGCTACTTGCCGAAATCCTCCGCGTTCTTGGGTTGCGGCTGATTTTCGACGCGCTTCTGACGGTGCCCGCTTCGCTGGTCATGCGGCGGATGCAGTTCCGTTCGATCGCTGTGCGGACCACGGTGGCAAATGGCATCGGCGCGGTGGTTTGCCTGGTGATGGTCCTGATGGGCTATGCGCTTTGGGCGCTGGTCGCGTCGCAGGTGATCAGTTCGTTCACCGGCATGGTCGTGACCTTTGTCGGCGCCAAATGGCGACCGGGCACGCAGGTCCGTTGGCAGTCGCTGAAAGAGATGATGGGATTTGGCGGCTATGCGATGGGCGGCAAGATCCTGAACGAGGTGCGCATCGATCAGTTCCTGCTGGGCATCTTTGTTGGACCGGCCGTTCTGGGGCTGTTCTACTTTGGCAGGCGTCTGTTCCTGATGTTAAGGGATATGACGGTCGGGGCCTTTGCCCCGGTATCAAATGTGCTTCTGGCCAGCATGCAGCGCGAAGGCGAGAAGCGTCAGCAGGCCTATCTTGCGGCCTGTTACACGTCGGCAGCGCTGGCCTTTCCTGTCTTTGCCGGGCTTTTGGCGGTCGCCCCGACTGCCGTGCCCTGGGCGTTCGGGGCGCAGTGGCAAGAGGCCGTGTTCACTGTCCAGTGCTTCTGCGTCATCGGTATCATGGTCGGACTTGGGCTGATGCAAGGCGCACTGATCCGCAACCTTGGGCACCCGGGCTGGTGGTTCCGTTACCAGGCTGTGGTGCAGCTTTTGACCATCCCGATCGTCCTGATTGTCCATCCGTTCGGGCTTGATGCCGTGATGGCGGCACTGGTTGTGCGCACGGTGGTGCTCTGGCCGGCTTCGGTGCGCATGGCACAACGGTTGCTGGATATGCCGCTATTGCAGTACGCGCAAAGCTTGCGTGGGCCGACGCTTGGGACCATCGCGATGGTGGCCTGGGTCGCCTTCGTGCCGACAATCTGGCCGGGCCTCCACTCCGGACCACTCCTGCTCATGCAAATCAGCACGGGTGCGACACTTTACGCGCTGATCCTGGGTCTCACCTCGTTCGGTCGCTTGCGCGAAATTGCGCGCTTGATCCGCAAACCGAAAGGCGTCGCGCCGTGAAACTGACCTATTTCCGCAACTCACCGTCGAACTTCGGGGATGAGCTGAACGCGATCATGTGGCGTCAGCTGCTGCCCGACAGTTTTCTTGATGACAATGAGGATGAGCTTTTCCTCGGCATCGGGTCGATCCTGTGGAACCATCTCCCACGCGCCCCGTTGAAACACGTGATGGGGTCAGGCTTTGGCGGTTATACGGCCCCGCCCGATGTCGATGACGGATCATGGAATGTGGTCTGGATACGGGGGCCGGTGACGGCGGAGCGGCTGAACCTTGATCCCCGGCTGGCGATCTGCGATTCCGCGATCCTGTTGCGTGCAACGACACTGCCGCCGCCGGTGACCGGGAAACATACTGTCTTCATGCCGCACTTCGAAAGTGCGGCACGAGGTGACTGGCGGCGGGCCTGCACCTTGGCCGGGATCGGTTATCTTGATCCCCGCGACGATGTCGAAACCCTGCTGGCACGGATCCGGGGCGCAAAGCTGGTGATCACCGAGGCGATGCACTGTGCGATCGTTTCCGATGCCCTGCGCGTGCCTTGGATCGGGATCGTGCCGTTCTTCCCCCAGCACCGTGCAAAATGGGAAGACTGGGCACAATCTCTCGACATCGACTTGCGACATACCGCGCTGCCGCCGTCGAACCTGCTCGAGACCTATACGTTGATCACTGGCAAGCCCGGCAAAGGGCAGCGGTCGCGGGCCTTGTTCAGTGCCTGGCCTGCCGCACCGGTCAATGCGGCCCTCGTCCATCGGGCGGCGGCCCGATTGCGGCGTCTGGCCGAGAAAGCCGAGCCTCAGCTTAGCCCTGACGCCGCGATCACCCGGGCGACCGAACGCAGTCTCGAGGCGCTTGACCAGTTCGTCCGGGCTAGAGCTGCCGTGCCTCCGGCCGCCGGTCGCAAAGAACGGCGATGAACAGGAACGGCATCCTGATCGGAAGCCAGGGATCAAGGCGGCGAAGCCTTCGGAAGCTCTGCAGCGGCGGCTTTCGCCCGCGCAACAGGCTGCGTACAAACAAGAAGCTGTAGGACCGGCGCGTGGTGTAGGCACGATCCCTTGCGAATGCGTCCCGGTTCGCTGTCTTCACCGGCATGCGCATCAGCTTCTCCGCGAACAGAAGCTGGCACCCGATGCGTTCCAGCGTGGCCGGGTCGTCCCACCCATAAGCCGCGAAGAAGAGGTTTACCCCCTTGCCGCAAATCACATTGCAGCGCCACGAGATCACCACCGCAGCCCCTGCAAGGACGACCGTCATCCAGAACATCCGGTCCTCGCTGGCGTTGCGCAAGTCGGTATCGAACCGCACGCCTCGGATCCGCGACGCCCGCAGCACCACGGTCGAGGTGTGGCTCAGATAGCCGGTCACGAACTCGTCATCCAGCACATGGGGTGGAAAGCCCAGGATCGGCCCGTCGGGGTCAAGCACGGTCGCACGTCCGGCAAGCGCACGACCATGGTCGTTCAGCAACGCCACATCTTCCGAGAAGCGGGCAAAGGACCCTTCGCGGCTGTTATCGCAGCAGTAGAAATCATAACCTTGGTGAAGGGCGGCAAGTGCCTCGGCAAGATGCGTGGGCAGCCAGCTATCGTCCGAGTCCAGAAAGGCCACAAAGTCGATATCGCCGTGACTTTCCGCCAACTCAAGGCCACGATTGCGCGCCCCGCCTGGGCCGGCATTGGCTTGCCGCACCACGTCTATCGTGACGCCATCCACGGTTTTCAGATCCGCAAGGTCGGTCTCTGCAGGATGGGGCGAGGCGTCGTCGACGACGAAAACCCGCAGGGTTACAGCGGGCGGCAGTTGCTGCGCCAGCACGCTCTCCAGGGCACGGGTCAGAATTCCCTTTTCGCGCTGGAAATAGGGGATGATGACTGCCACTTGCGTCGCTGTGGCACGTTCGGGCGGCATCATCTGCACCTCAAGCCGTCAGCCGCAACTGGACCGCGCTCTCCAGCACGGACAGGAAGGTGTTGAACTGTCTTTCAGTATCAAGCTCCGGCCTGCGGGAATAGGCCAGCGCGGCTGATGACGCGTCGGCATAGGCCGCCGGGTCCGACCAAAGACTGCGGACTGCGGCGACCCACTCTGCAAGCGGCGCGTCATAATCAAGCACGGTACCGCCGGGCCCTATCGCCTCGGCCAGCCCGCCGCGCGATGAACCGACCACCGGAATCCCGCTGCAATGCGCCTCGGAGGCAACACGCCCCCAGGCCTCTTCCCATCGGCTGGGGGCCAGCAAGACCCGTGTGCGCCGGAAAAGCCCCTTCATGTCCGACGTCCGCCGTTCGAAGCGGATGTTCGGTGTCCCCGCAATCCGCCGTCGCAACTCGTCAAGCTGCTCGGGCGACAACAGCCAGCTTTCGGCGAAGAGAAACGGAATCTCGGGGCTGGCGGCCGCAATTTCGATCGCCCGATCAAGACCTTTGGCGGGAACCGGGCCGATGAAGGTGACGAAATCCCCGTTGACAGGGGTCTCGTAAAGGCTGCGGTCGATGGTCGGCGGAATGACGGTCGCGTCGATCCCGTAAACCTCGGCATAGCGGCGGGCGGTGAAGGCGGAATTGGCAATGAAGCGGGCATTGGGCAAATCGCAGGGATTGCCGCCCAGTTCATCGAATTCGACGTTGCGCAGATAGACCACCAGCGGCACGCCCTCCGTCGCAAAGGCCGAGCCGATCGGCACCGTCCGGTGGCACTGGATCACTGCGACGTCTGGCCGAGACATCTTTAGCACCGCACCGACCTGCCGTTCAGCGACCCAGGCGCGGTGCACCGGGTAGCCCATCGTCGCATCAGTGACAAAGCCCCTTCCCGACAGCTTCAACTGAACCCGTGCCTTCAGGCCAAACCAGCCTTCGCCATAAAGCGAGGTGAGGACGGCCGGACGATGCCCCTGTGCGGCCAGCGCGCCGGCAAGGTGATGGGTGCTGCTTTGCACGCCACCTGCCGCCTGAGGCGGATAGCCGTTGCCACCGGCGAAGACGACATGAAGGGGGCGTATTGCGCTCAAGATCGTGCAAGCCTTGCGGTAACGCGCGACCCCAAAGCCTGCCATCCGGTCTGGCGCCTTCGGGCGGCGTAGCGGCTGATCCAATCCTCGGTCCGTCTGGAATGGCCCTGACGTGTGGTTGTGGTGGTCACCGTCGTCACCTCGTCCGCGCCGATGGCGCCCACGTGCCGCGCGACCTTTGTCACCACGGCTTGCAGATCCTCCGTCGCGTCCTCGTAGCGGACTGATAGCGGAGTAATCCCGGCCGCTGCAAAGGCGCTGGCCCAACGCGCGTTCTGGACCGCGATGTCATCCAGGCATTCGGCGATCAGCTGGGGGTCGTACTCGGCCTTTTCCTGCTCGGCTTCTTGCCCGGAAATCCAGACGCCGGTTTGCTTGGCGACCGCGTAAGAGATTGCCTGCCGCAGCACATCGACACGACAAAGGTGCACGACCTTGAGATTGGGCCAGAAGTCCAGAAATCGCTCGGGCCCGTCCAGGCTTTCGCAATGACTGTAGTGCGCCTTGATCGCGAAGACCCCGTTCGCGGTCGTCCTGCGCGTCATCAGCGCCTGCAGCGTCGCCTGCGGTGATGTCGTCTCCAGCCTGCGCTTCCATTCCGCCAGGTTGGCGGGGTTCGTATATTCGAACGGCACCCCCAAAAGGCCGGTGCTGGCCATGGCATGGCCAAGCATGTGACTGCCGCAACGCGGCGTCGAGGCGATCAGGACGGTGGTTGTGGGCCCTGATGAGAAGGGTTGGTTCAGCTCGTCCGAGAACTGTCTGTGATAAAGCTTCATCTGTCAGTCTCCACCTGGCAATGCCAAAGGGCGCCCCTAACGTATTGCAATCTTGCCGAAACGATCTCTTGAGGTTGTTATCTGGCAAAGCGGCGAATCGATGCCCGGCATGCCCGGCCCCGGGCCGAACCGCGACGGACAGCTCCGTGATACCCGAAGGTCGCGCGGCAACAAGACCACGGCAAGCCAGGACAAACGATGCTGCGTCGCAGCGGCGGTTCTCTGCCGCTTGTGCCAAGTTTGTAGGCATAAGTGCGCTTTGTGCCAAGGCAGCGGGCATTGCACGTGTTGCTGTACCGGCCGAAGGCTGTTTAAGCTTGGGGTTGAGCGAATTATGCAGATCGTTACTTAAAGGTAAAGTTCCACTGCTACCCAGACGCAATATGACCGGTCCAGAAATGAATGGTCGACACAGAAAGGGTATCCGATGAGCCTTCGCATGCCACCCGTACTTCAAGCTGATACCTATGCTGTTACAGCTGACGGTTTTGTCGCCAATGCTCGGCACACGGGCTCGCCAGTTCGCCACCCGGTCGATTCGGTCGGGGGTTTGGGCAAGCGGATGCTCGACATGGGGCTGGCGATGATTGCCCTGATCGGTCTGCTGCCGCTGATGGCCGGCGTGGCACTTCTGGTCAAGCTTACCAGCAAAGGCCCGGTGCTTTTCGGCCACGAGCGCGTCGGCTTTGCCGGTCGGCGCTTTCGCTGCTGGAAGTTCCGCACGATGGTCGTCAATGGAGATCGGGTGCTGGACGAGCATTTCCGCAAATGGCCGGGTGAGCGGGCAATTTGGCTGGCCGAGCGCAAGTTGCGCTTTGATCCACGGGTTACACCGCTGGGTGCGGTGCTTCGCAAACTCAGCATTGATGAACTGCCGCAGCTTTACAACATCCTGATGGGACAAATGAGCATAGTCGGACCACGCCCGGTGGTGGCCGATGAGCTAGAGAAATATCGCGATTCTGCTGACCACTACCTTAGCGCGCGACCCGGGCTTACCGGCCTTTGGCAGGTTAGCGGGCGCAACGATGCAAGCTATCGCAAGCGCGTGCTGCTTGATCGTCTCTATGTCCGTCGCTGGTCGATGCTGATGGATTTGTGGATAATCCTGCGCACGATCCCGGCGGTTCTCAGTTCGCGCGGGGCACGGTAAGACACGTGCGCCGAGCGTTGATCTGCCTTGCGCTGTTGATCGCGCCTCTTGCCGGGGCGGGGCTGGCGGATGATCGTCAGATCGCGCCGTCCGACGTCTTGGGTTTGCGGGTCACCGACTGGCAGCCCATCGAGGGCGAACTGCGTGAGTGGACCGCGATCACCGGGACTTATGCGGTCGGTGCAGATGGCACGGTGGTCTTTCCCTACATCGGACAGATCACGGTTGCGGGCCAATCGCCGGGGGCCGTCAGCGACCAGATCGGAGAGGCCCTGAAACAACAGTTCGCCCTGGCTGATCGGCCCTTCGCCAGCGTCTCGATAGAGGAGCGTCGGCCCGTGCTGGTAGGTGGGGCCGTCCAGCGTCCAGGCGAAGTGCCCTATGTTACCGGGATGACTGCGCGGCATGCTGTTGCTCTGGCGGGCGGGATCCTTGCTCCAACCGGCAGCGAAGCCTCGGTCATGGTTCAAAGCCTGACTGCCGAGGCGCAGGTGCGCATCCTGACCGACCAGACGGCGGCCGCCGTCCTGCGGGTCGCCCGGCTTCGGGCCGAACTGGATGGCGCTCAGGAAATGGTGGTTGAGGATCTTCCGACCGATGGCGGGGTGACGGTGGCTGCCATAAAGGCCGATGCTGAGCGACATCTTGCGTTGAACCGCGACCGACTTGCCCGTGAGCTAGAGCTGATCGACAGCAAGACAGCCCTTCTGGAGCAGGAAGTCGTGACGCTGGAAGCCAAGCAAGAGGCGCTGAACCGCCAAAAGGCCTTGGCCGAAGAACAGCGTACGAATACCGAAGCGCTGACCGAGCGTGGGCTGGCGGTCAATGCGCGGCTGCTGGACGCCGAGCGGACGCTTGCCACCGTCGAGACCCAGGTTCTTGATGTGGCAACGGCGCTTCTCGAGACGCGGCAGGCGCTGGAAACCGCCAAAGGCGAAGCGGGTCAGGTCGTCCAGGACCGCGCCGCCCAGATCATGTCGGACCTTTACACAGCCGAAGTCGAACTGGTCGATCTGCGGGGAAAGCTCGGCTTGCAGCGGTCCGTTGCCGACCTGTTGTCGGCAAGTCTGGGTGGTGAAATCGACCCCGACGCGCTGTTGGTCACCGTTTACCGTGGCGGGAGCAGCAGCCCGGAGGTGATCCGCGAAGGGCTCGATGCCGCGCTTGAACCCGGTGATCTGGTCGAGATCGGGCTGGGACCTGCAGCTTTGTCGAACGGCGGCTGACGCGATCAGTGCTGTCGGGCCTTGGCGACCCGGCGCACGTAGACGATTGCTGCCACGGTCAGGATGGTTCCCGAATCGAACTGGAAGAAGAACGGCACTTCGACCATCGACAACACAATCTGGCGCACCATGAAAAGCGACAGAAACAGGGTTTCTGCACGACAGTCGTTCAGGACCCAGCGCAAGGTGCCGATAAGGGCACCGAAGACGAGCACCGCCTGCAATATGGCTCCGATCACCCCTATCTCGACTGCGTTTGAAAGATAGGCGTTGTGAAAGTTGAACCCGCTCCGGCTTTCGACACCGAAGTCCTGCCATAACGTCTCGGCCAGGGGATTGCCGATCACCCAGAACGCCTGATAGCCGGCACCAAACACCGGCCGCGCGGCGATCTCATCGACCGCGACCTGCCACAGATCGGTCCGTCCGGTCAGCGAGAAATCCTTGCCCGTCGCTTCCAGAAATGCGCCGGCAATCAGGTCGATGTTGGCAAAGGACACCAGCACCACGCAAGCGAAGGCCAGCACGGCAAGAATGCCCGCCACCAGGCGCTGTGATCCGGACAGGCGGCGAAGCAGCAGGATCAGCACCAAAGCCAGACAGACCGCTGCCGTTGCCACGACAGCGCCGATCGAGTTGGCCTTCACGAGAAGAATCCCGCCAAGACCCACCCCGGCCACCCCGAGACCGCGCCAGATAAGCGGCAACCGCCGGTCAACTATCAGGCAGATACCGATCAGCAGCAGGATCGAACTTGCGGCGGCCATGATGTTCTTGCTGCCGTAGATCCCAAGAAAACCAAGGCCATCGACGCGAGCCCGTCCCGACGCTAGGCTTACCGCACAGGCAACAAGGAAGCAGATCGCCAGGATCTTCAGCAGCACGATCGGCGACAGACGCTCGGCCAGCGCGATGGCAAACATCACCGTGACCGCAAGTTGCAGGCCATACCGCAGGCTAAGCGCCGGATAGTCGGACCACAGGACCGACAGCAGGCACCAGCCAACCAGAAGACACAGACCAACCTGACCCAGCAGCTCAACCGGCACCGCCTTTGGGCGGCGCATCATCAGGCCAAGCGCGAAGAGCAGAAAGCCAAGCGCCGCGACCGATCCCAGCATCGGGATGAATTGCAAGGACAAAAGCGCACAAAAGCCCAGCATCGCATTGGGACAAAGCCGCAATACGACCATCCCTCGCCCGTTGAAGGCAGCGCCGGTGGTCACCTGTTCCGACACAGCACCGACTCGGGGAATTGGCACTTTGTACCAAGTGGGGTGAAGGCAACCCAGTCAACTTCCATGATCACCGGACCATCGGGGGTCTTGAATGGTCCCATCCAATCCACGAGCTGTTCCGTGCCCCAGTGGCTGAAGAAGATTTTCTGCGGCGTCACTGGAAGGTTATCTGTCGCCCGGTGCACTTCCTTGCCATCAACGAACCAGCGGATGCTGTCCGGTTCCCATTTGAAGGCATAGGTATGGAAGCCCTGGTCGGTCGGCGGATTGACTGGGACGGTCGTGCCGTTCTGTGGCTCCCCGCTGACATAGGTGTTCAGCGACACGCGCCCGGTGTCCCGCGTCAGGACTTCGAAATCAATCTCGTCATGCGGTGCCTTATGAACCGGGCCGATATAGGTGAAGAAGGCGGCATTCAGGCCCGACCCTTTTGCCGTGCGGATGCGCGCCTCGTAGGTGCCGTGATGGTAAATCGCTTTGGTCTGCACCTCGCCGCAGAGATGGGTTGCCATTCCCCACTCTTTTGGCAGAAAGCTCAGTCTGAGAATACCATCGGCAACGTTCACCGCGCGTTTCGACCAGTCGCAGTTCTGGTGTGGGCCGTTGGTCCAGCCGTCCGACGTCAGCCAGACCTTGCGATCCAACGCATCAAACTCGTCACGGAACGCCGCCTTTGACGCCGGCGCCTCTTGCGCATGCAGAACCCCTGCCGAAGCCTGAACCGCCAGGGCACAGATCATCACAACTATGCTGCTATGATTGATTCTTCCGGTCATTGACTACCCTTCTGGTTGTACATCACAGTCTGCCATGCTTGGGTGTGGTCGAACAGAACCACCGAAGTGCAACGGCCGTTGAACGCCGATACGATTTTCACCCAGGCTGCCCGAAATGCGCGCACGGGGCCACCTAGACCATCGGCGGATTGGCGGTTACGTGAAGTTCTTGCATGGTGTTCGATGTTCAATTGTCGCACTCCTAGGACAAGTCCGCTGCAATGCAGCGAGAGTACCGCTAAGAAAGGTCGATGTCATGAAAGTCTCTGTGATCATGGCAAACTATCGGGGTGCCAAGCATCTCTCTGCTGCTATCGGTTCGGTTTTGCGGCAGACTCACGCCGATCTGGAACTCATCGTCTCGGATGACGCCTCACCGGATCAAAGTGCCGCGATCGTGCGGCAGGCGATGATCGATGACCGCCGGGTGCAGTTGATCGAGGCGGCGACGAATGCCGGGCCCGCAGCCGCGCGCAACCGCGCGCTAGAGGTCGCCTCGGGCGACTGGATTGCCCTCGTTGACAGCGACGATCTGCTGCACCCCAACCGGCTTGAGCGATTGGTGGCGGCGGCAGGGCATCTTGGCGCAGACATGATCGCCGACGATCTGATGTTCTTCGGCGACACGGTCGAGGCCAGCGGCCGAACGCTGCTGCAGTCCCTTGATCTTTGTGCGCCGATGACCGTGAGCACCGCCATATTTCTGCAAGCCAGCGGCGAAAGCACCCGGGCGCCCGCATTCGGTTACCTCAAACCGATGATCCGGCGCAGCTTGATCGGCGGGCGCCGCTACGATGAAAGCCTGCGGATCGGCGAGGACTATGACTTCGTCCTTGGCCTTCTGATGTCTGGCGCGCGCTACGACGTCATCCCGGACCCGATGTATCTTTACCGCCGCCACTCGGCGTCGATTTCGCACCGACTGTCAGAAAGCGCGGTCCACGCGATGCTTGTCGCCCATGATCGCCTCGCGGCAAATGCCGGCCCGGTCGAGCGTGAGCTGATGGCACCGCGGCGGCGTGGACTTCTGGCACTCTGGCGCTATGAAAGCCTGCTGGACAGAATCCGGGGCCGACGCGGCCTGCAGGCTGCCGGACTACTGCTGCGTGATCCAAGCCTGATCCTGCGTCTTGGCCGCAGCATTGGCGAACGCTTCGCCCGCACCATCGTGCCCATGGCCAAGAAGCCCGCAGCCGACCTGCGGTTAGGTGTCGGTCTGCCGCATCGCGAGACGGGAGTATTGTCGGTTCCTTGTCCCGTCGTGCCGGTTCCGGGCAGCGCCTGGTCCACCCCGCCTGCGCGAATGGCGGTCGCGCTATCCCGGCTTTCCGCGCGATATCACCTGTCTTGCGTTGCCGAAGATGCCGCCGGGGCCTGGGCGGCCGGACTGGTACCGCTGGACGAGCCCGCCCTTGGGCTCCCTGAACCGTCGACGGTCCCTGCGTCCGCCTTGGCAGGTCCTTAGACCTCCAAAAGGGTGCGGAGCTGTTGCAGAACCGGCGCAGCCGGTCGTCGCAGTGCCCCAAGCTTGTCCGCCAGAAGACCCAGCGCAATCGGGGCCAGATTGGTCGGCGGGGCAAGCGCAAAGGCCAGTGCCGCGCCAGCACCACGCTCGGCCTTGCGGTCAAGAAAGGCGCGAAGCAAGTAGCGGGCGCGCAGTTGGCGGCGATGATCGCGCATCGCGGCGGCGGCCGCCGGGAACTGCCCGGCGGCAGCGACATGGCGCGCGGAAGCCTGCAACAGCGCATGAAGGTCGCTGGTACGGTGCTGCCCGCTTAGCGAGTCTGATCGCACCCGTGCAGCATAGCCGATCCGTCGGCTTAGCCGGAATCGCGCACCCTCCAGCAGCACACGAACGTAAAGATCATAGTCCTCGCCCAGCCAAAGCCCGGGGTCATAGACCGGGCCCGCTGTCGGCAGAATGCTTCGCCGGATCACCGGCTTCAGGAACCCCAATTCCCCCCGCTTGACGTTCTTCTGCGCGATGTTGCCACGGATGAATGTCGCCAGATCCAGCGGTTCGCTGCCGCCCGTGTGACGCGGCAAAGTGCTTCCGTCGATCCGGCCAAGGGTTTCGTCTGACACGAAGACGATGTTGTCGGCGATCAGATCCCAGCCTGGCTCGGCAAAAAGCGGCCCGAAACGGCCCGGCAGCAGGTAATCATCGGCATCAAGGATAGCGATAAAGGGCGCGGTCGAGCGGGCAATCGCAAGGTTTCGGGCGGCAGCAGGGCCGATATTTGCCGCTTGTCTCAAAACGATCAGACGGGTGTCACCTGTCGCGGCTGCCCCTGCAGCGTCGCTGGTAGCGTCACCTGAGGCGTCATCGACGACAACCACCTCGCTCACCTCGGGCTGGGCAAGCGCGGATGCCACCGCATCGCCCATGGTCGCTTCGGCGTTGCGGGCGGTGATGATGACCGCGACCGGGCCCGTCATGCGAAGGGCGCGTTGGCGGCAGTCAATCGACCTGCGAACGTCTCAGCTTTTCTGCACCACAGGGGTCGGTTTCTGCGGCAAAGTGTCAGGTAAGCTGACCGTGGCCTTCCTGCGGCGTGCTTCGGCCCGTTCCATCGCTGCCAGCCACAGGACATAAAGGAGCTGCGCCAGAACCAAGCTCGCAGCACCCATCCCGACCGCCGCCAAGCCCGAAAAGCCTGAGCCGACGGCGACCACAACAACAATCGCAGAAGCCCCAAGGGCTCCGGCAATGAAGCTGAGGATGTGCAAACAAACCCCTCCCAACCGCGTTCAGCAATTTCTCCCCTAGGTCTGTCACTGTCAGGCAAGATTCCGCCGAGCGCAAGCTTTTCTGCCGGTCGGTGCGATAATGAAAGGCTGACTAGGTGCATCAGGCCAGATACTCACCGTACTGGCCAAGATAGGCCTCGACGCTGGCGCGGTCCACGTAGTCGCGGAAGGTGGCCATGTCGACCCGGTTCAGCACCACCCCAAGCGTCCGCTCTGCCAGGATCGGATCGCTCTCGACTGCCTTTCGCAGCATCGCCTTCGGGGTCACGCCCCATTCCGCGACCAAGAGAACATGGCCAAGCGAGCGCATCAGCACCCGCGCGTCGATCACCGGCCCCAGCGGCGCAAGGTCCACGATCACGTGATCGTACCGGTGTCGGGCTTCTTCCAGCAGCATCCTGATCGGCTTCGCGGTCAGAAGTTCGGCCACATGGCCAAGACCTGCCGGGCGAACGCAAGGCAGAACGTCAAGATTTGCCGGATCAGAGTTCCAGATAACCTCGCTCCAGGCCACCTGTCCCAAAGCGACGTCGACAAGCGACGGGCCGCTGGTGATTCCCAGATGGCGGCTAAGCCCGGACCTGCGCATGTCCGCATCGATCAGCAGCACCGAAGCGCCGCTTGCAGCAAGGGTGTTGGCCAGGTTGAGCGATACGGTCGACTTGCCCTCGCCGGGCCGAATGGACGTGATCCCCAGGATACCCCGTGCCGTGGGCGGGACATCCGCCTCGTCCCGGGCGCGGGCGCGGCCCAGGGCCTGCCTGCGGTTTCGTGTATGCATTATGTCGATGGAGAGCCGAATGCTCTGCAGTGTTTCGAGGTAGATCGAACTGTTCTGCGGTAGCATCGGCTGGGCCTGCCACGCGGTCTTGATCGGCCAGATCGACCGGGATCGTACCATGGCGACCAACCCGCCCATGACCCGGGAAAACCTGCTTGGCGGGGTCGCTTTGGCCGGCGTTGCGGCCGTGTCCGGCAAATAGCCCAGAAACGGCAAGCCGGTCGCGCTGCTGACATCGTCACCTGTCCGCAAGAAACGCTCGCCCCATTCCCGGATAGCGGCCAGCGCGATACCGTAAAAGAGGCCGATCACCAGCATGATTGCCAGAACCCGACTGGCGCGCGGACCGTCGGCGGCCTTCGGCACCTCGGCGGTGGTCAGGATGCGCACGTCCGAGATCGGAAAATCCTTCTGCTGATCAATCTCCTGAAACCGGGTCAGGAAGGTCTGGTACAGCATCGACAGCGTCTCGGACCGTTGCTCAAGGGCCCGCAATTCGACTTGCGCGCCTCCGGCGGCGGCGTTGTCGCCCATCGCGACGCCAACACTGTCGCGCAGCGCATTGACCCGCGCCTCGGCGACCGCCAGCTCGCCCTTCGCCCGCTCAAGTCGTTGCTGGACGCCGACGAACAATCGTTCGGCTGCGGTCTCGATCTCAGCGGTCAGAAGTTTCGCCTGCGGATGGTCGCTGCCGAAGCTGGCCGTGATCCGCTTCAGATCGGCAACCGCGTCGGCAAGGCTGGACTGCAGCTCTTCCAGCGCCGGATCGGCGACCGAATCGGTGCCAACCGGTGCGCCCGACCGCAGCCCCGCGATACCCCGCGCGACGACGGCCTCGTATCCCTCGACCAGGGCACGGCTGCGCGCGGCTTCGCCAATCGCCTCGGCCAGATCCGAGTTCAGTTCGCTGACCGATTCCTCTGACATGAACCGACCGTCCGCCGACACCAGCCCGTTCTTGGCCCGGAACCTTTCGGCTTCGGCAGCGGCGGCGGCGGCGGCGTCTTCCAGCTCGACCAGCCTGCCCTGCAGCCATTCGGTGGTCCGCTCGGTCGACTCGACATTCGCGCTGAGAACATCGGTAATGTAGGACTCGGCATAGGCGTTGACGATATCCGCCGCGATGACCGGATCATGTGCCGTGAAATAGACCGAGACCGCACCGCTCCGGCCAATACGCTGGACACCGATCTTGTCACTCAGATCGCGCGCAACGCTCTGCCGCAGCAGCGCCTCGGGGTCTGCCGCGCCGTCGGCGGGCAGCACAGGTTCAACCTTCGGCCGCAACAAACTTAGCGGGAGCCGGATCATCCCAATAATGCCCCCGGCAAGACGTGAGAAAAGCGACTGGGGCGGGTTCATGAAGCTGTCGTTCTCGTGCAGCGCCAGTTTTTCAACGACCGCATTGGCGATGCTGTCGGACTGGATCACCAGACGCGCATTTTCGATGGCACCTTCCGATAGCGCCTGATTGTCCATCGCGGCCAGCTCTTCGACAACGGCATTGGCCCCGGCGTCGAGAAGAAGCGTGGATGACGCGACATAGGTCCTTGGCGTGGTCACCAGATAGACCAGACCCAGGGCCAACCAGATGGCGATCGGCACAAGGATGGCACGCCGCCGCCGCCGCAACACTGCCAGAATATGCGAAAGGTTGATCGTGTCGCCCTGCGCCGTCGGGGGAGGCGGCGGCGACACCGTGTTCGGGCTTTCAGCGATGCGCAGGCCTAGCTCCGTCATTTCCCGGTCTCCGCCGCCTCGCGGCCAGACTGCGGCAGAGCGGCCTGGCCATAAGCTTCGATCCGGTTCAGGCCGATAAGTCCCGACAGCGTTCCAAAGTGCAGGGCACCGCGCATCAGCGCACGGTTGCGACCCACGGGATCGAACAGCCGCGATATGGTCAAGCCAAGGCAGGCACCGACTTTGGCTGCGGCCAAAGCAACGGCCACCATCCGCGCTGGCATTCCACCGCCCTCCATCATCAGACTGGCATGGGTCTGCCCCATACGGTATCGCCGCCGCAAGAGCCAGCGCAACGCCGCTCGATCGGCGGGAACTGTCTCGTGGACCAAGGCATCAGGCGCGAAAGTGATGGCACCGCCTGCCGCCATCAGAGCGCGGAAAAACGCCGTGTCCTCGCCGCCGGTTTTGCCAAGTGCCGGATCGAAGCGCAGGTCCCGCAGCACCGGCACCGCAAGGTCGATGAGGACGTTCGAGGTATAGGCCTCTTTGACCCTGCCCTCGCGGTCAAACTCGGGTCGTATGTCGTGCACCGCGCCGCGCTGCATCCAAAGGGGCGCACCGGGGCCATAGACCGCACTGACCGGCCCAAGCACTGCCGCCGAACCGGTAGACGACTGGTGCTTCAAAAGCGCGGCAAGCCAGCCTGCCGTGGCCGTTTCATCGTCGTCAATAAACGCCAGATACCGCACGCCAGCCGCAAGGCTGGCTTCAAGAATCGCGTTGCGCGCGACCGAGATGTTGCGCGCTGGCGCATGGAGGTAGCGCACGGGAAGCGGATGGGTGGCCACGATCCGGGCGATCTCGGCCGCCGCTGTGGGCCCGTCGTCGTTGTCGGCGACGATGATGCTGACCGGGTGCCCAGCCAGTTCCAGCGCCGAAAGCGAGGCAAGCGTGTCGGCGACCGACACCCGGCGGAAGGTGCAGATGCCGATGATGATCGCGTCCTGGGGCGCGTGTGCCATCATGCTGGTGACCTCTGGCGCAGGGCGGCTTCCGCCGTCTGCACCCAGAACCCGATCGACCATGACAGGTGCATCGCACCGGCCAGAAATCCCGACAGCAAGGCCCGCGGATTCCGTCTCTCGACAGCGATGGCGATACCTCCACCGATGCACACCAGAAGCCAGGCGATCAGCGGCAAGGCGAAGACCGGATGCAGCAGCGCCAGAGGGGCCAGCAGTACCAGGGGACCCAGCGCCGCCACCGCCGCCTGCCTCGGCCCAAGGCCCGCGCGGTGCTTAAGGACATTGCGCGCCCGGCCGCGGCCAAAGCGGAAGTATTGCTGCAAAAGGCCGGTCACCGTGCCGCGCGGGAAGTAATCCAGCCCGGTCTCGGCCGTCAGCCAGATGCGATGGCCCCTGGCTCGCAGCCGATGGTCCAGTTCGGCATCCTCGTTGTGACTGAAGCTCTCGTCATACCCGCCAACCGCGCGGAACGCAGAAATCCGCATCAGGGCGTGATGGCCGTGATCGACCCAGGCACCACTGGCATTATTCCGGTGTGCCGCCCCGCCATTGCCAAGGCGTGAGTTCTGCGCCATCGCGATCAGCCGCTGCAGCCTGCTTGCGCCCACCGCATTCATACTGACAACGACGCTATCGGCCCCGGTGCGCTTGGCCTCGGCCAAAAGCCGGTCGCCATAATCCACCGGGTAAGAGCTGTGCGCGTCGATCCGTAGCAGCCAGTCCGCAGCATCGCCAAAGCTCCGTACCGCAAGATTGATCCCGGCACTTTGCAAACGACCGGGATTGTCGATCAGCCGGATCGTCGGCTCGTTTCGCGCCATCTGTCGGACCACGTCTTGCGTGCCATCGGTCGAGCCGCCGTCGGCAACGACGATCGACGATCCGGTCCGCATTGCGAACGGGATCAGGTCTTTCAGCACGTCGCCGATATGGGAAGCTTCGTTCAGCGCCGGAATCACGATCAACACCGGTCCGATCCGCTTTTCCGGAGCTGGATCCAAAGTCTCGCTTGTTCCCGCCAGCCGGGAAACCAGCTCCAGGCAGTCATCTGGTCCCGCTTCCCAGGTGGTGCGGGGCAAGGCGCGGACAGCGTCGCGCAGCGGGACAAGGCCGTTCCTGTCCAGCGCGGCCAGTGCCAGACCGACAGCCTCGGCCGTCGGATTGCTGACAATGATGCCGATGCCCAACGTTCTTAGCCGCTCGGCAAGCTCGTTGCCGTCAAGTGCCAGCGGTACCGCCCCGTATAGTCCGCCTTCATAAAGCCGGTTCGGCAGCGACAATTCGGAATTGCCACCGGCCTCATAGCGGTCGACCAGCCAGGCAATCTCAACCTCGGCGTAGATTGAGGCCAGATCATCAGGCCATTTGTAGGGGCCAAGATAGTCAAGATCGGGGTTTGCCGCCACCACGGCATGAAAGTCAGGCAGCACGTCAAGCGCCGGCTTTCCGCGCAGTGTCACGCGGTATCGACCGGGCGCGGCCCGTGTGACCTGATCAAGGGTGGCCAGCGACCAGGCACAGCGCAGGATGCCGAACCAGCCAACGCGGATCGGGCCTTCTGCGACGGGATTTGCGAACTCAGGGGATGTCGCTTCAGCCAAGGGCTTGTTCTCGACCATCATCACGGGCCGCTCGGGCCGCCGAAACCGGCTGAGATAACCGCGCTGAAACCCGGGCGAGGAAATGATGATCAGCTCCGTCCGGCGCAGAAACCAGGCTTCGGCCCAGCGCATCGCCCGCGAAGCCAGCCCGCTGCCCAGCAAAAGCCGATGCACGTCCAGCAACTCATAGACGATACGCGCCTGCGGAAAGCGGCGACGCAGCGCCACCGCCAGGGCCAGCATCTCCAGATTGCGCGCCAGGATTACGTCTGGCGGCTCGGTCAACGGCAGCCGCCGCCGCAGTGAGACCATCGTCCGCAACACCGCAAGCGCCCGGCCCGCCATCTGCCCATTCTGCGTCTGGCCAAGCACAATGGCCTGTTCTGGCAGCTCCCCCTCCCCACGGCGGAAGCCCGCAAGGATGACTTCAGCGCCGCCAAGGGTCAGCATCCGGTGGCGGCGCCAGATTGCGGTATCATCAAGATCATGTGCCAGGTAAAGCACCCGCATGTTGTCAGCCCTTGACCTCGACTCTGCTACTTTGCCGCTGCGATCGCGGCGCGCTTCGGCGCGGTGACCGGATCGGCGGCCAGAAAGGCACGGAACTCGTCACCCAGATCGGGGCGCGACAGCGCGATCGCGACTGTCGCCTGCAGCATCCCGGCCTTCGAACCACAATCATAGCGCACACCATCAAAGCGGCAACCGATCAGCGAACCGGGCTTCTCGGCCAGCTCTTGTGCGATGGCGTCGGTCAGCTGGATCTCGCCGCCCGCACCCACGGCCTTCGCATTCAGATGCTTCATGATCCTTGGCGTAAGGATATAGCGACCGACCACCGCCTGGTTCGAGGGCGCGGTACCCGGCGCAGGTTTCTCGACAATGCCGGTCGGCCGAAGCACGCGACCGACCGTATCGACCACATCCAGCACGCCATAGGCCGAGGCGCGCTCCGGCGGGACTTCCATCACCGCGATGACATTGCCGCCGAACTCGTCATAGACCTCTATCATCTGCGCCAGGCACGGTTTTTCCGCGACGATCAGATCATCGGGCAGAATGACCGCGAAGGGCCGGTCACCCACCACCCGGCGCGCGCACCAGACAGCATGGCCCAGCCCAAGCGGTTGATGCTGGCGGACATAGACCAGATGGCCGCTGTCGACATTGGTCTCTTTCAGCGTCGCCAGCAGCTCGGTCTTGCCTGCCTTGCGCAACTGGTGCTCAAGACCCGAGTTGGTGTCGAAGTAATCCTCAAGCGCTGACTTGCCTTTCGCGGTGACAAAGATGAAATCCCGGATCCCCGCGGCGCGAGCCTCATCCATCGCATACTGGATCAACGGCCGGTCGACGACAGTCAGGATCTCTTTCGGAATGCACTTGGTTGCGGGCAGGAACCGGGTGCCCAGTCCGGCAATCGGGAAGATGGCGGTGGTAACCTTCGTGCGCACGATTTCATCTCCTAGTTGTTTCAGAGCTGGCTAGCGACGACAGAGGTCCGCTACCAGAGCTTTGCAACGACTGGATCAAAAGCCCGCCGCCCATTTGGGGTTATTGCGGCGAGAAGATGCCGATGCAGCATTTTTTCAACTCTAGGGTGCTGTTCGCCCAAATTGAGTGCACAACTGTCATATCAATAGGGTAGCGGCAAAATCTTTAGACCGGTCTCTCCATGCACATCACAAAGGCTGGCTCAGGACCGGTTCCGGAGGCTGTCCCCTCGCCCATCCGCTGGTCCGCGCCTCAGCGACCTGACAAGCGCTCGACGACGTCGGAATGCAGCGATTGCGGCAGGGCCAGAACACCATCTGCACGCGCCAAAGGCGTATTGAAGCGCAAGGCCGCGCCGGTCCGATCAGTCACCACAGACCCGGCGCGGGTGGCAATCAGGCTTCCAGCGGCAATGTCCCATTCCCAGGCTTCGCGCAGGGTCAGCATCCCGTCGAACCGCCCTTCGGCCGCAAGGCACAATCGATAGGCCAGCGAAGCGCGGAAGCTGCGTTGGATGTCGGGGACACCACCCGGCCATTTCTCGGGGTCAAGATTGGCCTTCGTGGTCAGGATGTCAGCGCCTTCCAGCCGGTCGCGGGTGCTGGCGGTTATGGGCTGGCCGTCCTTGAGGGGCGGGGCGGTTTCGGCCGCCGTGTAAAGCCGGTCAAGTGCGGGAAGAAAGACCACAGCCGCCGTCACCTTGCCCTGATGCGCGACGGCCAGGGAATGGGCGAAGGTCTCTTCCCCGGCGACAAAGGCGCGGGTGCCGTCGATGGGATCAATGATGAAGACCGCTTCGCACCCAAGCCGCGCCGCATCGTCGGGGGTTTCCTCGGACAGCCAGCCATAGTCGGGTCGCGCCTCCAGAAGCCGGGCCTTCAGCATGTCATTCACCGCCAGATCCGCCTCGGTCACCGGGCCATGATCGCCGCCCTTGTCCCAGACCTTCGGCTCTTGCCGCCAATAGCGCATCGCTATGCGACCGGCCTCGCGCGCGGCTTCGGTCAGAAGGGCCAGGTCACGCGCCGGCAAGGGTCATCCCGTCGATCAGGATGGACGAAACCCGCGTCGACAAATGCGCCCGGGCGTCATTCGCCGGAATGATCCGCAACAGCATGTCGCGCAGGTTCCCCGCAATGGTGCATTCGTGGACCGGGTGGGAAAGCTGACCGTTCTCGACCCAGAAGCCCGAGGCCCCACGCGAATAGTCGCCGGTTGTGGGGTTGATGGTCGAGCCGATCATCGACGTCACCAAAAGCCCCGTCCCCATCTCGGCGATCAGATCGGCCCGGCTGTGGCTGCCCTGCGTGAGGTCAAGGTTCGTGGTCGAAGGTGACGGAGGGGCACTCGTCCCGCGTGAGGCATTTGCGGTAGACGCCATCCCTAGCTTCCGTCCGGTGGCAAGGTCCAGCACCCAGCCGGTCAGGACACCATCCTTCACGATCTCACGCCGCAAGGTCGGCAGCCCCTCGCCGTCAAACGGGCGCGAAGAGGATATTCGGGGCCGGTGCGGGTCTTCGATCAGCGACAGGCCGGACGGCAGGACCTGCTTGCCCAGAAGGTCGCGCGCCCAGGACGACCCTCGGGCAATCGAACTGCCATTGATCGCGGACAGAAGATGCCCGACCAGCGAGGCCGCGACGCGTTCATCATAGACCACCGGATAGGTCCCGGTCTTCGGCTTGACCGACCCCACCCGCTGCAAGGTGCGCTCGGCGGCCAGCCTGCCGATCTCATCCGCCCCCGGCATGTCGGCGGCGTAGGTCCGCCCCTCTCCGGCATAGTCGCGCTGCATTTCGGTGCCCTGGCCGGTAAAGGCCACGGCGGAAAGCGAATGGGAGGTCCGACCGTAGCCACCGGAAAAGCCGTTCGTCGCGGCCAGATGCAACTGGCGACGACTGTAGGCGGCGGCGGCTTCGACCTGAGTAATCCCTTTGGACACCAAAGCCGCCGCTTCTACCGCGCGGGCCGAAACTTCTAGCTCCGCCGCCCCGGTTTCAGGTGCAGGATCCGCCAGATCAAGGGCTGCAAGGTCCCAGGTAGTAGCCAACTGCGCCGGATCGGCCAGCCCGGCATGGGGGTCTTCCGGAGCCTCGCGGGCCATGGCAACCGCGCGCTCGGCTAAGGCCTGGATCGTGGCCGCCGATGTGTCCGAGGCCGAGACGCAAGCCTGCCGCCGCCCCACCAACACCCGCAGGCCGATTTCCACACCTTCAGACCGCTCGGCCTGTTCCAACGCGCCTCTGCGGATTTCAATCGACAGCGCAGTCCCGGAAACCGCCAGCGCATCGGCGCTTTCGGCTCCGGCCTTGCGGGCGGCATCAAGCAGGGCGTGGCTAAGATCGGCAAGTCTGTGGGTCATGGTCTGGTCCCGTCAGGTGTCAGGCTCAGGTAGTCCGGCCCGCGCCAAGGCGCAAGGCCGGTCCACCGTGACCCGCCAGACCTATTGCAGCCGCTGGCCGTTGGCGAACAGACCGCCGTCCTTGAACTCGATGTCCGAGGTGAGCTCATCCGGCCCCGCACCCGGACGCGCAAAAGCGGCCAGTGCAAAGCGGAACCCTGTCGCGTCGTCCTCGGTGATGAAACCAAGCGCGATCACGTTGTCGATCAGCTGGTTCACACCCTTGATGTTGACATTGATCAGGCCATCGGGGCGCGGCATGCCGCCGAAGGTCGCCAGGTCTGTGTTGTCGAAGGTAAGCCCGCCTTTCGCCGAAAGCTCGGCCCCAGCGGCCTTCAGCAGGAACTGGGTCAGGTCCAGGGTATGCAGCTCGCCCGGAACCTCGATAGTCGCCAGGTTCACCGCCGGATCCAGGATATCCTGATACCAAAAGCCCGAGCCCTTGGCGTCCAGGATAAAGGTCGCAGGCTCCCGCGAAAGCGATCCTGCGGGGTCGAAAAGACCCCAAATATCCTCGGACACGGTGAAATCGACAAGGCGGGTCTGGTACACAAAGTCCTGCGGCTTGTCCGCTTTCGAAATCGGCAGCTCGATATTCAGCCCAGTCTCGCCAAAGGTCGCCTCGATCTGCGGGAACGGGATGTCTGGCGTCGACATCAGATATCTGGCGCCCAGCATCGAGCCGCCATAGGTCATCCGCTCTTTGTCCATCGACAAACCAAAGCCGCCACCCGTCGCGTCGACAGATATCTTGATCGGTTTGCCCTGATCCAGGCCATCGACGCCGATCTTCATCGCACCGAACTTGAAATCGGTGTCGATGGTGAAGCCGCCGTTCAACGCGGCCGCCAGATTGGCCATCGTCTCGGCGCTAAGAAACTTCCCCTTGGTCGTACCCGAAACGTCGGCAAAGGATATCACGGCAGACCCCTCGCCCGAGCCATCGCGTTCTTTGCCGGCAAGGTTCAGGTCCATCGACTTGGCGGTAAAACTCGTATCCATCGACGTCTTGTCTCCGTCCCGGACAACCAGATATTTCGACGTGAAGTCACTGATGACGACATCGCCCTTCAGGTCGACCGCCTGTCCCGTCTCGTCCTTGATCTCGTCCAGCGTGATCGTGGCCGTTGGGGCATTGAAGTCATAGCTCGTCTCGGTCGCACTGCCACCCGCCGTGATCAGCATACCAGGCTGCGATACCCTGAGTTTGATTGCCGACGGGCCTTCGCTCCCGGAAGGGAAGCCCATTTCGAACGGATAGGTGTCGGGCATGGTCACGGCGACGGTCCCGTCGCCGTTGTCCTTGAAGGTCAGCTTGTCAAAGCTGGTCGAGAAACTGCCGCCAAGCTGATCCTTGAACGTCAGCACGACATCCGTCACCTCAAGCGTGTCGCCGGTCTGTGCGGTTCCGCCGACCGTCAACTCTTGCCCCGCGGCGGTAGACATCGCCTGCCAGTTTTCCCAGACCTCGCTGGCGGTCACATCGGCAATGGCCGCGCCGGCCAGAAACATAAGGGCTATCGCCGAGGAAGACGTCAGTATGCGGGTCATCGAGGCGAACCTTTCCGGTTGAAATCGTCGCGGCAACCTTTCTATCTCGGCGGTAGGGCGTCAAGGGATTCTGCGGCGCAGGTCGGGAAACCCCCACGGGAGGCCAGTTGATGATCAGGCTCGAACGCGACGGAGAGTGTTGCACCCTTTGGCTGGCGCGCAGCGAGAAAGCGAATGCCCTGACCGAAGCGATGCTGCGGGGCCTTGCAACCGTAGTCGGTGAGGTGACAGCAAGCGGGGCCAAGGTCCTGATCCTGTCGGGCGAGGGCAAGGTCTTCTCGGCTGGCGCTGATCTGGACGAGATGAAGGCAGGCCTCGGCCTTTCCCCCGCATGGGAAGCCGCATCGGGCGCCATCGCCGCTTTCCCCGGCCTGACAATCGCCGCCCTGAACGGAACGCTGGCCGGCGGGGCGATGGGTATTGCACTGGCCTGCGACCTGCGGATCGCCGTGCCCTCGGCCCAGTTCTTCTACCCGGTCATGCGGCTTGGCTACCTGCCGCAGCCGTCAGACCCCGGTCGCCTTGCCGCATTGGTCGGGCCGTCACGGGCGCGCATGATCCTGCTGGCAGGCCAAAGGATCGGGGCCGAAGAGGCCCTCGCCTGGGGCCTGATCGACCGGGTCGTCCCACCCGACGACCTGATGCCCAGCGCCAAAGCCCTTGCTGCCGACGCTCTGGCGGCCGATCCAGAACATGTGCGCGCGCTGAAGCGCATGACCCGGGGAGAGACACCATGAGCCACGGCTACGACGGCGGACGCCTGAACCTGCCCTTCGTCGGCATTTCGACCTTCGGCAAGAACCCCTACCAGCCGGACTGGACCAGGATCGACGCCGATTTCGCCGTCCTTGGCGCCCCGTTCGATTTTGGCACCCAATGGCGGGCGGGTGCCCGTTTCGGCCCTAGGGGCATCCGCGAGGCCTCGACCCTGTTTTCCTTCGGCCATGCCGGGGCTTATGACCACGAAGACGACGTGACCTACCTGGAAGGCGTCCGTATCCTCGACATCGGTGACGCCGATATCATCCACACCGATACTGAGGCCAGCCACGCCAATATCGAAACCGGCGTCCGTGCGATTCTTGCGGCGGGGGCGGTTCCGGTGGTCCTTGGCGGCGACCATTCCATCAACATCCCCTGCATTCGCGCCTTTCAGGGCCGCCCCATCCACATCGTCCAGATCGACGCGCATCTCGACTTTGTCGATGTCCGCCACGGCGTCCGCCACGGCCACGGCAACCCGATGCGCCGCGCCGCCGAGCAGGACCATGTCACCGGCCTTAGCCAGCTTGGCATCCGCAACGTCAGCTCTACCTCGAGGGAAGGCTACGAGGCCGCCCGTTCCATGGGTTCCGACATCCTCTCGGTCCGGCAGGTCCGCAAACTGGGGGTCGAGGCCGTTCTCGCCCGCATCCCCAAAGGCGTCGACTACTACCTTACGCTGGATATCGACGGCTTCGATCCCTCCATCGCCCCCGGTACGGGCACGCCGTCGCATGGGGGTTTCCTCTACTATGAGGTGCTGGAGCTTATCGACGGCCTCACGAAACAGGGCCGGATCGTGGGCATCGACCTGGTCGAGGTCGCCCCCGACTATGACCATACCGGCACCACCACGATCCTTGCAGCGCAGATCTTGCTCAACACCATCGGGCGCATCGCCCACAACGCGAAGAGGTAGATCTTGGAACGGTTGCAGGGCTGGCTGAACGACGCCACCGACACCGCGCTGGGCTGGCTGGCATCACCCGCGGCCCTGTCGCAGTTCGCGCTTTTGATCCTGGCCTATCTCGCCGCCCGCTATCTGTCGCGCCGCTTTTCTCCGGTCATCGAGCGGGCAATTACTCCAAAGCCCGAGGCGACCAGCCTTATCGCCCGCCTGCGCCGCTTCGTGCTGCAATTCCTGCCGCTGCTCCTGCCGCTTGTCGCCTTCGCCCTGACCGCTGTCGGTGAGGGCCTGACCCGGTCCATCTTTGGCGCGGGCGAAGTCGTCGCATTCGGCAAACGGGTCTTCCTCCTCCTCGCCGTCATCGACCTCGTGCAAAAGGTCCTGCCCCCCGGTTTCCTGAAACTGATGGGCCGCTACGTGCTGCTGCCTGTCGCGGCCCTCTACACGGTCGGCCTTCTGGACGACGCAACCGCGCGGCTTGACGCCGCCCAGGTCAACCTCGGCAATATCCAGTTCACCGCCCTTGCCCTGATCCGCGGGCTGATCGCCGGATCTCTGCTCTTTTGGCTCGGAAGCTGGTCGAACCGGCAAAGCGCTGGCTATATCAAGGCGCAACCCGACCTTCGGCCTGCCACGCGGGAACTGGCGATCAAAGCCACCGAAGTCGCCATCTTCGGTGCGGCCTTTCTTCTCCTTATGTCGATCATGGGCATCGACCTGACGGCGGTTGCGGTCCTTGGCGGTGCCCTTGGCGTCGGCATCGGGCTTGGCCTCCAGCAGATCGCCGCGAACTTCGTCTCGGGGATCATCCTCCTTCTCGAAGGCCAGACCACGGTCGGTGACTACGTCGAGCTGGACGGCGGCGAAAAGGGCACCATCGTCAAGATGACCGCCCGTGCCTGCGTGCTGGAAACCTTCGATGGCCGTTGGATCGTGGTCCCGAACGAACATTTCATCACCACGCGCGTGGTGAACTATTCGGATCAGGGCAGCGCCAACCGGTATGAGGCGCTGTTTTCCGTAAGCTACGAGACCGATATCAACACCGTCCCCGCCATCGTCGAAGCGGCAGTCGGGGCGCTGCCCTTCGTGCTGAAAGCCCCCGACGGTCCTGACTGCGAATTGCGGGCTTTTGGCGAGAGTAGTGTCGATTTCGCCATCGAGTACTGGGTGTCTGGCATTGATGACGGCAAGAACAGATACGGCTCCCCGGTCCTTTTCGCGATCTGGAACGCGCTGAAAGACGCCGGGATCGAAATGCCCTATCCCCGCCGCGTGGTCGAACTCCGGAACCAGCCCGCGTGACCTTCGCCCTCGTCATCGGGGCGGGTCCGGCCGGGCTGATGGCGGCAGAGGAACTGGCGCAGGCTGGTGTCAAGGTGGTGGTTTGCGAAGCGAAGCCCTCGATCGGACGCAAGTTCCTGATGGCCGGAAAATCCGGGCTGAACGTGACCAAAGATGAACCGCTTTCGACTTTCGTCAGCCGCTACGACGCCCCTTGGCTGCGACCGATGCTGGAGGTGTTCGGACCAACTGAGGTGCAGGACTGGTGCCGCGCCTTGGGACAAGAGGTATTCACCGGTTCCTCCGACCGGGTCTTCCCTGTGGTGATGAAAGCCTCCCCCCTCCTCCGCGCCTGGGCCGCGCGCCTTGCGGCTGCCGGGGTCGAAATTCGCACCCGCTGGCGCTGGGCGGGGTTTGAGGGCAGCGGTTTTCGCTTCGAGACGCCGGATGGACCGCAGGTCCTGGCACCCGATGTCACAGTGCTGGCCCTGGGGGGTGCAAGCTGGCAGCGGCTGGGGTCAGACGCGGCCTGGGTGCCGTCGCTGAAGGCAAAGGGGGTTGGCATCGCCCCCTGGAAGCCCGCGAACATGGGGTTTCACGTCAACTGGTCGCCAAAGATGGCCTCGTTCTTCGGCCAACCGGTCAAGGGCGTGATGCTGAGAGCCAGCCTAGGCTCCTCGAGCACTTCGTGCACTCCTCGCCACGCCACACCGCGAGGAGTGCACGAAGTGCTCGACGAGCATCGCGGTGAGTTTGTCATTTCCGCGAAGGGCCTTGAAGGCGGCGGTATATACAGCGTCTCCCGCGCCCTGCGGGAAGGAGCAACCCTTGTGCTCGACCTCTTGCCGGACCTTTCTGCCGAGGACATCGCGCGCCGGCTGTCCCATATGAAACCAGGTGAAAGCACCTCCAACCGCCTCCGCAAACTTGGCCTCGACAAGGTGCAAACCGCCTTAGTGATGGAATTCGCCCGCACGACGCCCTTTGACCACCTGAAACACCTGGCGATCCCACTGCAAGGCCCCCGACCACTGGACGAAGCGATCTCGGTCGCAGGCGGGGTCGAATGGACCTCCGTCACAAAAAACCTCGAACTCCGCGCGATCCCCCGCATCTTCGTCTGCGGCGAGATGCTTGATTGGGAGGCCCCGACCGGCGGTTATCTTCTGACCGCCGCTTGGGCCACCGGACGCTGGGCCGGGCGGGCAGCGGCGCGAATTAGTCACTAATCTTGCGAAAAATGCAGTTCTTCTAGCCAGGGCAAGGCCTGTTCCGTCAGGATTTCCATCGCCCCCGTCAGGCACCCTGGGTCCTCCAGAACATCGACGAATGCCAGTGTCCCGGGGTCACGCTCGACCGTCTCGAAGAAATGCGCCAGGGTGATGTCGTCGTCGCCGGGCCAGTCGGGATGATCCGGAACCTCACCCGCCAAGGTCACAAAGCGCAGCACGATCTGCACCTCCCAACCGTACCGGTTGCGCTGCAGATGCACCGCCGACTTGCCCTTCGCCGACGACTTGCTCCAGGTCGACCCCTTCAGGGCATAGCCAAAGGGCAGCAGCACCCCGTCCAGCGCCGAGACAATGGCCCGATAAGCCTCTTCCCGCCGCGCCGGAAAGGCCGGATCATTCGCGGCCGTGTGGATACGGGCGGCGCGATCCTCGTCATCCATCGCGCCGCACCCTCAGGCCGAAAGCCCGCCGGCCAGATCCGGCACATCCAGCGCAGAAAACCCGTAATGCCGCAGCCAGCGCAAATCGGCCTCGAAGAACGCCCGCAGGTCCGGGATGCCGTATTTCAGCATCGCGATCCGGTCGATCCCCATGCCGAAGGCGAACCCCTGCCACTCCGAAGGGTCCACCCCGGCGGCTTGCAGCACCTTCGGATGCACCATGCCCGACCCCAGGATCTCCATCCACTTGTCGCCCTCGCCCAGCTTCAGCTGGCCACCGACGTTGGAATAGCGGATATCGACCTCGGCCGACGGCTCGGTGAAAGGGAAATGCGACGCACGGAACCGCAGCTCCACCTTGTCCACCTCAAAGAACGCCCGGCAGAACTCTTCCAGGCACCATTTCAGGTTCGCCATCGAGATATCCCGGTCAATCGCCAGCCCCTCGACCTGATGGAACATCGGCGTGTGGGTCTGGTCCATGTCCATCCGGTACACCCGGCCCGGAGCGATCACCCGGATCGGCGCGCCATGCGCCATCAAAGCCCTGATCTGCACCGGGGAGGTATGCGTCCGCAGCACATGCGGCGGGCGGTTGTCACCCTCGGCCCGATGCATGAAGAATGTATCATGCTCCTGCCGCGCGGGGTGCTCGGGCGGGATGTTCAACGCGTCGAAGTTATACCAGTCACTTTCGACCTGCGGTCCTTCGGCAACCGAAAACCCCATGTCGGCAAAGATCGCCGTCAGCTCTTCCATCACCTGAGACACCGGATGCACCGTCCCACGAGGCCGGGGCCGCCCCGGCAGTGTCACGTCCAGCCATTCCGCCTTCAGCCGCTCATCCAGCGCCGCATCGCCCAGCGCCACCTTGCGCGCCCGCAGGGCCGCGTCGATCTCGTCCTTCAGCGCATTCAGACCAGCGCCCGCGGCCTTCCGCGCTTCAGGCTCCATCTTGCCAAGCGTCGCCATCAGGGCGCTGATCTCGCCCTTCTTGCCCAGACCGGCAACACGCACCTCTTCCAGGCCCGCCTCATCGGCAGCGCCGGCCACGGCGGCAAGGTACTTGGCCTTGAGCGTGTCGATCCCGTCCATATCCGCCTCCTGAAACCCGCTTCGTGCTAGCGGGGAAGCCCTGGCAATGCAAGATCGGGGTCAGAAGATCGACCGCCGCCCCCGCACCTCCAGCATCCGGCGCGACCGGGTGGTCTGCCCGTTCGTCGCCGTGATCGCAACCGGCGGCTCTTTCAGCCGCTTCTCGATCACCACCAGCGAGTCATGGAACCGGATCCCCCCGATCTCTCGCGCCAAGGGGTGCAGCGGGAAGCCTGCGTCATCCTCGGTGTACCAGCTGTGCATGCGGTCGATCAGGTCCTTGGCGAACTCGATAAAGCTTTTCGGTTCACGGAGGCCGCCACCAAACCCGGGCCAGTAGCTCGTATGCGTGTCCTCGACGATATACAGCCCCCGATCCGCAAGCTTTGGCCACAGATGGCGAAAGCTGGTGATCTGCTGGTGCATCTTGTGGCCACCGTCATCAACGATCAGGTCAAAGGGGCCATAGGTCAGCCCGATCCGGTCCAAAAACACCGGGTCCGCCTGATCCCCGATCTCGACCTTGGTCCTTGGAAGTTCCAGCGCGGTACAGGCCGGGTCGATATCAAGAAACGTCACCCGCGAACCCGGCCCCAGAAAGTCTTTCCACATCGGGATCGAGCCGCCCTTATAGACGCCGATTTCCAGAAAAGCGATGTCACGACCCTGCCAGGGCGCCAGTAGGTCGTCATAGATCTCCAGATAATGCTCCATCTTGAAAAGCGTCCGGTCACCGGTTCGGGCCGGATAGTCCCGGAAGTACCTGGTCTCTGCCATGCCGTCCTCAATGCTGCCTTGGACCGCAGTGTTGCGGGTTATGGCTGTCAGGTCCAGCACCGCCGCGCCGTCAGCCGGGACGCGCCTCATCTGCATAAAGCGCCGCATGCTCGGCGTTCGGCGGGATCGGTCGGATGACGTCGATCATCACGCCATCCGGTCCGGCAAGGATGAAGTGGCGCTGACCGAAGTCCTCATCCCGAAGCGGCAGCGCGATGGATAGGCCGACTGCGCGCAGGCGCTCATGCTCGGCATCGACGTCCTCGACCTCAAAGTTCAGGATCATGCCTCCGGTTCTGCCGCGCCCGGCTTCCGGGATCGTCGGATGGTCCTTCGCAACCAGTGCCAGGTTCACGCCCGGGTTGTCGGTCGATTGCAGATGGACATACCAGTCCGCGACGTAAAGCGTTCGAAAGCCGAAATGGTCCTGATAGAACTGCGAGGCCGTCGCCACATCATTCGACAGCAGGACCGGGTAATAGCTGGTGGTGCGCATGACAGTTTCCTTTCCGCTTAGGATTGATACACTGTGTAGGTAAATAACATACAGGATGTATGTATGCAAGAGGCACAACGCCGCTCTCAGAAAGAACGCAGCGAGACGATGCGTGCGACCCTGATCCGCGCGGGGCGTGAACTTTTCGTCCGAGACGGCTTCGCTGCGACCGCGACGCCAGACATCGTGGTCTTGGCCGGGGTGACGCGCGGCGCGCTTTATCACCATTTCGACGACAAGGAAGATCTCTTCGCCGCAGTGGTACGGGCCGAAGCCGAAGCCGTCGCCCTGGCGATTGAGGCGACGGATTTCGCCGGCCTTTCCCCAGTGGCGGCCCTGCTCCGGGGCGGCGAAGCGTTTCTGGCGGCGATGGAGACCCCAGGGCGAACCCGGCTTTTGCTGGTCGAGGCCCCGGCTGTGCTCGGCCCCGCCCTTCTGGCAGAAATCGACGCCGCCACTGGTGGCAGGACGCTTGAGGCGGGATTACAAGCCGCCGGGGTCACTCCCGCAGCGCCTTTGTCGGCGTTGCTCTCGGCGGCCTATGACCGCGCTGCGCTGGCGATCGACCAGGGTGAAAAGCCGGGCCCTTGGCGCGATGCCATGTCGCGCCTGTTGCGGGGCGTCGTCGGGTGACCGGATGTCAAATCGCGCCGGGACGGCGTACGCGACCCGGATCTCTTGCGATAACCCGCGTCACACAAGCGCAGCCACGTTGGGCTCGAACACGACAGTCGACACCGGCCCATAACCGTTGATGCCATCGCCCGAGCGGCTGGCCAGCAAACGCTGGCTCCACAGGGTTTTTTGGTTGGTCTGGGCGACCAGGTGAACTTTCAGATGCGCGCGGTCTTCACTCCAGGCCCCTTCGACCTGCACGTCCAGCCCATCGGTGGGCAGGCCATAGGGCTTCCCCATCCTTTTGGCTTCGGCCAGATCGTGAAACAGGTACTCTGCCGTCAATCGCGCAATCGCTGCCGCCAGTTCGCGCTCAAGAAGCGCCTCGGTGCCGTCAGGCGAAGAGCTGACTCGCAGCGCCAAAGGAGGCTGCCCGCCCTGATCAGGCCCCGCAGCAACCGCCTCGTGGCGCATCTCCAGCTGCGCTGACACGCGCTGACGTTCTTCGGCCAGCCAGTCATGAAAGGCCCTGTCCGCAATGTCGATGCCTTCCAGGAAGTCCCGCCCGTCGCGAATGGCGGTGCGCGCTGCATCGGGTTGGCAGACTAGATCGGTCTCAACTCGCTCCAGCCGAACGCAATCCCGGTCAGAGACCAAGTGATGCGCCAGAGGTCCCAGCGCCTTGCGCAGTTCGGTCAGCGCCTGCCGCAGACTGCCTGACGCCTGGTCCTGCCCCCGATCAGACCACAGCTTGCGCTCGATCCAGCGACGTGGACGGCAATGGCCGGGCGTCTGACACAGCATCGCAAGAATGGCGCGCGCCTTGGCACCCCGCGGGGTGCAATCCTGCCCCATGTCGTCGTAAACTCCAAAAAGACCGACCAACCGTATGAACATTTTTCAGCCTCATCAGCAGTTCTGCGCCCAAGTCCATTTCACACTCGCAAGGCTATCGTGAAATTTGCGTCAATCTGTCCGGGCCGGACTTCACGCATGCGTGAAACCGGGCCCGGCTTTTGACTTTTGAACTGCTGTTTGCGGGCAGGGCGGGCGGGTTTCGGGTGTCTTGCGGACGTTAGGGGGGCATGACCCGTCTTCCCGGACGCCCTACGGCAATGAACCCAGCGCGGAAACCTGCTCACATCGCCTCACCCCAGTCGAACCAGATCCCGAATCGTAAGGCTGAGATCCGGGTTTTCGGGTTTTCACGGGGAATTAACGCGCAGTTCTCCCCCTTAACTCAGCTTGAACGCATCGCCGCAGACCAGCGGTCCGATAACGCGTTCCCGATCCAGAAACCTGCGAAAGGTCGACCCATGCTGAAACCCGTTTCGTCCTCCGTCTCCCTGAACGGCATTGCCGACATTTGGGACCGTTCGACCCGCAGTGACGTACCTCGGCTCCTCAATGCGAGTGGAACGAAGCAGCCTGGCCATTTTAGCCCGGACACCATGCCCCGGCCTGGCCGTCACTTCGCCACGCAGGACTATCTGGCCCTAGGGTCGCATCCGGCGATCCGGGCCGCAGCCCTTGCAGCCTTGGGCCGGCATCACTTTGCGGCTCCGGGCTCGGCGTCGCATCTCGGCCTGACTGAGCCGGTGATCGCGCTTGAGGCCCGCATCGCCGGGTTTGTGCAGCTTCCGGCCGCGGCTGCCTTTTGCTCGGGTTCCGAAGCGATCCGCACCACATTGCACGCGGTTCTTCGTCCGGGCGATGACGTGATCGTCGACGCAGGCGCGCATCCGGCCATGTTCGAGACTGTTTTGGCCGCACAAGCGCGGCTTCACCGCAGTCCGGCCGGTTCGGCTGAGGGGGTCGAGCGTCGCCTGCTTCGTCTCATTCGACAGCCTCGCAAAGGTCGGCTGTTCTTGGCCGTCCCCGCAATCTCGGCGCATGGATCGAAGATGGCCGACATCGCCGAACTGTCGGCCCTGGCCCGAACCTACGGCGCCCGGCTGATCGTCGATGTCAGCCACGACCTTGGCTCCATGGGCCAAGACGGCGGCGGGATCATGGAGATCCAGGGCTGCATGGGCCGGGTCGATATCGTGGTCGGCAGCTTTGCCAAATGCTTCGGTGCCGCCGGAGGGTTCGCCGCCTTCCGCGACCCCGCTTTGAAAGATGCGCTGCATCAGGGCCAATGGCGGACGGCTGCCCTGTCGCCGGTAAACGCCAGCGTGATTCTTGCCGCGATCCGAATCATCGATTCGCACGAAGGACGCCGCCGCCGCCGCCATCTGCACGCCAGTGCCTTGCGGCTGCGCAATCACCTCATGGGGGATGGGATCAGGGGGATGGGCCAAGCCTCGCCACTGGTCATTATCCGGTTGCCGTTGCTCTCGGCACTGCCCCGCACCGCGCTCCTGGAAAGCGCCGGCCCGCGAGTGACGCTACTGCAGGCGCCGGTCGTCGCCACCCATGCCCCCCGCTGGCGCATTCAGCTCAATTCGGGCCATGGGGCCGCCGATATCGACGATCTTGCCGAACTGATCCGCGATGTGACCCGCACCTTCGACCGCCAGCCCCGCCTTGTTCACCGCGCGGAACCCGCCGCCCAACGCTAGGCCCGCTTGATCGAGGCCGTGACGTAGTTCACCGACAAGTCACGGTCCGACAGGCTCCAGTGCCAGGTCACCGGGTTGAACACCATCCCCTTGCGGTCCACCGGCCGCAGGCCCGCCTTGTCGATCAGCGCATAAAGCTCATCAGGAGTGATGAACTTCTGCCAGTCATGTGTGCCCTTGGGCAGCCAACGCATCACCCATTCCGCGCCGATGATCGCCATCATGAACGACTTGGGATTCCGGTTCAGCGTCGAACAGATCATCAACCCCCCGGGCTTCAGAAGCTCCTGACAGGCCGTCAGATAGGCCAGCGGGTCGGCCACATGCTCGACCACTTCCATGTTCAGCACCACATCAAACTGTTCCCCCGCCGACGCCAGCGCTTCGGCGGTCGTGTGGCGATAATCGATCTTAAGCCCCGACTGGTCCGCATGCACTCGCGCGACCGGGATGTTGCGCTCCGCCGCATCTGCCCCGACCACCTCGGCCCCAAGCCGCGCCATCGGTTCGGAGAGCAACCCCCCGCCGCAGCCGATATCCAGCAACCGCAGCCCCTTGAACGGCAGCGGACCAGCCAGATCGCGCCCGAACTCGGCGGCAATCTGCGCGCAGATATAATCCAGCCTGCAGGGGTTCAGCATATGCAGCGGCTTGAACTTGCCTTCGGGGTTCCACCATTCGGCGGCCATCGCCTCGAACTTGGCCACTTCCGAAGGGTCGACCGTGTTCACAACCATCGCCGTCTCCTTATTGCCCTTCGACTTCGGGCATTCCCCGCGTATATAGAGTGTCAATGGATCAGAGATCAGGTCAAAAGCGCGCAGTCGAATATCTTTACCCGCCGATCGAACCCTTCGATCAGCGCATGATTGATGTGGGCGACGGCCACCGGGTCTATGTCGAACAATGTGGCAATCCCGGCGGTCAGCCGGTGTTCGTCTTCCACGGCGGCCCCGGCGGCGGCTGTTCTCCCGCGATGCGGCGCTATTTCGACCCGCGCAGCTACCGCGTCGTCCTTCTCGACCAGCGCGGCTGTGGTCGGTCGCGCCCTCACGCGTCGGTCACCGCCAACACCACCTGGCATCTGGTCGCGGATGTCGAGACGATCCGCAAAACGCTTGGCATCGACCGTTTCATCGCTTTCGGCGGCAGTTGGGGTGCAACGCTCGGGCTCATCTACGCCATCACCCACCCGGACCGGGTGGCCCATCTCGTCCTGCGCGGCGTCTTCCTGATGACGAAGGCAGAACTTGCCTGGTTCTACGGTGGCGGAGCCGGGGCCTTTTTCCCCGACCTCTGGGCCCGTTTTGCCAACGTGATCCCGGCGGATGAGCGTTATGACCTGATCGCCGCCTACCACCGCCGTCTCTTCTCCGGCAATCTGGTCGAGGAAACCCGCTTCGGTCGCATCTGGGCTGGTTGGGAAAATGCCCTTGCCTCGATCCAGAACGAGGGCGCTTTGGGCGAAAGCCCCTCTGACTATGCCCGCGCCTTCTCCCGGCTTGAGAACCACTACTTCCAGCATGCCGGTTTCCTTGACAGCGACGGTTGGATTCTACGGGAACGCAACCGGATCGAACATATCCGGGCCACCATCGTCCAGGGGCGCTACGACATGATCTGCCCCCCTCAGGCCGCCTGGCAACTCGCCTCGGGCTGGGCAAACTGCGACCTCCAGATGATCCCGCTCGCCGGACACGCCCTCTCTGAACCCGGCATCAGCGAAGCGCTGGTTCGGGTGATGGACGGATTAAGGGCGTAGACCGGGCCTAAGCCCGGCGTCCGGATTGGTTGGAAGAACCGCATGGCCGAAATCCTTGGGATCCCCGATTTCTGGCCAACCCTCGCTCTCCTCGCCACCATCACCTTTGCCGCCAGCCTTGCCCGGGGCTTCTCCGGTTTCGGCGCGGCGCTGATCTTCGTGCCCTTGGTCAGCGCACTTTTGGGCCCCCAGGTCGCCGCCCCGGTTTTGCTGGTCACCGACAGCGCCATGACCGCCGTGATGATCCCGGCTGCGGTGCGGACCTCCGACCGCCGCGACGTCCTGACCATGGCGACCGGGGCCATCATCGGGGTGCCGACTGGGATATGGCTTCTGACTACGCTTGACCCGCAGGTCCTGCGCTGGGCCATCACCGTGATCGCCGCACTGATGCTGGTGCTCCTCCTGTCGGGCTGGCGCTACCGGGGCCGCCCGAAGGCGCCCTTGACCGTCATGGTGGGCGCGGTGTCCGGCCTCTTTTCCGGAGCAGCCCAGATCGGTGGGCCACCGGTGATCGCCTATTGGCTGGGCGGGACGATCCCCGCTTCGGTCGTGCGGGCCAACATCATCTTTTACTTCGCGCTGACCAGTCTGCTGTCCGCGATCGGTTATCTCTGGGGCGGTCTTTTCACCCTGCAGATCCTTGCCCTGGCCGCGATCATCGCGCCGATCTATGGACTTGGAACATGGGCGGGCAGCCGGATGTTCGGTCTGGCCAGCGAGACGACCTTCCGCCGCATCTGCCTTGCCATGATCGCCTTCGCGACCGCCGTCAGCATGCCTGCGCTGGATGGCTGGCTACGTGGGGCCTGAGCGGACCAGTTAAAGATTCCCTAACGCCCACAGCTAAATACAAATATAATCAATCGGATAGCCGATTTGTCCACCGTGGACACCAAGGGCTCAGGCCCGCTTTCCCACCATCGCGACGCCCAGCGCTTCCAAGACCTTGGCTTCGATACAGGCCGCGTCCAGCCCCGCCACCCGGTACATCACTTCCGGGCTTGCCTGGTCGATGAAGATATCCGGCAGGACCATCGCGCGGAATTTCAGCCCCAGGTCAAACACCCCCGCCTCGGCCAGAAGCTGCGCCACTTGGCTCCCGAACCCCCCCACCGCGCCTTCCTCGACCGTGATCAGCGCCTCATGCTCCCGTGCCAGCCGAAGGACAAGATCCTGATCCAGCGGCTTCGCAAACCGGGCATCCGCCACCGTCACCGAGACCCCACGCACCGCCAGCGCCTCCGCCGCTTTCAGGCTTTCTCCCAGCCGCGTCCCGAACGACAGGATCGCCACCCGGCTCCCCTCACGGACCACCCGGCCCCGCCCGATCTCCAACGGAACCCCCCGCGCGGGCATCTCCACCCCCACACCCTCACCCCTGGGATAGCGGAACGCAATCGGCCCCCCATCCCACGCAGCCGCGGTCGCCACCATGTGGACCAGCTCCGCCTCGTCAGCGGCAGCCATGACCACGAAGCCCGGCAGGTTCGACAGGAACGCCACATCGAACGCCCCGGCATGGGTCGCCCCATCCGCCCCCACCAGCCCCGCCCGGTCGATGGCAAAGCGCACCGGCAGCCGCTGGATCGCCACGTCATGCACGACCTGATCAAAGCCCCGCTGCAGAAAGGTGGAATAGATCGCGCAGAACGGCTTCATCCCGCCTGCCGCCAGCCCCGCGCTGAACGTCACCGCATGCTGTTCCGCGATCCCCACGTCAAAGCACCGCTTCGGGAAACGCCCGGCAAAAAGGTCAAGCCCTGTCCCATCCGGCATCGCCGCCGTCACTGCGACGATCTTCTCGTCCCGCTCGGCTTCCGAAATCAGGCTTTGGGCGAAGACTTTGGTGTAGCCCGGAGCATTTGACGACGCCTTCACCTGCACCCCGGTCAGAACGTCGAACTTGCCCGTCGCGTGCCCCTTGTCCCGCGCCGCCTCGGCCGGGGCATAGCCCTTGCCCTTCTTCGTCAGCACATGGATCAGCACCGGCCCCGTCGCCCGCGCCTTCACCGTCCGCAACACGGGCAGCAGTTGATCAAGATCATGCCCGTTGATCGGGCCGACATAGTCGAAGCCCAGTGATTCAAAGAGCGTCCCGCCAACTGCCATGCCCTTCAGCATGTCCTTGGCCCGTCTCGCCCCCTCCTGCAACGGCCCCGGCAGCAGGCTTACGAAGCCCTTCGCCACCTGCTTCAGGTCCTGCATCGGGGGCTCGGCATAAAGCCGCGACAGATAGGCCGACAGCGCCCCCACCGGCGGGGCGATCGACATCTCGTTGTCGTTCAGGACCACGAACAGCCGCTTGCCCAGATGGCCCGCGTTGTTCATCGCCTCAAATGCCATGCCCGCCGACATCGCCCCATCGCCGATCACCGCAATCGCATCGCCGGGATCGCTCCCCAGCTCGGCTGCCATCGCAAAACCCAAAGCCGCCGAGATCGAGGTTGACGAATGCGCGGCCCCGAACGGGTCGTAGGGGCTTTCCGACCGTTTGGTGAACCCCGAAAGCCCGCCTTCCGTCCTCAACGTCCGGATGCGGTCGCGCCTGCCCGTCAGGATCTTGTGTGGATAGCACTGGTGCCCGACGTCCCAGATCAGCTTGTCGCGCGGGGTGTCGAAGACCGCATGCAGGGCGACCGTCAGCTCCACCACACCCAAGCCCGCACCTAGATGGCCGCCGGTGACCGAGACCGCCGAGATCGTCTCGGCTCGCAGCTCCTCCGCCAGTTGGTGCAACTGATGGTCGCTTAACGCCTTCAGGTCCGTAGGCAGGCTCACCCGGTCAAGCAGAGGGGTCTTGGGTCGGTCGGTCATCCTGCCCTCCCAAGGGCGCGTAACATGTGCATCAATTCTCGCGCGAGATAGCGAAGCGCGCCGCCTGGATCAAGTTAGCCGCCCGATTTCCATACCCTGCCAGCGCGGCCTCGGCTTCCGCCACCAGTGCCACCGCTCGGTGACGCGCGCCATCCAACCCAAGAAGCGAGACGAAAGTCGCCTTGCCCGCTGCTTCGTCCTTACCCACCCGCTTGCCAGTTTTTGTGACATCACCCGTCACATCAAGGATGTCATCGGCGATCTGGAACGCAAGGCCCAGCGCAGCGGCATAGCGGCGCAGCGGTTTCGGGTCGGCCTTGGCAATGGCCGCCCCGGCTTCTGCTGCAAAGCCGATAAGCGCCCCGGTTTTCCCGGCCTGCAGTTCGGTGATCTCTTCCAGCGTCAACGGCCGCCCAGCGGTCTCGGCCGCAATGTCCAGCGCCTGCCCAAGTACCATCCCGTCGATGCCCGAGGCTTTCGCAAGGCGCGTCACCAACGCTATCCGCACTTCTGCAGAACCAAGCGCGGGATCGGTCAAAAGCTCAAAGGCCAGCGTCTGCAGAGCATCCCCCGCCAGCACAGCCGTCGCTTCATCCCATTTCTTGTGGACCGTGGGCTGGCCGCGCCGCAGGTCGTCATCATCCATACAAGGCAAGTCGTCGTGCACCAAGCTATAGGCATGCAGCGCCTCGACCGCCGCAGCCGCACTTATCGCTCGGGCCTCGGGGACGCCCAGCATCCGTGCGCCTTCAAGGGCCAGAAACCCCCGCAGCTTCTTGCCGCCTTGCAGGGCATATCTCATCGCTTGTGTCACCGGCTGGTCCACCCGACCGTCAAGCGCCGCCTTCAGCCGCGCCTCGATCAAGGCCTGATCCGCTGCCAGCCGCTCGGGAAAACTCACATCCCCTCCGCCGGGGTTGTGCCGACCGCGCGGCCTTCCTGGGCCCGGATCAGTTCGACCTTTTCTTCCGCCTCGGCCAGCTTTTTCGCGCAATGCGCCTTCAGCGCCGCACCGCGCTCGTAAAGCGCAATCGACTGTTCCAGTGGGACTTCGCCCCGTTCGAGCGCGCCCACCACTTGCTCTAACGCGGCCATGGCTTCTTCGAAGGGCATTGCGTCGATTGGTTTCTCACTCATCTGCCACGTTCCTCTAGCACACCCACATGCGCGCCCACGGAGGCCGCCAGCGCATCCAGATCATAGCCGCCCTCAAGGGTCGATACCACCCGCCCCTCGGCATAATCGCAAAGGCGTTCGGTCAGCCAGGCGTAGTCCTCCGCCTGCCATTCCAGCCCCGCCAAGGGATCGTCCGCATGCGCATCGAACCCGGCCGAGATCAGCAGAAGCTCCGGCTTCCAACTGGTCAGCATCGGGAACACCACCCGCTCGTAGACCTCGCGCATCGCCTTCCCGCCGGACCCCGCCCGCAAGGGCACGTTCAGCACCTGCCCATGCGCCCCGCGTTCGTCGGGCCGCCCGGTGCCGGGGTAAAGCGGCATCTGATGCGAGGAGACGAACAGACAGCGCCCGTCGTCCCACAAAAGGTCCTGCGTCCCGTTGCCGTGATGGACGTCGAAGTCCACGATGGCGACGCGCGATAGCCCGTGATGATCCAGGGCCCGCTTCGCCCCGATAGCGACGGTCCCAAAGAGACAGAACCCCATTGCCGTCTCGCGCTCGGCGTGATGCCCCGGGGGGCGCCCGGCGACGAAGGCCGTCTTCGCCTCACCCGACACCACCGCATCGACGGCCGCGCAAATTCCGCCGACGGCCCGCATCGCGGCCTCGAACGACCCCGGCGAAAGGTACGTATCCCCGTCCAGTTGTGTCCAGCCCTCCGAAGGCACCGCCCTCTTCACCCGCTCAAGATACCGCGCCGGATGGCAGCGCAGGACGTCCGCCTCGTCGGCCATGGGACAGTCCCGCCGCTCTGCCGCCAAGCCTGCAAGGCCAGCCTCCACTGCCACCAGCCGCTCCACCTGCTCTGGATGGCCTGGCGGGGTCACATGGTCGCGAAACGCTTCATGCGTGAAGACCAGCAAAGCAATGCCTCATTCTCTGTCCAAAAATATCCCACAGGGGTCCAGGGGTGTGAGACCCCCGGTGCTTGCCAGCCCTCAATCCGGCTGCAGCATATACCCCTCACCCCGCACCGTCTGCAGGTACCGGGGGGCCTTCGGATCCTCTTCGATCTTCCGCCTAAGGCGCGTGATCTGCACGTCCACCGCCCGCTCCTGGGCCGGATCGCTACGCGCCGCCTCGCCCGCAAGCCGCTCGCGGGTGATTGGCGCGCCAGGCTCCGCCGCGAAAATCCGCATCAGCTGTGCCTCGGTCGCGGTCAGCCGCACTGGCGCTTCGCCGCGCCACATCTCGCCCCGGTCAAGGTCATAGCGCACCGCACCCAGATGGATGATCTGCCGCACCGGCTCGGCCGCCTTGACCTGCGGCACGCGCCGCAGAATGGCGTTGATCCGAAGCAGCAATTCCTTGGGCTCAAACGGCTTGACCAGGTAGTCGTCTGCCCCGGCCTCCAGCCCCTCGATCCGGTTCGCCGTTTCGCCTCGTGCGGTCAGAAGCAGGATCGGCGTCCCCAGCCGCTGCCGCAAATCGCGGGTCAGCGTCACCCCGTCCTCGCCCGGCATCATGACGTCCATGACGATCATGTCGAATTCCAGCCCCGCGAGAATGCGCCGAGCCTGAGCCGCGTCGCGGGCGACGGACACTAGAAACCCGTTCCGCATCAGGAACTTCTGAAGCAAACCGCGGATGCGTTCGTCGTCGTCGACGATCAAGAGATGCGTGTCGGCAATAGTCATCACCCACCCTCCTTAAGGCGGTTGTAGTGGCGGCGCATTTCCGGGTCCATCATTGCCTCAAGAACCTGGCGAAAGCCCTGAACCGCTTGCGGTCCCGCCGCACGGTACGCCGCCCGCATGCGCGCCCTTTGCGCGTCCGACAGTTCCCGCTCCAGGACAAGCCCCTTCTCCGTCAGATACAGGTGCCGCTCACGTGCATCAGCGCGCCCTTTTTCGCTGCGCACAAGGCCATCTTCGATCAAGGTCCGTAGCACACGATTGAGGGATTGTTTTGTCACACCAAGAATGGAAAGCAAGTTGGACACCGTTGTTCCGGGGCTCCGATGGATGAAGTGTACCGCCCGGTGATGCGCGCGGCCATAGTCCTTGCTCTCGAGGATCCGGTCAGGGTCGGCCGTGAAGCCGCGATAGGCAAAGAACATCGCCTCGATCCCCTTTCGCAACTGTTCGTCCGTCAGGAACAGAAGTCCCTCGCCGCCGACCGTCTCAGCCATGGCGCCCTCCACTTTTCCGGAAGTTACGTCAGCCTTGTTGACTTTCCAAGCACGAACCCGTAACACTCCGTCGATTTCACGCAAGAATCTGTCCGGAACGGACCTTTCCTGCGCAACATTCGCAAAGTCGGAGGGCAGAAATGACGGGTTACGATGATCGCGATGGGTTCATCTGGATGGATGGCCAGCTGGTCGAATGGCGCAAGGCTAATGTCCACATACTGACCCACGCCCTCCACTATGCCTCGGCAGTCTTTGAAGGTGAGCGGTGCTACAACGGCAAGATCTTCAAAGGCCACGAACATTCCGTCCGGCTCTTGAGGTCCGGCGATCTTCTGGACATGCCGATCCCCTACACCGCAGATCAGATCGACGCGGCCAAAGAGGCGACGCTCAAGGCCAACAACCTGACCGACGCCTATATCCGTGCCATCGCGTGGCGCGGCGCAGGCCCGGACATGGGGGTCGCATCGCTGAACAACCCGGTTCGTCTGGCCGTGGCCGTCTGGACCTGGGGCAGCTATTACGGCGACGCCAAGTTCAAGGGCGCCAAGCTTGACATCGCCAAGTGGAAACGCCCCAGCCCCGAGACGATTCCGTCCGAGGCCAAGGCCGCCGGTCTTTATATGATCTGCACGATGTCAAAGCACGCGGCCCAGGCCAAGGGCTGCTCGGACGCGATGATGTTCGACTATCGCGGCTATGTGGCCGAAGCGACCGGTGCCAATATTTTCTTCGTCAAGGACGGCGAGGTGCACACCCCGAAAGCCGACTGCTTCCTGAACGGCCTGACCCGGCAGACCGTGATCGGCATGCTTAAAGACATGCAGATCAAGGTCCACGAACGCCACATCATGCCGGAAGAGCTGGAGACTTTCCAGCAATGCTGGCTGACCGGCACCGCCGCCGAGGTTACACCGGTCGGCCAAATCGGCGACTATAACTTCGAGGTCGGCGACCTGACCAAGCGCGTGGCGACCGAATATGAGCGGCTGGTCCGCGCCTGATTTTCCAAAGGCTGATGCAGAAGGCCGGGCAACTTGCCCGGACCATTCCCTTTGGTGCCGAAGGCTTAGACGATCTCGGTAACCACCTCGATGTTCCCTTTCGTCGCGTTCGAATAGGGACAAATGAAATGCCCGCGCTCGGCGATCTTTTCGACAACAGCGTGTTCGACGCCTGGCATGGCAACCACCAGCCGAATCTTCAGCCCAAACCCGCCATCCGACCGACCGCCAATGCCAACATGCGCATTCACTGTCGCAGTATCCGGCACAGTTCCCAGCTTTTCGCTGGTCGCTGCATAGCGCATCGCACCTAGGTAGCACGCGGCATAGCCCACCGCGAACAGCTCTTCCGGGTTATGGCCCAGACCAGACCCGCCCAGTTCCTTCGGGCTTGTCATCGTCACGGTCAGCTGGCCATTCACCAGTCCGGCGATGCCATTGCGGCCCCCGCCCGTCGCCTTCGCTTCGGTCCAGTACTTCGCGTCTACCGTCATGTTGTTCTCCTGTTAGTTGCGATAGGCATTCGGTCAGGCTGCAGTCAGGCCGACACCAGTATCAGGCCGGAACCAAACGCAGAGACCGTTGGTTTGAGGCGGATAGAACGAGCAGGCGTGTCGCCTGCAGCCATAACCGCACGGAAATGGCTACATCGCTCCTGTCACAGGCGAATGTAGGCCGGTCCAACACCAGTCTTTTGGACCGACCGGCCGAAGCAGCCTAATCGTTAAGTCCACGTTAATTGGCTTGGCCAAGTCGTTGATTTTAAAGCGGTGGGAAGAGTGTCCAGCGTGGACACAGTCAGGCCGTCCGCCCCCGCTCGATCCGCAGGAACTGAACGAGCCGTGCCGATCCCGACTTTCCCCGCGGCCTCTGCCACGTCTCCCGCCGCGTTCTCGACAGGCGCAAGAAGTGCTTCAATCGGCCTCCGGTTGTGTGGCTTCTATGATCCGCAAGGTGACGGCTCATGATCTCCTCCCTGGTTGCATCCGAGCGGGAAGTCTGCACCCGAATCGCATTTCCTCCAACCCTGTTCCGCAGACCCAAGGCTTGAACCCGCCGAGAAAAATGGTACCGACTCAGCTCACCCAATCCTGCGATCAGGATGCAAAAGACCTTGCCATAGTGCCTCATCTGTGAATCGTCTGTCTCGACACAACCGCCACAGAGATCTGTGGCACGGTCGTCGGTCGAAAGGATAGTTATGCGACTTCGGGGCAAGACCATCTTGATAACCGCTGCCGGCCAGGGCATTGGCCGGGCCAGCGCCATCGCTTGTGCTGCCGAAGGCGCCCGCGTGATCGCAACTGACCGCGACGCCGACCTGCTTGCCGGCCTGGACGCGGATTGTCACCCGCTGGACGTCACCGACCCGACTGCTATCCTGGCTCTGCGCGACCGGCTGCCAAGGCTGGACGGGCTATTCAACTGTGCGGGCTACGTGGCGCACGGGACGATCCTTGATGTGACCGACCGCGACTGGGATTTCTCGTTCGACCTGAACGTGAAATCCATGCTTTACACCTGCCGCACCTTCATTCCCGGCATGTTGGAGCAGGCAAAGGAAACCGGGACTGCCTCGGTCCTGAACATGGCGTCGATGGCGTCGTCACTCAAAGGCTTTCCAAACCGTGCGACCTATGGAGCAACCAAAGCTGCCGTCATCGGACTGACCAAGGCAATCGCGGCGGATTTCGTGAAGACGGGCCTGCGCTGCAACGCGCTTTGCCCGGGAACGGTGGATACGCCTTCCCTTCGCGGTCGGATCGCCTCGGCGGCCGATCCGGTACAGGCCGAAAAGGACTTTATCGCCCGCCAACCCATGGGCCGTCTGGCCACGACAGACGATATTGTTCCGATGGTCGTCTACCTTTTGTCTGACGAAAGCCGCTTCGTGACGGGGCAGGCATGTCTTGTCGATGGCGGCGTGACGATCTGAGATGCGGTTCCCGTCGATTGATGCAATGCGCCGGGGGCGAAAGACGGTCCAAGGCTATTCCCAAAGAAAGCAAGCAAAGCCATGAAACTTGTTCGCTACGGCATGAAGGGGGCAGAAAAGCCCGGTCTCCTGGATCAGAACGGGCATATCCGTGATCTTTCGGCGCATGTCCCGGACATTGGGGGCAGCGCCTTGTCGCCAGAGGGGCTGGCGCGCTTGGCCGCAATCGACCCGCAAAGCCTGCCTCTTGTTCCCGGCATACCGCAAAAGGATATCCGCCTTGGGGCCTGCGTTGGCGGCACCCGCAAGTTCATCTGCATCGGCCTGAACTACGCCGATCACGCTGCCGAAACCGGCGCTGCGATCCCGGCCGAACCGATCCTGTTCAACAAGTGGATCACCGCCATGTGCGGCCCGGATGACGATGTCGAAATCCCGCGCGGGTCTGCGAAAACCGACTGGGAGGTCGAGCTTGGTGTGGTCATCGGCACTGGCGGAAAGTACATCGAAGAGGCCGACGCGCTGAGCCATGTTGCGGGCTATTGTGTGGTCAACGACGTATCAGAGCGTGAATACCAAATGGAACGCGGTGGTACATGGGACAAGGGCAAGGGCTGCGATACCTTTGGCCCGACCGGCCCGTGGCTGGTCACCAAGGACGACGTCGGCGACGTCACGAACCTTACGATGTGGCTCGATGTCGACGACAAGCGCTATCAGAACGGCTCGACCGCCACGATGATCTTTGGGGTGCCGCATCTTGTCTCGTACGTCTCGCGTTTCATGTCGCTGGAACCGGGCGACATCATCTCGACGGGCACGCCTCCGGGCGTAGGAATAGGCCAGAAACCACCTGTCTTCCTCAAAGGCGGCGAGGTTATCCGCCTTGGCATTGATGGGCTGGGGTCCCAGACGCAGAGGGTTGTGAAGACCTGATCAAGATCGGCGGGCTGCGCAGCTTCGAGCTACGCATCCGGACTTGCGGTTTTCCTTGGCGTCAGACCGCCGAAAAGCCGTTGTCGACGAAAAGCTGCGCTCCGTTGACAAAATCCGAGTCATCCGACGCCAGATAAAGCGCCGCCCGCGCCACGTCTTCGGGCTTTCCCATCCGGCCCTGGGCGGCCCTGATCGCGGCGTCAGAGACGTCGACTCCGTAGCTCTCCAGGGCCTCAACTTCGCGGTTACCGTGCGGCGTCTCGATGAAGCCCGGGCAGACGGCATTGCAGCGGATGCCGCGGTCGCGAAACTCGACCGCAATCGCCCTGGCGAACATGTGGCATGCCCCTTTCGTCGCGTCATAAAGCACCTCATTCGGGGTCGCATAGACCGCCGAAATCGACGAGGTACAGACAATCGACCCCCCGCCTTGTGCCAGCATCAAGGGCAGGACTGCGCGGGTCATCAGGTACATCGACTTTACGTTCACATCGAACAGGAAGTCCCAGTCCGCCTCTTCTGTCTCAAGGAACGGCTTGATGACGATGGTTCCGGCGTGGTTGAAAAGCACGTTCGCGGGGCCCAGCGCCGCCGTAACCCCGGCGACCGCCGGTTCGACTTCGGCTTTTAACGACACGTCAGCCCGTTCGAAATGCGCCCGATGTCCCGCTGCGCGCAATTCTGATGCCAATGCCGCACCCGCCGCTTCGTTCCGGTCGATAATGCCGATCGCTGCCCCTTCCACCGCGAAGAGCCGCGCCGACGCCGCCCCCATGCCCGTAGCCCCGCCCGAGATGATCGCGATCTTCCCCGTCAGTCGGTCCGCCATTCCGCTCTCCCTAAAGCCGCGCCAAAGCCCAGCGTGCTGCATCTGCAACGCTTTCGTCAGCATCCTCCACCAGCCCCGCCGCAACACCGCGGAGGGCAGGCAGACCCGAATTCCCGATGGCATAAAGCACATTTCGGACGAACCTGTCGCGCCCGATCCTCTTGATCGGGCTTCCAGAAAACCGCGCTCGGAACCCTGCGTCGTCCAAGACGGCAAGCTCCGCCAGCTCGGGCAGGCCTACTTGCGGCCGATACCCGATCTCGTGCGCCGTTACCGCAAACTTGTTCCAAGGGCAGACCGCTAGGCAATCATCGCAGCCATAGATGCGGTTGCCCATCAACGCCCTGAGTTCCGTATCCACCGGCCCGCGAAGCTCAATCGTCAGGTAGGAAATGCAGCGCCGCGCATCAAGTTGGTAAGGCGCCGGAAAGGCCCGCGTCGGGCAGATGTCAAGGCAAGCCGTGCAACTGCCGCAATGCGAAACTTCTGGCGCGTCAGGTTCCAACTCCAGCGTCGTGAAGATCGCCCCGAGGAACACCCAGTTGCCCAGATCGCGACCCAGAAGATTTGTGTGCTTGCCCTGCCAGCCCAGACCCGCCGCCTGTGCCAGAGGCTTTTCCATAACCGGAGCGGTATCGACAAAGACCTTGATCTCACCCCCAGCGAGGTCGATCAGCCAGCGCCCCAGCCGCTTTAGCCGCCGCTTGACCAGATCGTGATAGTCCTTGCCTTGGGCATAGACGCTGATCACCCCGCGATCCGGCTGGGCTAGCCCGGCCATCGGATCGCTCTCAGGTGTGTAGGCCTCTGCCAACATGATCACCGACCGCGCCTCGGGCCAGAGTGCCGCCGGGTTGCCACGCCAGCCTTCGCGCTCTTCCATCCAGCCCATCTGGCCTTGGCGCCCCTCGGCCAGGAACGCCCGCAGTCGTTTCGCCGCATCGGGCACCGCTCCAGGCTGACAGACGCCCACTTTCGCAAAACCCTCTTCCAGGGCCCGCGCGACGAACTGCGCCTTCGTCAACCCCTTCATCTTTGCCCAGATATCCTGGTGTCCGGGGCGGCTCCCCAGAGGCTGGGCTCAGAAATCCAGGTCAGCATAATGGGGTGCCGGTGGAAAGCCCGAGATTTGGTCTGCCAGCAAGGGCCGGAACGACGGCCGCGATTTGATCTTCGCGTACCAATCTTTCAGGACGGCATGCCGGTGCCAGTCTACGTCACTGATGTAGTCGAGGCAGCTTAGATGCGCGGCAGCCGTGAAATCGGCCAACGACATGACATCGCCAGCCAGCCAGCGCCGTTGGTCTAGAAGCCAGGCCATATAGTCGAGGTGATACTTGATCCGAGCCGATCCAAGTTTCACGTTCTTCGAGTCCGGATAGCCCTGGCCCGTGACCTTCTTGTTCACCCGCTCGTACAGAAGTTTCGAAGTGACCTCGTTGTGAAACTTGTCATCAAACCAGGCGCAGATGCGGCGTACTTCGTATCGCCCATCTGCATCCTTGGGCATCAAGGGTGTCTGCGGCGCGATCTCTTCCAGATATTCACAGATCGCCTGACTTTCGCTCATCGTCCGTGCGCCCATCTTCAAGATCGGCACCTTACCCGCCGGATTGCGTCGCAGAAAATCGGGCGAAGGTTCCCAGTACCGCTCTTCGACCAGCTCCACCTCGATCTTCTTCTCCGCCAGCGTCAGGCGCACCTTGCGGCAGAAGGGGGACAGGGGAACGTGGTACAAGCGGTTCATCGGGCGGTGGCCTCCGGTCTGCCCATCTCATTGCCGCTATGGCAGGGGAATTTCAATCCCCGGCACCCTTCAGAGTTCAAAACAGGCGGATCGCCCGTCGGCAGCGATGGTTTTCGCGCCGGCGATGTGTGCCCGGGTTCGACTTCTGACATAGCTTGAGGGCTTTGAGGCGCTCCATTCCTTCGGGTTGGGCAGAACCGCGGCAAGTCGTGCCGCCTGCAATTCCGTGAGGTCCTTGGCGTCCACCCCGAAATGATGCTGCGCGGCGGCCTGAACCCCGAAAACGCCCTCGTCGAACTCGGCGACGTTCAGATAGACTTCCAGAATGCGCTCTTTCGACCAGACAAGCTCGACCACGGGGGTCAGGATCGCCTCCATCGCCTTTCGCACATAGCTTCGACCGTGCCACAGGAAGACATTCTTCACCACCTGCTGGCTGATGGTTGACCCACCACGATTGCGTCCCTCTTCTATCGCGGCACGGATCGCCGCCATGTCGAAGCCCCAATGATTGCAGAAATTTGCGTCCTCGGCCGCTACTGCCGACCGGCCCATGACCGGGGCAATCTCTTCCCACGAGACCCAATCCTTGTCTATTCCGCCCAGTCGCCAGGCCTCGCCCAGTTGGTAGGCGTTGATCGGTGGCGGGACGAAGCCGAAGAGAAGGATCAGGAAGGCATAGAATGCCGCGACCGCGCCGAAGCCTCGACCGACCCATTTGAGTGCAACCCGCCAGCGGCGGGGCTTGGCGGCCTCGGCCTTCGCTTTGCGCTTCCGCGTCGTCAGGGCGGGCTTTTCGGCCGCTTTCTCAGCGCTCTTTTCGGTCATGGCCGACCATAGACGCGGGCCAAAGCGTGACGTCAAGTCCCGGGGCGCGCGGTCAGCGCTAGCTGCCGACCTGCACCAGTGCCAGAACCTGCGGCGGGATCTGACCCTGCATGTCGATCAACTGCTCTTCCGTCTCGTCGGTCAGCCGAGTGTGAATGACCTTCGGCGATCCTTTGAAGGTGCTTGCTCGCTCAATTACCCGGTCGGCTCCCAGAAGTCGGACCCGCATTCCGACCACGGCACCGCTTTTAACCAATGACCGGGCCGACTCTTCCAGGAACTTCACATCAATTCCGGCTTCTCGAAGCTGAGCGGCCAGTCCGTGTTTTGCCGTGCGGACCGGCTGGCTATCGAGAAAAAGCATTGCGATCAGCGTCCCCCATTCACCACCCCCCAAGGCTGCCCCGGTACCAAGGTCGGTCAGATGGTTCACGCCAATCCGACCGGCGGCCGTCCGGGTTACGACCACTATGTCCTCGGGCTCGGTGCCGCTGTCCTGCTGCAGGGCCGCCAGATTTTCGCCTGCGACGAAGGCCGCATCCTGGTTTCGGAACGCGAGAATGATCAGATCGGACACGTGCAGTGCTCCAGAGGCAGTGTTAACGATTACATTCTAGGCTCTGCGGCGAACCGGCAACAAGCGAAATCAGGGCAGACAGCCCACCCGGGCTGAGAGGCCCAGAAACGAACCCTTGAGGTAAAATGTAATGATAATAAGGGCTTTCACGAAGGGCGACGCGGTGTCCGAGGCGGTTTACTCGGATTGTGAGTCCTACAGGTATCTGCTGACCAGAGCCTGGGGCAGAGGACCGAAAGCGCTTTTTGTCATGCTTAACCCTTCAACGGCCACCGAGGTCCAGAATGACCCCACTGTTGAGAGATGCGAGAAACGGGCGCGAAGTCTGGGCTTTGGCGCGTTCCGGGTTACAAACATCTTCGCTTTTCGGGCAACTGACCCAATGGTTATGCGGACAACCCCGGATCCCGTCGGACCAGGGAATGACAACGCAATCCAGCAGAGCGTAGATTGGGCCGACAAGATCGTCTGTGCCTGGGGAAATCACGGACTTCATCTCGATCGCGGAGCGAAGGTCGAGACGTTGTTGCGCACGACGGGGGCACAGCTGTTCCATCTGGGTCTGACCGGCCAGAACCAGCCGCGGCATCCGCTTTATATTGGTTACGATCGACATCTTGAACTTTGGAAGGTCTGCTGACGATCCAAGACTCTGGGTGTTCTAAGGGCGCCTTTTGGAACCGCGCTGTTCCGGCCCGGTTGCCGCAATTTGCGATGTCGCTGCAAACCGAATGATTGCTTATGGATTGACGACAAGCTCGAATCGAGGGTTTACGAACTGGCTGAAGGCGGACGCCTGCCGCCCGACCGGACCAACTTATGAGGGAACAAGTCGAATGTCGTTAGGGTCGACTGGCACGCCTTTGACCACGGCAATTTTTGCGCCATCAAGGTAGATCGACTGACCGCCACCGTCTGCATCCTGTTCAATCGACACCGTTGGCTCAAGATGGACAGCGGGATCGTAGACAATCACCAGCTGGTCCGCCTTAGGGTCGTAATCGGTAATCTGGGCAACTCCCGACTCTGACATCCACTCTCGAAGGATGAACTCATCATTACCATCACCGCCAGTTCCGACGTCACCGGCGGCAAGGACCAGATGGTCATTCCCTGCTCCTCCGTTGAGATAATCGACACCGTCACCGTTCTCCTCGCCTTCGAGGCCCAGAATCCAGTCGTCGCCGTTACCGCCATCAAGGATGTCGGCACCGTCACCGCCGATAATACTGTCGTTCCCGTCGCCGCCAGCAAGCCAGTCTGCGTCTTCTCCACCGTCAAGCCAGTCGATCCCATCGCCGCCAAGCAACGTGTCCGCCCCGGCGTTGCCTTCGAGGCTGTCATTCCCTTCTCCACCGCCGACGGAATCTGCCCCGGTTCCGGCCACAAGTCGGTCGTTTCCGGCTTGACCATTCAACGTATCCTGACCGTCGTCGCCAACGACGCTGTCATCACCGTCGCCGGCCCAAACCGCGTCCCTTCCGGAACCTGCATCGATCAGATCGTGACCTGCGCGGCCGTCAATAAGGTCGTCCCCGCCACCTCCGGCAATGAGATCGGCTGCGCCTTCACCGGAAAGAATGTCTGTGTCTTCACCACCCGTCAGCGTCACCGGGGCATCTTCAGGATCGGGAATATCGTCTGACGTTGGGATCGTTGGATCCGAAATAGGGTCGTCAAGAAGATTGCCGTTGTCGTAGGAGTCCCCGTCGTCGTCCGATGCGCTCTCACGCTCTTCAGGCCTATCGGCTGGACCCGACAGAAGGGCATCGGCGGCTACGCCAGCCATGATCGCGCCAAACAGACCAAACAGGGCAAGCAACTGTGCAACTCCTACCAGGCGGGCCGTGTGTACGGCGATCAACGATTTCCAACGTTAACTTATTGTTAACCAATGGAAACTCTTGTCATGGGTAGCACAAAACCTTTAGTCCCAAAAGCCGCGATTGTTCGAACGGGTCCGGAATCTTAGATGGAGGTTAAGAAGTACTGACCCGGGCCAGCAAAGAATCCTGCTTCCCTTCCCGCCCGATTCCGCCTATAGCCCCGCATCCGCCAGAGAGGCGGACCCTCCAAGGGCCTTGCTGGACGACATCCCGGCTTGCGCCATAACCCCTTACACAGGAGACCACGATGTCGATCACCGTTGAAGAAAAGGCCCGCGTCATCAAGGACTATGCGACCAAGGAAGGCGACACCGGTTCGCCCGAAGTTCAGGTTGCCATCCTGTCGTCGCGCATCGCCACCCTGACCGAGCATTTCAAGAGCCACAAGAACGACAACCATTCGCGTCGTGGCCTGCTGATGCTTGTTGCCCAGCGCCGCAAATTGCTGGACTATCTAAAGAAGACGGACGAAGCGCGGTATACCGCGCTGATTACCCGCCTCGGCCTGCGCCGCTGATCGCAGCCAAAGTTTTCCGGAACGCCCGAGCCGAAAGGTCCGGGCGTTTTCCATTTCACGAACCTTGAGCCTCGTCCTCGCCCGGACCATATTGATTGATGTGAACGGAGGCCCGAATGGCAGATGACAGATTCCCCGGCTGGCACGGGACCACCATCCTGGCGGTGCGGCGCGGCGGTGAAGTGGTCGTCGTAGGCGATGGCCAGGTGTCGCTTGGCCAGACGGTCATAAAGGGTACCGCCCGCAAGGTTCGTCGACTATCGCCCGGAGGGCACGATGTCGTTGCCGGTTTTGCGGGCTCGACAGCCGACGCCTTCACCCTTCTAGAGAGGCTAGAGAGAAAGCTTGAAGCTGCGCCCGGTCAACTGGCCCGGGCCTGCGTCGATCTTGCCAAGGACTGGCGGATGGACAAGTACTTGCGGAACCTTGAGGCGATGCTGATCGTCACCGATGGTCGCGCGCTCTTTGTGCTGACTGGTGCCGGAGACGTGTTGGAGCCGGAACATGACGTCGCTGCAATCGGTTCAGGCGGCAACTTCGCGTTGGCGGCTGCAAGGGGCCTTATGGCCACCGACCTTTCAGCCGAGGACATCGCGCGCCGGGCCATGGCGATTGCAGCCGATATTTGCGTCTATACGAACGGGAATCTCACCGTCGAAAGCATCGTGACTGCGGATCAGGGCTGATTGACCTCTTTCTTCACCTGCATATAGGCTTGCAGGACGGCATTGATCCGCGTCTGATAGCCCGGCCCTTGGGCCTTGAAAAAATCGAGCACATCAGGATCGACCCGCAAGGATATGAGCTTCTTGCGTGATTGCTCTGGTAGGACCGCATCGGTCCAGTCGGCGGATTTCATCGCTTCGACCGGCAACTCTTCCACTCGTACCTCGTTGCCAAGATAAAGTGGGCTCGCGAGCGCACGCTTCTCGGCGATGCTCAGGCGCTTTGGTGCTTCCTTTACCATTCGTTAAGTCCTTTCACGCAGTCAGTGTTAGAGTTTGATTTCTTGTTTTTTTCCAGTACCTTGAGGCAAAGTTCTTATATATACGTTCGGTATATACAGCCATCCGCAGGTATATACAAATCGTACATATCATTTTACCTCACTTGGTTTAGCCGAACAAACTCCTTATCTCTGTGCAGGGGATTTCTTGCCGAGGCGTGCCTTCTATGAATCAAGACGATCTACGCGCGGGTGTGGCCGCTGGCATCCTGACCGAAGCCCAGGCGGCCTCACTTGGCGCGCTGATGAACGACCGGGCCGGAAAGCGTGCCAGCCTGCCCGCCGAGGACGAGCCTTTCGAGTTCTTCCGGGGCTTTTCAGAGATCTTCATCTCGATCGGCTTGGTCATCCTGCTTGCTGGGATCGTCGGCCTCGTGACGATCATGAGCCAGGGCCTGCTGCTATCGATGGTTCCGCTGATCACGGCAGTTGTCGCCTGGTCGTTCGCTGGCTACTTCACGCTCAAACGCCGAATGACCTTGCCGTCCATGGTCCTTGCTGTCGCCTTCGGCGTCGGCTTGGTGACATTCATCTTCACGGTGATCGCCCCAAACGCTGCGAACGGCCGGATGGTCTCGATTCTCGGGTTTGGTCTCGCAACCATCGGCATGATCGCCTGGTATCTTAGGTTTCGACTGCCCTTCGCTGCATTTCTGACCGGCTGCTTCGCGCTGGGCGTCGTCTATTCCATCACTGTCTCTGCGACGACCCTTTATGCGATGGCGGGCGCGACAAGTGGATACACTGCGCTTTTTGACCTCGGCAGAAGCCCAGCCTTCGCCACCGCGACCCTCCTTTTCGGGATCGGAGCCTTCCTTGTCGGGATGTGGTTTGACACCCGTGATCCGCACCGCCTTGGCCGCCATTCCGCAACCGCCTTCTGGTGCCACCTCCTCGCCGCACCTGCGCTGGTAAATACTGTCGCGGTCACCCTGATGAACGGCGGCGGCACCGGGTTTCTCGCCATCGCACTGGTCTTCATTGCCCTCCTTGCCCTCGTCATCGACCGGCGCAGCTTTCTGACTGCCGCCATTGCCTACATCGCCATCGTCATCGCCTGGGTGATGGGCGATGGCGGCGGGACGCAGTGGATCTTCATCCTCCTTTTGCTCGGCGCCTTCATCACCGCGATTGGTACCTGGTGGGTACAGCTGCGCGCCTGGGTGATGCGTGCCCTGCCCGACTTCCCCGGCAAGGCCAGCCTTCCGCCCTATGGATCGACCGAATGACTGAACTGACCCCGCGCGAGATTGTCTCGGAGCTTGACCGCTTCATCATCGGCCAGAACCACGCCAAACGCGCCGTGGCGGTCGCGTTACGAAACCGCTGGCGCAGGAAGCGGTTGGCTGACGACCTGCGGGATGAGGTTTATCCCAAGAATATCCTGATGATAGGGCCGACCGGCGTTGGCAAGACCGAGATCAGCCGCCGACTCGCAAAGCTTGCGAAGGCCCCGTTTCTGAAAGTGGAGGCGACCAAGTTCACCGAGGTCGGCTATGTCGGCCGCGATGTTGACAGCATTATTCGTGACCTCGTTGATGTGGCACTGAACGATACCCGCGCCCGCATGCGGGACGAGGTCAAGGTTCGCGCCCAGAAAGCCGCCGAAGATCGGGTTATCGAAGCGCTTGCTGGGAAGGACGCCCGCGAACAAACCCGCGAGATGTTCCGGGCCAAGCTCAAACGCGGTGAACTTGACGACACCATGATCGAGATCGACGCCCCTGAAGCCGCACCCACGCCGATGGGGTTTGGGCTGCCCGGGATGGAGCAGCAAATGCAGGGGTTGCAGGATATCTTCAAGGCTTTCGGCAGCCGGACAAGCCGCAAACGGATGACGGTCTTGCAGAGTTATGACGTCCTGATCGGTCAAGAGGCCGACAAGCTTCTGGATGATGAAGCAGTCAAGGTCGCCGCGTTGGACGCGGTTCAGGAAAACGGTATCGTCTTTCTGGATGAGATCGACAAGATCTGTACCCGCGCGGACGCCCGGGGTGCTGATGTCAGCCGTGAAGGCGTCCAGCGCGACCTTCTGCCATTGATCGAAGGGACAACCGTCTCGACGAAATACGGTCCGGTCAAGACCGACCACATCCTTTTCATCGCGTCCGGCGCTTTTCACATCGCAAAGCCTTCAGACCTGCTACCGGAACTTCAGGGCCGGCTGCCGATCCGGGTCGAGCTGGCACCGCTAACGGAAGACGACTTTGTCCGCATCCTGACCGAGACCGAAAATGCCCTGACCCGCCAGTATTCGGCGCTGATGGCAACCGAAGAGGTTTCGGTCACCTTCACTCCAGACGGTATCGCTGCACTTGCCCGAATTGCGGCTGACGTGAACCGAAGCGTCGAAAACATCGGCGCGCGGCGGCTTTACACGGTGATGGAGCGGGTTTTTGAAGAGCTATCCTTCAACGCACCGGACAGGTCAGGCTTGGTGGTCTCGGTCGATTCAGCCTTCGTAGAGACGAATCTTGGCACACTTGCCCGATCAGCGGATATCTCGCGCTACGTTCTCTGAGCTCTCGATCCGGCTTCGTGGAGAAACTGTGCTTTCTCCCCACGATGCGCTTTTGTAGGGTCAGGGCGCGATAAGGGGGACGTTTGTGACCGACAACGCCGTGACACCGATGATGGCACAGTATCTGGAAATCAGGGCGCAGAACCCAGGTGCATTGCTGTTCTATCGGATGGGCGATTTCTACGAGATGTTCTTTGACGATGCCATTGCGGCGGCGGCTACATTGGACATTGCCCTGACCAAGCGCGGTTTCCACCTTGGAGAGCCTATCGCCATGTGTGGCGTTCCGGTCCATGCCGCCGAGGGCTATCTTCTAGCCCTCATCCGCAAGGGATTTCGCGTTGCGATTGCCGAACAGTTGGAAGACCCCGCCGAGGCCAAAAAGCGCGGCCACAAATCCGTCGTAAAGCGTGACGTTGTCCGCCTTGTTACCCCTGGTACGCTGACCGAGGATTCCCTTCTTGAGGCCCGCCGCCACAATTTTCTGGCCGCCTATTCCGAGGTACGAGACACAGCCGCCCTCGCTTGGGCCGACATCTCCACCGGTGAGTTCCGGGTGATGCCTACGTCGCTTACCCGACTTGGTCCCGATCTTGCACGGATCGCACCGCGAGAGCTGCTTCTGAACGAGGCTAGAGAGCCGGAAATCGTCTCTAACATCCCCGAAATGGGGCCCTCTCTGACCCCGCTTTCACGCGGGAACTTCGATTCCGCAAATGCCGAGAGTCGGCTTTGCGAAATGTTCGGTGTGGCTTCCCTCGATGCGTTCGGGACCTTTGATCGCTCCGAGGTTTCGGCGATGGGCGCGCTGGTGGCCTACCTCGACCTTACCCAGCGCGGCCGCCTGCCCCTGCTGCGCCCGCCGGTTCGCGAAGTGCCGGGCGGCACGATGCAGATTGACACTGCAACCCGGCGAAATCTGGAGCTGACCCAGGGGCTATCAGGCGGTCGCGAAGGCTCTCTCCTTGCCGCGATCGATCGGACGGTTACAGCGGGTGGGGGCAGGCTTCTTGAGCGCCGGGTATCCTCGCCTTCGATGGACCTCGCTACAATCAATCGGCGACAAGAGGCCCTTCGGTACCTTCGGGACGATCCTGTCCTTCGCGACTTGCTGCGCGAGGCACTTCGGCGGGTCCCGGACGTTGACCGCGCGCTGTCCCGGCTTGCGCTTGACCGTGATGGACCACGCGACATGGCTGCGATCCGCGCCGGACTTGAGCAGGCTGAGCGGATAGCGAGCCGCCTGAAGAGCGCCCCGAGCCTTCTGTCGAAGGCTTCCGAAGCCTTGGTCGGCCACCGCGAGATCGTCGACCTCCTGACGCGCGCACTGGCAGTCGAGCCGCCGCTTCTGGTTCGCGACGGTGGCTTTATCGCTCTCGGGTATGATGCCGAACTCGATGAAACGCGTGCGCTGCGGGACGAGGGGCGCGGGGTCATTGCCCGCATGCAGGCCGAGTATATCGAAGCGACCGGCATCCAAAGCCTGAAGATAAAGCACAACAACGTTCTGGGCTACTTCGTCGAGACAACAACGACCCACGAAGATCGCATGCGCGCGATGCCCGAACTCTTTATCCATCGCCAGACCACGGCTGGGCAGGTCCGCTTCACGACGCTGGCTCTTTCCGACCTCGAGACACGGATCCTGAACGCCGGAAACCACGCGCTGGAGATCGAGAAACGTCACTATTCCAGCCTTAAGGCGAGTGTCCTTGATACTTCGACAGCGATCGCATTGGCCGCGAGGTCCCTTGCGGAGATCGACCTTGCAGCAGCTTTCGCAGACCTTTCGGCTGACGAGGGCTGGTGCGCGCCGGTGGTGGATGACAGCCGCGCGTTCCAGATCACGGGCGGGCGACACCCGGTCGTCGAACGTGCGCTTCGTCAGCAAGGCCGCGCATCCTTTGTGGCCAACGACTGCGTCCTGACTGGGGCCGAAACGCCTGCCATCTGGCTTCTGACCGGTCCAAACATGGCTGGAAAGTCCACTTTCCTACGCCAGAATGCACTTATCGCTCTTCTGGCTCAGGCAGGAAGCGATGTCCCGGCGACCTCAGCTAGGATCGGGCTGGTCAGCCAGCTTTTTAGCCGGGTCGGTGCATCCGATGATCTTGCGCGGGGCCGGTCGACCTTCATGGTCGAGATGGTGGAAACGGCGGCGATCTTGAACCAGGCAGATGATCGGGCGCTGGTGATCTTGGACGAAATCGGTCGCGGCACTGCCACCTACGATGGGCTTTCCATCGCCTGGGCGACGCTGGAGCATCTGCACAAGGCGAACCGCTGTCGCGCCCTCTTTGCCACGCATTACCATGAGATGACGGCGCTGGCCGGTAAGTTGCCGGGTGTGTCGAATGCGACGGTGGCGGTGAAGGAGTGGGAGGGTGAGGTCATCTTCCTGCACGAAGTGCGCGAAGGTGCCGCCGACCGCAGCTATGGCGTTCAGGTAGCGCGGTTGGCGGGCCTGCCGACCAGCGTGATCGAGCGGGCGAAAGTGGTGCTTGAGGCGCTGGAGAAAGGCGAACGCGAGGGTGGCAAGCAGGCAACGCTGATAGATGATCTGCCGCTGTTCCGGGCGACACCGCCAGTGTCTGCCCCGCAAAAGCAGAAGGTCTCGGCGGTCGAGGAGCGCCTGAAGACGATACACCCCGATGAGCTCACACCGATCGATGCGTTGAGGTTGATCTATGAAATCAAGGGTTTGATTTAGGGGGTGGTGGGCGGATTTCCCAACCTACTGGGTGTTGGACGACACGCCGACCTGCGCCGGACGCAACAGGCGGTCATGCAGCAGAAATCCTTCGGTCATCACCTGGATAATCTGCCCGACTTTGGTGCCCGGTAGCGGCGCCTCGAACATTGCCTGATGCATCTGCGGGTCGAACATGGTGCCAATCTCTGGAGTAATCGTGGTGATCCCATGCTTAGCCATCACGTTGCTCAGCTCGCGCAACGTCAGCTCGACGCCTTCCACCAGCGCCGACGAGGCGGCGCGGCTTTCTTCGGGGATCGCCTGCAGGGCGCGACTCAAGTTGTCGTAGACTGGCAGCAGGTCGCGGGCAAGCCGGGTGCCACCGTACATCTCGGCCTCTTTCCGATCCCGCTCGGCCCGTTTGCGGGAATTCTCCGCCTCAGCCAACACGCGCATGAACTTGTCGCGCATCTCATCGCGCTCGGCCCGCAGGAGCTCGATTTCGTCCAGCGCAGACATTTCCATTTCTTCCAGCTCCACTTCGGGCGAAGCTGCCTGATCCTGCGACATCATCTCTTCCTCGTCTTAAGTCAGCCTTTGCCCCGCTCCGAGACAAGGCGGCCCACCAGTTGGGCGGTGTAATCCACGATCGGAACGATCCGGCCATAGTTCAAACGGGTCGGACCTATGACGCCCACGGCGCCGATGATTTTCCGGTCAGCGTTCATATAGGGAGAAACCACCAGACTTGAACCGGAAAGTGAGAAAAGCTTGTTCTCCGAACCGATAAAAATACGCACACCATCGCCAGCCTCGGTCAGGTTGAGGAATTCGGCGATGTCACGCTTGCGCTCAAGATCATCAAAAAGCACCCGAATTCGCTCGACCTCGCCTTGATCAATGATGTTGTCGATCAGATTGGCCCTACCACGAACGATCAGTCGTTCCGAGCGTTCACCAGCATTCTCCCAAACCGCCAGTCCGCTTTCGACCAGCTCACGTGCAAGCGAATCGATCTCTTGCCGGCGTCGTGCGATGTCGGCCACCATGGTCTGGCGAAGCTCGGATAAGGTCCGCCCCTCGGCCAAAGCGTTCAGGAAATTCGCCGCTTCGCGCATCGAAGATGGAGTTTGTCCGGGTGGTGGCACAAAAATCCGGTTCTCCACCTGGCCATCCGCGAAGACCAGCACAACCAGCGCCCGATCTGCCGCAAGGCTTACAAACTCGACATGCCGGATTGCAGCCTCACGCTTGGGCGCCAAGACCACACTCGCGCCACGGGTGATCACCGACAGCGCTGCGCCAACCTCGTCAAGCAGAGACGTCACGTCCTGGTCATTGGTTCCGAGTGTCGCATCGATCCGCTCCTGATCCTCGGGTGCGACAGTTCCGATCTCCAGAAGGCTATCGACGAACATTCGGAGCCCGGCTTGCGTTGGAACCCGGCCGGCCGAGATATGCGGGCTGTCAAGAAGACCCAGATATTCAAGGTCCTGCATCACATTGCGCACGGTTGCAGCCGAAACCCGTTCGGTCAGGGTGCGCGATAGCGTGCGCGACCCCACCGGTTCGCCCGAACTCAGATAGCCCTCGACCACCCTGCGAAACACTTCACGGGTTCGGTCGTTCAAGTCGGAAATGATCGGCTGCTGGTTCGACATGGTCTTGTGACAACTCTCCTGCCTCAATCGGGGTTGCATCACCAGCCCCTGGTTGCATAAGTGGCCGCAAATCAGCGAAAGGTCAGGCAATGCGTCCTTCAGGCAGAAAACTAAGCGATCTTCGGACAGTTTCAATCGAAACCGGCGTGATGAAGCACGCCGAGGGATCTTGCCTGATCCGGATGGGCGAGACGCATGTGCTGTGCTCAGCAACCATCGAGGACAAGGCCCCGCCGTTTCTGAAGAATACCGGCCAAGGCTGGGTGACCGCAGAATATGGAATGCTGCCGCGCGCAACGAACTCGCGCACGCGGCGGGAGGCTGCTGCTGGCAAGCAGTCTGGCAGAACACAAGAAATTCAAAGACTTATCGGCAGATCCCTGCGGGCAGGTGTAGACCGGCAAGCCCTGGGTGAGCGCCAGATTGTTATCGACTGCGATGTACTGCAGGCCGACGGCGGCACCCGCTGCGCGTCAATCACCGGGGGTTGGGTGGCACTGCGGCTGGCAATGAACAAACTTCTGTCCTCGGGTGCCATCATTTCGGACCCGATTCTCGACCATGTCGCGGCCATTTCCTGCGGGATATATGCGGGCCAGCCGGTCCTTGACCTCGATTATGCCGAGGATTCGGCGGCCGGGACCGATGGTAATTTCGTCATGACTGGCGCAGGGCGCTTGATTGAGGTGCAGATGTCCGCCGAAGGGTCCGCCTTCTCGCATGAGGAGCTGCTGGAGCTTCTCGATCTCGCACGCGCCGGAAACATCGCCCTAGTGGCCGCCCAGAAAGCGGCATTGGGGCTCTGATGCCGGGGATGATCGGGGACCGCCTGCTTGTCGCCACGCACAACCGCGGCAAGCTGGAGGAGATGGAACATCTTCTGACTCCCTATGGGGTTACCGTTTTCGGCGCAAGCGATCTGGGGCTGCCAGAGCCGGAGGAAACTGAGACCACCTTTGTCGGCAATGCCCGGCTGAAGGCTCATGCGGCAGCAAAGGCAAGCGGTATACTGGCGCTCGCTGACGATTCCGGCCTTTCCGTTGATGCTCTGGATGGCGCGCCGGGAGTGTTTACTGCCGACTGGGCAACCACCGCAAACGGCCGCGAGTTCGACGTCGGCATGCGCCGCGTCTGGAGCGAGCTTGAAGCGATCCACGCGCCCGAGCCTTGTCTTGCGCAGTTTTGCTGCACCCTTGTCCTCGCCTGGCCCGACGGGAAGGATCTTGTTTTTGAAGGCAAATCTCCTGGCCGCCTGATCTGGCCTGGTCGCGGTACGCAAGGCCATGGCTTTGATCCCATTTTCCAGCCAGATGGCTATGACATCACCTTTGGTGAGATGGACCGCTGGGAGAAGAACCGCCTCAGCCACCGTGCCGACGCGTTCCGCAAGCTCGTAGCGGTCTGTTTCCCGTGAAGCCGGTGATGGAAGACTGGCGCCATGCCGGCTTCGGCCTTTACCTGCATTGGCCCTTCTGCCAGTCGAAATGCCCCTATTGTGATTTCAACAGCCATGTTGCCGCGCAAGTCGATCAGTCACGCTGGCTTTCGGCTTTCCAATCTGAAATTGACCGCGTTGGTGCCCTGACACAGGGCCGCATCCTGAACACAGTCTTCTTTGGCGGCGGCACGCCATCCTTGATGGCGCCCGCGCTTGTCCAGGGCATCCTCGACCGGATCCGCGCCACCTGGACGCTTGCAAACGACGTCGAAATCACCCTTGAAGCCAATCCGGGATCTGTCGAAGCCGCGCGCTTCGAAGGTTATGCGCAAGCCGGGATAAACAGGGTTTCTCTGGGAATTCAATCACTTGATGCGGCCGATCTTCGTCGCCTTGGTAGAATGCATAATGTTGATGAGGCCGTCAAAGCCATCGCAATCGCGCAGGCGAACTTCGCCCGCGTCAGCATTGACCTGATTTACGCCCGCCAGAACCAAAGCCTGGCGGCCTGGCGAGACGAGCTGCGACGGGCGCTGGATTTCGGCACCTCGCACCTCTCGCTTTATCAGTTGACGATCGAAGACGGCACCGTGTTCGGCCAGATGCACGCGAAGAACCTTCTCCGAGGACTGCCCGAAGAAGATCTTTCCGCTGACATGTTCGAGATCACCCAAGAGATCACCGCTGGCGCGGGCCTCCCGGCCTACGAGGTTTCGAATCATGCCCGGCCCGGCGACGAATCGCGGCACAATCTGATTTACTGGCGAATGGGCGACTATGCGGGAATCGGTCCTGGCGCACATGGCCGACTCACCCTTGACGGCAAGCGATTCGCCACCGAGGCGGAGCGGACGCCCACCACCTGGTTGGAGCAATCGCTTTCCTCTCCCGGGTCGGCTGAACGACTCGAATGTCTTTTTGCAAGGGACCGGGCCAGCGAGTATCTGATGTTTTCACTACGCCTCAGGGAAGGTGCGTCGCTAAGCCGCTACGCTGATCTGGCGGGCGAGGAGCTTTCAGTGCGGGCTTTGGCCGATGTCATCGATCTCGGCTTCCTTGATCGAAAGGACGACCGCATTTGCACATCCAAGTCGGGCGTCATGATGCTGAACGGCGTTCTCCGCGCGCTGCTCGCCGACCGACACAGCGCCAGTTAGTCGTCCGACCGCGATACCTGATCTGGTAGTTTGGAAAGCAACTGGCACAGGATGTCGAGGTCTTCGAGGTTATCATAGCTGATCGTTAGCTGGCCGCTTTGGCCACCGGGAAGGTGGTCGATCCGGACCCGCATCCGAAGATTGGCCGATAAGTCAGATTCTAGGACCCTGGTATCAGCGTCTTTCTCCGCCGCCCTGGATCCCGCTTTTTCGACGGGCTTCATGGCTGACTGCGACTTCGCCAACTTCTCGGTCTCGCGAACGGACAGACCTTTGGCGACGATATGCGCGGCCAACTCCGCCGCTTTCGGGCTGCCGATCAGAGCCCGCGCATGGCCGGCAGTAAGACCGCCGCCGCGTACCATCTCTTGGACTTCACTAGGCAAGGTCAGCAACCGCAACAGATTCGCCACATGGCTCCGGCTTTTGCTAAGTGCCTCCGCCAACTTTTCTTGTGTATGCCCGAATCGGGTCATCAGCTGCCTGAAACCCAAAGCCTCTTCGATCGCGTTCAGATCCTCACGCTGGATGTTCTCGATGATCGCGATTTCCAGAACTTCGGTATCACTAAGGTCCCGAAGAACAACAGGAACCTCGTGCAGCTGAGCGAGCTGCGCCGCTCGCCAGCGCCGCTCGCCCGCAACAATCTCATAGACGTCGCGCCCGGGCTTTCGCCGCACAATCAGTGGCTGGATAACACCTTTCTGGCGAATCGAATCGGCAAGACCATCCAATTCGTCTTTCTTGAAATCAAGCCGCGGCTGTTGCGGGTTCGGCTCCAGCTTGTCGACCGGCAGATACATTTCCGCCTTCCGCGCCAACGGCACCTGATCCGGGCCTGCCAAGTGAACATCGGCCATAAGTGCGGACAGTCCCCGACCGAGGCCCCGCTTTTCGATTTTGCCACTCATTCCTCAAGCCTCTGAAACTTCTGGGATCTTCCGCCGATCCGCAACTTCCTTCGCCAGCGCCCGGTAGGCCTCCGCCCCCTTGGAGCCTGGGTCGTAAGATAGCACCGGCAGGGCATGCGACGGTGCCTCACTTATCCGAACATTGCGCGGAATCACCGTCTTCATCACAAGATCGCCCATGTTTGCGCGGGCGTCCGCCTCTACCTGAGCGGTCAGGCGATTGCGCCGGTCATGCATTGTAAGCACCACACCCTCGATTCGCAGCCCCGGGTTAGCCGAGCGTCGTACGTCACGAATCGTCAGCATGAGTTGCGATAGGCCCTCCAAAGCAAAGAACTCACATTGTAACGGCACCAGAACCGAATCGCAGGCAACCAGCGCGTTCACGGTCAGAAGGCTCAATGCCGGGGGACAGTCGATCAAGATGTAGTCAAATCCATAGTGGTCCATTTGCGGCCGCCGGAGCGCATCGTGCAACAAGAAGCTACGCTTCTCGTTTGACACGATATCAAGATCGGCTGACGAAAGATCCGCATTAGCCGCTATAATCATGACCTCGGGGATACCAGTCTCCATCACAACATCTAGCAGGTCGGCGCCGTCAACGATCAAATCGTAGCTTGTTTTCCTCCGTGACTCTGGTCGGATGCCCAGCCCGGTGGATGAGTTTCCCTGTGGGTCGACGTCCACCAGAAGCACCTTCTTACCCAGCTCTGCCAGTCCTGCAGCCAAGTTAATGGCCGTTGTGGTCTTACCCACCCCGCCCTTCTGATTAGCCAATGCCATGATATGCGCGCGCGATTGGTTAGTTCTGTTTTGCACGATTGATATTCCTGATCACCAGAATCGCCGCGCCCGATTCGGACAGGCTCGGTTGCACCTTAGCCTCAAAGCTCCAGCTCTTGCGGGCCTCCATCATCTCTTCCACATGTCGGGCACCCTTGGGGAAAAGGGCAACGCCGTCATGACGCAAATGCAAGGCAGCAGCTGACAAGAGCTTGGAGAGCGGCGCAAAGGCCCGGGCAGAGATGACATCCGCATCCAAACTCGGCACCGATTCGATTCGGTCGCTTCGAACCGTCACATCCAAGCCAAGCGCCTGAACCGCCTGACGCAGAAAGGTGGCCTTTCGAAGATCCGACTCGACCAGTGTCACATGCAGTTCCCGCACTGATTCTTTCGCAAGGATCGCAATCACCAGCCCGGGGAACCCGCCGCCAGATCCGATGTCTACCCAATGGCGGACAGAGGGCGGACAATGCGCAAAGAGCTGAGCAGAATCAACAATATGTCTTTGCCAAAGGTCAACGAGTGTCGTCTTGCTGACGAGGTTGATTGCCGAATTCCAGCGGCGCACAAGCGCCTCGAGCGCCTCGAGCGCCTCGAATGTTTCACGTGAAACACACTGTCCGGCAACTGTCAGCATGGCCGAGTCGCTCATCCTGCAAGCCGCTCAACATTGGGCTTACGTAAATGCGCCAAGAGCAGAAGAAGCGCTGCGGGCGTTACACCTTCGATCTGCGACGCCCGCAAAATTGATTCGGGTTGAGCCCGGCCGAGCTTTTGCTTCAGCTCATTCGAAAGCCCAGAAATCCTGCCGTAGTCGAAATCCGCTGGAATTCGTTGGGTCTCCTGACGACGAAGGTCTGCAACCTCTTTCGCCTGACGATCCGAGTATTGATCGTAGGTCGAATCAATCTGCAACTGCTCCAGGATGTCGCTATCGAGACCGCAATAGGTATCGAAGGCCGCTGTCAAAGCCGAAAGATCTGCGCCGTTCAGCGCCAAAGCCTGATAGGCGCTGCGTTTTCCGCCTTCTCGACTGACATCAATACCAGCATCAGCCAGAGCGTTCGATCCGATCATCGCTTCGGATAGCACTACTCGACATCCCTCCAGGGCCGCCAGACGCGCCTCAAAGCTACGTTGCCGCGCCGCGCCGACGCAACCAGCAACGATCCCCAACGGTGTCAGCCGGCGATCCGCATTATCAGCCCGAACCGTCAACCGAAACTCCGCACGAGAGGTGAACATGCGATAAGGTTCGGTCACACCTCGCCCAGTAAGGTCGTCGATCATGACGCCGATATAAGACTCGGTTCGGCTGAACTCTACCGGATCAAGCGACCTAGAGGCAGCAGCCGCATTTATTCCGGCCACAATCCCTTGTGCCCCCGCCTCTTCATACCCCGTGGTTCCGTTGATTTGTCCAGCGAAGTAAAGCCCCGAGACCGCACGTGTCTCCAGCGTCCGATGAAGGCCGCGCGGATCAAAATAGTCATACTCGATCGCGTAGCCAGGCTGCAGAATCTCTGTCTGCTCCAATCCAGGAATGGTTTGGATATAGGCGTGCTGCACCTCTTCGGGAAGCGAGGTCGACAGACCGTTCGGATAGACCGTGTGATCGTCCAGGCCCTCTGGCTCCAGGAACACCTGATGCGAGGTCTTATCGGCGAAGCGCACGATCTTGTCCTCGATTGACGGACAATAGCGCGGACCGATACCCGCGATATGACCACCATACATAGCGGATCTCGATAGATTGTCCCGCACTATGCTGTGGGTCTCCTCGGTCGTATGGGTAATGCCGCACGAAATCTGCCGGGCGACTGGCACCCGGTTCAGGAACGAAAACATTGTCGGACTATCGTCACCGGGCTGGCTGTCCAGTTGTGCCCAATCGATTGTTCGGCCGTCCAGCCGTGGAGGGGTCCCCGTCTTCAGCCGGCCGACTGATGGCGAAAGCTCGGCCAGCTGGGCCGCCAGCTTGCTCGATGGCGAATCACCCATCCGCCCGCCCTGCATCTGCCGGTTGCCGATATGGATGACGCCGTTAAGGAAGGTTCCAGCCGTCAACACCACGCACCTGGTCGACAACGTCGCGCCTGAAGCAAGGCTCAGACCGCAAACTGCACCACCGGCGAGCCGCAGCCCGTCGACCTCGTCTTCGATGATCCTGAGACCCGGTTGCCGCAGCAGTTCGCGCTGCATCGCCTCACGGTATAGGCGCCGGTCAATCTGTGCCCGAGGACCCCGCACAGCAGGACCCTTCCGGCGGTTCAACAGCCGAAACTGGATTCCCGCCACATCGGCCATCCGGCCCATCAGACCGTCCAGCGCGTCGATTTCGCGCACCAGATGGCCCTTACCAAGGCCGCCAATCGCCGGATTGCACGACATCGCACCCAAAGTCTCGACCCGCAACGTCACCAACGCCACAGACACACCCATCCGCGCCGCGGCTGCTGCAGCCTCTGCCCCGGCGTGCCCGCCGCCGATCACGATGACATCATAGTGTTTCACGTGGAACACCCTTCATTTGCCGATGCAGAAACTGGCGAAAATCTCGCCGAGGAGGTCGTCGACATCCACCCGGCCTACCAGCGCATCCAGTGCCCGGACGGCCCGCCGCAGATGTTCCGCCGCCAGCTCGACGCGCGAGTCATCTCTTACCACTTCTGCCCGCGCCTCGGCCAGAGCGGCAATAGCCGAAGTCACAGCAATGCGATGTCTCTCGCGCACCAAGGCGCCCGCAGCGGCCACCCGGCCTTGCAGGATCTCGCCGATCCGGGCCATCAGTTCTGCGACGCCTTCCCCGGTCAATCCTGAAACCGCCAGCCCATCGACCGAAGAAAGTGTGTCGGCCTTTCCGACAACCACAACATCTTGATCCCTTGGTTGCAGACCAGACACAGTTCCCTGTTCGGTCAGGAACAGGCGCAAGTCTGCCGCTTCGGCGCGCGCTAGGGCGCGATCAATTCCAGCCTGTTCCAGCCGATCCTCAGTTTCGCGCAGGCCCGCGGTGTCCAGAACAGTGACCGGCAGCCCCGCAACCTCCATACGAACCTCGATCACATCCCTCGTCGTGCCAGCGATCTCCGACGTGATCGCCGCCTCCCGTCCCGCAAGCCGGTTCAATAGCGTCGACTTTCCGACATTCGGCGGCCCGACAATTGCCACTTCGAAGCCATCGCGAATCCGTTCAGCAGACGTTACTCCGGCGGCCTCCCGACCGAGATCGGCCATCAACCTGTCGATTAACATCAGCACTTCTGGTGCGACGTCTATCGGGACATCTTCGTCCGCGAAATCGATCGTTGCTTCCAAGAGTGCCCCAGCCCGGATCAGGTCGCGCCGCCAGAACTCGACCCGTCTGCCCACCGAGCCAGACAGAACTTGCACCGCCTGGCGCCGTTGAGCCTCGGTTTCGGCGTCGATCAAGTCGGCAAGCCCTTCGACCTGTGTAAGGTCGAGAACGCCGTTCTCCAGCGCCCGCCTCGTGAACTCCCCCGGCTCGGCAAGCCGTAGGTCCGACTGCTCAGACAAGGCCCGCAGCACCGCCCCCACGACTGCAGGTCCGCCGTGCAGCTGCAGCTCGACCACCGCTTCACCGGTAAAGCTTGCGCCCTCGGCGAAGGTCAGGACCAGCGCTTCATCCAGAAGGTCACCGCTCCACGTAAGCCGCCGCAACCCCGCCCGCCGGCGGGCAGGCAGATGGCCGCAAAGAGCCTCGGTTGCCGCAAACGCCTGGGGTCCCGAAATCCGCACCACGGCAAGCCCGGCACGCCCCCGCGCCGTGGCCGTGGCATAAATCGTGTCCATCGCCTAGCCCCGCAGTGGTCAGGTGTTCATCGACTCAAAGAAGTCCGCGTTGGACTTGGTCTGCTTGAGTTTCCCGATCAGGAACTCAATCGCATCCGTGGTGCCCATCGGGTTCAGGATGCGGCGCAGGACATAAGTCTTTTGCAGGTCAGTCTTTTCGACCAGAAGGTCCTCTTTCCGGGTGCCAGACTTGAGGATGTCCATTGCCGGGAAGACACGCTTATCGGCAACCTTGCGGTCAAGCACGATCTCTGAGTTGCCGGTGCCCTTGAATTCTTCGAAGATCACTTCGTCCATCCGGCTGCCGGTGTCGATTAGCGCGGTTGCGATGATCGTCAGCGACCCGCCTTCCTCGATGTTTCGCGCTGCACCGAAGAACCGCTTCGGGCGCTGCAGGGCGTTTGCGTCCACACCACCGGTCAGAACCTTGCCTGAGGATGGCACCACGGTGTTGAACGCCCGGCCCAGACGCGTGATCGAATCGAGCAGGATCACCACATCCCGCTTGTGTTCGACCAGCCGCTTGGCCTTTTCGATCACCATCTCCGCCACGGCCACGTGCCGCGTCGCCGGTTCGTCGAAGGTCGAACTAACAACCTCGCCCTTCACCGACCGCTGCATGTCGGTCACTTCCTCGGGGCGTTCGTCGATCAGAAGGACGATCAGGTAGGCTTCCGGGTGGTTGGTCGCAATCGAATGGGCAATATTCTGCAGCAGAACCGTCTTGCCGGTCCGCGGCGGGGCCACGATCAGACCGCGCTGGCCTTTGCCGATGGGCGCCACCAGGTCGATGATCCGGGCCGACCGGTCCTTGATCGTCGGATCCTCGACCTCCATCTTCAGCCGCTCATCCGGGTAAAGCGGCGTCAGGTTGTCGAAATGCACCTTGTGCTTGGCCTTTTCCGGATCGTCGAAGTTGATCCGCGTGACCTTCGTCATGCAGAAATAGCGCTCGTTTTCCTTCGGGGCGGCAATCACGCCTTCAATAGTATCCCCGGTGCGCAAGCTGAATATTCGCAGTATGTCGGGCGAGACATAGATATCATCCGGTCCCGGCAGATAGTTCGCGCTTGGCGACCGAAGAAAGCCGAATCCATCCTGCAAGACCTCCAGCACGCCGTCGCCGCCGATCTCCCAGCCCTCTTCAGCATGCTCTTTCAGCAGCGAGAACATCATCTCGCCTTTACGCATGCTGGGGGCGTTCTCGATCTCCCATTCCTCGGCCATTGCCAGAAGGTCGGCCGGGGTCTTGGCCTTGAGATCAGAGAGGTTCAAACGTTCGACAGTCATGGAATACCTTCAGAAGATCGGCCACGACAGGGCGGATCATGTCAAGTTTGGAAAGGGAAGTGCGATGGACCGGACGGCCCTGCGAAGCCGCACCTAATGGCGGGCCGGGCAAAAGTCAATCAGTAGCGAAGGATGACCGAGAAGACGATGACCAGCATCAGGATCGTTGGGACCTCGTTCATCATCCGATAGGTCCGCCCAGTGCGGCTGTTGGTTCCTGCCAGGAATTCCTTCCGGCGCAGACCAAGCCAGTGGTGGAACCAAGTCATCACCAGGACGCAGGCTGCCTTCACCCAGGGCCAGACGAAGGACCAATCCACCACCCCGGGTGTGAAGACCAGCGCCAGTCCGAAAACCCAGGTTGCCATCATCGCCGGGTTCATGATCCCCCGAAGCAACCGCCGCTCCATGGTCTGGAACATCACGTCGGTCTTGCTGCCGATCTCAACCTGTTCAGTGTGATAGACATAAAGCCGTGGCAAGTAGAATATCCCGGCCATCCACGAGATCACCGAAATTACATGCAGTGACTTGGTGACAAGATACCAGTCGGCTAGAAAATCCGTGATCACTTCGCGCATCCTCGTCCGTCAACTTCTTCTAAAAAGAAAACTTAGAATAAGAAATGATGATGATGCAGGGCCTGTGCAAAAAGGGATGCGGCGAGACGTCCCCTGTACTGTCCACAAAGCGCGTACTGTGAATAACTTTGGGAAAAGTCGAATGCCAGCTGATGGCAAGACGAAAAACGAATATTTTGCAATGCACTAGCTTGAGTTAGACTTTTGATTTACCCACAGGATACTCGTTCAAAGGGTCTGGACGGCGAAATTCTCCCGTCCCGCGTGACAAGTTGGCACACAGCGGGATATCTCTGGCCAGGACTGTCGCAAAGCAGCGAGTTATCCCTGATAGCAAGTTTGAGCGGCAAACGACCCCTTGCTATCCAGTAGAACAAACCAAGGATATTCACAGCGTTACCCATGGCTATCGTTCTTGCCTCCACTTCGGTCACCCGTCTTCAGATGCTCCGCGCTGCCGGGTTGGTGGTCGAAGCTGTCGCCGCACGTGTCGATGAAGCAGCGATCCGCGATGCACTTGTGGCCGAAGCGGCGCATCCTCGCGATATCGCAGACGCGCTGGCCGAGCTAAAGGCACGCAAGGTTTCCGAGAAGCGTCCGTCGGACCTTGTCCTTGGCTGCGATCAGATTCTTGAACTGAACGGCAAGATATTCGCCAAGCCTGACAGCCCGGAAGACACCCGTGACCACCTCTCCCAGCTTCGCGGCAAGACCCACAAGCTGCACTCTGCGATCGTCGCCTACGAGAATGCGCAACCCGTCTGGCGCCACATCGACGAAGCGCGTCTGACGATGCGCCAAGTCTCCGACGCCTATCTAGATGACTACATCGGCCGGAACTGGGACAGCATCCGCCACTCGGTTGGTGGCTACAAGATCGAGGACGAGGGCGTCCGCCTCTTCTCGGCAATATCCGGCGACCATTTCACCATTCTCGGCCTACCCCTCTTACCGCTGTTGGCTTGGGCTGGAAGTCGGGGCATGATCGCCACATGACCGACCATCCTCGCATCCCGCTTGCCGGTGTCATCGGCCACCCGATTGCGCATAGCCGCAGCCCGGCGCTGCACAGCTACTGGCTCAAGCGCTACGGGATCAAAGGACATTATGTCCCCATCGACATCGCGCCGCTGGAATTGCCTGATCTTATCAGGATTATGCCCCGATTCGGTTTTGTCGGTCTGAACGTCACCATCCCTCATAAAGAAGCGATCCTGGGCATCGCCGATATCGTCACCGACCGCGCCGCGTTGATCGGGGCTGCTAACACGTTGATCTTCCGCAAGGACGGCAAGATCCATGCCGACAACACCGATGGTTCGGGCTTCATCGCCAATCTTCGCCAGCATGCGCCGCAGTGGGCCCCGGCGACGGGTCCGGCTGTGGTGCTCGGGGCGGGAGGAGCAGCCCGTGCGGTCGTGGCCGCGTTGATCGAAGTTGGCGTCCCCGAGATCAGGCTGGCCAATCGCACCCGGGCACGCGCGGACGCCTTAAGATCGGACTTTGGCGCAAAGATCCATGTTCATGAATGGGTTCAGGCCGGAAACCTGCTGGATGACGCAGTGACCGTGATCAACACCACATCGCTTGGCATGACCGGCAAGCCCGACTTCCGGGTGCCGCTGGACAATCTGAATCCGAAAGCCCTGGTGAACGATCTGGTTTATACTCCGCTCAAGACGCAGTTCCTGATTGAGGCCGAAGCAAAGGGCGCAACGATTGTCGACGGTCTTGGCATGCTTCTGCATCAGGCAGCGCCTGGCTTTGAACGCTGGTTCGGCGTCCGGCCCGAGGTTGATGAGGCGACCCGCCAGGCTGTGCTGTTGGCATGAGCTTTCGGCTTGGCCTTACTGGGTCTATTGGAATGGGTAAATCCACAACAGCAAAGATGTTCGCTGAGGAAGGCATACCGGTATGGGATGCCGATGCCGCCGTCCACAACCTCTATGGACCCGGAGAAGCTGCTGCCTTGGCCATTGGCCGCCTCTTCCCTACCGCCATCGACCTTGACGGTCGGGTTAACCGCATTCGGCTCCGCGCTTTGATCCAGGCGAACAGCACCGTACTAGATCGCCTCAATGCCGTCGTTCACCCGCTTGTCGCCGAAGAACGCCAACGGTTCCTCGCCGCAAATGCTGATGCCCCAATTGTTCTTCTGGATGTGCCGCTGCTCTTCGAATCCGGCATCGATGCAGCCTGCGATGCGGTCGTCGTCGTGTCTGCTCCACCCGAGGTCCAGCGCGAACGCGTCCTGATGCGGGGAATGTCCGAAGCCGAGTTCCAGATGATTCTCTCCCGTCAGCTTCCTGATGCCGAAAAGCGCGCGCGCGCGGATTACATAATCCCGACCACCGACCTTGATACTGCTCGCGCGGCAGTCAAAGATGTATTGACAGACATTCGCCGCCGGACAGACCTTGATGCGTGAGATCGTACTAGATACTGAAACCACAGGCTTTGAACCCGCCGAGGGTCACCGTATAGTCGAAATCGGTGCGGTAGAACTCGTGAACCACCTGCCCACCGGTCGGACCTATCACCAATACATCAACCCCGAACGCCCGATGCCGAAAGAGGCGTTCGAGGTTCACGGTCTTGGCGACGAATTCCTGCGCGACAAGCCGGTTTTTGCCCGCATCGGTCGCGCCTTTCTCGATTTCATCGCCGAAGCGCAGTTGGTGATCCACAACGCCGCCTTCGACATGAAGTTTCTGAATTTCGAACTGGAACGGGCGGCGCTCCCCGGTTTGCCCTATGCTAGGGCGACCGACACTCTGATGATCGCCCGGTCGAAATTCCCTGGCTCGCCCGCATCCCTCGATGCCCTCTGCCGTCGTTTTGGGGTCGACAACTCGATGCGGGAAAAGCACGGCGCTCTTCTGGACAGTGAAATACTCGCCGAAGTCTACTTGGAGCTGATCGGTGGCCGGCAGCCCGACCTTGTCCTTGCTAATGTTGCGCCCGCACCAGCCAAGGGTTCCTCTGGCGACATCGCCTGGCGCCCGCACCCTCGCCCTGACCCGCTCGCCCCCCGGATCACGCCGGAAGAGGCCGCCGCGCACGATGCGATGGTCGCAAAGCTTGGCGATGCGGCCATCTGGAAAGCACCCGCGTAAGGTTCAGTTGACCTTTTCGGCTGGAACTGCCGCCTGGGCCTGCGCGCGCCGGGCAAGCTCTTGCCGGTAAAGCCCCATGAAGTCGACCGTATCGACGTTAAGCGCCGGGAAACCGCCATCCCTCGTCACGTCTGAAATGATCCGGCGCACGAACGGGAACAGCATCCGGGGGCACTCAATCAGCAGGAACGGATGCAGCTGATCGTCGGCCACGCCTTCGATATTGAAGGTCCCGCCATACTCCAGCTCCAGCAAGAACAGCGTGTCCCCGTTGACTTTGTTCTTCGAGTTCACCTTGAACTTGGTGATCACCTCGAACTGGTTCGCCACTGGCCGCTTGCGCGCGTCAAGACTGACGGCCACCTGGATGTCCGGCTGCACTTCTCCAGCGCTTAGCCCTTTCTGAACCACGACGTTTTCGAACGACAGGTCGCGCACGTATTGGGCCAGAACCTGCATCTTGATCTGCGGTGGGGTAGCGGCGGCACCGTTGCCTGCGGGGGTCTCGTCAGCCATTCTTGGTCACTCCTCAGCGAATTTGCGGCGTTCCTAGCAGGTCACGCCATTGCTCTCAATGCTGCGTCCGGTCGGACGGCGGATTGCCCAGCTTCGGTGCCGGCCCGGGTCTGGAATCCGGCGTGGGATCGGGCGTCACATCCCGCCACTCCTCCTCGACCACCTCATTTCGCACCACGACGGTTGCAGCACGCAGCCTGCTTGCAACAAACCTGATCAACAGATGTCGCACCGGCCGAACCAATAGCAGAATACCGAGCGCATCGGTGAAAAAGCCCGGCAGGAACAGCAGCAGCCCGGCCACGCCACGTAGCACGTGATGCGCGATGGGCGACAACGGATCCCGCATCTTGTCGCGGATACCATCCGACAGCTGATAGGCACCGGTCATTGCCGCACCCCGCAACAACAGAACCCCGACAACCCCGGTCAGCAGTACCCAGGCTAGGGTCAACCAAAGCCCCAACCAGCCGCCCAGCGTTACAAACAGCGCAATCTCGATCAGCGGGATCGCCAGAATGGCCAGAAAAATCCGCATCATCACACTCCCACGGCGTCGCCCATGGTCCTGTGGTAGACTTCGCAGGACCGCCACCCTACATAGAGGCAAGCAGAACGAAAACCAAACGGCACAACAAGACGTCAGAGGTCGACAATGAACGGTTCCCTGATCCAACTTCTGGTCCTCGCAGGGATCGCGATCTTCCTGTTCCTTAAGCTCCGTTCTGTACTGGGCACCCGCGACGGTTTCGAAAAGCCCCCGATCCCACTTGAAGATGTCCGCCCCCGTGTCCGGCGCGACTTCGAGGTCATTGAAGGCGGACCAGACCACGACATCATCGATCATGCTCCAGACGGATCGGATGCGGCCAAGGCCTTGGCGGCGATGAAAAAGGCAGAGCCGAGTTTTCAGGTCGGTCCCTTCCTGCAAGGCGCGCGCGGCGCCTATGAAATGATCTTGATGGCCTTTGAAAAGGGTGAACTTGACCGCATCCGGCCCTTCCTTTCAGATGATGTCGAGGCCAGTTTTGCCGAGGCTATAGCTGCCCGCGAACGCGATGGACTCTCGGTCGACGCAAATTTCGTCGGCATGAAAGAGCTTGCGCTTCACGAGGCCACCTTCAACCCCGAGAGCGGATTTGCCGAAATCTCGGTTCGGTTCGTTGGCGAGCAGACCTATGTCGTTCGCAACAAGGCGGGCGAGATCGTCGAGGGCAGCCCACGCGAAATCAAGAAATCGCGCGATATCTGGACTTTCGCGCGCCGGATGGGGTCAGACGACCCGAACTGGCAGCTTGTGGCGACCGGCGACTGATCACCTTGGGATGCGCGCAGCTTTTCGCATCCTGTCTGTCACGGCGGCCCTGATGGCCGCCGCCCCGGTTCCGGCCGAGGTTCTGGATTTCGAAGCGCTTGACGGCTGGCGCGACGACAACCACGTTGAAGCGCTGATAGCCTTCCTGCGGACGTGTGACCTGATTGACGCCCCCGACTGGTCACCGATCTGCTCCATGGCCAACGATGTTCCCCAAGATGATGTCTCGGCGCGCAGCTTTTTCGAGCTCTTCTTCAAGCCCGTCGTCATCGGCACCCCCCCAGCACTATTCACCGGTTACTTCGAGCCCGAACTTGAAGGGTCCCCGGTCAGGTCAGGCCGTTTCAAATACCCGATCTACCGACGCCCGCCTGAGCTGACCGATGGTGCCGTCTACCACTCCCGCGAGGCCATCGAAAACGGTGCGATCTCGGGTCGGGGTCTGGAACTCGCATGGCTCGACGACCCGGTCGATGTCTACTTCTTGCAAGTCCAGGGCTCGGGCCGGATCCGTATGACCGACGGCACCGTCGTCCGCGTCGGCTACGCTGGGGCGAATGGTCATGCCTACCGCTCCATCGGCCAGGAAATGGTCCGCCGTGGGACCCATTCGATGGACCAGGTTTCGGCCCCCGAAATCGCCTCCTGGGTCCGCAACAACCCGACTTCGGGGCGCGAACTTCTATATACCAACCCTTCTTATGTCTTCTTCCGTCAGATCGGCACGCTGAAACCCGAAGACGGCCCGATCGGCGCCATGAGCCGGTCGATCACCACCCTGCGCTCAGTCGCTATCGACCCGAAGTTTACCCCGCTCGGTGCTCCGGTCTGGATCGAGAAAGACGGCAAACGTCCAATCCGTCGCCTCATGGTCGCGCAAGACACCGGTGGTGCAATCAAGGGTATGCAGCGGGCCGACATCTTTTACGGTACCGGTTCTGGCGCAGGCGATGCCGCGGGCACCATCAAGGACGGGGGCCGGATGGTCCTTCTTCTCCCCATCGACCGCGCCTTCGCGATGCTGGAAGACGGCTGATCCGACATGCCTCGCCGCCGCCATCTCTCGCCCGAGGAAGCCGCGCTTTGGCGCAGCGTCGCCCGCACCGCGCGGCCCATGCACTCCCATCCTATCCTGCCTGTGTCACAGGCGCAGCCCCCATCCCCCGAGCCAACGCCGCTGACGCAAACCAAACCCCGCCTCTCACCCTTCCTGCTGGGCGAAAAGCACCGCAAACCGGAACGGCGCGACCTCGCACTCGGCCTGTCGGAAACCATCACCCAGGCGCCCCTGCGGATGGACGCCGGGACCCATGCCAAGATGACCCGCGGCAAGCTTCAGCCCGAAGCGCGGATTGATCTGCATGGCATGACCCTTGCCGAGGCGCATCCCGAACTGATCCGATTCATCCTGAACGCGCAGTCAGCTGGCCTTCGGCTGGTCCTTGTCATCACGGGTAAGGGCAAGCGCGGCGATGATCAGGGTCCAGTTCCACAACGGACCGGCGCGCTACGCCACCAAGTCCCGCAGTGGCTCCATCTGCCACCATTGGGTTCCGCCGTCCTTCAGGTCAGCGAAGCGCACCTGAAGCATGGCGGGTCGGGTGCATACTATGTCTATCTGAGGCGGCGCTAGTCTGCCCGGACCAACCGTTCTTCAGCCAGGGAAAACGCAGACCGCCCCAATCCAAGCATTACCGCCTGTTCGCCGCCAGGTCCAAGTGTGGCAGTCCCACCCTTTGATCGTACGGTTCTGCAGCATTGCTGAAGATTCATTGCAAACTGGGCGTTGCAGGCCCAATCCCACCTGCCTATATACGCTTGGCACAATGGCAGGACACTGGACCTGCCGCCAATACAGGGCGGGGATGCCTGCTTGCAAGGGTCCTTGTCCAATCATCGCCTGAAGTAAAGGGATACACATATGGCCAAAGTCATCGGTATTGACCTCGGAACCACGAACTCCTGCGTCGCCATCATGGACGGCGCGCAGCCTCGGGTCATCGAGAACTCGGAAGGCGCGCGTACGACGCCCTCCATCGTCGGCTTCACGGAAAGCGAACGGCTGGTGGGCCAGCCCGCCAAGCGTCAGGCCGTGACCAACCCCACGAACACAGTGTTTGCCGTTAAAAGACTGATCGGTCGCCGTCTCGGCGATGCCGAAGTTGAAAAAGACAAGAAGCTTGTTCCCTATTCCATCGTCGATGGCGGCAATGGTGACGCCTGGGTCCAAGTCCGGGGCGAAAAGTACTCGCCTAGTCAAGTCTCGGCCTTCATTCTGCAGAAGATGAAGGAAACGGCGGAATCCTATCTGGGTGAAACCGTCACCCAAGCCGTGATCACCGTGCCTGCCTATTTCAATGACGCCCAGCGTCAGGCCACCAAGGACGCGGGCAAGATCGCGGGTCTTGAGGTGCTGCGCATCATCAACGAACCGACGGCGGCCGCGCTGGCCTATGGTCTGGACAAGAAGGAATCGAAGACCATCGCGGTCTATGACCTCGGCGGCGGTACGTTCGACATCACCATTCTGGAAATCGACGATGGCCTCTTCGAGGTGAAGTCGACGAACGGCGACACCTTCCTCGGTGGCGAAGACTTCGACATGCGGATCGTCCAGTATCTGGCCGATGAGTTCAAGAAAGAGCATGGCGTCGACCTGTCGCTCGACAAGATGGCACTGCAGCGTCTGAAGGAAGCCTCGGAGAAGGCAAAGATCGAGCTTTCGTCCAGCCAGCAGACCGAGATCAATCAGCCGTTCATCAGCATGGACAAGAACACCGGTCAGCCCCTGCACCTGGTGATGAAGCTGACTCGGTCCAAGCTGGAAAGCCTGGTTGAGGATCTGATCAAGAAGTCGATCAAGCCCTGCATGGCCGCGCTGAAGGATGCCGGTGTGTCGAAGGACGATATCGACGAGGTTGTGCTGGTCGGCGGCATGACCCGCATGCCGCGCGTCGTGGAAGAAGTGACCAAGTTCTTCGGGAAAGAGCCCCACAAGGGTGTGAACCCCGATGAAGTCGTGGCGCTGGGCGCGGCCATCCAGGCTGGCGTTCTGCAGGGCGACGTCAAGGACGTGGTGCTTCTGGACGTGACGCCGCTTTCGCTGGGTATTGAGACGCTGGGTGGCGTATTTACCCGGCTGATCGACCGGAACACGACGATCCCGACCAAGAAGTCTCAGGTGTTCAGCACCGCCGAGGACAACCAGAACGCTGTGACGATCCGGGTGTTCCAGGGCGAGCGTGAGATGGCTGCCGATAACAAGATGCTAGGCCAGTTCAACCTGGAACAGATCCCGCCCGCCCCGCGCGGCGTGCCGCAGATCGAGGTGACCTTCGACATCGACGCCAACGGCATCGTGTCGGTGAAAGCCAAAGACAAGGGCACCAACAAAGAGCAAGCGATCACGATCCAGGCCTCGGGTGGCCTGTCGGATGACGAGATCGAAAAGATGGTCCGCGACGCCGAAGCGAATGCCGAAGCCGACAAGGAACGTCGCGAGCTGGTCGAGACGCGGAACCAGGGCGAAAGCCTGCTGCATTCGACCAGAAAGTCCCTGGCCGAACATGGCGACAAGGTCGACCCGTCGACCGTCGAAGCCATCGAGCTGGCGATGGGCCCGCTGGAAGAGGCGCTGAAGGGCGAAGATGCCGGCAAGATCAAGGGTGGCATCCAGAACCTGACCGAAGCCGCGATGAAGCTCGGCGAGGCGATATACAAGGCCAGCCAGTCCGAAGCGTCGGGTGGCGACGACGAGCCGCGCCCCGTGGATGACGATGACATCGTCGATGCCGACTTCGAAGATCTGGGCAACAACAAGCGGAAGTAATGCCGCGTGAATCGGAAGCAGGGGCGATCTGGCAACAGATCGCCCCTCGCCGGTTCCACTTGGGGGTTTTGCCGTGGCAAAGCGCGATTATTACGAAGTGCTCGGCACTAAAAAGGGCGCCTCGGCGGAAGAGCTGAAAAAGGCCTATCGCCAGAAGGCGAAAGAGCTGCACCCAGACCGCAATGCGGACAATCCGCAGGCTGAGGCCCAGTTCAAGGAAGTGAACGAGGCTTATGAAGTTCTGAAGGACGATCAGAAGAAAGCGGCCTACGACCGCTTTGGTCATGCAGCATTCGAGGGCGGCATGGGCGGCGGCCCGCGCCCCGGCGGTAATGGTCAGCAGGGCGATTTTGCGTCTGCGTTTTCCGACGTGTTCGAGGATCTCTTCGGCGATTTCATGGGTGGTCGCGGCGGCGGCGGCGGTCGTTCGCGCGCCCAGCGCGGCTCGGACCTGCGGTATAACCTGCGTGTCTCGCTGGAAGAGGCGTACTCGGGCGTTCAGAAAACGATCAATGTGCCAACGGCGGTCGCCTGCGACGTCTGCCATGGCTCGGGCGCCGAAGGGGGCGCCGAGCCGGTGACCTGTCCGACATGTAACGGCATGGGCAAGGTGCGGGCACAGCAGGGGTTCTTCACCATCGAGCGCACCTGCCACCAGTGCAACGGCATGGGTCAGATCATCAAGAACCCTTGCCGGAACTGTGGTGGTCAGGGTCGGATCGAACGCGAGCGTTCCCTCTCGGTGAATATCCCGCAGGGTGTGGAAACAGGGACACGGATCCGGCTGGCGGGCGAGGGTGAGGCGGGGCTGCGCGGCGGGCCGAATGGCGATCTTTACATCTTCATCGAGGTCAAAGAACACGCGATCTTCCAACGCGACGGCATACATCTTTTCTGCCGGGTGCCGGTGTCGATGCCGACGGCGGCTCTTGGAGGCGAGGTCGAGGTACCGACGATCGACGGCGGCAAAGCGCGGGTCAAGGTGCCGACTGGCGCGCAGACCGGCAAGCAGATGCGGCTTCGCATGAAGGGAATGCCCGCCCTTCGAAGCTCGAACACCGGGGATATGGTGATCGAGCTGGCGGTCGAGACCCCGGTAAACCTGACCGCGCGACAGCGAGAACTTCTGCGTGAGTTCGAGAAGCTGAGTGAAGAGAACAATCCAGAGGGGTCGTCGTTCTTTTCAAAGGTCAAGGGCTTCTGGGATGGGATGAAGGGGTAACGCCTTAACTATTCCTCAACCATGTCCCGGCAGGATCCGGGGATGGTGCATTCCTTTCACGAACCCATGCTGCCGCTGATCACCCCCCTCGGCGATGAGGACGAAGCGGTGCCTTCTGCCCTGACCGGGCGATTGCCGTCGTATATCGCCGATCACCGCCAGCGGCTGCGCGACCGGTTCATGCAGGCGGGCGGGGCGGCACTGCCGGACTATGAACTCTTGGAACTGGTGCTGTTCCGAGCGATCCCGCGGCAGGACGTGAAACCGCTGGCGCGGCTGCTTCTGGACACATTCGGGGATTTCAACCGGGTGATCGCCGCTTCGGTTGCGCGGTTGCAGCTGGTGAAGGGTGTAGGCCCGGCAGTGGTGCTTGAGTTGAAGCTGGTGGAAGCGGCGGCGCAGCGGATGATGCGGGCGCGGGTAATCCAGAAACCAGTGCTGACCTCGTGGGACGCCCTCCTCGACTATTGCCACACGACGATGGCGCATGGCGAGACCGAGCAGTTCCGGGTCCTCTACCTTGACCGCAAGAACGTGCTGATCGCCGATGAGGAACAGGCGAAAGGCACGGTCGACCATGTCCCTGTTTACCCGCGCGAGATCGTGAAGCGGGCGCTGGAACTGAACGCGAGCGCGATGATCCTTGTCCACAATCATCCATCGGGGGATCCCACGCCCTCGGACGCGGACCTGTCGATGACCCACCAGGTCAAGGACGCCTGCGAGGCCTTGGGCCTGACGCTCCACGACCACCTGATCATCGGCAAAAGCCGCGAGTTGAGCTTTCGCTCACAGGGCTACCTTTAGCTCACCCTTTGCGCTACGCATGTGCGCATGAGCGAGTTCGACCTTGTCATCTTCGACTGCGACGGCGTGCTGATCGACAGCGAGATCATCAGCGCCCGGATGCTGGTGGCTGAACTGTCGCGGCTGGGCCTGTCCATCGACCTGGCATACGTCGAGCGCAACTTCCTGGGCCGCAGCTATCCCGTGGTGATGGAGACGATCCGGCGCGAGTTCGGGCTGGACCTGCCCCCCGACTTCGAGGCGAACTACCGCGAGGCGCTGCTGGCCGCCTTCCAGAGCGAGTTGAAGGTCGTCCCGCATGTGCATGACGTGCTGGCCCGGATCAGCGTGCCGTTCTGTGTCGCAACTTCGTCCAGCCCGCGCCGGGTAGAGATGTCGCTGAAACTCGTCGGCCTGACCGCCCTGATCGGCGACCGGGCTTTCACATCCACCCTCGTCGCCCGTGGCAAGCCCGCGCCGGACCTGTTCCTTTATGCGGCCGAGAAGATGGGTGCGCGGCCGGAACGGACGCTGGTGATCGAGGACAGCCTGACCGGCATCCGCGCGGGCCTGGCCGCCGGGATGACGGTCTGGCGCTTCATCGGCGGCAGTCACCTGGGGCCGCAGACCCCGCAGGAACCCGAAGACGCCCGACCGCACCGCAGGCTTGTCAGTTTCGCCGAGTTTTTCCAGATTGCGCCCAGTTTGGGCAGGCAGGCCGCATGAGCGTTGAACCGACATTGCAGGATGAAGCTGCCCGGGCGGGCTGGCTGTACTATGTCGCGGGGATGACCCAGGACCAGATCGCATCGGAACTGGGGGTCAGCCGCCAGCGGGCGCAGCGTCTGGTCAGCCGGGCGATGGCCGAGGGGCTGATCCATGTGCGCCTCAACCACCGGATCGGTGCCTGCCTGGACCTTGAAGCCGCCTTGCGCGACCGCTTCGGGCTGGACCGGGTGCGGGTCGCTCCTGGACTTGGGGCTGGTGCCGACTCGGTCCGCGCGCTTGCCCCGGCGGCGGCGGCAGAGCTGGAGCGGTTCCTGCGGATGCCCGACCCGCTGGTGATCGCACTTGGGACGGGCCGGGCGATGCGCGGGATGGTTGATGCGATGGTCGAAATGGAGGCGCCGCAGCACCGGCTGGTGTCCCTCATCGGGAACATCGCGCCGGACGGCTCGGCCAGTTTCTTCGACGTGGTGATGCGAATCGCCGACAAGGTCCGCGCGCCGCATTATCCTATGCCGGTGCCGGTGATCAGCCCCACGCCCGAGGAGAATGACGCCTTTCACCGACTCGGGCCGGTGCAGAAGGTGGTGGCGCTGGCGCAGGCCGCCGATGTGGTTTTCGTTGGTGTCGGCCAGATGTCGAACGACGCGCCGCTTCTGGCCGATGGTTTCGTCAGCCGCGCCGAACTGGACGAGATGCAGGCGGCCGGGGCGTCAGGTGAAGTGGCAGGCTGGGTCTTCGACTCGGAGGGGCGTTACCTGGATCTGGGGACCAACCGGCGGACCGGAGGGGTGCGGGTTTCGCAAGGGCTGGATCGCCCCTCGATCGGAATTGCTGCGGGTGCATCAAAGGTTCCGGCGATCCGTGCAGCAATTAAATCCAAGATCATCAATGGGCTGGTGACAGACGAGCCCAGCGCAAAGGCACTTCTGGCCCGCCCCTGAACCGTGCAGGTGCGGCGGAAGAGGGGGCTTGACGACTCTGGGTCACTTGTGAGCATTTACCCAGCAGGCGATGATTTGCTCATACGCTGATCCAGGGAGGATTACATGACCAAGACGCTTCGCGCCCTTATGGGCGCAACGGCTCTTGTCGCGCTTTCGGGCGTGGCGATGGCCGAGACCACGATCACAGTCGCCACCGTGAACAATGGCGACATGGTGCGCATGCAAGGCTTGATGGACGACTTCTATGCCAAGCACCCTGACATCAAAGTAGAGTGGGTGACGCTGGAAGAGAACGTGCTGCGCCAGAACGTCACCACCGATATCGCGACTGGCGGTGGCCAGTACGACGTCATCACCATCGGCACTTATGAGGTTCCGATCTGGGCCAAGCAGGGCTGGCTGGAAAGCCTGAACGACCTGCCCGCCGACTATGACATAGACGACCTTCTGCCCGCGATCCGCGGCGGTCTGACCGTTGATGGCAACCTCTATGCCTCGCCGTTCTATGGTGAATCGTCCTTCGTGAACTACCGCAAGGACCTGGCCGAAAAGGCTGGCATCACCATCCCCGACGCCCCGACCTGGGACGACATCAAGGCCGCTGCGGCCGCGATGACCGACACCGAGGCTGGCATCTACGGCATCTGCCTGCGCGGCAAGGCCGGCTGGGGCGAGAACATGGCCTTCCTGACCACCATGGCGAACAGCTATGGCGCGCGCTGGTTCGACGAAAACTGGGTTCCCCAGTTCGACCAGCCGGAATGGAAAGCCGTGATGACCGACTATGTCGAGCTTCTGACCAAGTACGGCCCGCCCGGCGCGTCGAACAACGGCTACAACGAGAACCTGACGCTGTCCTTGCAGGGCAAGTGCGCGATGCGCATGGACGCCACCGTTTCGGCTGGTTCGCTGACCGATCCGGCGCAGTCCGAGTTCGCGGACAAGGTGGGCTTCGCCCTGGCACCCGATGCCGGCCTTGGCAAGCGCGCGAACTGGCTCTGGGCCTGGTCGCTGGCCATTCCGGCCTCGTCCGACGCCAAGGAAGCCTCGAAGGCTTTCGTGAACTGGGCAACCAACAAGGACTACATCGCCCTTGTCGCGTCGAAGGAAGGCTGGCGCAATGCTCCTCCCGGCACTCGGACCTCGCTTTATGCCAACGCCGAGTATGCGGCGCTGCCTTTTGCCAAGATGACCATCGACTCGATCAACGCGGCTGACCCCACCAACCCGACGGTAAAGCCGGTTCCTTACGTCGGTGTTCAGTTCGTCGCGATCCCCGAGTTCGCAGGCCTTGCGACAAGCGTAGGTGAGATCTTCTCGGCTGCCCTGGCTGGCCAAAAGTCGGTCGATGACGCTTTGGCCGAAGCTCAGGCCCTCGCCGTGGAAGAAATGACTGCTGCAGGCTACATCAAATAAGGCCCGGTCCCGGCCCAGATTTGGGCCGGTCACCCCCCCCCGTAGATCCCCAGCTGCGGGAGGGGCTCCGACAGCAACCGTGCAACTGGATCAGATTAGCCCCTTAATCGGAGACACCAGCGTGGCAACGCAATCCTCACGTCTTGCTGCCCGTCTGATGGTGGCGCCTTCGGTGATTGTCCTCTTCATCTGGATGATCGTTCCCTTGGCTATGACCATCTACTATTCGTTCCGGCTTTATCGGCTGATATCGCCTGATCGGACCGGCTGGGTCGGCTTTCGGAACTATGCGTGGTTTCTCAACTCGCCCGAGTTCTGGCTGGCGATCTCGAATACGCTTATGCTTGTGGGCGGGGTTCTTGCCATCACCATCATCTTTGGGACCTTGATTGCGCTGCTCATCGACCAACCGGTCTGGGGTCAGGGACCGCTGCGCATTCTGGTAATCTCACCCTTTTTCGTGATGCCGCCGGTCGCCGCCTCGATCTGGGAAAACCTGTTCATGCATCCCCAGAATGGCATGTTCGCCTCTGTGGCGCAGAGTATGGGCATGGAGCCGATCCTCTTCATGGAAAGCTACCCGATGGCCTCGGTCATCTTCATTGTGTCTTGGGAATGGCTGCCCTTCGCCACGCTGATCCTGTTGACCGCGTTGCAGTCGCTGTCTTCGGAACAGCTTGAGGCGGCGGAGATGGACGGGGCGAGCGCGATCAACCGGTTCCGCTATATCATCCTGCCGCACATGACCCGGGCGATCACCGTGGTGATCCTGATCCAGACGATCTTTCTTCTGGGCATTTTCGGCGAGATCTTCACCACCACCCAAGGCGGACCTGGCTCGGCCTCGACAACGCTGCCGTACATGATCTTCAAGCAGGCCATTGCGGCGAAGGACATCGGTCGGGCGGCGGCGGGCGGGATCATCGCGGTCATCCTGGCAAATATCGTGGCTTATTTCCTGATGCGCGGCATTGGCCGACATCTAGACGCCTGAAGGAGCACTTGGATGGCACGCGCCATAAGCCCCCGCCGCAAGTTGATGATCACTCTCGCCGCGTGGGGCGTGGCGCTGATCATCTTCTTCCCGGTTTTGTGGATGATCCTGACCAGCTTCAAGACCGAAGCCTCTGCCGTCGCGTCGCCGCCTCAGCTTTTCACGGCGGACTGGACACTGGAAAACTATGCCGACGTGTGGGCGCGGTCGGACTATCCGCGCTTCTTCTGGAACTCGGTGGTGATCTCGGTCGGTTCAACGCTGCTCGGCCTTGCGATTGCCATTCCTGCGGCATGGGCAATGGCTTTCGTGCCGGGCAAGCGAACCAAGGATCTATTGATGTGGATGCTGTCCACCAAGATGATGCCAGCAGTTGCGGTGATGATCCCGCTCTATCTGATCTTCCTGCGTTTGGGCCTGATCGACACTAAGATCGGCCTCGTCGTCGCCCTGATGCTGATGAATCTGCCGATCATTATCTGGATGCTTTACACCTACTTCAAGGAAATCCCTGGGGAAATCCTGGAGGCCTCCCGCATGGACGGGGCCACGCTCTGGGGCGAGATCATCTATGTCCTGACCCCGATGGCGCTGCCCGGAATCGCGTCAACCATGCTTCTCAATATCATTCTTGCCTGGAACGAGGCGTTCTGGACCATTGTCCTGACCACCACCAAGGCGGCCCCATTGTCGGCCTTCATTGCCAGCTTTTCGGCGCCACAGGGCCTCTTTTACGCAAAACTTTCCGCTGCATCGGCGATGGCCATCATGCCGATCCTGATCCTTGGCTGGTTCAGCCAGAAACAACTCGTCCGCGGCCTGACCTTCGGCGCGGTGAAGTGAGGTAAACATGGGCAAGATCCAACTCCGCCAAGTCCGCAAGTCGTTTGGCGACGTGCATGTGATCCCGGGGCTAGACCTTGATATCGAGGACGGCGAATTTGTGGTCTTCGTCGGCCCCTCGGGTTGCGGCAAGTCGACCCTCTTGCGTCTTATCGCGGGGCTCGAGGATACAACTGCGGGTGTGATTAATATCGACGGCAAGGACGCCACCAACCTGCCGCCCGCCAAACGCGGCCTTGCGATGGTGTTCCAAAGCTATGCGCTTTACCCACATATGACGGTCCGCAAGAACATTGCCTTCCCGCTGAAGATGGCCGGGATGGATCAAACCGAACAGGACAAGCGCGTCGAACGCGCTGCAAAGGTCCTGAACCTGACGAACTACCTCGACCGCCGACCCGGCCAGCTGTCTGGCGGCCAGCGCCAGCGCGTCGCCATCGGCCGCGCAATCGTGCGTGAACCGGCAGCGTTCCTTTTTGACGAGCCGCTCTCAAACCTCGACGCGGCCTTACGTGTCGGCATGCGGCAAGAGATCAGCGAGCTGCACCAGTCGCTGAAGACCACGATGATCTATGTCACCCACGATCAGGTCGAAGCCATGACCATGGCCGACAAGATCGTGGTCCTAAACGCGGGCAACATCGAACAGGTCGGAAGTCCGCTGACCCTCTACAACACACCACGTAACCTTTTTGTTGCCGGTTTCATTGGCAGCCCGAAGATGAATTTCATCACCGGGGTCGAGGCGGTGAAGCACAACGCCCAAACCATCGGCATCCGCCCCGAACACATCACGGTGGGCGACGGCCCCTGGGAAGGCTTGGTCGGGCTTTCCGAACACCTCGGGTCCGACAGCTTTATCAAGGTCGAAGTGCCCGGCCTTGGCGTAATCAACGTCCGTGGCCCGGGTGCGCTGAATGTCCACCATGGTGACAAGATCAAGCTGGCCCCGGCTGGCAAGATCCACCGCTTTGATGCTGAAGGGTTGGCACTGGCATGAGGCTGCAGGGCAAGACTGCGCTGATCACCGGGGCAGCGCGCGGAATCGGGCTCGAGTTTGCCCGCGCCTACATCGCCGAAGGTGCCAGCGTGGCCTTGGCCGATGTGAACGCGGCGGCTGCGGCCACGGCCGCGCGCAATCTGGGTCCGAACGCGCATCCGATCGTGATGGACGTGACCTCTCCAGACAGCATCGACGCGGGATTTGCCGAGGCTGTCCAGCGAATGGGCCAGCTCGACATCCTGATCAACAACGCCGCCCTCTTCAGCGCGGCGCCTATCGTCGAAATCACCCGCAAGGACTATGACCGGCTCTTCGCGGTCAACGTCGCGGGCACGCTTTTCTGCCTGCAGGCAGCCGCGAAGCTGATGATCCCGCGCGGTGCCGGGACGATCATCAACATGGCCTCCCAGGCCGGGCGGCGCGGCGAAGGTCTGGTGGCGGTCTATTGCGCCACCAAGGCCGCTGTGATCAGCCTGACCCAATCTGCGGGGCTTGACCTGATCAAGCACGGCATCAACGTCAACGCCATCGCCCCCGGTGTGGTCGACGGCGAACATTGGGACGGCGTGGACGCGTTTTTCGCCAAATACGAAGGCAAGGCCCCCGGCCAGAAGAAACGTGAGGTCGGGGCGGCCGTGCCGTTTGGCCGTATGGGCACGGCACAGGACCTGATCGGAATGGCAGTCTTTCTTGCGACGCCGGAAGCGAAATACATCGTCGCCCAATGCTTCGGCGTGGACGGCGGCAATTGGATGGCCTGACAATGCAAGCGCAGCTCCCCGCCTACGACCGTTCGAAACTGACCCCGGGCATTGTCCATATCGGGCTGGGGAACTTCCACCGCGCGCATATGGCCGTCTACCTGGACGATCTCTTCGGTATGGGGTTGGATCACGACTGGGCGATCCTGGGGGCGGGGGTGCGCGAAGGCGACGCCCGGATGCGCGAGGCGCTGAAGGGGCAGGACTGCCTGTCCACGGTGATCGAGCTGGACCCGAAGGGCAAATCGGCGCGGCGGGTGGGGTCGATGATCGACTTTCTCCCGGTCGAGCCGGACAATGCCGCGCTGATCGCGGCGATGGCCCGGCCGGAGATCCGGATCGTCAGCCTGACGGTGACCGAGGGCGGGTATTTCATCAATCCGGCGACCGGGCAGTTCGACCCTTCGCATCCCGAGATCGCGGCCGACGGCCCGAACCCGCATCGGACGGCCTTCGGCGCGATCATCGCGGCGTTGAAGGCGCGCAAAGCCGCAGGCGTGGCACCGTTTACGGTGATGAGCTGCGACAACCTGCCGGGCAACGGCCATGTGACCGAGGCCGCTGTCGTCGGCCTTGCGCGGTTGTCCGACCCGGCACTGGCCGACTGGATCAAGACGAATGTCGCCTTCCCGAACGGCATGGTGGACCGGATCACCCCGTCCACCGGCCCGCGCGAGCGGGCTATGGCGGCAGCCTTCGGTCTCGGTGACGACCCGGTGCCCGTGACCTGCGAGCCCTTCCGGCAATGGGTGCTGGAGGATAACTTCCCCGCTGGCCGCCCAGCCTTCGAGAAGGTGGGCGTCACGTTGACCCCCCATGTCCATGCGTTCGAGATGATGAAGATCCGCATCCTGAACGGGGGCCATGCGACAATCGCCTATCCCGGCGGGCTGATGGACATCGAATATGTCCACGAGGCAATGGCAAACCCGTTGATCAAGGGCCTTCTCAACCGGGTCGAGATCGAGGAGACGATTCCCTACATCCCACCGGTTCCGACCACGGACCTGCACGCCTATTACCGGCTTATCGTCGGGCGCTTTTCGAACCCCGAAGTGGCCGACACGGTGCGCAGGCTGTGCTTCGACGGGTCCAACCGTCAGCCGAAGTTCATCGTTCCGTCCGTCCGTGATGCGCTTGCGGCGGGCGGGTCGATCGAGGCGCTTGCACTCGTCTCGGCGCTTTGGTGTCGCTACTGCCATGGCGAAACCGACAGTGGTGCGGTGATCCAGCCGAACGATCCCGACTGGGCGCGGCTGGTCGAGCGGTCAATAGCTGCGAAGGCCCGCCCGGCGGCCTGGCTGGAAATGACTGCAGTCTATGGCGACCTCGGGCGCAATGCACGGTTCGCGACAAGCTTCGAGCGGCACCTGAACCGCCTTTGGAAGGTCGGGACGTGGCAAGTTCTGACCGGGTTTCTGCAGGCCTAAGGCTGCGGCTCGACCGGGGCTGCGGGTTGGGCGAAATCGGGGACGACCCAAAGCTCGACCCGGCGGTTGAGGTGGCGGCCGATCGCGGTTTCGTCACACGCCATGGGAAGCGCTTCCCCGAACCCCTCAACGACCGGAAGCTTCTCTGCTGTCAGGTCCGGGGCGACGGCGGCAAGCTCCTGCGAAACCTTTGCCGCACGTTCGATGGACAGTGCGAGGTTCGCCTCGGCCGCACCGGACCCGTCAGAAAACCCGGCGAGGACCAGCTTTTCATTCCTGAACCGACCCGCAGCTATGAGTTGGGCAAGGTCGATCAGATTGTCCTGTGACTGGGCATCAAGAGTTGAAGAACCGTCCTCGAACCGAAAGGTCAGCGACACCCGATCAGCCCCGTCCATGATCCCCGCAAGCCGTTTCAGGTCGGCAAGCGTCACGTCCTCGCCCGCGCCCTGGATCGCGTTGATCAGACGAAGCCCATCGGCGGTCATTGGCTGGCGTGAGACAGAGCGGTCAATGAACCCGGCAGCCGCGACCTCGTCCTGCGCCGTGGGCGTGCGCAAGAAATCGAGAAACTCTCGTGTTAGAAGGGGAAGGCGGCGCTTCGGGGCCAGAAGCATGACCGGGAGGGCCAGCGGGTAGTCCTCGGCCTTGATGGCAAGGGCTGTTGGCAAAAGTGGAAAACCGCAGAAATCGGTTAAGGGGATGCGGCGCGCTGGCGCGATGCTCGAGCGGCCGCTGATGGCAATGGCCCAAGGGTCCTTCGCGACCGCCACGGTCAGGGCCTGCAGATCGGGGTGAAGGATTGCGTCCGTTTGATTGGTGCCAAGCCGATCATTCAGCGCTAGCTGCATGTCAGCATCGGGAAGCAGGGCATGCAGCACGATCGGCATATCTGGACCACCGATTTCCGACCAGTTCGTCACTGTGCCAGATAGCACGCTGGCAAGTTCGGTCGTCGAAATCTCGGGTGTCGGATTGTCTGGCGCAACGATAGCGACCAGGGCATCCATGGCGACAGAATGGCTGCCAAAGGCATCCTCGGACCGGAAGGCCAGCTTCAGGTCGGCAATCCCCGCCTCAAGCGCGGCGCTCGCTTCGGCAGGCGAGGCGGGGGTGAAGAAGACCTCGGCAAGCTCCTTGCGGCTTTCGGGATCAAGGATCCGGGCATGGTAAGCATCTGTTGCCAGCTCGTCATAGATCAGACCACGGCTTTCCGCGAATGCCTGGAAAAGTACCGGAAGAAGGCGGCTGGCATCTTCCGCGCCGGTCACCCGGATCGTTGCCTTGGGGGCAATCAGATCAGGGCAGGCCGGACCCTCGCAGATCACACCTTCGCCATCCACCGTCAACGCGCCATAAGAGGTCACGATCCGGTAGAACTCGCCGTCGTATCCTTGCAGGGTTCCGGTTAGTGTGATGCCGCCTTCGCGTGCCACAAGGGTAACATCCTGCGCAACGGCGGAAGCGGACATAATCACGACGGCGCAAAGCGCCGCGGTTCCAGCCTTCACGCCCATTACCCGCCAATCCGAACTTTACTTCTGGGCGCCGAGTGTCGTGGCAGGGGCAAGATTCTTCAACAAGAGAATGTCACCAGAAGTGCCGCAAAGCGGAACAGCGATCTGTCGCTCTTCCTGAGTAAGGACTCCCCCCATCGAAGCTATGGTCTCGATCCGCAGAGTATGACCACAAGACGCCGGCGTGATCCGCAACTCACCGGTGATTTCGGCGTCACCCAGGTCGATCCCCGGAACGGTGTAGACCTGCGCCAGGACCGGAGACTGCACACCTGGCGATCCAAGAGCCAGCACTCGCTGCAGGTCCCCGTTGGATACAACGTTGCTACCTGCAAGAAGCTTCTCGCCATCGGTAACCCGAAGCTCCAGCTCGGTCGGAAATTCCCATACCAGTGCAAAGCGCGCATGGAGCGCGGCCTCGGGAACCGCAATTTCGCCAAGGACAAGGCGAGAGTCCTGAAGATAGACCGCAACCAGCGCCTCGGTCTTCAAAGCGGGCACCATCAGGACCTCTTGACCATCCGACCCGATCCGGGCCGCGAAGGACAGCCCGGCGTGGCGCACGATGATGCGTTCGCCCCGATTGCATGGCGCAGAGAGCGACACCTGGATCATTGCGCCGGTCAGCGCGACAAGGTGAAGTTCAGGGTCGCATGGTTCGCTTGCCGCGCTGCGTGTAGTCGCCGCAACCGATGTGATGCCGACAAGACCATTCAGATCCGGGCTGAGAGAGCTGCTTAGCGAGGCGGATTTCGGAACAGCGCTGTCTTTGGCTACAGCAGCGCTATTCCTGTCTGCAGCAACAAGCACAGCGGACCGTATCAGCGACTGGTGGACCTCGGGAGCCTTGAGTCTTTCTGCGGTATGTGCCGCCGCAAAAGCGACCAGCACAGCCGCGGAGACCCGCAGAACCTTCTTTCCCCAAAGCATGGCAGCGCCCCGGCACGAATCATTTCACACCGTTAACGCGTAGAACCCAATGCAGGCGGAGAAATGGCATTACTAAGGAACGCTTGCGATCTTACCGGCGAGTTTAGCGGTAAGGGCCTTTCCCCCGACATGAGAGGGTCGACGGAGATCGGCACAACTGGATCCTCGACGCATCCTAGCGCGGAAATCGACTGAATCTGTCTCTTTTGAAGCGTTGCAAAAGAATCGAAAAAAGGCCCCAGCGTCACCACCGGGGCCCTCACGATTCTCGCCAGTCGTACTCAGCCCTCGGCTTCTTCCTTCTTTTCGGCGATCTCTTCGCCGGTCTCCTGGTCGACCATCTTCATGCCAAGGCGCACCTTGCCGCGGTCGTCAAAGCCCAGAAGCTTGACCTTAACTTCTTGGCCTTCCTTCAGCAGCTCGTTCGGATGGTTCAGGCGCTTGTTTGCGATCTGGGACACGTGCACCAAGCCGTCACGCTTCCCGAAAAAGTTCACGAAAGCGCCGAAATCGACCAGTTTCACCACTTTGCCGGTGTAGATCTTGCCGTCTTCAGGTTCCGCCACAATCGACCAGATCATGTCATAGGCCTTCTTGATGGCCTTCTGGTCGTTCGACGCGATCTTGATCATGCCGTCGTCGTTGATGTCGACCTTGGCACCCGAAACCTCGACGATCTCGCGGATGACCTTGCCGCCCGAGCCGATCACTTCCCGGATCTTGTCGGTCGGGATGGTCATCGTTTCGATCTTCGGGGCGTATTCGCTGAAGGCTTGCGCCGAGGTCAGCGACTTGGCCATTTCGCCCAGGATGTGCAGACGACCGTCTTTCGCCTGAGCGAGAGCCTGCTTCATGATTTCCGGCGTGATCCCGGCAATCTTGATATCCATCTGAAGGCTGGTGATGCCCGCAGCGGTGCCCGCGACCTTGAAGTCCATGTCGCCGAGGTGATCCTCGTCGCCGAGGATGTCGGTCAGGACAGCCCATTTGCCGTCATCTTCCAGGATCAGACCCATTGCCACACCGGCGACAGGGGCCTTCAGCGGGACGCCTGCGTCCATCATGGACAAGGAGCCACCGCAGACCGACGCCATCGAGGAGGAGCCGTTCGATTCGGTGATCTCGGACACGACGCGGATGGTGTAGGGGAAGTCGGTCGGGGCGGGCAGAACCGCCTGCAGCGCACGCCAGGCAAGCTTGCCGTGGCCGATCTCGCGACGACCGGGCGAGCCCACGCGGCCAACTTCGCCGACCGAGTAGGGAGGGAAGTTGTAGTGCAGCATGAAGTTGGACCGGTAGTTGCCGTTCAATGCGTCGATGATCTGCTCATCTTCGCCAGTGCCCAGCGTGGTTACGACAAGGCCCTGAGTTTCGCCACGGGTGAACAGAGCCGAGCCATGCGTCCGTGGCAGAATGCCGGTTTCGCAGACAATCGGACGTACCGTCTTGGTGTCGCGACCGTCGATGCGGGTGCCGTTCTTCACGACATCGCCACGCAGAACCGCTGATTCCAGCTGCTTGATCGCCGGGTAAAGGTTTGCGTCGGCCTGGTCTTCTTCGCTCATCGCAGCCTTGATTGCATCAACTGCAGCCTCGATGGCATTGGTCCGCTCTTGCTTGTCGCGGATAGCAAAGGCGGCGCGCATCTGCTTTTCGCCAGCCTTCTTGACCTTGGCATAAAGCGCCGAGAAATCGGGGGGAGAGAAGTCGAAAGGATCCTTGGCCGAGTCTTCGGCAAAGCTCATGATCAGGTCTATCACCGGCTGCATCTGTTCGTGCCCGAAGACAACGGCGCCCAGCATTTCTTCCTCGGTCAACTCATAGGCTTCGGATTCGACCATCATAACGGCGTCTTTGGTGCCGGCGATGACCAGATCAAGTCGCTGATCGGGCTTCATGCGCAGTTGCGTCATGTCGTCCATCGAGGGGTTCAGCACATACTGGCCGCCAACAAAGCCGACGCGGGCAGCACCGATCGGGCCCATGAACGGCACGCCCGAGACGGTCAAGGCGGCCGAAGCGGCAATCATCGCTACCACATCGGGATCGTTTACCAGGTCACAGGACAGCACGGTTGCCATCACCAGAACCTCGTTGCGGAAACCATCGACGAACAGCGGACGGATCGGCCGGTCGATAAGACGCGAGGTCAGCGTTTCCTTTTCCGAAGGTCGGGCTTCGCGCTTGAAGAAGCCACCCGGAACCTTGCCCGCAGCATAGTACTTCTCTTGATAGTGCACAGTCAGGGGGAAGAAGTCCTGGCCAGGCTTTGCGGCGCGCGCAAAGGTCACGTTGGCCATCACCTGGGTTTCGCCCAGCGTCGCGATCACCGACCCATCGGCCTGGCGCGCAACTTTCCCCGTTTCCAGTGTGAGCGTCTCATTGCCCCACTGGATCGATTTCTTGGTCACATTGAACATATATCATTTCCTCTGGGACAGGCCGGCCCCTGCCGGTGTCCCGATATCCGGCGGCCCCATTGCCGCCCATCCCCCAAATCCTTCGCACGGGCCCCGGGGGCGGGCCTCACGTCTCAGATGGGCGGGGGCCTTACAGGAAAATCCTGAGAATGGAAAGCGGCGAGTGAACTGTGATTGCTTGGACGTTCCCAGGTCGTGCACACTCGCGAGGCAGAAAGCGCGGCTGACAGGAGGTTTTCGCTTGGGAACTTGGGGTACAGGAGTTTTTTCGAACGATCTCGCCAGCGACTTGCGAGCGGATTACCGAGAAGCGATCACGGACGGGAAGGAGCACTCCGATGCCATGGACCTGCTCTCAAAGAGTTACCGCGAGAGTCTTGCGGATCCAGAGGAAGCCCCGGTGTTCTGGATCGCGCTCGCTGCGGTCGCATGGGACCTAGGTAGGCTAGACGACAATTTGAGAACGAAGGCCATAACCGTCATTAAGGACGGAGGCGATCTCGAGCGCTGGGAAGACCCAAGAGATCGGCGCGCACGGCAAGCTGTACTAGGCAAGTTGGCCGAGAAGCTGAGTAGACCTCAAAAGCCGCCCACAAAGTTGAAGCGGAAGCCGAGGTTCGTAACCGATTGGAAGTTGGACGAAGTCATCGGGTTTCAACAAAGGACCGGGCGGTGGATTCTTCTGCATGTGGTCGGCATCAACAACACTGAGTTTGGGGATTTTCCGGTTGTGAACCTGTTGGACTGGTCCAGAAAGTCACTTCCACCGGATCAACGGGAACTCGAACGAGCTCAAATCATCTGGCTTCCCGCGACCAAAGACCTACAGGTAAGTAGACGTAAAGACTTGAGTCTTTTCGTGGACGACAAGCTGATCAAAAGTGGACGGATCAAGCGATGGAATACCTATCTAAAGCGACGGAGTTCTCTGATGGACAGCATTACGAGCCTTATGAGTAGGAAGTCCGCGGACCCGCTTTCCTGCATCGGTCCTGAGTTCCTTGAGCATGACTTCTCAAGTCAGGGCCAGAAATGATACGCCCTGCAGCCGCTGCGGGCTGCAGGGCGTATGCTCACACGGGAGCAGAGATCAGATCGCCGATTTGATCCAGTTTTCCAGCGCAGCCTTAGGCGCGGCGCCGACCTTGTTCGACACGACCTGACCGTCCTTGAACATGAAAAGCGCCGGGATGCCGCGCACGCCCAGAACGGCGGGGCTGTCGGGGTTTTCGTCCACGTTCACTTTCACGATTTTAACCTGACCCGCATATTGCGTGGCAAGCTCTTCTAGTGCCGGGCCGATCTGGCGGCAGGGACCGCACCATTCAGCCCAGAAATCCACGACGACCGGGATCGCCGACTTGCGGACTTCGGTGTCGAAAGTGGCGTCGGTCACGGCGATGGTTGCAGCGCCCATGGTCCTGTCTCCTACGGGATTGTTCAGGGAATGAAGCTATGAACCCAAGCCACGAACGTCAAGGGATGGTAGCGCGCTGAAGAGCATCCCTCACGATCTCGGGATCGACTGACATAAATCGGGGGCCGCGCGTCCAAAGTACCGCGGTCTCGATCCGCCGGTCGGGGTAAATCCGGGCCAGCATATGCGCATAGGCCCCCAGCTGGCGGAGAACGCCTTCCGGCGTGGTCTCGGGTCGGTCCGGAATCACCGCGTTTGACTTGTAGTCGATGATCAGGACCCGGTCTGGGTCAATGACCAGCCGGTCGATTGTCCCTACAAGGATGCGGTCGTTCCAAGGCGCGGTCACCGCGACTTCGGCCAGCGTTTCGACAGCAAACAACGGGGCAAGCCGGGGATCCTCCAGCACCGCCCGCGCTTCGCCAAGAACGTCTGGCAAGATAGACGGATCAGGGACAAGCGACGCTGCCAGATCGTTCCAGCGGGCAGGTACGATCATGGGCAGTCGTTCCAGAAGCAGGTGCAGCGCTGTCCCACGCGCCTTGGCCTCCGCTTCGGGGAACAGCGGCTCACCGGGCAAGGCCTTCGCGCCGCCAAGGTCAGAGGGCGAAAGAACCTGCGCCGTCAGGGGAGCCTCCGGCGCAGGTTGGGTGACCCACGCAGGAAGGGCAAAGGCGTCCGGCGAAGGCTTTTCCTTTCGGACCGGTAGAGGCCAAGCACCCATGCGGTAACGCAAGACACCCGCCTCCAGCCGGTCGGCCCCAGCCGCCTCGACCCCCGCGCGGATCAGGTTGTGCCAGCAATCTGCCTGCGTGGTCTTGCCCGCTCCGGCGACCACCAGCCAACACCGCGCCCGGGTCATCGCGACATAGAGCAGCCGCAACCGTTCCGCGGCCTCACGGGCCTCGCGCGCCTCGCGTTCGGCGGCGATCAGCGCGGGGCTTTCGCCTTTCGCCACCTTCCAGACCGGTTGTCCACCGGGCAAGCGGTAAAGCTGATCGCGGTCCTGAAGCGTTCGGTCGCAGGTGTCCGGCAGCACGACAATCTCGGCCTCCAGCCCTTTCGCACCGTGGACGGTCATCACCCGGATACGCTCACCCTCGCCATCAAGCTGGCGCTTCACCTCGACATCGTCGGTTTCCATCCAGACCAGGAACCCCGTGAGGCTGGGAACCTGTGCCACCTCGTAGGCCAGCGCCTGGCTGAGAAGCTCGTCGATCCCGTCTTCGGCCTCGGGCCCCAGCCTTGCCAGAAGCTTTCGCCGCCCGTCGTGGCGATGCAGGACACGTTCCATCAGGTCATAGGGCCGCAGGAAATCGGCCTGCGACCGCATGTCGTCCAGGAATGCTCGGGTCTCGGGGCGGGTGGTGTCTTCGCGAAGCGCTTCCCAGAGATAGCCCCTGCGGCCATGAGCCAAACGGAAAAGCTCGGCCTCGCTCCACCCGCAAAGCGGCGAGCGGAGGACGGCGGCAAGCGACAGATCATCCTCGGGCGTGTCAAGGAACGCCAGCAGCGCCGAAAGATCCTTGACCGCAAGCTCGCCGCCAAGCTTCAGCCGGTCGGCCCCGGCAATGGGCAAGCCCAGCGCCTTGCAGGCCCGGATGATCTCGTGAAACAGCGGCGAGCGGCGCTGCACCAGGATCAGGAAATCGCCATAGTGGATCGGTCGCTCGGAAGGTCCGCCGCCACGCGGCACCTGCGGGATCTGCTCGCCCCCTTCCACCCGGTCGCGCATCCATTCGGCAAGCTGCCGAGCCAGTGCCACCTGCGGGTCCTCCGGGTGGGGGGCATCGACTGGTTCGAACCAAGGGCCGGGGTCGTCGGCGTCGGCCTTCTCGATCACCGGCCACACATCCACCCGACCCGGCAAGCCATCGTTGAACGCCACATGATGCGACCCACCGCCAAGCGCCTCTTGCTCGGCAGGCGTGAATGTCTTGTCCACCACGGACAGGATCGCAGGCGAAGACCGGAACGAATGTTCGAGCGCGCTTTCGACAAGCCCGGCGCCGCCGGCAAGGCGCGCGCCGAAATGGCCGCGCATGCGGTCGAAGGCTGCAACATCCGCACCTTGAAATGAGTAGATCGACTGCTTCTTGTCGCCGACGACGAAGAGGGTCCGCCGACGGGTGTTGGCACCTTCGCCCGCGATCAACTCGGTAGCCAGCGCCTCGACCAGGTCCCACTGCTCGGGGCTGGTGTCCTGCGCCTCGTCGACAAGAATGTGGTCGATCCCGCCGTCCAGCCGGTAAAGCACCCAGGCCGCGAGCCCAGGATCGGTCAGCAGCGTTCGCGCCCGGGTGATGAGATCGTCAAAGTCCAGATACCCCTGCGCCGCCTTGCGCGCCGCATACTCCGGCAGGAAGATCGCCGCGAAATCGTGCAACGCAAGGGTCTTTTCGGCGGCGGACAAAGCCCGCTCGGCCGCTTGCGCATCACCCACCCGCTGCATGAAGTCATCAAACTCGTGGACCAAATCCCCCATTGCGGTGCGAACTTTGGTCGTGGGAACCTTGGCGAAGTTCGGGTCGCCGTCCTTTTTCAGAAGCAGAACGTAAAGCTGCCCAAGATCGGCGCGCGTCGGCGTTTCGGTATTGAGTCCGGCCAGATCGTTCGCGAGGTCCTGCATGGTCTTCGACCCGGCGCGCATCAGCGGCAGGCACTGTGAGATCAACCAGTCTTCGTCACCACGGAAGGCAATTCTTAGGAAATGCTCCTGCGTCGGGTCGGGGGGAAGGCCGAACAAGCGCAGCGCATCCGCTCGGTTCAAGGGTCGAACGAAAGCGTTGCGATGGCGAGAAACCTGTTCGATGAGGGGGCCGAAATCCTCGCCGTTCTGCACTTCGGTCAGCCGCCGGACCACGCCTGCTGCAGGGCCATCAGCCATCTCCTCGACAATTTCGGCCCGCATCAGCCGGGCCGACCGGTCGTCCATTTCGGCAAATCCCGGCGGCACCCCCGCCTCAAGCGGGAAACGTCGCAGAAGACTGGCGCAAAAGCTGTGGATGGTCTGGATGCGCAGGCCACCCGGCGTCTCGATGGCGCGGGCGAAAAGTTGGCGGGCGCGGGCAAGACGCTTGGCAGACAGCTCTACCTCCCCCAGGTCCTGCAGCGCGCGGCGCAAGTCGTCTTCGGGCTTCATCGCCCATTCGCCCAGCCGTTTGAACAGCCGGTTCTGCATCTCGGATGCCGCAGCCTTGGTGTAGGTCAGGCAAAGGATGTGCTGCGGTTCGACCCCGCTTAGCAGCAGCCGCGCCACCCGGTCGGTCAGCACCCGCGTCTTGCCCGACCCCGCATTGGCCGAAAGCCAGGTGTTGCGTCCGGGATCGGCAGCGGCGATCTGCCGTGTGGCGGCGGGGGTGATCGTCATGCCATGTCCTCCGGTACCGCGTCGTCGGTCATGTCCCATTCGCCGAACCGCGACAGGTGATCATAGTCCGACTTGTCCCGGATCAGCATCAGCGCCCGACGTGCGGTATAGCCCTGCGACGGCCGGGAGTAGCTGGCCATCAGCTTGCCGAACTCGGCCCAGACCTCGGCGACCTGACCGGGCTCCATTTCTGTCGCGACCTGCTTCAGCCCTTCCTTGACCCCGACATACGTTATGCGCGCCACTTCTTGCGGGCCAAGCCCCTTGAACCCGCCCTCCTCCGCCATCGCTGCGGTCAGCAACAACTGCTTGTCGAAGTGCTTTTGCCGCTGTTCGCTCGGGGGTTCCCCAGTCTTGTAGTCGATCAGAAAAAGCCGTCCGTCGTTCAACCGGTCAATACGGTCGGGTTTGCCGGTCAGCGTGAAGTCGAGCCCCGGCAGCGTGACCGCGCCCTTCTCCTCAAGCAGCACCGGCTCGCCCCCGGTCGACGCCGAGAACTCAAGAAACGCGTCCGCCGCCTTCGCAAGCCGTGTCCGCCAGATCGTGCGGGCCAGGGGCCAGGCGACGCGCTCGGCGAGTACCGCGTCGGTGATCGCCATCAAGGCCTCTCGCCCACCCCCGCCCTGCCGCAGATACAGCTCTAGGATTTCGTGCAGGACCACCCCCCGCAGCCGCGGGTCCGCCTCGGGGCGAAGGGGGTCCAGCGGGTGCAGCTTCAGGACGTGCCGGGCGTAGATCGCATAGGGATCGCGGACCAGGGTCTTGATTTCCGTCACCGACAGCCGTTTTGGTCTCGCCGCAACCGGGGGGCGGGGCGAGGGACGCCTGGCACCTTCGACCTCGGGAGCCATGTCGAAAGCCGCCGCAAGCCGCAGCCAGTCTGCCCCGCGCGCCTCCATCGCGGCCAATGCCTCCGGTCCACGCCGGGCGGGAAGGCCCACCATCAGGTTCACCAGCCGGTTCAACCAGCGCGAGGGCACCGTCTCGGCCTCGGCCCCGCGCTTGGCCCGGCTTAGCACCACCCGCTTGGCCGCCACCGCCTGCTGATAGTCATGCGCCGAAAGGCCGATCTTGCGTTCCGGCAGCAAAAGCCCCGCCTCTTTCCGCATCGCCCGGTTCAGCCATGGGTCGGGCGGCGGCTGGGCAGGCCAGGTGCCGTCATTCAGCCCGCCAAGGATCACCAGATCGGCCCCTTGGACCCGGGATTCAAGCGTGCCCCAGATCATGATACCGGGATGCACGCTTTCCGTCTCGCGCACGTCGTGCCGTTGCAGGACCCCAAGGAACAGCCGGGAATAGTCCGCCGGGGTCATCTCGCCTGCAGCCCCGGCCTCTGCTTGCAACTCCGTCACGGCTTTCAGAGCCGCCTCTCCGGGCGCCTTCTCCCACAGCGTCCCCGTGCCCTCCTCGGCAAACCCGCGTGCCAGACGTTCGGTTACCTCAATGTGCCGCGCGACGAAGTCGGACAGCGCCAGACGGCCCACCGGTTCATGGTGACAAAGCGTTTCTCCCACGATCCGCGCCCATTCGTGCGCCCGGTCGACGCCCGACACTTCAGCCCAGCCGTGCAGGCTGTCGGCCGTTGGAAAGGCGGGTCCTTTGCGGCGCAGGTGCAGCTCGAACTCGCGGGTCAGGACCAGATGTGGTCCCCGACCGGGGCCGGAAAACGCCAGCGGGTGCTTAAGCATGGCCAGCAGCGCGTCACCCGTCAGTTTCTGCCCGAAGAGCGCCACCACCTGCCGCATCAGCCGTCCCGGGGCCGACAGCGCCAGTGGTCGCCCGGCGGAATCGTCGGGCCGGATCCCCCAGCGGTCCAGTGCCGCCGTCACCCGCCGCGTCAGGTTTCGGTCGGGCGAGATCAGCGCCGCCCGCGTGCCGACTTCCGCCGCTTGCCGTAGTATCAGCGCGATCGCCAGCGCTTCAGTCCGTTCGCTGGGCGCCTCGATCAGGGTCACGCCTTCCATTGCCGGCGGCAGGTCGGGAAGCGAGGGTCCCTCGGTCAACCATTGGTCGGTGATCGGTGCTGGGCGCAGCGAAAGCGAGATCAGCCGGTTCCGCCCCGGATCGGCGGCATCGGCTTCGGTCCAGCGACCGACGGCTTCGGGCCCGCACCCCAAAAGCTCCATCACCCGGCGGAAGCGGTACTGTGGATGGTCCTCGGCGGTTAGCGCATCGTCCATGCTGGCCCAGACCGCCAATGGCAGATCGAAGTCAAACCCCGGCAGGACGACTGCGCCCTCGGGCAGCCGCGCCACGGACTGCATCAGAAGGGCAGTTGTTCCCCGTGATCCGGTCGATCCCGCAAGGATGACCGGATGCGCGGGTGGGTCCGCCTGCCAGCTGTCAGTCAAGGAAGTGACCGCCCTTCGCAGCAGCGCCTCGCCATCCGGGGAGTCGTCGTCGATCGCTTGCGCCACAATGCCGAGGAACGCTTGTGTCCGGGCCCAATGCGCCGAATGGTCCGCGACATCCAGCGCCGCGATCCGGTCAGGCGGCACACCTTCGCCGTGCATTTCCTCCATCAAGGCGGCAAGGCTGTCAGCAAGGTCGTAAAGCGCGGTGCGGGGAAAATGGGTGGTGCCAGTCGCCAGAAGCCGGTCCAGAAGCACCGACAGTTCCAGTCGGCGCCGGAGGGGCGAGATTGGCTTTGGCAAGGCCAGATCGGTTATCGCAGCAAGCTCGGTGACCATAAGGATCCTCGGCAAGAACCGCGCTCCTTTGGCCTGCAGGCATTCCACCACCCGCCGCCGCATGCGTTGAGTGTTCAGGATCAGTGTCACCCGGGCCATAGCCTCGGGCTGCTTGCTCGCCATCCGATCGACAAGGCCCGCCACCAGCTCTGCCGGGAAGTCGACCCCCGGCGGCAGGGCGAAGAGGGTGGGGGCGGGTTCAGCCATGCCCGGCATCGTGAAGAATCCCTTCGGCCTCGGCAATCCCATCGGGATGCCCAACGTCACACCAGCCACCCTGATGAACAAGCCCATAGGCCGTGCCTGACGCGATCATTTCGCTCCAAGGCCGGTTAAGCGAAAAGACGTCGTCCGCGATTGCCGCGACCCTGGCCGGGTTCATGATCTGGGCACCGATATAGACTTGATCTTCTCCCCCGGCCCCGCGCGAAATGCGGCCGTCAGCGCCAAGCGTGAAGTCCCCTTTCGGCCCGTGACCTAGCGTCTTGTTCAGTGGCAGAAGCAAAAGCAACGCCTCCATAATCCCACCGTCCCAGGCATGCGCCAGTTCCTGCAGCGGGTTCGCCCCGGTCCAGATCCCGTCGCTGTTCAGGATGGCAATCGGGCCGTCACCAAGAAGGGGCAGCGCGGCCTTCAGTCCCCCGCCAGTTTCCAGAATCTGCCCCTGCTCGTGGCTGATCTTGACCCCACGCTCGGCCAGATGCACCGCCATCTGTTCAGCCCGGTAATGCGTGTTCACGACGACATGGCCGATGCCTGCCTTCTGCGCGACCCCCAGCGCATGGTCGATGAGCGGCTTTCCCGCGACCGGGATCAAGGGTTTCGGCCGGTCGGCGGTCAGCATGCCCATCCGGGTGCCGAACCCTGCGGCGAAGATCATCAGCGGGAAAGGATAGGTGGGCATTGGCTTTCGATCTTCTGCAAAAGGGCCGGGGTCGGCGCAGGCAACAGGTCGTCGCAGACGCGGCGGAGCGAGGCGAGCACGGAATGGGCCAGATTGCGCTGAAGCTGCTCCCACACGCGCGGGATCAGCTTTACATATTGCGGCTTGCCGGCAACCAGACAAAGCCGGGAGAAGACCCCGAGAATACGCAGCGCCCGTTGCGCGCCGAGTGTGGCATATTGGGCCTCGAACGTCTCAGGTTCGGTTCGGTTCGCTCCGGTGAAATGGGCAACCATCGCGGCTTCGGTCAACGGATCAACATCGCGCCGCGCGTCCTGCAGCAGCGACACAAGATCATATCCCGGCTGGCCTAGCTGGCCTAGCTGGAAGTCAAGAAGCCCTACCCGCGCCAGACCCGCGCGGCCCGGCAGCCACAGCAGGTTCTCGGCATGAAAATCCCGCAGGATCAGCACGCGCGGACCATCGGCATGGGCCTGAAGGGCGTCGGTCAACGCAGCGCGAAGCGGCTCTCGATCCGGCTTCATCCCGCTGGCCGCGAAGGCGTACCAATCGGCTGCGAAGCAGGCGGCGTCAGCCCAGTCTTCGGCAGTCAGGTCGGGAAGACCCGTCGGCGGCGGGATCGTCTGCAAATGGACAAGCGTATTCACGGCGGCCGTGTAAAGTTCGACCTCGCGCGACGCATTGTCCTGCAACAACCGGGCGAAAAGGTCGTCGCCAAGGTCTTCAAGCAGAAGGAAACCTTTCGAAAGATCCTCGGCCAGGATCGCGGGGGCCGAGAGGCCAAGCGATCTTAGATGCCGCGCCATCGCCGAGAAAGTGGCCGGATCGTCAGCCCCGCCGGGTGGGTTGTCCATCAACACCGCCGTCGCGGCCCCAAGGCGCAGCCGTTCGTACCGGCGATCCGACGCATCGCCCGCCAGATGTCGACGCGCGGACCTGTCCCAACCGGCCTGCGCAAGGAACCCGACCATATCGACCGCTCGGTCAGTCATCGGCCAGCGCCGCGATCAGCCCGATCCGTCCGCCCGAAACGACGGCGCGGCGACCCTCGCCTTGGACCTCAAGCCGAATGCGAAGGGCATCTGGAGGCAAGTGTCCCCCAAGCCGGTCAGGCCATTCCACCAAGCAGATCGCCGTCTCGAAGGCATCGTCAAGGCCTAGCTCCCAGACCTCGTCCGGATGGGTCAGCCGGTAAAGGTCGGCGTGCCAGATGTCTGCGCGAGCGGCTTCATAGACCTGCACCAAGGTAAAGGTCGGCGAGGGCACGTCTTCTTCACGCCCCAGAAAGGACTGGATGAAGGCCCGTGCCAGGCAGCTTTTCCCTGCGCCGATCTGTCCCTCCAGCAGGACCGCATCTCCTGGTCGGGCCAGACCTGCCAGCTTCTGGCCCAAGGCCGCCGTTTCCGCCGCAGTGGGCAGATCCAGGGTGAGTGTCGTGACGGGCAGTTTTGGCATGTCGTGACTGTAGCCGCGTCGAACGCCGCCGCAAGCCCGGCCGTCAGGCGGTCAGAAGTCCCGCAGATCTATTGGCAATGGCTGGTGCAATCGGCAGGGCGCTTTGGACCCGGAAGGTGATCAACGAAGCGCCTCCGGTTAGCGGCCGAAACCGGCATGCGACCAATCGACCGTCGAGAAGCCGGACCTCACCGTCCCAAGCCGTCCGATCTCCGGCAGAAGTCACGTAGTCGGTCGCATCATCCCACAAAAGCGTGGGCGCGGCATGGTCCCGCCACCACGCGCAGAGAGTGCCGATGCTCGCCTCGGACAGCAAGACCTGCGGATCGTGCTGCCAAAGCTGCGCGTAGGCATGGTTCGACATGACGAGCTGTCCGCCCTGGGCAAAGACCGCAACCGCCTCTTCGACGGAATCGATGACCGATTGCCCAAGTTCCAGATCGGCCCGATAGCGGCGGGTCCGCGACATTTCGTTCGAGATGTCCTCGAACATGAATGCAAGCGCGCCGTTTGGATGCGGTCGGCCGATCACCCGATAGGTCTGGCCGCCCGGCAGGCTCCAGGTTTCCTCGAAGAGACCCATCGACGCCTCTTCCTCCAGCCGCGTCAACTGCTTGCGCCAGCTGCGGTAATCCTTCGGCTCCGGTATCATCGCTTTGGCCCGCATTGCGTCAAGAACCGCGTTCAGGGTCGGGCGCGAGATCAGGAAATCGGGGGAAAGCGTCGTAAGGTCAACCAGCGCCGGGTTGAACATTTGCAGCGCGCGGGACCGGTCAAAAATCGCAAGGCCGATTGGCAGATCCGCGAAGGTCTTGGTCAAGGTCTGCATGAACTCACGCAGCGCGGTTTCCGCTTGCACCGCCTTGTCCGCCGCAAGTGCATAGCAAAGTGCCTCATTTGTCGATGGCATGCGGACCAGATCGAACCATTCCGCACCACTTGGCATTTGCACCCTGACCCGGGGCAGGCGTCCCTTTTGTGGGTCAGTTTGTTCAAAGAGCTTTGGCAGGGGCCAGGACAGGTCTTCCCCTTCAGGCAGAAGCTCGACCGCGCGGATCAGATAGGCATGATTGGCCCACACCACCTCCCCATCCGCAGATTCCTTCCACATCAGAACCGGCGCGCGCGACAGGACGGTCCGCTGTGCCATCACCTCTTGCTGCAAGGCCGCGGCGGTCGCGGCATCACCCGTACTAGGGCGATCCTCGCCCTGACCTTTGGTAACTGTCAGCCGCATCAGGCCCGACAGATTCTCGCCCTTAAGCACCATGGGTGGAGAGAGGCCTGGCATTGACTGGACATGCACCTGCCCAATGCGGGGCAGGCTTGCAAGGCGCTCGGCAAGGTTCGGAAAGTCTGGACCGAAACGGGCCAGAAGCCGTGGCCAGGCGCGGTTATCCTCGCCCTCGGGCAAAAGCGCGCGGGCTGACGGCGTCGCGTCTACCAGCCGTTCGCCGTCAAAAAGAAAGGCGATGCGCGACGGGGTAGGATCAAAGATGCTTGGCACCCGAACCGGGCGTCGGGCCTGCCAGACGGACAAAAGGGCAAGTGCTGACAAGGCGACCAGTGTGGCCGTCGCCACCATTCCAATAGCCATTTGCCATTCAACCGACACCGCGGGACTCCGGAAAGGACTGTTTCGTCGGATTGTTAGCAGGCAAAGAGTTAATCGGACGTTAATTGCGACGCTCTGGCCAACACCTTTGTGGGGCCTAGCTTTCGATCCGCAGGTTCGCTCCAAGTCCGCCGGTGACCGATACGGCCAGGTCAGCTGTGTCCCAGACCGCCGTGACCACCGCCCCTGACCGCGCGGGCCGATCCTCGGGTGCCAAAAACGGATCAGCCGCATTGGCAAAAGACAGCTCGGCTCCCGATCGCTCTAGAAGCGTTTTGGCGATGAAGAGGCCTAGGCCCATCCCCTCATAGCCGGGGCGCCGGGTGGTCTCGGCCTCGGTCTTCCGTACCCGTACGAACGGGTCACCGATCCGACCGATGACGCTTGGCGGATAGCCATCCCCATCATCGGTGATCCGCAAGATGATGCGCTGGGCGGTCCACTCCGCCTCGATCCAGACCGTCGACCGGGCAAAGTCCACTGCGTTTTGCACCAGGTTGCGCAGACCGTGGATGATTTCCGGCCGCCGAAGGATTGTTGGCTGCGACTCTGCCGCGCCCTCTCCAGCCGGAAAGGCAAACTCCACCCGTTTGCCGCGCGCCAGGTGTGGTTCAGCCGCCTCGCGCAGAACTGCCATCAGAGGGGCTTGCCGCAGATGCAGGTCGTCCTTTCCGACGCGGCCCATGTCGCGCAGGATATCGCGGCATCGGTCGGCTTGATCACGGATCAGTTGCGCGTCCTCCTGCAGGGCTGGCAGATGCTTCAGTTCCTCAATCAATTCGGTGCTGACAAGTTTGATCGTTGCAAGCGGGGTGCCAAGCTCGTGGGCCGCCGCCGCGACGACACCTGCAAGATCGGTCAGCTTTTGCTCGCGCGCCAAAGCCATCTGTGTCGCGAGCAGCGCTTGGGACATCGTCCGCATTTCGGTTGCCAGTCGACGCGAATAAAGTCCCAGGAACAGAATGCCGATCACGATCGAGAGCCAGAAGCCGAAAGCGAAAAGTCGGGGGATTAGCAGCTGGCTGCCGTCGTCAAACCGCAACGGCAGGCGCCAGAACAGTGCCAGCGTGACAACAAGGATCGCAAGGGACCCCAGCAGCACTGTCGACCGCAGACGCAATGTGCTGGCGGAAACCGTCACCGGCGCAAGCACCAGGATTGCAAAGGGATTGGTAAGCCCGCCGGTCAGGAACAGCAGAAACGACAGCTGCGCCAGATCGAAGAGCAGCGTCAGAAACGCCCCGGTTTCGCTAAGCCGCTTGTTTTCAGGAAATAGCATGACCAGAAAGAGGTTTGCCAGAATGGAAAGACCGACTGCCATAGCGCATAGACCCAGCGGCAGATCCAGGCCATAGACCTGACTTGCGACCAGAATGGCGGCGACTTGCCCTGCGATCGCCGTCCAGCGCAACACGATCAGCGTGCGTAACCGGACCCAGTTCGCCCGGGACTCCTGGACGTGAAAACCAGTGTCGACGATCGCCATGCTGTGACTGTATGTCCTTGCTGTCAGCTTTGGCATTGTTAAGAGCGCGTGCATCTGAGATCAATGCGACCGATCAGGACAGGGGGCCCGAGGATGACAAAGCTCTACGCAGGCGTCGCCACCGCTGCAGTTGTGGCCCTTCTTGGTGTGTCGGCCTGGTATGTCTTTAACAACCGCACGGATGATGCTTTTTCCCAGTGCAGACAGGGCCAGATCGCAGGGGGAGATATCGGCGGACCATTCACTCTGGTCGATCCGACCGGGAAGACGGTAACCGACGCGGATGTGTTGACCAAGCCGACCCTGGTCTATTTCGGCTATACGTTTTGCCCGGATGTCTGCCCCTTCGACATGGCGCGCAATGTCGAGGCGGTCGATAGTCTTGACAAACGCGGGCTGGACGTGACCCCGATCTTCATTTCCATCGACCCCGAGCGTGATACGCCAGAGGTTATGGGAGATTACGCCGCGAACATGCACCCCAAACTGATTGCGCTGACCGGAAGCCTTGAACAGGTCAGTGCCGCGTCGCGGGCCTACAAGACGTTTTACAAGAAGCAAGAGTCTGGGGATGAATTCTATCTCGTGGATCATTCCACCTTCACCTATCTCATGCTGCCCGGTGTCGGTTTTGTGGATTTCTTCCGGAGAGAGCTTACATCTGATCAGATGGCGGAAAGCGTTGCCTGTTTCATCGAGGCAGGCGAAGCTGGTAACTAACGATCCCGCCGCTGGTTAGGATACTAAAATGATCGAAGACATCGCCGCCGACCTTGGGCAGGACCGTACGCTTCTCTTGGTCGATGATGACGAACCGTTCGTAAAGCGGCTCGCCAAGGCCATGGAAAAACGTGGCTTCTTGCCCGACACTGCCCAAAGTGTGGCTGAGGGCCGCGCCAAGGCGCTGACCAAGCCCCCGGCTTATGCTGTCGTCGACCTCAGGCTCGAGGATGGTAACGGGCTTGAAGTGATCGAGACCTTGCGTGAAAAGCGCCCGTCTTGCCGGATTGTCGTTCTTACCGGCTACGGCGCCATCGCAACCGCGGTTGCTGCGGTGAAGATCGGTGCAATCGACTATCTGTCGAAGCCGGCCGACGCAAATGACGTGATGAAAGCGCTGCTTTCAAAGGGCGGAAACCTCCCGGAACCTCCGGAAAACCCGATGTCCGCTGATCGTGTTCGCTGGGAGCACATCCAGCGTGTCTATGAGATGTGCGAACGTAATGTCTCGGAAACTGCGCGTCGGCTTTCGATGCACCGGCGGACCTTACAACGCATTCTTGCAAAAAAAAGCCCGAAGTGATTTTCGATTCTTGCACGACCCGATCAATCCCCCTATTCATAGCGGGTCTTTATCCGAGGGGGATCAGACATTGAACATAGACTTGAATTCGCTTTCCTTGAAAGAGCTGAAAGAACTGCAATCGCAGGTTACAAAAGCTGTTTCCGGGTATGAAGACCGCCGCAAGCGTGAAGCTTTGGCGGAACTTGAAGAAAAGGCCAAGGCATTGGGCTTTTCGCTGGCCGAGTTGACGGGGGTCACGGCCACGCGCAAGCGCTCACCATCCATGGCCAAATATGCCAATCCGGCCAACAAGTCCGATACCTGGTCTGGGCGCGGTCGCAAACCGCGCTGGTTCTCCGAGGCGCTGGCCAAAGGGAAAAAGCCCGAAGACATGGCGATCTAGGCGTCAGCTCTGGGACATCAGCCATTTCAAGAATGCCCGGGCCGCAGCACGCTTTGGCCCGGGCAAAGTGACGACGAAATAGGCCGGAAGCTTCTCGCGGCTTTCATGGACTATCCGAAGGCGCCCTTCGGCCACATCGGCCTCGATCAGCGCCGCACTTTCAACAACAAGCCCCAATCCCTGCCGCGCCGCCGCAATCGCGAGCTCTTCGCTGTTGATGTCGGTCCTGCTTAGACCGTCAGGCTCCAACCCCAGCTGCCGCAGATAGGCGTCCTGTTCGGGCCAGGTACGCGACAGAATCCAATCCATCTCGCGCATTTCCTCCGGATTCAGCGCCGCCTTGTCCCCGATCAACGACGGCGCCCCTGCAATCACCAGTCGGGCCGAGGCCAGATATGTGCTTTCCACCCCGGCCCAGTCGCCGTTTCCGTACCGGATGCCAAGATCCATCCGTTCCCTGTGCATATCGACGACCCTGTTGTCAGGATGCATCGACAGGCCGATATCGGGGTGCTTGGCCCAGAAGCCCTTTAGCCGGGGCATCAGCCATTGCGCAGCAAAGCTTGCGGTCAGCGTCACACGGACCGGACGGTCCGCTTCACCTGCGGTGAGTGCCTCGATCCCCCGCTGTATGGCGCCAAAACCTTCGCCCAGCGCTTCGGCGAGTTGTCCGCCATCGACAGTCAGGCTGACTCCCCGCCCTTCGCGCTGCACCAACGGACGTCCGAGGTGATCTTCCAGCGCCCTAACCTGCTGGACCACCGCCGCGTGTGTCACGTTCAGTTTGCGCGCGGCCCCCGAGAACGATCCCGCCTCGGCCGTGGCAGCGAAAGCGCGCAGCGCCGTAAGCGGGGGCAGGTGCAGCCAGTCAACAGCCATATGTTAGTCCAGATTACAGTTTGGAAACTTTCCTGATTTGGCATACCGCCTGAAAAAGTCTTATAAATATGAGACCACGCTTGCAAGAAAGGAGCAAGGAAATGTTAAAACTCGTAAATGCCCCGTCAATCGTCCTTGTGAGTGCTGTCGAGCGCGTCACCGCCCCGCTTCGTGCCGCCATCGATCGGCAGAGGGCGCGCGCGGCCCTCGCCCGGCTGCTAGACGAAGACGATCACCTGCTCAACGACATCGGACTCACACGGAACGACATCGCGGTGATGCTTCGCCAAAACAGCGGCGGCTTCACCCTCACTAACTGGGCTGTCGACACGCAGCGCGCGGCCTATGCCCCGCATTGAGATGCCCCGGGCATTCTGAACAAAACCGATCACCTACTGACATGCCAAAGGAGAAAGAACATGTTGAACATCTTTGCTGACGCCCTCTTGATTGCGTCGCGGCTGGGCCGCCTGCCCGAGGACGATCTGGCGCTCCGCAACTTGCGCCGCAACCCGAGGGAGTTTCAGGACATCGAAGGCCTGCGGGTTGGCGATACGCTGCGGAACCAGATCCGCTGATGCCTGGTTCCTGTCGCATGCGCAGTCAGTCTGACCGCGCTCAATCGCAAGCGGCCAGCAACCGCGCCACTGTTGCCACATAGTCCGCCCGCACCTCTGTGGGCGGACGCAACCTTATCTCCAGCCGGTGGATGATCTCCGGCACTGGCCGCCCGAACAGCTTGTCGGCCTCAGCCTCCTGAAAACCCGCAATCCGCACCGCTTCCAGCCAGGCCGAAACCTTGTCCGCCGCCTTGATCGCCTTCTTGACTGGCGCCGGCAGCACCGCAGGCAAGCCAAAGCGCCGATGCACCGCAGCCGTCAGGCGCAAGTCCATCTCGCCATATCCCGGCCCGACCGCTGCCTTCACCGGGCTGATCATGTCGCCAATCACATATTCAGGCGCATCATGCAGCAGGGCTGCCAGCCGCCACTTCGCCGCGACCCCGGGATTGGCCCGCGCGAATATCTCTTCAACCAGCAACGAATGCTCGGCCACCGAATATGGCCAGTCGCCCCGGGTCTGCCCGTTCCAGCGGGCCACGAAAGCCAGGCCATGCGCGATGTCCTCAATCTCGATATCGACCGGGGTCGGGTCCAGCAGGTCAAGCCTGCGGCCAGAAAGCATCCTTTGCCAGGCGCGGGGTTGTTTCATCGGCATGACGCGGCCTTTGTTGTCTGTGTCGGATATCAATGCTATCTGCCCGCGCAAGCCAGGATCAAGGAGAGCGCCAACATGGCGAAGGATTACATCGTCAAGGACATCGCACTGGCCGACTTCGGCCGCAAGGAACTCACCATCGCCGAAACCGAAATGCCGGGCCTGATGGCCTGCCGCGAGGAGTTCGGGGCCAGTCAGCCACTGAAAGGCGCTCGGATCGTCGGCTCGCTGCACATGACGATCCAGACCGCTGTCCTGATCGAAACCCTGACCGCGCTGGGCGCGGATGTCCGCTGGGCATCCTGCAACATCTTCTCGACCCAGGACCACGCCGCTGCGGCCATCGCGGCGGGCGGCACGCCGGTGTTCGCCGTCAAGGGCCAGACCCTGACCGAACATTGGGATTATCTCGACCGCTCCTTCATGTTCCCAGACGGCGCCAACATGATCCTCGACGACGGCGGCGATGCCACGCTTTACGTCCTTCTCGGCGCGCGTGCCGAAGCAGGCGAAGAGATCATCCCCGTCCCGCAGTCCGAGGAAGAGGAAGTCATCAAGCTTCAGATCGCCAAGCGGATGAAGGAAACCCCCGGTTTCTTCACCAAGACCAAAGCCGCGATCAAGGGCGTGAGCGAGGAAACCACCACGGGCGTCCACCGCCTGTACGACCTGCACAAGAACGGCCAGCTGCCCTTCCCGGCGATCAACGTCAACGACAGCGTGACCAAGTCCAAGTTCGACAACAAGTACGGCTGCAAGGAATCGCTGGTCGACGGCATCCGCCGCGCGACCGACACGATGATGGCCGGCAAGGTCGCTGTCGTCTGCGGTTATGGCGATGTGGGCAAGGGCTCGGCAGCGTCCCTGCGCGGCGCTGGTGCCCGTGTGAAGGTCACCGAAGTCGACCCGATCTGCGCCCTCCAAGCCGCGATGGACGGCTATGAGGTCACGCTGCTGGAAGACGAAATGGCCAGCGCCGACATCTTTATCACCACCACCGGCAACCGTGATGTCATCCGCATCGAGCATCTCCGCGCGATGAAGGACATGGCCATCGTCGGCAACATCGGGCACTTCGACAACGAAATTCAGGTCGCCGCCCTCAAGAACCACAAGTGGACCAACATCAAGGAACAGGTCGACATGATCGAGATGCCTTCGGGCAACCGCATCATCCTTCTCTCCGAAGGTCGCCTGCTGAACCTCGGCAACGCCACCGGCCACCCTTCCTTCGTGATGTCAGCCTCTTTCACCAACCAGGTCCTCGCCCAGATCGAGCTTTGGACCAAGGGCAAGGACTATGCGCCCGGCGTCTACATCCTGCCGAAAGCGCTGGATGAAAAGGTCGCCCGCCTGCACCTGAAGAAGATCGGCGTCAAGCTGACCGAACTGCGGAAGGAACAGGCGGATTACATCGGCGTCAAGCCCGAAGGGCCGTTCAAATCAGATCACTACCGCTATTGATCGCGTAGGCTCTGGCTCGGGTCAGCCGATAGCTGATCCAGCCGGGCCGCACCGGATCTCGACCTTCCTCGACATATCCAGTCTTCTGCAGCACCCTCCGGGAGGCTGTATTGTCCGGATGGACGACGGCAAAAATCGACTTCAGGTCAGGATCGCGCGCGAACGCCTGGCCACCATAGACTGCCACGATGGCAGAACCAAGGCCCGTGCCCCAGTGCAACCGGCCGACCCAATAGCTGAGTTCGGCGTGATGCCCGGTGGAACCAGCCGGCAGCAGGCGGACCTGCCCGACGATCTCGCCATCACGCAGAACCGCCCGAACCTCATGATGATTGCTGCCGGAAAGCTCGATCAGCTGATGGGCGAGCCCATCGTCCAGCGGATCAGGATAGGGCTCGTACATCCATTCCCAAACGGCCGGATCGTCCAGCAAAGTCCGGTAGACTGGCAGGTCATCCAGGCTCCATGGCCGAAAGCGATAGGTCGGGGCCAGCGAGCGCGGCTGGAAGCTTCTCGCCGTCTCTGGTTTCTGCGGGGTCGCCAGCTGATGATCGACGTCGATATCGTCGATGCAATCAGCGGTCACCCAGCCGATCTGCACCGGGTCATAAGCCAAAGGGATATGGCGGGAGCGACAAAGGGCAATTTCGGTGACTGTAAGGGTCCCGGCAGACCGCAGCCGACCCGAGAGCGCGGGGCTGACTGTTCGTCGTAGCAAAGCTTGCACGGCTTCTGGCGGTGCAAAATTGGTAAGGGTATCCTGCATGGCAAGGTTCCTATGAGTAAAATCAAGAAGGACTTCAAAACTGGTTCGCATTAACACGCTCTGAATTGGTGACGCGGCTCGTCTTGTCAAGACCGACAATCGCCCCTTCTGCCTGCGGGGAAGGCCCGCCCATCTTTCCCGTTGCCGTTTGACCCCGTTGCCTTAAGGTACGATCGTCTCCGCCCGGACGTGGCGGAACGGGACAGGTAAAAGGAACGAGGAAAACTCATGGGTAAGAGAGACGAACTCATCGCGAAATACGCTGATGACCTGACTAACAAATGCAAGATGACGCCGGACATGGCGCTGCTGACCAAGGTCACCATCGGCTGCGGCCCGTCGATCTATGACAACGACGCCCAGACCGTCGCCGCCTCGGACAAGGAAGAGCTGGAGCGTATCAAGAACAACTTCCTGATGAAGAAGCTGGGCCTGAAGGACGGGCCAAGCCTGATGGAAGGCATCCACGCCGCTGTTGACACCTATGGCAAGTCGGAACGCAACAAGTTTCGCGCCGTGTTCTACTACCTGCTGGTCAAGCATTTCGGCAGGGAATCCGCGTACAAGTGACGCCCGCCTGCTGGGACGCAGCAAAGGCCCGTGCCACCTGGCGCGGGCCTTCATCATTTGCTGATCGGATTTGAGGCAAACCTTCGACACTCGCGGCTTGCCCGGGGCCGAAGATTCGGGGCATGTAGGTGAAGTCAGGGCAGGACGCCCGGGACCCTTATACAGATCACGCGGTGCTTCGGGGTGTGCGCGTGGGTTGGATGGAGGGTTCCGTAGGGGTGCGGGGCCCTTCATTCATTTTAGCCTGACTTCGAACTCGTACCCTGGCCATCCGTCTAGGGACCGTGGGTTCAGTTCTGGGTCCAGGCCCGCGTACTCTTCCGCCGGATCGTCGGCTGCCAGGCACCCGTTAGATGTGTCGCCTCATGGTCTCCCGGCCAAGGCGGCATGGAAATGCAGATGAAGGTCAACGGTTCCGCGCCGACATTGCGATACTGAAACGCGGTGCCGACAGGGATGTCGATCGACACGCCGGGCAGAAGGGGGGTTACGCGCTCTTCCACAGCATCCCTGCGCCAGATTTCACCCCGGCCTTCCAGCACAAACCAGAACTCGCTGACCGTCGCATGAACTGTCGCCCGGTTGATCTGGCCGGGCGGCACGCTGCTGTGAATCATGTTGCCTGTCGTGCCATCCATGATGAACCGGATATCGGCGCCAGCAGGGGACCTGGCGTCCGGACTTGATGGAAGGCTGGTCTCTTTCATGATGCCACTCTGGCTGGGTGTGATTGAAACTCTCCGCCCGCCCTGCATGTGTCAAGGCGGCCTTCCCGCACGAAGAGAGCCCGGTTTGGTCGTTCCCGGCTTAGAACAGCATCAGCACCAGACCGATGATCCCGCAGCCGACGATCACGTTGACCCCGTCGATCACGGTCAGCATGCCTTTGCGCTGGCCGAAGGCGTAGTTCATCGCCACCCAAGGCATCACGCTGAACGCGCCGATCCCCAAACCGGCCGTCACGCCCTTGCCGATGGTGTCGATGGCCGTCATCCCGAAGATGTGCCGCATCATCCCGGCGGCCAGCACCATCCCCACCAGACCGATGACAAAGGGCATCTTGTCGCTGGCGTTCGCAGGCCGCCCGTCCGGACCGAGCTTGATCTCGGCTGCGGCCATCCACGGCTTTGACATCGACATGTACCAGACCGCCCCGAAGGCGAAGGCCGCAACGCCCGCAGCGATCACGTTTAGGAATTCCATGGTTGTCCCTTCCTGTTGTTGCGCGCAAGGATGCCGCAAGACCGCGAGTCTGGGAAGCTTCAGCCGATCTTGCCCCTGATGCCACCCGTCTGGCCCCGGTCCAGCAGCAGATGGTCGAGGATCACGCAAGCCATCATCGCTTCGCCCACCGGCACCGCGCGGATGCCGACGCAGGGGTCGTGGCGGCCCTTGGTGATCAGGTCCACCTCGGCCCCACCTTGCGTGATCGTCTGGCGCGGTGTCAGGATCGAGGACGTGGGCTTCACCGCGAACCGGCACACCACCGGCTGCCCCGTCGAAATCCCGCCAAGGATGCCGCCTGCGTGGTTTGAAAGGAACTCCGGCCCGTCCGGACCCATGCGGATCTCGTCGGCGTTCTCCACCCCGGTCAAGACGGCCGAGTCCATCCCCTCGCCGATCTCTACACCCTTCACGGCGTTGATCGACATCATCGCGGACGCAAGGTCGCTGTCCAGCTTGCCATAAAGCGGCGCGCCAAGACCGGCAGGGACGCCTTCGGCAACCACTTCGATAACCGCTCCGACGGAGTTGTGGGCAAGCCGCAACTCATCGAGATACTCAGCCCATTCGACGGCAGCCGTCGCGTCGGGAACCCAGAAGGGGTTCTGCTCGATCTGGGCGGCGTCGAACCGTGATCGGTCAATGCCCTTGGTCCCCATCTGCACCATGTACCCGGTGATCTTCAGCCCCGGCACCAGCGCCGCCAGCGCAGCCCGCGCCACGCCCCCAGCTGCAACCCGCGATGCCGTCTCGCGCGCCGAAGACCGCCCGCCGCCGCGATAGTCCCGGATGCCGTATTTCTGGTGGTAGGTGATGTCCGCATGCCCCGGGCGGAACGACTGGGCGATCTCGCCATAGTCCTTCGACCGCTGGTCGGTGTTCTCGATCATCAGCTGGATCGGCGTGCCCGTCGTCTTGCCCTCGAACACGCCCGACAGGATGCGAACCTCGTCCGCCTCTTTCCGCTGGGTGGTGAATTTCGACGTCCCGGGCTTCCGCTTGTCCAGCCACGGCTGCAAGTCTGCCTCGGACAGCGCCACACCGGGCGGGCAGCCGTCCACAGTGCAGCCAATCGCCGGCCCGTGGCTTTCGCCCCAGGTGGTGACGCGGAAAAGATGTCCGAAGGTGTTCAGGCTCATGGGCACGTCCTCGCTTGGTCACGGGCATACAGGCGGCGTAACCCTTGGGACAAGCCCTCGAGCGACGGAAAATCGGCCGGGAAGCGTTCAAGAGTCACACGTCCGTGAATTTTCAAGCCCGTCAGGGGTTGAAATGCCGCACCAGGGCCCCACCTCCAACCTGCGGGCCGGGCCCCTCTGACGACACGTGTCGTGATGTCGGACCGCATCGAGAAATCGCGCTCGATGTCATGCCCGGCACTCTGCCCCTCACCAAGGCTGACCTCTCGAGGCATACAAGAGAGGTAAACGGGGATGGAATTCCTCTTTCTGATTTTCCTGAGCAAGCCGGTCTGGATGTGGCTTGTGTTTCTGGCCATCGTCATCACGCTGATGGTCTTCGACCTTGGTGTGCTGAACAAGGGCGACCACGAGCTTGGCGTCGCCGAAAGCCTGAAGCTTTCCGCATTCTACATCTTCATCGCCATCCTGTTCGGTGGCTACATCTGGTGGTCCTGGTCGACGGGTACGCTGGTGACAAGCGACGGCACCAACCCGGTGGCGGCCTATTTCCAAGGCTACATCATCGAGAAGGTGCTCTCGATCGACAACGTCTTTGTCATCTCGCTGATCTTCGGCTACTTCGCCATCCCGCGGAAGTATCAGTACCGCGCGCTGGTGTGGGGAATCATCGGCGTGATCGTCCTGCGCGGGATCATGATCGCCATCGGGGCCGAGCTGATCTCGAACTATGCTTGGGTAACTCTGGTCTTTGCCGCCTTCCTGGCCTTCACCGGCATCAAGATGCTGGTCGTGCCCGAGGGCGATACCGACGTATCGAAGAACCCGGTCGTAAAGCTTGTCTCCAGGTACATGAATGTGACGAAAGACCTGCACGGGCAGAAGTTCTTTGTCCGCCAGCCGCACCCGGTGACGAACAGGATGGTGCTGTTCGCCACGCCCCTGTTCGTCTCGCTGATCGTGATCAACTTCGCTGACCTGATCTTTGCCGTCGACTCGGTGCCCGCGATCTTTCTGATCACTACCGATACGTTCATCGTCTACACGGCGAACATCATGGCGATTCTTGGCCTGCGCGCGCTATACTTTGCGCTGGCCGCGCTGGTGCACCGCTTCCATTACCTGAAGTATGCGCTGGCCGTGGTGCTGATCTTCATCGGCCTCAAGGGCTTTTACAGCTACTTCTTCGGCAAGTTTGACCCCTACCTGTCGCTGGCGATTACCGTTGGCATCATTGCGGCGGGCATCTTCTACTCGCTGTGGAAAACCAGGGGGCAACCGACACAGGCCTAAGCGTCGCCCTGCCTGATCTGAGCGGAAAGATCGTGGTCGCCGGGCACCCCGGCGATCCGCAACACCGAAAGCCCCAGCGTCACGTCCAGCACTCCATCCGGGCGGCGCGTGATCTGGGGCGGCTTCGGCCATGCGGTCAGATCATAGACCTGTTCGGCCTGCCACTGGCTGACATGCGTCACACCGCCGTAAGCCAGCACGAAGACCACCGCACCCGGCCCCGGCTCGATCATGGTGATGCCGGTCCCCGCATGCACCGTGTCGTTCCCCTCGCCCAGCCGGATGCGGTTCCGCCCTGGCCCGCCGTGCACGACCGATGAGCCGTCTCCGTCGATCACCTGATCATTGCCATGACCGGCAAATATCTGGTTCCGCGCCGCAGTGCCGATGATGGTGTCATCGCCCGTCCCGCCATCAAGCACATCACGGCCACCTCCTCCGACAAGCCGGTCATTCCCGGCCCCTCCGTAGAAAAAGTGCCGGGACGCGGGCGTGACGGCAATGGCCTGCAACCTGTCGTCGCCGTCGCCACCATGGAAGGTCGCGCCCCCATATTTCGGCCCGATCATCACGTCGTTCCCGCGTGAGCCGCGCACATCGACCATCACCCGTTCGGTGGTCTCGAAGGTGATCGGGCTATCGGGATGCGCCACGATCCGCAGCACCCGAAAGCGCTTCTTGGCCTCGTTCGCATTCTCGTGCCGGGCCAGAACCGTGGCCACGCGGATATGCTCGACGTTCATCGGGCAATGGAGCACATAACCATCCGGCCCACCCATGTACCAAAGCGTGTCGGTGCCGCCTTCCTTGGCCTCGCGGATCTTCTCTGCGCCCGCGCCATAGGCCCAGTAATTGTCGTTTCCTCGCTGGCTTTCCAGCACCACCGACCCATCCACTGCCATCATGGCGTTGACCCCGTCTGCCGGGTTCTCGAACCCGCGCAGGTCCAGCCCCAGGTCCAGCGCCCCGGTGACCAGCTCGGCCCGCAGCACATCCATCGGGGCGGTGGCAATCAGGTTCTCGGTCTCGCCGGGGTCGTTCACCACGTCATAGACATGCTCTTCCCCGTTCGGATAGCGAAAGTACCTGAACTGCCGATACCCCTCGACCGAGGGTCGTACCGACAAGGTGCCAAAGACCGACGTGATCGGCGATTTCGTCTCGTCAAACGCACCGAAACTGTCGTCGATCAGCGGCAACAGGCTTTGCCCCGAGGTCCAGTCAGGGCGGGGCGGCAGGCCCGAAAGCTGCAGGACCGTCTTCGCAAAGTTGTGCAAGGACACCGGCAGGTCGACCACCCGGCCACCGTCCATCCGGGGACTATAGATGCCGAGGGGGACATGGGCGGCGCTGTCCCATTGGCTCATCTTGTGGAAACTGTCGTGGTTGCCAAGGTTAAAGCCGTTGTCCGACAGAAAGACCACCGTGGTCTTGTCGCCAAGGGGCGACGCCTCCAACGCGGTCAGGAAGCGGCCAATCTCATGGTCGACATGGCTGATCGCCGCGAAATAGGCCCGGACGACCTGTCGCCAGCCGTCATCGCCACCCTTCTCGGGTGTCCAGTTGCCATTGGCGATATAGGCCGCCTCGTAGACCGCAAAGCCGGGGGGCGGGCCATAGTAATCCTCGGGCGAGGCGATATCGGGCCAGCGGATCGCGGCAGGATCGTACAGCTGGTAGAACCGGTCGGGGCATTCCAGGTTGTAATGTGGGTGCTTGAACCCCAGCTGGATCAGATGCCGCCGCGCCGGGTCGGCCCGGCCCAGAAAGTCGATCGCATTCTGCGCCACGGTGAAATCGTAGAACCGATGGTCCTGTGAACCGTCATCGTCGGGATGGTTGATCCCCGCAATCCCCGGCCCCCGGTCAAGATAAAGGTTGACCTTGGTGCGGCCGCCACTGTCGAAGGCCTCGGGATCTTCATGAAACAGCACCCGCCGATAACGCTCGGGCATCGGTTTGTAGGTGGCATCGACCTTGCCGGTGGTGAAATTGTAAAACCCTGCCCGGCGCAGATCATAGGCCCAAGCCTTCTCGGGCGGCAGAACCTGCCGCCAGAAGCGGTTCAGATCGACCAGCCCGGTCCGGAACGGCGAAAGGCCGGTGGCAAGCTCGGCCCGGCACGGCGCGCAAAGCGGGATGGTCGCATAGGCATTGGTGAACCGCACCCCCCGGGCCATCAGACGGTCAAGGTTCGGGGTCTTGATTTCAATCCCGAACGTGGTCCGCCAGGTAAAGACATCGATCATGTCATCCACCCAGATGACACAAATGTTGTCGCCCGCGATGCTTTCTGCCGTAAAGGCCATCAGGGGCCGCCGTCGGTCAGCTTCAGCCGGGCCGGCAGTGCCCAGCGCCGGACGGCACCCGCGCCGAAATTCCCCCGCAATGACCCCCGGTTGGCGGGATAGGGCCCGCCGACCGGTTTGGCCGCATGGGCGTAGGTCACGAAGACCTCGCCTTCGGGCTTTTTCGAGCATTTCAGGATCACGACCTTTGCATCCGACTTGTCGATCCCGACGCCTGCAATCGTCGCGCCGTTGGTGACCCCTTCCAGCGCAAAACCCGCCAGCTTGCCCGCCCCGAAAGGATCGTCGGCGTCCACCACCAACCCGTCCGATGCCTCGCAAATCAGCCGGATGTCCTTGCCCGCCCGTTCGGCCAGCTGGATCGTTGGACAAAGCCAGCGCCCACCCCCCTGCATTGCAAGCAGGGCCTCGGCCAGAAGCAGCGCCTTCGCGGTCCGTCCCGCATCGGTCAGCCGCCCGGTATCGTCGATCTCGAACGCATAGGACGGGGCCGCAAAGATCAGCTGGTGCTCGCCATGGTTCCACGACAGCTCCCACTGACCGTCCAGCCCCGGCCCGCGCGTCACATCCTGCGTTCCGCAATCGAAAGCCGCAAGGAAGACCGGCCGGGCCAGACCCAGCTTTGCCATGCCCCGTGTAATCCGCTCCATCAACGCAATCATCCCGTCGCGGTAGGCCAGGGGATCGCCTGTCAGATCTTCGAGCGTGTAATCCAGCACGACTGCCAGCACCTGCGCGCCGGACCCAAGACGGGCCGCTGCGGCCACCAGATTGGCGAAGGCCTGGTCCAGATTGGCCACCGCCAAACCGGACCCAAGCGCTTCCGCCGTGGTCGAGCTATCGGTTTCGGCCCGAACCATGATCAGCGGTAATGCCTGGTGTGCCGCACGCCGCCGCGCCAGAAGCTCATCGGCGACCAGCGCCTCGACCGTCAACTCGCGCAAAGGTTCCAGCGCTGGTGTCGCCGCAGACTCGCCGTCGCCACCCATGCCAACCGCACCAATGTCATCAGACGGCGCCAGCACATGCCACCTAAACCGCGCCGGACCCGGGGAGCCAAGCCCCGCCCGCGCCCCGCCGATCCCAAGGATCGCGCAAAGCGGTCCGCGGGCCTCGGCGACGATCGCTCCACCCTCGACATGCCACCGATAGCCGCGCGGCCCATCGGTGCCGGGCAAGTTGGCCTGGAAGTGGACCCAATCCCCCTCGCGCCGGGCGGCCCAAAGGTCAACGCCCTCGGGCAGGTCCGGCAGTGGCTGCGCCTCCGCCGTCACCGCCGCCTGCGGCTTCAGCTCCAGCCGTGCCGCGATATCGGCGATCACCTTGTCCGACAGCCGCAGGATCAGCCCGGTCTCGTCATAGCGGATCACATCGCCGTTCTCGGCCCGGATGATCACGCCTTCGGATGGAATGGTCTCGTCCGCCATCATGCCACCCTAAAACAAGGTCTTGAAACGTTCGGGCAGCCGGTAGACCCCCTTTGGTCGCGCTCCGCCAGGGGCAAAGTAGACGACCTTCTTCTCTCGCCACCCGTCGACCATCTCTTTGCGGAACTCGGGGAAATCGACCGTCTCGGCCCGTGGCGTTTCTTTCGACAGCGCCTTGTAGGTCTCCCAGGCCGTGTCCCAGCCGGTCGTCTTCCGCTCGACCTCGCCCAGCGCGCCGCTTTGCAGATCGCGCTGCGCCCGCCGGGTCGCAAGGCGCTTTTCCGTCATCTCATGGTCGATGAAGCGCAGGTGAAAGAGGTAGAGATGCGGGTCCAGATGCAGGATCGGGTGATTGGCGAAATGCCCGCCCGGCGCAATATCGATCTTCGTGGCGGTGATGCAGGGCTTGGCGTAGTTGGCGTTCAGCCTAAAGATCCGCCGGACGTCCAGAATGTTGCGGCCCTCGCTGATCGGCTCGGGCTCCAGCGTCGGGTTATGCGCCATTTCGATGGCGAAGGGGGTGATGACCCTTGGCCCCTTCCGGCCTGAAAGGCTTTCGACGTAATCCGGCAGGCTGTCCGACACCGCCGGATCGACGCAGACGATCTCGTCCACATCGCCCACCAGCACCCAGTTGTAGAAGTTGGTGAACCCCGTCGTCAGCCGCGACAGCATCTGCCAGCGACGCTGGTTAAAGCAGTTCCGGGTCTCGTCGAACGGCAGGTAGATGACATTGCAACCCTCGGCGATGCGCTTGTGTTCAGGGTCGCCACCATGGCTCAGAACATAAAGGTTTTCGCGACCGAGCTGGCGACCGTAATAGTCGACCCAGCGGGAGAGGAAGAAGTGATCCCCCCCCACCATGGTCATTGCCATCATCCGGCCGCGTGTCTGATCCATCGGTTTCGTCCCCGCCCGTTCCGGGCTGTCTTTGTTCGGCATAGCATAGGGCTGCAACCGGGGCCTAGCCCGCCTCTGCAGCCTTCAGCGCATTTGCCGCCCCGCGCCGAGCGCGGCGGATAAAGACCGTCTCCTCGTCGGGCAGGTCCTGGCCCAGTCGCAACATCGCTTCCGCCGCGCGGATCACCAGACCATGCCGCCCCCGGTTCGCAGCCGCCGCCAGAACCGCGCGCTGCCATTTGGTCACCGACCGTCGCGCCCGGAACGCCTGCCAGAACCCGGCCCCCGCCCCGTCACCGTCGATCAGGGCGCTGATCAGCAACGGAAAGGTTCCCGTCTTCAAGATCACCCGGATCGCTTCGTGGGTGCAAAACGGTACCCGCAGCATTTGCATGTTCGCCGCCATAAGCCGCGCGGCATGGGCGCAGTCTTCGGGCACGAACGGGTCATAGACCACCACCCCGCGCCGGATGTAGGGAACCGCCGCAGCGGCATCCAAGAACGGCATCCCATCCCAGTTCGACCGCTTGACCGCATAGGGAAACCGCGCCTCGTAAGGCGCGATCACCTTGTTCATCGTCGACTGCGGGCTGAACGCCAGCACCCGCGCCTCAGGGATAAGCGGCGCAAAGTTGAGCGCCGCAAACCCCCCCATCGAGGCCCCCGTCAGCACGACGCGGCGGAAGCGGCGGAAGAACCCCCGCTCTTCCAGCGCCCGGATCAGCGCTGGCGCTGTCGGCTGGCGAAACCAGTCCTTCGCATGGCTTTGCACCCCCAGCACCGAATGCCCCATCGGCTCCAGCCGCTTCCAGGCCCAGGGTCCGCGCGGCCAGCCTTCGTCGATCGTCGCGAGGTTATCGAAGGACACAACCAGCGCATCCCCTTGGCCCTCGAACCAAAGGTTTGCATGCTCACCCTTGATCAGAAACCGGTCAGCGACAGCAGCCGCATCCAGCCCATGCTCGGGCGGAATGTCGAGGGGAGGGCTTTCGGCCACGTCCACGGCCTAGTAAGCCCAGCGGAAATGGCGTTCCAGGGCCGCAAGCGCCGCGACATCCTCGACCGCGGTCGAGCTTGACAGCGCCCGGTCCGGCCAGAAGATCACCTCATGCAGCCGTGCCTGGCCAAGCGTTTTTGCCAAACCCGTCCGGTTCGACCGGCAGCCGATGAAGAAATCCGCCGGATGGTCCATTCCCGGGACGTTCGCTGCGACAACCGCTTCGCGCTCGCCACAGCTCAGCCGCAGCGACCGCCCGTCATAGGCCAGGACCACCAGCTTTGCCCGCCCTGCCTCGGTCACAGGCAACGAAACCTCGACCGTGTTCGCCTTGTCCTTGGCCAGGATCGTCCCTTCGCTTTCGCTAAGGAAAATCATGTTGTTCGCCTGCCCGGTGAAGATCGAGGCCAACGTCTTCGCCTCACCCTCCGACCGGTAGATCACCGCCACCGTGAACTGCTCGACCGCCTGCGCGAAGGCCGGAAGCGTGAAGCCGCAATTCACCCCTTCCTGGCAGATCAATGCGCCGGGCGGGCCAGCCTCAAACCAGCCGTTGCCGGTGTTCGGCGCCGAGGCAACCGCCTCGACCGCGCGCCGCGTCTCGCGCCATCCGGCGATGCGGCCGTTGCTCCAGATCATGTCGGCCTCACGCGCCACGAACCGCGCGCCACCGGTCCGCACCGCAGCATGCGCCAGGGCACGGTCTTCACCGCCAACCAAGGCGCCGGGCGGCAGTTTCGCGGCAATCTCAAGCATCAAGGCCCCGTTCATCCCGCCATCCCGCCATCTTGCAGTCCGCGCCACCTGCCCGCAAGCCTGCCCATCACTGCCGGCGCCTTACCTGCCGCGCGATATCCATCGCCCGGGCCAGGATCAATGCGCCATAGGCCGCATTGTGGTGCTCGTAATCCTGCTTCGTCACATGATCGGCCACCGCATAGGCCTCGCTGGTGAAAAGGCCAAGCGTCACCGTCTCCTCTGGTTGACGGATCAAGGTGATCCCGTCTTCCGCGGCCACCTCGTGCAGAACCTGCCAGAAGTCCGGCACGCGCTCTGGCAGGATTGCGGCCATTTCGGGTGTGAACGCCTCGGGGTAGTGACGGCTGTCCTCGGTGTAATAGGCCGTCGGCGACAAGAGGATGCGTGCATGCCCGGATTTCGCCAACCCGGCGGCCAGCCGGTAGCCCATCTGTGCCCGCAGCCCGTCGGTCAGGATGCGGCGCTGCAGCCCGTGGCTGATGAAAGGCCCTTCACAAAGCGCCCGCATCAAGCCGTAAAACATCCGCCAGATATAGATCCGCGCGCCCACGACTAGGATCACGTCGAAATCCTCCGCTGGCAGGAAAAGCCGCCCCTTCGCATTGAATTTCGCGAACCGTTGCGCGGTAAAGTCGTCAAGCGGATGGATCGCACCGTCCCGGCACTCCAGATGCAGGAACCGGCCGCCGACATGGCCCCAGTATTCCAGTTCGACACCCGAGACATCGACCAGGCCCTGGATCTCGGCCTGTTTCAGGCAGGCGTAATGGCTGTCGCCAAAGATGCAAAACCGCGGCGGATCGTCAGACATGGCGCTGATCCGGCGCGAATGCGGCCAGGATTTCCTCTTCGCAGCGAAGTTCTTCGGCCTCGGTCAGCTCCGGCTCGGGCGGCTCTTGCGGCTCGATTACGGCAGGCGGTGCCGCCGCCGGCGCGATTTCGGGTTCGCCAAAGGCTGCCGCCTGATCCCGGAAGAACTGCGTCATCACATGATCCACCCCTTCCGGCAGGACCGACCGCATGTTGGGCGCAAAGAAGCGTCCGCGATAGGCCGGATGGGTGATGATCTCGTAGGACGGGAAATAGTCGACCCGCGCCTGCGTCTGAACCAACTCCGAGGCCACGGCCCGCAGAAGTGATTTCGAATGGCTCGTCGCGGTCAGCACATGCTGCCCCGAGGCTGTGGCCGTGAGCGGCACTGGCGACACGGTCAAAAGCGCAATCAGCCGCCGGTTGGCCCGGAACATCAGCCGCAAGGCCGCAGTCATGTCGGCCATGAGGGAGGCAAAGCCGTGGTTGACGAAACCATGGACCTCCGCGTCGAACTCTCCCGCGACCGTGCCCGGACAGACGGCATATTCCACGCCGGTCGTGCGGTTCTGCCAGGCTTCCGTCAGGCCCATGGTAAAGACGAAAACTTGCGACTCGCGCACCGCCCGCGCAATCGCAGCCAGTGTTTCGCGGCGCGAGGCGTAAAGCTCCTCGGCTGACACGAAGCCCCCTGGCTCGACCGCCGGCCGGAACGGATCATAGAACCGCCCGCCGCTTTCCCAGACCTCGTCGGGCGGATCTGCCTCGGTCAAGGCCCAGGTCAGCCACTGCAGCAACATCCGGGGAGTATAGATATTGCCGGTCCGAAAGCTGAACGTGCCATAGTGGTAGTCATGCCGCTGTGTCCGGGTCAGGCCCACGGGGCCAGGCTCAAAGTCCAGCCAGCGATAGCGCCGCGCAACCAGCGCCTTGGCGAAATGCTGGGCAAAACACGACCCCGCCGTGACGATCCGGGTCCGACGGCGGATTTCGTGCTTCGGCTTCCAGAGGCCGCTGATCGCCAAAGCATCGCGCTCCGCCACGGCCATACGCCAGAAACGGTCCTCGGGCAGGGTCTCATAGGGATGGGGCATACAGAGGGGTCCGGGGCAATGGCCTTTGCCGCAAGATACGACGGCCTGCTTGCTGGAACGTCAACCGCTTTTCGGCACCGCTCTCCACAGACCCTCGGGACCGTGCTAGCCTTGCCCCATGCCTAGCCTCTGCCGCGATTGCCTAATCCTGACGGACGTGGAGCTTTCCCCCCCGGCGCGATGCCCCGCCTGCCGCTCACCCCGTATCGTCACCCACCTTGAGCTTTCGGCGCTTTCCATCGCCCACATGGATTGCGACGCCTTCTACGCTTCGGTCGAAAAGCGCGACAACCCGGCTCTCCGCGACCAGCCGGTGATTGTTGGCGGCGGCCAGCGCGGCGTTGTTTCCACCTGCTGTTACATCGCCCGGATCAAGGGCGTCCGGTCCGCCATGCCGATGTTCCAGGCCCTGAAGCTTTGCCCCGAGGCGATCGTGGTGAAACCCCGCTTCTCGGCCTACACCGAAGCCTCGCGCGCCATCCGCGCCATGATGGAAGACCTGACCCCCGCCATCGAACCGCTTTCCCTTGACGAGGCCTTCCTCGACCTCACCGGGACCGCCCGCCTGCACGGCGCTGCCCCCGCCGTGCTGCTGGCGCGGCTCACCAAGCGGATGGAGGGCGAGCTTGGCCTCACCGGCTCCATTGGCCTGTCGCACAACAAGTTCCTCGCCAAGATCGCCTCCGACCTCGACAAACCTCGCGGCTTTTCGGTGATCGGCCGCGCCGAGACCGAGGCATTCCTGAAACCCAAACCCGTCCGCGTCATCTGGGGTGTCGGCACCGCGACCCAGGCCGCACTGGAACAGGCCGGCATCCGCACCATTTCCGACCTTCTGCGTTGGGACCGCGCCGACCTTGGCGCGCGCTTCGGCAGCATGGGCGACCGGCTCTGGCACTTTGCGCGGGGGCTGGACACCCGCCGCGTGAACCGGAACGAGAAACTGAAGTCGATCTCGAAAGAGACCACCTTCTTCGAAGACACTTCCGACCCAGATCTACTTGAAGGTCACATCTGGAGGCTTTCCGAACAGGTCGCGGACCGGGCCAAGGCCAAACATCTATCGGGCCGCACCGTCACCCTGAAACTCAAGCGCAGCGATTTCCAGCTGGTCAGCCGCCGCATCTCCCTGTCGGACCCGACCCAACTTACCGACCGCATCTACCGCGCCGCCGCAGACCTTTTCACCCACGTAGGATCAAAAGGCCCCTTCCGTCTGATCGGCGTCGGCATCTCCGACCTTGCACCCGAGGATCAGGCCGACCTTTCGCAGGACCTTCTTGACCCCGAAGCCCGCCGCCGGGCCGCCGCCGAACGGGCCACCGACGCAATCCGGGCAAAGTTTGGGTCAGACGCCATCATAAAGGGCCGCGCCTTACGCTAAAGTGCCCACTCGTTGGACGAAGTTTGCGCAGGCGCCGGTCGATGTGCCAGTCAAGTAACCATCATCCTACCGTCACAGTAGATATACGGAATCGCTGGACGGTGCATTCTGGATTAAAGTCGAGGAGGCGTTCGCTTGTTTTCCCTGCAAGGTCACAAAGCGCTGATCGTCGGCATCGCGAACGAGCACTCCATTGCCTACGGCTGCGCCCAGGCCTTGAAGGCACAAGGGGCAGACGTCGCCATCACCTGGCTGAACGAAAAGGCCGAACGTTTCGTTCGCCCCTTGGCTGAACAGCTTGGGGCTGAAATCATGGCGCCGCTCGATGTGTCCGAACCCGGAGAGTTGGAAGCGCTGTTCCAGGCGATCACCGACAAATGGGGGCGGCTCGACACGCTTTTGCATTCCATCGCCTTCGCGCCCAAGACTGATCTTCAAGGTCGTGTCATCGATTGCTCGGCCGATGGCTTCAGCCTGGCTATGGATATATCGGTCCATTCCTTTCTGCGGATGATCCGACTGGCCGAACCATTGATGCCCAATGGCGGTTGCTGCCTTTCGGTCAGCTTCTTCGGCTCGTCTCGTGTCGTGCGGCACTACAACATGATGGGCCCGGTCAAGGCAGCGCTGGAAAGCACGGTGCGCTATGCTGCGGCAGAATTGGGCGAAAAGGGCATTCGCGTCCATGCCCTCTCACCTGGGCCGCTGAAGACTCGTGCTGCCAGTGGCATCGACCATTTCGACGAACTCTTGTCCACCGCCGCAGACCGCGCGCCCACCCACCAGCTAGCCACGATCGAGGATGTGGGGGCGATGGCCGCCTTTCTTGCCTCGGCTGGAGCCCGTAACCTGACCGGCGGTGTCCACGACATCGACGGCGGCTTTTCGATCACCGCCTGAAAGGGGTCCGTCCCATGGCCAACATCTTCGATCTTTTTGACCCTGCCCGCCAGCCGCACGTGCCCCGTCCGGAAGGCGACGCTCTGGCCGTGATGCGCGACAGCATGCGCACCGCCGAAGACGAGATCGAGGCTGGTTCGGCCACCTTCAAGATCCTGACCACGGCGGCACAACGCCAGTCCGCCCGGATCACCGACACCCATTCCCGCCGCGCCGAAGCGACGCTGGAAAAGGCGCAAAGCCTGATGGAAGACCTGCGCTCGGCCCAGACCGAAGGCCGGCTTGGCGCTGACTGGGCGGAATACATACGCGACGCCTGGGAGCGGATGATCCTTACCACCGACACGCTGCGCAAGCGCGGCGACATCTTTCTGGAGCATGAGGAAGCAGGCTGCCCGCCCGTGCTGATCTATGATTACGAAATCATCATGGACGGCAAGGACCTGCCCTACCCGTCGAACTACATGCTCTTGAAGATCACGCCACCGGAAGGCGTGACGGTGAACGACAACCGCCGCCCCTACATCATCATCGACCCGCGCGCAGGCCACGGTCCCGGCATCGGCGGCTTCAAATCCGACAGCCAGGTGGGTGTTGCCCTCGGCGAAGGCCACCCGGTCTATTTCGTCGCTTTCAAGCGGATGCCCGAGCCGGGCCAGTTCCTGTCCTACGTTACCCGCGCCGAAGCTGCCTTCGTGCGCGAGGTGATGCGCCGTCACCCGAAAGCCTCGCGGCCCGTCGTCACCGGCAACTGCCAGGGCGGTTGGGCGACGCTGCTTCTGGCTGCGACGAACCCCGACCTCACCGGCCCGATCGTCATCAACGGCGCTCCGGTGGCCCCCTGGGCCGGCAAGGTCGGCGAAAACCCGATGCGCTACAACGCGGGCGTGCTGGGCGGGACCTGGATTCCGATGATGCTTTCGGACCTTGGTGGCGGCATCTTTGACGGCGCGCATCTGGTGCAGAACTTCGAGATGATGAACCCCGCGCGCACGCTTTTCCGGAAATACACCGACCTCTTCCGCGACATCGACAAGGGCGACGAGACCTTCCTTGAGTTCGAGAAATGGTGGGGCGGCTTCTTCCTGATGACCGAAGCCGAGATCAAATGGATCGTCGAGCAGCTCTTCGTCGGCAACCGTTTGGTTAAGAACGAGGCCCGCATCGAGCCCGGTCGTCCGATTGACCTGAAAGCGATCCGCGCTCCGATCATCGTCTTCGCCAGCCACGGCGACAACATCACCCCGCCGCAGCAAGCGCTGAACTGGGTCGCCGAAACCTATGCGGATGTGAACGAGATCCGCATCCGCGGCCAGCGCATCATCTACATGGTGCATGACCAGGTTGGCCATCTGGGGATCTTCGTCTCGTCGCAGATCGCCAAGAAAGAACACTCCGAAGTCGCCTCGACCCTGAAGACCATCGAAGCGCTGGCCCCCGGCCTTTACGAGATGCAGATCGAGGATGTGGTCGAAAAGAACGGCCAGAAGCACTTCACGGTCGGCTTTCAGGAACGCACGCTGGACGACATCCGCGCGCTGGATGACACGGTCGGGGACGAACGTCCCTTTGCCGCCGTGGCCCGCGCCGCCGAAGTGCAGGCGCAGCTTTACGACACGGTCCTGCGTCCGATGGTCAAGTCGCTTGTCACTGAAACCGGCGCCGAAATGTCGCGCGCCCTGCATCCAGCTCGACTGACCCGCGCGCTGATGTCCAGCCGCAACCCGATGATGCAAAACGTGGAAGCCGCCGCCGAAAAGGTGAAGGCCGACCGCCAGAAGGCCGCGCCGACCAACCCGTTCCTGGCGGCCGAGGCGTTCTGGGTCCAGTCGGCCGAGAACATGATCGACATCATGCGTGACAGTCGCGACATGATGTTCGAGCTGACGTTCCATTCCATCTGGGGCAGTCCATGGGCCCGCAGCTTCGGGAAGACGCATGAGGCTCGCCGCACCCTCAAAAGCCATGGAGAACTCCGTGGCCTGCCTGAAGTGGCCAACGCCCTGATGCACATTGAGCAGGGCGGTTTCCCTGAGGCCGTGATCCGGATGCTTGTCCTTCTGGCCGAAAACCGGGGCACAGTGCGGCGCGACCGGTTGGAACGCTCAGCCCAGGTGCTGACCCAGGACGAACCCTTCAAATCGCTTGGCGCAGATCGCCGCGCGATGATCATTCACCAGCAGACCCTGATCGCGACCTTCGAGACCGAAAGCGCCATCGAAACCCTCCCGCTCCTCATCCGCGACAAGGCCGAGCGCGAGCTGGCGCTGCAAGTTGTCCAGTTCGTCCCCGGCGTGATCGAAGAGATGTCGCCGCGCACCCTGTCCCTTCTCCAGCGCTTCCGCGAGGTTCTGAACCTTGATCCCCTGACCGAGAACGTGACCGCCGACCCCCTGGCCGCGACCGCTGTTCCCGAGGTCGAGCCAGAGTCTTTGCCGGAGCTGGTTGTCGCCACCGAAACGCCAGCGCCAAACGGCAACGGCCGGTCGCGCCGCCGGGCCGCACCTGTCGCGGACGCCGGGTCGGAGGGCTAAGATGCGCCTGGTGAACAAGACCTTCGACGAGATGCAGCCCGGCGACAAAGCCGAGTTGCGCCGTCTGATCACCGCCGATGATCTCTACATCTTCGCCGTCGCCTCGGGCAACACCAACCCGATGCACCTGCAGGACAGCGATCTTGACGGCGACGGCACGGTCGAACGCGTGGCCCCCGGCATGTTCGTCGCCTCGCTGATCTCGGCGGTCCTTGGGACGCAGCTGCCGGGGCCAGGGACGCTCTACCGCCGTCAGGTCCTGGACTTTCACTCCCGCGCCCACGCGGGCGAGGAAGTGGTCGTGCGGGCCGAGGTCCTGTCGAAGGCAGATGGCGTAGTGCGCCTGAAGACCGAGGTCAGCCATGCCAGCGACGGCAAACTGATCCTGACCGGTGAGGCCGAAGTGCTGGCCCCGACCGAGAAATTCGACCGTGACGATGTCGAAATTCCCGGCCTTGTCGTCCAGCGCCACCGGCATTTCGAGGCGCTCCTCGAACGCTCCCGCCCCTTGCCATCGCTTCCCACCGCCGTCGTCTGCCCGGACGAAGCCAAATCGCTGGGCGGAGCGCTTCTGGCAGCCAAGGAAAGCATCATCACGCCGATCCTTGTCGGGTCGGAAGCGGCGATCCGCAAGGCCGCCGAGGAAATCGGTGCCGACCTCACCGGCATCGAAATCATCGACGTCGCGGGTGATGCCGCTGCCGCCGAACGCGCCTGCGCGCTGGTGCATGAGGGCCGTGTGGCAGCGGTCATGAAGGGGCATCTCCATACCGACGACCTCTTGAAGCCGATGCTGGACAAGGCGCTTGGCCTGCGGATGGGCCGGCGCTTCACCCATGTCTTCGTGATGGATGTGCCGGGCCAGCCCGAGCCGTTGTTCGTCACCGATGCCGCGATCAACATTGCACCCGACCTCGCGACCAAGGTCGATATCTGCCAGAATGCCATTGACCTTGCCCTGTCACTTGGCATGGACCCGCGTGTCGGCGTCCTGTCGGCAGTCGAAACCATCAACCCGGCAATCCAGTCCTCCATTGACGCAGCCCTTCTCTCCAAGATGGCAGATCGGGGCCAGATTACCGGGGGCCAGGTCGAAGGCCCCCTGGCCATGGACAATGCGATCGATATGGGTGCCGCGAAGACCAAAGGCCTGAAGGGCAATGTAGCTGGCCGCGCGAACATCCTTGTCGTGCCGGGGATTGATGCCGGGAACATGCTGGCCAAGCAGCTGGCCTTTATCAGCCATGCCGAAGGTGCCGGGCTGGTGCTCGGCGCCAAGGTTCCGGTCATCCTGAACTCCCGTTCGGATAGCCCGATGTCGCGTCTCGCTTCCTGCTCTGTGGCAGCGATCCACCATTTCGCGACGGCAGCGAAATGACCCGCGCTGTCCTGACCCTGAACGCGGGTTCATCGTCGCTCAAAGTCTCGCTCTTCCCCGAAACTGGCGAAGCGCCGTTGGCTACCGGCCATGCCGACCGCATCGGGCCAGAGGGCGTCTTGAAACTGAAGGATGCGGCCGATCAGCCGATCCCGGCAACGGGCGACCTCACCACCCACGCCGGAGCCATGGCCGCCGTCATCAGCGGCTTTCGCGCCCATTTGCCCGAGCTTGATTTGATCGCCATCGGTCACCGCGTCGTCCATGGCGGGGCGGACCGCAACGCGCCCGAGACGGTAACCGACAGCCTTCTTGCTGACCTCGAAAAACTCTCGCCCTTCGCCCCCCTGCACCAGCCGCACAACCTTGCCGGTATCCGTGCCGCCATGGCGGCTTTCCCCGGCGTGGCGCAGGTGGCCTGTTTCGACACGGCCTTCCACCGCAACCAGCCCTTCGTCAACGACACTTTCGCGCTGCCGCGTGAGATGTATGCCGAAGGCGTCCGCCGCTACGGCTTTCATGGCCTGAGCTACGATTACATCACCAGCGACCTTACCCAGACCGCCCCGCAGCTGGCCGAAGGCCGGGTTGTGGTGGCGCACCTGGGTAACGGCGCCTCAATGTGCGGGATCACGAACGGTCGCTCGGTTTCATCAACCATGGGCTTCTCGGCGCTTGACGGCCTGCCGATGGGCACGCGCTGCGGGCAGGTCGATCCGGGGGTTCTTCTGTATCTGATGGACCAGAAGGGCATGACCGCCGCCGAAATCACCGACCTCCTTTACAAGAAATCCGGCCTCCTCGGTCTTTCCGGCCTCTCCAACGACATGCGCACGCTGGAGGCCGCAGGCACGCCCGAAGCCATGCAGGCCATCGACTACTTCACCTTCCGCTGCCAGCGCGAGGTCGGTGCCATGGCCGCTGCGCTGGGCGGGATCGACGCTTTGGTCTTCTGCGGCGGTATCGGAGAAAACTCACGCCTGATCCGCGCGCGCATCTGTGAACGGCTCGGCTGGATGGGCATTGAAATTGACCATTCGAAGAACGCGGCGAACGAACGGGTGATCTCAACCGACTTCGCCCGGACCACGGTCATGGTGATCCCGACCAACGAGGAACTGGTGATCGCCCGCGCCGCCCGTGCGGCAGTGGGCCTGCAGTAGGCGGCGGCATGAAAGGCTCGTTGAAACCCGAGGCGGCAGCCGAGATGATCGCCGAAGGGGCCAGCCTGATGATCGGCGGCTTCATGGCCGTCGGCACGCCCGAACGAATGATCGACGCCATCGTCGCGCGGGGCATCAAGAACCTGACCATCATCGCCAACGACACCGCCATGCCCGGCAAAGGCATCGGCAAGCTGATCTCGGCGGGTCTTGTCCGGCATGTCATCGCCAGCCATATCGGCCTGAACCCCGAAACGCAGGCCAAGATGATCTCGGGCGAGATCACGTGCGAGTTGGTCCCGCAAGGCAGCCTGATCGAACGCATCCGGGCCGGTGGCATGGGTCTGGGTGGCGTGTTGACGCCCACCGGCCTTGGCACCGAGGTCGAGGACGGCAAGCAGATTGTCACGGTCGAGGGCAATCGCTTCATCGTCGAAACCCCGCTCAAGGCCGACTTCGCGCTGATCGGGGCGTGGCAGGCCGACTATGTCGGCAACCTCAGCTATCTGCTGACCGCCCACAACTTCAACCCGATCATCGCCCTGGCCGGCCGGACCGTGATTGCCGAGGCGGAAAGCATCGTGCCCGTCGGCGTGATCCCTCCCGACGCGGTCAAGACGCCGGGTGTTCTGGTCGATCACCTGCTGATCCGTGCGGCATAGGGGAACATGATGGACGCGAAAGAGCTTATCGCCCGCCGTGTTGCCCGCGAGATCATGCCGGGGACGCTGGTGAACCTCGGGATCGGGCTCCCGTCGATGGTGGCGAATTTCGTGCCCGAGGGCCTTGGCGTGTTCTTCCAGGCTGAGAATGGCGTGATCGGCCTTGGAGCGCGCCCGCCCGAAGGGATGGAGGACCACCACCTCACCGACGCGGGCGGCGGCTTCGTGACCGCCGTACCGGGGGCCGCCAGCATCGACAGCGCCATGAGCTTTGGCCTGATCCGGGGCGGACATCTGGACATGACGGTGCTTGGCGGGTTGCAGGTCGACGAAGCCGGGCATCTGGCGAACTGGAAAGTGCCGGGCAAGATGGTGCCGGGCATGGGGGGTGCCATGGACCTGGTGACTGGTGCCGCCCGCGTGATCGTCGCCATGCAGCACTCCGCCAAGGGGGCGTCAAAGATCGTTCCCCGCTGCACCCTCCCCCTGACCGCGCTCCGCCGGGTGGACCTGATCGTCACCGACCTCGCCGTCATCGAACCCACCGGCGCGGGCCTTGTCCTGAAGGAACGCGCGCCCGGCGTCAGCATCGACGACATCCGCGCCGCCACCGAAGCCGCCCTTGTCATCCCCGACGAGGTGCCGGAAATGACCCTGATCTGAGGCCCCCTATGCCCGATTTCCGCACCGCCATCGTCACCGGCTCTACCTCGGGCATCGGTTTCGCCATCGCCCGGGCCTTGGCTGAGGCTGGCCATGCCGTAATGATGAACGGCCTTGGCGAGGCGAAGGCCATCGAGATCGAACGCGCCCAGCTTGAATCCGAAACCGGCGCGCCCATCGCCTTCCACGGCGCCGACATGTCCGACCCCTCCCAGATCGCCGACCTGGTGGCCGCAACCGAAACGCGCTTTGGCCAGGTCGACATCGTCGTCAACAACGCCGGCATCCAGACCGTCTCACCTATCGAGGACTTCCCGGTCGACCGCTACAACCTGATCATGGCGGTGAACATGTCGGCCGCCTGGCACCTTTGCCGCGCGACCTTTGGCGGCATGAAGCAGCGCGGCTGGGGCCGGGTGATCAACATCGCCTCCGCCCACGGCCTTGTCGCCTCGCCCTACAAGTCCGCCTATGTCATGGCCAAGCACGCCATCGTCGGCCTGACCAAGACCCTGGCGCTGGAAGGTGCCGAACACGGCATCACCGCCAACGCCATCTGCCCCGGTTACGTCCTGACCCCCCTCGTCGAAAAGCAGATCCCCGAGACGGCAAAGGCCCGAGGGATCACCGAGGACGAAGTGATCCGCGACGTCCTTCTGGCCGCGCAGCCGACCAAGACTTTCGTCCAGCCCGGCCAGATCGGCGCGCTTGCGGCGTTCCTGTGCACCGGTGCCGCCAGCCAGATCACCGGAACCGCGCTGCCCGTCGATGGCGGCTGGACCGCCCATTAAAGGACCCAGACGATGCTCAAGATCCAGAAAATCGGCGTCATCGGCGGCGGCACCATGGGCAGCGGCATCGCCCAGACCTTCGCGATGGCGGGGTATCCCGTCCTGATCCAGGACCTCGCCGAACCCGCCCTTGACCGGGCGCGCAAGACCGTCGAAACCAGCCTCGCCCGGCTGGTGAAGAAGGAAACCCTGACCGAAGCGAAAGCCGCCGAGGCGATGGCAATGATCGCCACCACCACCGTCTTTGACCTGATGGACGACCGCGACCTCGTGATCGAAGCCATCGTCGAGAAGGTCGACATCAAGACCGATCTCCTCAAACGCCTTGACGGCATCTGCCGCCATGACGCGATCTTTGCCTCCAACACCTCATCGATCTCACTGACCGAGCTTGCCGCCGCCTCGGCGCATCCGGGCCGGGTGATCGGCATGCATTTCTTCAACCCCGTCCCGATGATGCAGCTCGTCGAGATCATCCGCGCGCTGCAGACCACCGATCAGGTGTCCGAGGCGATCACCGACCTCACCCTCGCCATCGGCAAGACCCCGCGCGTGTCAAAGGACAGCTACGGCTTCATTGTCAACCGCCTCCTCGCCCCGCAGATCAACGAGGCCATCAACTGCGTCTATGAAGGCCTCGCCACCGCCGAAGACATCGACAGCATGATGAAACTGGGCGCCAACCACCCGATGGGCCCCCTTTCCCTTGGGGACCTGATCGGGCTCGACGTGGTCCTGAACATCATGGAGACGCTCTACCAGGGCTTCGATGACCCGAAATATCGCGCAAGCCCGCTCTTGAAACAGATGGTCGCCGCTGGCTACCTTGGCCGCAAGACCGGCAAGGGCTTTGCCGAGTATCACCAGCGCTAACTTCCTGCGAAGGGCGGGGAATGCAGACGTTCAAGGCCGAAGACGGCACCAGCCTTGCCTACCGCATCGACGGACAGGGCCTCCCGCTGCTGGCCCTTGCAGGCCTGACCCGCGACAACCGCGATTTCGACTATCTCGCCCGCCACCTGCCCGCCGATATCCGCCTGATCCGCCTCGACAGTCGCGGCCGGGGCGACTCGGCCTGGGCCCCGCCCGAAACCTATACCGTCGGGCAAGAGGCGAAGGATGCACTGGCCCTCCTCAACCATCTGGGGCTGGACCGCGTGGCCATCATCGGCTCGTCCCGCGGCGGTCTGATCGGCCTGGTGATTGCCGCCACTGCAAAGCATCGCCTTCTGGGCCTGTGCTTCAACGATGTCGGCCCCGTGGTCGAACGCGACGGCCTTCTGCGCATCGGCACCTATGTCGGGATCGAACCCGCCGTCCCGACGCTGGCGGAGGTCGCCGACCGCATGCAATCAGCCATGCCAGGCTTTTCCCACGTGCCTGCGCTCCGCTGGCAAGAGGAAACCATCCGCCACTATGTCCAGCTTGATGGCCGCGTCGGGCTGACCTACGACCCGGCCCTGCGTGTCGCCTTCGACACCGCCATGGCCGCGCCCTTCCCCGACCTCTGGCCGCTCTTCGACGCCTGCGAAGGCCTGCCCCTGGCGCTGATCCGGGGTGAGGCCTCGGACGTCCTCGCCCGCCCCACCGCCGAAGAGATGCGCCGCCGCCGCCCCGACATGCTCTTCGCCGAAATCCCCGCCCGCGGCCATATCCCGTTTCTTGATGAGCCCGAGGCCGTCCGGGTTGTAAATCAGTGGCTCGGCTTGATCCGGGACCACAAAGACCACTCCGACCGGCACTCTGTTGCAGCACCGGCAGCGCCGTAGGGTCTGGACTCGTCCAGTCTCACACCTCCGGCCTCACGCCTCCACACCTGTCACCCCCGCGAAAGCGGGGCCTAAACTCCCCGCCCGGGGCAGCGTGGGCGATCCGCCCACCACCGGAACGTTCATGCTCAGGCATTCGGCAATGCCTGCGGTGCCCTCAGTCCAATTCTCTTAGGACTCGAAACCCATCGAACTGTGATCGTAAACTCTCATGGTGAGAAAATCGCCATGCAACCCGTGCGAGATCAATGGCGTGTGCATAGCTTCCGCCACGAACAGACCTATCGCAGGTCTTCGCAAAGCTCCGGGCTAACCATTCACTCGATGTTGACCACCCAGCATAACGCTCCGAATAGCAGGACAGAGTGATCTCGGAAACGTTACCGGACGTATGTCGAATGCCCCATGCATTCCCGGCATCAAGCTCTCCGACGGGGGCCGGAAAACCACGCGTCAGAAAATCAGCTTGCGGCGCTCTAAGTGCGGTCTTTGTATCCTCACCGGAAAAATTCGCCTGAACCGAAGTGACTTCGTCACCCTGCGCGAACCGCGTCGTTGTACCCGCTCGAGCGGCATATTCCCACTCAGCTTCAGTCGGCAAACGATAGGAGTCAGTCGAAAGTTTCGTATTGAGCCAATCAACATAGAGCTGTGCATCAGGATACGAGACATAGACAACCGGGAAATTGCCTGAGATCAGCAGGTTAGTGTCATCCGCGATAGCCCGCGCAATTGCTTTGTTGTATTCGGCACTTCCGAACCGGTCATCGGCAAGCGATAATGAGATCGCTTCGATCGCCTCAACCGGAGGGATTTCGTTGTCGGGGATGTATCCACGACACCCTCCGTCATCGACGCAAGCCATCCACTCCGCATAGGTCACTTCGTTCCGGCCAATGGCAATCGGAATGTCGATTTTCACCTGGTGCTGTGGGCCTTCATCTTCCTTGACGAAGGGGCGTTCCGGGGTAACCGGATGGAAGGCTCCATCACAGAAGACCACATTTCGTCGGAATTCGTCCTCCGGCGCCCCCATCACGAACTCACCCAGCGGAAGCTCGATCATCTCCGGACAGACGTCGCAGTCGCGGAAGACGTCCAGCGGTTCGGCAAAGCCGGGATGCACTGCAAGGATCAGCATCGCGACTGCCACCCGCACAAGGTTCCGCAAAACCGCCATCACCAAAAAACGCTCCGATCAATGATCAATGTAGGTCGGGGTTCACCCCGACTCTCTCTAACCCCCGCCCCTTAACACCCGGTAAACGCCCACAGCCAACCCCTTGGAATCCTTTGCTGCTTCGGGATTGTCCACCGTGGACAGCACCTTGCGGCTGACCGTCCTCAGGCCGCCAGAATATCGTGATCCAGAGCATAAAGGCCCCCCGCCCCCTCGCGGACCTGGGCCAGCAGCGCCCCATGTTCCGGCAGCAGCCGCCGGATCATCACCCGGGCCAGCGGCTCCCGTTCCGGGTCGGCCAGCGCCGCCTTGAGGTGCGCATGCCCCCCCAGTACCCGGGCAAAGGCCCGCAGATACGGCACCGCCCCGGCGAACCGGTCGTTCAGGGGGTGGGCGAGCATACCCTCGGTCGCCTCCCGCAGCGCCTCGGCCGCAGCCCAGACATCACCGGCGAGATCGGGGAACCGGGCGCGGGCATCCTCGGCCCCGCGCTGGACCTCGTCGATCAGCCGGAACGCCGCCTCGCCGCCATCGGCCATCTTGCGGCCGACAAGGTCCATCGCCTGGATGCCGTTCGTGCCCTCATAGATCGGGAGGATCCGCGCATCCCGCAGGAACTGCGCCGCGCCGGTCTCCTCGATGAACCCCATACCGCCATGGATCTGGACCCCGGCATGCGCGACCTCGCAGGCAATATCGGTACAATAGGCCTTGGCGATGGGGGTCAGCAGTGCCGCGCGGGCCTGCCAGTCGGCGTGGCCAGTCGCCGTCGCCATGTCGATCGCCACGGCACAGGACAGCGCGATCGAGCGGGCGGCAAAGACCTCGGCCCGCATCGTGGCCAGCATCCGGCGGACATCGGCGTGGTCGATGATCGTCCCGTCCTTCGACAACGGCGTCACCCCTTGCTTGCGGTCGCTTGCATAGGCCAGCGCGTATTGCAGGGCAGCCTCGGCAACCCCCACGCCTTGGGCTGCGACCGAAAGCCGGGCATTGTTCATCATCGTGAACATCGCCGCCATCCCCTTGTGCGGCGCGCCGACCAGCCAGCCCGTCGCGCCATCGAACTGCATCACGCAGGTCGGGCTGCCGTGAATGCCAAGCTTGTGCTCCAGGCTGACGACACGCAGGCTGTTGCGGGCGCCCAGGTTCCCGTCCGCGTCGGGAATGAACTTCGGCACCATGAAGAGGCTGATGCCCTTCGTCCCTTCCGCCCCGTCCGGAAGTCGTGCCAGCACCAGGTGGCAGACGTTCGGGGTCAGATCGCTTTCGCCCCAGGTGATGAAGATCTTCTGCCCCGAAACCGCAAAGGTCCCGTCACCGTTGGGTTCCGCTTTCGACCGCAAGGCCCCCACATCGGTACCCGCATGAGGTTCGGTCAGGTTCATCGTCCCCGACCATTCGCCCGAGGTCAGCTTTGGCAGGTAAAGCGCCTTCAGGTCGTCCGACGCGTGATGTTCCAGCGCCTCGATCTGGCCCTTGCTGAGAAGCGGTTTCAGATGCAGCGAAAGGCAGGCGCCCGACATCATGTCATCGACCGAAAGGGCTAGCGCGATGGGAAGACCCATTCCGCCATGTTCCGGATTTGCCGCCATGCCGACCCAACCGCCCGAGGCGATGGCACGGTAGCCCTCGGCGAAACCGGGCGAGGAGACAACAGCACCATTTTCCAGCCGGGCAGGATGCTTGTCGCCGGTCCGGTTCAGAGGCGCCAGGATGTCGGTCGAGATCCTGCCAGCCTCGGTCAGGATCGCCTCGGTCAGATCCGGGGTCGCCTCGGCAAAGCGAGAGGTCGCCGCGACTTCGGCAAAGCCAACCACATGGTCCAGGATGAAGCGTATATCGTTGACCGGGGCACGATACGGCATTGGTTTCTCCCTCCGAACGCTTGGCAAAACGGGGGGCCTGCCGTAAGGACGACCCCAATCCTAGGCTAACTCTTTCGTGATAGCCTTCAAGCCGGACGCTGCGTCAGTTGCAATGACCCTTATTCTTTCAGATGAAGAAAACGGCATCAACCAGGCCGCAGACCTACTGCGGGCAGGCGGGCTCGTCGCTTTCCCGACCGAGACGGTCTACGGCCTGGGCGGAGATGCGCGATCGGATCAGGCGGTCGCGCGGATCTATGAGGCGAAGGGGCGGCCTAGCTTCAACCCGCTGATCGTGCACGTGCCCGATCTTGCGGCGGCGGAAGCAATCGCCGAGTTGGGTCCAAAGGCGCGGCTGCTCGCAACCGCATTCTGGCCAGGACCGCTTACACTGGTGTTGCCACTGCGGCCCAAAGCGGGTGTCTCGCCTTTGGTGACAGCCGGGCTGTCGACAGTCGCGATCCGGGTACCAGCGCACCCCCTTGCGCAACGGCTGCTGCATGCCTTTGGTGGCCCGATCGCCGCCCCTTCTGCCAATCCGTCTGGCCGGGTGTCTCCCACACGGGCCGGCCATGTACTGGACGGGTTGTCCGGTCGGATCGCGGCTGTTCTGGATGGCGGACCTTGCACCGTGGGGTTGGAAAGCACCATCGTTCTGGCCGATCCCGAGCCGGTGCTGCTCCGCCTCGGCGGTATTCCGATGGAGGCGTTTGAGGTCGCGTTGGGTGAACCATTGGCGCTGGGAGGAGATGCCGGAAAGCCGACATCGCCGGGCCAGTTTGCTTCACATTACGCGCCCGAAGCGGATCTGCGGCTGAACGCGATGAAGGCGGAGGATGGCGAAGTCTTGGTGGGGTTTGGTCCAGTCGTTGGCAGGCTGACCTTGTCCGGAACCGGCGATCTGGTCGAGGCGGCGGCAGGCCTTTTCCACGCTTTGCGTGAGGCCGACCGACTGGCAGGCCCAGGCGGCAAGATCGCTTTCGCACCGATCCCGGAAAAAGGCCTTGGCCGGGCGATCAATGACCGGTTGCGCCGGGCTGCCGCACGGCGCGAGTAGGCGACGGACCGCAACCCGATGATAGTCATGCATAAGACATCCGCACTATTGCGAATCTGGAGAAATTCCCCGTTCTTAACTTGCCGAACATATGCCATAGTTTACCCGGGCCTGAGAGCCTGTGCAATCAGAACACCTGCCGGGCAAGGCGGGAAATCAAAAGGGAACCGTGGAATGCTTAACGAATTCAAAGCCTTTATCTCAAAGGGCAACGTCCTTGACCTGGCCGTCGGTATCATCATCGGCGCTGCCTTTACTGCCATCGTCACATCGCTCGTTGATGATTTGATTCAACCGCTGATCGGCATGATTATCGGCGGGATCGACTTCTCGGCCATGGGCTTCTCGATCGGGGATGCAAGATTTGCCATCGGCAACTTTATCACTGCGATCATCAAGTTCGTGATCGTGGCCTGGGTGGTCTTCCTGATCGTCAAGGCGGTGAACAGGATGATGCCGAAGAAGGAAGAGGCCCCCGCTGGCCCGTCTGACAACGACCTCTTGAAGGAAATCGTGGCACAGCTGAAGGCGCGTCCCCTGGCCTGATGCCAGAAGTCTTGATGCCTAAAGCTCGAAAGCCCCCGCCGCTGGCGGGGGTTTTTGCTCAGCGGGGTTGGATCAAATCTTCAGCGCCTCGGCAGCGTCGATCACCGGCAGACCCAGCGCTTCACCAACGGCGGCATAGGTCAGCTTGCCCGCGTGGGCGTTAAGGCCGTTCAGAAGATGCTTGTCGTCGGCGCAAGCCTGCTTCCAGCCCTTGTCGGCAAGGGCCAGCATGAACGGCATCGTCGCATTGCCCAAGGCCTGGGTCGAAGTACGGGCCACTGCACCGGGCATGTTGGCGACGCAGTAGTGCATGATGCCGTCGACTTCGTAGATCGGGTCCTGGTGGGTTGTCGCACGCGAGGTCTCGAAGCAACCACCCTGGTCAATGGCGACGTCCACCAGCGCCGCACCGTGCTTCAGTTCCTTCAGCTGGGCTTTCGAGATCAGCTTCGGAGCCGCCGCACCGGGGATCAACACCGCGCCGATGATCATGTCGGCTTCACGGGCCAGCGAGATGGTGTTGCCCGCGCTGGCATAAGCGTTCTTGAACTGACCGCCGAAAACGTCGTCGAGATAGCGAAGCCGGTTGATCGAACGGTCAAGCACGGTCACGTCCGCGCCCATCCCGGCGGCGATCTTGGCCGCATGGGTGCCGACGACACCGCCACCGATCACCAGAACCTTCGCAGGCGACACGCCGGGGACGCCACCAAGCAGCACACCACGGCCGCCATTGGCCTTTTGCAGGGTCCATGCCCCGACCTGCGGGGCCAGACGTCCCGCAACTTCGGACATCGGCGCCAGAAGGGGCAGGCCGCCCCGGTCATCGGTCACCGTCTCATAGGCGATACAGGTGGCCCCGGATTTCAGAAGATCCTTGGTCTGCTCCGGATCGGGGGCGAGGTGCAGGTAGGTGAACAGAACCTGACCGTCACGCAGACGTTCGCGTTCGACCGCCTGGGGTTCCTTGACCTTGACGATCATGTCGGCCTTTTCAAAGACCTCTTCGGCCGTATCGACGATCTTGGCGCCAGCGGCCTTGTAGTCGGCATCCGAGAAGCCTGCGCCAACACCGGCGTTCTTCTCGATGATGACCTTGTGGCCATGGGCAACGGCCTCACGCGCGGCGTCGGGGGTCATGCCGACCCGGAATTCCTGCGGCTTGATCTCTTTCGGGCATCCGATTCTCATGTTTCCCTCCCCTTGGGTGCACTTGGAATATCCTAGCAATCTTGGTCTGTTTTTCTGGCAAAGCTTTGAATTTGTATTGGCAGACTGCCGCCTCTGCGGAGACTTCTACGCGGAATCACGTCAATCGCCGAAGATTCTTGCGAAAGCACATGCTGCCAGCGAAGACGCTTCATCGAAATCACGATGAACTGTCACTGGCGCGTCAGCCGACCGTTACCCGCCTGCATCAGAGTTTTTCATTCCAGCAAGGGAGAAAAGCATGTCTGAACGCATGAACACCAGCCAGAACATCCGCTCTGTCATCGCCGAGCGCGTGTCGCGCCGCGGCTTTCTGCTCGGCTCGGCCGGGGGCCTTTCCGCCGTGGCCGCCTCGGGCTTTGTCGGTTCGCTCTTTTCGGGCCAGGCGCACGCGCAGACCGTGCAGTCCAGCCTGACCTTCACCGAGTTGAAGCGGATCTATGACCAGACACACCATGTGGCCGAAGGCTACAAGGCCGATGTCGTGGCCGCCTGGGGTGACGCGATGCAGGCCGGGCAAGGCCCCGCCGATCCGCGCAACATGACCGCCGCCGATCAGGCCGTGCGGTTCGGCTATAACGCGGACTTCATCGCCTACCTGCCGCTGCCAAAAGGTTCGCAGAACTCGGACAACGGCCTTCTCTGCGTCAACAATGAATATGTCAGCTTCAACGTGATGTTTGATGATCTGCCCGACGACGGCGAGGGCGGTGCCAAGATGACCGCCGAACAGGTCGCCCTCTGCAACGCCGCAATCGGCCACTCGATCGTCGAGATCAAGCGTGAGGCTGGTGTCTGGAAGATCGTCCAGGACAGCCCAATGAACCGCCGCATCACGATGGATACCGCGATGGCGATCTCTGGTCCCGCCGCTGGCCATGCCTGGATGAAGACCTCGGCCGATCCCGACGGCACGACCGCCCGCGGCACCAACTATAACTGCGGCGGCGGCATGACCCCCTGGGGCACGGTGCTGACCTGCGAAGAGGGCGCCTCCGACACCTTCGCCGGCGACATCACCAAGACCCCCTTCGCCGACGTGCTGGAGCGTTACGGCTATGACGGGTCCGACTACTATGGGCGCGCCCGGTTCGAGGACCGGTTCAACGTCGAGAAAGAGCCGAACGAGCCCAACCATTTCGACTGGGTTGTCGAGATCGACCCTTATGATGCGTCTTCGACCCCGGTAAAGCGTACTGCCCTTGGCCGGATGGCGCATGAGGCTTCGACCGTTGTTGTGAACAAGGACGGCAAGGTCGTGGTCTACATGGGCGACGACGACTACTTCGAATATGTGTACCGCTTCGTCTCGGATGCCGCCTATGACCCAGCCAATCCGGCCTCGGGCAAGGACATTTTGGATGCGGGCACCCTGTCGGTGGCTCAGTTCGCGGCCGATGGCACGGTCACCTGGTTGCCGCTGGTCCATGGCCAGGGCCCGCTGACCGCCGAAAACGGTTTTGCCGACCAGGCCGAAGTGCTGCTGAGGACCCGGCTTGCCGCCGATGCCCTGGGGGCAACCCCGATGGACCGCCCCGAGGACATGGAGACGAATCCGGTCACTGGCCGCGTCTATGCGATCATGACCAAGAACAAGAAGATGACCGCCGACAAGCTGAACCCGGTGAACACCCGGCCTGAAAACCACTATGGCCACATCGTTGAACTGATCCCGCCGGGTGGCGCGGGCAAGGACGCCGACCACACCGCAGCCGCCTATACTTGGGATCTCTTCGTGCTGGCCGGCAATCCGAAGGATCCGGTACATGGGGCAAAGTTCCATGCAGAAACCTCGGAAAGCGGTTGGTTCGTTTGCCCCGACAACCTGACCTTCGACCCGAAGGGCCGGATGTTTGTGGCCACTGACGGGGCCAACGATTTCGACATCGCTGACGGCATCTATGGCGTCGACACCGAAGGCCCGGCGCGCGGGTTGCCGAAACTCCTCTTCGCGTCGCCGATCGGGGCCGAGGCAACCGGCCCCTGCTTCACCCCCGATGGCACGACGCTGTTCGTCAGCGTGCAGCACCCGGCCGAAGACAGCGACACGCTGGCCACCGCCTCGACCCTGTGGCCCGATTTTGCCGAAGGCGGCGTGCCGCGCCCGGCTGTCGTGGCGATCCAGCGCGTGGATGGCGGCGAGGTTGCGGCCTGATCCTTGCGGCTTGCGTCGCAAGGTAGAATGACAGAAGCTTTCGGCCGGAACCGTTCCCGGCCGAAGGATTTCCTGCGATGTCCGACCTTGACGCAACAGACCGCCGCATACTGACCGTTTTGCAGAAGGATGGCCGGATCACCAATGCCGAGCTCTCGGAAGTGGTCAACCTATCGCCCTCGGCCTGCCACCGGCGCGTGCAGCGGCTGGAGGAAGAAGGCTACATCGCGGCCTATGTGGCGCTTCTGGATGCCCGGCGCATTGGGCGGATGACCACGGTCTTTGTCGAGATCACCCTGCAAAGCCAGGCCGAAGACCTGCTGGACGCGTTCGAGCGTGAAGTGGCCAAGCTGCCGGACCTCTTGGAATGTCACCTGATGGCGGGAACTGCGGATTACCTGCTGAAGCTAATGGCCGAGGATACCGAGGATTTCGCCCGCATCCACCGCCAGTTCCTGTCGCGCCTGCCGGGGGTGAGGCAGATGCAGTCCAGCTTCGCGCTGAGGACAGTAGTGAAGACGACAGCGCTGGCGGTCTAAGCCCCTTACGAGCGCTCGTCGATGACCTCGTCGCTCCCCGCATCGGGCACAACCGACGAGGAGACGAAGTCGAACGAGGAGGGGACACCGACAGAGCGCGCTTGCGGCAATGAAAAACCCCCGGCCTGATGGACGGGGGTTGATCGGGTGGGGATCGCTCCCCCAGTGTCGCAAGACGTCTTACAGACCGCCTTCACGCTGAAGCTTCTTCCGGGCAAGTTTCCTTGCGCGGCGCACGGCTTCGGCTTGTTCGCGTGCCTTCTTGACCGAGGGCTTCTCGAAATGCTGCTTGAGCTTCATTTCCCGAAACACCCCTTCGCGCTGAAGCTTTTTCTTCAGAGCACGGAGAGCCTGTTCGACGTTATTGTCGCGGACGCTGACCTGCATGTGGTTGTCACCACCTTCCTAGGTTAAAGTTGCACTGACTTGTGCAGGCTCGCGGCCTATATCAAAGGGCAGATGGCTTGTCTACCGCAGGACCGGAGGATGCGATGGCCGAAGATGACCTGAAGACACGGATTCTGGATGCGGCTTTGGCGCATGTGCCGTTTGACGGCTGGTCCGAGCGAACGCTGCAGGCGGCGATAGCCGATTCGGATGTCGCGCCGGGGCTTGCGCGGTCGCTTTTCCCGCGTGGCGGGGTGGATCTGGCGCTGGCCTACCACGCGCGGGGTGATGCCCAGATGGTCGAGCACCTTCAAAAGATGGATCTTTCTGCCCTGCGCTTTCGCGACCGAATCACGGCGGCTGTGCGCGCCCGGCTTGAACTCGCCGACCGCGAACTGGTGCGGCGTGGCACAACGCTTTTCTCGCTGCCCCAGCATGCCGCCGCCGGAGCGCGAGCGATCTGGGGCACGGCAGACCGGATCTGGACGGCGTTGGGCGATACTTCCGAGGATCTGAACTGGTACACCAAGCGTGCAACGCTTTCGGCAGTCTATGGCGCGACGGTGCTTTACTGGCTGGGTGACGATTCGTCAGACCGTCAGGCGACCTGGGATTTCCTCGACCGGCGGATCGAGCAAGTGATGCAATTCGAGAAGCTGAAAGCCAGCATTCGGGAAAATCCGCTCGGCAAGGCCTTCATGGCCGGTCCCGGCAAGATTTTCGAAAGCATTCGTGCGCCAAAGTTTCCCGATGACCTGCCCGGTCGATTTCAGGGCTGAACAGGCCGCACAAGGACCAGAATGACCCTTTCCGATTCCATGCTCGCAATCGAGATTTCCACCCCCGGTGGTCCGGATGTACTTATGCCCGTCTCGGTGCCGGTTCCGGTGCCGGGACATGGCCAGATCATCATCCGGGTGGCCTATGCCGGCGTGAATCGGCCTGATGCGCTGCAACGCGCCGGGGCCTATGCCCCGCCACCGTCTGCCTCGCCGCTGCCGGGGCTTGAATGCTCGGGGACGGTGGTTGAGGTCGGGCCGGGGGTGTCGCGCTGGAAGATCGGCGACAAGGTTTGCGCGCTGCTGCCGGGCGGCGGCTATGCCGAATATGTCGCGACGCACGAAGCCCATGCCCTGCCGATCCCTTCAGGCCTGTCGATGCGCGATGCGGCCTGCCTGCCAGAAACCTGCTTCACCGTCTGGTCGAATGTCGTGACGCGTGGTGGCCTTGGCGCGGGCGAGCGGTTCTTGGTCCACGGCGGAACCTCGGGGATTGGAACCACCGCGATCCAGATCGCGGTGGCTTTGGGTGCAAGGGTCTTTACGACCGCGGGTTCGGACGAGAAGTGTGAGGTCTGCCGCAGTCTGGGCGCCGAGGCCGCGTTCAACTATCGCGACACCGATTTCGTCGAGGCGATGAAAGCCGAAGGCGGGGCGAACCTGATCCTCGACATGGTGGGCGGGCCCTATATCGAACGCAACATCAAGGCTTTGGCCGATGACGGGCGTCTGGTGCAGATCGCATTCCTGCAGGGGGCCAAGGTGACGCTGAACTTTGCCGAACTCATGATCCGGCGCCTTACCTTGACGGGGTCAACCCTGCGCCCGCAATCAGACTTGTCAAAAGCGCGGATTGCCCAGGCGGTCGAGGCGAATGTCTGGCCAATGATCGATCGCAGCGCGTTCAAAGTGGTGATCGACAGCGAGTTCGAGCTGTCCGACGCCCCTGCCGCCCATTGGCGGATCGAATCTGGCGGGCATGTCGGAAAGATCGTCTTGCGAGTCAATCCGTAGGGAAACCTTACCAATTCACGACATTCTCAGGCATTGACGTTTTCTTCACGCGCAATCCCGGGTGACCTTTGGTAAACCAGTTTCAGGCGGGATCGGTTGTTTCGATCCAAGACTAGGCCTGAAGCGGACCCCAGCCGCCAACGGCATCGACGATTTGATAAAGCACTTTTCCCGAAGCTTCCCCTCAGCAGTTGCTTTTCACTTTCCCGATCCCGCCACCCATCCTATCGCACTGGTTCTAGCACCGCATCCTGCAAACGGCAGTCGCGGATCACATCGGGCCCGCACCGACGCGGCGAAAGCTCGGGCGACAGACAGATGCGGACCTCCTGGATCCGGCCCTCCTTGCAGGTGATGGTGATCTGGTCGCGTTCAAGGCCGGAATTGGCTTCGAGGAACGCGTCCTCGATCACGCTGGCGGGCAGGGTCAACGGGCGCGAGACATCTTGAAACAGCGCCGGCACTGCAACAGCATCATAGGCTTGCCGGGCTGTCCGGTAGTATGCCTCGGCCGCAAGGCCCGAACAGCGGCCATGTTTCTTCCATTCATAGAAGGCAAGCCCCGCGCCCCCCATGATATCGGCCATGGCTGCAGTCATGGCGCGGCTTGGGTCGCGCTCGACAGTTCGGCAATAGGATGGCCAGCCCGCCTCATACTGAGGCCAAAGCCCGTGCAGAACGAAGGTCAGACCCCGACCGGCATCGCATTGCGGATCGTCGCGGGCGTCGCCTTCCAACTCGCACCAGGCCGCGGACCAGGAGAGCGACAGGACATAATAATCGAAATCCCCCGCCTTCTCGCCTTCGGCCCAGGTTGCCCCACCCAAGCACATCGCCGCGATTGTCAACAGAATCCGGCGCATTTCCGCTTTCCCTTCTTGCATTTCGGTCTTATATCGGCCCCTGAATTCCCTGAAAACGTGGAACTCGCGGGCCTCGCCCGCCGCCGTTTTCCCGGCCCGGGGAAGGTTTGTAAAGGAGAGATCCGATGTCGAAACCACTTATGGCCAAGGCCACTGCCGTTTGGCTGGTGGACAACACGACGCTCAGCTTTGCCCAGATCGCCGATTTCTGCGGCATGCACGAGCTTGAGGTGCAGGGCATTGCCGACGGCGATGTGGCCACCGGCGTCAAGGGTTTCGACCCGATCGCCAACAGCCAGCTTGACCCGATCGAGATCGACCGCGCCCAGTCCGACCCGCTGTACCGGATGAAACTGAAGTTCAACGCCTCGGCTGTCGGTGAGGAAAAGCGTCGCGGGCCGCGCTACACGCCGCTGTCCAAGCGTCAGGACCGCCCGGCTGCGATCTACTGGCTGGTCAAGTTCCACCCCGAGCTTTCGGATGGCGCGATCGGCAAGCTGGTTGGTACGACGAAGCCCACCATCCAGTCGATCCGTGACCGAACACATTGGAACATCTCGGGCATTCAACCCATCGACCCCGTGGCTCTCGGCCTTTGTAAACAGTCCGAACTGGACGCCGCTGTGCAGGCGGCGGCCCGCAAGAAGGCTGCCGACGGCTCGGTGATGTCGGATGATGAGCGGCGCAAGCTAGTCTCGACCGAACAGTCGCTTGGCATGGCACCAGACGCGCGGATGCCGTCGTCGCTTTCGGGCCTTGAGGTCTTTGGTGATGAAGAAAAGGACGAAAGCCCTGCCGGTGACTTCTCGGACGCAGAAAGCTTCTTCAACTTGCCCGCTGACAGCCATGACGACGACGAGGATGAGGACCGCCGCTAAGGGCGATGGCGGCCCCAGACCCCGGGTGCCGCCGCTGACATCGCGGTTTTTCCGCCAATCCGGCTTATCTGCCGCCCTTACGACCGGTTCTTGCGATCAAGGGCCTCAAGCACGGCGAAAAAATCCTCGTCGCTTTGATCTTGCGCCAGCGCATCAAGCAGGTATTCGGCCTGTGTCTTGGGTGCGATCCCGCCGAGGGGCGGATTGCTGTCCAGATTGGTTGGGAACGGGTAGCCCTCAGCCGAAGCCGCGACCACGTTCGCGATGTTCAGCCCGACACCAGCCTTCAGCACGGGATAAAGCTCGCACAGCATCCGCGCGCGGTTGGCGGCCTCCATCGCGCGACCAAAGGCCGAGGATACCTGCAATAGGTTCACCATCCGGAACCTGTCGGTGGTATGGTTGGTGCCCGCGCCGTGCATGACCGCAGGGTTGAAGAACACGAGGTCGCCCTTCTCCAACGGCAACTGCACGTAGTTTTCGGCGAAATACGCCTGAAATTCGGGGCGCGAGAAGGCAAGGTAGCCCTCAAAGAACTGCTGCGAGAACGGCAGCAGCATCGTCGGCCCGGTTTCGACCGGCATATCGCAATGGGCTACAGCCCCCTGTAGCGTCAACGTCGGCGAGACCGCATGGATATGGGCGGGAAACTGTGCCATCCGTTCCGCCGTCATGAAACCGAGGTGGTAGTCCCGGTGCGGCGTCTGCGCGGCCCCGCCCGGGTTCACCCGATTGACCTGCGCGGTCATCTGATAGGCCGGCCCAAGCCAGGCCTCCGATGCGAGGGCGATGCCGTTGGAACCGAAGTAGGCGGCAAAGTTTGCCGGGTCGGCCAGGCAGTGCTTTTCCAGCGCGTTCCAGATCCGGTCATTCGCGCCCGGTTTGGCGAAATGATCGCCACCGCCCTTGGCTGCCCGTTTTTCGTGCGCGATGATCCCATCGAAGACCTCTGTCGCCCGGTCAACGACGGCATGATCCGCAATCCCCTGCCGGATGACGATGATGCCTGCGCCGTGAGCGAACACCTGCGCCCATTCCTCCATCAAAGCGTGACGGGCGGCGGGATTTCCGGCAGCCGTATCCACCTTGGTGCCGTCATAGATCGGGATGTTGCGCCGAACCTCGGTCGCATGCGGGACCTCGACCGGGTCCGTCTGCTGGGACACGATCTGGCGGAAGGTTTCAAAATCACCGCTGTCGGCAGTCAGCCAGACCGGTGCGCGCTGAGTTTTGGGCTTCTGGATGTTCATCGGGACCTCGTTCGGGGCTTGCCCATGACGACCCCAGGAGGGTTGGGGGACATTTGCCGTGCACCTCAATAGCACCACAATCGAACTGTGGCATCAGGCGTTTCGACCGTGTTTGTCGTTGCGACGGCACCAGAAGCGCCGAACCTAAATCGCAAGAAATCTGTCGGGAGGAAGCCAAAAAGCGAAAAGCTCGCAACCACGCAAGGTCACGAGCTTTTCTGCAAGGTATTGGTGCCCAGAAGAGGACTCGAACCTCCACGTCTTGCAACACTGGTACCTGAAACCAGCGCGTCTACCAATTCCGCCATCTGGGCGATGTCGTGAGCGCGATCTAATGGGGTCGCATAGCGCTGTCAACGGGCGGCGTGAAATTTCCCGCTGCTCCGTTCACCGCCTCTTGAGATGCATGTGATCAACGGCCCAGCGCAGTATCTGCCTCGTGCCGCTTGGGAGGATGTAAGCTGTGTTTATGGACCGCCGCCGTTTGCTGAAGGGTGCCATTGCCGCAATCGTCCTCGCAGCGCCCGCCCGTGCCGAGGATGATCCGCTGCTGCAGGCGCAGCTGGCCCTGGTCGATGGCATCAGCTCCGAGTTCGCAGCCGCGCTTGACCTGATCCGGCAGCGCGGCAATCCCGACATGGTCGCGGGCCTGATCGAGGCTTTGCGCTTCACCTCGATGCCGGATCAGCCGATCCTTGACACCCTGCAGGCGATCACCGGTCAGGACGGGGGCAATGACTGGTTCGACTGGATGCTCTGGCAGGAACGCCACGACGAGGTCATCCCGCATCCCAGCTATGCGGCCTTCAAGCGCGATCTCTATCTTCGGATCGACCCCGCGTTCGACGGATTCCTGAAGCCAAAGTACCTGGCCCGCGACCGGACGAAAATCCGCCTGGAAGAGATCACCTGGGGTGGAGTGGCGAAGGATGGAATCCCGTCGCTCGACAATCCCCAGATGATCGGCGCGGGTGAAGCAGAGTATCTGCGGGACGACGATCTGGTGTTCGGCATCTCGATCAATGGCGATGTGCGGGCCTATCCGCTACGGGTCATGGGCTGGCATGAAATGTTCAATGACGTCATCGGCGGAGTGCCGGTGGCACTTGCCTACTGCACGCTGTGCGGGTCGGGCATCCTTTTTGAAACCAAGGTCAAAGGCCGCGCGAAACCTTTCGTCTTCGGCTCCTCCGGATTTCTCTACCGGTCCAACAAGCTCATGTTCGACCGCGAGACGCTGTCGCTCTGGAACCAGTTCACCGGGCGGCCTGTGGTCGGGCCCTTGGCCGACAGCACGATCACCCTGGAACAACGCCCCGTGGTCATTGCCACCTGGAAGGATTGGCGCACGGCCAATCCCGGCACGACCGTTCTTTCGCTGAACACCGGGCACCGCAGGGATTACGGCTCTGGCGTGGTCTACAGTGCGTATTTCGCCTCCAAGGACCTGATGTTTCCGACCAATGTCGACCAGTCGCAGCAAAGGCAAAAGGATTATGTTTTCGGCCTTCGGCTCTTTGGTGGCGCAAAGGCCTGGCCCCTGACGGCGTTCAGCAAGACCCCGGTCATCAATGACAGCCTTGCAGGGCAGCCCGTGGTGCTGGTCGGCGATCCGGACGGACGCTCGGTCCGCGCCTATGAGCGCGGTGCCGAGGTGTTCTCGGGCGCAGGAAAGGCGCTGCGCGGGGCAGACGGGGCCGAGTGGGCAGTGACGGAAGAGGCGCTTGTTGCACCTGATGGCCGCAGCCTTGCGCGACTGGCGGGCCAGATTTCCTACTGGTTCGCCTGGAACGGCTATGTCGGCGCGCAATCCGAGTTTTATGACGGCTGAACGCGCCTTGGTCGTGCCTTTTGCGGCTTGTCCGACCCGCCCCTCGCCGCTATTCAGGCGGTAGGAAAACAAGGGGCGCGGCGGATGAGCAAGCTTGTCACCATCTTCGGCGGATCGGGTTTCGTCGGCCGCTACATCGCCCGGCGGATGGCCAAGGAAGGCTGGCGGGTTCGCGTGGCCTGTCGTCGCCCGAACGAGGCCTTGTTCGTCAAGCCCTTCGGCGTGCCGGGTCAGGTCGAGCCGGTGTTCTGCAACATCCGCGATGATGCAAGTGTTCGGGCCGTGACCCGGGGCGCGGATGCAGTGGTGAACTGCGTTGGCACCTTCGCACGTTGGGGCAAGAACAACTTTGACGCCGTGCAGGCGGAAGGCGCCGGACGTATCGCCCGGATCGCGACGGAAGAGGGTGTGGGCCACATGGTCCACATCTCTTCCATCGGGGCCTTGGCCGGGTCCGACTGCGACTATGCCCGCACCAAGGCGGCAGGCGAGGCTGCAGTGTTGGCCGCCTTCCCGAACGCACTGATCCTCCGCCCATCAGTCATCTTCGGAACCGAGGATGGTTTCTTCAACCGTTTCGCCGCAATGACCCGCATGGGCCCGATCCTGCCAGTTGTGGGCGCCTCCACCAGGTTTCAGCCGGTCTACGTCGACGATGTGGCTTTAGCGGCGGTCAAAGGGATCCTCGGTCAGGCCGCGACGGGCGTCTATGAGCTTGGCGGTCCCGACGTCGACACGTTCCGCGGTCTTATGGGCCGGATGTTGTCGGTCATTCAGCGGAAACGAGCCGTCGTGAATGTCCCGTTCTTTGCCGCCCGCATCATGGCCTTCGGGTTTGACATGGTGGAAGCGGTGACGCTTGGATTGATCGGGAACTCGGTGTTGACGCGTGATCAGGTCAAAAGCCTTCGGACCGACAACGTGGTGGCACCCGGTGCAAAGGGCTTTGCCGATCTTGATATTGCCCCCACCGCGATGGCTTCGGTTCTGCCGGAATACCTGTGGTGCTACCGACCCTCGGGCCAGTATGCTGCGATCAAGGACTCGGCGAAGAACCTGAAGAAAGCCTGAGGTTTGGACACAACCCTCACCGCCGCGTTTCTTGGGCTACTGGAAGGGCTGACGGAATTTTTGCCGGTCTCCTCGACCGGGCATCTGCTTTTGGCCGGGCATTTCCTGGGGTTCGAAAGCAAAGGCCGGACCTTCGAGGTGGTGATCCAGCTTGGGGCAATCCTGGCGCTGACTTCGGTCTATGCGACGCTGGTGGCCCGGCTGTTCCTGCGCGCAAGACACGATGATGCGGCGCGGCGCTCGATCGTATCGGTGTTCCTCGCCTTCCTGCCGGCCGTGCTGATCGGCTTGCTGGCGCATGATTTCATCAAGAATGTGCTTTTCGAGACACCGATGCTGATCGCGTCGATGCTTGTTCTCGGCGGTTTGGTTCTGCTGGTGATCGACAGGATTGCGCCTGTTGCGATCCACAACGATGCGCTTGCGCTGCCGTTCGGGAAGTCGCTGGCCATCGGCTTTTGTCAGTGTCTGGCGATGGTGCCGGGGGTCAGCCGGTCGGGCGCGACCATAGTCGGCGCGCTTTTGATGGGCGTTGAAAAGCGGGCGGCGGCCGAGTTTTCGTTCCTTCTCAGCCTGCCTACCATGGGTGCGGCGGTGGCTTATGACCTTTACAAAAACCGGGATGTGCTGGATTTCGGCGCGATGTGGGAGATTGCGATTGGCTTCGCTGTGGCCTTCGTGACCGCAGTTCTCGTGGTGCGCTGGGTGCTGAACTACATCAGCCGCAACGGCTATGCGCTGTTTGGTTGGTGGCGAATCATCGTCGGCAGCGCGGCCATAGTGGCGCTTTTGCTGGGGTTTTAGGTAGATATGGAACTTATGCTGACCTAAATTGACCCAAGAATGGCAGCTTTCCTGCCATACCGATTGAAAAACTCACTATTAGGTAAACTCTGCTGACTTTTCTTGCGGCGTGATCCGCTGTACCAAGGCGGTCCCGAGACGGTGGGTTGGGAGGCGCAGCTTTGGCCACGCAGAAGATGCTGAAATTCGTGACCGTGGGCAAAGAAATGCCCGAAAAACGTGACGCATCCTCGCGCGCGCAGGATTTCCACGAGATTTACCGCGAGTACGCCGACCGCAAAGCCGCCGAACAGGCGGGCCGTTGCAGCCAGTGCGGCGTTCCCTATTGCCAGTCGCATTGCCCCCTGCACAACAACATCCCCGACTGGCTGAAGCTGACCGCCGAGGGCCGGTTGCAAGAAGCTTACGAGCTTAGTCAGGCCACCAACACCTTTCCGGAAATCTGCGGCCGCATCTGCCCGCAGGACCGGCTTTGCGAAGGCAACTGCGTCATCGAAAGTTCGGGCCATGGCACCGTCACCATCGGCGCGGTCGAGAAGTACCTCACCGACACAGCCTGGGAAGAAGGCTGGGTCAAACCGATCCGCCCCCATGCGGAACGCCCTGAAAGCGTCGGCATCATCGGCGCGGGTCCGGGGGGCCTTGCCGCGGCGGATGTGCTGCGACGGCAAGGGGTGCAGGTCACGGTCTATGACCGCTATGACCGCGCGGGCGGCCTGCTGACCTATGGCATCCCCGGCTTTAAGCTGGAAAAGGACGTGGTCGAACGGCGGCATGCCCAGCTGGCCGTGGGCGGGGTGAACTTCGTCCTGAACTGCACCGTGGGCGAGGACATCAGCTTCGACGCAATCCTCGGCCAGCACGACGCGGTTCTGATCGCGACCGGCGTCTACAAGTCGCGCGATATCGAGGCTCCGGGCGTTGGCGCGCGCGGGATCGTGAAGGCGCTGGACTACCTGACCGCCTCCAACCGCAAGGGCTTTGGCGATGATGTGGCTGAGTATGACAGCGGAGAGCTGAACGCCTCCGGCAAGCGGGTGGTGGTGATCGGCGGCGGCGATACAGCGATGGACTGCGTCCGCACGGCGATCCGGCAAGGGGCGCTGTCGGTGAAATGCCTTTACCGCCGCGATCGGGCGAACATGCCAGGCAGCCTGCGCGAGGTGGCGAATGCCGAGGAAGAAGGCGTTGAATTCGTCTGGCTTTCCGCGCCGAAGGGCTTTACCGGCGGGGTCGAGGTGGAAGGCGTGATGGTCCAGAAGATGCGCCTTGGCGCACCCGATGCTACCGGGCGCCAAAGCCCCGAGATCATCGAAGGTGCAGACTATGTCGAACCCGCCGATCTGGTCATCCAGGCCTTGGGGTTCGAGCCCGAGGCGCTGCCGACCCTATGGGGTGCACCGGAGCTGAAGGTCACCCGCTGGGGCACGATCAAGGCCGATTTCCGCACGCATGAGACGAGCTTGCCCGGCGTCTATGCCGCAGGCGACATCGTGCGCGGAGCCTCGCTGGTGGTCTGGGCCATCCGCGACGGCCGTGAAGCAGCCGACGCAATCCTGGGCTATCTGAACCAGACCGGGGCGGTGGCGGCGGAGTGATGAACGATTGGTTGAGCGTCTGGTATGTGTACGGCATCTATCTGGCAAGCGTCTGGCGCCCATGACTGACCCCATGAACTGAAACGTCAGGATTTGTGACCTGATCTGAGGTGAAACGACGATGCGCTCAACGCTTATCCTCTTTCTGGCGACCTCCCTTGCCTCACAAGCGACAGCGGAGGGACCGACTCTCCGGCCGGAGAGCTGCGAACCTATCGCGACGGCACAGTATGACAACTGCAGCGTTGTGAACGTCTTTCGCTGCACCGGCGAGCCTTTCGCATTTTGGCTTGAGACTATTGATGCCGATGCCGCGCAAGTGATCGAAATGCGCAACGCGGCTCACGGGTCAATGTATATCGAATACGTGGGTATGAATTCGTCGGTACAAACTTGGCAGTCACAGGCTCACCCGCGCGACACCATTCGCACTGGAAGTGGAGCAGACGAGATTCTTGGCACAATCGAAATATTCGGCATGAAACGTCCGATTTCCGGAAAGGCAGCCTACAGCTACTCGAGCGAGATGACTGTTCTGGCCGACGAAGAGTTCGCTCGTATCGACTTTGTCGGTTCAGTATTCCTTCCACCGCCGATGGGAGAAATGCGGGGCAGCGGGACATTTCTGTACAGCGATCGGCTTGATCTCCTGATCGAGGACGAGACGCGGCTTGACTACATTGGCGCACCCAAGAATTACCGCCTGGCGCGCTTGTCCCTTCCCGGCCAAAAGGGATTTGGCGACGAAACGCCCGGCGTCGGTTGCGGCGAAATGAGCCAGCTTTCAACTCGTCAAACGGGAGCGCCTGCATGAAACGAGCCGTTCTCATCATTTCCCTCCTCCCCACCCCCACCCTCGCCGGGACCTGGACGGCTCCCGAGGGTTGCGATGTGTTCATCACCGTGCAGGCCAAGGCCTGCCGGGTCTCGCAATATTACCGCTGCACCGCCGACAAACCCGGCGACCAGTGGCGGGTCGATATGGATCAGGAAGGGGAGTTCTTCGTCTCGCGCATCGATGCCGAGGGGCAGTGGGTCGAAAGCTGGGACCCGGTGCGCCAGACGCTTGACCCCGCACCCTCTGACGCCGCCAGCTTTTCCGAGCTGATCGCCAGCGGCAGCGACACCTGGGACTTCACGCTGTCGAAAGACGACGGCACCGGCAGCCGGGCGCAGGGTTATGACCGGCTGACGGGCAAGACCACAGTGATCGACGGCATCACGCTGCAACAGACCGAGGTGGAGTTCACCGAATACGACCTTGCGGGCACTGTCCTGCGCCGGTCCCGGGGGAACGAATATGTGCACCCCGACTGGCGCCTCTTCTTCGCCGGGCCGGGCGAGACCGACCTTGGCGACGGCCAGTGGCTGCCAATCGACGGCAGCCCGGTGGAGTTCATCTTTCCGGGCGAGCCGGGCTTTCTGTCGACCCAGCCAATCTACGACTGCGATGCGCTGACGGCGGAGCGTCCGATCTGGAGGGTGCGCCATGAGCCTTGAGCGGGAGGGCGGCTGCCTGTGCGGCGCAGTGCGGTTCAAGGCGCGGCTGACGGGTTTGAACTTCGGCGTCTGCCACTGCCCGATGTGCCGCAAATGGACCGGCTCGGCGCTGCTGGGGATGACGGTGCCTGCGGCGAATGTCGAATGGACCGGGGCGGAGCATATCGCCAGGCGCCAGTCCTCGGGCTGGGGTGAGCGGGCGTGGTGCGCCGACTGCGGCTCTCCCGTCTGGTTCCGGGTGACGGTGGACAGCCCCCATGCGGGCACCATCGAGTTGCCGATCGGCAGCTTTGACGACGCCAATGGCCTGACCATGGCCAATGAAATCTACATCGACCACAAGCCCGACAGTTACGCCTTCGCGGGGACCGGTCGGAACTTTTTGACGCGAGCGCAGTGCGTGGAGAAATTCCCGCTTCTGGCCAGTGAATGAGGGGCAAGCCATGACCAAGTACGATGCCGCCTGGGTGCAGGCCGAGGAAGAAAAGCGCGCCTGGCTGGATGCGAACGGGCTTTACAAGACCGAGGATGAGCATTCGTCCTGCGGCGTCGGGCTGGTGGTCTCGATCAGCGGCAAGGCGTCCCGCAAGGTCGTGGAAAACGGCATCAACGCGCTGAAGGCGGTCTGGCACCGGGGCGCGGTCGATGCGGATGGCAAGACCGGCGACGGGGCGGGAATCCATGTGCAGATCCCGGTCAAATTCTTCTACGATCAGGTTCGCCGGACCGGGCATGAGCCGGATACACAAAAGCTGATCGCCGTGGGTCAGGTCTTCCTGCCACGCACGGACTTTGGTGCGCAGGAGCGGTGCCGGACAATCGTTGAATCCGAAGTCCTGCGGATGGGGCACTATATCTATGGCTGGCGGCATGTGCCGGTGGATGTCAGCGTTCTGGGCGACAAGGCCAATGCCACGCGGCCCGAGATCGAGCAGATCCTGATCCGCTGCGACAAGAACGTGGATCAGGAACAATTCGAGCGCGAGCTCTACATCATCCGTCGGCGGATCGAGAAGGCGGCGACGGCAGCGGGCATTCAGGGGATGTATCTGTGCAGCCTCTCGTGCCGGTCGATCATCTACAAGGGCATGATGCTGGCCGAGCAGGTCGCGACCTTCTACCCTGACCTGATGGACGAGCGGTTCGAGAGCGCCTTCGCGATCTATCACCAACGCTATTCGACGAACACCTTCCCGCAGTGGTGGCTGGCGCAGCCGTTCCGGATGCTGGCGCATAACGGCGAGATCAACACGCTGAAGGGCAACGTCAACTGGATGAAGTCCCACGAAATCCGCATGGCGTCGAACAACTTCGGCGAGGCGGCAGAGGACATCAAGCCGATCATTCCGGGGGGGACTTCGGACTCGGGTGCCTTGGATGCGGTGTTCGAGGTGCTGGTGCGCTCAGGCCGGTCGGCCCCGATGGCCAAGACCATGCTGGTGCCGGAAGCCTGGTCAAAGCAGACGGTGAACATGCCGAAGGCCTGGGCCGACATGTATTCCTACTGCAACTCGGTGATCGAGCCGTGGGATGGTCCAGCAGCCCTTGCCATGACCGATGGCCGCTGGGTCTGCGGCGGGCTGGACCGTAACGGTCTGCGACCGATGCGCTATGTCGTGACGGGCGATGGGATGCTGATTGCGGGGTCAGAGGCTGGCATGGTGCCGGTCGACGAATCCACCATCCGCGAAAAGGGCGCTTTGGGCCCGGGGCAGATGATCGCGGTCGATATGACGGCGGGAAAACTTTACCATGACGTTGAAATGAAAGACAAACTTGCAGCGGCCCAACCCTATGGCGACTGGGTCGGCAAGATCGTTGATCTGAATGTCCTTCTGAAGGATGTGCCCGAGACGCAAACCTTTACCGGCGCTGACCTCCGCAAGCGCCAGATCGCGGCGGGCTTCACGCTGGAAGAGCTGGAGCAGGTGCTGGCCCCAATGGCCGAAGACGGCAAGGAAATGGTCGCCTCGATGGGCGACGACACCCCGCCTGCGGTGTTGTCGTCAATCTACCGGCCGCTGTCGCACTATTTCCGGCAGAACTTTAGCCAGGTCACCAACCCCCCCATCGATTCGCTTCGCGAGGGGCGCGTCATGTCGTTGAAGACCCGCTTCGGCAACCTGCGGAACGTGCTGGACGAGAACAACTCCCAGACGGAAATCCTTGTACTGGAAAGCCCCTTCGTCGCGAACCGCGAGTTCGAGGTGATGGTGGACCGTTTCGGCGATCAGGTGGCGTTTATCGACTGTACCTTCCCGGTGGGCGAAGGGCTGGATGACCTGCGCCAAGGCTTGGAGCGGATCCGGGCAGAAGCCGAGGATGCGGTACGTTCAGGGGCCGGGCAACTGGTGCTGTCGGACGAACATCAGGGTCCGGATGCAGTGGGGATGCCGATGATCCTTGCCACGTCGGCAGTGCACAGCTGGCTGACGCGCAAGGGGTTGCGGACGTTCTGCAGCATCAACGTGCGGTCGGCGGAATGCATCGACCCGCATTACTTCGCCGTGCTGATCGGGTCGGGTGCCACGACGGTGAACCCCTACATCGCACAGGATTCCATCGCCGACCGGATCGACCGGGGGCTTCTGGACGGCACCCTGACCGACGCGATGCGCCGCTATCGGGATGCCATCGACGCAGGGCTTCTGAAGATAATGTCGAAGATGGGGATTTCGGTAATCTCCAGCTATCGCGGCGGGTTGAACTTCGAGGCCGTGGGCCTGAGCCGCGCCATGGTGGCCGAATATTTCCCGGGCATGCAGTCACGCATCTCGGGCATCGGCCTGACAGGGGTGGAGCAGAAGCTGGAAGAGGTCCACCGCAAGGGCTGGCTTGGCGGCACGGACGTGCTGCCGATCGGCGGCTTTTACAAGGCGCGGCGGTCGGGCGAAAAGCACGCCTGGGAAGCGCAGACGATGCACATGCTGCAATCGGCCTGTGACCGGGCCAGCTATGATCTCTGGAAGCAGTACTCCGCTGCGATGCGGTCTAACCCGCCGATCCATCTGCGGGATCTCCTGGACATCAAGACTTTGGGCAAGCCGGTGCCGATTGAGGAGGTGGAGTCGATCACCTCGATCCGCAAGCGGTTCGTGACCCCGGGCATGTCGCTGGGGGCGTTGTCGCCCGAGGCGCACAAGACCCTGAACGTGGCGATGAACCGGATCGGGGCGAAGTCCGACAGCGGTGAAGGTGGCGAAGACCCGGCGCATTTCACCCCCGAACCGAACGGGGACAACCCATCGGCCAAGATCAAGCAGGTCGCCTCGGGCCGCTTTGGCGTGACCGCGGAGTATCTGAACGCCTGTGAGGAGCTGGAGATCAAGGTCGCCCAAGGGGCGAAGCCCGGCGAGGGCGGCCAGCTGCCGGGGATGAAGGTCACGGCGCTGATCGCTCGGTTGCGGCATTCGACGCCGGGGGTAACGCTGATCAGCCCCCCGCCGCACCATGACATCTACAGCATCGAGGACCTCGCGCAGCTGATCTACGATCTGAAGCAGATCAACCCTCGCGCCAAGGTGACGGTAAAGCTGGTGTCATCCAGCGGTGTCGGGACCATCGCAGCGGGGGTGGCCAAGGCCAAGGCCGACGTGATCCTCATCAGCGGCCACAACGGCGGCACGGGGGCATCCCCTGCGACCAGCATCAAATACGCCGGACTGCCGTGGGAGATGGGCCTGACCGAGGCGCATCAGGTGCTGGCGATGAACAACCTGCGCGAACGGGTGACCCTGCGCACCGATGGCGGCCTTCGGACCGGGCGGGACATTGTCATGGCCGCAATGCTCGGGGCCGAGGAATACGGCATTGGGACAGCGGCGCTGATCGCAATGGGCTGCATCATGGTGCGCCAGTGCCAGTCCAACACCTGCCCGGTGGGTGTCTGTACCCAGGACGAACGCCTGCGGGCAAAGTTCACCGGATCGGCGGAGAAGGTCGTGAACCTGATCACCTTCTACGCCCAGGAAGTGCGGGAAATCCTGGCCCAGATCGGCGCGCGCTCGATGGATGAGATCATCGGCCGGGCTGACCTTCTGACCCAGGTAAGCCGAGGGGCAGCCAACCTTGATGACCTCGATCTGAACCCCCTCCTCATCGCGGTCGATGGTTCGCGGTCGATCACCTATGACCGCTCCAAACCCCGGAATGCCGTCCCGGATACGCTGGACGCGGACATCATCCGCGACGGCAGCCGGTTCTTTGAAGACGGCGAGAAGATGCAGCTCTCCTATGCCGTGCGGAACACGCACCGGACCATCGGCACGCGGGCCTCCTCGCACATCGTGAAGAAGTTCGGGATGCGGAATGCTTTGCAGCCCGATCATCTGACGGTCAAGCTGACCGGGTCCTGCGGGCAGTCGCTGGGGGCGTTCTCGGTGCGCGGGATCAAGCTGGAAGTGCAGGGTGATGCCAACGACTATGTCGGCAAGGGTCTCTCTGGCGGCACGATCACCGTGCGGCCGCTGATGTCGTCGCCCCTGAAGGCCGAGGAAAACACCATCATCGGCAACACGGTGCTTTACGGCGCGACCGATGGGTTCCTTTTTGCTTCTGGCCGGGCGGGCGAACGGTTTGCGGTCCGCAACTCGGGTGCGGCGGTGGTGGTCGAAGGCTGTGGCTCGAACGGTTGCGAATACATGACCGGCGGGGTGGCGGTGATCCTGGGGCGGATCGGTGCCAACTTCGGCGCCGGCATGACGGGCGGGATGGCCTATGTCTACGACCCCGACGGAGTGGCCGAGGATTTCATGAACCTTGAGAGCATCCTGACCTGCGCCGTGGGCCACCCGCATTGGGAGATGCAGCTCAAAGGTCTGATTGCCCGCCAGTTGGAAGAAACCGGCAGCCGCATCGCGGAACGGATTCTTGCGAACTGGGACAGCGAGCGGCTGAACTTCCTGCAGGTCTGCCCGAAAGAGATGCTCGACCGGTTGGCCTATCCCCTTAGCGACGAAGTGGCAAAGGTTCCGGCCGAATAGGGAGGACTGCGCCGGGCGGGGGCCAAGCCTCGCCCGGCGTGATGCTGTCAGGGCTGCAGTTCGACGATGATCGCCGGGTTGTCCAGCGCTTCGGTCAGCTCTTCATCGGCGCGGATCATGCCGATGCCGGGGGCGTAATACTTGAACTCGTGCAGATCGGGTTCGACCGTGCTGCCTTCCAGGGTCTTCACCACGTCCTTGAACGTCCCGGCCGGTCCTTCGATCACCAGATCGGTGGCCAGAACTTCGGCAAAATCCATCGCCTCGTCCGCCGGGGCATGTTCCTGAAACAGCGTCAGGCCGATGACGGGCTGGCCGGACAAGCTGATCCCCGGCTGTGCGCCGTTGACACCGGCGCGCCAGGCGGATTCGCTGTCGGTGCCGATCAGATTGCCGGCGTCGTCATAGCGGAAGTTGGTGACGTCTTCGCCGAAGTACCAAACGTTGCCGTCCTTGTCGGTGGCGAAGTAATCGAAAGTCCGCTCGACCAGACGGCCGCCTTCGAAGGCCTCATCGATAATCGTGGTGGTCGGGATGTCGAGGATGACCGGCCCGGCCCCCTGCACGGTAAGCACCACGTATTCGTCGACGGGGTCGCCGTCGGTGCGGGTCCCCTTCAGGGTTCGGCTGGTGCCGGGTTCCATCGGAAAGTAGGGATTGGCCTTGGGAGAGGCGAAGTTCTCGGCCGCAAAAACCGGCAGGACCGGGTCGGCAGCTAGCGCGGCCTGGGGACCAAGAAGGGTGGCAAAGCACATGACGGCAAGGGTCAGGCGTGGCATGTCGTGTTCCTTTCGGGGTTGAGTGAACCCCCCGACGATGTGCCGGGCCGCGACTTTCGAAAATCCGCTGGACACCGGATGCAGCCGCTTATGATGTATGTCGGATTGCCGGTGCGGTCGGCAGCCGCCTAGGGTTCGGGGCATCGTTGCCTGCACCGCAAAGGGACCCACCGTCATGGCCAACACAAGACTGATATCTCTGATCGGCCTTATTGCCTTTGCCTTGCTTGGCCTGATGGTCGTTGATCTAGCGCGCGAGCCGGAGTTTCCTCCCTGGCAGGAGATCGCCATCGATCTGGCCGAGAAGCTGATTCTGCTGGCGGCGATGGCTGCGGTTGCCTGGACTGTGCACGGCATCATCGACCTGCGCGCCGAGCAGGAAGCGATCACCAACAACATGATCCGGTCTATGGCGCAGGGCGATGCCTGGCGCGCCCAGCAGCGCCGCGAGATCGAGGCGCTGAGCAAGGCCATCGAGGATCAGTTTCGGGCCTGGCGGCTGACGGCCGCTGAGGCTGATGTGGCAGGGCTGATGTTGAAGGGTGCCTCGCAAAAGGAAATCGCGATCGCACGCGACACGACCGAGGCGACGATCCGCCAGCAGGCGCAGTCGATCTACCGCAAGTCCGGCGTGTCGGGCCGGGCAGAGCTGTCGGCCTACTTTCTGGAAAGCCTGTTCGAGACGGCAGAGGATTCGGCTCGTGACCGGCCGAACCTGACGGTGATTCAGACAAGCACGCACTGATCCCCTCTCCAGAATCATCCAAAGGACCCAGACCATGAGCCTCCGATTTGTCGGCCTTGTTACCCTTGCCCTGATGGGTGCCGTACCTGCCAGCGCCGAGGGCCTGACGCTTCTTGGTGGGGGCGAGCTTGACCTGCGCTTTCCGCAAGAGGGTTCGACGCAAGAGCTGACCGCCTATCTTGAAGTCGAACGCGCCGGTTTTTACGCCGGTTTTGAAGGGCTTGTCGCCAATGACAGCGCGGCCACCGAGGTCAGCCTTTATGCCGGCTATCGTCAGGATCTTGCGACCGGGTTCAGCTACGACCTGTTCTACACGCGCTATTTCCACCCCAATGACGGCGGCGACTGCTGTGGCGAGATCGGGCTTTCGCTGGGTGTCGCGGTGGGTGAACGGCTAGAGCTTTTGACCGACTTGACCATTGATCCCGACACCTCGCTTGGCAGCGTCGAGGTCGGGGCAGAGCAGCAGCTGACCGACCAGCTGGCGCTGTCGGCAAATTTCGGGCTGTTTCAGCAAGAGGAAGAGCCTGACGAAAGGACCTGGGACCTGGGCGTGATCTACGCGCTGGACGATACGGCAGCGGTCGAGTTTCGCTATTATGACAGCTCGGCGGAAGAAACCGGGTATTTCGGCTTGCTGCTGACCTTTGACACCGAGATTCTGGGCAATTAAGCCTGACCGGCAACCTGGCCCCCTCACTTGGCCCCCCTCACTCGGCCGCCAATGCCAGTCCCGGCCAGCAGTCCCGCGTGATCTCGGCCACGACCCCGGCGATCAGCTGGCGGAATGCCGGGAAGTCCGGCAAAGGCTCGACCAGCGCCTCATCCATGTAAAGCGCGCGGTCGATCTCGACCTGCACCACATGCACCCCGCGCGAGGGGCGGCCATAGGCCTGCGCCACATAGGCCCCCGCGAAGGGCGCATTCCGGACCACCCGCAGCCCCGCACCTGCAAACGCCGCCTCGACCCGGTCCATCACCTCGCGTCCCGCCGTAGCCCCGAAACGGTCGCCCAGTACCACCTCGGGCCGGGACTGGCCGGGGCGGGTATGGGCCTCGATCGCCTCATGTGGCATCGAATGGCAGTCGATCAGCACCGCCTGACCGAATGCGGCCTTCGTCTCATCGACCAGCCCCGCCAGCGCCTGATGATAGGGATGCCAGAACCGCCTTATCCGCGTCTCGGCTTCGACAAGCGACAGCTTTCCGCGATAGATCGCCCGCCCCCCTGCCACAACGCGGGGAATCACCCCCAGACCGGACGAGACCCTTGGATTGTGCGGCACCCGGGCCACCCCCTCGATCACCGCCGGATCAAGCTCGTCCGCAGCCCGGTTAAGGTCGATGCAGGCCCGCGGCACCCGCGCGGAAAGCAGCGGCGCGCCCATCCCCGGCGCCATGTCGAACAGCCGATCAACGAAGGCATCCTCGGACGACCTGATCGCCTGTCGATCCAGCGCCACCCGACCCAGGAATTCCGGCGCATAGTCCCGCCCGGAATGGGGCGAGGCGAAAACCAGCGGGCAGGTCTGCTCCACCGGGCGGTTCAACTCATAGGCCTCGGTCTTGGTTCGGGACAAGGTTCGCTCCATCCAATCCCACCGGTATAACGACAGTTTTCGAAAAGCCAAAACCTCTTGCAGGCCCCAGCACTTCTGATTATAGACCCGCCCTGACCGACGCGGTTCCGCCCGCGTCCTTTTCGTTTGACGGAGGGGGCAAAGGTGGGGCGCTTTGGCTGACGTGGGCGGTTAGCTCAGCGGTAGAGCACTACGTTGACATCGTAGTGGCCACTGGTTCGATCCCAGTACCGCCCACCATTCGCCGCACCCTTCGGGGGGCATGGGTTTCAATCTGGCGCATTCTCGCGCCGCGTAGAAGGAGGGCAGACCATGAAGGTTGCCAACTCGCTCCGCTCGCTGAAGACGCGTCACCGCGATTGCCAGGTCGTGCGCCGTAAGGGCCGCGTCTATGTGATCAACAAGACGCAGAAGCGCTACAAGGCCCGCCAGGGCTGACAATCGCTTCCGGCTGACCGGACAAAGGGCCGCCTTGGGCAAACCTGGGCGGCCTTTGCTTTTGCTGGATCAGACCGAAACCACCTTCTGCATCTGCCCGATGGACTGTTTCGCAGCACGGATCTTGTCCAACGCGTCATGCCAGTAGCTGCTGCCGGAAGCCGCCGCGAAGCCGGTCAGAATCTGTCCGGGTAGCCCTTTGATTACCGCTATATCGAAATTCAGCTCAGCGGCCGCGATCTCGAATGCATTGAAGCCCGCGAAGTAGCAAAGCACGCAGCAGACTGCGCAGGACAATAGCCGCAGCACGTAGACCCGCCTGGCTTCCAACCCGGCGACAAGCGTTCGCACCTCGGCTGTCATCGAAGACAGCGCCGCGTTTGTTGTGGGGTCAATCTGGTCGGTCAGCTGCGGTCCAATTGCCTGCGAAACCGTGCTGCGAAGCGCTTCGATGTCCGCTTTCTTTGTGCCAAGCGTCTTCTCATACTCGTCGCCCAGCGCAACCTGCGCGTTGGCCTTGGCGAGCGCAACGCTCTCTTTGGGCAGCACCTCCGCGGCGATCTTCTGGGCCTGCTCCAGCGACAGCCCACCCTTCAGCAACGTGATCCCAAAGCCTTCCAAGGTGCCGCGGAACAGTTCAAGGATCTGTTCAGCAACGGTCGCAACCACCAGAAAAAGCACGAAAAGGACAGCTGCCGCGCCCAGAAGGTCTTCCAGACCGCCAAGGCTTGTCGAGGCGGGGACATCTATTGGTACATCCTGCAATAGGGAAAGCATCGCAATCTCCTGTAAAAATGGGGTGGTCTTCAAAATGAATGCAATGATTCAAATCCCAAAGCGTCCCTACGTCAAGTAGCCGAACCAAAGGAATTCAGCCAAGTTTGGCCCGGCTGGCGTCGGTGCCATCAACGTCGTAAGTGATCGCCAGACGATAGTTCTCCGTCTAAAGGTCGGCCGCATGCACCCCAATCCCGCTTTCCGCCATACCCCACTTGACCAGAACCTTGCCTTCGCCCGGGCGCGGGGTTTTGGCGTGCTGACGGTGAATGGACCCGATGGCCCCCTTGCCGCGCATGTGCCGTTCCTGATCTCGGACGATGCCAGTTTCGCGGACCTGCATCTTGCCCGGTCGAACCCCATTGCCGGGGCGGGACTTCCAGCGCCTGCACTTTTCGCCGTGTCCGGCCCCGATGCCTATGTCTCCCCTGACTGGTACGGCCCGCACGCGCTTGTCCCCGATCAGGTTCCGACCTGGAATTATGTCGCCGTGCATATCCGGGGCGTCCTTGAACCGCTACCGGATGAGGCTCTTCGTCCCCATGTCGATGCGCTGTCGGCCGAGCATGAAGGACGAATCATCGGCAAGACCCCTTGGACCTCCGGCAAGATGACCGAAGATGCGATGCCCCGGATGATGCGGATGATCCTGCCGTTCCGGCTGCGGATCATGGCGGTCGACGGCACCTGGAAGCTTAATCAGAACAAGCCCGAAGATGTCCGTGAACGGGCGGCAGCGCAGCTTTCGCAAGGAAATGCGTCAGCACAGGCCATCGCCGCCCTGATGCGAGATCTGCCGGGGTCTGGTAAGACGTAAAGATTTCGTAAACGCCCACAGTTAACCATTTGATTTTGCTTGTTTATGAGAAACTGTCCACTGTGGACACTCCTTTGCCCGTTTACAGCTACCCCCCTCCGTCGGTAATCTGTTGTCCTGAACCGGAGGTCCCCATGCCCCTGCCCCTTGCCCCCCTGTTGCCCCTCGCCCTTCGCATCGGAGCGGTCGCGACCGCAAGCTACGCTGTGACCCGCTGGTTCCGGGCCCGCACCCACCCCGGCCGCACAGACCAGCGGGCCGAGGATGCCTTCGATGACCTGGGTGAGGGTCTGTCCCTGCACCGTCCCGTTGACCGGGCCGAGGACAGCCAGACCAACGCCAGCGCCCGCCTGCGTCGGGTGATCCGCTTTCGTGGCAAGACTTGGGAACTCGATGCAGGTCTCATGGCCCGGCTCCGTCTGCGGGCCAGCGACGAATGAAGCTTTTCCATTCCGCGACCTCCCCTTTCGTTCGCAAGGTCATGGTCCTGCTTCACGAGGCGAAGGCCATCGACCGCGTGACGCTGGTCCCGGCCTCGGGGCACCCGCTTGACTCGGGCACCATGCCGGTCGACCGCAACCCTTTGGGCAAGATCCCCGCGCTGGAGCGTGCGGACGGGCCCACCCTTTACGACAGCCGGGTGATCACCCGTTATCTCGATAAGACGCTGACGGCCGGCCTCTACCCACTTGCTCCGCGACTCTGGGACACGCTGACCCTTGAAGCCACCGCCGATGGCATCTGCGAGGCGGCCGTCCTGATCCGCTATGAATTCTACGTCCGCCCCGCAGCTTCACGCTCCTCCGACTGGGCCGATGCACAGTGGCAGAAGATCGACCGCGCCCTGACTTCAGTTGAGGAGCGTTGGATGAGCCATCTCTCGGGTCCTCTCGACATCGGCCAGATCGCCATCGGCTGTGCGCTTGGCTATCTCGACTTCCGGCTCGACGACCGCAACTGGCGGTCGGGTAGGCCGTCGCTAACGGCCTGGTATGACGCGTTCTCCAGCCGCCCCGCCATGCAGGCGACCGCTCCCGTCGCCTGAAGCCCGGGCCCTGCAGCGAACATGGCGACAGAAATGCATGCCTGCGCGGCTTTGTCCGCTGGACGAGGCCCGAAGGCTTGGCTAAACACGCCCGCGACGGGGTATCGTTTTCCACGACCCCATGCAGTCATATGGGCTGGAAACCGTACCAGCCTGAAAGGGGAGAAGTTCTCGTGTCCCACGCAGACGATCATCCAGGCACCGGCGAAGGCACCCGGCGGGATTTCCTGTACTACGCGACGGCGGGTGCCGGCGTGGTGGCGACAGGGGCCGCCGTCTGGCCCCTGGTCAATCAGATGAATCCATCGGCCGACACCCGCGCGCTCGCTTCGATCTTAGTCGATGTCTCGACCGTCGAGCCGGGCACGCAGCTGACGGTCAAGTGGCGTGGCAAGCCCGTGTTCGTGCGCCACCGTACTGGCGAAGAGATCGCCAAGGCGAAGGCGCAGGACGAAGAGGCGCAGGGCAGCTTGCCTGACCCGATGGCGCGCAACGTGAACTTGCCCGACCCGACCGCAGCCGCAACCGATGACAACCGCACCATCCCCTCACCGGAAGGCGAGGGGGCCGGGGCTTGGGTCGTGCAGATGGGTGTCTGCACCCATCTTGGCTGCGTGCCGCTGGGCAATGCCGGCGACTTTGGCGGCTGGTTTTGCCCCTGCCACGGGTCGCACTACGATCTTGCCGGACGCATCCGCAAAGGACCCGCGCCCCAGAACCTTCCGATCCCCCCGGTTTCGTGGGTGGACGGCAGCACAATCAGGCTCGGGTAAGGGAAAGACATCATGGCCGGAATTCCGCACGATCATTATGAACCCACATCCGGAGCCGAGCGCTGGTTGTACCGGCGACTCCCCATTGTTGGGCTTTTGTACGATACCATCATGATCCCTACCCCCCGCAACCTGAACTGGATGTGGATCTGGGGGATCGTGCTGACCTTCTGTCTTGTGCTGCAGATCGTCACGGGCATCGTCCTGGCGATGCACTATACACCACATGTCGACATGGCCTTCGCGTCGGTCGAGCACATCATGCGCAACGTGAACGGCGGCCACTTCATCCGCTACATGCACGCTAACGGCGCCTCGCTGTTCTTCTTCGCCGTCTACCTGCACATCTTCCGCGGCCTCTACTACGGCAGCTACAAAGCCCCGCGTGAGATCACCTGGATCATCGGCATGCTGATCTACCTGGCGATGATGGCAACGGCCTTCATGGGCTATGTCCTGCCCTGGGGTCAGATGTCGTTCTGGGGGGCGACGGTCATCACCGGCCTTTTCGGCGCGATCCCGGGCATCGGCCCCGTCATTCAGGAGTGGCTGCTGGGCGGTCCGGCGGTGGACAATGCTACGCTGAACCGCTTCTTCAGCTTGCACTATCTCCTCCCCTTCGTGATCGCGGCGTTGGTTGCCGTCCACATCTGGGCGTTCCATACCACCGGCAACAACAACCCGACCGGCGTTGAAGTGCGCCGTGGATCGAAGGAAGAAGCCGAGCGCGACACTGTGCCGTTCTGGCCGTACTTCGTGATCAAGGATCTTTTCGCGCTGGCCGTGATCCTGGCCGTGTTCTTCGCGATCGTCGGCTTCATGCCGAACTACTTGGGCCACCCCGACAACTACATCGAGGCAAACCCGCTGGTGACGCCTGCGCATATCGTGCCGGAATGGTACTTCCTGCCATTCTACGCGATCCTGCGCGCCTTCGTGGACGGCGTCTGGGTGGTGGAGATCGCGCAGTTCCTGTCGTTCGGGATCATCGACGCAAAGTTCTTCGGTGTGCTGGCAATGTTCGGTGCGATCGTGGTCATGGCGCTGGCGCCTTGGCTTGACACCTCTTCTGTGCGTTCGGGACGCTATCGCCCGATGTTCAAGTGGTGGTTCGCGCTTCTTTGCGTCGACTTTGTCGTGCTGATGTGGTGCGGCGCGATGCCGGCAGAAGAACCCTATGCCACGATCAGCCTTATCGCGTCGGCCTACTGGTTCGCCTATTTCCTGATCATCCTGCCGCTTCTGGGCGTGATCGAGAAACCGCTGCCGCAGCCGGCGACCATTGAGGAAGACTTCAATGCCCACTACGGCCCCAAAGCCCATCCGGCTGAGTGAGAGGAAATCCAGCATGTTCCGCAAGATAGCTCTCACTGTAGCCGCGTCAGCCCTGGTTTTCGCCACGCCCTCGCAGGCCGAGACCGCAGGCGAGCAGCATATAGAGGACGTGGCCTTCGCCCATGAAGGCCCGTTCGGCAAGTTTGACCAGTTCCAGCTGCAACGCGGGCTTCAGGTCTTTACCGAAGTATGCTCAGGCTGCCATGGGCTGAAATATGTGCCTATGCGCACCCTGTCGGACGCTGGCGGGCCGGGTATCCCTGAAGATCAGGTCCGCGCCTATGCCTCGCAGTTCACGGTGACCGACAAGGAAACCGGCGAGGACCGGGAAGGTAAGCCAACCGACAACTTCCCGGCGAACACCGGGGCCGGTGCACCCGACCTTTCGTTGATGGCCAAAGCGCGCGCCGGGTTCCATGGGCCTTACGGTACCGGGATCAACCAGCTGTTCCGCGGCATGGGCGGGCCGGAATATATCGTCTCGATCCTTACTGGCTATACCGGTGAAGAGAAGGAAGAGTTCGGGTCGTTCTTCTATGAAAACACGGCTTTCCCCGGGGGCTGGATTGCCATGGCGCCACCGCTATCGGATGACCAGGTGACCTATGCCGATGGTCACCCTGCCACGGTGCACCACATGGCCGAGGATGTGGCATCTTTCCTGATGTGGGCCGCCGAGCCGAACCTGATGGCGCGGAAGAACGCAGGGTTCATTGGCGTGATCTTCCTGATCATCCTTTCGACGCTGCTTTACCTGACCAACAAGCAGCTTTGGGCCGGGATCAAGGGCAGGAAACACGCCTGATCAGGCTTTGGCCGATTGGGAGAACCCGCCCTTTGGGTGGGTTTTTCATTTCGGACCGAGATAGTCCTGCAGAGCTGGCGGTGGATCCTGCAAAATCTTCGCGGTTTCCACCGGCGCGTATGCCTCGCCATCGGCCACAAAGACGGTGTCGCCGCCAAGCGCCGTAGCGTCCTTGGGGTCATGGGTGACCAGCAGAACAAGGGCCTTGGTCGCATCAGCAACTTCGCGGACAAGCCCCAACATCTCGGCCCTCAGCGCCGGGCCAAGGGCCGCGAAGGGCTCATCCAGCAAGAGGATCGGTCGTGCCCTGAGAAGCGCGCGGGCCAGGGCCGCTCGGCTGGCCTGTCCGCCGGAAAGCTGAGCCGGTCGATGGGGACCGAAGCCTTCCAACCCGACCCTTGCGAGAGCTGCATCGACCCGATTTCGGTCCTCGGGTGACAGACGAAGGTCGGGACGGAGGCCCAACCCAAGGTTCTGCGCGACGGTGAGATGGGGGAAAAGGTTCTGGTCTTGGAAGAGGATCGTCACCGGACGCTGACCCGCCGGGATGGGATTCAAATCGTCGCCATTCCAGATCACTCGCCCTGAGGTCGGGCGCATGAATCCGGCAATGGCAGAAAGAAGCGTGGATTTCCCCGCGCCCGAGGGCCCGATGATCGCGACGCGGCTTCCTGGCGCCACAGACCAGTTGGCGGTCAGCCGGAAGCTGCCGTGGGTCAGCGTCAGATGGTCAAGCTGCAGCACGACGGCCTCCGGCATCGCAGGCCCAGAAGAGGGCAAAGGACAGGGTCACCAGGATAAGCGCTGCAGCGGCAGCGGCTTCGGTCCTGTAGGCTCCGGCAAGCTGTTGGACGACAAGAGGGAGCGTGGCCTGGCTGTCTCCGGCAAAGAGCGCAATCACGCCAAGATCGCCCATGGAAAGTGCTGCGGCCAGCCCGGCACCGAAGCCAAGCGGGCGGGCAAGGCGCGGCAGGATCAGCCAGCGGAGGCGGGACCAACCGCTCAGCGAGAGGCTGTCGGCGAGACGGCCGTAATCGGCCCGTAACGCGTGGGCCTCGGGCTGGAGGATGCGGTAGAGGTACGGCAGAGAGAGGGCGCAGTTCACGAGGATGGTTATGGGTAGCGCCAAGTTCATCGGCGGGGCAAAGGTCTGAACAATAAGGAATAGCCCGGTGCCAAGTGCAAGGCCGGAGGTGGCAAGCGGAAGCGTTGCTGCCGCCTCGACCAGTGGACGGGATCGGGACGCGGTGGCGAGAGCCAGGGTCAGGGCGGCGGCAGTTGCAAGTGCAGCCGAGATCAACGCGACAAGGATCGAACGGACGGCGGCTGGCAGGACAGAGGCTGGAAGGTCGGTAAGGCCGGGGAACCCGCGGAGGAGGACTGCGAGCAGCGGCAAGGTCAAGAACAAGGTGACGGCCAGAAGGGCCGAGCCGTCTGCCATCCGTCGCCAGCCGCTGGGCGCCGGAAGCGTGACGTCTCGATCAAGTCCGGTGCCAAAGCTGGAGGCGCGCGCCACGGTCCAGGCTGCAACTGCGGCAAGCGCGCAAATGGCGACTTGGACGGTGGCAAGTCCGGCGGCACGACCGAGGTCGAACTCGAAGCGAACGGCTTGGTAGATGGCAAGCTCGATCGTCGTGGCCTTTGGGCCGCCGCCAAGCGTGATGACAACCGCAAAGCTGGTGAGGCAGACGACAAGGATGACAAGCGCGACGCCCGGCAGCACCTCTTGCAGCATCGGGCGTTCGAGATGACGGAAGGTCTGGAGGGGGCCGAAGCCAAGCGATTGCGCAAGGCGCAAGCGTTCGGCGGGAATGGCGAGCCAACCCTGCAGGATCATCCGGACAGCGAGGGGCAGGTTGAGGAAGACATGCGCAAGAACAACGCCATGCAGGCCGTAGATCGAGATAGGCGGCAGGCCGAGCGCTTGCAGACCGGAATTCAGCAGCCCCGAGCGGCCGAATATGGCGAGCAGGCCAAGGACGGCGACCACAGCGGGAAGAAGGAACGGGGCACCCATAAGGGTGATCAGAAATCCGCGACCGGGAAAGCGGCGGCGTGCGAGGGCGCGGGCGACTGGCACAGCGAGGAGTGTGGAAAAGAATGCAGAAAGAAGGGCTTGCGTGATCGAGAAGCGGACAGCGACCCAATCGGCCGAGCCGAGGGACAGACCCGCCCCCCGCCAGCCGACGGCAGCAAGGGGGCCCAAGACCAGCGCCAGCAGGAGGACTGCCAGCGCCGGCGCGGCATGGTTTAGCGGACCAGCGCGGCTTGCCATTCGGACAGCGCTGAGGCGCGTAAGGATTGAGCTTCTTCCGGCGCAAAGAGCAGGGATTTCGCCGGACGGAAAGCATCGAAGCCTCCGGGAAGTCCGGAGGCAGGGGTCACGACCGGATACATCCAGTTGGTCTGGGGGATTGCCGACTGGAAGGCCTCGGTCAGCATGAAATCAAGAAACTGGTCGGCGAGGTCGGGCTGGTCGGTGCCAGCGAGTTTGCCAGCAACTTCGATCTGCATGTAATGGCCTTCGTCGAAGAGAGCCGCAGCTTTAGTGTCGTCCTTCTCGGCGATGAGGTGATAAGCGGGCGACGTGGTGTAGCTCAGGACCATGTCCGCCTCACCTTCTAGGAACAGGCCATAGGCCTCGGACCAGCCGGGGGTGACAGTGACGATGTTGTCGGCGAGCGCTGTCCAGAGGTCCCCGGCCCGGTCGCCGTGAGCTGCCTTGACCCAGAGGAGGAGGCCAAGGCCAGGGGTGGAAGAGCGGGGGTCCTGGATAACGATCTTCAAGTCCGAGGCGGCGAGGGCTTCGAAGGACTTGGGTGCGTCGGGAAGCTTCGTCCTGTCGTAGACGAAGGCAAACCATCCCCAGTCGAAGGGGACAAAAAGGGGGTCCTGAAAGTCGACCGGCAGATCCAGATTCGGGTCTTTTGCATGTGGAGCAAAGAGTTGTGTGGCGGTGGCGGCAACTGTGAGGCTGGTATCGATGCCGAGGACCACATCAGCTTCGGAAGCTGCACCTTCCAACTGGATGCGAGCAAGGAGCGCCGCTCCGTCGCCTGCGGGGACGAATTGCAGGTCGCAGGCGCAAGTCGCTTCAAACGCCTTCTCCACCACCGGACCGGGCCCCCATTCGGAGAAGAAGCTGTCGTAGGTAAGGACTGTGAGGACGGGTGTTTCCGCGAGCGCCGGGATGGCGATGGTGGTCAGGCCCGCAGCAAGGAGTTGTATTCGCATAGGTTTCTCCATGTTGCGACGGAATGGTCGGGGATGGATAACCCATGCACCTTCCCTCCGCCGGTATGATCCGGTTCAGGTTCGACGGGTTCGCTTACGCATCTCAGCCCTGTGACGGGCACCCCGAGGTACCGGTGAACATAGGGAAACGAGCAGCAGGCGCAAGGGGAGCTAGGAAATCCACTTGGCCACGACGCAACGAGAGCGATTTCTTTGAAGAAATCGTATCGGAGCCTTCGAAGGCTCCGGACCGGAATTCTCGAGAATTCCGGTGCCGATGTCCGTGCATGGTGACCGCCTATTCGCGGCGCAGATACAGGGTGCCGTTCGGCTCGCCGTTTGTGTCTTCCGTAAAACCCTGGGCAGTGAGCGAAGGCACGAGTTTGGTGCGCGCGGCGGCGATCTCGGACGGGTCGAGGAAGGGAACAAGCACGCGACGGACCCCGGCAAGGCTTTCGGCGCTGAAGGCTTCACCCGGGAGCAGTGGCCCCGAGATGCGGACCACTTCCGGCCGCCTGTCAGCCAGAAGTTTGCGCAGTCCGGACCAGATGCCGTCGGGGTTAAGCGTGGCTTGCGAATAGGAAATCCCTGCCGGGTCGGGAAAGTTCAGCGCGACGATCTTACGGGCGAAAAGCTGGAGCGAGGGGCGTTCGTCGTGCAGCGTCACTTGCAATTCGGGGTTGGCGGCCCGGGCGCGAAGCGGGACGAAGCCGATGCCGCAGTCGAGATCGAGGAGGCTTGTGCAGCCAGTCAGGAACCCGGCGATGTTGCGGGCGTGGCGGCGGTCGAACTTGCCGGACTTCAGCACCTCCAGCGTGGCGGCGGTGAAGAGACGCGGGTCGAGCGGGATCTTCAGAGCCTGGTTCTCGACCAGTTCCAGCGGGATATCGGCGGACAGGTCGGCCAGGCCGGAGACGTAGGGCGAAGCGAAGGGCGAGCCCCAGCCGGGCGGGGGTGGAGTGCGGCGGTCTTCCTTCGGTTGGGCGTTGCGGCGCTGTTCGAGCTTGGTCTGGACCGCCTTCACCGCCTCGGGGTCGCGGGCCTTTGGTGGTTTGGCGACGACCTGGCTGATCGGGACGTTTGAGGCGTTGATCAGGTTCTGGACATAGGCCTGATAATCGGGGGACTGCTGGTATTCGGCCAGCCGAGCCTCGGCCCTGGAATGGGCTGCTTCGTGCAGGCGGCGGACTTCTGCGTCTTTGAGAAGTTCCGTCATGATCTGTGCCCGACGGTCGCGGTGGCGGGCGATGTTCAGGTCTTCGACTTCGTTCCGATCCTGAAGCGACCAGTAGTCGGAATTGTACTTGTCCTTCTTCAGGTTGGCGTTGCCCCGGAACTTGCGCAAGCTGTAGGCGTCCATCGACTTGATAGCGTAGTGGTTGATCTGTGCCCAGTCATAGCCAACAGTCCGGCGGATCGAGCGCCAGCCGCGGAACTTGAACCAGTCTTCCAGGGGGCGGCCTGAGCCGTTCACCCAGAGGACGCTATCGGGATAGTCGGTTTCCTTGTGCTGCGACTTGATGATCGGGCGGTGCATGCCAAGGCGCAGAAACTTGGGATCGAACTTGAGCATGGTCTTGGTGCCCCAGCCCTTGTTCCAGAACTCGGGCGCGGCACGGGTGAACTGGTCGGTGATGGGTTGACGCGACCATTCGCGGACACCGGAGGAGCCGAAGATGCGCCAGGTGAGGACCATGGCGGAAGCGTTCATTCCGTTAAGTTCAGCCACCAGACCGTCCAGCGTGCCGGAAGGATGGTTCACACTCATGAATTCGTCGGCGTCGAGAACGAGTAACCAGTCGGAGTTGATGATCAGCTCTTCATCCGCGGCGCTTTTCAGCATCGAGGGGTGGGGCTTCATCCCCTCGGGGATCACGTTTTCTCGGTGATGGACGCCGATATCCAGCGCTTCGAGCCGCTTCAGCAGGGTGTCTGTGCCGTCGGAGCAGTCGTTGGTGTAAACCATGACTTCGGTAAAGCCGACCGCAAGGTGGTGAGCCACCCATTCGACCACAAACGGGCCTTCGTCCTTCATGGTGGACAGCGCCACCAGCGATCCATGCGGGCTGGTCTGACGGGTGAAGTTCATTCTTCCAGCGCGGCGGTGGGGTCGATGTCGAGTTTTTCGCACATGCGGGCAATGTAGCTGCCTTTCAGCGGCGGGTTCTTGCGCCACCAGGGCCGGGCGGCGTTGGTGTAGATATGGACCGACATGGTGGCGTCGGTGAAATGGCCTTCGACGTTGGAATGGGGGTCATAGAAGACGTCATTCAGCTGGAAGGGCACGGGATAAAGCGTGTCGGCGGTCATCGCCTTGTCGATATCGCCAGTCTTTTGCGCGAAATGGGTGAAAGCCTGGGGGCCGAAGGCGGTGCGTTCGGTCTGGTAGATGCGGACGGGTTTGGGGAGGGAGGACGGCAGCTTGTCCATCTTCTTCTTCTGCCGGTTGCCCCACCAGGCGGGGTAGTCGGGCAGGTTGTCGTAATAGTCGAGCAGACTCTCGATCAGGCGGCCGGTCTTCGGCATCGCCACCACACCGCAGTTCAGGGCCCCGCGCATGCCGTGGCCAGCGTAGATATGCTCTTGGCCTTCTGGGAACGGCTTGTGGCAAAAGGCGTCGCAATCGATCCAGATCGCACCGGTCTTGGCGATCATCTTGTAACGAAAGACGTTCGAAAGGAATGAGGCAGAGGTTTCCGCAACGATGGCGCGGTCGATTTCCATGATCTCGGATGCGGGGCGGACCTCGACGCCCTTGGGCACGTTGCGGACGGTGTCGGTGCAGTAAAGCGTCACCGGATGACCCATGACCAGATGCGATTTGAGGCAGAGCTGGTTCACGTAATGCAAGCTTTCGCCAATCCAGAGCGAGGCGACGGGGCGGCGGTTCAATTCCATGGACTTGGGCCTTTGCAGGGGATGGGTCAGAAGACCGAGGCGAAACGTTCGGGCAGACGGAACAGCGACTTGGAGCGACCACCGCCGAAGAAGGTGACCTTGCCATCGTGCAGGTGCTGCTGCTCGTCGATCATTTTCTTGCGGAAATCGGCAAGCTCGGCATCCTCGCCGACGGGGACGCCTTTGGACAGTCTCTTGAAATCATCAAGGTTCTTGCCCCAGTGGCCGGCTCCTTTCGCATCCTCATTGCCTTCGGTCATGAGGAGCCGCATCTCACGCCGCGATTCTAGCCGGTCGTACGAGGTCGCGTAGTCCACGAAACGCAGGTGCAGAAGATAAAGATGGGGATCAAGGACCCGGGGCTGGTGGTTGTTCGCATGCCCGCCGATGGTGAACAGCGTGTCTTTGCGAATGATGCAGGGCTTGGAGTAGTTGGCATTGGCGCGGAAAACCCGGCGGCGGGCAAGAATGGGTTCGCCGGGCACGATCGGCTCGGGTTCGATTTCGGGGTTGTGGATCAGCTCTAGCCCCAGCGGGCAGATCGAATGCGGGGCGGACCGGGTTGCTTTGGTGGCCATATAGGTCAGCAGGTCCGGGGCTACATCGGGATCGACGATCACCACCTCATCGACATCGCCGACAAAGACCCAGTTGTAATAGCGCAGCATCGCGCTGGCGAAGTTCGACTTCAGCATCCAACGCCGCCGGGTCAGCCGATGCAGGGTCGGATCACGCGGCAGGGAGATGACATTCGCGCCGTCGGCAATGCGGCGATGCTCCGGGTCGCCGCCGTGGGACAGGACATAAAGATGCTCACGGCCAAACTGGCGCCCATAGTAGTCGACCCAGCGCTCGAGGAAGAAATAGTCCTGATACGCCATCGTCACGGCCCCGGCCGGCTTTTTTGTCGGGTCGAGTGTGGCGGGGGCTTCGGACATTTGGCCTCACATCGGGATGCGGGGTGACGGTATCACGCGCCTTTGCGCCAGTTCAAGCGGGCCCGGCTGCCGGACCCCTAGCACGCAGCTGGTCAAGGAAACTGCGCAACAGTGGCACGCGGCGGGGGCGGAAGCTTTCGTCGGTGAGGCAGACATGTGCCATCTCTATCACCTTGAAGCGGCGAAAGTCCTGGCGGAGGCAGCAGAAGGCTAAGCACATGACCTCGCGATCAAGAAACACGGTGCCGAGGGGCCAGATCCGCCGGTCGGTAATCGTGCCCTCCTTGTCGTGATAGCGGATGTCGAGCGCACGCTCTTCCCAGGCGGCTGCGCGGATCACGGCCAGATGTGGAGGGGCGGGCGGACGGGTGTAAAAGCGGTAGGTCCGGCTGACGGCGTGCTCAGCCTGCCGCTGCACCCGGTCGGGCAGGGTGGCGATGATCTTGGCCTGGGCTTCGATGGCGGCCTTGGCCAGCATTGGATCACCCAAGAGGGTGACCTCGGCCAGGCCCAGCACAAGTGCTTCAACCTCAAGCCGGGTGAACATCTGTGGAGGCAGGGCCGGGTCTTCCGTCAGAGTATAGCCTACCCCCGCTGCACCGTCGATGAGCGCACCGCTGGCGCGAAGCGCATCGATATCGCGGTAGAGCGTGCGTTCGGAGACCCCCGTCTCTTCGGCAAGTCGAGCTGCAGTCACCGGCTGAGGCAGCAGCCGGAAAACACTGAGCAAGCGAAGCAGGCGGTCGGCGCGGGGCATCTTGTCCTGACAGTTTCTGACAGTAGCCCAAGGTTAATCTGATCGCATCGGAACACAAAGGAGAAAGACATGCTGACCCTGTTTCATTCCCCGCAAAGTCGGTCTACGGCGATCATGGCGCTGATCGAGGAGATGGGCATCGCCGACTGGATCGATATCCGCGAGGTGACGATCCCCCGTCAGGACGGTTCGGGTGGCCGCGACCCGGAGAACCCGCATCCCGAAGGCAAGGTACCCGCTCTGGTGCATGACGGGGTGCTGATCACCGAACGCGCGGCGATCATCCTGCACCTGACGACGCTTTTCCCCGACAGCGGGATTTCACCGAAGGTCGGTACGCCGGAATGGGGTGCCTTTGCCGCCTGGCTGACCTGGTATCAGGGTGTGCTGGAGCCAGTGGTGATCTTCGACGGCGCAGGGATTTCGCATCCCTGGATCGAAGCGACCTTCCGCGACCACAAGGTGGCGGCGGCACGGCTAAAGGCGGCGCTGGAGAAGGGGCCGTGGATCATGGGCGAGCGGTACTCGGCGGTCGACCTTCTGCTGCATGCCCCCTACGCCTGGTTTGCCGAAGCGACCCCGGACGACCCGTTGATCCGCGACTGGGTGGAGCGGTGCAAGGCGCGCCCGGCGGGGCAGAAGGTGATTGCCGCCGACGCGGCGCGGATGGCGGCTTAGGGTCCGAAGTTCAGGCCGACGCGGCGGCCTGATCGAACATAGCCTTGAGGGCGTCCTTGCTGGAATGGGTATCGGTCTTCACCAGCACTTGGTCGCCCCTGAGCACAACGATCGAGCCCCGGCTGCGCACGCCGTACTGCTTGGCCAAGTCCGAGCCTTTGTACGTGTCCCAATCCACGTCGTAAAAGGAGATCACCTTGTCATAGCCTGGGTTCTCTTCGCGCAGCGCGATGATCTTGCGGCCCTGGGATTGGCAGGACGGGCACCAACTGGCGGTGAAGTCCAGGACCACGACCCGTCCCGCTTTCAGGTCGGCGGCGACGGCCTCGGCCGAATAGACCCCCGATGCGGCGCGGGCCACGGGGGCCACAAGTGAGATGGCGGCGGTAAGCAGCAGAAAGTTGCGGCGGTTCATCGGTTGCCTCATTTGTCAGATGGATACAGAGAAGTCTTGCAGCCAGATCGGGATCAGATTGAGGATCCAGCCCTCGATCCGGTAGTTCAGGCCGAAGAAGATCATCAGACCGACGGCCAGGAAGATCACGCCCATGATGGGTTTCGACTTTTCGGCAACGGAACGCATCAGGTCGCGGCGGCGTTGCAGGGCGGCGCGGGCACCGTAGCCCAATGCGAGGATCACGGTCGAGACGCCAGCCGCAAACGCCGTCATCACCAGCCCGGCCCAGAGGACGCTTTGCCCCTGCGCGGCAAGCGAGACCGCGCCGCCAAGGGTCGGGCCGACGCAGGGGCTCCACACCGCGCCAAGAAGCGCACCGCCTAAGGCTTGACCGGCAAGGCCGGACCGGTCGACCTGATCGACGCCCGCATCGGCACGGGCCGCAAAGCCCGCCGTCACGGTGGCAAAGCCCGCGTTCAGGCCTGGCACCAACAGGACAAGACCGAAGCCGATCATCGCGATGGCTCCCATCTGGGCCAACCGTTCCGCATCAAGCCCAATGGCGACGCCGAGAGCAGCGACAGTCAGGCCCAGTATGACAAAGCTTGCCGACATCCCTGCAGCCAACGCCACGGGGCCAAGGCGATGCGCCTGCAGGGCAGAGGCAAGCACGATCGGCAGAACCGGCAAAACGCAGGGGTTGATGAGCGTCAGAAGCCCCGCGAGATAGCCGAAAACCAGATCCATGACGCCCCCGAATGTTTGCATTTCTATTGCGCACTGGGGGGCACATGTCATCGCAAGCTTGCGTGACTGAAGCCAGGGGACTTTGTAACAATAAGCGGGTTCTGCGTCTTCGGGTCAGCGCGGCGAGGATGCCTGCGAATTTCGGCTACGTGGTGATTCCCTTCTGGCGGTCTGGGGTCAGGCTGGTGGCGGCTCCCACAGCTCGATAGGTGTTCCCTCCGGGTCATGGATGCGGGCGAAGTGGCCGTAGGTGCCGTCACCGTCCCAATCGGGCCGGGTTTCCACCGCGATGCCTGCCGCTTGCAACTGGGCGATCAGGCCAGGCAGATCTTCGACCCGCAGGTTCAGCATCCATTGCTTGTCGGCGGCAAAATAGTCCGTCGTGGCCTTGAATGGGGAAAAGACGGTCGGCCCGGCTTCTTGCATCCAGACGGCGGTATCGGGCTGGGTGATGCCGAGATGGATCCGGTACCAGTCGGCAAGTGCTGCCATGTCCTGTGCCCGAAAGAAAATGCCGCCGATCCCGGTCACGCGTGCCATCGCCCACCTTCAATGCAAAAGGGCCGCCCGATGACGACCCTCTCACAGAATCGGGGTTTCGCGAAGGCTTAGCCGTTCACGACATCCTTCAGCGCCTTGGCAATGGCGAATTTCACCTGCTTGTCGGCGGCCTTGGTCATGGTTTCGCCGGTGGCTGGGTTGCGGACCTGACGCTCGGGGCGGGCCTTGCAGGCGACCTTGCCGAGACCTGGCAGGGCAATCGATCCACCAGCGGCCACTTCACGCGCGACGACCGATGCGATCGCATCCAGTGCTGCATTGGCGGTCTTCTTGTCGCTGCCCATGGCATCGGCCACGGCGGCAACCAATTGGGTCTTGGTCATCGGTTTGGACATTGGATCATCCTTCGTTGTTTTGTTTTCGTGTCATTTGCACGATTCAGGCCCGCAGATTGCGGGCGTCCCACCCCCGAAATCGGGGCCACAGCCCAGACACACGGTTCCTTGGCCGAAATCAACCCCAGAACAGCGATTCAAGGGCATTTGACGGCTTTTTCGCTCGATCAATGCTTACCCTGAGCGAAAAAATGCGCCGGAAAGGCGTTGGATTTAAGATTGACGCCCGTCGTTCGACAAGACCGGCTTCGACTTTTGTCCGCCCGGCTTCAAAGGAAGGCCGTCTCCTCAAAGCTACGAAGTTTCCGGCTGTGAAGGCGCTCGATCGGTGTCTCACGGAGGCGTTCCATCGCGCGGATGCCGATCTGCAGGTGGCGGCTGACCTGCGTCTTGTAGAAATCCGAGGCCATGCCGGGCAGCTTCAACTCGCCATGCAGAGGCTTGTCGGAAACACAGAGCAGCGTCCCGTAAGGTACCCGGAACCGAAAGCCGTTGGCCGCGATGGTGGCGCTTTCCATGTCGAGTGCCACGGCACGGGATTGCGACAGGCGGCGCACCGGGCCGGAGTGATCGCGAAGCTCCCAGTTGCGGTTATCGATGGTGGCGACGGTACCGGTCCGCATGATGCGCTTCAGCTCATAACCCTCAAGCTGGGTCACCTCGGCCACTGCCTTTTCCAGTGCTATCTGGATCTCGGCCAAGGCCGGGATCGGCACCCAGACCGGGAGGTCATCGTCGAGGACGTGGTCGTCGCGCAGATAGGCGTGGGCGAGAACGAAATCGCCGAGCGACTGGGAATTGCGCAAGCCCGCACAATGGCCGACCATCAGCCAGGCATGAGGGCGCAGGACCGCGATATGGTCGGTCGCGGTCTTGGCGTTCGACGGGCCGACGCCGATGTTGACAAGCGTTATCCCCTGTCCGTCCGCGCGCTTGAGGTGATAAGTCGGCATCTGCGGCAGTTTGGACGAAGGCTGGATTGGCCCGTCGGGCGTGGTGATCTCTTGGTTGCCGGTGGCGACAAAGGCGGTGTAGCCAGAGGCAGGATCGCCCAGCACTGTGCGGGCGTAGGCCTCGAACTCCTCAACGTAGAACTGGTAGTTGGTAAAGAGGACATGGTTCTGGAAATGGACCGGGTCGGTCGCGGTGTAGTGCGACAGCCGTGCCAGGCTGTAATCAACGCGTTGAGCCGTGAACGGGGCCAAGGGCGCCGAGCCGTCGTCGTATCGGGTCATCACGCCGTTCACGATGTCGTCGTTCGTCGTGGCAAGGTCCGGCACGTCAAAGACATCGCGAAGGGAGAAGTCCATGACGCCGTCCTGCGGGACGGCAACACTGCTGCCTGCCACGGCGAAATGGACTGGGATCGGCGTGTCAGACGGGCCGACATCCACCGCAACTCCGTGGTTGCGGGTGAGAAGTTCGATCTGCTGGATGAGGTACTGGCGAAAGAGATCGGGGCGGGTGACGGTCGTCGTATAGGTGCCTGGGCTAGCGACATGGCCGAAGGCAAGGCGCGAGTCGACCTTGTCAAAACTGGTCACTGTGAGGCGGATTTCGGGATAGTAGGCGCGGATTCGGCGGCCGGGATTACCCTTGGCCAAAGTCTGCAGGAACTGGTCCGATAGAAACCCGGTGGCCTGGCTGTAAAGCGTCTCCAGTCGGTCGACGGCCAAGGCGGCGCTGGTAAAGCTTTCATGCTCGGGAGCGTCCGGGCAAAGGATGGAAGTCGGAAGATCGTCCTGCATCGCGGGTCCTAAGTTTGATCCGGCATATAAGCCGAAACCCGGCTGCTTCCGCAAGTGAAGCCATTGTAACGGCATTCAGACTGCGCGGAAGACGGTGCTTGCGCCCGCCTCCGGGCGCCCCGATAGTCCGAACCATGTCGACACTTCTTTCTCTTGGCCACGGATATTCCGCCCGCGCGCTTGCCCGCCGCCTTGTGCACAAGGGCTGGCGGGTCATCGGCACTACCCGCAACCCGGCCAAGGCCGAGGCCTTTCGGGCAGAGGGGGTGGAGGCTTTGCTTTGGCCCGCCGATCTTGGGCCCGCGCTTGCCGAGGCGACACATATCCTTGCCTCGGCTGCTCCGGACGCGAAGGGCGATCCGTTCCTGCAGGCGGTTCCCGAGATCGCGGGGGCTGGGGTCGAGTGGGTGGGTTACCTTTCCACGATCGGGGTCTATGGCGACCATCAGGGCGGATGGGTCGATGAAGAGACGCCGCTAACCCCGATGTCGGACCGGGGACGGCAGCGGGTGCTGTCGGAGGGTCAGTGGCTTGCGACTGGCCTGCCCGTCCATGTCTTCCGGCTTGCGGGCATCTACGGCCCCGGGCGCGGGCCGTTCGAGAAGGTCCGTGACGGCACGGCGCGGCGGATCATCAAGCCTGATCAGGTCTTCAGCCGCTGTCATGTCGAGGATATCGCCCAGGTGCTGGAAGCTTCGATCCGCCAGCCGGCGCCCGGCACCGCCTATAACGTCTGCGACGACGACCCTGCCCCGCCGGAGGATGTGTTAAGCCACGCGGCCTTGCTTCTCGGCCTGCCAGAGCCGCCCGCTGTGCCCTTCGATCAGGCCGATATGTCGTCGATGGCGCGCAGTTTCTATGGCGAATCTAGACGGGTTCGGAATGACCGGATCAAGCGCGACCTCGGTGTGCGGCTGCTGTATCCCACCTATCGCGACGGGTTGGCGGCCTTGCTGCGGGATGAACAGTCAGGCCGCTAGTCAGCGGCGGGCGGGACAACGACGAAAAATGAGGTCTCGTCCAACCCGTCCTCATCGGTGCAGGTCACGCGGACAAGCTGGACGGGGGGTGTCTCGATCAGCGCAGATATCTGACGTGGATCTGACGCCGTGCAGTCCGCCCTGTCGTAGCTTCTGTCCACCAGCAGCGACCGCGTCGAGACCGGGGCAAAGCGGTCATAGTCCTCGATGGTGTCAGCCACCCGGTTCACCGATCCTGTCAGTCCGGACTGCAGTGTGGCGCCATCTAACCGGTAGACTGCCCCGGTCTCGGGGTAGGTCAGTGTCAGGCTGTCTTCGGTCAGTGTCAGGTCGAGTGGTTGTCCGACAAAGCCGAGGTCGAAGGCGGCCTCAATCGGAACCGCCTGATACTCTGTCAGAATAGCGAACGGATTGACGCTGTCCTTTGGGCCGTGCATGACGACCTCGCTTGTTTCACCTGACGTGTCGCTGTCGGCAGGACCGCGAGAGACACTATAGACCGGCCAGAGCGTCTCGGCACCTGTTGCAAGATCAAGCGCCACAAGCAGGGTGTCGCTGCGGTCCGCGATATGAAGGCCAAGGTTGTCCTGCGTGCTGCGCAGAACAAAGACATGGCTTGTGCTGATGCCGAAAAGCTCGTTGCGCAGGTTGATCACATCGGGCGGCGTTGCTGCGGCGGGGAGGGTCGTTGATACAACCACGAAGATCCAACCAGGCAACTTTCGGGCAAAGCTCATCACCAATCTCTCCTTCCAAATGCCGGACATGCCAGCGCGGCACAGTAAGACCAAGGATGCGTAGCACCGACCGGTCACGACAAGTCCAGACGTCCTCTTGGCGTCAGCGCCGCTACTCGGCCGCGATCTCGCGGTTATGCGTGGCCAGGATTGCCTCGGTCACCTCTGACAGCGCCAAAGCCGCAGCGCCGTGGGCCCAGAGAAGATCCCCCCAGGCATGGATCTCGATCGGCGCACGCGGCCGGCCGGTGTTGATTGCCAGATTGTCCATCTCGGCCAGCGTCTCGGCGGCATAGAGGTAGTCATACCGCATTCGTTCGCCCGAGAGGATGATCAGCGAGGGGTCGAACAGGTTGACCACATTTGATAGCCCGACCGCCAGATAGCGCCCGGCGCGGCGGAAGATCGATTTGGCCGTCGCGTTCCCGGCCTTGGCGTGGTCGTAGAGGCTTTCGAGTAGCACCTTGATCGGCTGGCTTTCCTTGTGGCCCCAGTTCAGCGCGGTCGCTGCCTCGCGCGCCAGGGCGTAGTCGGCGACGTAGGCCTCCAAACACCCACGCTGGCCGCAGCGGCAGAGCGCTCCGTCGAGTTGGACCTTCATGTGCCCTAGCTCCATCCCCAGCCGCTGCGCGCCGCGATAGATGCGGTGGTTCATCACGAAACCCATGCCGACACCGTGTTCGATGGTGACTACTGCGAAATCCGAGAGGCTGCGCCCCGCGCCAAACCAAAGCTCTGCCAGCGCCACCATGTTCGCATCGTTGTCGACAATCACCGGCAAGCCCAACCGGGCCGTGGCCGCGGCGGCAAGGGGCACGGTCCGTTCGGCCAGGATCGAGGACCAAAACACCATACCTTCTGCATGGTCAACAAAACCCGGTACGCCGATACCCACCGCAGAGAGGTCCGAGCGCACCATCTCGGCCTTGGCGCAGGCCCGGTCCAGCAGGGTCTCGATCGCTTCGAGGATCTCAGCCAACGGCATCGGACCGGGCATCCGGGGAACAGCATCGTCGGCGATAAGCTTGCCGGCAAAGTCCACGATGACCACGGTATGTTCGCGGTCAGAGAGCTTTAGTCCGGCTACCCGATGCGCCTCGGCCCGGACGCCCAGTGCCACCGCGGGCCGACCGCGACCCGCCTCGCCAACGCGCCGTGCGGCAACCTCTTCGATCAGGCCGGCCTCAATCAGTTCTGACGAGAGTGTGGTGACCGAAGCCGGGCTGACGCCGAGGTCCTTTGCCAGCTGCACCCGGGGGATCAGACCTGCTGCCCTAACGAGCTCGAAAACCTGCCGTCGCAGTGGCCGCTGGGCGTCTGTCAGTGGCGGAATGAGAGGGCCGACGCCTCGGCGCCCGTCACGAGTGTCCGGCCCCGTTGTCTTCGGAAACATTTGTTCGACCTCCGAAGTAATAAATGCCGGTAACGTCGGGATCAGACCATGTTCAACCGCACTTACGCAAGAATCTGGCGCGACAGCCCGAAGCGATAGCTTTGACCACAACTTTTATTTTGACAACTGAATTTTTTGGGGTGACCTTCGCGTTCATCAGGTTCGACGAGATGTAATGTCTTTATCAAGATCACAGTCGGAGGTGACGGGTGATGCGCGGTATCGTTCTGGCGGCTATTGTGGCTTTCACGACCTTTTCTTCGGCAGCTGTCGCCGAAGGAAAAAGGATCGGCGTAGCGTGGGGCGATTTCAACCAAGCAAGGTGGCGCTGGGACGCCACCGCAATGAAGTCTTCCATCGAACGGGACGGCAACAAGTACATCCCCACCAACGCTGATGGTTCCGTCGAACAGCAACTGCGTGACATCGACACATTGATCGAGGCCGGTGTCGATGCGATCATCATCCTGCCGCTCGACAAGGATGCGATGGGCCCTGGGATCGATCGTGCTGCTGCAGCCGGGGTTCCGATCCTGGGCTATGACCGCCTGATCGAGGATGAAAGGGTGTTTTATCTGACATTCGACAACGTTGGGGTCGGTCGGATCATCGCGGCGCTGGTCAAGCAGGCCCGACCGGACGGGAACTATGCGATCCTCATGGGTGATCCCGGTGACCCGAATGTCCGCTTCTTGCGGCAAGGAATGGACGAAGTCATCGGAGCGGCCGTCGCTGGCGGGCAGATCAAGATCGTCGGCGAAGCGAATGCCGACGGCTGGAAAGCGGAAAATGCGAAGGTGGCCATGGAGAAGATCCTGGCCGACAACGGCAACCAGATCGATGCAGTGCTAGCCCAGAACGACGGGTTGGCCGGAGCGGCAATCGAGGCGCTTACGGCCGCAGGTCTGTCGGTCCCGGTTGGCGGGCAGGACGGCGATCCCGCAGCACTAAACCGCGTCGCGAGGGGTACGCAAGTGGTTTCAGTCTGGAAGAACAACTTCGAACTGGCAAAGCGCGCCGGGAAGATTGCGGGCCTTCTTGCTGAAGGAACGCCAATGGACCTTGTGCCCGAAGCGACCAAGTTCAGCGGCGGGGAGAAGGGTATTGCGGTGTGGTCGATTCTGTTGAATCCGACCCCGATCACCATCGACAACCTAGACGTGGTCATCGATGCGGACCACGTGACCAAACGCGACGTTTGCAAGGGCGCGCTTCCGACCGTCAAAGCCTGCGAGTAGGATTTGCCGAAGTGCCGTGCCGCTTCCGGCCAGAACACCGCACTTTTTATTTTGACAACTGAATTTATTGGCTGCATCTTTCCGGGCGTTCCGGCGAATCTGCCGGGCCGGCCATCTGCTGGCCGACACACAGGGAGGATACAAATGCGTAACGCAATTCTCGCCGCCGTTTTGGCGGTCACCGGTTTTTCGTCTGCAGCGCTGGCTGAGGGCAAGAAGATCGGTGTTTCCTGGGCTCAGTTCCAAGAAGAGCGCTGGAAGATCGACGAAGCCGCAATGAAGGCCGCGATTGAAGCTGCAGGCAACGAATACATCTCGGCAGACGCCCAAGCCTCAGCCGAAAAGCAGCTGTCGGACGTCGACGCGCTGATCGCGCAGGGCGTGGACGCGCTTGTGATCAATGCCTGGGACAAGGACGCTATCGGGCCTGCCATCGAGAAGGCCGCTGCCGAGGGCATTCCGGTCGTCGGCTATGACCGCCTGATCGAAGACAACCGCACCTTCTACCTGACCTTCGACAACGTCGGCGTGGGCCGGATCATCGCCGAAGAAGTGATGAAGGTGAAACCCGACGGCAACTATGCCATCATCCTCGGCGACCCGGGCGACCCGAACACCGGCTTCCTGCGTCAGGGCATGGAAGAAGTGATCGGCGCGGCGGTCGCAGCAGGCACGATCAAGATCGTCGGCGAAGCGAACTCGGACGGCTGGAAGCCGGAGAATGCCCAGAAGAACATGGAGCAGATCCTGACCGCCAACAACAACGCCGTTGACGCCGTTCTGTCTGAAAACGACGGCATGGCCGGTGGTGCTGCTGCGGCTCTGGCTGCTCAGGGCCTGAACGTTCCGCTGGGTGGCCAGGACGGCGACCTTGCCGCGATCAACCGCGTTGCCCGTGGCACCCAGACCGTTTCGGTCTGGAAGAACGCACGTGACCTTGGCAAGGCTGCCGGTGAAATCGCCTCGGCAATGGCTGACGGTGCTGCACTTGACGCTATCCCTGGTGCGACCAAGTTCTCGGGAGGCGAGAAGGGCGTTGAGATGAACGCGATCCTTCTGAACCCGACCCCGATCACCAAGGACACGCTGAACCTGGCGATCGACGCGGGCCACATCTCGAAAGAGGCGGCTTGCGAAGGCGCCATGGAAGGCGTCGCTGCTTGCCAGTGATCTAGTCTGATCTTCCGGCGCCGCCTCAGGGGCGGCGCTGGTTTTCTTTCAGGCATGCGACCGCAGTCCCAGGCGCTGAAGTGATGGCGCAATTGGTGGTGCTGTGCCAACGCTGCCACACCCCTCTCTCATGCTGGACGAGGACATGAACAACTTATCCAATTCGCAGACGACCAGCGCCCAACAGGAAAGCGGTTTCGCACGCTTCATGCGCGCGACCGAGATTGACCCGCGCCTTATGGGCATGATCGGAGCTCTGCTGCTGATCTGGCTGGCCTTCGAGGCCTATTCCGCTATTGTTCTTGGTCGGCCCACCATGCTCTTGGGCGCATCACAGTCCGAAGCCAATGGCTTTATCACACCGCGGAACTTGTGGAACCTCAGCGTCCAGACCGCCTACATCGGCATCATGGCAACCGGGATGGTCCTTGTGATCATCACGCGCAACATCGATCTGTCGATCGGCTCGATCATGGGCATGGTCGGTATGTATATGGGTCTGTTGCAGATCGAATACCTGACCCCGGCACTGGGCCTGGGCCATTGGTCGATCTGGATCATCACGGTGGTCTTCGGCATCGCAATGGGGGCATTGATCGGCGCCTTTCAGGGCGGCCTGATCGCCTATCTGGGCATCCCGTCCTTCATCGTCACACTCGGCGGCCTGCTGGTCTGGCGTGGCGCCGCGTTTTTGGTTGCAGGCGGCAAAACCATCGCCCCGCTTGACGAAACCTTCGCGCTGATCGGTGGCGGGTCATTCGGGGCGCTGGGCCGGACCGGCAGCTGGATTTTTGCAGTGATCGCCTGCGCGGCAATCATCTGGGCCTTCTACAGCGGCCGCAAAGCCCGCGAGCGCCACGGCTTTCCACTGCGTCCCAACTGGGCCGAATGGACCGTGGGAGGCATCTGCTGCGCGGTGGTTCTTGGCGCGACTGCTGTGGTGAACAGCTACATCTGGCCTCCGGGAAACATCAAGAAATACTACGATGCCCTTAAGCAACCCGTCCCTGATGGTGCTGAATTCGGCCACGGCTATGCCTATCCGGTGCTGATCCTGATCGTGGTGGCTGTCTTCATGACCATCCTGATGACCCGTACCCGCTTTGGCCGCTATGTCTTTGCCATCGGTGGCAACCCCGAAGCGGCGGCTCTTTCAGGCATCAATACCCGCGCGATGACGGTCAAGATCTTTTCTTTGATGGGCGCACTCGCCGGAATTGCTGCTGTCATCGGTGCGGCCCGTCAGAACTCTGCGACCAACGCGATGGGTAACCTTGACGAGCTTTACGTCATTGCCGCGGCCGTCGTCGGCGGCACCTCGCTGGCCGGTGGGGTGGGCACCATTTATGGCGCCATCATCGGCGCCCTGATCATCAACTCCTTGCAGACGGGCATGGTGCTGATCGGGTTTGGCGACGGATCGTACCAGCGCATCGTGATTGGCGTGGCGCTCGTTCTCGCGGTCTGGCTCGACATCGTTTACCGCAGACGCATCAAGTAAGGGGCAAAGATCATGGTAGACAGAACCGGAACCCCGCTTGTCGAACTGCGCGACATCTCGATTTCCTTCGGGGGGATCAAGGCGGTCGACCACGTCACGGTCGACCTCTACCCGGGCGAGGTCGTCGGCCTTCTGGGCCACAACGGCGCGGGCAAGTCGACACTCATCAAGTGCCTGTCGGGCGCCTATCAGAAAGACGCAGGCCAAATCCTGATCAACGGCCAGGAGGTCGAGATCAAGGACCCCCGCGACGCCCGCAGTCAGAACATCGAGACGATCTACCAAACGCTGGCGCTGGCCGACAACGTGGATGCAGCCTCGAACCTGTTTCTCGGGCGCGAGCTTGTGAACAGCTTCGGTTTCCTGGACGATTCCCGGATGGAAGCCGAAACCCGCAAGATCATGGGGCGCCTGAACCCGAATTTCCGCAAGTTCAACGTACCGGTGTCCGCGCTTTCGGGCGGGCAGCGCCAGTCGGTCGCCATTGCGCGGGCGGTCTATTTCAACGCCAAGATCCTGATCATGGACGAACCCACCGCCGCACTTGGACCGCACGAAACGCAGATGGTGGCCGAACTGATCCAGGAGTTGAAGGCACAGGGCCTAGGCATCTTCCTCATCGAGCATGACATCCACAACGTCATGAAGCTTTGCGACCGGGCTTCCGTCATGAAGAACGGTCAGTTGGTCGGGACGGTGGATGTCAAGGCGGTGACCGACGACGACATCCTGGGCATGATCATCCTGGGCAAGAAACCTGCGCATCTGGCCGCGTGATGTATATCGGGCTGGACCTTGGGACTTCCGGCCTGAAAGGCGTACTGATCGGCGAGGACCAGGCGGTTCTTGCCGAGGCAACAGCCCCGCTGACCGTCTCACGCCCGCATGAGGGGTGGAGTGAGCAGGCCCCGTCCGATTGGATCCATGCGGCGGAAACTGTCTTCGACCGCTTGGCGATCAAAGGGCTGGGGTCCGTCCGTGGCATCGGTCTTTCTGGCCATATGCATGGCGCAACGCTGCTTGACGCGGGCAATGAAGTCCTGCGTCCCTGCATCCTGTGGAACGACACCCGCAGCCATGAAGAAGCCGCCGAGCTTGACGGCGACCCGACGTTCCGCCGCCTGACGGGCAATATCGTCTTTCCGGGCTTTACCGCGCCAAAGCTTCTTTGGGTTCAGCGGCACGAACCTGCGATCCGCGACCGCGTGGCCAAGGTGCTCTTGCCAAAGGATTACCTGCGTCTGTGGCTGACCGGCGATCATGTCGGCGAGATGTCGGATGCGGCTGGGACGAGCTGGCTTGATACGGCCAAGCGCGACTGGTCCGACGACTTGTTGCGGGCGACCAGTCTTGATCGCAGCCAGATGCCGCGTCTGGTCGAAGGCTCGGCCGTGTCGGGGACCATGCGCGAGGCGCTGGCCGCCCGCTGGGGACTTTCGAAGGGCGTGGTCGTTGCGGGCGGTGGCGGCGACAACGCGGCCTCCGGGGTCGGCGTTGGTGTTGTACGCGCGGGCGAGGCGTTTGTGTCGCTCGGCACCAGCGGTGTTCTATTTGCCGCCAATGACGGCTACCAGCCCGATCCGGCGACTGCTGTCCACACCTTCTGCCACGCACTGCCAGAAACCTGGCACCAGATGGGTGTGATCCTGGCCGCGACCGATGCGCTGAACTGGTATGCCAATCTGGTCGGCACCGATGCTGCCAAGCTGACCGGTGAGCTTGGCGCGCTGCAGGCACCCGGCAAGACCTTGTTCCTGCCTTATCTTGGTGGTGAGCGGACCCCGCTCAACTCTGCCTCGGTCCGGGGTGCTTTTACCGGACTGGAACATGCCACCGACCGGAAAGCTGCAACACGCGCGGTGCTGGAGGGAGTTACATTCGCCATCCGCGACTGCCGCGACGCGTTGGCTGCGACCGGTACCCGGCTGGAGCATCTTCTTGCGGTCGGCGGCGGTTCGCGGTCGGATTATTGGCTGAGGCTTATCGCCACGGCGCTGGATTGCCCGGTCCAGTTGCCAGTCGCTGGTGATTTTGGCGGCGCATTCGGTGCGGCCCGTCTGGCCCTGATGGCGGCCACTGGCGCTGGGGCCGAAATCGCCACCCTGCCGAAAATCGAGCGTATGATCGAACCCGATCCATCGCTAAAAGACGCGTTCGACGCTGGCCATTCAAGGTTCCGCGCCGCCCAATCTGCCATCAAGGATCTGACATGACCGACTTTTTCAAAGGCATCCCGCACATCCGCTTTGAAGGTCCGAGTTCCGCGAACGAATTCGCCTTCCGCCACTACAACCCGGACGAGGTCATCCTCGGCAAGCGGATGGAGGATCATCTGCGATTTGCCGTCGCCTATTGGCACAGTTTTGCCTACCAAGGTCACGATCCTTTCGGCGGCCAGACCTTTGAGCGCCCCTGGTTCGGCGAAACCATGGCGCTGGCGAAAATGAAGGCAGACGTGGCCTTTGAGATGTTCGATATCCTCGGGCAGCCGTTTTACTGCCTTCACGACGCTGATGCGCGACCCGAAGGCGCAACGTTCGCGGAAAGTCTGAAGAACCTGAACGAGATCGCCGATTATCTGGCCGAGAAGCAGCAGAAGCACAAAGCCAAGCTGCTCTGGGGCACGGCGAACCTTTTTAGCAACCGCCGCTGGATGTCGGGCGCGGCCACCAACCCCGATCCGGATGTCTACGCCTATGCCGCTGCCAGCGTGAAGGCGAACATGGACGTGACCATGCGTCTGGGCGGGCAGAACTACGTCCTTTGGGGTGGGCGCGAGGGGTATGAAACGCTGATTAACACCGACCTCAAGGCCGAGCGTGCCCATGCTGGCCGCTTCCTGCAGCAGGTGGTCGAATACAAATACAAGATCGGCTTCAAGGGCACGATCCTGATCGAGCCGAAGCCGCAGGAACCTTCGAAGCACCAGTACGACTACGACGTCGCCACGGTCTACGGCTTCCTTAAGGACTTCGGCCTTGAGGGCGAGGTGAAGACAAACATCGAGCAGGGCCACGCGATCCTGGCGGGCCACACGTTCGAGCATGAGATCGCCACGGCTGCCGCCCTTGGCATCTTCGGGTCCATCGACATGAACCGGAATGACTATCAGTCCGGCTGGGACACCGACCAATTCCCCAACAACCACGCTGAAAAGGCGGTGGCCTTCTACGAGATCCTCAAAGCGGGCGGATTCACCACCGGCGGCGTGAACTTTGACGCCAAGATCCGGCGGCAGTCCCTCGACCCCGAAGACCTGATCCTGGCCCATGTCGGCGGCATGGACACCTGTGCCCGCGCCTTGAAGGCGGCTGCGGCGCTGATGGAAAGCGGGGAAATGGAAGCGGTGGTCAAGGCGCGCTATGCCGGGTGGCAAGACCCGAAGGCGCAGGTGATGCTGAAGGGCTCACTCGAGGACGCGGCGGCGCGGGTTACGGCGGAAGGCCTAGAGCCGCAGCCGAAATCGGGACGGCAAGAGCGGCTGGAGAACCTCTGGAACCGCTACGTTTGATCCTGGTCCGGGACCTCGGCTTGCCGGGGTCTTAGCCGGATTGTCCGCAGACGGGCGTCAAGCTCGGCGTTGATGGCACCGCCTAGAAGCACAGCCCAGACGCTGAGATAGAGCCACATCATCAGGATGATGACGGCACCGATAGAGCCGTAGATTGCGTTGTAACTGTTGAAATTGGCAAGATAGACCGAGAACCCGATCGACACCCCAGCCCAGCTTAGGGCCGCAACCAGCACCCCCACGGTGATCCAGGGCGACCTAAAGCCACCCGGAACATTCGGGCCAAAGCGGTAAAGGATCGAGAGGCAGGTCACCACCAAGAGGAACATCGCGCCCCAGGGCAGGACCTTGGTCAGCCAGGCCTCGAACGTGCCAAGCTGGACATAGCTAAGCAGGATCGGCACCACGACCACGGTCACCAGCGCCACCAGAAGTGCCGCGATGAGCGCCATCGTGAGCATGAAATCCACCAGCCAGCCCCAAAGGAACGACCGTGGTCGCGAGCGATGGACGACATCGAGGCCTTGGGTCAGAGCCGAAACCCCGGCTCGCGACGAGTAAAGCGCGATACCGAGAGAGAGGGCCGTCGTCCAGCCAAGCGTTGTCCGGGGGGCGGTGATAAGGCCGATGACCTGATCGTGGATCAGCACGCGCGCGTCAGGCGGCAAGAAGCGTTCGGCCACCGTCAGGTAGCCAGCGATCACTGCGGGATCGGCCACCAGACCCCAAAGCGCCACAGCGGCGGCGAGGCCCGGAAAAACCGCGAACATGGCAAAAAAGGCCACGCCCGCCGCGATCAGGCCAAAATGCCCGTCGCCCACGCGCAACCAGACCGCAACAATAAAATCCCAGACTTGCCGGACCTGCCTCATGCGGTCACCATCACCTGGAAATGCGCCCTGTTCAACTTGAAGCCACCCGCCCCGCGTGGAATGCTTGATGCAACAGGAGAATCCCCATGACCTATATTCCCCGCGCCGATCGCTATGACCGGATGATCTATAACCGCTGTGGCCGTTCGGGGCTGTTGTTGCCGGCGATCAGCTTGGGCTTGTGGCACAACTTCGGGCATGACACGCCGCATGCCACCAAGCAGGCGATCTGCCGCACCGCCTTTGACCATGGCATCACGCATTTCGATCTGGCCAACAACTACGGCCCCCCTCCGGGCAGCGCCGAGGAGGCGTTTGGCGAACTTCTCCGCACCGACTTCCACCACCACCGGGATGAGCTGATCATCTCTTCCAAGGCTGGTTACCTGATGTGGAACGGCCCATACGGCGAATGGGGCAGCCGGAAGTATGTTGTCGCTTCGTGCGACCAGTCGCTGAAGCGGATGGGGTTGGACTACGTTGACATCTTCTATTCGCACCGTTTTGACCCCGACACTCCGTTGGAAGAAACAATGATGGCGCTTGACCAGATCGTCCGGTCGGGTCGTGCGCTTTATGTGGGGATTTCAAGCTACAATAGCCAGCGCACGCGTGAGGCGGCGGGAATCCTGAAGGATCTGGGCACACCCTGCGTGATCCATCAGCCTAGCTACAACATCCTGAACCGCTGGGTTGAAACCGACGGGCTGAAGCACACGCTGGTCGAGCTTGGGATTGGTTCCATCGCTTTCGTGCCGCTGGCGCAGGGAATACTGACCAACAAGTATCTGAACGGAATTCCCGCGGGCAGCCGGGCAACGCAGGGCAAGTCGCTTGACCCGTTGCTTGTCGAAAAGGCCATGATCTCGGTCCGGAAGCTGCACGAGATGGCCGAGGCACGCGGCCAGACGCTGGCGCAGATGGCGCTGGCTTGGGTCTTGCGGAATGGCGGCATCACCAGCGCGCTGATCGGCGCATCGAAGCCGGAGCAGGTGGAAGACTGCGCCGGAGCAATCCGCAATCTGGATTTCTCCCCCGAAGAACTGGCCCAGATCGACGCGATCTCGGAAGAGAAAGAGATCAATCTCTGGGCTAAATCCTCGGAGGATTGAGGGGCGATCGCAAGACCGCCCCGGTCGCTTTATTTTGCGGCCAGAAGCTCGGGCACCGAAAGCAGCACGAACTCGTTGTCGGCGGCCTTGTCCAGCGCCCGGCCGGAGGAGAAGGGCAGGTTGTTGTCGATGGCCACCATGATGTGGGTGTCGTCGACACGCATCACGTCTTCGATGGTGAAGAACGGCAGCGCGAAGGTGCCAGCGACACCCCCGGCGGTTTCCAGCCGCGCCTTGGCGTCGGGATCAGCGATGTTCATCAGATCGATATGACCAAGGCGTTTGACGAAGCCTTCGGCATCCACGCTGGCCGTGTCGATCAGCACGATGCGCTTCAGCATTGCCGGTAGCGGGAAGCAGTCCGGTGCGGGATCGCCCGCGCACTTGAGGGCGGGCAGACCCTCGCCATTGTCACGCTCGATCACCAGGGCGCGGGTTTCGTCGATGAAGTTGAAGTCACCGATTGCAGTCGCACCTTCGGCGAGGGCGAACTTGAACTCGGCCCCGGTCCATTCGCCCTTCGCCGGATCGAAAGCCCGGACGCGAAGGGCGGTGCCAGCGGGCTGGCCATCTTCGCCTAGCAGCGGCTTTTCGAACATTGGCCAGAGGAGGTTCGATCCCGGCTGGAGCGCCATCCCCTCATAGCCGCCGGACCGCTGCACGGTCCAATCCTTGCCCGCGACCGAGACGGCACTGATGCCGGGGGTATCGGGGCCCTTCAGCTGGCTCTCACCCTCCATCGTCGGATAGACCGCCAGGATGCGCCCATCCAGCGCCACGCGCAGGATGTAGGGGCCGAACTCTTCGCCGATCCAGATTTCACCGTTCAGGAACTGGATGCTTTCGGGGTCGAAGTCGGCGCCGGTCAGGTAGCGGGCGGCGTCGCCTTCATAGGCAATCCGGAACGGGACCTTGAAGTCGGGATCGCGGAGGAAGACGGTCTCTTTAACCTCGACCGAACCGCCGGCGAAATCCGGGGTCATGCGGTGGAAGAACAGAAGCGCGTCGGGGCTATTGCCCTTGCCGCCAAAGCCGTTGTCGGTGAGGACATAGGTCGAGCCATCCTCGGCCAGGTTCATCGCAAAGCCGGACATGCCCTGCAGCGGCTGGCCTTCGAACGGCAACGAAAGACCGGTCGGCCGCTTGCCATGCATCGGGCCGGTATCGCCGGGGACGGTTCCGACTTCCATGGCGCGGGCTGGCCCGGTGAACTTGCCGGCAGTCGCTGCATCCTTCGGAGCATCGGCCGGTGGGGCGACAAAGCTTGCCGCCGGAATAATGGCGTGGCCAGCAAGCGTGGCCGGAAAGGCGGTTTCGGCTGCAGCAGGCAGGGAAAGGCCGCAGAGGGCAGTAAAGAGGGTCAGGGTCCGAATGCGCATGGGCTAAGGTCTCCGCATAGGTGGGTTAACCACCCGTTGCTGCGCCCGCTGCGTTACGTCCGCATGACGGTGCAATTACGTTCGGACGACAGGATTCGACGCGCAAAGAGCTAGTCCAGTTGCCGCGCTTCGCTGACCAGCATCACGGGAATGCCGTCACGAATCGGGAAGGCGAGGTGCGCCGCCTTGGAGACAAGCTCCTGGTTCTCGGCATCATAGCTCAGAAGCGCGTGGGTCACCGGGCAGACCAGGGCTTCGAGCATCCGACGGTCGGCAGCGTCGTTCATTGCAACGTCTCTTCATCACCGCTGTGCAAGGCGAATTCGATCAGGGTAACCAGCGTTTCACGGCGGGTGTCGAGCGAGGGTGCCTCGAGGAGGGCCTGCTTGTCCTCGGGGCTGAAGGGGCACAGCATCGAGAGCGAATTGATCAAGAGCTCAGTTTCGGCATCTTTCAGGCTGCCCCAGTCGGTCGAAAGGTTCAGCTTGGCGAAATAGCGACCGAGTACGATCATGAAGTCGTCGCGACGAAACCCGGGGTCGTCCTCGCTCGGGCCAAGGTCGCGGGCGAAGGGGGCCCAATCGACAAGGCAACGGCGGTAAGGCGCGAACCCCTGGACCTCCTCCTTAACCCGGTAACGTGAAATGCCGGAAAGGGTGATCATATAACGCCCGTCTTCGGTCTCAGAAAACCCGGTCAAACGACCAGCGCAGCCGATCGCTTGCAGGCGCTTTTCTCCGCCGGGGGTTTCACGCGGCTGGATCATGCCAATCAGGCGATGTTTGGTTTTCAGGCAGTCTTCGATCATCGCGAGATAGCGGGGTTCAAAGATATGCAAGGGCAGTCGCGCCCGGGGAAGCATCAACGCTCCGGGCAGGGGGAAGACCGGAATGGTGTCTGGAAGGTCGGCTGCATGCATCATGGGCATAAGGGTAGCCCTCGATTGAGATCAGGCAAATATCATTGATGACAAACGACGACGGCCGGAAAGAACGATGGGGTCCTGTGGCTTCAGCGCCTCGAAAATGGTGAAAAGCTGGGCCTTGGCGGCGCCGTCATTCCATTCGCGATCACGGCGGAAGAGGTCGAGCAGCTGGTCAACGGCCTCTTGCGGCTTGTCGGCGGCAAGAAGAGCTGCGGCGAGGTCAAAGCGAGCCTGGTGGTTATGAGGGTCGGCTTCGACGGCGGCGCGCAGTTCGGTTTCTGGTCCGGCGTTGGCGGCCTGTCTGGCCAGTTCAAGCTGCGCGCGGGCGGCGTCAAGCTCTTTGGACTTGGAGATGGCGGCGGGCGCGGCGGTCAGGAACGCCTCGGCCTGGTCAAGGTTGCCAAGCGCGATATGGGTGCGGACAAGGCCACCGTATGCTGCGGCGTTTTCGGGTTCCTCGCCAAGGATCGCTGCAAAGGTTTCGGCGGCGTCGACTGCGGCACCTTCGGTCAGCATCTGCTCGGCAACTTCCAGCGCCTCGGCGAGCCCGCCATCACCGGCGAGTGCAGCGGCGCGGTCGATAAAGGCCTTGAGTTCCGAGGCCGGGACCGCGCCCTGAAAGCCGTCGACTGGCTGGCCTTGCCAGAAGGCATAGACCGTAGGGATCGACTGGATGCGAAGCTGCGCCGCAATCCGCTGGTTCTTGTCGACATCGACCTTGACCATGCGTACCTTACCGCCCGCAGCCTTGACGGCAGTTTCAAGCATTGGTCCAAGGGTCTTGCAGGGACCGCACCAAGTGGCCCAGAAATCCACAATGATAGGGGTTTCGCGGCTGGCCTCGATCACATCGGCCATGAAACTCGCTTCGGTTCCGTCCTTGATCAGATCGCCCTGCGCTTTTGGTTTGTCGCCAAGACCCAGCATGGTGCCCCTCATTCGGAAGTTTCGTTCTATATGGCAACTGGACCGGGAAAGGCCAAGGGGGGATCAGCCGGATCTGCGCTGTGGGCAGGTGATCAGGTGGTCGTTGACCATGCCGGCGGCCTGCATGAAGGCGTAAGTAATGGTGGGGCCGACAAAGTTGAAGCCCGCGGATTTCAAGGCTTTCGACATCGCCTGAGATTGCGGTGTCTGTGCCTGGACATCGGAAAGCCGGGCGGGGGTGTTCACGATAGTCGCACCGTCGGTGAAGGACCAGAGGAAGGGTGAGAAGCCGGTTTCGGCCTCAATCCGTAGGAAGGCCTGCGCGCCACTGATCGTGCCTTCGATTTTGCCGCGATGCCGGACGATGCCTGGATCGGCGAGGAGGCGGGCTATCTCCGGCTCTCCCCAGGTCGCAAGGGTTGCGGGCTCAAAACCCTGAAAGGCAGCCCGAAAACCTTCGCGCTTCCTCAGAATTGTGATCCAGGACAGGCCCGCCTGGAAACTTTCCAGAATCAGCAACTGAAACAGCCGCTTCGGGTCTCGCTCGGGACGGCCCCATTCGTCGTCGTGGTAGGCAACATAAAGGGGATCGGTGCCGCACCAGGGGCAACGGCTCGAATCATCAACATTTTCCATCGTTTCACCTGTCCCTAGGAGGTTCGGAGAATTAGAACAAAATGGGAATTTTGACACTCCGTTTACCCATGCTGGCTTAGGTTGTCGACAGCGATTTACGGCGACCGGGGGATGCAAATGAGTTTCATGAAGGGGCCAAAGGTCTCGAAGTACGACCGTGAGCCCGGTACGGCGAGCCCGCTTGACACAGCGATCTCGGCTCAGGACCGGGAGACTTTGGCGATGGTCGCTTCGGCTTTGAAAGACCGCAGGATGCGGCTGGCGTTTCAGCCGGTGGTCTATGCCGCCGATCCCTCGGTCATCGGCTTTTTCGAAGGGTTCATCCGATTGCTGAACCTGCGCGATCAGGTGATCCCGGCACGGGATTTCATGGCTGCGGTCGAACAGCGCGAGCTTGGTCGCGAAATCGACTGTGCCGCGCTGCAGATGGGGCTGATGGCATTGCAGCGCAATCCGCAGATCCGGGTGTCCGTCAACATGTCGGCGCGGTCTGTGGGCTATCGGCCCTGGCTGGACATCTTGCGCCGGGCGCTGCGCGAAACGCCCCGACTGGGTCACAACCTGATCCTCGAAATCAACGAAGCCTCGGCGCTGCAAGTGTCGGACGTGCTGAAACCGTTTATGACCGACATGCGCAGCCATGGCATCTTCTTTGCGTTAGATGATTTCGGCGCAGACAAGACCTCGCTAAGCCTGCTGCGCGACATGCATTTTGAAATCGCAAAACTGGACGGCGTTCTGGTGAAGGATGTTCATCAGTCGCCGGACAAGCAGGCGGTGGCAAGGGCCGCGATCGCCATCGCACGGGAGCTGGAGATGTACTTGGTGGCCGAAGCAGTCGAAACCGAAGGCGAAGCGAACTGGCTGTGCGACGCCGGTGTCGGTTGTATGCAGGGCTATCTCTTCGGTCCGCCCACGGTGACACCGGACTTTCGCGCATTCCGGCACGGGCGGCCGAATCTGAACGGCTAAGCGATGCGGCAAGGTGCCCGCACCACGCTGTCGCAACCGAAGGCCAGGTGTCATAGTCTGGCCCCTCGGCGCACCGTGGGGTTGTCGTTTGCTGCCTTGCCTTTCCTGCATCCGATTGGGCTTCTGCAGCAGATCACCCGGGGATTGTTCCGCGAACGCCAACATTCTTGCGCTTGTCACCTTAAGAGCATAGGCCATGGGAAACGCGGCGCGATCCCCTCGTGCCGCCCGGCACAGTGGGAGAGGATCAAGATGACCAATGTCGTAATCGTGTCGGCGGGCCGCACCGCCGTGGGCAGCTTCAACGGCTCGTTCGCCAACACTGCGGCGCATGACCTGGGCGCTGCGGTGATCGAGGCTGTGGTGGCACGGGCGGGTTTGGACAAGGCCGAAATCGAGGAAACCATTCTTGGCCAGGTCTTGACTGCCGGTCAGGGCCAGAACCCGGCACGACAAGCGCATATCAAGGCGGGTCTGCCGAAGGAAAGCTCGGCTTGGTCACTGAACCAGGTCTGCGGCTCTGGCCTTCGTGCCGTGGCGCTGGGGGCCCAGCATGTGCAGCTGGGCGATGCGAGGATTGTGGTTGCCGGCGGGCAGGAAAGCATGTCGCTGGCACCCCATGTCGCGCATCTGCGGGCGGGTCAGAAGATGGGCGACCTGAACTTCATCGATTCGATGATCAAGGACGGTCTCTGGGACGCGTTCAACGGCTATCACATGGGCCAGACGGCAGAAAACGTCGCCAACCAGTGGCAGATTTCCCGCGACATGCAGGATGAATTCGCGCTGGCGTCGCAAAACAAGGCCGAGGCCGCGCAGAAAGCCGGGAAATTCAAGGACGAGATCGTGGCCTTCACCGTGAAGACCCGCAAGGGCGACACTGTGGTTGATGCCGACGAATACATCCGCCACGGCGCGACGATGGAGGCGATGACGAAGCTGCGTCCTGCCTTCGCCAAAGAGGGTTCGGTCACGGCCGCGAATGCCTCCGGGCTTAACGATGGTGCGGCGGCGGTGGTGTTGATGAGCGCGGATGAAGCGGCCAAGCGCGGATTGCCGGTGCTGGCCCGTATCGCCTCCTATGCAACCGCGGGGCTTGATCCTTCGATCATGGGCGTGGGACCGATCCATGCCAGCCGCAAAGCGCTGGAGAAGGCGGGCTGGAAGGTCGGCGATCTTGATCTGGTCGAAGCGAACGAGGCCTTTGCCGCGCAAGCCTGCGCCGTGAACAAGGACATGGGCTGGGATCCGGCGATTGTGAACGTCAACGGCGGTGCGATTGCCATCGGGCATCCGATTGGCGCCTCGGGCGCGCGGATCCTGAACACGCTTCTCTTTGAAATGGCGCGCTCTGACAAGAACCGAGGCCTCGCAACGCTGTGCATCGGTGGCGGCATGGGTGTCGCGATGTGCCTGGAACGGGCCTGATCACTTTCGCGCAGATTCAATGACGTAAGGCGCAGGAACCACGGAAGCGGCGCGCAATAATGTTGCGCGCTGATTTTCATTTCGGTAACAAGTATTCAGGGATATGTATAGATTACCACAGGAGGAGACAGTTCATGGCACGGGTGGCATTGGTGACCGGCGGGTCGCGGGGAATTGGAGCGGCGATCTCGATCGCGCTTAAAGCTGCCGGCTACAACGTAGCCGCGAACTACGCCGGCAACGACGAAGCCGCTGCGGCATTCACCAAGGAAACCGGCATCCCGGCCTACAAATGGTCGGTCGCGGATTATGAGGCTTGCGTCGCCGGGATCGCAAAAGTCGAGGCCGAGGTCGGCCCGGTCGAAGTGCTGGTGAACAACGCCGGGATCACGCGGGACGCGATGTTCCACAAGATGACTCCGGGCCAGTGGAAAGAGGTCATCGACACCAATTTGAGCGGGCTTTTCAACATGACGCACCCCTTGTGGACCGGCATGCGGGACCGCAAGTTTGGGCGGGTGATCAACATCTCCTCGATCAACGGGCAAAAGGGGCAGGCCGGGCAGACCAACTATTCGGCGGCAAAGTCGGGGGATCTGGGATTCACCAAGGCACTGGCACAGGAAGGCGCGCGCGCCGGTATCACGGTGAACGCGATCTGCCCGGGCTACATCGGCACTGAAATGGTCCGCGCGATTGACGAGAAGGTACTGAACGAACGGATCATTCCCCAGATTCCTGTGGGTCGTCTGGGCGAACCGGAGGAGGTTGCGCGGATCGTCACCTTCCTTGCTTCGGATGATGCAGGGTTCATCACGGGGTCGACGATTTCCGCCAACGGTGGTCAGTTCTTCGTTTGACTTTGGCCGCAGCTGCCGGGGCGTTGTCTGGGCGACACGAGCCGACTACAAACGGACTGATGAAAAACAGTATCCTGAAAACCCGTGTCCCCGCGCGCAACTTTGATCTGGCGCAGGCGCTTCGCGTTACGGCAAAGCTGCGCGGGATTTCGCAGCTGCGCCTCGCAGGCGAGATCATTCGGGTAGGTCGGGGGCGGCAGCGGCTGAATTGGAAGGAGTACTTTCTTTACGGCGCACATCAGCCAAGCCTTTCGGTCGAACAGCGGGCAGAGTTTCTGGGTGAAAGCGTCATGCGGGCGATGAACCAGGCGCTCACGCCAAGGCCCGATGGGCTTGCCGGACTTTTTGTCGACAAGATGCTGACCGATCTGGTGCTGACCCGCTGCGGCATTCCTGTCGCCGGGGTCCGGGCGGTCGCTGTGGCGACGCAAACTCAGTTGCCCTATGCCGTTCTTCCGGATGTCAGGCCGTTGGAAGCGTTTCTTGCCGACACGCCGCTTCCATTTTTCGGCAAGCCAGCCCACGGATCGCGCAGTATCGGTGCAGTCAGCATTCTGGGCCGGGACGCTTCGACCCTGATCCTGGGCGATGGAACCCACGTCGAGATAGCCGATTTCGCCGCCGAGGTCATTCGAGCTTTTCCGACAGGTTATATTTTTCAAGACCTTATGATGCCTCATCCGGATCTTGCGCGGATCGTGGGACCAGTGATCGCTTCGGTCAGAGTCGTTACGGTGCGCATCGGGGCAGAGCTGGAGCCGCTTTATGCCGCGATGAAAATGCCCGGTCCGGGGCAGATGGTTGATGACATCGTCTCGTTTATCAACACGATGTGCGGGATTGATCACAGGACGGGGCAGATTGTCAGAGGTCAGGATGCCTGCAAACTGGGTGGTATCGAAATGACCTTGAATCAGGTGACCGGGGCCACATTGGTTGGGGCCGTTCTGCCTGCTTGGCCGGATGCCGTCCGACTTGCGCGGTCCGTGCACGAAATCTTCCCGCGGCAGGGCCTGCTTGGCACAGATGTGGCCATTACTGAAAGTGGGGTAAGGGTGATCGAGGTCAATTCTCAGCCCCTCCACAGCTTTTATCAAAAGTGCTTTGCCCGGGGGTTCTGGAACGCTGATATCGCGCCGAAGATGACAGAAGCGCTCGCCAGTTTTGGACATGTCAAGGCGACCCGTCTGATACCGTTTCCATAACGCCTTGAGTGCGCAGGTTCCTGACGTTAGCGGTGGGCTGGCGCCGAGGTTTTTTCGCTGCATCCCAGGGGGCGTTTCCGGAATGACAAAAGGTAAGGCGACGCTGATCGGCTTCACGGCTGTCTTGATGTGGTCGCTGCTGGCACTTTTCACCATCGGGAGCGAGCCGGTGCCGCCCCTGCTGCTGAATGCGCTGTGTTTTGGTGTGGGTGGCGTGATCGGGCTGGCCTGGACGGCGCGGCGGGGATTCGGGGTTTTGCGGGGCGTCAGCTGGAAGGTTTATGCTTTTGGAACTCTGGGCCTTTTTGGGGCCCATTTTCTGTATTTCACGGCGTTCCGAATGGCACCGATGGCCGAGACCGGCCTCATTGCCTACCTTTGGCCAATGGTGATCGTGCTCATGTCGGGCTTGCTACCAGGCGAGCAGCTAAGGCCGCTTCATATCATTGGAGCCATTACTGCCTTCGCCGGGGCCGCCCTCATCGTCTTGCGGGGTGCAGGAGACATGAGTGCCGCCGCCTTGCCCGGCTTCGGGGTAGCATTTCTCTTTGCGCTGACCTGGGCCAGCTATTCTGTGCTGTCGCGGCGGCTTGGAGACGTACCGACGGAAAGCGTGACGGTGTTTTGTCTCGCGACGGCGGCGCTGTCGGTCGTCACGCACCTTGCGCTGGAAGAGACCGTCTGGCCAGCCGATGCGGTTGGTTGGGCATCGGTGCTTGCACTGGGAATTGGGCCGGTGGGCGCGGCATTCTTCACCTGGGATGTGGGAATGAAGCGAGGCGACATCCAGCTTTTGGGCGTTGCGTCCTATGCCGCACCCCTGTTGTCAACGGTAGCACTGGTGGCCGCAGATATCACCAAGCCAACATGGAACATCGCCCTTGCGGCGGTGCTGATCGTCGGCGGTGCAGCGCTGGCGGCCCGGGCCAGCGCCGAAAAGGCATCGTCCTAGCTAAGTCGCGCGATTTCCTCTTTGATGCGCAGCTTCTGCTTCTTAAGTTCCGCGATCTTCAGATCATCCGCTCCGGGTCTGCGCTGCGCGTGTTCGACCATTTCCGAGAGAGTGTCGTGCTTCTTGCGCAGTTCTACCAGATGCGATGCGATCGTCATGGTCGTCCTCCTCGGTTGCCTACGGTTCGAGTGCACCACGAAAGACGAGTCGTGTCATCAACTGTTACGGGCCTGTGACAAATTGATCCCCAGGATTTATCGGAACCGAGTCCCGAGGTCTGCCCCATCCCGCAGCACGGCGTTAGCCTCGGCGGTGTAGCTCTCGCGGTCACCATCATGGGTGGCGCCTTCGTGAATGACGAAGGGGGCGAGAAGGCGGAAGGGCGCACGGCCGCCCTTACGGGCTTGGACCAGAACGCGTAGTGCCGCGCGGCCTTGGCGGGCGGCGAGGGGCAAGACACTGACTGAACCGAGCTTTGGCCCCAAGGCGGACAGCACCTGCGGCAATCCGTCAGCGCCGCAGATCAGCGTCAACCAGCCCCCGGGTCGAAGACGGCGGCTGGCGGCCAAGACCCAGTCGGAAAGCGGGGTGTCCACCTGCATCGCCCGCGCTCGGCCCGCGACGGGCGAGGGGCTTCCTCCGGGTGGATAATAGGGTGGGTTAGCAATCACATGATCAAAATCGCGACGCAGACCTTCGGGCATGCGGGCAAGATCGCCCTCATGGACATCGACTGGAATGCCGTTTCTTTCCGCGTTCCGCCGGGCAAGGTCGGCATAGTCGGCTTGTAGCTCCAGTCCCGCAAGCGAAAGCCCAGGCACCCGCCGACCAAGGCAAAGTGCCGCCGCCCCTGCCCCGCACCCAAGGTCCAGCACGCTATCGCCTGAATGGGCCGGGCATGCTGCTGCAAGCAGGACCGGATCGGTCGCAGCACGGTAGCCTTTCAGCGGTTGCAGAAGTCGCAATCGACCGCAAAGGAACTTGTCATCCGAAAGCTCGGCATCGGTGAACATCAGCTGACTGTGGGGATGTTGTTGTCACGCAGGATGGCTCTGGCCAGGAAGTGGTCACGTTCAGCAACCATCAGCCGCTGCGGCAAGATGCCAAGGCAGCCATCCAGGATGCTCATGTGGACGTCCAGCGGAAAGGTAGCTATACCCTCGCCCTCAAGAAGGACCGTGGCAAAGGCGATCACCGTCGGGTCGGTCGTGCGCAGAAGCTCCTTCATGAACTCGAGTTACCCCCGCCCTGCGCGCGGGGCAAGGGCGGCGATGGAAGACATGGACGGGGTTGGGGATAGCGTGGGCGCTAGGACAGAGACGCCTCAGGACAAGCTGACAACTTTGCTGTCCGAGGACATGGCAGCCGTGAATGCCCTGATCCGCACCCGCATGGCCAGCGAACATGCGCCGCGTATTCCTGAAGTGACGGCGCATCTGGTCGAAGCGGGCGGCAAGAGGCTGCGGCCGCTTCTGACGCTCGCTGCCGCGCGGATGCTGGGCTACGCCGGCGATCATCATGTGAAGCTGGCCGCGACGGTTGAGTTCATCCACACCGCGACCCTTCTGCATGACGATGTCGTGGACGAAAGCCTGCGCCGCCGAGGGCGACCGACGGCGAACCTGTTGTGGGACAACAAGTCTAGCGTGCTGGTCGGGGACTATCTCTTCTCGCGCAGTTTCCAGCTGATGGTAGAGACCGGCAATCTGCGGGTACTCGACATCCTCGCCAACGCCTCGGCCACGATTGCCGAAGGTGAGGTTCTGCAACTGACGGCGGCACGTGATCTTCGGACGGACGAGAAGGTCTATCTGCAGGTGATCCGCGGCAAGACGGCGGCGCTATTTGCAGCAGCGACCGAAGTGGGCGGGGTGATAGCGGGCGCTTCGGAAGAAAAAGTCGCGGCATTGCGGGACTATGGCGACGCGCTTGGAATTGCGTTTCAGATAGTCGACGACATGCTGGATTATGGCGGATTGGACAAAGTCATTGGCAAGAATACTGGCGATGACTTTAGGGAAAGAAAGTTGACGCTGCCGCTGATCAAGGCTGTGGCGCGGGCGACGGCCGAACAACGCGCCTTCTGGGAAAGGGTGATCGAAAGCGGCGACCAGCGCGATGGCGATCTGGCACAAGCAATGGTGTTTCTGCAGCACCATGACGCACTATCTGCATGTCGCGCAGACGCTTTGGCTTGGGCCTCAACGGCCAAGGCGAAGCTGAACAACCTTGAGGAGCATCCGATACGAGAGATTCTATCGCAACTTGCAGAGTTCGTCGTCAGCCGCATTTCGTGATCAATTGTCCCACTTGATCCGTGAAATCACCGAATTAGGATCATTTTTTGAACAAAGTCTATTATTAGAAAAACCGGTTAGGTGGATAGAAATCTCTCTGCGCGACGGTGCCCATGTTGGGAACAACAGTTTGACTGTTCAAAGCAGAAGATCGGTCGGAAAAGGTTCTAGGTCTTGGGTGTGACACAAGGGTACGGTCGACACATTTCAGGCGGTGTTGGTAGTATGGTAACCGAGGAAAAGAGACACTACATGACGCCTCCGACGTCGTTCCTGGGAGGGAGTTCTGGAAAATGAGGTTCTTTGATTGGCTCTTTCGGCGGAAACCGAAGTCAACTCGCGGTGGGGCGCGCTTCCATGGCAGCGAGGCAGAACAGATCCAGGCGACCAAAGCGGCTATCGAATCGGTTGCGAAAGGCAATGGGCCCGCCGCGGGCCGGTTTCCGAAGCTGACTGACGGTGCACCGGAGGTGCTGACGAAAACAGCGAATAGCTCGGTCGTCGCAAAAGACGGCCCGACACCGACTGTGAACATTTGGGAGATGGAGGAAGAGGCACCCCCCCCCGCCCCTGTGCCAACTCCGGCAAGCGCGATTTCTGCCGAAGCCGGTGCCAGGCGTCGCCAAACGCGGACCAAGACCCGCGTATTGGGCTTCGAGCCGCAGCCCGCAGCCGTTGTGCCGCTTTTCGACGAAGGGCGGATGGAAGAGGCGATTGAACCCAGCGACAAGGCGGGCATGGTCATGTATCCCACCGGATGGCTTGTCGTCACAGCTGGTCCTGGACGCGGCGCGGCATTTCCGGTCATGCAAGGCGTATCGCAGATAGGCCGGGGATCGGACCAGACGATCGCGCTGGATTTTGGGGACATGGCGATCTCGCGTCAGAACCATGCGGCGATTGCCTATGACCCTGCCTCGCATCAGTTTCACATCGGGCATGGCGGCAAGTCGAACCTGGTGCGGTTGAACGGCAAGC